>Ga0082335_1000107_pt1 | contig 221821 bp, 216 predicted proteins | sample Subgrocontami58m_FD_72375 | JGI IMG/M metagenome (GOLD analysis project Ga0082335, IMG submission 72375) | Subsurface groundwater microbial communities from S. Glens Falls, New York, USA - GMW37 contaminated, 5.8 m (SPADES assembly) (version 2) ... | reverse complement strand
GGTGTCTGTTTCGCTTGACAAAATTCAACCAGTTAGAACCAATACAATTTTGCCGTCTCTCTCGCCATAAGTCCTAAAAGTACACCTGGCTGGCAAAAATCAATTGTTTTGCTCACAACGCCCGAAGCTTTTACAAGTTTTTTGCAATAATTGGCAAAAAATTTCTGATGTCTTTCTTTAGCAACATTCCTCGCTTTAAAAGCGAAGAGCATTGTAAGTAAGATTAATTGTAAGGCTTTGTGCCAATTGCCGAGAGCGACTGTCAAAAATTGCGAGAACAATGGCAAGAAGCCGAGCAATTTTTGCCACAGCGAACAAAAAGTGCCCTTCGCCGAAGGCGAAGAATGCCTTTTTGTGAGTGACAAGCGAAGGCAATGGCACAAAGCCTAAGGTGTAAGTCTTGCTAACAACGCTTGAGCGAAGACGGCAACAAACTCTTGATATTTACAAGAGTGTCTGATATACTAAAACCACTATGGACGCTAAAAACGAGAAAATAGCGGTACTGGGTGACGGCGGATGGGGCACAACCCTTGCGATATTACTGGCAAAAAAGGGATACCCTGTTTGTCTGTGGAGCGCGTTTTCAGATTACGCGCAGTTTCTGCAGAAGCACCGCGAGAACGTAAAATTCCTGCCGCAATTTAAGATACCCCAAACCGTAAGCATAACAGCGGACGCTAAGGAAGCAGTAGCTGGGGCGGCAATAGTTGTAATAGCCATACCATCGCAATTTGTAAGAAAAACCCTCAGCAAATATAAAGATATAAATCTTTCTGACTGCATAGTGGTAAGCGCGGTAAAAGGCATTGAAAATAAATCATTAAAGCGTATTTCCGAAATAATAAAAGAAGAGTCAAATGCAAACAAGATATGCGTTTTATCCGGACCCACAATTGCTCTTGAAGTTGCCAAGGAAATACCCACATCCGCCGTTATTGCCTGTCAATCGACAGCTATCGCGGAAAAGGTACAGGATGTTTTTATTACCCAGCGTTTCAGGGTCTATACAAGTACAGATGTTGCGGGAGTGGAACTAGGGGGCAGTTTAAAGAATATAATCGCAATAGCCGCAGGCATATCTGACGGCTTGGGATTCGGCACTAACGCAAAGGCAGCCCTGTTTACCAGGGGCCTTGTTGAGATAAAACGCTTAGGCATGGCCATGGGAGCCCAGGAAGAGACCTTTAATGGCCTAAGCGGCATGGGTGATTTAATGACAACGTGTATAAGTCCATACAGCCGCAACAGGCACGTTGGCGAACAGATAGCCGAGGGTAAAAAGCTTACTGAGATTGTGCAGGGCATGGAGCAGGTAGCAGAGGGCATATATACCGCCGAATCAGCATACCAGCTTGCGAAAAAATACAATATACAGCTGCCCATCACAGACGAGGTGTATAAGGTGCTTTTTGAGGATAAGAACCCTCTGCGGGCTGTAACAGATTTAATGACCAGGGAAAGAAAGCGGGAATAATGAAAAAGGCCCGATTTTACGGGCCATTTCCATTAGGTTGTAAACCTCGCGGCTTATCGCTACTATTTACACCTCCTTCTTATTTCCTATCATAAGTATACATTATAAAACAGAAGAAATCAAGGGCGCGGCGAAATATTTTTTAAGCCTTAAAGCGGAGGGGGAATATCATATGAAAATAGCAGCCAGAATTTTCGCGGTTTTTATTATAGTGGTAGCGTGGGCATACGGTATTATTTCGTCGCTGTTTTTAGTATTAATGGTTTTTAAAAAATATTACATAATACAGACTTTGCAGAGCGAAGCAAGGGTTTATTTTACCCAGTTGCAAATCAAACAGCTCACAGGCAGGCTTTATATGTATGCTTTCATCATGCTGGCGCTGAGTATTCTTCTTGGCTGGGCAGGAAGCGCCATTATTAAAAAATCACGAAATGCCTCAAGCCATTGACTTTTTTGAATCCATTGTGTAAGCTTATTAATAGGGGGACACCGGAGATAGTAAAATAGATCCGATGTCAACCAGGTATATAAGGCCTGCGAAAGCAGGCCTTTTTCGTTAACCAACATTGCTGCAACAGGGGGTGATTTAAAATGTACGCTGATAAATTAAAGGTTCTAGTTGTGGATGATGAGCCCGATATTGTATCTCTTTTAAAGGATTTCCTTACTTTAAAAGGATATGATGTAATTGATGCTTATAGCTCGCAAGAAGCTTTAGTAGTTTTGCAAAAACAAAAGACAGACCTAGTTTTGCTGGATGTAATGATGCCCGGCATGAGAGGAACAGAGGCAGCCAGGATTATAAGGGAAAAATACCCTTCGACAAAAATCGTTATTTTAACAGGGTATCCTGAAGGCATAGCCAAGGACTTAATGGACAATAATATACTGGATGGCATTTTTACAAAACCCGTAAGGATGCATGAGTTGGCAAATAAGCTTCTGTCTATGCTTGGCCGCTCTGACGCTGTAAGCAGCGTGTCCCAAGAAGAAAAAATAAAGGCAAGGCTGCTTTTAATAAAGGCAAGGTTGCTTTTTGTAGAGTCATCTCTGGAGGTTTATAGCCTGCTGGAAACGCATTTTAGGGAACTGGCAAGAAAAGGAGAGCATTATTTAATAGATGTGGCAAGCAGCGAGCAGCAATTGAAGGACAAGGTAGCTTCATTTGAGCCCGATATAATTTTAGTCAACGCGTCAACTGACAAAGGCTCTATAAAAGATGCTGTAAAAGATATTTTCAGCAAGGAAATGGACCACAAGGAGGTCTTGGTTTATAATATAGCCAAAGCCGCGGACTTTACCGCGGATAAGCTCGAAAACCTGGTAAAGAATGTTGAAACATCATGCTTTACCAGGGGTTTTATAGAGTACAAAAATATTTACATTTAATCATACCCCTTTAGTGTCAAGAGCTATGCTGGATTGTGTATAACTTGGCAATAAAGGGTTTATTTTATTTGACTTATATATACACTATTTGATATACTAAAAAAGTCTATAAAAAAATTAAAGGTACTTCGCAGCCTACAATGCTCCTGTTCGTCGCATTGCTTAACGGCTGCTCGATATCGAATTTTTTTCAAAAATTCGGGGTGTGGCGCAGTTTGGTTTAGCGCGCTTGAATGGGGTGAAATGAGTAATTTGATATAAGTGCTTGCAATATAAGCACTTAATTTTTTAGGTATGAATAAAAGTATGAATAAATTATAATGTTGACAGAATTCTAAGATATGTTATAATTAATACACCTTTCAGTAAACTTCAGTTCTTTCAATTAAGCCATTTTAATATTTTAGGAGTTGGTAGGAGATCTTCCGATCTTCAGATAGATTTAACGGTCTTCATCTGAAGCTGTTACTTCGCCAGCTCCTTTCTTTTTTTCATGTATAACTTTTATACCAGTGCGCGGTAAACTCGTAGATGGATTAATTTTAAACTTCGCATTACTAACAAATTCCATTTGCTTAATAAGATCGTAAAATTCTTTAATCGTATTTTTATTCCCCGTGTGATACCTTCCGATTATATGCCCTATCATATCCGCTAATTGTATGCCACTGTTTTCATTGGAAATGGCAAAGAAAGGCACCTTTAAAATAGTATCAAAACCGCGCCCGATGGAACACTTATGAAAAAAATTGCTTAGACTCTTTGAGATCCTTTGATTTGTTTGAGTTCCGCGATCATCAAATATAAGTTTAGCTATTAAGGTTGGATAATTTTCCTTCATGAATAAATCTATCCTTTCAAATAAATAATAAAAAGGTCGCTCAATCTGATTCTCGTTTGCGCAAGCAAGATCAATTTCATCTTTGGCAAATGTTACAGATGCAAATACTTTTATATTTTGATTTTTAGCATGTGAGAAAATCTCTCTTGCTAAGTTAAGCTCAGTCGATTCAATATTATCTTGTTCAAGTTTAAACTTAAACCTATTAAATATGGCAGAACCTTTTAGTTCTCTTTTAGCACCCTGCGGACTTAAGTGTTTCACTTTTATGCCAAAAATTTGGCGCGAATAATCATTAAAATCCTGGTCGTTTATAGGAATGGCACATAAAACCCCAACCTTATATCTTCCGTTATCGGTACTTTGCCAGCTTTCGTCTATAAAAAATAGCATTATGTTATCTCCTTATATCTTGTTTGTTCCCTCATCCGTCTCAGGTGCCAGGCGTGCATATATCATTGTTGTTGTGTTCGCATGCCCGAGCCACTTTAATACCCTCTTAATGATGTTATTTTGGTAAAAACAGCTGGATAGTTCCAAAAACATTGTTAAGCGCTACAGCCACAAATCTTAAAAAATCTTTAATAGTTGTCGGTGGTATTATGTTTCCTGCAGCTGCAGACAAAAACACTCCCGCAGCAATTGTAATCCAATCTTTTTTGGTTAAGCGGTTTGATGCATCGATCAAATAATCAAGTTTACTATTTAAAATATCGTATTGTTCCTGCGATAAAGTTATGGTTTTTGCTACATATTTTTTGACTTCGTTTAGTTGAATAGATAATATCTTTTTTTCATTTTCATTAAACATTTCATTTGCTTGATCTTTATAGAATACGGTTTCAGCCAGCGCGCTTTCTTGTCCTATTGTCGCCCACAGATCCGGCGCCTCGACTTCTTGCTTTAAATATGAAAGCCATTGAATAACAAATGCATATTGCACATCCCAAATACAGGTGTGTTCCGACTGCACTGCCTTTTCTATTCCAGGGGAAAAGACTGCCCAGTGTTCATTGTCGTGCGTATAATCAAATAGAAAGTAATACTCTGTAGGAATATGGATTAATTTTGTTACTTCAAATCTGCCCGCCGCACAAACTGAATAGGCATTACCCCATCGAAAGTCTACGGGGTTTAATTTTTGTATTTGTATCTCTTTCAATACTTGGTTTTTGTGTATTTTAAGTATAAATTTTGCCATGTTTTAAAAACTCAGTTTATTAATCGCCTCTTGTTTGTGCTCATCGGTAAGGTGGTTATATATCATTGTTGTTTTAACTGTTGTCTGGTTGAGCCATTTTTTAAGCTTAGATTTAACCTACCATATAGCAATTTTTTTGTCAATTTAGAAATTGGCAAAACCTGTCAAGACTGTTATTTTAAACATTATATATTACATAAATACTTATAGACAAAAAAATATTGTCTAGACACGAAAAATCTGTTATAATTAAATACTTTAGAATTAGCAAAAATGCCATAATTTAGTATGAATAAAAGTATGAATAAAAATGCTAAATTGGGCAATTTTATAGCAAGCTTTTCATTGCTTTTTTTGTATTGTTTTATCGGTAAAAGATTGATTACCGTCGGGGTGTGGCGCAGTTTGGTTTAGCGCGCTTGAATGGGGTTCAAGAGGTCCCCGGTTCGAATCCGGGCACCCCGACCACTTACAGGAGATAAATATGCAAAAGGTTAAAGTCGGTTTAATTGGTTTTGGCACCGTAGGCTCAGGAGTAGTCAGGGGATTAAAATCCAAGCGTGATTATATCAGGGGAAGATACGGCCTTGACATAGACTTAGTCAAAATATGCGATAAAGATTTAAGGGCAAAAAGAAGCGTAAAAGTAGACAGGTCTATGCTCACAAAAAATGCCGACGAAATTATAAACAACCCAGGCATAGACGTGGTTGTGGAGCTCATAGGCGGTGTGGGGGCCGCGAAGCAGGTTATCATTTCAGCGCTGCGCAGCAAAAAACATGTGATAACCGCCAATAAAGCGCTTTTATCAATATCAAAAAAACAACTGTTGCAGATAGCTGCGGAAAATAACGTGCAGCTGTATTTTGAAGCAAGCGTCTGCGGCGGAATTCCTATAATAAAGGCCTTAAGGGAAGGCCTGGCAGCTAACAGTATCCAGTCGATATACGGCATAGTAAACGGCACCTGTAATTATATACTTTCGGAAATGGAAGAAAAGCAGATGGAATTCGCCCAGGCCCTGAGCCGGGCTCAAAGCTTAGGTTACGCGGAAAAAAATCCTTCGTTAGATATTGAAGGCCATGATTCAGCGCATAAATTATCAATTCTGGCATCACTGTGTTTTGGCATTGACGTAAGGCCTGAGCATATCTATACCGAAGGCATTACCTCTATCTCCGCAGATGACATTAAATATGCGCGCGATTTCGGTTATTCCATAAGGCTTCTGGCTATAGCTAAAAAAATAAACAGGGAGTTGGAGCTAAGGGTGCATCCTACCCTGGTGCCGCACAACCATCCTCTGGCGTCTGTGCGCAGTAATTTTAACGCAGTATCTGTTAACGGCGACATGGTGGGGGAAGAGTTATTTTACGGCCAGGGCTCAGGCTCTGCGCCTACCGCGAGCGCTGTAATAAGCGATATAATAGACGCAGCAAACTATATAAACGGCGAATCAGAAAATAAATTTCCTATAATTGTATACGATAAACAGGTTGACAGGATTAAGCCTAAAGACAGTTTTTATTGCAGCTACTATATACGCTTTTCAGCGATAGATAAACCGGGCGTGCTGGCATCAATATCAAAAATACTTGCAAACCACAACATAAGTATCGCGAGCGTAACTCAACAGGCGCAAAATAAGCAAAATGTTGTGCCTGTAGTTATACTGACACACAAAGCCAAAGAGCTGCAGCTTGCCAGCGCATTAAAGAAAATAGACGCGCTTAGCGCGATAAAAGGTAAATCAGTTGTTATAAGGTCTTAAGAAAGAGGGCTAAAGCATATGAAGCATAAAGGTATAATAGAAGAATACAGGAAGTATTTGCCAATAAGTAAAAAAAGCCCGGTGATTACTTTGTTGGAAGGCAATACCCCGCTTATTCCGTCAGTATATTTAAGCCAGGCCTTAGGCAAAGGTGTCGAGGTATATCTAAAATATGAGGGGCTTAATCCAACAGGTTCTTTTAAGGACAGGGGCATGACCCTTGCGGTATCAAAGGCATATGAAGAAGGCTCAAAGGCCATTATGTGCGCCTCTACCGGAAATACATCTGCGTCTGCCGCAGCGTACGCGGCGCGCTGTAAAATAAAATGCATAGTTTTAATACCCAAAGGTGCCATAGCTTTAGGAAAATTGGCTCAGGCCCTTATCCACGGAGCAAATGTTATTGCTATAGACGGAAATTTTGACGACGCGTTAAGGCTTGTCAGGGAAATTACCCAGAAACATCCGATAACGCTGGTAAATTCAATCAATCCCTACAGGATAGAGGGACAAAAAACCGCTGCCTTTGAAATATGCGATGTATTAGGCAGCGCGCCTGATTACCAGTGTATGCCGGTGGGTAACGCAGGGAACATTACCGCATACTGGAAAGGCTACAAAGAATATAAAAAGGAAGGCAAGATTAAACAATTGCCTAAAATGTGCGGTTTTCAGGCCCAAGGCGCAGCCCCTATAGTGCTTGGTAAGCCCGTAGAAAAACCCGAGACCATAGCAACCGCGATAAGGATAGGAAATCCCGCCAGCTGGAAGAAGGCTTTGGCTGCGCGTGATGAATCAGGCGGGCTGATTGATTCAGTAAGCGATAAGGAAATATTACAGGCGTATCAGATATTGGCTGAAAAAGAAGGTGTTTTTGTAGAGCCTGCTTCAGCTGCGTCTGTAGCCGGCCTGCTTAAGCTGAACAGCAAAGGCTATTTTAAGCAAGCAGCGAAAATAGTGTGCGTCCTTACAGGGCATGGATTAAAAGACCCTGACAGGGCCATAAAGACTGTTAGTGCGCCGGAGATTGTGCCGGCAACCATAGAAGCGGTTTTAAGAAAGATAGATTTATGAAATATATAATGCTGGTAGGCGACGGGATGTGCGACAGGCCCATTAAGGAGCTTGATAATAAAACTCCGCTTGAAGCTGCGCGCATACCTAACATGAACATGATAGCAAGCGAAGGCGCGGTTGGCGTAACCAGCACTGTGCCTGATGACCTTGCTCCTGCAAGCGACGTGGCAAACCTTTCGCTTTTAGGCTATGACCCGCACAAATATTACAGCGGCCGCGGGCCTCTGGAAGCAGCGAACATGGGAGTTGAAATTAAAGAGGGCGATGTCGCGTTCAGGTGCAACCTTGTTACAGTTTCTGATGATAAGATGCAGGATTATTCCGCCGGGCATATTAAGGACAAAGAAGCAGGAATTCTTATAAATTTTTTGGATAAAAAATTGGGCACAAAGGCAATTAAATTCTATCCAGGCGTAAGCTACAGGCACCTTACTGTTTTTAATACAAAGGAATTGGGCATGAAGCCCGAAGATTTGACAAAGGTAATATGTACGCCTCCGCATGACATATCCGGCAAAAGAATAATCAGGTACCTGCCCAGGGGTAAGATGGGAGGTTTTCTTGCTGAGCTTATGGTTAAATCCAAAGATATTCTTCTTTCTCACGATATAAATAAAGTAAGGGTGGATTTAGGTGAAAACCCAGCCAATATGATATGGCTGTGGGGCCAGGGTTCAAAAATCCAGATACCGACTTTTAAGGAAAAATTTAATCTAACAGGTTCTATTATATCCGCGGTTGACCTTATTAAAGGCATAGGCAGGGTAATTGGGCTGGAGCCTATAAATGTGCCCGGGGCAACAGGCTATTACGATACTAACTATAAAGGCAAGGCGGAATACGCTATAAATTCGCTTAAAAACAAAGACTTCGTGTTTGTGCACGTGGAAGCGCCGGATGAGGCAGGCCATAACGGAGACGTCAAGGCAAAGATTACTGCCATTGAGAATTTTGACAGGTTTGTTGTAGGCACCATACTTGATTATTTCAAAAAAAGTAAAAAGGCCTTCAGAATTCTGGTTACTTCAGACCATGCTACGCCGGTGAGCTTAAAAACCCACGCAAGGGACCCGATATTTTTTGCCATTTATGGCGATGGCATACAGCGTGATGAAGTAAGGGCCTTTAATGAGGCTGCCGCTGTAAAGGCAAGCATTAAAATAAAAGAAGGCCATAAGGTTATTGAAAGATTAATAGAGAGGTAAAATAAATATGCGCGGATTAATTGTGCAAAAATACGGCGGCTCAAGCGTCGCTGATACGGAAAAGATAAAGAATGTAGCGAAAAAAATTGTAAGTTATAAAAAGAAGGGCTATAAGCTGGTTGTTGTGGTGTCTGCGCTGGGCGATACTACGGATGAATTGCTTGCGCTTGCGCAGAAAATCACAAAAACGCCCGCGGAAAGAGAACTCGATATGCTTGTCTCCACAGGCGAGCAGGTTTCCGTGGCGCTTCTGGCCATGGCAATACACGAGCTGGGTTACGAGGCAATATCTTTTACCGGCGCTCAAGTCGGCATAATAACAGATACCTCGCATACCCGCGCCAGGATTTTAAACATAAACACGAAGAGAATAGAGCATGAGCTTACAAAAGGCAAGGTCGTTATTGTCGCAGGATTCCAGGGCGTGACAATGCAAAAAGACATAACAACACTGGGCAGGGGTGGCTCAAACCTTACCGCAGTTGCCCTGGCAAAGGCACTTAAGGCGCAAGTCTGCGAAATGTTTACGGACGTAGACGGCGTATATACCGCGGACCCACGCGTAGTGCCCGACGCAAAAAAGCTGGATAATATCAGTTACGAGGAAATGTTTGAAATGGCGTCACTCGGAGCGCAGGTTTTACAGGCGCGTTCAGTGGAAATGGCTAAGAAATTTAATGTCCCCATACATGTGCGTTCCAGTTTCAAAAATAAAAAAGGAACAGTAATTTCCAAGGAGGTTAAGGCAATGGAAGACGTAGTGGTAAGCGGCGTAGCAGCAAACAAAGACGAAGCTAAAATTACAATATGCGATGTGCCGGATAAGCCGGGTATCGCTGCCAAAATCTTCAAGTACCTTGCGGACAAAAACATAAACGTAGACATGATAATTCAGAATGTAAGCCGCACAGGCGCCACGGACATTTCTTTCACCGTGTTGGGTAAGGACTTAAACCGGACTCTGGCGGTCGTTAAAGAGATATCCAAAAAAACACAAAGCGGCAAAGTAATATATGATAAGGATATGGCAAAGGTATCTGTTGTGGGCATAGGCATGAAAAGCCATTCAGGCGTTGCAGCCAGGATGTTTGCGGCGCTTGCCAAAAACAGGATAAATATAGGCATGATATCCACCAGCGAGATAAAGATTTCCTGCGTTATAAACAAACACCTTGCCGACAAAGCAGTGCGCGCTATACACAAGGAATTCGGATTAGGAGTGAAAAAATGAAAAAGACCCTGTTATACGATACCACCTTAAGGGATGGTACCCAGACAGAAGGAATTTCTTTGACTGTTATGGATAAGCTAAGGATTGCCGAGCACCTTGACAGATTAGGAGTCCATTATATAGAAGGCGGCTGGCCTGGCTCAAACCCTAAAGACATGGAATTTTTCAAAAAGGCTAAAAAACTAAAGCTGAAAAACTCCGAGATAACCGCGTTTGGCTCAACGCGCCGCGCAGACACGCCCACAGCTAAAGACAAAAACGTCAATACTTTGCTTGAGTCAGAATGCAAAACCGTAACTGTTTTTGGCAAGACCTGGGACCTGCACGTAAGAGAAGTTTTACGGACCAGCGATGATGAAAATTTAAAAATGATTTTCGATACGGTGAAATTTTTTAAAGCCAAAGGCAGAAAGGTTTTTTTTGACGCAGAGCATTTTTTCGACGGATACAAGCACAATGCCCAATACGCATTAAAGGCGCTTTTGGCAGCGCAGGACGCAGGCTCGGATGCTGTAGTGCTGTGTGACACAAACGGCGGCACCCTGACCCGCGAAGTATCAAGCATTATTACACAAATAAAACCGAAAATTTCAATTATGCTCGGTATCCACACACACAACGATAATGCCCTGGCAGTAGCCAATTCTCTGGCAGCAATTGAGTGCGGATGTCAACAGGTGCAGGGCACAATAAACGGCTACGGCGAACGCTGCGGCAACGCGGACCTTTGCGCGATAATCGCAAACCTGAAATTAAAGATGAATATAAACTGCATATCAGACGCGAATCTAAAAGAACTTACAGAGGTGTCAAGGTTTGTCGCCGAAACCTGCAATATGAAGCAGCAGGACAACCAGCCGTTTGTAGGCCAGAGCGCGTTCGCGCACAAAGCAGGTATTCATGTAAACGCGGTAATGAAAAATCCTCTTTCATATGAACACGTTAAACCTGAGATTGTGGGAAATAAAAGAAGGGTTCTCGTTTCTGAACTTTCGGGCAAAAGCGCCATTATGCTGAAAATAAAAGACCTGGAGCTTGATTTAGGCAAAAAAGACGAGCAGGCAAAAAAAATTCTGGACAAAATCGTAGAGCTTGAGCATAAAGGATACCATTTTGAAGCAGCGGAAGGCTCTTTTGAGTTGCTTGTAAAAAGGACGCTTAAAAAATACAAAGAGTTTTTTAAACTGGAAGGCTTCAGGGTAATTATAGAGAAAGGCACAGACGGCAATCTCCGTTCAGAGGCAACCATAAAAATAAAGGTAAAAGATAAAATAAAACACACCGCTGCCGAAGGCGACGGCCCAGTCAATGCGCTGGACAGGGCGCTTAGAAAAGCGCTTTTGGATTCCTATCCAAAACTGGCAAAAATGCATCTGTCGGATTACAGAGTACGCGTTTTGGATGAAAAGGCAGGCACTGCTGCCAAAGTGCGCGTGCTTATACAATCGCAGGATGAGGAAAAATCCTGGTGGACCATAGGCGTATCAGAGAACATTATAGAGGCAAGCTGGGACGCGTTGATGGACAGCGTAGAGTACAAGTTATTAAAAGGATAGATGGAAGAACTAAGCAAAGTATATAATCCCAAGGAAGTAGAGCAAAGGATATACGATTTTTGGGAAAAAAATAACTGTTTTAAGGCGAAGGTTAACCCGGATAAAAAACCTTACTGCATAGTTATCCCGCCGCCCAACATAACCGGCATTCTTCATATGGGCCACGCGCTCAACAATACCATACAGGATATATTAATACGCTTTAAGAGAATGCAGGGGCATGAGGCGCTCTGGATGCCGGGCACCGACCATGCCGGAATAGCGACGCAGAATGTTGTGGAAAGGGAACTCGCGAAAAAACATTTAAAGAGGCATGATTTAGGCAGGGAGAAATTTATAGAAGAGGTCTGGAAATGGAGGGAAAAATACGGCAGCACAATCATAATGCAGCTTAGGAAACTTGGCGCGTCATGCGACTGGCAAAGAGAAAGATTTACAATGGACGAAGGCCTTTCAGAAGCTGTTTTGGAAGCCTTTGTGACGCTTTACAATAAAGGCCTTATATACAGAGGCAATTATATTATTAACTGGTGCCCGCGCTGCCAGACCGCGCTGTCCGACGAAGAAGCTCCGCATCATGAGATGGATGGAAATCTTTACTATATTAAATACCCAATTAAAAAGTCCACAGTCCACAGTCCGCAGTCCACAGATAAAACAGAAACCGTAGACCGTAGACCGTCGACCGTGGACTATATTACAGTTGCAACGACAAGGCCGGAGACGATGCTTGGAGACGTTGCTGTTGCTGTAAATCCAAAAGATAAACGCTTTAAGGATTTAGTGGGGATGAGCCTTGTATTACCTTTGGTTGAAAGAGAAATAAAGATAATAGCTGATGATTTTGTAGACCCTGAATTCGGAACAGGCGCGGTAAAAGTAACTCCTGCGCATGACCCCAATGATTTTCAGATAGGCATAAGGCATAATCTTATCCCTGTAAATATAATGCAGCCCGACGGCATACTTAATGAAAATACCGGAGAATATGAGGGCATGGACAGGTTTGAAGCGCGCGAGGCGATTCTGGAGGACTTAAAGGAAAGAGGCCTGCTGGAAAAGATTGTGCCGCACAAGCACGCGGTCGGCCACTGCTATCGCTGCCACACAATAATAGAGCCGTATCTGTCAAAACAGTGGTTTGTCAAGATGAAGCCTCTGGCTGAACCTGCAATCAAAGCGGTTGAAGAGGGAAAAATAAAATTTTATCCGAAAAGATGGACAAAGGTTTATCTTGAATGGATGTATAACATAAAAGACTGGTGTATAAGCCGCCAGATCTGGTGGGGGCATCGCATTCCTGTCTTTTATTGCAAGGATTGCGAAGAGGTAATTGTTTCAAAAACCAAACCGGAAAAATGCACAAAATGCAGCAGCGTAAACATTATCCAGGATGAAGACGTGCTTGATACCTGGTTTTCGTCATGGCTGTGGCCGTTTTCCACGTTCGGATGGCCTAACAAAAACAAAGAGCTTGAGTATTTTTACCCGACGGACTGCCTGGTTACAGCGCCGGAGATTATCTTCTTCTGGGTAGCGAGGATGATTATGGCAGGCGAGGAATTCTGTAAAGGCATACCTTTTAAAGACGTGTATATACACGGCACTGTAAGAGATTCATCGGGCACAAAGATGTCCAAGTCATTAGGCAACACAATAGACCCGCTGGAAATAATAGACATTTACGGCACAGACGCGTTGCGCTTTAGTCTTGTTTCTATAACAGCCGTAGGCCAGGATGTATTTCTTGCGAAAGAAAAATTTGAACTTGGAAGAAACTTCGCGAACAAGCTCTGGAACGTGTCCAGGTTTTTGCTGATGAATTTAAAGGAAAGGCCTGACGCGGATTTATGCGTTACATATAAGACAAGCGCCCTTACTGTGCCGGATAAATGGATATTAAGCGAGCTTTACAAAACCCTTACAGCGTATATAGAGGCAATACAGGATTATAAATTTAATGAAGCGGCAAACCTGCTTTATGAATTTATATGGCATAAATATTGCGACTGGTATGTGGAAATAGCGAAATCAGATATCGCAAGCCCCAAAACCCAGATTATTTTGTTTAAAGTTTTGGAAAAATCCTTAAGGATGTTGCATCCCTTTATGCCGTTTATTACCGAAGAGATATGGTCAAAGCTAAACGGCAAAGGCCCTATTACGCTCTCATCCATGCCGCACATACAGAAGCAGATGATAGACGAAGAAGCGGAAAATATCATGCAATCGCTTATAGGCATAATAGTTTCCATAAGAAATGTCAGGGCAGAAATGAATATTTCCCCCAAAGAGGAGATTAACATAATTATATCCGCGCATAGCGATAAAGACAAGGAAAGGCTGAATAATTCAGAAAATTACATAAAAGCCTTAGCCAGAGTAAAAGATGTAACAGTTGCAGTGGCTGCCAAGCGCCCTCTGCACTCAGTGGCATGCGTCCTGGATAATTACGATGTGTTTATACCCCTTGAAGGCATTATAGATATCAAGGCGGAAAAGGAAAGGCTCACAAAACAGTTGCAGGAACAGAAGGCGTACGCGGAGTCAATACGGAAAAAATTAAAAAATAAAGATTTTGTAAAAAGAGCCCCGGCTCAGGTTGTTGGCAGCGAAAGGGGAAAAGAAACTGCGGCAAAAGAGAAAATAGAAAAGCTGAATATTGCTTTAAGGAACCTGGCATGATTATTAAGGCAAGGACAAAAAGACTCATAGAAGATGCCCTAAAAGAAGATATAGGCGCAGGGGATATAACAAGCAGTTCTATCCTGCCCAAGAAACAGCAGGGCAAATTTATTATATTTTGTAATGAGCAATGTATCCTGTGTGGCATAACGCTTGCAGAGGCAAGTTTTAACATGATTGACGGGAATATACACTTTCGCCCGCTGGTAAAAGATGGCGCTCAGGCGCAAAAGGCAAAACCTGTAGCTCATATAGAGGGCAATTGCCAGGCAATACTTTCCGCGGAAAGAGTTGCCTTAAATTTCCTTGGCTGGCTTTCGGGAATTTCCACATTGACAGGCAAATTTGTCGAACAGGTAAAAGATTATAAAGCGCAGATAATGGACACAAGAAAAACAATCCCCACACTAAGATACCTGCAGAAATACGCGGTTAAAATAGGCGGCGGGAAAAACCACAGGATGGGCTTGTATGACCAGGTATTAATAAAAGACAACCACCTGGCAGTCTTAAGCGAACAGAATAAAACATCGTATGTAAAAGATGCGATAGAAAGAGCCAGGGCAAATGCCTCTAAAAATAAACAGATAGAAATAGAAGTAAGGACAATCGTTGAATTTAAACAGGCTCTTGCCATCGATCCTGACATTATCATGCTGGATAACATGAAAATAGAGCAGATAAAAGAAGCAGTGGCTATCCGCGACTCATATCGCATAAAAAAACAGGACATAGGTTTTAAGGCCCTCCTTGAAGTTTCAGGGAACGTGAACTTAAACAATGTTAAAGAAATTGCCGCATGCGGAGTGGATAGAATCTCCATAGGCGCCCTCACGCATTCAGCCCCAGCAATCGATTTCTCGCTCAAAGCAGAATGAGGCCGCTCGGAATGTTGCTCGCAATCTAAACTTTAAGCTTTTGTGCCATTGCCTCCGCTTGCCGCTCGCCAAGGCAAACGCGGCCTTGGCTCGCTGTAGCCAAAAATTGCTCACTGCTTTCGCGTTTGTTTTCGCAATTTTTGATAGTCGCTACGGCAACAGGCACAAAAGCTTAAGCATAATATCTTGCTCGCAACATTCCTCGCTTTAATCTTCAACAGTTTAAAGCAGCAAGGCGGATTTGCGGGTGCTTTGCGAAAAATTAATAAATAGGTAATTTAGGCCGAGGGGTGGCCATAGTTTTACAGTTCTAAAACGGCGGGTGGATGCCGAAACGGGCCCCTGCCCGCCCGCAAGCAAAGCTGAGGACGGCCAGGGTGGCTCGGCAGACAGGCCCCGCCGTTACAGAGTAGCAGAGCCCCCGAAGCCATAGAAAGTATCGTATGAAGTTTAAAATAAAAAGCAAGTTTAAGCCTTGCGGAGACCAGCCGCAGGCCATTACAGCCCTTGCCAAAGGTATACTAAACGGTGAAAAATACCAGACCCTCCTTGGCGTTACGGGTTCAGGCAAGACATTTACCATGGCAAATGTTATTGAAAAAATAAACAAGCCCACGCTTGTTATATCGCACAACAAGACCCTGGCAGCGCAGTTATACAGTGAGTTTAAGGAATTTTTCCCCGAGAATGCCGTAGAATATTTTGTAAGTTATTACGATTATTACCAGCCTGAGGCTTACATCCCGCAGACAGATGTCTATATAGAAAAGGACGCATCTATAAATGATGAGCTGGATAAATTAAGGCTGTCCTCAACCACCTCGCTTATGTCGAGGAAAGACGTAATTGTGGTGGCCAGCGTATCCTGTATTTATAATCTCGGTTCCCCGTCTGATTATAAAAGCATGCTTGTGTTTTTAGAGCTTGGCAGTGAAATTTCCAGAGACACACTTTTAAGGCAGCTGGTTAATATATATTATAAACGTAACGACATTGACTTTAAAAGAGGCGCATTCAGGGTGAGGGGAGATGTAGTAGAAATTTTTCCCGCTTATTCGCAGGACGCCATACGAGTGGAGTTGTTAAATGATACCGTAGAAAAGTTATCAGTAATAAACCCGCTGACAGCAGATATAAAACAGGTGCTTGAAAAAATAGCTATTTATCCCGCCAAGCACTTTGTCACGAGCCAGGATAAAATAAACAATGCCATAAAAAGTATCGAGGAAGAACTGGAGCAAACTCTAAAACAGTTAAAATCCAAAGGCAAGCTGCTTGAAGCGCAAAGGCTTTCATCCCGCACAAGGTATGACACAGAGATGCTTAAGGAAATAGGCTATTGCCACGGCGTTGAAAACTATTCAAGGCATCTTTCAGCCAAGCCCGCAGGGTCCAGGCCTTATACGCTGATAGATTATTTTGAAGATGATTTCCTCATGATTATAGATGAATCGCATGTTACCATACCGCAGATCAGGGGAATGTATGAAGGCGACCGCTCGAGAAAAGAAACGCTGGTTAAATACGGCTTCAGGCTTCCTTCATGCCTGGATAACAGGCCATTAAAATTTGACGAATTTGAGTCTTTGGTGAATCAGGTTGTTTTTGCCTCAGCTACGCCAAATATTTATGAGCTTAATAAAGCTAAGGATCCCGTTGAGCAGATTATACGGCCTACGGGTTTGGTAGACCCCAAGGTTATTATTAAGCCGTCCAAAGGCCAGGTGGATGATATAATACGCCTTGTCAGAGAGCGCGCCAAGCAAAAAGAAAGGGTATTGGTTACGACCCTGACCAAAAGAATGGCGGAAGACTTAAGCAGCTATTTAAACGAGGCTGGCCTTAATGTCAAATACCTGCATTCGGAAATCGGCGCAATTGATCGCGTGCAGATTTTACAGGATTTGCGCTCGCGTAAATTTGATTGCCTGGTCGGCATAAACCTGCTCAGGGAAGGCCTGGATTTGCCAGAGGTTTCCCTGGTATGCGTTTTGGACGCGGACAAGGAAGGTTTTTTGCGTTCAGCCACGTCTTTAATACAGGTCGCAGGCAGAGCAGCCAGAAACATAAACGGCGAAGTCATACTTTACGCTGATACAATAACTAAATCCATGCAAATGATGATCAAGGAAACCGAGAGAAGAAGAAAAAAACAGCTTGAATTTAATGAAAAAATGCATATTACGCCCCGCTCTGTAAACAAGGCCATAAAAGAAGGCATAGAGAAATGGCACAAGACCGAGGAAATGGTAGCTGAACTGGCGGGCGAGGATCTAAACGAGCACTATCTGAACGAAACAAAAGCAGACCTGCAGCAGCAAATGGAACTTGCTGCTAGAAACCTGCAGTTTGAAAAGGCGGCGTATTACAGGGACCAACTGACGAAGCTGCAAGCTTCGTCTCGCCCCGACATACGTCGGGGCAGGCGAGGATCCTGAGCGAAGCGAAGGGGGCGAAGCAATCACATGGACGAGAAGATACTAAACATATTTAGAAAAAATTCGGATAAATACATATCCGGGGAAGAGATAAGCAAGCTTCTTGAAATATCAAGGGCAGCGCTCTGGAAACATATAGAAAAGCTGCGCGAAAAAGGATATGAATTTGAGGCCGTACCGCATTTAGGCTACAGGCTTGTGTCAGCCCCTGACAGGCTTTTCCCCGAGGAAATAAAATATAATTTGAACACAAAGATAATGGGCAAAAAAATAATTTATTATGATGTTATTGATTCCACTAACACTAAATGCTATGAGCTTGCCGAAAAAGGTTATCCTGAAGGCACAATCGTAATAGCTGAGGCGCAGACAAAAGGAAAAGGGCGCCTTTCAAGACAGTGGATTTCGCCCAGGCATAAGGGGTTATATTTTTCCGTATTGCTTAAGCCTGATATGGCGCCAAATGACGTGGCAAAGCTTACCCTTCTTGCGGCAGTAAGCGTTGCCTCGGCGGTAAGGGAAATTACAAATTTAAAGGCATTGATAAAATGGCCCAACGATGTGCTGCTTAATAATAAAAAAATATGCGGCATACTTACGGAGATGAATGCAGAGGCGGACAGAATAAATTTTATTGTTTTAGGCATAGGAATAAATGTTACAGCAAAGGGTCCAATGCTGCCCCGCGGCGCGACATCGCTTTTTGAAGAAGGCGCAAAAGAAGTATCAAGGCTTCTGCTGCTGAAAAAACTCCTGTTTACTCTGGAACAGGATTATCTTTTATTTAAAAAACATAAATTTGAAAAAATTGTGCAGCAATGGCAGGATTTTTCAGCTATACTAGGCAATAGAGTAAGAATAATATCTCACAATGAAAAGTTAGAAGGAATAGCAATGGGCATTGACCCTGACGGCGCTTTGATATTAAGGCTGGATAACGGGTTTCAGAATAAGATACTAAGCGGAGATGTGGAGTTATTGAGATGAAAATGGAGAAACGTTAAGATATGTTATTAGCAATTGATATAGGAAATACAAGTATTACTTTTGGCTTATTTAAAGGCAAAAAGTTGTTTAAGGTTTTTAAGGTTACCACAGCTTTAAGCGCTAATTCGCTGCAAAGGCATATTAATAAAGCCCTGGCAAGGCATAAAGAAGAAATATATAGTATTATTATATGCAGCGTAGTGCCTGATAAGACAAGCCTGTTGCGCAAGCTTTTAAAAGAAAAGCTTGGAATAAATGCAAACGTTGTCGGTGAGGATTTATTCGCCCCAATAACAAACCTGTATAAAAGCCCCAAGCAGGTAGGACAAGACAGGCTTGTGGTTGCCTACGCCTGTAAGAAGCTTTACGGGTTTCCGGCGCTGGTGATAGATTTTGGAACTGCAACTACATTTGATTATATAACAAAAGACGGAAACTATGCAGGCGGTATGATAACCCCGGGCATTGAAATTTCCCTCGATGCGCTTTTTAAAAGAACCGCATTGCTGCCCGAGGTGAGCATACGCCATATATTAAAAACAAGAAAGCCCGACAACTCGCTTATAGGTAAAGGCACTCAAGACAGCATTGTAAAAGGTACGGCTAAAGGCCTTACAGGAATGTGCGATAGTTTAATCGATAAATTTAAAAAACAATACGGCAAAAACGTAAAAGTGGTTGCCACAGGCGGCCTGGCAGAATTTTTTAAAAAGCGCTGCAGGAGCATAGACTCAGTCGATGAAAATCTGATCCTAAAAGGAATTTTACTTATGGATGCAGGCCCCGATTATCGGAAAATTTGTCTAAAGACAAATTTTCCTTGACAAATCCTTAGATTTTGCTTAAAATTACATTTCCAATAAAACATTTCCGTTAAACTGCTTTAATGCTTACAAATTTTAACCAGACGAGATCTAGCTTTTTATTTTGTAAATTTTTAGCACTCCTCATCAAAGAGTGCTAACAAAAGTATAAACAAGTAAACAAAAAAGACAGGGGAGGTGAAAACATGGCAAAGATTAAACCTTTAGGCGATAGAATCCTTATAAGGCCGTTAGAGGCAGAGGAGAAGACAAAAGGAGGCATTATTGTGCCTGACACAGCAAAGGAAAAACCTCAGGAAGGCAAGGTAGTTGCAGTTGGCAAAGGCAAAATGCTTGAAAGCGGCAAAATAGAGCCTGTAGAAGTAAAAGTCGGCGATAAGGTGCTATATGGCAAATATTCCGGCACAGAGATAAAATTAAACGGCGAAGAGCATCTTATTGTTAAAGAAGAAGATATTTTGGCGATAGTAGAATAAGGCAAATTGCCCCCCGGTGCTCCTATAAGGTCGCATCGTTCGGGACAATTTTTGCATAGCAAAAATTGGAGGTAGAAAATGGCAAAACAATTGGCATTCGGCGATGAGGCCAGGCGTTCCATAAAGGCAGGCATAGAAAAGCTTGCCAAGGCAGTTAAGGTTACGCTGGGCCCCAAAGGAAGAAATGTAATATTGGAGAAGAAATTCGGTTCTCCGACAATTACAAAAGACGGAGTTACAGTCGCGAAAGAAATAGAACTCGAAGACCCTTATGAAAATATAGGGGCTGAGTTGGTAAAAGAAGTTGCCTCAAAGACATCCGACATAGCAGGCGATGGCACCACCACAGCAACAATTCTGGCTGAGGCAATATACTCGGAAGGTTTAAAGAACGTTACCGCAGGCATTAACCCAATGGCATTAAAAAGAGGCATTGAAAAGGCAGTAGCGGCAGTAATTGAAAATTTAAATAAGATCAAAAAAGATGTAAAGGGCAAAACGGAGATTTCACAGGTCGGCACAATAGCTGCCAACGGCGATATTACAATAGGTAACCTCATTGCAGAGGCAATGGAAAAAGTCGGCAAGGACGGCGTTATCACCGTTGAAGAAGCAAAGTCAATGGAAACAACGCTTGATTTGGTTGAAGGTATGCAGTTTGACCAGGGATACCTTTCACCTTACTTTGTAACCGATACAGAAAAAATGGAAGTTTCACTTGAAGACCCGTACATACTTATCCATGAAAAGAAAATCTCGGTTATGAAGGATATGATTCCTTTGCTGGAGCAGATAGCCCGCACAGGCAAGCCTCTGCTTATCATAGCAGAAGAGGTTGAAGGTGAAGCGCTGGCAACTCTGGTAGTAAACAAGATCCGCGGCACACTGTCCTGCGCAGCTGTAAAAGCTCCGGGCTACGGCGACAGGCGTAAAGCAATGCTTGAGGATATAGCAGCGCTTACAGACGGAAAGGCCATTACCGAAGATTTAGGTATAAAACTAGAGAACGTTACTCTGGATGACCTTGGAACAGCAAAGAGAGTTTCGGTTGACAAGGAAAACACCACAATCATTGAAGGCGCAGGTTCAAGGGCCCAGATAAACGCAAGAATAGCCCAGATTAAAAAACAGATTGAGGATAGCGACTCCGACTACGACAAGGAAAAATTACAGGAACGCCTAGCCAAATTATCAGGCGGCGTTGCAGTAATAAATGTTGGCGCAGCTACTGAAACTGAAATGAAGGAAAAGAAAGCCAGGGTAGAAGACGCGCTTCACGCAACACGCGCAGCAGTTGAAGAAGGCATAGTCGCTGGCGGCGGAGTAGCGCTGCTTCGCTCAGTGAGTGTGTTAGATGACGTAAAGGCAAAAGGCGATGAAAAAGTCGGCGTAGATATAGTGCGTAGGGCTTTAGAGGCGCCTATAAGGCAGATAGCGGAAAACGCAGGAGAAGAAGGTTCTGTTATAGTGCAGAGAGTAAAAAGCGAAAAGGATAATAATTTCGGCTATGACGCAGACAAAGGTGATTTTACCGATATGGTCAAGGCAGGTATTATTGATCCTAAAAAGGTAACAAGGACCGCTCTTCAGAATGCAGCCAGCATAGCTGCTTTAATGCTGACAACAGAAGTTATAATAAGTGACATTCCTGAAAAAGACAAACCGGGAATGCCGGCAATGCCTCCCGGAGGCGGAATGGGCGGAATGTATTAAGATGCAGAAATCAAGCCATAAAAAGGGGCCCAAAATTTTGGGCCCCTTTTTGTTTTTTTGGATTTTTGCCGCAAGCTTAGCCTATTGCGCCGATGCAGCGGAATACGAAAGACAAGCTTACGAGGCAGCAGAGAAAAATCAGTGGCAGGATGCTATTTCCTTTGAGCAAAAGGCATATAACCAGGATCCCGCCAACCCTATATACAAAAAACAGCTTGCGTCTTATTATAATAACTATGCATTGTATCTTTTTGGGATAGACCGCTATGACCTGGCAATGGTTAACTTTAAAGAAGCGCTAAGACTTGACCCGCCAAATACAACTTTCAAAGAAAATATTTATAAAATCACGCTGAGCGAAGCGGACAAGAGCCTTAAAAAAGCGCGTTTTCAGGAAGCGATAAATCTAGCCGGCGATTGCATAAACATGTATCCGGACAAATCCATAGCTTATGCATTTTTAGGAAGCATCTATTATCAGCAAAATGATTTGGAAAAGGCGGTACAGAACTGGGAGAAAGCTTTTATTTTAAAGGCCGACACCCCGGGCCTTAAGACAATATTGGATAAGGCAAAAAAAGAACTTAGCGCAGAAAAAGGATTCAAGACTCGCGCACGCGCTTATTTTGACATAAAGTTTGAGGGCGAGCGGGATTCGGATCTGGTCTGGGATGTTATGGATATGCTGGAAGACGCGCGCTATAAGCTGAAAAGCGATTACGGATTTTTTACAGATGAAAAAATCAGCGTAATAATTTATAATACTGAGCAGTTCAAGCAGGCAACGGGAAAATTAGACTGGGCATTCGGCGTATACGACGGAAAGATACGCCTTAAAATGGCCGACGTTCTGACAGATAAAGAGTTTGCCAAAAAGGTTATATATCATGAATACGCGCACGCTATACTGCACATATTGTACCCTAAAAATATACCCCTGTGGCTGCATGAAGGCTTTGCCCAGGCAGCAGAACCGCCCTATACGTTAAGCCAAAAAGAGAAAAACCTTTTAAAGGAAACTTTTAAAACGCGTGAGTTTTCCTTAAGCGAAACAGATAAATTGTTATCATCGTCCGACCAGGAACAGGTAAACGCAGGCTATCTTGCGTCAAAACTTTTTTTAAAATACCTGCTCGACAAATACGGCGCGTATAAGTTTAAAAATTTATTGGAGAAGTTAAATTCTAAAGCGCCTCAGGAAGAAGCTATGTTTGATATTTACAGGCTGCACGTAAAAGATATTGAAAGCGATTTTGCAAAAAGGTTTTTATATTGACATAATGTGTGTTATAGATATAATAAATTAAATTATTCATAAAAGAGGAGCTAAACATGGGATTATATATAGGAAAAGACAGGACCGCCAGGCGATGTTATGGTTTTGATGAAATCGCGCTTATGCCCGGTAACGTAACCGTAAACCCAAACGAAGCCGATACTTCATGGCATGTCGGCCTGCCTGACCGGCAGGCAGGTAAATATAAATTCAAAGTGCCTATTATCGCAGCTGCGATGGACGGGGTTGTGGATGTAAGGTTTGCCATTGAATTCGGTAAGTTCGGCGGGTTCGCGGTTTTAAATCTCGAAGGCATACAGACAAGGTATGAAAATCCGGATGAGGTTTTAGAAAAGATATCAAAGGCTACGCCGCAGGAAGCGACAGAGCTGGTCCAGGGCATATACACAAAGCCCATAAAAGAAGAACTGATAACAAAAAGAATAAAACAGATTAAGGAAAAAAATGTACCCGCAGTCGTTAGCGCAATACCCCAGAGAGCGGAAAAATTCGGCAAGATTGCCCAGGCTGCTGGTTGCGATATCTTTATAGTGCAGTCTACTGTTACAACAGTAAAACACGTTTCAAAAGAGTATAAGGTTTTAGATTTCAAGAAATTCTGCCAGGCAATGAAGATTCCTGTAATAGTCGGAAATACATGCAGCTACCAAACGGCGCTTGAACTCATGCAAACCGGCATAAGCGGCCTTTTGGTGGGCATAGGCCCTGGCGCGGCGTGCACTACAAGAGGCGTTTTAGGCATAGGCGTGCCGCAAGTGACAGCAACGGTTGATTGCGCTGCTGCAAGAGATTACTATTTTAAAAAGAAAAAAGTATATGTGCCGATAATAACAGACGGCGGTATGTCCACAGGCGGAGATATATGCAAGGCATTTGCCTGCGGCGCGGACGCTGTCATGGTTGGCTCTGCGTTTGCAAGGGCGCAAGAAGCCCCGGGCAGAGGTTTCCACTGGGGCATGGCAACTCCTCACGCGAACCTGCCAAGAGGCACAAGAATAAAAGTAGGCACAACAGGCACGCTAAAGGAAATATTATTCGGCCCAGCCAATACAGATGACGGCACGCAGAATCTGATGGGCGCTCTTGCCACTTCGATGGGTAATGTAGGCGCTAAAAACATCAAAGAAATGCAAAAATGCGAGATTATCATTGCTCCATCAATCCGTACAGAAGGCAAGGTATTTCAGCGCGCTCAGAATATCGGAATGGGGAAGTAGCGCTCGGAAGCAATTTTCGCAGTCCCACCAGGAAAGCTTTTGCAGCCTTGCTTTCGCTTGCCGCTCGCCAAGGCAAACGCGGCCTTGGCTCGCTGTAGCCAAAAATTGCTCACTGCTTTCGCGTTTGTTTTCGCAATTTTTGATAGTCGCTTCAGCAAGACATGCAAAAGCTTTATAAGCATCCTGCTCGAATTATCTTCCTCACAGACACGACTTTTTCCTTGCAATATAAGAGGCACTCCATTATAATTATCCTTACACTTATATAGTCTAAATAATGCCAATCCCCACTTATTAAAATAAGGAGTTTTGCGCAAATGGATACCAAAGACATCAGAAATGTTGTGTTTTTATCCCATTCGAATGCAGGAAAGACTTCCCTTATTGATTCAATAATTTTTACAGCAGGCGCTAACTCAAGGCGCGGCAGCGTTAATGACGGCACAAGCATGTGCGATTATCATCCCGACGAAATTGAAAGAAAAATAACAATAGACCAAAAAGTGCTTACGGTTGAAAAAGGCTCAAACAGGATTACGCTTTTGGATACCCCGGGTTATGCTGATTTTATAGGCGGGGTAATCTCATCCATATACGCAGCTGACTGCGGTGTATGCGTTGTATGCGCTGTAAACGGCGTTGAAGTAGGGACAATGCGTTCATGGGCTATGCTTAACGAAAAGAAAAAAAGTGTTTTTTTCTTTATAAATAAACTGGATAAAGAAAATTCAAGCTTTGAAAGGGTAATTGCCGCGATGCAAAAGGAATTCGGAAAAGGCTGCATACCGGTTACCTATCCTATAGGCAAGGAAGCCTCTTTTAACAAGGTCGTATCCCTTCTGGATAAAAATGCCGTTGAGAGCCTTTCAGACCCCGACAAAGATATAGCAAGAAAATACAGAGAGCAGCTTATGGAAGCAGCGGCAGAGGCTGACGATAAATTAATTGAAAAATACCTCGGCGGAGAAGAGCTTACGCCGGATGAAACAATAGCAGGCCTTAAAAAGGCAGTAAGCACAAATACCGCGCATCCTGTTTTTTGCGGTTCCGCTGTAAAGGGCATAGGTATACAGGAGTTTATAGACGAAATTATTAAATTTGCGCCTTCTCCGCAGGATATAGTGCCGCAGCCGGCAATTGCGCCCGGGAGCAATAAGCCCGTTGAATATAAAGTTTCCGCCAATGAACCTTTCGCAGCCCAGGTATTTAAAACCGTGATAGACCCTTATGTCGGGCATCTTACTATTTTTAAGGTTTTTTCGGGAAAGCTGCAGTCCAACAGCAGTTTTTATAATGTAAACAAGTCCGCGAAAGAAAGAATAGGGCAGCTTTATTTGCTTTTGGGAAAAGAACAAAAAGACGTAGCAGGCGTCATAGCAGGCGACATTGCGGCAGTTGCTAAACTTAAAGAAACAGATACAGGCGATACAATGTGCGATGAATCGCGCCAGCTGAAATTTGATCCTATAAACATGCCTGAGCCTGCGATATCTCTATCGCTTAAACCGAAGACGAGGCAGGATGAGGAAAGAATCATGACTGCTCTCGCGAAGATAAGCAATGAGGATCCGACATTTAAATACGGCAGGGACCAGCAGACAAAAGAATTAATAGCGTCAGGCCTTGGGGATTTGCATCTTAAAATTATGTTTGAGAGGCTAAAACGGAATTTTAAGGTGGATGTTGATATAGGCACCCCAAAAGTAGCGTATAAAGAAACCATCAGGAAAAAAGTGCAGGTCAGTCATAAACATAAGAAACAGTCAGGCGGCCACGGCCAGTACGGCGAAGTCTATCTGGAGCTTGAGCCGCTGCACAGAGGCGCGAATTATGAATTTGTGGACAGGATTGTCGGCGGCGCCATACCAAGGCAATATATACCCGGCATTGAAAAAGGCGTGAAAGAAGCTTTACAGCAGGGCGTGCTTGTAGGCTCGCCGGTTGTGGATGTAAGAGTTACGCTTTTTGACGGGTCATTTCACACGGTAGATTCTTCAGAAATTGCGTTTAAAATTGCCGCCAGCACGGCGATGAGAAAAGGCCTGCAGGACGCAGGCCCTGTATTGCTTGAGCCTATAATGGACGTAGAAGTAACAGTGCCTGAAGAAGCCATGGGAAACATAACAGGCGATTTAAACTCACGCAGGGGCAGGATTATGGGCATGGATGTAAACGGTTCAAGCGAGATTGTAAAGGCGCAGGTGCCTCTGGCAGAAATGCTTAAATACGCAACAGAACTGCGTTCGTTAACAGCCGGTAAAGGCTCATATATCATGAAATTTTCTCATTATGAGCAGGTGCCGGAAAAGGCAGCGCAGCAGGTAATACAGCAGGCTAAACAAACAGAGGAAGCAACGGCAAAATAAAAGAGAGGTAAATTATGTCAGGACATTCAAAATGGGCAACAATTAAACATAAAAAAGGCGCAGCAGACGCAAAGCGCGGCAAACTATTTTCAAAGCTGGCGAAGGAAATGACAGTAGCGGCCAAGCTGGGCGGAGGAGACCCGGTTACAAACGCGCGTTTAAGAATGGTTATAGCAAAGGCAAAAGAAGCGAATATGCCGCTTGATAATATAGACCGGGCAATAAAAAAAGGTACAGGAGAATTGCCGGGAGTGGTTTATGAGGAAGTTACATATGAAGGATATGGCCCGGGCGGCGTAGCCATTTTAGTAGAGGTACTTACTGATAATAAAAATCGTTCAAGCTCCGAAGTAAGGACTATTTTCACAAAAAAAGGCGGTTCAATGGCAGGCCAGGGCAGTGTCAGCTGGATATTCAAAAAGAAGGGCTTTATACTTGTAAAAAAGAATGCCGGGGGCGAGGATGCAATTATGACAGCGGCCCTTGACGCAGGCGCTGAAGATATGAAGACAGAAGATGATATGTACGAGATAACCACAAACGTCGCGGATTTTGAAAAAGTAAAGGCTGCGTTTGAAAAAATAAAAATTAAAATAGAATCCGCAGAAATTACCATGATCCCGGCTAACACCGTAAAGCTGGAAGGCGATTCCGCCAAAGGTATTCTGTCTTTAGTGGATGCGCTTGAAGAACACGACGATGTACAGAACGTGTACGCGAACTTTGACGTTCCGGACAATATTATTATGGAGGCTGAGTGAGTGAAGATCCTCGGGATTGACCCAGGCCTTAATATAACAGGTTACGGAGTAATAGAACAGATTGCCGGGGATATAAAAATTATAGAAGCAGGCACAGTAATGACAAAAAGCACCCAGGAGCTGCCTGTGCGCCTTAGCATTATCTATTCCCAGCTGTCGGATTTAATAAAAGAGACGAAGCCTGAAATCTGCGTCCTGGAAAAGTTGTACTCGCATTACAAACACCCCATGACAGCGATTTTGATGGGCCATGCCAGAGGCGTAGTGGTGCTGGTTTCAAATTTGTTTAATTTAGAGTTGATTAATTATCCCGCAAAAACAGTAAAGCGCGCGGTAACAGGCAACGGTAACGCGTCAAAGGAGCAGGTTCAAAGGTCGGTTGAGAATTTCTTAAATTTTAAAGCCAATAAAAGCCCGCTTGACGTAACAGACGCATTGGCTTTATGCCTTACGCACCTATACCATAAAAGGATATGATATCTAAGATAAGAGGCAAACTCATAAAGAAAAGCGAAAGCGCCCTGCTTGTCGAAATAAACTGCATGTGTTACGACATACTTGTGCCATTATCGGTTTTAAATTCCTTAAAAGATAAAAAGCCGGGCGACGAGATAGAGCTTGTGACATTTCATTACCTGGCAAATGACCCCGCAAGAAGCATGCCCATACTGATTGGTTTCGCAAACCAGATTGAAAAGGAATTTTTCCAGGAATTTATAACTGTTTCCGGAGTAGGGCCCAAGGCAGCTGTCAAGGCATTAAGCGAGCCTATATCAATGATCATACGCGCAATCGAATCCGCGGATACGCCATACCTTAAAAGCCTGCCCGGTATAGGGGAGCAAAGAGCAAAACAGATAATAGCCAAGCTTCAGGGCAAGGTAGGCCGTTTCGGCCTTATTAAGGATAAGTTTAGGCCGGATGAAGTTGTATTTAAGAAAGACATAGAGCAGGAGGCAATAGAGGTATTGAGCCAGCTTCAGTATACAAAACCAGAGGCCCTGCAGATGGTGCAGAAAGCGCTCCAGCACAATTCCAATATTGAGACAACAGAGCAGCTTTTAAACGAGGTTTATAACCAGAAAAGGCAGAGGGAAAAATAAAATGAAATCAAAGGCTTTTACATTGGTAGAGCTGGTAATTATTGTGGTAATAATCGGCGTTCTTGCTGCGATGATGTTTCCCAATATGATAGGAATGCAAACGAAGGCAAAATTAAGAGAAGTGGAAAATACAGTCGGAGTTATAAACGCGGCCATAAAGATTTATTATTTTAAAGTCGGCGCGTATCCGGAGACTGCCTGGTGGACTTTTGCTGAGGCTGCGAACGGTTACGTTGACTCAGGCGGACACAGCATAGAAAATATATTAAATATCTCAATACCAAAAGGTAGTGGCGCTATTTGCCAATATCGTTTTAACCAAGGGCCTATGTCCATAACCGGTCACGCCGGCACATATACGAATTGTGTAGTCTTTAGAGACGCAGCAAGCGGTCAAAGGCAGGGCATATATTCAATAAATATGGACCTATATGCAATTGAAGGTGGTATGATGTATGAAAGATATTTAGAATATCTGGAATAATGTAGGCGGGGTCAGACCCATGTTATGTTAACTTTAAGATGAAGATATAAAATATTATGAAAGAAAAAGCCTTTACCCCTACACCAATAAATAGTAAAAATAAATCAAAGAAATTGGTGTGGAGAGTTTACCCCCACACCAATTTTTCAAAGCCAGAAAAGTATCAATTGGTGTGGGGGTTTACCCTAACGGAGCTTTTAATTGTGGTGGTTATTATAGGCGTGCTTTCTGTAGTGGTATACCCGCAATATGAAGGCATGCGCACAAGGGCAGGGTTAAGGGAATTATACCAGACAGTAGAGGTAATAAAGGCTGCGGAAAATTATTACTACGACAGAAAAGGTATGTGGCGAATTTTTGCATGGAATGACACCGACGATGCCGAAGAAGACCTGGGCATAACCATAAAGAATGATTCCTTTTGCACTTATTGGGTTAGCGCTGCTAATGCCACACTCCCCGGGGCAAATCCTAAATATTGGATTTTTGTCGGAGTGCGTTCTTATTATCCTACCTGGGCTATATACGGATATGATTTAACTCATAAGGTAAGTTACAGAAATATAAACCATCATTATTCTCAACATATAACAGCTGACGCTGATACTACTGGTATAGCGACCCCATAATAAGCTTAATAAAGGCAACATGAAAGAAAAAGACATACAACCAAAAAGAGAAAAAATAATCGTCCAGCAGGAGACAGACGAAGACAAGATAGTAAATCTGTCTCTTAGGCCGACAAAGGTAAGCGACTTTATAGGCCAGCAAAAGACGATGGATAATTTATTGATAGCGCTTCAGGCTGCAAAGGAGCGAAAAGAGCCGCTGGAGCATATGCTTTTTTCCGGGCCGCCGGGCCTGGGAAAGACTACTTTAGCGCACATAGTAGCGCATGAGATGGGCTCTAAAATTACCGCAACTTCAGGCCCTGCGATTGAACGGGCAGGAGATTTGATAGGTATTCTTACCAATTTAAGCAAGGGCGATGTTTTATTTATTGATGAAGTGCACCGGCTTTCAAAGACAGTAGAGGAATTTCTGTATCCCGCGATGGAGAATTTTCAGATAGATTTTATTATTGATAAAGGCCCATACGCGAAAACAATAAAATTTAATTTAAAACACTTTACCCTTATAGGGGCAACTACCCGTTCAGGACTTCTTACCGCACCACTGCGGGGAAGGTTCGGAATGTTTTTCCATCTTGATTTTTACCTGCCCGAAGATTTGGTTAAAATCATAAATCGTTCCGCAAAGATTTTAAAAATAAAAATAGATAAGGAAGCTGCTCTTGAGATAGCGCAACGCTCAAGAGGCACTCCGCGCATTGCCAACCGCCTCGTCAGGCGCGTGAGGGATTTTTCGCAGGTAAAAAAGATAGATACAATTACCAGGGAAATAACAGATGAGGCGTTGAATTCCCTGGGCGTGGACTCTCTAGGCCTTGACACTATAGATAGAAAAGTCCTGTTCGCCATTATGGATTATTACAACGGAGGCCCTGTCGGAATAGAATCATTAGCAGCGTCTTTAAATGAGGAACAGGATACTATAGTTGACGTGGTAGAACCGTTTCTTCTTCAAAGCGGGCTTCTGGAACGCACGCCACGTGGAAGAAAAGCCACTGATATGGCATACCAGCACCTAAAACACAGCAGGCAGAAGCAGAAGGAACTGTTTTGAAAATACTGCTTCATATATGCTGCGGTCCGTGCGCTATTTATTGTGTGGATAACCTGCAAAGAAGCGGCGATAAAGTCGAAGGGTTCTTTTATAACCCCAACATACATCCCATAAATGAATATGACAAAAGAAAAGAAGCCGTTGTCAAGGTTTCGGAAAAATTAAACCTACCCGTTCATTTCTACGCAGACTATAATTTTGACGATTATTTCATGGCAATAGCATTTAATGACGGCAAAGACAGGTGCCCTCTGTGCTGGCAGCTGAGGCTTAAGGAAACTGCGAAATTTGCAAAAGCCAACGGGTTCGACGCATTTACAACGACGTTATTGATAAGCCCATATCAGGACCATAACAAGATAAAAGATATAGCGGCACAGGCAGCGAAGGATTTTAAAGTAGATTTTTATTATCAAGATTTCAGGCCAGGTTTCAGGCAATCTCATAAATTATCAAAGGAAATGCAGCTCTATCACCAGAAGTACTGCGGGTGTATCTACAGCGAAAAAGAACGGCGCCTTGCGACAGACGCTGCCAAATAAGGCAGTATAAAATAATTATGCTGGGTAAAACTTTAATTATATTCGGAATCATGTTGGTAGCTATGGGAATTTTTATACACGTTTCGCCCAAAATACCTTTTTTAGGCAAGCCCCCACACCAATGTCCTTCTTCATCTATAGCAAAATATTGGTGTGTGGGTAAACTGCCCGGAGACATATATATTAAAAGAGATAATTTTCAATTCTATTTTCCCCTAACAACCTCCCTGCTTGTAAGCGCTGTCCTTACGCTGGCATTGTTTTTGCTGCGCCGCCGATGAAAACCGTTGCCAGCACCCTGCTTATTTTCGTAATAGTTTTTTTATCATCGCAGCAATCTTTTTCCCTGAATATAACCGCGCCGGATAAAATAAAGGTAGCATTAGTTGAAGGTGCAAATGAAGTTGAGCTTGCGATAAAAGGCCCCTATGAAATAATTAATGCCGCAACAGGAGAAGTTCTTGATAAAGGCGATATCCTGTGGCAGGGAAAATTCAGTGTTTCCTTCAAAGGCATTAACCTTAAAACATTTAAGGACCGCCTTTTTAAAGCGGACAAAATAGACATTATCCCTTTAAAAAGCCCGTCTATTTACTTTGGAAAATGTTTATACCGCGGCACATTGCAGCTTATAAAAACAAAACAAGGTACCTTAACAGCCGTAAATATACTGGATTTGGAAGATTACATCAAAGGCGTTCTTTACCATGAAATATCCCACCGCTGGCCGCCGGAAGCAATAAAGGCGCAGGCCGTAACCTCAAGGACATTTGCGATTTATCAGGCGCAGGAAAACTACGATAAGGATTTTTATCTTAAAGCAGACGTAAGCTCCCAGGTCTACAGGGGCTCATACGCCGAAAAATACAGGACAAATAAGGCTGTTGAAGAAACTAATGGCGAAATCCTTGTTTATGATGGCAAGGTATTGCCTGCCTTTTTTCACGCCTGCTGCAGCGGTAAAACTGAAAGCGCCTCGAACTTATGGAAGATATCATCCAGGCCGCTTAAAGGCATAAGATGCGACTATTGCAAAAACGCGCCGCATTTTAGCTGGCAAAGAGAAGTCTCTCTGGATGAGATAGAAGGAAAAATATCCAGGGCTCTGCACCCCATCGGCAAAATAAAATCAATAAAGATATTATCAAGGAACTCATCCGGCAGGGTAAAAAACATAAGGGTAAGAGCGCAAAAAACAATAAATATCTCAGCAAAGGATTTAAGGTCCATAATAGGCAGCAGAATTTTAAGCAGTACAAATTTTACAGTTAATATTAAAAACAGAAAAGCGTATTTTAAGGGCTATGGCTGGGGCCATGGCGTGGGCTTGTGCCAGTGGGGCAGTTTCGCAATGGCAAAAAAGCAGCGCGGATATAAGGAAATACTCGAATATTATTACCCTGGCGCAGAGATAATTAAACTGCAATAAATTGAAAAAAAGCTTGCAGGGCCTCGGGGTCCTGTCATCGTTTTGGTATCCCGCTGTCCTCGCTCTGCCGAAGGCGGCTGCGGGCATCGGGAGCCCTCCAAAACGATGGCCACCCCTCGGCCTAGCTTAGCAAAATTTTCATTACATTCCTCGCTTTAAGCAAATTTTACAAAGAAGCGAAGAGCATTGTTGCTAAAGATATAATTGTAAGGCTTTGTGCCAATTGCCGAGAGCGACTATAAAAAATTGCGAGAACAATGGCAAGAAGCCGAGCAATTTTTCATACAGCGAACAAAAAGTGCCCTTCGCCGAAGGCGAAGAATGCCTTTTTGCGAGCAACAAGCGAAGGCAATGGCACAAAGCCTAAGGTGTAAGTTTTACTAACAACGCTTGAGCGAAACCCCGAGGCCTTAGAAAGATATGATGAAATTATCTGATTTTGATTATAATTTGCCAAAGGAGCTGATAGCGCAGCATCCGCTAAAAGAACGCGATAGCTCAAAGATGCTTGTTCTGCATAAGAAAACCGGCGCCATAGAGCATAAGGTTTTTTATAATCTGCCTGAGTATTTAAGCAAAAATGATCTGGTGGTATTAAACGACACAAAGGTATTTAAGGCAAGGCTTCTGGGCAAGAGAAAAGGTTTTACAGGCAAAATAGAACTTTTAATATTAAAACAAACGGAAAAAAACATATTTGAATGCCTGGTAAAACCTGCCAAGAGATTTAAACCCGGCACAAAACTTGAGTTTGGCAATAACGGCAAAATAAGAGCGTCGGTGGTTAATTTTGAAAGAGGTTTGTGTTTTATTGAGTTTGACAACAACAGCTTAAAAGATCTGGATGGGGCCGCTCTTACGCCGCTGCCACCATATATAAAAAGGCTGCCTTCGCCAGAAGATGAAGCCAGATACCAGACTATTTACGCTAGAGCCCCGGGCGCGATAGCAGCTCCGACAGCAGGCCTGCATTTTACGCATTCAGTCATAGACAGCATTAAAGGCGCAGGCGCGGACACAGCACATATTACACTGCATGTGGGATATGGGACTTTTCAATCAGTAAAAAACGATGATATAACAAAGCATAAAATGCATTCTGAATATTTTGAGATTCCTCAAGCCGCAGCAGAAAAAATAAACAAAGCGAAACAGGCAAACAGCAGGATTCTGGCAGTCGGGACAACAAGCTGCCGCACCCTTGAATCTGCGGCAGCTTTACGCAGGACAAAAGGTGAGACTGATTTATTTATTTACCCGGGCTATTCTTTTAAAATGACGGACATGTTGCTTACAAATTTCCATTTGCCAAAAACCACGCTTATTATGCTGGTTAGCGCCTTTGGCGGGTATGATTTTGTAGTCAGGGCCTATAAAGAAGCCATAGAGAAGGGATACAGATTCTACAGCTACGGCGATTGTATGCTGATACTTTAAAAAAATGTTTGAGATAATAAAAAAAGACAAAGATACAAAAGCGCGAGTAGGCAAGATTAAAACCGCCCACGGCGAAATTAATACGCCTGATTTTGCGCCTGTGGCAACTGCGGGCGCAATAAAAACGCTAAGCTCCCAGGAGCTGAAAGAAGCCGGGGTGCAGTTTATACTTTCAAACGCCTACCACCTGCATTTAAAACCGGGTAAGGATATTATAGAAAAAGCAGGGGGCCTGCACAAATTTATGAACTGGCAGGCGCCGATAATCACAGACAGCGGCGGCTTTCAGGTGTTTTCTCTGGCTCCTTTAAGAAAAATAAAAGCTGAAGGCGTTGAATTCCAGTCGCACATAGACGGCTCCAGGCATTTTTTTACCCCGGAATACATAATAGAATTGCAGCTCGCGTTGGGCAGCGATGTGATGATGGTGCTTGATGAATGCGTGCACTATCCTGCGGCGAGGGATTATACCGAGCAGTCTCTGAAGCTTACGATAGACTGGGCCAGCCGCAGTAAAAAATTTTACGCTTCACGAGATACGCTTTACGCTTCACAGATATTCGGCATTGTCCAGGGCGGCACCTATACTGATTTAAGAAAACAGGCCGCAGAACAGCTGCTTGAAATCGGCTTCGACGGCTACGCCATAGGGGGCTTAAGCGTAGGAGAGCCAAGGGACCTTATGTATGAGATGGTGAACTTTACATCCGGGATTTTACCTGAAAATAAAGCCCGCTATCTTATGGGCGTAGGAGTTGTACAGGACATATTTGAGGCAGTTGAAAACGGCATTGACATATTTGACTGCGTTGTGCCCACAAGAAACGGAAGAAACGGCACTGCCTTTACAAGTAAGGGCAAGCTCACAGTAAGAAATGCCCTGTATGCGCAGGATTTTAGTAGCGTTGACCCTGAATGCGATTGCTTTTGCTGCAAAAATTACACGCGCGCATATATAAGACATTTACTCAGTATAGATGAAATGCTCGCACTTAGACTATTATCATTGCATAACATATATTTTTATGCTAAACTAATGAAAAATATACGCGAAGCAATATCAAAAGGGAAATTTCTTGAATTTAAAAAAGAATCCCTCAAACACTATAACGTTATAGCTAAATAACGCCTGCCTGCCCGCCTTCGGCGGGTAAACCGGCAGGCAGAAAAGGAGCCTTTTTATGCAACCTGAAGCGTCAAATCCGATAATAAGCCTTGTGCCAATGCTTTTGATATTCGCAATTTTTTATTTTTTACTTATAATGCCTCAGCAGAAAAAGCAAAAACAACATCAGAAAATGTTAGGTGAGCTTAAAAAGAATGATGATATAATCACCGTCGGTGGCATACACGGCACAATTGTAAATGTAAAAGACAGCACTTTTGTCGTGAGGGTTGACGATAATGTAAAGCTGGAGGTTTCCAAATCTTCGGTGGCAGCGTTAAAGAAGAAATCGAATGAGGCCTAAACCCATGGAACAAGTTGGCGCACCTTTACAAAAAAAGAAAGGAGATGATTTACGCTTCCTGCCTGCCTAACCGCAGGCGTGCAGTCGCGTAAATCAAGTACTCATTAAAAATGCAGAAGAATCTTAAAATAAAAATAGCCATTACTATCGCAATAACAATTTTGTCTTTGTGGAGCCTTTATCCGCCTTTTAGCATAAAGGATAAGGCAGGTAAGGTAATAAGAGAGGGAAAAATAAATTTAGGCCTTGACCTTCAGGGAGGCATGCACCTTGTGCTCAAGGTAGATACGTCTAAGCTGTCCCAGGAAGAAGCCAAGAGCGCGCCTGATGTAGCCCTTGAGATTATAAGAAACCGTATAGACCAGCTAGGAGTAAAAGAAGTTTCTATCCAGCGCCAGGGCGCAGATGAAATAGTAGTGCAACTGCCTGGTGTTAGTGAGCGCGAAAGGGCCATAGAGCTTGTAGGCCAGACCGCATATTTGGAGTTTAAACTGGTTTCATCTGACCCGGAAAAATTAAAAAGCGCAATATCAGGTAATGTGCCTGAAGGTTATGAATTAAAGGAAGATGAAAGAAAAGAGCCCATACTCCTTGAAAAAAAGACGGATATTACAGGCGCTGATTTAAGGGAAGCGTCTGTGAGGTTTCAGCAGACACAGTTTAACCAGCCTGTAGTCGGCATTGCGTTTAATAAAGAAGGAGCAATAAAGTTCGCGCGTCTTACAAGGGAAAATGTAGGCCGCCGCCTGGCAATAGTGCTTGATGGCAACGTAAAATCAGCCCCGAATATACGGGAGGAAATACCGTCGGGCGAGGCGGTAATTGAGGGAAGGTTTACTCCTGAAGAGGCAAACGACTTAGCCATAGTTTTGCGCGCAGGCGCACTTCCTGCCCCTGTGTATATAGAAGAAGAAAGAACTGTCGGCCCGCTGTTAGGGCGCGATTCTGTAAATGCAGGCATGAAGGCCATATTAATAGGCTTTATTGCTGTTATGGTATTTATGCTTGTGTACTATATGCTGGCAGGTGTTTTGGCGAACATTGCCCTTATTTTAAATATAATAATTACAGGCGGGGTAATGAGTTATTTTCACTTTACTCTGACACTGCCAGGTATCGCAGGCCTTGTGTTGACAGTTGGTATGGCTGTTGATGCCAATGTTCTTATATATGAGAGGATAAGGGAAGAGCTAAAGATAGGAAAGACGCTTCGAAGCGCAATTTCCATAGGATATGCCAAGGCATTCAGCGCTATTTTAGATTCAAATCTTACTACGCTTATAGCGGCAATATTATTGTTCCAGTTCGGGACAGGCCCTATACGCGGCTTTGCAGTTACTCTTACTATAGGTATCATAGCCAGTATGTTTACAGCGATTGTTGTAACGCGTATCATATTTGATTTATTATGCCTTTCGCCTAAATTCAACCGCCTGCCGATGCTACAGATGATAGGCAAGACAAATATAGATTTTATAGGGAAACGGAGAATTTATTACACCATATCTATACTGGTAATAATAGCAGGACTCGCAGCCTTTATAGCAAAAGGCGATAAAAATTACGGTATAGATTTTGCAGGCGGCACATTGCAGGAATACAGGTTCCAGAATCCCGTAGACCTTGCTAAAGTACGTAACAGCCTGGCAAAGATAGGTCTGGGAAGCGCTTCCATACAGCAGTTTGCCGATAACCGCGATATACTTATAAAAACAGACAGTGATTCTTATGCTAAAGTTAAAGAGACTTTAAAACAGGACATAAGCGATAACCCAGCTGAAATGATGCGCGTAGAAAAGGTCGGCCCGTCGGCAGGAAACATGTTAAGAAAAAATGCCACAAAGGCGCTGCTTTTTGGGCTTGCAGGTATCCTTGTTTATGTCGCAATCAGGTTTAAACATTGGGAGTATGGTCTTGCCGGCGTAATAGCGCTGTTTCACGACGTTATAGTCGCGGCAGGCGCTATGGCGATAACGGGAAGGCAATTTGATTTAATCACCGTTGCCGCGCTTTTAACCATCGCAGGTTACTCCATAAATGATACTGTCGTCATCTATGACAGAATAAGGGAAAACGTACACCTTTTGCGTAAGACAGACTTTATAGGAGTAATAAATACCAGCGTAAATGAGACATTAAGCAGGACTTTGCTTACAAGCCTTACTGTTATGATGACCACTGTCGCGATATTTATATGGGGCGGAGAGGTTTTGCGCGATTTTGCTTTCTGCCTGATAGTGGGCTTTGTGTCAGGGATATATTCGACTATTTTTATCGCAAGCCCGCTTTTGGTAATGTGGTATAAAGGAAAAAGAAAATAATTTATGGTGGAAAAAAGGTTTGCCAGGATACGCAACATACTATGGGTAATCCTTATCCTTAATTGGTTTGTAGCGCTGTCTAAGATTGTGTACGGCTATATAAGCAAAACAAATTCTATGACAGCAGACGGCTTCCATTCTTTCTCTGACGGCACTTCAAATATAATAGGCATAGTAGGCGTGCTGTTGGCTGCGCAGCCGGCGGATGAAGACCACCCGTATGGCCATAAAAAATACGAAACATTCGCCTCTATTACAATATCGATTTTGCTGTTTCTTATTTCCTTTAACCTGGTACGTTCCGCGGTAATACGCTTTACAAACCCCGTTACTCCCAGCGTAACCATTATCAGTTTTATTGTTATGGTGGTTACTATTGCGGTAAATCTTCTGGTGTTTTCCTATGAACGCAAAAAAGGCGAAGAATTATCAAGCGATATATTGCGCGCCGACGCAGAGCATACAAGAAGCGATATCCTGGTTTCCGTATCGGTCATATGCAGTTTAATCGCGATAAAGCTTGGGTTTCCGGTTGTAGATACGACAGCTTCTTTTATTATAGCCATACTTATCGCAAAATCAGGGCTTGAGATATTAAGGACATCCTCTTACGCGTTATGCGACCGCGCAGCCATAGTATCTGATAAAATAAAAAATATGGTTATGTCCATAAAAGGCGTCAGGGAATGCCACGAGATACGCACAAGGGGCAGGCCCGACGATGTCCATATCGATTTGCATGTTTTGGTAGACCCCTCAATGCACGTGGATACCGCGCACAGCATCACAGAAGATATTGAACGCAAAATAAAAAAATCAGTCGAAGGCGTAACCGACGTAATTGTTCACATCGAGCCGCTTAGCAGATAAGCCGTAAGTCCGGCATGCATAAAGGTCCTTAAGACAACTTATGATTAAAAAATGGCTTATTAAGAATGTAGACCCTCAAAAACAAAAAATCCTGTCCAGCGAATTGTCCGTTTCTCCTGTTACGGCCCAGATCTTATTAAACAGGGGAATAAACACTCTCCAAAAAGCGCACGAATTTTTGCATCCCAACCTGGTTAACCTAAAAGACCCGTTTTTAATGAAGGATATGCGTAAGGCTGTATCGCGCATAAAGAAGGCCATTGAAAAAAATGAGGAAATTTTTATTCACGGCGATTATGACGTGGACGGTATTTGCGCTACTGCGCTGCTTGAGCTGGCCCTTAAAAACTTAGGCGGTAAAATAACCCACTACATACCTGACAGGACGCGCGAAGGCTACGGGGTTAATGACAACGCCGTCAAACTTGCGATAACTAAAAACATAAAGCTGTTTATAAGCGTAGACTGCGGCATAACAGCCATAAAACAGACCAGTGAGTTAAATAAAGCCGGCATAGATGTTATTATAACCGATCACCATCAGGTGCCGGAAAAGCTCCCCGCAGCCTTTGCCATATTAAATCCCCTGCAAAAAGATTGCGCATACCCCTATAAGGATTTATCCGGCGTGGGTGTTGTTTTTAAGCTGGTATCTGCTTTATACGGATTTGATTCAAATTACATCTACAAGCACCTTGACCTGGTATGCTTAGGGACCATTTCCGACGTAGTGCCTCTTACCGGTGAAAACAGGATACTTGTAAAAAACGGGCTTCAGGAACTGACCAATACTAAAAAAATGGGTTTGCAGGAGCTTGTATCAGTGGCAAAATTAAAAGGCAAGGACATGACCTCGCAGTACGTAGGTTATATCCTTGGGCCCCGCATAAACGCCGCAGGCAGAGTGCAGTGCGCTGATACAGCGCTGGAGCTTATTCTCACAGATGACGTAAGTAGGGCGCAGGCATTGGCGCAGTCTTTAAATACCGAAAATTATAACAGGCAAAAATTAGAGCAAAAGACGCTGACTCAGGCGCTTTTGAAAGTTGAAAGCCGCATAGATTTTAAAAATGACAGGGTTATAGTGCTTGATGACGAAAGCTGGCATACAGGGGTAATTGGAATAGTGGCATCGAGGCTTGTTGAACGTTTTAACAGGCCCACATTAATTATTGCAGGCAAAGACAGGCTTGCCAAGGGCTCAGGGAGGTCCATAAAAAATTTTCATCTTGTAAATGCGCTGGAGGAATGCAGCCATCTTTTAGAGGGTTTTGGCGGCCACAAGTACGCCGCAGGCGTAACGCTGGACAGAAAACATATAGGAGATTTTAGAAAGCTTATAAACCAGATAGCGCAGGATAAGCTTAGCCCTGAGGATTTTATTCCAACTTTAGATATAGATGTAAAGTTGAGCCTTAAATCCCTTACAGAAAAACTTTTCAGCGAACTTGAGGAACTTGCGCCTTTTGGCATGGGTAACCCAAGCCCTGTTTTTGCTACAGAAGGATTAAAACTTAAAAAAGCGCCTCAGATAATAGGCAAAGATACGATAAAGATGTGGGTTACTGACGGAAGCCGTGTCTGTGAGGCCATAGGCTACAGGATGGCGGATAACATAGGAAGTGACTTGCTGGATAATGATATTGAATTGGCATATACCTGCAGTTTGAACAAGTATCGCGGCGTAAAATCAATAAAACTGCAGCTTAAAGATATGCGGATTTTAAGCTTTTCTTACCCTGCCTGATTTTATACAATTCGTACAGACAGTAATAGTTGTTCTGGTTTTACCGATAATTGCTCTTACCTTTTGCAGGTTAGGCAAAAAGCGGCGTTTGTTTGTACGCACTATTTTTCTACCCACGCCACCAAGCCTCTTTGCCATACCTCGTCGGGTTATGGAACCGCCTGCGCTGGGGCCTTTACCGCATATTTCGCATACTCTTGACATTTTTTACTCCTTAGTTTTTTAAGAGTGTGTTATAATATCACAGCGTTACTCAGAATGCAAGCGAAAATTTTATGACCGATAGGCCTCGGGGTCCTGTCATTGTTCCGTTCCCGCCGTCCTCAGCTTTCGCTTGCGGGCGGCGGGAGCCCTTGGAACAATGGCCACCCCTCGGCCTAGCTTAGCAAAATTTTCGCAACATTCCTCGCTTTAAGCAAATTTTACAAAGAAGCGAAGAGCGTTGTAGAGAAAGATTAATTGTAAGGCTTTGTGCCAATTGCCGAGAGCGACTATAAAAAATTGCGAGAACAATGGCAAGAAGCCGAGCAATTTTTCATACAGCGAGCAAAAAGTGCCCTTCGCCGAAGGCGAAGAATACCTTTTTGCGAACGACAAGCGAAGGCAATGGCACAAAGCCTAGGGTGTAAGCTTAGCTAACAACGCTCGAGCGACACGGTCGTGCTGCTGATAGCTGGCTGCTATGCTAAAGATAAAAAACATGATGAATATCGAAACGATATCTGCTAGGTATATTAAAGGCGTGGGGCCTCAAAGGCAGAGCATGCTAAAAAGACTCAACATTTCAACAGCCTCAGACTGCTTCGGACATTTCCCCCGTCGCTACGAAGACAGAAGCAACATAAAGCCCATAGCCCAGCTTTCCCCTGACGCGTTTCAAACTTTTACCGGAAACATAATAAAATCGAGCATATTTTCAACAAAAAGAGGCCAGACCATATTCCAACTGGCGATATCAGATGAAACATCCACAATATACGCTTTATGGTTTAACCAGCCGTACTTAAAGAAACAGTTTAATAAGGGCGACAAAGTTATAATGTACGGCAAAGTGCAAAAACACAACACATTAAAAGTCATACACCCTGAATATGAAATAATCAGGGATGATGACGATGAAAAAAACGCGCACGTGCACACAGGCAGGATTGTCCCTGTTTATCCTCTTGCGTCAGGTGTAAATCAGAGAAGGTTAAGAAGCATAATAAAGGCCTGCCTGGATCAGTACTCCTCTTATATAAAGGAGTATATACCGGTTGATATTCAGGCAAGGCAGCATTTGCTGGATTTCAAATCAGCGATAAAAAACATACATTTCCCAATAAATGAAAGGCAGAAAAGCGAGGCGCGCCGCAGGCTTGTGTTTGATGAATTTATTTTATTGCAGCTGGCGCTGGCATACAGGCGCCATAAAATAAAAACCCAGAATACAGGCATAGCGCATACCGTAACAGATGAATTTAAAAATGAATTCTTAAAATCCCTCACCTTTACTCTCACTAAAGCGCAAAACAAGGCAATAGACGAAATACAAAAAGACATGGCTTCAAAAAAAACCATGCACAGGCTGCTGCAGGGTGAGGTTGGCTCCGGCAAAACTGCTGTGTCCGCCTACGCTTTAGCCTTAACCGCGAAAAACAATCACCAGGGCATAATAATGGTCCCCACAGAAATTCTGGCGCGCCAGCACTATATTACTTTAAGCAAATGGTTATTACCCATGGGCATTGAAGTTGTGCTGCTGGTTAATGAAATGCCGAAAGACGAAAAGAATGAAGCTATCGAGCTTATTAAATCAGGGCAGGCCCAGGTTGCAATAGGCACCCACAGCCTAATACAGGAGTCAATAAAATTTAAAGACTTGGGGCTTGCTATTATTGACGAGCAGCATAAATTCGGCGTAGAGCAAAGAGGGGCATTCAAAAACAAAGGATGTAACCCCCACATATTGGTAATGAGCGCGACGCCCATACCCAGGACTCTGGCGATGTGCCTTTACGGCGACATGGATATATCAGTAATAGACGAACTGCCGCAGGGGCCAAGGCAGGTTGAGACGTTTTTAGTTTTGCCCGAGGCCAAACAAAGTTCATATGATTTTCTGAAAGACGAAATAAAAAAGGGCCGCCAGGGTTACATAGTAAGCCCTGTTATTGAAAAGAGCGAAAAATTACAGATAGAAGGCGCGGAAATTCTTTACGAGAAATTAAAACAGGAATTTAAGGATTTTAAACTGGCTCTTATGCACGGCAGATTAAAGCCTGAAGAAAAACAAAAGACAATGCAGGATTTTAAAAAAGGAAAAATAGATATTTTAATATGCACGACTGTGATAGAGGTCGGAATAGATGTGCCCAACGCTTCTGTTATGCTGGTTGAAAACGCAGAGCGTTTCGGGCTTTCGCAGCTCCATCAGTTAAGAGGAAGAATAGGGCGCGGTAAGTGCCAGTCATACTGTATCCTTGTATCAGAGCAAAAGACAGATAACGCAGCCGCAAGATTAGAGGCAATGGTAAGGATAGACGACGGCTTCAAGCTTGCGGAAGAAGATATGGCTATAAGAGGCACAGGCGAAGTCTTCGGCACAAGGCAGCACGGTATGCCCGTATTATCCCTGGCAGACCTGCAAACGGACATAGAGATACTGGAGCAGGCCAGGAAAGAAGCATTTCGCCTGATAGAAGAAGACCCTAATTTAAACATGTCAAAGCACCAGTCCTTAAAGGAAAAACTTATCGCCAAGTTCAAAGAAACTTTCGAGTTAGGACTTACCGGATAAAATTGAAAAAAAACCTTGACAAAAATTTCTTTTTTGGTACAATAATGCTCTCTTAGAGATTTATACTATATTATTATATTTAATACGTCCTTAGGTAAGGACAATATAACTGAAGCAAAAGGGCCTTTTTATCGCCCATGTAGCTCAGTTGGTAGAGCACGTCCTTGGTAAGGACGAGGTCACCAGTTCAACCCTGGTCATGGGCTCCAGTAACAAAAAATATTGGAAGCAACAATACAGGAGTTTTTTGTCTTTTTTAAACGAGCATAAAAAACAGTTTGCCGAATAAAACACGGGGACAAATTGGAGGAACAAAATGGCAAAGGAAAAATTTGTAAGGAGTAAGCCGCACGTAAACGTAGGTACCATAGGCCACGTAGACCATGGTAAGACAACGCTTACATCAGCCATAACAATGGTGCTTGCAAAACAGGGCCTTGCTCAGGTAAGGACGTTTGATTCAATTGATAACGCCCCTGAGGAAAAAGAGCGCGGTATTACAATAGCCATTGCCCACGTAGAATATGAAACAACAAACCGCCATTACGCGCACGTAGACTGCCCGGGCCACGCTGATTACATAAAGAACATGATTACGGGTGCCGCCCAGATGGACGGAGCGATACTTGTCGTATCCGCAGCTGACGGGCCAATGCCCCAGACACGTGAGCATATCCTATTAGCCCGCCAGGTAAACGTTCCCTGGATAGTGGTATTCTTAAACAAAGTCGATATGGTAGATGACCCTGAATTATTAGACCTTGTAGAGCTTGAAGTAAGAGAGCTTCTTTCAAAATACGAATTCCCCGGAGACAAAATCCCCATAGTAAGAGGCTCTGCCTTAAAAGCTATGGAATCCCAGGGCGATCCCAATGACGCAGGTACAAAATCAATTCTTGCCCTTATGAAGGCAGTAGATGAACATATACCCACTCCCAAACGCGACACTGAAAAACCCTTCCTTATGGCAATAGAAGACGTCTTCTCCATAACAGGAAGAGGCACCGTAGGCACAGGCAGGATTGAAAGAGGTATAGTTAAGGTAAATGAGGAAGTAGACATAATAGGCATGCGCCCTGCCATAAGCAAAAGCGTTGTAACAGGCGTTGAAATGTTTCGAAAGCTCCTCGATGAAGGCCAGGCAGGCGACAACGTCGGAATTCTTCTTCGTGGTATAGATAAAAAGGACCTTGAGCGCGGTATGGTGCTTGCAAAACCAGGCTCGATAACGCCCCATACCAAATTCAAAGCCAAAATTTACGTCCTGACAAAAGAAGAAGGCGGCCGTCATACACCTTTCTTTAACGGTTACCGCCCACAGTTTTACTTTAGAACCACAGACGTTACAGGTTCCATTAAGTTACCCGCCGGCACAGAGATGATAATGCCCGGCGATAGCATAGCATTGGAATGTGAACTTATAACCCCCATAGCTATGGAGAAGGAATTGCGCTTCGCCATAAGAGAAGGCGGACGGACCGTCGGCGCGGGAGTAGTTACTGAGATAATACAATAGCGTCCTAATAGTAGCGGAGCCTTAAGGCTCCGCTACTTTGTATATTAGCAATATTGAGGGAAAATGCAGGAACAGATTTTATTAGCGTGTACAATATGCAGGAACAGATGGTATTCTTCAACAAAGAATAAAAAGAAAATACCGGAAAAGCTGGAACTGAACAAGTACTGTAAATTTTGCAGAAAAAAAACGGTACATAAAGAAGTAAAATAAGGAAAATTGACATATTTAAAACCTGCCGCAGTAGTGGCGGCAGGTTTTTAATACAAAGGCCTGTAGCTCTAATTGGTAGAGCAGCGGTCTCCAAAACCGCGTGTTGGGGGTTCGAGTCCCTCCAGGCCTGCCAGATGAAAATAACATGATAGTAAAAACAGTAAATTTTTTAAAAGAAGTGAAAGTAGAGCTGAAGAAGGTAAGCTGGCCCGACAAGGACGAGCTTTTGGGCTCGACAGCCGTGGTTATAATCACGGTTTTTATAGTCGCGTTCTTCATAGGCGTCTGCGACTTTATTTTTTCGAGGGCTATAAATATTATCATTAGATAATTGTTATGGACAAGAAGTGGTACGTTATACATACATTGACAGGAGAAGAGGAGAAGGTAAAAAAAAGGCTGCTGAAGCAGGGCGAATTTAAAAACCTTAAAGATAAGATCTCCCAGGTTTTAATACCTACCGAAGTAGTTTCCGAGGTAAAGGCCGGCAAGAAGAAGATATCCGAAAGAAAATTTTTCCCGGGATATATATTAGTAGAGATGGAAATGACAGATGAGGTATGGTACCTGGTAAGAAATATTCCCGGCGTAACGGATTTTGTATGTGCCGGAGCCAAGCCTACGCCTCTTTTAGACGAAGAAATAGCTACCATACTGAAGCAGACAGAAGAGAAAAAGGAAAAACCCACACCCAAAGTGATATTTGAACAGGGCGAAGGGGTTAAGATAATAGACGGCCCGTTTACGAATTTTAACGGCGCAGTAGAGGAAATAAATCCCGAAAAGGGAAAGGTTAAAGTATCTGTAATGATATTCGGCAGGCCCACCCCTGTGGAACTTGAATACTGGCAGATAGAAAAATTATAATAATGGCAGCACCAAAAAAGAAAAAGAAACCGATAAAAACGCAGATAAAATTATACTGCACCGCAGGCGCGGCTAATCCCGCTCCGCCGGTAGGCCCTGCATTAGGCCAGCACGGCGTAAACATTATGGAGTTCTGCAAGCAGTTTAACGAGCAGACGAAAAATAAAGAAGGGCTTACACTGCCTGTCATTATAGATGTTTACGAAGACAGGTCGTTTTCGTTTATAGTGAAAAGCCCGCCGTCTTCAGTGCTTTTGAAAAAGGCGGCTAACATCGCGAAGGCATCAGGGGTTCCCAACAAGGAAAAGATTGCCACCATAACAAAAGATCAGGCAAGACAGATAGCAAAGGAAAAAATGCAGGATTTAAATACGGATAACATAGACGCTGCAGTTAAAATTATAGAAGGTACTGCCCGCAGCATGGGCATAGACATTAAATGAGCACAATAATAAGCAAAAGAATGAAAGAGGCGAAGAAATTGGTAGAGCAGGCGAAGTTTTATAAGCTTGAAGAAGCTGTCGCTGTATTAAAAAAGGCGCCGCAGCCTAAATTCGACCAGAGCGTGGATGCCTCTATCAAGCTAAACCTTGATTTAAAAGACAAACCGCAGCCTGTAAGAGGCACGGTAGTGTTGCCGCACGGCACAGGAAAATCCGTTAAGGTAGCTGTTTTCTGCAAAGAGAAGAACCAGAAAGCAGCCAAGGAAGCAGGGGCTGATTACGTAGGCGAGGAAGACCTTATAAAGAAGGTTGCTGAGGGTTTTATGGATTTTAACGTGGCTGTAGCGACTCCTGATATGATGAAAGACCTCGCGAAACTTGGAAAATTATTAGGCCCGCGCGGGCTTATGCCTACACCCAAAGCAGGTACAGTCACTGAAGATGTAGCAAAGGCTGTAAGGGAAGTCAAAAAAGGCAAAATTGAATTTAAGATGGATAAAAGCGGCTGCATAAATCTGGCTGTAGCTAAAATATCTTTTGATGAGAAGGCAATCTGCGAAAACGCAAAGAGCCTTATAGAGGCCATAAGGCATAATAAGCCGGCGCACGTAAAAGTGCAGTTCATTAAGAATATAAGCTTATCCACAACCATGGGGCCCGGCGTAAAGCTGGATGTCTCCGATTATAAGTGACGAAAGAGTAGTTAAAAATGGAAAAACAGACAAAGGTAGGAAGGCTCTTAAAGCAGCACATGGTAAATGAGATAGCGTCTGCGTTAAAAGATGCCTCTTCCTTATTTATAACTGACTGCGGCAAGCTTACCAACGCGCAGTTGATAGACCTAAAGAGAAGGCTTAAGAAGTCCTCCGGTGATTATATAGTAGTGAAAAACTCAATGTGCGCGCTTGCGTTAGACAAAATCGGCGTAGCGGCGCAGGTAAAAGAGTTGCTTAAAGGGACCTGCGGCATAGGCTACAGCGAAAAAGACCCGGTAAGTACTTCCAAGGTGCTGATGGATTTTATAAAAGAAAACGAAAAATTCGCCGTAAACGGCGCTTATATAGACGGAAAGGCAGTGCCTGCAAGCATCGTAAAAGAACTTGCAGCAATGCCGCCTAAAGAAGTATTGATAGCGAGATTAGTTTCTTCAATGAACAGCCCGATATCCGGAGTCGTAGGGACGCTGGCGGGCATCATGAGGAAATTCGTATATGCATTGAACGCAGTAAAAGACAAAAAGACGAAAGAGGGAGGACAGTAAAATGGCAGAGGATGTAAAAGTAGAGCTTACAAAAGAACAGCAGGATTTTATCACAAAGATAGAAGGGATGTCTGTTCTTGAACTTTCCAAGCTCGTAAAGGCACTTGAGGAAAGGTTCGGCGTAACGGCACAAGCGCCAGCTATGGCTATGGCCGGAGTAGCAGCGCCAGGAGCAGCGGCGGAAGAAGCAGAAGAGAAAAATGCTTTTAATGTCGAGCTTTCTGACGTCGGAGCTAACAAGATCCAGGTAATAAAGGAACTGCGCGCAGTGACTAACTTAGGCTTAAAAGAAGCCAAAGACCTGGTAGATTCTGCTCCCAAGACCATAAAGGAAAACGCCTCAAAAGAAGAAGCAGAGCAGATAAAGAAAAAGCTGGAAGCCGTCGGCGCAAAGATAACGTTAAAGTAAAAATAATACAGGGGACAGATGGCGCTAAAAAGAATAGATTTTTCAAAATTAAAACAGAACTATCGTATACCGCATTTACTGGATATCCAGGTTAAGTCATACGAAGAATTTCTGCAGTCCGATACACCCAAGATTAAGCGCAAAAGCCAGGGCCTGCAGCAGGTATTTGAAGAGGTATTCCCGATAGAGAGCTATGACGGTGAATACAAACTTGAATACGTCAATTACTCGTTAGGCAAGCCAAAGTATGATATAGAGGAATGCAAATCCAGGGGTATGTCTTATGCCGCTGTTTTAAAAATAAAGGTAAGGCTTAGAAGCAAAAAGGAAATAAAAGAGCAGGAAGTATATATAGGCGAGCTGCCTCTTATGACGCCTGTAGGCACCTTTATGATAAACGGCGAAGAGCGCGTAGTGGTAAGCCAGCTTCATCGTTCTCCTGGTATCTCGTTTGAGTGCGAACAGCACATAAGCGGCAAAAAATTATATTACGCGCGCATAATACCTTACAGAGGCGCATGGATTGAATTTGAATTTGACGCATACGGTATACTGCACGTTGTTATTGACAGGCGAAGGAAAATACTGGCAACGACGCTGCTTCGGGCCTTGGGCCTATCCAAAGACGAAGACATTTTAAAGGAATTTGGCGGTGTAAAAGAGATAAAATCGCCCACCAAAAGCGATATTAAAGATTTAATAGGCCTTTTCACGGCGACAGATGTTATTGAGGCAGAAACTGAAGCAATAATTTTGCCCAAGCGCGAAAAAATTACCACCGAAGCTGCAGAAAAACTCATCGAACATAAAATAAAATCCATATCCGTTATAGAAAAACCAGTAAAAGAAATTATCGATACCCTGCATAAGGACCACACCAAGAGCAAAGAAGACGCGCTTATGGATATTTATAGAAAGCTGCGCCCGGGTGACCCGCCGACAATTGAAAACGCAACCGCGCTCATAAACAGGCTCTTCCTTGACGAGAAAAGATATGACTTAGGCAAGGTGGGCAGGTATATTTTAAATAAAAAGATAAACATGAAGTCCCCCTTAACCAAAAGGGCGATAGACCTTCAGACAATATTAGCGGCCATAAAAGAACTTATAAATCATAAGCAGAATGAGCTTCCTCCTGATGATATAGACCATTTGGGCAACAGGCGCGTCCGCACTGTCGGGGAGTTATTACAAAATCAGTTCAGGATAGGCCTGGCAAGAATGGAACGCGCAGCCAGGGAAAGGCTGTCTATATATGAAATAGAAAATATTATTCCTTATAATTTGATTAATTCCAAGATTGTGTCAGCCATGGTAAGGGATTTCTTCGGCAGAAGCCAGCTGTCGCAATTTATGGACCAGACAAATCCGCTGGCTGAATTAACGCATAAAAGAAGGCTTTCAGCATTGGGCCCGGGCGGACTTTCAAGGGAAAGAGCTGGGTTTGAAGTCAGAGACGTGCATTATTCGCATTATGGAAGAATCTGTCCAATAGAAACGCCGGAAGGCCCTAACATAGGCTTGATTGCTTCTTTAAGCACATATGCCCGTATAAATGAATTTGGTTTTATAGAAACACCTTACCGCAAAGTAGAAAACGGTAAAGTGCTTGATAAAGTAGAATATCTGTCCGCAGACGTAGAGGACCAGTATTATATAGCGCAGGCAAACTCTAAGGTAGACAGCACGGGGAAATTTGCGGAAAAGACAGTATTCTGCAGGTACAAAAATAACTTCCTTATGACGCCTATAAATGAAGTGCAGTACATGGACGTATCGCCTGCCCAGCTTGTCAGCATAGCTGCAAGCCTTATCCCATTTTTGGAACATGACGACGCAAACAGGGCATTGATGGGTTCAAACATGCAAAGGCAGGCAGTTCCGTTGTTATTTCCTGAAGCTCCTTTAGTGGGCACAGGCATGGAAGGAAAATGCGCCTACGACTCCGGCACTGTTTTAACAGCCAAGCAGGAAGGCGTTGTAAAACATGTCCAGGCAGACATGATAAAAATAGGCCTGACTGAATATAAACTGAAAAAATTCCAGAGGTCAAACGCATCTACGTGTATAAACCAAAGGCCTTTGGTAGAAATAGGCGATAAAGTCAAAGAAGGCGATGTAATTGCCGACGGCGCTTCAACAAAAGGCGGTGACCTGGCATTGGGCCACAATGTGCTGGCTGCATTTATGCCGTGGCGCGGCTATAACTTTGAGGACGCCATATTAATCAGCGAAAAGCTTGTAAAAGAAGATATATATACGTCTATTCACATAGAAGAATTTGAACTTGAAGCAAGAGACACAAGATTAGGCCCTGAGGAAATCACAAGGGATATCCCCAATGTAAGTGAGGAAGCCCTGCGCAATCTCGACCCGGACGGCATAATTAGAATAGGCGCAGAGGTAACAGCAGGGGATATTTTAGTGGGCAAGGTTTCCCCCAAGAGCGAGACTGAGTTGTCTCCTGAAGAGAAACTTTTGCGCGCAATATTCGGCGAAAAGGCAGGCGATGTAAGAGACGCTTCGCTGCAGGTTCCTCCGGGAATAGAAGGCTTTGTCGTGGATATAAAGATCTTTTCCAGAAAAAACCGTAAGACAAAGACAAGGGAAGAACTTAAAAAAGAATTAAGCGAAATAGATGAAATAAATAAATTTTATACCGCTCAATTAGAAACCCTGCGCAATGAAAAAATGCAGAAACTCTCAAAGCTGCTCACGGGCCAGAAAGTTGTGGCAGGCCTGCTTGACCAACACAGCGCGGACATACTAATACCAGCCGGCAAAGTCATAAAGGCTTCGGATATAAAAAAGCTTGCCAAATGCGACCTGTCAACATTGCGCCTGGCGGATGATAAACAACCGCTGGAAGAAGAAATTGAGAGGGCGATAAGAATTTTTGACGAGCAGATCGAAGAGCTTTCTTATGAACAGGACAGGGAAATCGATAAGATAAAAAGAGGCGATGAGCTTCCTCCCGGAATACTTAAGAAGGTCAAGGTTTTTGTAGCCAACAAAAGAAAAATCTCAGTCGGGGACAAAATCGCGGGCCGCCACGGAAATAAAGGCGTAATAGCCAAGATTCTTCCTGAGGAAGACATGCCTTTTATGCCGGACGGTACACCCATTGACATGGTATTAAATCCATTGGGCGTTCCTTCCCGTATGAACGTAGGCCAGATACTTGAGACGCATTTAGGCTGGGCCGCAAAATTACTGGGATTTAAAGTCATAAGCCCTGTTTTTGACGGAGCAAGCGAAAAGGAAATCAAGGAATGGATGAAAAAGGCCAACCTTCCGGAAAACGGCAAAATAAAATTACGCGACGGGCATTCAGGCGAGGAATTTGCCCAGAATGTAACCGTTGGCTATATTTATATGTTAAAGTTAGTGCACCTGGTAGACGATAAGATTCATGCCCGTTCAATAGGCCCGTATTCTTTAGTTACACAGCAGCCTTTAGGCGGAAAAGCGCAGTTCGGCGGGCAGAGGCTTGGCGAAATGGAAGTGTGGGCTTTAGAGGCATACGGCGCCGCATATACGCTGCAGGAACTCTTAACTGTAAAAAGCGACGATGTAGCCGGACGAACCAAAGTTTACGAATCCATAGTTAAAGGCGAGCACGCGTTAGAGCCGGGCACGCCGGAATCTTTTAATGTCTTACTCAAGGAACTCCAGAGCTTAGGCCTTGATATAAGGGCAGTGAAGAGCGGAGAAAAAAGTAATGCTTGAATACAATAAAGAAAAAGACCACTTCGATAAAATTGTCATAAAGATAGCTTCTCCTGAGATTATAAAATCATGGTCTCACGGCGAAGTTAAAAAACCTGAGACAATTAATTACAGGACTTTAAAGCCCGAGAGAGATGGTTTGTTCTGCGAGAGAATATTCGGCCCCACGCGTGACTGGGAATGCAGCTGCGGCAAATATAAAAGAATAAAACATAAAGGTATTACCTGTGACCGCTGCGGAGTGGAAGTGACGCTTTCACGCGTAAGAAGAGAGCGCATGGGCCACATAGAACTGGCAGCGCCGATATCGCACATATGGTTTTTTAAAGTCAGCCCGTCCAGGATAGGCACGCTTTTAGGCCTTACTCTTCGCCAGCTTGAAAAGGTGCTTTATTATGAGGAATATATAGTTATTAACCCAGGAGAAGCGCCTTTAAAACAGAAAGATTTACTCACGGAAGAGAAATACAGGCAGTGTAAAGAAAAATACAGCACAGGATTTAAGGCTGAAATGGGCGCAGAGGCAATTAAGAAGCTGCTCCTAGAAGTTGACCTTGTAAAGATGACAGCCAAGTTAAAAAGAGACCTTAGGGACTCAAAGAGCGGCCAGTCAAAACGCCGCATCGCAAAGACCCTTAAAATAATCGAAGCATTTAAAAACAGCGACAACAAGCCGGAATGGATGATTATGGATATTATTCCGGTTATACCGCCCGATCTTCGGCCTTTAGTTCCGCTTGAAGGCGGAAGGTTCGCGACAAGCGATTTAAACGATCTTTACAGAAGAGTAATCAACCGCAATAACAGATTGAAGAAATTAATAGAGCTAAAAGCTCCGGAAGTCATTATAAGAAATGAAAAAAGAATGCTGCAGGAAGCAGTTGACGCGCTTTTTGATAACGGCCGCCATGGCAGGGCAGTACTCGGGCCCGGAAACAGGCCTTTAAAATCATTAAGCGATATGCTGAAGGGAAAACAGGGGCGCTTCAGGCAGAATCTTTTGGGAAAAAGAGTAGATTATTCAGGAAGGTCTGTAATAGTTATAGGGCCTGAGCTCAAACTGCATCAGTGCGGCTTACCTAAAAAAATGGCGCTTGAACTTTTTGAGCCGTTTATCATAAAGAAATTAAGGGATAGAGGCTTTGTGCACACCATAAAAAGCGCAAAGCGCATGGTTGAGAAGGCAGACGTTGAGGTCTGGGATATATTAGATGAAGTTATTAAAGACCACCCCGTGCTTTTAAACCGCGCGCCGACCCTGCACCGCTTAGGAATACAGGCATTCCAGCCGATGCTGATAGAGGGTAAGGCCATAAAGATACATCCGTTAGTCTGCACCGCGTTTAACGCGGACTTTGACGGAGATCAGATGGCAGTGCACGTGCCGCTTTCAATCGAAGCGCAGCTGGAATCAAAGCTTCTTATGTTATCTACAAATAATATTTTTTCTCCCGCAAACGGCTCACCCATAACCACACCTACGCAGGACATCGTTTTAGGCCTTCATTTTTTAACAAAACAAAGGCTTGCCAAACCCTCAAAAGTAAAAACATTCTCCACTAAAGATGAGGCAATAACCGCTTTTGGCGACAATGAAGCGCTGCTCCATGACGACGCAAAGGTAAGGCTGGAAAGCGGGATAATAGAAACCACTGTCGGAAGAATTTTATTGAACGAAGCATTGCCGGAAGGCTATGGTTTCGTTAATGAAACGCTTAATAAATCCAGAATACAGAAGATAATAACAGATTGCTATAATATGTTCGGCCATCAGAGGACAATAACGCTGCTGGATGATTTAAAGGAGCTGGGTTTTAAATGGGCAACCATGGCCGGCTTATCCATATCCATAGATGACCTTGTGCTTTGCGAGGAAAAACCAGCAATTATAAAGAAGGCATATGACCAGGTAAAAGACGTAGAATCGCAGTATAAGAGAGGTTTTATCACGGACAGAGAAAGATACAACAAAATAGTCGATATCTGGACGCACGCTACGGATTTAGTTTCCGAGAAGGTACTGCAGGGCTTAGGCGAGTTTAATCCGATATTTATGATGGCAGACTCAGGCGCCCGCGGCTCAAAATTGCAGATAAGGCAGTTGGCGGGTATGCGCGGCCTTATGGCAAAGCCCTCAGGCGAGATTATAGAAAATCCTATAACAGCAAGCTTCAGGGAAGGCCTGACCGTTCTTGAATATTTTATTTCAACTCACGGCGCAAGAAAAGGCCTTGCAGATACAGCGCTTAAGACAGCGGATTCAGGCTATTTAACAAGAAGGCTTGTTGACGTTGCGCAGGATGTTATTATTACTGAAGACGACTGCAATACCCTAAACGGCATATTAACCAGCGCCATCATAGAAGGCGACGAGGTCGTTGTTTCGCTAAAAGAAAGAATTGTAGGAAGGATTGCCTTAGACAACATAGTAGATATTATCACCGACCAGATACTTGTAAAAGCAGGCGATGAGATAGACGAGGAAAAGGCCTCGAGCATTGAAAAGGCAGGCATAGAGAAAATAAGGATAAGAAGCGTTTTGACATGCGAGGCAAAAAGAGGCGCCTGCGCCAAATGTTACGGCAGAAACCTTGCGACAGGAAGAATAGTTGAGCTTGGAGACGCCGTAGGCGTAATAGCAGCGCAGTCCATAGGCGAACCCGGTACGCAGCTTACAATGAGAACATTCCACATCGGCGGTACTGCAAGCAGAATAGTCGAACAATCCAACATAAAATCAAAAAATGACGGAATTGTAAAATACCACAGCTTAAAGATAGTGCATAAAGAAGGCTCCAAAGAAGTAATTATCCTTACCAGAAACGGACAAGTTTCGGTTAACGATGAAGCAGGCAGGGAATATGAGCGTTATGCTGTGCCGCACGGAGCGACTATAACAATTCCGGATGGCGATAAAGTTAAAAAAGACGAAGTATTTGTCCGTTGGGATCCTTACATGTCGCCGATCATTACCGAATTAGCCGGCAGGGTCAGGTTTGAGGATGTAAGAGAAGGCCTTACAATGCGCCAGGAAATGAACCCGCAGACAAAACTTATTGATACTGTAATCATCGAGCATAAAGGCGAGTACCATCCCCAGATAATAATCCAGAACGAGAATAAGGAAGTGCTTGCCATATACCCGATTCCGGCAGGCGCCCACATAGTCGTTAAAAATACAAATTTAGTAAAGGCAGGCGATTTGCTTGCCAAGACGCCAAGGGTAGTCTCCAAGACAAAGGATATCACAGGTGGTCTTCCAAGGGTCGCTGAACTTTTTGAGGCGAGAAAGCCCAAAGACCCCGCAATCATAAGCGAAATAGACGGCATTGTTGAATTCGGCGGTTCAAAAAAAGGACAAAGAGTCCTGGCTGTAAAAAGCCCGACAGGCATGAAAAAAGAATATTTAATCCCGCACGGGAAACACCTGAATGTGTATAAAGGCGATAAAGTATACGCGGGCCAGCAATTAGTTGACGGGCCTGTTGTTCCGCAGGACATATTAAGAGTTTCAGGCGATAAGGCTTTGCAGGAATACCTTGTTAACGAGGTGCAGGAGGTATACAGGTTGCAGGGCGTTAAAATTAACGACAAGCACATAGAAATAATAGTGCGCCAGATGCTTAAGAAGGTGCGCATTGAGGATTCCGGCGATACGGACATGCTGGTAGGTACTCACGTAGACAAAGAAGTTTTTAAGGAAGAAAACGAAAAAGTATTAAAGAAAAAAGAAAAGCCCGCTACCGCAACGCAGGTATTACTGGGTATAACAAAAGCTTCCTTAAGCACCAAGAGTTTTATTTCTGCAGCGAGCTTCCAGGAAACAACCAGGATCTTGACAGAGGCTGCCGCAGAAGGCAAGACAGACGAACTTTACGGCTTAAAAGAGAATGTAATTATGGGGCACCTTATTCCCGCAGGCACAGGCTTTATCGCGCACAGGAATATAGATATAGTTAAAGTTGCCCAGCCAGAGGACGATAAAACACAGGAAACTAAAGGCGCTGCAAAGAAAAAAGCAGTTGCAAACGCAGCAGAAAAAGAAGAAAAAGAATAAAGGACAAGAGGCTTAAGGAGACTAATGCCAACCATAAATCAGCTTATAAGAAAAGGAAGACAGTTGCAAAGAAAAAAGACCAAATCCAGGGCTTTACAAAATTGCCCGCAGAGAAGAGGCGTATGCCTGCAGGTTAAGACAATGACTCCGAAAAAACCTAACTCTGCATTAAGAAAGATAGCAAGGGTAAGGCTTACTAATGGCATAACGGTTACCGCGTACATACCAGGCGAAGGCCATAACTTACAGGAGCATTCAATTGTATTGGTAAGAGGCGGTAGAGTCAAGGATTTGCCAGGAGTAAGATATCATATAGTAAGAGGTACGCTGGATACGCAAGGCGTAGCCAACAGGTCAAAAAGCAGGTCAAAATACGGAACTAAAAAAGGCAAAGGGACTGTTACACAAGCAGCAGCGCCTGCCCAAGCAGCGGAGAAGAAATAATGAGACGAAGAAGAGCGCCAAAGAGAGATGTAATACCTGATCCAAAATACGGGTCAAAGCTGGTTTCAAAATTTATAAATACAGTAATGTTGCAGGGCAAAAAGTCTTTAGCTGAAACAATAGTATACGGCGCCCTTGAAACCGTAAAACAAAAACTTAACAATGCCGACCCGCTGGATGTTTTCCAGAAGGCCATTGATAACGCAAGGCCGCGTATGGAGCTTAAACCTAGAAGAGTAGGCGGCGCAACATATCAGATACCCGTTGAAGTTAATCAGACTCGCGGAACAGACATTGCGTTTCGCTGGATTCGGGATTTTGCCAGAGGCAAAAAAGGCAAGCCCATGCAGGAATGCCTTGCCGAAGAAATTATGCAGGCTTACCAGAACCAGGGCTCTGCGATAAAGAAGAAACTGGATACTCATAAAATGGCTGAGGCTAACAGGGCATTTGCGCATTTTAGATGGTAATATATGAAACAAAAGCTTAATTTAGAAAAACTAAGAAACATAGGCATAATAGCCCATATAGACGCAGGTAAAACCACGACCTCCGAAAGAATATTGTACTATACAGGCAAGGTATACAAGATAGGAGAAGTGGATGAAGGTACCGCGACCATGGACTGGATGCAGCAGGAGCAGGAAAGGGGCATAACCATTACAGCTGCCAGCACTACCTGCCATTGGAAAGATTATACCATAAACATAATTGATACACCGGGCCACGTGGATTTTACAGTCGAGGTTGAGCGTTCTTTAAGGGTTCTGGATGCCGGCGTTGTTATTTTCTGTGGAGTAGGCGGAGTGGAATCTCAGAGCGAAACAGTGTGGCGCCAGGCAGAGACATATAAGATTCCCAGAATATCCTTTGTAAATAAGATGGACAGGGTGGGAAGCGATTTTTACGGAACAATAAAACAGATAAAAGAAAGATTAGGGGCAAACGCAGCGGCAATACAGATTCCTATGGGAATTGAGTCTAGTTTTAACGGCGTAATAGACCTTATAAATATGAATGCAATAGTTTACGAAGACGAAGAAGGTTTAAAATTCCATACAGCTGATATACCCGAAGACCTCAAAAGCGTCGCGGAAGAATACAGGCACAAACTCATAGAGGCTTTGGCAGAAGCAGACGAAAGCCTTATGGGAAAATTTGTCCACGATGAAAAAGTAAACCCGGAAGAATTAAAAGCAGCGATACGTAAAGAAACAATAAACGCAAGATTTATTCCTGTTTTGTGCGGCTCTTCCCTAAAAAACAGGGGCGTGCAGCTGCTACTCGATGCTATATGCGATTTTTTGCCAAGCCCGCTGGATGTTCCTCCTGTAAAGGGCTTAAAGCCCGATACGCAGGAAGAGATTATAAGAAAACCTGCAGCCAGCGAGCCATTTGCAGCCTTAGTATTTAAGATAATGAGTGACGAGTACGTCGGTAAATTGAGTTTTTTCAGGGTTTATTCAGGCACGTTAAAATCTGGAAGCTATGTATATAATTCCACGAAAAATTTAAAAGAAAGAATAGGTAAAATAGTAAAATTGCACGCAAATAAACAGGAAATTATAAGCGAAGTCCATGCCGGCGACATTGCGGCTGCAGTAGGCTTAAAGGATACCAAGACAGGCGACACTATTTGCGATGAAAAGCATCCTATAGTTTTGGAAAGTATACGTTTCCCAGAGTCTGTCATATTCCTCGCGATAGAGCCCAAGTCCAGCGCGGACCAGGAAAAACTCTCGTTTGCCTTAAGGAAGTTTCAGGACGAAGACCCTTCTTTTAAAGTAAAATACGATGAAAATACTGCACAGACAATTATATCAGGCATGGGTGAGCTCCACCTTGAGGTAATAGTGGACAGAATGTTAAGCGAGTTTAACGTAGCAGCTAACGTAGGCAGGCCGCACGTTGCTTATAAAGAAACAATTACCCAACACGCGAGCGCAACGGTAAAGTTTGTGCAGCAGACCGGCGGAAGAGGCCAGTATGCGCACGTTGTTTTTGATGTGGACCCTGTTGAGAAGGGTTCAGGCATAGAATTTATAAACAAGATTAAAGGCGGGACAATACCCAAAGAATTTATACCCTCTGTCAAAGAAGGCGTTATGGAAGCGTCTAAGACAGGTACAATAGCAGGGTATCCCGTTACAGATATGTCAGTAAAATTAATAGATGGGTCTTTTCATGAAGTGGATTCCTCGGAATTGGCGTTTAAGACCGCAGGCGCAATGTGCCTTTCGGAAGCATTAAGAAAAGGCGCTTCTGTTTTATTAGAGCCTTTTATGAAAATGGCGATAACAACGCCTGAGGAATATTTAGGGGATATTATAGGAGATTTTAATTCGCGTAGAGGAAAAATAGAAGCAATACAACAGCAGGGTAACGTTAAGGTCATAAGGGGGCACGCGCCCCTGGCGGAAATGTTCGGATATTCGACCGCATTAAGGAACCTTACCAAAGGCAGGGCAACGTACACAATGGAGCCCGCTTATTATGACCAGGTCCCGGCGCATTTACTGGAAAAGATTTTTTAAACATAGGAGAATACAAAATGGCAAAGGAAAAATTTGTAAGGAGTAAGCCGCACGTAAACGTAGGTACCATAGGCCACGTAGACCATGGTAAGACAACGCTTACATCAGCCATAACAATGGTGCTTGCAAAACAGGGCCTTGCTCAGGTAAGGACGTTTGATTCAATTGATAACGCCCCTGAGGAAAAAGAGCGCGGTATTACAATAGCCATTGCCCACGTAGAATATGAAACAACAAACCGCCATTACGCGCACGTAGACTGCCCGGGCCACGCTGATTACATAAAGAACATGATTACGGGTGCCGCCCAGATGGACGGAGCGATACTTGTCGTATCCGCAGCTGACGGGCCAATGCCCCAGACACGTGAGCATATCCTATTAGCCCGCCAGGTAAACGTTCCCTGGATAGTGGTATTCTTAAACAAAGTCGATATGGTAGATGACCCTGAATTATTAGACCTTGTAGAGCTTGAAGTAAGAGAGCTTCTTTCAAAATACGAATTCCCCGGAGACAAAATCCCCATAGTAAGAGGCTCTGCCTTAAAAGCTATGGAATCCCAGGGCGATCCCAATGACGCAGGTACAAAATCAATTCTTGCCCTTATGAAGGCAGTAGATGAACATATACCCACTCCCAAACGCGACACTGAAAAACCCTTCCTTATGGCAATAGAAGACGTCTTCTCCATAACAGGAAGAGGCACCGTAGGCACAGGCAGGATTGAAAGAGGTATAGTTAAGGTAAATGAGGAAGTAGACATAATAGGCATGCGCCCTGCCATAAGCAAAAGCGTTGTAACAGGCGTTGAAATGTTTCGAAAGCTCCTCGATGAAGGCCAGGCAGGCGACAACGTCGGAATTCTTCTTCGTGGTATAGATAAAAAGGACCTTGAGCGCGGTATGGTGCTTGCAAAACCAGGCTCGATAACGCCCCATACCAAATTCAAAGCCAAAATTTACGTCCTGACAAAAGAAGAAGGCGGCCGTCATACACCTTTCTTTAACGGTTACCGCCCACAGTTTTACTTTAGAACCACAGACGTTACAGGTTCCATTAAGTTACCCGCCGGCACAGAGATGATAATGCCCGGCGATAGCATAGCATTGGAATGTGAACTTATAACCCCCATAGCTATGGAGAAGGAATTGCGCTTCGCCATAAGAGAAGGCGGACGGACCGTCGGCGCGGGAGTAGTTACTGAGATAATACAATAGTGAAACATCCCCGAAGGGGATAGTGAAACATCCCCGAAGGGGATAGTGAAACATCCCCGAAGGGGATAAGCGAAGCAAGAGAAAGAGAAAAAGATGCAAGCAATACAAATTAGATTAAGAGCATACGACCACAGGTTACTTGACCAGTCTGTAGTGGAGATAGTCGATACTGCAAAGAAAACAGGGGCCAAGGTCAACGGGCCCATCCCGTTGCCTACGAAGCGCGAGATTTACACTGTGCTAAGGTCCCCGCACATTGACAAGAAATCCCGGGAGCAGTTTCAGATAAAGATTCACAAAAGGCTGTTGAGTATTGTTGAGCCTACAGCAAGAACCATAGACGCGCTAAAGAGGCTGGACTTACCTGCAGGCGTTGATGTTGACATAAGGTAATAAAAAATGCCAAAAGCTATATTAGGAAAAAAGATAGGAATGAGCCAGTATTTTACGGAGACCGGCGACGTTGTCTGCGTAACAATTATTGAGGCTGGGCCTTGCCTTGCGCTGCAGGTAAAGACTCCTGAAAAAGACGGTTATTCAGCGGTGCAGCTTGGATTTGACAAAAAAAGCTTAAAATGCACCACAAAACCTGCGTTAGGCCATTTCAAGAAGGCAAACACAGAGCCTTTAAGATTTATAAAGGAAGTGGAACTGGAAAAAGACGAGGAAGTAAAACAAGGGCAGCAATTTTTGGTGGATGTTTTCAAACAGGGCGAGTATGTGGATGTCTCCGGAATTTCCATAGGTAAAGGGTTTCAGGGCGGCGTGAAGAGATGGCACTGGAAAGGCGGCCCCAGGTCACACGGTTCTATGTCCCACAGGAGGATAGGTTCCATACAATCAGGCCCAAGGCTTACAAAAGTTACGCCAGGCCACCACATGGCAGGCCACATGGGGCACGTAAAAGTAACTGTGCAAAACCTGGAAGTGGTGGAGATAGACAAAGATAAAAATATTTTAGCTCTTAAAGGCGCAGTCCCAGGCCCGGACGGCAATTATCTTGTTATAAGAAAATCCATAAAAGGAAAGAAAAAGAGTATTCAAAAAGCTGCTCCTGCAGGCGAAAAGAAGCAAGAGAAAAAAGCACCAAAAAAGGAAGCCAAGCCCAAAAAAGAGGCCAAGAAATAGAGACTTAAACAATGGAAAAAAAGAAAATAACAACTACGGAAACATTGGAAGTAATAAACGTAGAAGGCAAAAAAGTAGCTGATTTAAAACTAAACCAGAAAGTCTTCGACGGCTCAGTAAACCAGCCGCTTGTTCACGAAACCCTGCTTATGTATCAGGCAAACTCAAGGCTTGGTACAGCTGACACAAAAACCAGGGACGAAGTCAGAGGCGGAGGCAAAAAGCCGTGGAGGCAAAAGGGCACAGGCCGCGCAAGGGCAGGCAGCATCCGTTCTCCCATATGGCGGGGCGGCGGCGTTATATTCGGCCCGCACCCGAGGAGTTATTATTACAGGATGCCTAAAAAGGCGGTCCGCAGCGCGCTGCGCAGCGTGCTTAACGATAAGATTAATGAAAAGAATATTACGATTGTGGAAAAACTGGAGTTGGCTACGCATAAAACGAAAGATTTTATCAAATTGCTTAAAAATGTAAAAATGAACCCAGGCAGCGGGAAGATCCTGATCGTTGTAAACCTGACGGACAGTAATATAAAAAAGGCGTCAGCCAACTTAAAGGCAGTAAAAATAATTAACGTAAACACGATAAACGCGCATAACGCGATTTTAGCGGACAAAATGCTTGTTGAAAAAGAAGCTTTTGTAAAAATAGAAAAAAAACTGGCAGAGTAAAACATGAAAACTTCATATGATATAGTAAGGTGCATATTAAGGACGGAAAAAAGCACCAAATTAATGCCTTTAAACAAATACCTCTTTAAAGTGGATAAAACAGCCAACAAGATAGACATAAAAAGGGCTGTGGAAGAGATATTTAAGGTAAAGATCGCTTCAGTAAATGTTATAAACGTTAAGGGAAAACCGCGCAGGGTAAGGCAGCAATTAGGCAGAACAGCTGACTGGAAAAAGGCCTGGGTTACCTTAAAAGAAGGCAGCACCATAGAGGTAGCGAGTACTTAATATCCGTAAGCATGGGAGAAAATTAAAGTGGGAATAAAAAAATTTAAACCAACATCACCGGGAATGCGCTGGACCGAAGTTTCTACATTTGAGGAAATTACCGCAGCAAAGCCGTATAAACCGCTGACGCTTCCTTTAAGAAAGTCAGGAGGCAGGAATTTTCACGGCCGCATTACAGTAAGGCATATAGGTGGCGGCCATAAACAGCGTATCCGTATTATAGATTTTAAGAGAGACAAGCGCGATATGCCGGCAAAGGTCATAACAATAGAGTATGACCCAAACCGCACAGCGCGTATTGCGCTAGTAGAATACCAGGATAAAGAAAAAAGATATATATTGTGCCCTGTAGGCCTTAAGGTCGGGGATGAAATTATCGCGTCCGAAAAGGGAGAGATAAAAACCGGAAATTGCTTGCAATTAAAGGCTATCCCGTCCGGTACACCCATACATAACCTGGAGCTTTTTAAAGGCAAAGGCGGACAGGCAGTCAGAAGCGCGGGCGCTTCTGCGCAGATTATCGCAAAAGAAGACAAAATTGCACACGTAAGGATGCCGTCAGGCGAAATAAGGTTGGTAGATGTTGAGTGTTACGCAACAATAGGCCAGGTTGGAAACATAGATCATGGAACAATGTCCATAGGTAAAGCAGGCAGGAACCGCTGGAAAGGCATAAGGCCAAGTGTAAGAGGCGTTGCCATGAACCCAATCGACCATCCTATGGGCGGCGGTGAGGGAAAATCATCGGGCGGAAGGCATCCTACTACGCCGTGGGGCAAGCCTACTAAAGGCTATAAGACAAGAAAGAAAAAGAAATATTCAGACCACTATATTTTTAAAAGACGGCCGTCAAGCAAGAAAAGGAAATAAACAAGGGATAAAATAATGAGCAGGTCAACTAAAAAAGGCGCATACGTAGATCCAAGGTTGCTGGAAAAAGTAGAAATTATGATCAAAAAAGGCGAAAAAAAGCCTGTGAGGACTTGGTCCAGGCGCTCCACAATAATACCTGATTTTGTGGGCTATACCTTTTCAGTACACAACGGTAATAAATTTATTTCCATATATGTGACAGAAAATATGGTAGGCCACAAGCTGGGAGAGTTCTCGCCTACCAGGACGTTCAGGGCGCATGGTGCGCATACCGACAAAACAGCGGCATTAAAATAACATGATAGCAAAAGCAAAAATAAAATATTTAAGGATTTCTCCCAGGAAATTAAGATTGGTGTTTCCCATCATTAAAAACAAAACCGTTCCAATAGCGCTTTCTTTGCTGAGAAACACAAACAAGAGGGCAGCCGGCATAGTGTATAAAGCCGTTCATTCGGCAGCGGCAAACGCCAAAAGATTTCCTAATGTAAACGAAAATGATTTATATGTTTCCAAAATATTCGCAGACGGCGGGCCTGTATTTAAAAGGTTCAGGGCTCAGCCTATGGGCACGGCGACTACAATAAGAAAAAGGACCTCTCACCTTACGGTGGAGCTGGACGCCGCGCAAAAACCGGTACAGCAGGATAAGCTGGCCAAAAAAGAAGTTAAAAAATCGCACCTCGCTTCCGCTTCCCTCACCCATAAGGGTTCGGGACAGGCGGGACATCAACACGCTAAGCGGAAAAAGGGAAGCAAATCGGAGGCTAAAAAATAACGTGGGACAAAAAGTACATCCTTATAGCTTTAGATTGGGGTATATAAAAACATGGAGATCAAGATGGTTTGCAAAACAGAAAAATTTTGCAGACCTTCTGTATGAAGATTATAACATAAGGCGCAATATTAAAAAGCAATATGCCGCCGCAGCAATATCCAGCGTGGAAATTGAAAGGGCAAGCGACAGGCTGCGCGTTATAATACATTCTGCAAGGCCCGGAATTATAATAGGCAGAAGAGGCGCTGACATAGACAGGCTAAGAGATGACCTGGCAGGCATGACTAAAAAGGATGTGTTTATAGATATTAAAGAGATCAAAGACCCTCAGAGAGACGCACAGCTTATCGCGGAGAACGTTGCCTTTCAGCTGGAAAAAAGAGTGGCTTTCAGGCGCGCCATGAAAAAAGGCGTGCAGTCAGCCATGCAGCACGGCGTAGAAGGCATAAAGATAAGATGCTCGGGCAGGCTTGGCGGACAGGAACTCGCCCGTTCAGAAGTATACAAGGAGGGCAAAGTGCCTCTTCAGACTCTAAGGGCAGACATAGATTATGGTTTTACCGAGGCGCTTACAACATATGGATTAATAGGCATAAAAGTCTGGGTATGCAAGGGTGAAATCCTGCCTGAAAAAAACACCAGGCTGAACAAGCAGCAGGATAAGCAGGAAAAACAAGATAAGCAAGACAAGCCCGCCAAAGGGGCGGATCCGCAACAGGCGGAAAGGAATAAATAAAATGCCATTAATGCCTAAAAGGGTAAAATTTCGTAAGTCGCAGCGAGGCAGAAGAAAAGGCCTGGCAGTTGCGGGCTCTGAACTTAATTTCGGAGAATACGGTTTACAGGCCCTGGGTAACGCATGGCTTAAAAATACACAGATAGAAGCAGCCAGGGTTGCTCTTACGCGCCATTTAAGAAGAGGCGGAAAAGTCTGGGTAAGAGTTTTTCCTGATAAATCTGTTACAAAAAAGCCGGCGGAAACAAGAATGGGCAAAGGCAAAGGTATGCCGGAATTCTGGGTTGCGGTAATAAGAAGAGGAAGAGTTTTATTTGAGCTCGAAGGCGTGCCTGAAGAAGTAGCCAAGGATTGCTTTAAGTTAGCGGCGGCTAAGATACCTTTTAAGACAAAATTTATAAAGAGAAAAAGGATATGAAAACCACAGATTTAAGAAATATGGCAAAAGAAGAGCTTTTTTCAAAGCATCTTTCCTTAAAGGAAGAGCTTATGAATTTACGCTTTAAAGCGAAAATGGGCAAGCTTGAAAAGCCGTCCAGGATTTCGCAGATAAGAAAAGATCTTTCCAGGATTTTAACTATTCTTAAAGAGGGCAGTTATGCAAAAGCAGTCACAGAAAAAAAATAATAGATCACAGATAGGCATAGTCGTAAGCGACAAGATGAACAAGACAGCGGTAGTAAAGCTTGAAACCCTTACTACGCACAGCGTGTATAAAAAGATTATAAAGCACAGGCGTAAGGTTAAGGCGCATAATCCGGATAACACAGCCAAAATTGGAGACAAAGTCAGGATAATACAAACAAGGCCGTTATCCAAGGAAAAAAGGCATTTGATTGTAGAGGTAATAAAAAAATGATACAGATAAGGTCAATGCTTGAAGTTGCGGATAATACCGGAGCGCGTATAGTGCGCTGTATAGGCGTAATACACCGCGCATCCAAAATGTACGCAGATATAGGCGATGTTATAAGCGGAAGCGTGCGTGAGGCAACGCCCGATTCCCAGATAAAAAAAGGCGAGAAGGTAAAGGCCGTAATAGTGCGCACGCACAATCCCATAAAAAGAAAAGACGGCTCAACGTTGAAGTTTGACAAGAACGCCTGCGTTATAATAGACCTTCAGGGCAACCCGCGCGGCACAAGGATATTCGGGCCCGTGGCAAGAGAGCTCAGGGACAAAAATTTTACAAAAATAATTTCGCTGGCACCAGAGGTAATTTAGAAATGAACCCCGCCCTTCCTTCAGTGGAAAGCGGGGAAAATGTGAAGTAAGGAAAGGAAGAGCGGGGTGAAGATAAAAAAGAACGACCAGGTAAAGGTGATCGCAGGCAAGGACAAAGGCAAGACAGGCAAGGTGCTTTGCGTTTTACCCAGCACAGGCAAAGCCATTGTAGAGGGCGTAAACTTTATTAAGCGCCACGCGCGCAAGACCCAGAAGGATCAGCAGGGCGGCATTGTACAGAAGGAAGCCCCGATAAATATTTCTAATATACAGGTTATATGTTCAAGATGCAATAAGCCCGCAAGGATAGGAATTACGGTTTTGACCGATGGGACAAAATCACGATATTGCAAAAACTGCGAGGAAATTTTACAGTGAAACCACGATTAATAGAAAAATATCAGAAGGAAGTAGTGCCTGCTTTAATGCAGAAATTCGGGTATAAAAATCCTTTCCAGGTGCCGCGCATAAAAAAGATAGTCATCAACATGGGGGTAGGCGTCGGCGCGCAGGAACCGAAGTTTGTCGAGGAAGCGCAAGCCAGCCTTACACAGATTGCGGGCCAGAAGGCAGTTGTAACAAAAGCGAAAAAGGCAATTTCAAATTTTAAGATAAGAGAAGGCTCGACCGTAGGCTGCATGGTAACCTTAAGGAATGTGAGGATGTATGAATTTTTGGACAGGCTGGTTAATGTAGCCCTTCCAAGGATCAGGGATTTTAAAGGCCTGCCGCCAAACAGCTTTGATAATGAGGGCAATTATACATTCGGGCTTTCTGAACAGGCGATATTCCCGGAAATAGACCAGGATAAAATTACAAAAGCCCAGGGCATGGATATTACCATAAATTTGACAAAGACGCAAAAAGACGTGGCTTACGAACTCTTAAAGCAAATGGGAGTCCCGTTGAGGGAAAAAGAAAAGAAAGCTCAAAACCAGTAAATAGAGAGAAGGATATGGCAAAAAAGGCTTTAATAGAAAAATGCAAAAAAACACCTAAATTTAAAGTAAGGGCTTATAACCGCTGCCAGATTTGCGGCAGGCCGAGAGCTTTTTTAGGAAGGTTTAAATTGTGCAGGATTTGTTTCAGAGAGCTTGCTTCCAGAGGTGAAATACCCGGCGTTACAAAGGCGAGCTGGTAATAAGAGAGGAAAACAAGAATGAGCATGACTGACCCAATAGCGAATTTTCTGACAGTAATAAGGAATGCCTCCAAAGAAAAAAAGAAAACAGTGGACTGTCCTTCGTCAAAGCTTAAAGAGCATCTTGCGCAGATATTAAAAAAGGAAGGATATGTCGGAAACTATAAAAAGGTAGAGGACGAAAAACAGGGCATATTAAGGATCTACCTTAAATACGGCAAGGATAGGCACAAGGCACCGGCAATAACAGGCTTAAAGCGCATCTCTAAGCCTGGTTTAAGAATTTATAAGGGGTACGAAGATATAAAACCTGTTTTAAGCGGCCTGGGCTTATCAGTAATTTCAACATCAAAGGGCATTAAAACAGATAAGGAATGCAGAGACGAAAAACTTGGCGGAGAAGTCCTCTGCCATATTTGGTAAACCCCCACACCAATTCTGTGCACATTCTTTATGTATAAAATTATGTGAGGGTAAAATATAAAAATGAAAAATAAATTTAATACTACATCGCAATTGGTGTGGGGGTAAATATGTCAAGAATAGGAAAAAGACCTGTAAGTATATCACAAGGCGTAAAAGTGCAGAAAAAAGATAACGTTGTCCATGTGGAAGGCCCGAAAGGCAAACTGGAGTATACTTTGCCATACGGCATAAACGCAGAAATTAAAGATAATGTGGTTATTGTTGCAAGGACCGCCAACAACAAACAGCAGCGGGCCCTGCATGGCTTGGCAAGGGCCATTATCGCTAACATGGTAAAAGGCGTTGTCACGGAATATTCCAAACAACTGGAAGTGGTAGGCATGGGATTTAAAGCTCAAATTGTAGGCAAAAAACTTGTATTAAACTTAGGCTTTACCCACCCCATAGAATATGATATGCCGCAGGGTATTACCATAGAGGCGCCCAAGCCTACGCAGATTATTGTAAGAGGCATTGACAAACAGGCTGTCGGGGAAGCGGCGGCAGAGATAAGAGATTATTATAAGCCTGAGCCTTACAAAGGAAAAGGCATAAGATATCAGGGCGAATACGTAAGGAAAAAGGTAGGAAAGACGGTAGCTTAAAAATGAAAATAAAAGACCCAAGAATAAGAAGGTATTTAAGAGGTAAAAAAAGGTCGCTCGGCACAGAAAAAAGGCCCAGGCTTTGCGTGCATAGAAGCCTTTATAACCTGACAGCCCAGCTTGTAGATGACGCAAGCGGCAAAACGGTTTTGTCTGTTTCAACGCTGGATAAGAGCATAAAGGCAAAATTCAAAAGCACAGGGAATGTCGCTGCTTCAAAAGCGTTGGGTGAACTGCTGGCAAAAAAGGCGCTTGCGGCAAATATAAAACAGGTAAGGTTTGATAGAAGCGGATATCTTTATCACGGCAGGATAAAAGAATTCGCGGAGACATGTAAGAAAAGCGGTTTGCAATTTTAACAGGGGAAATGCATGGAAAAAAGAAATCAAAGAGATGTAAAGAAAAGTGTTTTAAAGCCTAAAAAGGACGCGGATAAGGCGATAAAGGGTATAATGCCTCACCAGCTCAAAGAGACTTTTGAAGAACTGCACGCAGAAGAGAAAGACTTTGAGAAGGTAATACACATAAGCCGCACAACAAAAGTTACAAAAGGCGGCAGGCAGCTGAGTTTCGGCGCTTTGGTTGTTGTAGGCAACAGAAGAGGCAACGTCGGTTGCGGTTTCGGAAAATCCAACGAAGTCCCGGATGCCATAAAAAAAGGCATTAACGACGCAAACAAAAATTTTATAACAGTACCGCTTAAAGGCACTACCATACCGCACGAGATAATAGGAAGATATGGCGCTGCGGTTATACTGCTTAAACCTGCGGCAGAAGGAGCCGGTGTAGTCGCGGGAAATATCATACGCGCGATTTGCGAAGCAGCGGGCATAAAAGATATATTAACAAAATGCTTAAAGTCGCAAACGCCCATTAATGTCGCCAAGGCTACGCTGGATGGGCTTAAAAGGTTGCGCCATAAAAACGAACTTTTAGAAACCGAGGCTGAAAAGATATGAGGATACAGGATTTAAAACCAAATAAAAAAGCCAGGACCACGAAGCGGAGAAAAGGCCGCGGCATAGGCTCAGGTTTAGGCAAGACCAGCGGAAAGGGCCATAAGGGGCAGCAATCCAGGTCAGGCTCAAAGCAGACGCCGGGGTTAGAAGGCGGACAGATGCCTATACAAAGAAGAATTCCTAAAATAGGCTTTGTCTCTTTAAAAAGGGTTAAATTTAACATAGTGAACATAGAGAGCTTAAATATTTTTAAAGACGAAACCGCAGTAACGCCGTCGCTGCTCAGGATGAAAGGCCTGATAAGAAAGATTAGATGCCCTGTTAAGATTTTAGGCAACGGTGAATTAAAGAAAAAATTAAAAGTAAGCGCGCATGCCTTTTCAGAATCAGCTAAAAGCGATATTGAAAAAGCAGGCGGGACCGTTGAAATAATAAAGATGCAAAATTAAAATGTTATCAGCCCTGGCAAACATATTAAAGGTACCGGATCTACGTAAAAAGATATTTCTTACCCTCGGGTTAGTTTCTGTTTACAGGGTAGGCGCTTATATTCCTACTGCCGGTATAGATGGCGCAGCCCTGGCGCAATTTTTTGAAAGTATAACCAAGACTACGGGAGGCACACTCTTTGGAATAATGAATTTGTTTTCGGGCGGAGCAATGGAAAACATGACCATATTCGCTTTGGGAATTATGCCTTACATATCAAGCTCCATTATTATGCAGTTGTTGACAACTGTCATACCTGGCCTTGAAAAAATGGCAAAAGAAGGCGGAGAAGAAGGCAGAAGAAAAATAACGCAATATACCCGTTATGGCACGATAGTTTTAGCCATAATACAGTCTTTTTTTATAAGCCTGTGGCTTGAAAACCCTGCTAACTTTCAAGGGGTTCAGATAGTTCAGTACCCGGGTTGGGGCTTCAGGTTATTGACGGTCCTTACTCTGGGAAGCGGTACAGCCTTTATAATGTGGTTAGGCGAACAGATAACAGAATACGGAATAGGCAACGGCATGTCCATACTTATTACCGCAGGCATAATATCAAGGATTCCAACTGCCGTAAGCCAGCTTTTTATATTAATTTCTCCTTTTTCTCCGACACACAGGCAGCTTGACGTACTGACTTTGATAGTGATGCTTGCGCTTATGGTCTTGGTTGTTGTCGCGGTAATTTTAATTACGCAGGGGCAGCGAAGGATCCCCGTACAATATGCCAAGCGCATAATCGGAAGAAAGGTATATGGTGGCCAGAGCACATACATTCCTTTCAGGGTAAACCACGCAGGCGTTATACCTATTATTTTCGCCCAGTCCATATTACTTTTTCCGGCTACAGTAGCTGGGTTTTTTCCTAATAAGGCTTTTCAGAGCCTCGCGAACACACTTATGCGCGGGAATTTTGTTTATATGGCGCTTTATTCCACGCTCATTATATTTTTCTCATATTTTTATACAGCCATTACGTTTAATCCTGTTGAGGTCGCCGACAACATGAAAAAGTACGGCGGCTTTATTCCCGGTATAAGGCCGGGTAAGCCTACGGCAAGTTATTTTGACATGATATTGACCCGCGTTACTTTGCCCGGGGCAATATTTTTGGCTGTTATAGCAATATTTCCGTCGATAATATCAAAATGGCTTAACATACCATTTTTAATAGCCAGCTTTTTCGGAGGCACGGCTCTTTTGATTATCGTCGGCGTTGTGCTCGATACCATGAAGCAGGTGGAATCTCAGCTTCTTATGAGGCACTACGAAGGATTTTTGAAAAAAGGCAAACTGAGGTCAAGGCGGTAATCTTATGCGCTTAGTATTACTAGGGCCTCCGGGAGCCGGCAAAGGTACACAGGCAAAGGTTCTTTCTCAAAAATTAAATTTAGCTCATCTTTCGACAGGCGACATGTTCAGGCAAGCGGTGAAAAAAAACGATGAGACAGGCAGGAAGCTAGCCTCTTTTATGCAGCAGGGCCTGCTTGTGCCTGATGAAATGGTAAACCATGTTGTGGCTGAAAGGCTTAAGGATAAAAACAGCCACCAGGGCAACTTCATACTCGATGGTTATCCAAGAACCAGGCCGCAGGCTGAAGTGCTGGATAAGTTTTTAATCGATAATAAAATTCCCCTTGATATAGTCATTTATATGGAAACTTCCCAAGGCACTGTTATTGAGCGCCTTACCGGCAGAAGAGTCTGCGAAAAATGCGGTTTTAATTATCATATAAAAAACATCAAGCCCAAAAAAGACGGTATATGCGATACCTGCGGCGGCAAGCTTATACAGCGCAAAGATGATAATAAAGAAACCGTATTAAAAAGAATAAAAATTTATAACGAGCAGACAGCGGAATTAATAGGTTATTATAAAAATAAAGGCATATTATCTACAGTTTCAGGCGACCTGGAAGTAGATAAATTATATAAAGTTCTCTATAAGCTCTTTGATGAAAAGGGGCTTTTGTGATAAGTTTTAAGTCCGGCGAAGAGATAGAAAAAATACACAAAGCCGGAGTAATTTTAGCAAAAGCTCTAGAGTGTGTCAGCGAAGCGGCAGTCCCCGGGGTAACTACAGCGCAGCTGGATGAAAAGGCAGCGAAGTTTATTAAATCCCAGGGGGCAAAGTGCGCCTTTTTAGGCTACAGAGGTTTCCCCGCCAGCATATGCACGTCGATAAACGAAGAAGTAGTGCATGGCATACCGGGTAAGCGCAAGCTGAAGGAAGGCGACATAATAGGCCTGGACATAGGTGTTGAGTTTGGCGGATTTTTTGCGGATGGGGCAGTTACAAAAGGCGTAGGAAAAATTTCAAGCCAGGCGCAAAAACTTATCAAGGCAACCAGGGACGCTTTGTACAAAGCAATTGATGCAACGATTATAGGCAACAGGTTGTCTGACATATCTTCTGCGATAGAGCAGGAAGCAAAAATAAACGGTTTCTCGGTCGTAAGGGAATTGGTCGGCCACGGCATAGGTTTAAACATACACGAAGACCCGCAGGTGCCGAATTTCGGATTACCGCATATGGGCCCGTTGTTGAAGCCCGGCATGGTACTGGCTATTGAGCCTATGGTTAACATAGGCGCTTATCCGGTAGAAATGCAAAACGACGGCTGGACATATGTTACGAAAGACAAAAGCCTTTCAGCGCATTTTGAGCATACTGTGGCGATTATGGATGAGGGGCCTAAAATTTTAACGGAGTTATGAACCCCGCCCTTCCTCCGAAACGAACAAATCGGAGGAATGGGTGAAAACGAAAGGAAGAGCGGGGTGAAAGAAGAAGCCATACAGACAGAAGGTACAATAATAGAAGCGTTGCCGAACGCGATGTTCAGGGTAGAGCTAAGCAATGGTCACAGGGTTTTAGCGCACGTTTCAGGAAAAATGAGAATGCATTTTATAAGAATAATACCGGGAGACAAGGTGAAGCTGGAGCTTTCACCTTATGACTTAACAAAGGGAAGAATTATATATAGAGAGAAATAATATGAACCCCGCGCTTCCTGGAATGGGAGCAGTAATGGTAGGGCGGGTATAATATATAAGAAATGATTTGAATTAGGAAAGGAAGGGCGGGGTGAAAGTAAGAGCGTCAGTAAAAAAAATTTGTTCGTCATGCAAGATTATTAAACGTGGTGGAGTAGTCAGGGTTATATGCAGAAACCCGAAGCACAAACAGAGACAGGGATAAGGAGCATACAATGCCGAGAATTAGCGGTGTAGATATACCAAAAGAAAAACGCATGGAAATTGCGCTTTGCTACATTTATGGCGTAGGCAGGACGCTTTCAAACAAGATACTTAAGGACACAGGCATAAGCCCTGATTTAAGAGCCAAGGATCTTTCCAAGGAAGATGTTGCCAAGCTTACCACTTATATATCGAAGACTTATAAGGTCGAAGGAGACCTAAGAAGGGAAATAGCGCAAAACATAAAAAGGCTTATCGATATAGGCACTTACAGGGGCTCAAGGCATAAAAAAGGCCTGCCTGCAAGAGGCCAGCGCACAAATACCAATGCGCGCACGAGAAAAGGCCCGAGAAAGACAGTAGGCGTTCAAAGAAAGGCACAGAAGGCAATAGCGCCGAGAAAGGAAGGCGAAGGTGGCAGAGCAAAGTGATAAAATAGAAAAGCCCGGTAAAAAACAGGGTGCCTCAGGCGCCAAAGCAGAGCAACCTGTTGAAAAATTAAACCAGGCCGCAGAAAAGCCTCAACAGGCAGAAGCAAAAACCGAGCAGCACGTAAAGGCTAAAAAGAAAAAGTCGAAACAAAAAAGAATAGTTAACGAAGCAATAATATATATTCTAGCGACTTTTAACAATACCATAGTAACCGTAACAGATAAAACAGGCAACACCCTGTGTTGGTCTACAAGCGGCAATATAGGATTTAAAGGGTCTAAAAAATCCACGCCATTTGCAGCCCAATTAACCGCAAGTGCAGCAGCTGAAAAGGCAAAAAGCATGGGTGTTAAAAAAGTAGAGATCTGCGTAAAGGGGCCAGGCGCAGGCAGGGAATCAGCAATAAGAGCGATACAGGCAACGGGCTTACAGATTACTGTTATCAGGGATGTTACGCCGGTGCCGCATAATGGTTGCAGGCCGCCCAAGAGACGGAGAGTATAATATGGCAAAATATACAGGACCAAGTTGCAGGTTATGCAGGAGAGAGGGCGCCAAGCTTTTCCTTAAGGGTACCCGCTGCACAACCGAAAAATGCGCAGTCGCAAGGCGCAACTATAAACCCGGTATGCACGGGCAACGCAGAACCAAACTTTCTGATTACGGCATACAGCTGCGGGAAAAACAAAAGGTAAAGACAATATACGGCATTTTAGAAAAGCAATTCAGGAATTATTTCAAGAAAGCGGAAAAATCGCGCGGAGTAACGGGCGAAATGCTTTTACAATTTCTGGAACGCAGGCTTGACAACGTGGTATACAGAAGCTGTTTCGCCGCCTCAAGAATGCACGCAAGGTCCATGGTTACTCACGGATTAGTTGCGGTAAACGACAAAAAGGTAAACAGGCCTTCGTTCCTTGTAGATGAGTCCGACATTGTAAAAATAATAGGCAACGAAGCGCAGTGCAAAGCAGTGGCTGAGAAAATAGAAGAATTAAAAGGCAGGGGCATACCCGCCTGGATTAAGGTGGACGAGAAACTACTGATAGCAAAGGTTGAAAAAATGCCTAAAAAAGAAGATGTTGGTTTCCCGATCCAGGAACAGTTTATCGTAGAATTATATTCAAAATAAAGTCCCTTGACTTGGCCTTAAAGGTTTTGGGTTAAATTAGCGAAACAAATTTTGGAGGTAATAATGGGAATAGCATGGAAAGAATTTGAAATGCCGAAAACCCTTGAGTGTGATGAATCCAGCCTAAAGGATACCTACGGTAAATTCATCGCAGAGCCCTTCGAGAGAGGTTATGGTATAACGCTGGGCAATGCGCTAAGAAGGGTCCTCATATCCTCTGTAGAAGGAAGTGCTGTTACAAATTTGCGCGTAGAGGGAGTGCAGCATGAGTTTGCTTCCATAGACGGAGTTACGGAAGATGTCCCGGAAATCATACTTAACATCAAAAAGCTGGTAATAAGAAGCCATACGCTTAAGCCAAAACCGCTGTATATAAAAGCGCAGAAAAAAGGCGAAGTTACGGCAAAAGATATTATAGCTGACGAGACTGTGGAAATCATAAACAAGGACCTGCACATAGCGACGCTTACGAAAAATATTAAGTTCAACGTTGAAATGGAACTGGGCAAAGGCCGCGGTTATGTGCCGGCAGACAGGAATAAAAAGGAAAACGACCCTATAGGCACCATTGCCATAGATTCTATCTTCAGTCCGGTAAGCAAAGTGGATTTCCATATTGAAAACACCAGAGTCGGGCAGATTACGGATTACGACAAGCTAGTGCTGGAAGTATGGACCAACGGTGCGGTAAGCCCAAAAGAGGCGCTTTTATACGCGTCAAACGTATTTCAGAGACACCTTGATATTTTTGTCAATTTCGGCAAATTACCTGAGGACCTGGAAATGACAGAAGAGCCTGAAGAAGACGAAGAGCTTATGGGCAAGTTGAAAATGCCTGTGACAGAGATGGAACTTTCTGTCAGAAGCGCGAACTGCCTTGAAAAGGCGAAAATTAAAACACTGGGTGAACTAATAAGCAAAACCGAAAGCGAAATGCTAAAATACAGGAATTTCGGCAAGAAATCTTTAAATGAGATAATTGCGACTTTAAACAATATGGGCCTTTCGCTAGGAATGAAGGTTAAAAGCAAACAATGAGACACGGTAAATTAAATAAGAGGTTTGCAAGGACAAGGTCTGAGCGCAAGGAATTAATGCGCTCTATGGTAAGGAACGCAATTATACATTGCAGGATAAAAACCACGCTGGCCAAGGCAAAAGAAACAGCGAGATTGCTGGAAAAACTGATAACCATGGGCAAACAGCAGACGTTATCCGGCAGAAGGGCTGCGTTCAGCCTGTTGCAGGACAGGACTTTGGTAGGCAGGCTTACCAATGATATAGCGCCGTTATTTAAAAACAGAAACGGCGGCTATACGAGAATTATCCGCCTGGGCAACCGGCTCGGGGACGGCACGCAGATGGCTATACTTGAATTAGTCGAGCAGCCGCAGACGCAGAAGCACAAAAAGAAGGAAAAACAAAAGACAGAAGCAACGGCAAAGCCTATAGAAACAAAAGAAACTAAAAAACAAGCACCGGCAAAAGAGCAGGTTATTAAGGAAGCTAAAGAACCTGTTAAAGAAAAGCCGAAAGAAAAACCCAAGGAAAAACCGGCGCAGAGAGAAGAGCCAAAGAAAGAGCAGCAAAAAGGGCCGGAAAAGACGGGAAAAGAAGGCTGGTTCGGCAAATTTTTCGGTAAAAAGAAAAAAGACTAAGCAGCGTTAAGCAACTAAGACCAAAAACCAAAAACCAAAAATCAAAAACATACTTCATTAAAAATGTTTTTTGTGCTTTTGGTTGAGGTTTTTGGTCTTTTTAATGAGTCCCGATGTAACGTCGGGACGAATTAATCCCGAGCCTGCCTGCCGGAGGCAGGCGTGGCGAGGGATATTATGTGAGGTGTTAATATGAAACTAGCAAATAGAGTAGAGCAGATTAAGCCTTCTGTCACGCTTTCTATAACAGCAAAGGCAAAGGCAATGAAGGCAAGCGGTATAAACGTAATAAGCTTTGGCGCAGGAGAGCCTGATTTTGACACGCCTGTATATATAAAGGAGGCAGCCAAAGCAGCCATTGACAAGGGTAAAACAAAATATACGCCCAGTATAGGAACGCAAGATTTGCGAAAGGCCATATGCGAGGACCTTAAGCAATACAATAACCTCAGCTATGCACCTGAGCAGATTATTGTGTCAAACGGGGCAAAACACAGCCTTTATAATATATTTCAGGCAATATGCGATAAGGGCGATGAAGTAATAATACCTTCGCCTTTCTGGGTAAGTTATCCTGAAATGGTAGGCATGGCAGGGGCAAAACCTGTTATGGTGGATTTTGGGCAGAAAGACGGCTTTAAGGCAAGCGCAGAGGCTGTGAAAAACGCAATTACCCGAAAAACAAAGGTAATAGTTTTGAATTCCCCAAACAACCCTACAGGCGCTGTTTATAACAGGCAAGCTTTGGAAAAAATAGCAGATATAGCTGTTAAAAATAATATTATTGTCATAAGCGATGAAATATACAAGAGGCTTGTTTATGATGATACAAAACATGTCTCCATAGCGTCTTTAAATGATAAAATAAAAAAACTGACTATTGTTGTAGACGGAGTTTCCAAGACATATTCAATGACAGGCTGGAGAATAGGCTACCTCGCTAGCGAAGATGGCGCGCTTATAAAAGCCATAAGCAACCTGCAGGACCATTCAACTTCAAATCCAAGCTCCATAAGCCAGGAGGCTGCGCTGTCTGCTTTAAAAACCAATGATGGTTCAGTAGAGAAAATGCGCGCAGAATTTGAGAAAAGGCGCAATTATATGGTTGAAAAAGTAAACAGCATAAAATGCCTTTCGTGCGTAAAGCCTGAAGGCGCGTTTTACTGTTTCTGCGATATTTCAAAGACAAAAGTAAAGTCCTTAGAATTTGTCGAGAAACTACTCAGGGAAGCAAATACAGCGGTAATACCGGGCGAGGCATTTGGCCTGGCTACCCACATCCGTTTAAGTTATGCGATGAGCACGGAAGACATAAAAGAAGGTTTAAGCAGGATAGAAAGGTTTGTGGAAAAATACTATGGGTAAGACAATAGCTGAAAAAATATTAAGTATGCATGCGAAAAAAGATTTAACAGCAGGCGAATACGCTCTTTGCAGTGTTGATTTTTGCTTAGGCCAGGACGGCACAAGCGGCCTTATTATAGATGCCCTGGCGAAATTAGGCACAAAAAAACTTATAGCAGCCAAGAGATTCTGCATGGTTATAGACCATAGCGCTCCTTCCCCGAACATCGGGGTTTCGGCGATTCACGCGAAGATGAGGAAATTTGCCGATGAAAATAACCTGTGCTTGTATGATATCGGCTGCGGCGTATGCCATCAGGTTGTATTAGAGTCAGGAGAAGTTTTGCCAGGCTACCTGGTGGTTGGCGCAGATTCCCACACATGCACATACGGCGCATTAGGCGCATTGGCAACAGGATTTGGCTCAACAGACCTTGCGGTTACATTAGCCAGCGGAAAAAACTGGTTTAAAGTGCCCGACACAATAAAGATAATTGTCGACGGAAAATTGCCTAAAGGCGTTTATTCAAAAGACCTGATATTGCATATCATAGGCGATTTGGGATCAGACGGCGCCACATATAACGCAGTTGAATTTGTAGGAGAAGCAATAAATGTCTTAAGCGTTGACGCACGTTTTACAATCTCAAACATGGCAGTTGAAATGGGCGCGAAATTCGGCATAATGTACCCGGATAAAAAAGTTACAGAGTGGCTTAAAGCGCGAGGCAAAAATGCCAAAAATATAGTCCTGCCTGACAAAGACGCAAAATATATAAGCGTAAAAAGGTATGATGCAAGCAAAATATCCCCGACAATAGCCAAGCCTCATACAGTGGATAACACATGCCCCATAAAAGAAGTGCTTGGAACAAGGATAGACGTTGCATATATAGGAACATGCACAAACGGAAGATTGGAAGACCTGCAGATAGCAGCTAAGATTTTAAAGGGAAAACAGGTCAAAAAAAATGTAAGGCTTATTATTGCCCCTGCGTCAAAAGACATTTATCTTGTTGCAATGAAAAAAGGCATAATAGAAACTTTGATAAAAGCAGGCGCGAGCGTGGTTACCCCAGGCTGCGGGCCGTGTGTTGGAACGCATAACGGCGTTCCTGCTGACGGGGAAAACGCGATTTCAACAGCAAACAGGAATTTTAAAGGCAGGATGGGAAATCCCAACGCCTTTATTTATTTAGCATCGCCGGCGACAGTCGCGGCTTCAGCAATTGAGGGCAAAATCGCCGACCCTAGAAAGTATGTTTAAAAATGGGGACTGCCGCAATTTTACGAAGTAAAACTTGTGGCTGTACCCATTTTTCCGAGATTGCTATTTGACAAAAAGCTTCGAGCATTGCTCGCAAGACTAACACCCTAGCTTTTGTGCCATTACCTTCGCTTGTCGCTCGTAAAAAGGATTCTTCGCCTAAAGGCGAAGCGTGCTTTTTACTTCGCTGTGGCAAAAATTGCTCGTTAATCACGCAGTGGTTCTCGCAATTTTTGACAGTCGCTCCGGCAACAGGCACAAAAGCTTTTGCAAAATTTCACTCATGGTACTCAAAACAAAGGATCATTGTTCTGAATATGCAATATTTTAGAAAAAAGATAGCCAATTTATTATGGCAGTTTCGTGGCAAGCCAAGAAATAATGATTGGACAGATTGGTTTAGAGTTGATTTTGTGTTGTTTGGCATCATTTTACTTATTTTATATTTTTTTTATTGTCGAAATATTTATATTCGTTTTGCATGTGCTATCTCGATCTTGTTGTTTTTTTTAAATTTAATTTTCAAAAAAAGAAAACGCTTATTCCCCACTGAATTTATTGCTGTATTGATTTTATCAATATTGATAGGATTTGGTCCTATCTATTTGCGTGAACAGATTAAGAATTGGAATGAAAAACTACTTAACTCTAATATAGTGTTTAAGGTAACAAAAGACGGATTTGCGTTTACAGTTAATACAAACATAGGAACAGACATTACTCCAGATTCAATTATAGATGTAAAGCCAATTTCTAAAGAAATTAAATTAACTCAAGTTCAATATGCTAAATATCGCGAAGAAGAAACGGCAAAAGCAACTGAATCAATAATAAAACAACAGTTAGAAAAAAATATTATAAATAACGGAGATTTTAGCATTCCGTTAATGAGTGAGTTTAGTAAGTGGGGAAGCGGGTTATATTCTAATAGGATAAATGCGTTTAATTCAGGGAAAAAATGTTTTTGGATTAATTTCTTAAATGCAGATATAGAAGTTACAACTGAAAAAACAGAAATAGGGCCTGCATTAAAAATAATTAATAAATCACCGTCTGTAGATAATAGTTGTGGATTGATGGAGCAATATATTCAGATTGCTGAACCAGGAAAATATAGACTTAGTTTTTGGGCAAAAGCACCTGAAGATTTTGAACCCGGTGGCTTATGGCTTTCAACTAGAGACAATTGGCAAATTGATGAAAATGAAAATATTGCATATGGATATTCTTTGAAAGAAAAAGCACCATTTGGGTGGAAACAGTTTTCCAAAGACATTATAATAAATGAGGCTGGATTAAAGACTTTTTCTATAATATCATTAAGCAAAGGCACTATTTATATTACAAATATTTCACTTGTTAAAATATCAGCAAGCTAATTATATTAGTCATAGAGAGCATAGAAGATAGCTCATAGCATTTTAGTAATAAAGTTTTTGCGATGCGAGGCACATCAGAAATTTTTTGGCAAATGTCTTTTTAGGACTTATGGCGAGAGAGACGACGGAACTGACCCGTCTATTATAAGATTATCAATACTGGGAATTCCGTCAAGCGAACGAGCCACCCACCTTGTTGCCCTAGTAAGCGGGCCCGAGCGAAGTGAGGGATAAGTCCAAAAAGACGGCAAAAAATTTCAGTGCCGAGCATGCAAAAACTTTAAGAATAGAGATTGCTTCGCTCGTCTTTGACGAGCTCGCAATGACGGATAAGGAGACGCGATGAAATTACAAGGAAACGCACATAAGTTTGGAGATGATATAAATACGGATTATATTATTTCAGGAAGGTACAAATTTAAAATCCAGGACCCTAATGAGCTGGCAAAGCATGTAATGGAAGACCTAAAACCTGATTTTTACAAGGAAATAGAACACGGTGATTTTTTAGTCGCTGGCAAAAATTTCGGCTGCGGCTCATCAAGAGAACAGGCCCCCCTGGCAATAAAACATTCAGGCCTTTCAGCTGTCTTGGCAAAGTCATTCGCCAGGATATTTTTCAGAAACTGCGTAAACACAGGCCTTATGCTCTTGGAATGCAATACTGATGAAATTTCGCAAGGCGATTCATTGACAGCTGACGTAAAAGAGGGTATTATCTATAACAACACAACCAATAAAAAAATTGCCATTACGCCTTTGCCTGACTTTATGCTGAACATACTCCAAGACGGCGGGCTTGTTAATCATTTCAAAAAACACGGAGGGTTTAACTTTTGAGTAAAAGAGTAGTTTTTATTCCCGGAGACGGCGTTGGCCCGGAGCTTTCAGAAGCAGCAAAAAGATGTATAGACGCAACCGGTGTTAAAATCGACTGGCAATATGAAGATGCCGGGGAAGTTGCCATCGCAAAATACAAGACACCCCTTCCCGATAAGACTCTTGAAGCAATTAGAGAGTCAAAAGTAGCCTTAAAAGGCCCTATCACAACCCCTGTCGGAGGGGGTTTTAGGAGCGTAAATGTAGAATTAAGAAAAAGGCTGAACCTGTACGCCTGCCTTCGGCCCTGCAAAAGCTATAAGGGTGTTCGGTCAATGTATAAAGATATAGATTTGGTTATTGTCAGGGAAAACACAGAGGATTTATACGCTGGCATTGAGTTTGAAATCGCCAAAGACAGCACGCAGGAGCTTATAAAAAAGATAGAAGATCTTTCCAAGGCAAAGATAAAATATGACTCAGGAATAAGCATAAAACCAATATCCATTTCAGCCACGGAAAAGATAGTAAGGTTTGCCTTTAATTACGCGATAAAAAACAAGCGCAAAAAAGTGACCGCTGTCCACAAGGCAAATATTATGAAATTTACAGACGGCCTTTTCCTGGCCATTGCCAGAAAGGTTGCAGAGGAATTTTCTGACAGCGGAATAGAATTTGAAGACAGAATTGTGGATAATATGTGCATGCAGCTTGTGCAGGTGCCGGAAAAATATGATGTCATGGTATTGCCGAATTTATACGGAGACATTTTATCTGACCTTTGCGCAGGCCTGGTGGGCGGCTTAGGTGTTGCGCCAGGGGCAAACATAGGCGATGCGTGCGCGGTTTTTGAAGCAACGCATGGAAGCGCGCCAAAATACAAAGGTTTAAATAAAGTAAACCCGACAGCCATGATTTTATCCGGAGTTTTAATGTTAAGGCATATAGGCGAGAGTAAGGCAGCGGACAACCTGGAAACTGCGGTTGCCGCTGTTGTAAAAGAGGGCAAATATGTTACTTATGACTTAACACCGGGCAGGACAGAAAAAGGCGCTGTCGGCACAAAAGAAATGGCGGATGCCATTATAAAGAAGCTAAAATGAAAACCACCGTAATAGGAGCAGGTAACGTAGGCGCGCTAACAGCAGCAAGACTTGTTGAAGCAGGGCTTTGCGATGTCGCGCTTTTGGATATTGTTGAAGGCCTGGCAAAAGGCAAAGCCGAAGATATTATGGACGCTGCAGGCGTGCTGAAATTTAACACGCAGGTTAGCGGTTCAACTGACTTTAGCCAGATGAAAGATTCCGGCATTGTCATTATTACCGCGGGCTTTGCGAGAAAGCCCGGCATGACAAGGGAAGACCTGTTGTTAAAAAATGCCGCGATTGTAAAAGGGGTTACGGAAAATATAGCAAAATACGCGCCGGGCGCTGTTATTATAAATGTGACAAATCCGCTTGACGCAATGGCATACCTCGCCTACAAAACAAGCGGCTTTAAAAAAGAAAAGGTAATAGGCATGGCAGGGCTTTTGGATTCATCAAGGATGGACCTCGCTATTTCACGCGCATTGAATAAACCAATAAATAAAATAAACTCAGTTGTTCTGGGCACGCACGGCGAGACAATGGCGCCTGCTTTAAGCCAAAGCAAAATTGACGGAAAGCCCGCGGAAAAAGTTCTGTCTGAAAAAGACAGAACAGACGTGGTTGATAAAACCAAAAACCGTGGCGCTGAGATCGTATCGTACTTAAAAACAGGAAGCGCCTTTTTCAGCCCGTCTGCCGCAGCAGCTAAAATGGCCGAAATGATTATTAAAGATAAAAAAGAGCTTATAACCGCAAGCTGCCTTTTAAGCGGGCAGTATGGAATAAGCGATATATTTTTAGGGGTTCCTGCGATTTTAGGTAAAAACGGCATTGAAAAAATAGTCGAGCTTAAAATTACCCAGCAAGAGCAAGCGTCCCTTCTTAAAGCAGCAGAGTCGGTGAAGGAAGCTATATTATGTACGACTTAATTGTAATAGGAGCAGGGCCTGGCGGCTATACCGCGGCAATACACGCAGCGGAATTAGGCGCAAAGGTGTGCCTTATTGAGAAAGACAATGTCGGCGGCATATGCCTTAACGAAGGCTGCATCCCCACAAAATTTATCGTAAACAGCGTAAAGGTGTTAAGCGAAATAAGTAAAGCCTCTCAATTTGGCATTAATGTTGAAAATTTCAAGCTTAATTTGCCCCAGATGCACGTTAAGAAAGACGCTGTTGTAAACGCCTTACGCACAGGCGTGGAATTTTTGCTTAAAAAGGCAAAAATTGAAATAATAAAAGGCATAGCTACCTTTGAAAACGCTAATACGGTATCTGTGTCGGGCCCGCCTGCCGGCGAGGCAGGCGAGAAGATACAGGCAAAATATATTATTATAGCTACAGGCTCAGAATATACCCAGACTGCTTCCTTAAAAATCGACCACAAAAATATCCTCTCAAGCACCGACGCTTTACTTATAAATGAAATACCCTCATCTGTAATTGTAATAGGCGGCGGGTATATAGGGTGTGAGTTCGCGTGCATCTTTAAACAGATGGGCAGCGATGTTACGATAGTGGAAATGGAAAAGCAGATATTGCCCAGGCAGGATGAGGAAATGGCCAAAAGGTTAAATATGCTTATGAAGAAAAAAGGCGTAAAATTTTGCCTCGGCTGCGGGATAAAAGAATTAAAAACAGAAAATGACACTGTTACAGCATTGCTGGAAAACGGCGAAACCTTAAAGGCTCAAAAGGCGTTGTTAAATATAGGCCGCAGGCCGAATATTAAAAATTTAGGGCTGGAAAACGCAGGAATTAAATTAAACGGCAATTGCATAGCTGTTAACGAATATATGCGGACAAATGTAGAAAATATTTACGCAGTTGGGGACGCAATAGGCAGCTATTACCTTGCATATACAGCATACCTTGAAGGAAAAGTTGCGGCTGAAAATATATTTAAAGGCCCGCAAAAAATAGAATATGGCGTTGTGCCTGCCTGCATATTTACGACACCTGAATTTTCAAGCGCAGGCTTGACAGAGGCTGAAGCCAAAAAGCAGGGCTACAGTACAGAGATTAAAACTTATTCATTTTTGGCGTCAGCAAAAGCGCGCATACTTGACGATACAGACGGCACTATAAAAATAATAATTGATACAAAGACAGATGTAATTTTAGGCGTGCACATTTTAGGGCCTGATGCCTGCGAGTTGATAGCAGAGGCGACTTTGGTTGTGCAGAATAAAACAAAAGCCAAAGAATTTATAAAAATCATGCACGCGCACCCCACCCTGTCCGAATCACTTCACGACGCCCTGGCAAAATGATATGAATTACAAGGTACTGGACTTAGGCCTGACGCGTTATTCTGATTGCTATAACCTGCAAAAGAAACTTCTTTTTGAAGTTAAAACCAATCAAAGCAATGGCTTTATTATCATCACCGAGCATTATCCTGTTATAACCATGGGCCGCGCCTTTACCAACAGGCAGGAAAGTGAAAAAAATCTGCTGGTTTCGCCGGATTTTCTAAAAAATAAAAATGTGGATTTTGTAAAAACAGACCGGGGCGGCGATATAACATATCATTGCCCGGGGCAGCTCATGCTATACCCGATAATAAAAATTGAAGATGTGCATAAATACCTTCATTATCTGGAAGATGTTGTAGTTGCGCTTTTGGCAGAATACGGTATTGAAAGTTTTAAAATCGCAGGCAAAACAGGCGCATGGACAGAAAAAGGCAAAATCGCGTCAATAGGAATAGGCGTTTCCGGCTGGATTAGCTATCACGGGCTTTCTCTTAATGTTGACTGCGATTTGACGGGATTTGGCTGGATAAACCCATGCGGATTTAAGGATATAAAAATTACATCAATGAAAGAAACGGGAGTTGTTAAAGGAAACATAAAGCAAAGGCTGGTCGAGCTATTTCTACAGAACCTGGAAAGACTTATGCCGGCTAATATGGAAATAAGCAAATGAAAACGAAAATGGCAAGTGTTATGATTATTTTGGCTGCACTGGTCCTCAGCGCGCCTTATAGTGCATACGCTGAAAAAGACGGGCGCGATTCAGACAGCCCTTTTGGTGTTTTGGCATTTTTATCGTGGAGTCATTCCTGGAATAATTATTTTTATGATTCAGAGGAGAAGATAGAAAGATCCGCAAAATTAATGAAAGAGGCTGGCGTAGGTTTTGCTAGGATAGATTTTCTGTGGTATGATATTGAGCCTTCCCCGGGGGTATTTGATTTTAGAAAACACGATCGCATCGTTGATATCTTAAATAAAAACAACGTAAAAGTACTGGGAATCCTGCACTATAACCCCTCTTGGGATAACGAGCCGTGGAATAAAGCCCCGAGCGCCTTGCTTTACGAGAAATACGCCTGCGCCGTTGTAAATCATTTTAAAGACAGGGTAAAATACTGGGAGATATGGAACGAACCGGATGAAAATACTTACTGGATACCGCAGGATGATATGAAGGCATACACGGAATTATTAAAAATTGTGTATCCAGCCGTTAAGAAAATAGACCCTACCTGCAAGGTGCTTATGGGTGGCGTCAGTAAAACGCAGGCTTTGTCGTTAAAAAGAATTTATAAAAACGGCGGGAAAGATTATTTTGATATTGTTAATATCCACCCTTTCATGAACCCGCTTAGTACCAACGCAATAGGAATGGTTGAGGGTATATACAAGGGTGTTTATAAGGTTATGCAGGAATTTGGCGATGAAAATAAAAAAATATGGTTTACGGAAATAGGCTGCCCAGGGGTTAAAGCGCCGAATAAAAATAACGGCTGGTGGGAAGGTATAAGCCCCACGGAAAAGCAGCAGGCGCTATGGGTTAAGGAAGTTTATGTCAATTGTCTTAAATGGAAAAACGTGGATAAAATTTTCTGGGCGTTTTTTAGGGACACTGATAATTATTACCGCTCAGGCGTAGATTATTTTGGGCTTATAAGGCCCGGATTCGGCAAAAAGCCGGCATATGCGGCATATAAAGAATTAGCTAAGAAGGAACAATAAAAAAATGGCAACTGTTACAATTAAACATCCACAGTGGATTAAAAGGACTATGCCTGTCAGGGAGGTTGAGCACATGAACCGCCTTTTAAGGGAATACGGCCTTCACACGGTTTGTCAAAGCGCGCATTGTCCGAATGTCGGCGAATGCTTTAAAGAAAGAGAAGCAACGTTTTTAATACTGGGTAATGTATGCACGCGCAACTGCAGCTTTTGTTCAGTTAAAAAAGGTAGCGCCCTGGCAATTGACATAAATGAGCCTGAGAGGATAGCCAAGGCTATTTTGGAATTAGCCCTTAAATACGTTGTCATAACTTCAGTTACACGCGATGACCTTCCTGACGGAGGCGCAGGGCAGTTTGTTGATACCGTAAAGGCCATAAGAGATTGCAATGAGGGCATAAAAATAGAAATTTTAACCCCTGATTTTAGTAATAATATTAGTGCGTTAGATAAAATAATACTTGCAAAACCCGATTGTTTCACGCATAATATAGAAACTGTAGCCAGGCTTTACGGCAAAATAAGGCCAAAAGCCGATTATAAAGTTTCTCTTTCTATTTTAAACTACGTAAAAAACAACAGTCCCATTATTACAAAAAGCGGCATAATGGTAGGCCTGGGCGAGACGCAGGAAGAGGTTTTTAGCGCTATTACAGACCTGCGCCGGGCCAATTGCGACATATTGACAATAGGGCAGTATTTAAAAGCGTCAAAAACATGCATTGACGTAGCGGATTTTATCGAACCTGCAAAATTCGCTGATTATGAAATTTTTGCGAAGGGCTTAAAGTTTGCGTCTGTCGTAAGTTCGCCCTTTGTAAGAAGCTCTTATAAAGCAAAACAATCATACCGGGAGGCTATAAGCAATGGATCCCGCCCTTCCTATACGAGGGTGGGACAAAGAAAGGAAGAGCGGGATGGACGTAATAATGCCTGAAATAGGTGAAGATATAACACAGGCGACAGTTTCTTTCTGGCACGTTGAAGAAGGAGAAAAAATAAACGAAGGCGATGATTTAGTGGAAATGGTTACGGATAAAGCCACGTTTAACGTCCCTGCTCCGGCAGCCGGAGTAGTAAGTGAAATAATGTTCGAAGAAGGCGAGACTGTAAAAGTCGGCGAAGCTATAGCGGTTATACAGGAGGAGAAATGACAACACTACCAGTCCACGAAGCAAACAGGTTGCGCAGGCTACCTCTATATCTTTTTACTATACTGGATAATTTAAAGGAAGAAGCAAGGGCCAAAGGATTGGAGATATTTGACTTCGGAATGGGCTCACCCGATACGCCAACTCCAAAACATATAGTCGAAGAATTATGCAAGCAGGCTAAAATTACAGAAAATCAGCGTTATTCAAGGCCTGATGGCCAGCCGGAAATATTGCTTAAGGAAGCAATTGCCCAGTGGTATAAAGGCCGCTTTGGCGTAGAATTAAATCCTAAGACAGAAGTGCTGCCTTTAATCGGCTCAAAAGAGGGCATTGCGCATCTTTCGCTTGCGTTTTTAAACCACGATGACATAGCATTAGTGCCTAATCCCGCATACCCTGTGCATTTTAACGGTGTTATTATGGCAGGTGGAATACTTTATAATATTCCAATGACAGCAGAACATGATTTTAAACCTGATCTTTGGAGCTTAAGCAAAGAAGTTGTCAACAGGGCAAAGATGCTTTTTATAAGCTATCCGCACAATCCTACGACATCAGTGGCAGACATAGGGTTCTTTAAGAAAGTTGTTGACTGGGCAAAAGATAAAAACATCATAATAGCGCATGACCTTGCTTATTCGGATATTGTATTTGACGGTTTCAGGGCACCCAGCATCCTCGAGGTGCCTGGCGCAAAAGACTTAAACCTCGTTGAATTTCATACGCTTTCTAAGTCCTATAATATGGCAGGCTGGAGAATGGGTTTTGTGGTAGGCAATGCTAACATCATTGCAACCCTTGCAAAGACAAAGAGCTACATAGATTTTGGAATTTTCAGGGCAATACAGCTGGCATCTATAAAAGCGCTCACTGGCCCTCAGGATTGCGTAAAAGAGCTTGTTGAAATATACAGAAAAAGGCGAGATGTTTTTATAGATGGAATAAACAGCATTGGCTGGAAAGTGCCTAAACCAAAGGCCACATTCTACGTATGGGCGCATATACCACCCAAATTCAGCGCTCTTACTTCTATGGAATTTGCTTCAATGCTTGTAAAAGAAACAGGGGTTGCTACATCTCCCGGGACAGGTTTCGGAGAATACGGGGAAGGTTATGTTAGGTTTGCATTGATAGAGAACGAGGAAAGAATTAAAATAGCCATTGACAAGATAAAGAAACTTTTACATACCGAAGATTGAGAGTCTTACTTTTATATATCACAGAGCGTTCAGGCCATAACAAGGCCAGCCTTGCGATAGAAAAGGCGCTTAAGGTGCAAGACCCCTCTGTCGAAACCCTATGCGTCAATTCTTTTAATTACACCAATCCCATCCTTGAAAAAATAATCAACAGGACCTACATGGGTATTATAAAACGCACCCCCGAAGTCTGGGAATACCTTTATGACAATCCCGGGGTAGTAAGAAATACCCAGCGCTTAAAAAGCGCCATTCACCAACACAACAGCAAGAGGCTCAAAAGCCTTCTGGATAGTTTTAATCCGGATGTTATAGTCGCTACACAGGCGTTTCCCTGCGGCATTGTCGCGGATATAAAAAAGACATTTAATTTGAACGTTCCGCTTATAGCTGTGCTGACGGATTTTTATCCGCACTCTTACTGGATATATGATGCCGTGGACAGATATATTGTGCCGACAGAGGAAGCGAAAGCGAGGCTTATACACGACGGAATATATGAGGAAAAAATAAAGATTTACGGGATACCCATTGATATTAAATTCAATCGCAGGAAACCAAGGGAGCAGATAAAAAACAGTTATAACCTTGATCCCGTCAGCCGCACGATTCTGGTAATGGGAGGCGGAGGGGGCTTAGGCCCTATAAAAATAATAATATCGACGCTGGACAAGCTCGCATCCGATATGCAAATAATAGTTGTAACAGGCAGCAATGAAAAATTATACAAATACCTTACAAAAAAGGCAGGCCGTTTTAAGAAGAAGTTGCTGGTATTCGGATATACGGATAACATAGACGAATTAATGGAAGTGTCGGATATAGTTGTTACCAAGCCCGGCGGTATAACAGTATCCGAGGCTTTGGCAAAGTGCCTGCCCATATTGATAGTTAATCCCATACCCGGCCAGGAAGCAAAAAACACAAAATTCCTGATTGCCTCCGGCGCAGCAATTAAGGCCGATAACCAGATGGAGCTGGCAACTCTGCTGGAAAATCTGTTTTCCATGCCCTCCAAACTAAAGGTTATGTCAGAAGCAGCTGCAAGGATAGGCAAACCTTCTTCTGCCAGCGACATAGCTGCAATGATTTTAAGCCTATAATGTTATTTTTGCTTTATCAGATATGTGTTTTTATCTCTTTGCGCGTAAGCCTGAAAAGGGCCTACCAAATAGCTCAGATTTTAGGCAAGGCATATTCCTTTTTTTCCTTCAGGGATAAAACCGCACTTTGCACCAACCTTGCGGTCATATTTCCGCACCGCAGCAAAAAAGAAATTTCATCCATCGCAGAAGGGGTGTTTATGAATTTCTGCAAATATCTCGTTGATTTTTTCAGGCTTCCGCTTGTAGACGATGACTATATCAAAAAAAATATAAAAATCGAAGGCATAGAATATCTCGATGACTCCTTAAAACAAGGCCGGGGCGTTATATTAGTTTCCGCGCACCTTGGCAATTGGGAGTTAGGCGGGAGCATCCTTGCGAAATTAGGCTACAACGTAAGCGCAGTGGCGCTAAGCCACCGCCATAAAAAAATAGATAACTTTTTTACTTCTAGAAGGCAGATGTTCGGTATGCAGCAGATACCATTCGGAGGGGCGTTGCGGCGTTGCTTTAAGTGCCTGTCGGATAAAAACATACTGGGCCTTATAGGCGATAGAGACTATTTTGATAACGGCGTTCATGTGCATTTTTTCTCAAAAAAGACACTTATGCCCAAAGGCCCGGCAGTGCTAGCATTAAGGTTTGGCTCTCCCATTGTCCCTATATTTATTATTAGAAACGCAGACGACACATTTACAATTAAATTTTATCCGCCCATTAAATATCGCCCTACTGGCGATAAAGACAAAGACATTAAGCTGCTTACCTTAAGTTACCTGAAAATTATAGAAGATGTTGTACGCAAACACCCCGAGCAATGGTACGTATTCCGTAAATTCTGGGAAAGGATAAGCTGGAAACCGCGATGAAAAAAGTATGCGCTATACTGCCGGCACATAACGAAGAAAAAAATATAGCCGCTATTATAAGCGGCGCACAAAAAAATAGCGCTGATGTTATTGTTATAGACGACGGCTCCACAGACAATACGTATCAACTGGCGCAAGGCTGCGGCGCAGTTGTTTTAAGGCATAACAGCAAAAAGGGTAAGGGCGCTTCCCTTAAGGATGGATTAAGTTATGCGCTTTCAAAAGATTACGATTATATTATCACAATAGACGCTGACGGCCAACACTCGCCGGATGAAATACCGCTGTTTTTGGCTGCCGCGGATAAAAATGAAAAGACAGGCATTGTTATAGGAAACCGCCTGAACAGGCCTGAAGATATGCCGTTTGTCAGGGTCTGCACGAATAAGTTTATGTCGTATTTAATATCTTCGATATGTAAACAGAGCATAGCCGATACCCAGTGCGGCTACAAACTGATAAAAAGCCAAGTTTTAAAGGCCATAACCATAAATACAAATAAGTTTGAGGTGGAATCTGAAATATTGATTAAGGCTGCCAGGGCGCATTTTTTAATAGCCTCTGTTCCCATAAAATCAATATACGCCGGCGAAAAAAGCAGGATAAACCCTTTTTTGGATACGTTAAGATTTATAAGGTTTTTAATAAAAACAATAATACGCAAATGACCCCAGAACTGGAGAAAAAGAGAGAAAACGAAAGAAAGCTGATGGTCCAGGAACAGCTTGCAGCGCGCGGCATAAATGACAAGGCTGTGCTGAATGCTTTTTTAAAAGTGCCCAGGCATAAATTTGTGCTGCCCGGCTTTATAAGCGATTCTTACGGCGATTATCCTTTAGGCATAGGCCAGGGCCAGACCATATCCCAGCCATATATGGCTGCGTTAATGACGCAATGCCTTAAATTACAAAAATCAGATAAGGTCCTGGAAATAGGCACAGGAAGCGGCTACCAGTCTGCAATTCTTGCTGAATTAGCTGACCAGGTATATACCATCGAAAGGTTAGGCGCGCTTAGCAGCCATGCGCAGGAGACGCTGGAGCAGCTTGGATATAAAAACATAAAACTAAAATCCGTTGACGGAACCCTTGGCTGGGAGGAATTTGCCCCTTATGATGCAATAGTTATAACTTGCGGGGCGCCGTCAGTGCCATTGCCTTTAAAAGAGCAGCTAAAGGAAAACGGCAGGCTTGTTATACCCATAGGCGAGACTTTTTCGCAGACGTTGACATTAGTTACTAAACACAAGGGTGGCTTTAGCGAAGAACAGGTATGTGCCTGTGTTTTTGTGCCCTTAGTCGGAAAATACGGATGGAGTGAAAATGCATGAATTAAGGACATTTATTTTAGGCGCAATGCCAATTTTTGAATTGAGGGGAGCAATACCATATGGCATCGCCGTAGGAATGCCTCTGGCAAAGGTGTTGTTTTATGCCATACTCGGCAATATTGTCCCCATAATACCGGTATTGTTTTTATTTGAACCTGTATCCAATTACTTAAGAAGATTTTCCTTATTCAGGAAATTTTTCGACTGGTTTTCGGAAAGGACAAAAAAGCAGGCTTCTGTTATTGAAAAATATGAAGCATTAGGCCTCGCTATCTTTGTAGCTGTGCCTCTTCCAGGCACAGGCGCATGGACAGGGTGTCTGGCAGCTACATTGTTTAAAATAAGATTCAGATATGCCTTACTTGCTATTGTCCTGGGTGTTTTAGGCGCAGCAGCGATAGTGACTCCAATAGCCTTATTAGGAAAGGGCCTGTTATATAAAATATTTGTAGGGCATGGATGAGCACCTACCTTATCATAGACGGCTACAATATCATAAATAAATGGCCTGAGCTTATAAAAGCCAAAAATCAGACAATAGAATTCGCAAGGGAAAAGCTCAATACCATAATCCAGAAATACGCGGATTTTAAAAATACAAAAACCACAATAGTATATGACGGCGCAGGCAGGGAGAGAGAAAAGATAGAAGGCACTCCGCAGATAATATATTCAAAAGGAACCGAGACCGCGGACGCGGTAATTGAATACATAGTCAAAAATTACGAAACGCCGGGCGACATAATAGTAGCTACGGATGACAATGTGCAGCGAAACTTCATTGTAACCGCAGGCGCCTGGTATATGTCAGCGCAGGACCTTGAAAACGAAGTCAAGGCAGCGCTGGTTGAAATGCGGAAGCTGCTGTAAAAATGGGGACTGCCGCAATTTTGCGCGCCTGCAAAAAGCAGGCAGGCAAAACTTGGGGCTGTACCCATTTTTCCTTGCGCTCAAGCTCGGAATATTGATTTTCAGCTTTTGGCATTACCTCAAAAACACGCTACGAATTTGGGCAAAACTAAAGTCGTTTTGGGCGGGGAGCCCTCCGAAATTCCCTCGTGAGCTTTAACAAAGAAGAAGTCCTCGGTCAGTTTCGGTTTCCCTCGCCCAAGAACTCCTAAGTTTTGCAGCCAAATTCTCCGCTATTGTTTTTTCGGCAACGCCAAAAAGCTTATAAAATTATAATAGCCACCGCAGAAAGGGTAATTTTATGTTTTTTGACATTTTGATTCCATTAATCGTTATAGCGCCAGTAATAATTTTAATTATCTATTTTTTTGCTTTTCTAGTTAATCGTAAATTTAAAGCAACAAAAAAGAGGTCAGTAGGCATAACCGCTTATGGGATATTTCTTGTGTTATTTGCTCTTTATCTAACGGGTGGCATTTATAGGAGTGTCAAAGTCGATATTGGCTGCCTTACAAGTGATAAAGTTATGGTATCAATGGCTGGCTCTGATTCTTTCTATGAATTTGTTCCGCGTACAAAAGATAACGAAAAAGTGATTATGGACAAAATACCGTTTATGATTCTAGATTATTTATTGTGGCTTGGGATAGTCTTTATTTTAATTATTTTAGCCATAGGAATTTTTAAACTAAAAAATTGGGCCAGGCTCATGTCTTTATGGGGCAGTATCTTACTTTCTGTTTGGTTTATAGTATGCGGAAGTGGTTCTTTTTATTATCCTTTGAATTTACATGGGGCAGATTTGTTATTGTTTTGGATTTATGCGGTTATTATTATTGTTCCAGCAGTTATTTTTCTTACCCGCGCCAAAGTAAAGGGGCAATTTAAATGATTTTTGATGGCGAAGCTAACCGTTATACTATAACGAGATAACATGATCCATTTATATATAGGAAAGGGCAAGGGAAAGACAAGCGCTGCGATAGGGCTTGCGATACGAGCCAAGGGCGCTAAAAAACGGGTGTGTTTTATCCAGTTTTTAAAAGGCGGCTGCGTATCAAGTGAAATACCGCTTCTTGAAAAGTTAGGCATAAAAGTAATGCGCTTTAAGCAGAGCCACCCTTGCTTTAATAAGAACGTATCTGTGCCTGTTTTAAAGAAAACCATTGCGCATGACCTTGGCAGAGTGCAAAGCGTGTTAAAAAGCGCAAAATATGATGTTGTTGTTATAGATGAGATATTATCCGCTCTTTTCTGTGAATTCATAAATGAAGAAGATGTGCTGGAGATCTTAAAAAGCACACCCGAAAAGGCAGAATTGGTCTTAACAGGTTTAATGTCGACGAAAAAAATAGCGCGCAAGGCCCAATATATAAGTAATATTACTAATATAAAACATCCTTATAATAAGGGAAAAAGAGCGCGCAGGGGCATTGAGCTTTAAGGCGAACGTAATTTTCAGCGCCGGCGGATTAAATTTTTGAAATTTTCTCTTGACAATTATGCCAGATAATATTATTACTAGTAGAAAGAGGTAAAAGAAAGGATTTATGCAGCTAAAGGGAAAGGTAGCAATAGTAACAGGTGCAGCTCAGGGCATAGGCAAAGAGATAGCCAGGGCCCTGGCAAAGGAAGGCGCTGACTTATGCATATGTGATGTGAACAAAGAGGCCCTGGATAAGGCACAGGCAGAACTTGAATCCTGCGGGGTTAAGGTAGAAGCCCTAGTTGTTGACGTAGCCAACGCAACTCAGGTCGAAGAAATGGTGAACAAAGTTCTTGACAAACTTTCGAAAGTTGATATACTTGTCAACAATGCTGGGATAACCAGAGACTCTTTGATAATGCGGATGAAGGAAAGCGACTGGGATTCTGTTTTAGCAGTCAATTTAAAAGGCGCATTTAACTGCTTAAAAGCAGTTACAAGGCCCATGCTAAAGCAGCGCTATGGCAAGATAGTCAATGTCGCTTCCATAATCGGTATAATAGGAAACGCGGGCCAGGCGAATTACGCAGCAAGTAAAGCCGGCATAATAGGCCTGACCAAAAGCGCAGCAAAGGAACTGGCCTCAAGAGGCATTAATGTTAACGCCATTGCTCCGGGTTTTATAAAAACAGCAATGACGGATAAGCTCACCCAAGAGCAAAAACAGAAGATGCTTGAGGCTATACCGCTGGCAAAACTCGGCGAACCTAAAGATGTCGCTGATTTAGTATTATTTTTAGTGAGCGATGCTTCCTCGTACATTACGGGAGAAGTTATTAAGGTTGACGGTGGAATGGTTATGTAAGTGAGGACTTATAAGTCTTTACTTACCCCGACAGCAAACGCTTCGAAAATTTGTTCCAAATTTTCTTGCAGCTGTCGGGATTAATTCGCCCCCACTGATTCGTTTTGCATTTGCAAAAGCGAATCAAAACGATGGGGGCTCATTAAAGGAGGGAGAAAGAATGGCAGTAGCAGAAAAAGTAAAATCAATCATAGCAGAGCAATTAGGAGTAAAGCCAGAAGAGGTAACCCCTGAGGCATCATTTATTGATGATTTGGGAGCAGATTCACTGGACACAGTAGAATTAGTAATGGCATTGGAAGAGGAATTCGGCATTGAGATACCTGATGAGGATGCCGAGAAAATGACCAAGGTATCGGACGCCATTAAATACATAGAAGAAAAAGTAGCAACAAAGGGCGCAAGCTAAATTTCACCCACCCCCTTTCCCGCCAATATAATGGAAAAAAGAAGACGAGTAGTTATCACTGGCCTAGGCGCTATTACCCCTGTAGGCAACAATAGACAAGCTTTCTGGGAAGCGCTATGCCATGGAAAAAACGGCATAGAAAAAATAGCATCTTTTGACCCAAAGGACTTTACCTGTAAGATAGCAGCCGAGATAAAAGATTTTGACGCTGCCAAGTTTTTATCTCCAAAAGAGGTAAGAAGAACAGACAGGTTTGTCCAGTTTGCTATGATTGCCGCACGTGAAGCTGCCCAGGACTCAGGCCTAAAATTTGATTCCATAAATAGAGACCGCGCAGGCGTAATTATAGGCTCAGGCATAGGCGGTATGATTACGATAGAGACAGAGCACAAAGTCCTGCTTGAAAAAGGGCCTTCGCGCATGTCGCCGTTTTTCATACCAATGCTTTTAGTCAATATGGCGTCAGGCAAGGTTTCAATGGATTTAGGGATAAGGGGCCCCAACAGCTGCGTTGCCACCGCATGCGCAACAGGCACGCACGCCATAGGGGATGCATTTAAGATAATACAGCGTAACGACGCAGACATTATGTTCTGCGGCGGCGCAGAAGCAGCCATAGCCCCTTTAGGCTTAGGCGGTTTTTGCGCAGCCCGTTCGCTTTCATTAAGAAATGACGAACCTCAAAAGGCATCGCGTCCGTTTGACTTAAAAAGAGACGGTTTTGTTATGGGCGAAGGCTCAGGCGTAGTTGTACTGGAAGAGTATGAGCACGCTAAAGCAAGGGGCGCGCACATGTATGTGGAGATAATAGGTTATGGCATGAGCGGCGACGCGCACCATATGACTGCGCCGGACCCTGAAGCAAGGGGCGCTATTTTATGTTTGAACATGTGCCTTAAAGACGCAGGCATAAAACCTGAAGATGTAAATTATATAAATGCGCACGGTACTTCTACAGAGCTTAATGATAAAGTAGAAACCAAGGCAATTAAAGCTGTTTTTGGAGCTCACGCGCGCAAACTGGCTGTAAGCTCAACAAAATCCATGATAGGCCATCTTTTAGGCGCTGCAGGCGCAGTAGAGTGCATAGCTACAGCCTTAACTATAAAAGAAGGCATTATACCCCCTACCATAAATTATGAATTCCCGGATCCTGAATGCGATCTTGATTGCGTTCCTAATAAAGCCCGCAAGACAAACGTAATAATAGCTATGTCCAACAGCTTAGGCTTCGGCGGGCATAACAGCACGATAGCGTTGAAGAAAATTTTGGAGGCATAATTATGGATTACTTATTAACGGAACAACAGGTAATGATACGTGACCTGGCGCGGCAGATAGCGCAAGAAAAGATAGCGCCGGTTGCCGCAGAATATGACGAGAGCGGTAAATTCCCATGGGACATCGTAAAGGTAATAGCGGACAGTGACCTTTGTGGCGTTTATATTGAGGAAAAATACGGCGGCACAGGCGGCGGCATAATGGATTTGGTAATAGCTACAGAGGAATTTTCAAAGGCCTGCGGTGGAATTGCGCTTTGTTACGCGGCAACCGCATTAGGTACATATCCTATAATATTATACGGCACAGACGAACAAAAGAAAAAATATCTGCCTGACATAGCAAAAGGCAAAAAACTTGCGGCCTTTGGCCTGACAGAGGCAGGCGCAGGAAGTGACGCAGGAGCAGTTGCCACAACAGCGAAAAAGCAGGGCGATTATTATATATTAAACGGCACAAAACAGTGGATTACAAACGGCGGTGAGGCTGATATCTATGCTGTAGTGGCAGTTACTGACAAGACAAAAGGTTCGCGTGGCGCAAGCTGTTTTATAGTGGAAAAAGGCACGCCTGGTTTTGAATTCGGCAAAAAAGAAAACAAAATGGGCATAAGGGCCTCTGCCACAAGAGAACTTGTATTTAACGACTGCAAGGTCCCGAAAGAAAACATTCTGGGCAAAGAAGGATATGGTTTTATAGTGGCAATGAAGACACTTGATAAATCCCGCCCCGGAGTCGCTGCTCAGGCATTGGGTATAGCGCAGGGCGCCCTCGACCATGCGGTAAAGTATTCCAAGGAAAGAGTGCAGTTTGGCAAGCCCATATCAAGTTTTCAGGGCATACAGTTTATGCTCGCAGATATGGCAACCAGCATTGAAGCTGCAAGAGCCCTTGTTTACGCAGCCGCAAGATACATTGACTCAGGAGCAAAGGATATATCCAAGATTTCCGCGCAGTCAAAACTTTTCGCGTCTGATGTGGCAATGAAGGTTACCGTTGACGCAGTGCAGGTTTTTGGCGGATATGGCTATATGAAGGAATATCCTGTTGAAAAGTACATGCGTGACGCCAAGATAACCCAGATTTACGAAGGCACAAACCAGATCCAAAGAAGCGTCATAGCATCCGAGCTTATAAAGGAATCGCTAAAAAAATAATTACATGAATATCATTGTTTGCATAAAGCAAGTGCCTGGCACAAACGAGGTAAGGATAGACCCCACCACAAATACGCTTATACGTGAAGGCGTGGAGTCTGTAATAAACCCGTTTGATATGTATGCCATAGAAGAGGCAGTGCGCACAAAGGAAAAAACAGGCGGCAAGGTAACTGTAATATCAATGGGCCCGCCGCAGGTTGACGCAGCGCTTCGCGAGGCAATATCCATGGGCTGCGATGAAGCTATATTGATCAGCGACAGGGCATTCGCAGGCAGTGACACGTGGGCGACAAGTTATACGCTCGCAATGGCAATAAAGAAAATCAGTTCCTTTGACGTTATATTCTGTGGCAAGCAGGCGTCAGACGGCGATACAGCCCAGGTCGGCCCAGGCATATCAGCGCATCTGGACATACCGCAGGTTGCTTATGTTAAAAAAATAGAAGAGATAAAACCCGGGTTTGCCAAGGTAGAACGCATGACAGAGGAAGGTTTTGATATTGTAGAAACCCCGCTTCCTGCGTTATTTACTGTGGTAAAAGAAATAAATACGCCCCGCATCCCGTCTCTAAAAGGCAAGATGGCTGCCAAAAAGGCGCAGGTTATAACCTGGCGCGCTTCTGATTTAAACGCAAACGAGAAATTTCTGGGGCTTAACGGTTCTCCTACCCAGGTTGTTAAGATTTTTACGCCTCCTCCGAGAAGCGGAGGCCAGGTGTTTAAAGGCGAAACAGCTGAGGTTGTAGACAAGCTGATCGAGGCTATTAAAAACGAACTTAAGCCTAAGTTCTAAACCCCCACACCAATTTACAAAAGACAGAAAAAATGTGCGGGGTATAAAAAAATTTGTTTAATTTAATAAACCAACACCATAATTCCTATAGTTGTATGAAATTGGTGTGGGGGTAAATGCAGGCAAAAGAGCGCATAAAGAAAATTTTTAAGCACGAGCAGCCTGACAGGATAGGCATATTTGATTTTTTTGACGAGATAACAATAATCAACTGGCAAAAACAGGCGCTTTTGCCGACAAATATTGATATAAGCGAATATTTTGATTTTGACCTGGATTTTAAGGCCTATAAGCCCGGCAAAAATAAATTTGCGATGCTTGCGCTTAACGGGCCTTTTCAACAAATGGCTGCAAAGTGCGGCCTGCAGCAGGCGCTGATAGATCTTGCAAGAGAACCGCAGCAGGTTAAAGAGTTCTTTAAAAACAGCCTAAACAACATATTTTCAGAATACAAAAAGCACAAGGAAAAAGGCTTAAGGCCTGACGGCATATGGCTGTATGAAGATATAGCATATGACAACGGGCTGTACTTTTCTGAAGAAAAATATAAAAACAGCCTTTTTGATTTCCACAAGGAAATAAGTTTGTTTTTTGAAAATGAAGGCCTCTTTACGGTATTTCACTGCGACGGAAACATAGAAAAGCTTTTATTGTTTTTAATTAAAGCTGGATTTTCCGGCACGCACCCTGTGCAGGAATCGTGCAACCCCAATATATTAAGAATAAAAAAGGATTGCACGAATGCGATAACTTTTATGGGCGCAGTATCCATAGGCAGGCTTAAAGGGTATCACCAGGATATAATAGAGAAGATAGAAGCCTTAAAAGAAAACGCAAATTACATATTTTGTTTTGACGGCCCGATACCGCAGGATACGGAATTTAATATTTACAAAGACCTATTAACGCAAATACACGAAGCAGGAGCGTATAGATGACAGGAATTGAAGTGCTTGTTGCAAAATGCGTAGGCTGCAAAGCCTGTTTAAAGGCATGCCCGTATGACGCGATTTACATGCAGGGCAGGCTTGCTGTTATTGACGGGAATAAATGCACGCTTTGTGGCGCATGCGTTGACGCGTGCAAATTTGACGCTATTATTCTGCGAAGAGAAGAAGAGCAGCAAAAAGATATAACGGATTATAAGGGCGTATGCGTCATAGCAGAGCAGAAAAAAGGCATTGTGCAGTCTGTTACATATGAACTTTTAGGCAAGGGGAGAGAACTTGCAGACACCCTTGACGTGGAATTGACCGCGATTTTAATAGGCGATAAGATAGAGCAAAAGGCGCAGGACCTGATACACAGGGGCGCTGACAAAGTATATGTCGTTGATTCGCTCCAATTAGGATATTACCTGGATGAGCCCTATACGAATGTTATCACAGAAATAATAAAGGAATATAAGCCTGAAATTATATTATGCGGCGCAACATCAATAGGCCGTTCGTTAATTTCAAGGGTTGCGATAAATTTAAGGGCAGGCCTGACAGCAGACTGTACAGGGTTGGATATAGATGAACAAAGGCGCCTGCTGCTTCAGACGCGTCCTGCGTTCGGCGGCAATATCATGGCAACCATTATTTGCCCTAATCACAGGCCGCAGATGTCAACTGTGCGGCATAAGGTTATGAAAGAGGCTGAGGTTGATAAAACCAGAAAGGGTGAGGTTGTTAAAAAAACCTATCCCGACAAATTGCTGCAATCCAGGACAAAAGTATTAAAAGTTATTGAAGAGGAATCTGAAAAGATAAATCTTACAGAAGCTGATTTCATTGTATCGGGCGGAAGAGGCCTGCAAAAACCGGAAAATTTTTCAATTATACAGGAATTGGCGGATGCTTTGGGAGCTGCAGTCGGCGCCTCACGTGCTGCTGTGGACGCCAACTGGATACCCTATTCGCACCAGGTGGGCCAGACAGGAAAGACCGTTTGCCCCAAGATCTACATTGCCTGCGGAATTTCAGGCCAGATTCAGCATCTGGCAGGCATGTCTTCTTCGGATATTATTATTGCCATAAACAAAGACCCTGACGCGCCTATATTTAAATTCGCCACATACGGAATTGTAGGCGATCTTTTCGAAATCCTTCCAGCCCTAACCAAAAAAATCAAACAACTAACTAAATAAAAATGGGGACTGTCCCAAGCGAAGCGCGTGGGCTGTTCCCATTTTTTACTGCTTGCTCTAGGCCTCGGGGTCCTGTCATCGTTTTGGTATCCCGCCGTCCTCGTTTACACTGCGGGCGGCGGGAGCCCTTCAAAACGATGGCCACCCCTCGGCCTAAAATTGCTCGAAAAAATGGGATAGCCTCCGAGCCTCCATTAAATTTTACCTTGCTTTAACCATATCATAGCAGTATCATATTCCTATGAAACAAGCTCTGGTTTTTATTTTTGGTATTTTTTACAGTGTAGTTAGCGCATTGCTTTTGATACTATCCGTTAAATGGCTTGTCGATATTTTTAGGCATTATTCGATTGCAGCAGCTATGCGCGGCGCAATGATGGAATTTCAGCTAGTGCTTTATTTAATTGCTAGCGTTATTTTAATAATGTTTTTGATATCTAGCATTGGTATTATGTTCTATAAGGAATGGGCCAGAAAGATTTTTCTCAGATTGGTATGCTTGGTTTCTGTTTCTTTCGCAGTTATAATATTCATCGGCATCGGTGTTGGTAGGGGATGCGATGCTGCACATTCTCATAAGCCGGGAGTAGGCCTGTCAGATTTTTCGATTATAACGATACCATTAATAATCTGTATCGCCTCTGCAATTTTCTTTACTAGGCCAACATTAAAGTATCTATTTAAAGTCAGATAGTTCTACTACTTTCATTTTACCACCGTTTGGAAAATCAACCGCCGCCTGCCTACCGGCAGGCAGGGCCACCTGTCCCCTTTTAAAACTTGACTTTGTAAGCCTTAGGATATATACTTTTTTAAAAGTACTAAAGGAAAGGAGCCAATATGATTAAATTAATTACGGTATGTGTTCTTGGCTGTTTATTTATTTTCACCCCTTCATTGACTTTTGCGCAAAAGGGTAAGGCGCCTGTTAAAGCGCCTCGCAAGTCACCCATAGTCTCAAAGGTTAATACCCCTAAGGAAAAGCACGCTGACCGCAACAGAGACGGGCTTGTAACAAAAAAAGAAATTAGGATAGATAAGAAAAAAGAGTCCCGTGTCAATACCCCATGGGAAAAAAGGGCCGACTCCAATCAGGACGGTATTGTTTCCCCAAAAGAAGCCCGCATGGGCAAAAAGAACCAGGACTTCGAGGTAAACACCGGATGGGAGAAAAAGGCTGATTTAAATCAGGACGGTATTGTAGATCAGAAAGAGGCATCTCTCTTTAAAGAGGACCATCCAGTCCCTCCCGGAAAGAAAAAGGCGCTCGACTTGAACAATGACGGCACCATAGATGATAAGGAAAAGATGCTCTGGAAAGACAAGCAGCAGGATATAAACAACGATGGCATTGTTGATGAAAAAGAAGCCAGGCTTTGGAAACAAGAACGAATGGACATAAATAATGACGGCATAGTGGACGAAAAAGAGAAAAGGCTCTGGAAAAGGAAACACCCGAATACAAAAGAATCTGAATAAGGGGCATATGGTATAGGTTTTTTTAAGCCGGCGCCTTGACGGATGGTATAATATATGGTATATTTATTACATAGAAGAAGTGTGCATTTTTTTTGACACATAATTTCAATGTTTTTAAAAGTATGAAATATTAAGGTACAAATACTATGAAGAACATAACTGTTAAGTTTATACTTTTTATTATGGTAGCGACAGGTTTTGCTTTTCTGTTGTCTGGTGCAGGGTTTGCAGATGAAAATCTGGGCACAACTATACTGAATCCTTCATCTGTTGAAGCAGGCGCAAATCAAACAATCACCCTAAATTATACTGTAGAAACCCCTATAAATACATCAGGGGGAATAAAGATATATTTTGGCGCGAATTTTGAACACCTTAAGGATGGCCACATCCAGAATGATTCCCCGGATAAACCCGGCTATGTACAGATTACAACGAATTCTTCCGCAGCATTAAAAGTAAATACCTCTACTTTCGGAGGCCCTCAGTGGGGGACAAGGCTTTCGGAAATAACCGTTTTAGTGCAAAAGGACGTTTTGAATACAGGCGATACCGTAACAATTATTTACTCCAATGCCTATGTCCAGGAAACAGCCAATAAGGCAGAAGTAACGGTTTTGGTTAACACCGGCGATGGTTTAGGGTATAGGGAAATTAAAAAATCCCCCGTCCTTATTATTACTCCTGTTACGGCACATAAGCTTATCGCTGCAATAACTCCGGATAATGGCCTTTTAAAAATATCGGCAGTTGACAGATATGGAAACTTGGCAACTGCATTTAATGATGTTGCTAGTATCAATTTAGTCCAACCCGATAATCAATCAACTTTTATAGGGACCGTATCTATAAAGAAAGGCAGAACAAGATATAAGTTTCCTACTGACATCCCCCAAGGTTATTATGTTATCAAAATCGAGACATCCGATGAAAATATTCAGGCTGCGGTGCCATATGCCCCGGGGCACCAGAATAATGTATATTTTGGAGATTTACATTTGCATACCCGGCTTTCGGATGCCTATGTCAACATAGACCCGCGTAGCTCATATGCCTATGCGAGAAAAACCGCGGTTCTGGATTTTGTCGGGATTTCAGACCACGCAGAAGAAATAGTGAAAAATAAAGAATATACCCAATTCTTAGTGAGAGATATTCCGGATTCTTGGGAAGAGATTAAGGCCATTAATGCGGACTTTAATTCAGAAGGAAATTTTATTACTTTTCTTGGCTATGAAACTACTTCGGATAATTCTGACTATCCGCGCGATGGACATGTCAATGTTTACTATAAAGGCTACAACGGTAATATTTACCCGCACCACAGAAAAAATAACGATGTCCCCAGCCGTGGCATACGGTATTTCAATAATACCAATGAATTGTTTGACAGGCTAAGGCAGGATGAACAGGACGGAATTGAGGCGATTGCCATTCCTCACCATACTCTTTATTATGACCCAGCCAACCCAAGCCGGCATGCCATGGGAAATGATTTCTACTATTATGACCAGCAATTTTCAAAAGGAATAGAAATATATTCGCATCATGGTTGCTCAGAGGCTATAACAAGCCCAAGCGCACTAAGCCGCGATAAGGCTGCACCTGGAGCTGTGCAAAGCGCAATAGGCGAGTTGGGATATAACGTTGGCGTATTAGGCGGTTCTGATAATCATTTTGGCCGTCCTGCCGGCACAGGAATAGTTGATCCAAAGCACGGCCTGAGCGGAGGGCTTACCGCAGTTATATCTGATAGTTTAACTAAAGATTCTCTTTGGAGTGCTATTTCTTCCGGAGCTACTTATGCTACTTCCGGAGAAAGGATTTATTTAAAATTCGAAATTAACGGCGCAGGCATGGGCAGTAAAATCAAGATAACGGGCAAGCCCGATATATCAGGAATAGTTATCGGCACCAGGAATATTATTAAAGTAGAATTGCTCAAGTACGATTCTGCCACAGGGTGGAAGGTAATCGATAAAGTTACTCCGCGCGACAGCCTATTTTGTTTTTATATATTTAAAGATATTGATTTTATAGGTAACAGTATTTACTATTTAAGAGTTCAGCAGCAAGGTTTTAGCCAAGCGCCATATTATTATGCCTGGAGTTCTCCGATCTGGGTGAACAAGGCTGAGAAATAAATCCTGAACCCTAAGATAAGCACCTCCGTTTGGAAAACCGTAAAATTCCAAGCGGGGGTGCTTGTTTATTTTAACTTGCTTTTTTATAGGGAGGGGGTATACTAAATTCAAACAAATAAGTCGCAGAAACGTCCTTTAAAAACAGCCTGCCTGCCCGCCTAGGGCGGGTAAACCGGCAGGCAGGGAGAAAGCCATGGATATCAAAAATTTAGAAACCCAGACAAAAAAGGATTTTAATAACGCAGTATGCCTTATCGGCGTAATACCGTTTACGGTATTCGTGTATATACTGGTAGGCAAAATCGCGTCATTTAAAATATTAACAGGCGAAGTAGGTTACGTGCTGTTAATCACAATGGTACTTTTGCTGTTAGGGATTGCGACATCAAGGCGAATGCTTTGGGCCATAATAGCGCGGTTAATAGAATTTAACCAGCGCATTACGGAATTGCAGGAAAAAATTATAGAAAAAAACAGGTTAGCTGCCATAACAGAGACAACCCTTGCGTTAAGCCACGAGATTAATAACCCCCTTATGGTTGTAAGGGGGAATATAGATTTAATAGAGGACGATATTGCCAAAAGCAATGTGTCTGACGCTATAAAACAGAAGGTAGCGAATATAAAAAACCATTGCGAACGCATAAGACAGGTTACCGATAAGCTGGCAAACCTGTCCAAGCCCGTATCGTCTGTAATTTCCGGCGATACAAAGATGATAGATTTAAAACAGTCGCAATAAATTACGCTTGACATCGTCGGAGCCTTTTGATATTATTAATTATAGATTCGGTGGGTTTTTTTATGCCCACATTATATATTTTTAAAAAAAGAGAGGTAAAACAGTAAGTGTACTTTAAAAGTTTAGAGCTTTTCGGTTTTAAATCATTCGCCGACAGGACTAAACTCGTATTTGAGCCCGGGGTCACGGCAATAGTCGGCCCTAATGGCGTCGGGAAATCAAATATAAGCGATTCCATAAAGTGGGTGCTTGGTGAACAGTCCGCCAAAGAGCTGCGCGGCGGAAAGATGGAAGATGTTATTTTTAACGGCACCGACAGTGTTCAGCCCGTTAACATAGCCGAAGTTTCCCTCGTCCTTTCAAACGAAGACAGATACCTCCCCGTAGATTACGATGAAGTCATAGTAACCCGTCGTGTTTTCCGTTCAGGCGAAAGCGAATACCTTCTTAATAAAACCCAGGTCAGGCTAAAGGATATCCAGGATATACTTCTGGGTACCGGCATAGGCACCAGCTCTTATTCTATCGCCGAACAGGGAAAAATGGACCGCGTCCTTAACGCGCGCCCGGAAGACAGGCGTGAAATCTTTGAAGAAGCAAGCGGTATAACTAAATATAAAACCAAGAAAAAAGAGGCATTGCGTAAGCTTGAGCATACGGAAAATAATCTTTTAAGGCTTGCGGACATAATAAATGAAGTAAAGCGCCAGATAAATTCCATAGAACGGCAGGCGAAAAAGGCGGAAAAATACAAAGAGGAATTTGAGCGCCTGAAGGACATGGATGTAAAACTTTCACTGCGCCAGTACCTGGACATAAACCAGCAAAAAAATACAAAGGATAAAGATTTTGAGCAATTTAAGGTCCAGGAAGCTTCTTTGGCCGAGTTGCTTAATGCTTATACTCAGGAACTTAAAAGCAGCCGCCAGAAAATAAGCCAGATTGACCAGGAGCTTTCAGATATAAGAAACCGCCTGGTGAATGCCATAACCACCATAGACCACAATAAATCCAATATTTCCATGAACAAGGAAAGGGTAGGCGAGATTGCATTAAACGCTGCTTCCCTTACCAAGGAAATAGAGCAGATAGACTTAAAAACAGATTCCCTGAAAAATCAGATAGCCTCCATGCAGCAGTCAATAGGCGGGCTTAAAAGCGAAAAAGATTCAAAAGAGGCAATAGTGTTACAACTGCAGGATAAGCTGCATACTTTGTCTGCCGGCACAAAGGATTGCGAGAGCGTTATGTCGCAATGCAAGCTTAACGTGATGGACAATGCGGCAAACCAGTCAAAAATAAAAAATGAAGTAGCGAAAATTTCAGCGGACCTTATATCTTTAAGCCACCGCCACAGGAGGCTTTCCGCGGAAAAAGAGGCGCAGCATACCGAGATTTCTTCATGTTTCGATAAATCCAAAAACGCGGAATTAAACTTAAGACAGCAACAGGATAAAACCCTCGCCCAGCAAACCCAGCTAAAAGATACACAGGAAAAACTAAAAATTCTTAATGATAAGCTGGCCGCATTGAACAATATAACGATATCCTGCGAAAAGACGCTTGCGAGCTTAAGTTCCAAGCTTGAGATACTTTCAAGCTTGCAGGAGAAAAAAGAAGGCCTGTCCGAAGGCGTGACAGCATATCTGGAAATGCTCAAGGACTCGCTTCAGGCAAAAAGCGAATTTGTCGGTGTTTTGGTAGATATTGTTAAGGTAAAAGCGGGATATGAACGTGCTGTAGAGGTAGCGTTAGGAGATGAACTTCAATCCATTGTTTTAAAAAATGATACAGAGGCTGTGAGGGCAATAGATTACCTTAAAAGCCAGAGCAAAGGCAAGGCATCTTTTCTTATCCTGGGCAGATGCCGCCAGGAGAAAAGATTGTTTAATTTCGCTCACGCCCAGGCAGATACGGACCTGATGAGTTTTGTTGATTGCGAGGAAAGCTGCAGAGAGCTTGTTTCTTATTTGTTTGACGGCATATTTTTTGCCGAGAATCTTCAACAGGCGCTGTCTATGGTAAAAGAATCCAAGGGCAGGGATATGAGGGTGGTTACAAAAGACGGCAGCTGCGTCAGTTATAACAGGATTATAGGCGGCGGCATCGGCACTAATGAATATACCGGCATTGTCGGAAGAAAATTTAAATTAGAGCAGATTTCCCAGGAGATAGAAGACTTAAACGCCAAGATTAAAGAGGCCGCGGCGCAGCGCGTAGATTTGATGAGCGAAATAGAATCAACTCAAAGGCTGCTGCAGGAACAGGACACAGCCTTCAGGGAATGTGAAAAATCTACAGCCTCAAGCCATACCCAAAAACAAACCCTGGAAAATGAACTTAAAAAACTGCAGGAAGAATTTAGCCTTGTAGGTTTGGAATTAGAAGACATATTGCAGCAGGAACAGGAACTTAAAAACAGAAACGCCTCATTAAAAGAAAAGCTTGAAAGTTTTGAATCCGAACACCAGAGCCTGCAGGACGTAATACTGGAAAGACAAAAGACAGTTGAGTTTAATATTTCTGAAAGAGAGAAAATTTTAGTAAGCTTCACAGAGGCAAAGACAGGGCTGACGCTGCTTGCCGATAAATATGCGGCGCAGGAAAACACCCTTAGTATGGTGCAGGACTCGCTCGATAAAGAATACCTCAATTTAGAAAAGAGAAAAGAACAGATAAGGGAAGGCGCTGAAAGAATAGAATTCTTAAATAAAGAAACGCAGCGCCTGCAGCAGGAAAACGAAATTCTGGATCAGCAAAAGGAGCAGTTTAACGCCAAAGTTACAGAACTTGAGCAGCAACGCTATTCGCACTCGGTATCCCAGGAAAGGGCAGAAGAAGACGTACAAGAGAAACAAAAAGAAATAGATGGCCTTAAAAATAATATATCCAGCCTCCAGGTAAATACAACTGAGTTAAATTACCAGGCAAGCAGTATAAAAGACAGGATATTACAGGTATATAAAATAAATCTTGATGAAGCTGCCACCGTTACCTTTGACGGAAGTGAAGACTGGCAGGCTATAAGCGCCCAGGTAGCTGAGTTTAAGGAAAGAATAGAAAAAATGGGGCCTGTTAATTTGGTTGCCATAGACGAGCACAAGGAGCTGCAGGAGAGATACGAATTTTTAACAGCGCAGCAGCAGGACCTTTTAGACGCCAAGGAATCTTTACATAAGGCGATAAACAGGATAAACCGCACTACCCGTACGCTGTTTACGGAGACTTTTGATAAAATTAAGGAATATTTCAAAGAATACTTTAAGCTGCTTTTTGGCGGCGGCGCCGCGGATATATACCTGATAGATCAGGCGGACATACTGGAAAGCGGCATCGAAATAATAGTCCGGCCGCCGGGCAAAAAGTTGCAGAACATATCGCTTTTGTCAGGAGGGGAAAAAGCATTAACCTCAATAGCGCTTCTTTTCGCGTTGTTTAAAGTAAGGCCAAGCCCGTTTTGTGTATTAGATGAAATGGATGCTCCTTTGGATGAAGCGAACGTGGATCGTTTCGGCCGCATATTAAAAGAGTTTATCAAAACATCCCAGTTTATTCTAATCACCCACAATAAAAAGACCATAAGTATCGCTAATGTCCTCTACGGCATAACCATGGAAAAAAGTGGAATATCCAAAATCGTTTCCGTTAAATTCGCCGAACAAGAGATAGAGAAGAAAGAGAATCAGAGCGCAGAGGTTGAGGTTAAGGATAAGGTAGAAGTTAAGGCCGAGGCCGAAAACAAGCTTGAGGACAAAGCCGAAGACAAGCTCCAGGATAAGGATAAAGATAAAGAGCCCACCATAGTTTAGGCAACATAGCAGGACTATGTTGCTTTCCAAAATTTAGTAAAAAAGCATTGATTTTAAAGCTATTATATGCTATAATTAATTAAACCTTTTAAAATACATTAAAATAGAATTTGCTATTAACACCATGTTTGTGGATAATGATGGATAACCGCGTATAAAAAATGAATATAATGTATAAATCTATATTACTATTTTTTATTCTTATCAGCATACATAGTAACTGCGAAATGTATATTGACAGCAGGGTTATGCCCATTCAGTTTGGGCAGCAGGATACATTGCGCGCAACATCAATGGGGGCATCAGAAGATCCGCAAAGAGATTTAGCCAATCAGTTGGAAATGGCTAAGCTTATTGCCAAATACAATGTCCCAACCACAATAGAAGATATTAATTTTGATATGTTCAGGGCCTATGATTACAGGACAGAAGGCGGCGAAATTCTTCCTAGGATAGCTTTCAGGATGGGAATAGTGTGGGGGCAAATGGCGCTTGAGAGAGCTAAGCAATTAGGCATAAAAGATAAAAGGACATGCCTTTTTGCGCGTGATTGCCGCGACCTTAACCCTGAGATTAAAGAAGCGATAATAGCCGGAATCCGGTACGTTGGGCTTAATGTTATTGATATCAGTTTAACAGAAAATAATGAAGAGCATCCAAATTGCGTAAGCAATTTTTCACAGGCAATATTGAAGTACAAAAAAGACATATTAATGACAATATTTGAAACAGCCAGCCACAAAACAGGAGAAGGCGTAAGCGGAGCTAAGGTGACAATCCTGGGAGAAAGCAGTGAAGTGGTAAGCTTAACGCCCCTCGAAATTAAGGTAGCCTCCAGCGAAAGATTAAAGCGTTTGGTAGAGCATCCAGAAGAAATTACGAGCGCGCGCGCAGAAAAATTCGGCAGTATTGCTGTAGGAAGTTCAGATGAAGAGACAGTAAGAACAGCGGTATTAATAAGCAAACTGGCGGCAGGCAGCGTAACAGCAAAAAATGCCGGCATAGACGTGTATAATTATGAAAGGGGACTTAGGCAAGATAGCGATAATTTCCTCGACGTCTTAGGGCAATGGGAAGCAAAAGCAGATACTACCCTTAAGCCGTTGGCAGGCATGAAGGTCGTGGTAGACGGCGCTAATACGCCGAGCGGGGAGTTAATGGCCAGAACATACGAGCAGCTTGGCGCAACAGTGTACAGGCTGGCTTGCGATGTCAAACCCCTAAAGGGCGAACACAGGGCTGATCCTGCCAGGCCGAAAAACCTGGAGCCCCTTAAAAAAGAAATAGAAAGGGTTGAAGCGGATTTTGGAGACAGCTTTGACCTTGATGGCGATCGCGTAGCAATAGTTACTAAAAATGAAAAAGGCGAATATATAGATTTTCATCCCGATAACATGATAGCAGCCCTTTTGCCGTTTTTATTTGAGCACTGCGGTTATGATCCAAAAAAACTAAAATTAGCGGTTGTGTCAGATGCATTATCAACAGCTCAGGTAAGAGATGTTTGTGAAAAATACGGTGTGGAACATTACCAGACAGATGCAGGATATGTGTTTTTAAAAGCAAAAGTAAGAGAGCTTGAATCGCAGGGGTATCTGGTGCCGATATATGGGGAACGGGCGGGGCATTTTTGGCTTAGCGCCACAGGTGTAATAGAAGACCCCATAGCCATTGCAGCTTTGTATGCAACTATGGCAGCAGAATACAAAAGAGAACATGCCGCATCCAGGAATCCTCTTGTGGATGCGACCAAAGCCGTAGAAAGAATAGCTTTATATAAAACATCGGAACGATCACAACCCCCCTTGCACAGCAATTTGCTTAGATTGCTTACCAACACAGAAGCAAATGACACCGGCTGGACATATGAAAGCATAGAAAAAGTACCGCAAAAAATTGTAGATTTAGGAAAAGATTACTGCATCAGGCGCATACAGGAAGACTTTGCTCCAGGGACAACATTTAATACTCTCCTTGGGACACTTACCGTATCTAATGTCGTGACTTATCAGGATACTCCGGAAGAAGGGGGCCTGTATCGTTATGCCGATATTAATTTTAACTTAAATGGAAAACGCGCCGGCAGATTTGTATTCCGTGCATCCGCCAATGACGTAAGCTTTGTCTTTGTTTTTGAAGCGCGTGCCTGGGAGAGAGAAAACCTTGATAGCCCGGCGTTAAAACAAAGATATGATTTAATAGGAGGCATTGTATTTGACTGGTTAGAGAGAAACCAGTATGGCAGCGTTGCCGGTAGCGAAGTTAAGGACTATACAAATAAAAGCGCTACAGAGGCTGTGCTTGCCAGGTATAGAAGTCCAGGGATAGACGAGTTGACAACTCCCGCTGCAAAGGGTTTAGCAGCAGAGGTAAAAGCCTGGAATAGGCGTTTTGAGCAATATATAGACGGAAACATGGAAAGCTACGCTGATGCTATAAGAAAAGTTAGCCGAAAGACAGCCAGGGAAGTTGTAGTTCCTTTAATGGAAAAGCAGCTGCATTCTTCTAACTCAATTGCTTTTCAGGAAGCTATAGATACATTGGTTAAATTAGCTAAAGCAAAAAAAGTAGACCCGGAGCACGTAAAGCAAATATTGGTTAATGCATTAAGAAGCAATCTGGGTGGTATGTTGATGGGCAATGCTACCCATGCCTTATCGGATATTTTTGGGCAGAGAGCTATACCTATTTTTCAAGAAATAATAGCAGACCCGTCTTTTTCTGCGCGTGCAAAAATAGATGCGCTGTACGGAATTAATAATTTACAGAGGCAAGGCCCCTATAAACAGGTAGAGCCGCGATATGCCACAGCTTCTTTATCGGATAGGGAAGAAGACAGTTTATACGCGCAAATGTCCAAAAAATATGGCTATATGTATCCTATGGTGGTCGTGGACAAAAAGGTCAAAGGGCCAGCAATACCATGGCATTATTTTTTCAATGAAGGAAAACTTAAATGGGAAATACTAGGGCGCCTGCTGGCAAAATCCATTGGCATGGATAATATGTGCGAATTAAAAGTAATCGATGTTGCCAAACAGCTAAATGACCTAGACGGCAGGCTTCTTGCCGATTTTTCGAATAATGGAAAATGTATGCAGATTGGTTTAGTGCGCTATGCTCAAACATATACAAAGGAAGAATTAGCCAACATGCAAAGCGGGCTGGAAGAATTAATTGTTTTTTACACATGGCTTAGAGACGCAGACCATAAATTTATAGACGGAGTTGATAATCCATTTTCGCAGTTTGCAGCAGGGCATGGCGTCAATACTTTTACCGCAGAGAGCAAAGGTAAAACACGCTATTTAACTTATGACACCGAAGTAACGCAGGATACGTGGAGAAGGCGCGCAAAAGTTGAAGATTTTGAAAAGGCACTTTTTAATCCCGGGGCAGACGGAAACCCGGCCGGTTGGGCTCCTGTATTAAACAGAAGGCTAAATCCCGGCCGAATAATAGCTGCCGTGGAGAGAATTGAGCAAATTAAAGATAAACAACTGGAGCAGATGCTAGAGCGCTCAGGCTATGGCACCGTAGAGATAGCGCAGATGCGGGATTATTTAGCGCGTTTTAGAGATAATTTGCGCAAGGACCTCGCGCAAATACTGGAAAATAACGGCCAAACAAAAGCCGCTGCAAGGTTATCGCCGCCTGTAAAAATAGCAAAGCCAGCTGCGCCACGCAAGGCTACCAGTAGAGGCGAAGGACTACAAGCATCAGAGGCCCTGTCCCAAATTGAACGAATAACCATAGACATAGGAAGCGCCGCATAAAAAAATATGAGATGCTGCAAAAAAATATTCCAAAAAGTAATACTGTTTATCTTTGTAATAATTTTTATTATAAATACACATACACTTCCAGTGCTTGCCGATGCAGCCGCCTTAAGGGCAATGTCCAGTATAAACACACCAAATCCTCTTCGCATAAATGATGAAATTGACTTTGAAGAAGCTGCAAGGCGGGTGGTTGCAGGAATTGCAATTGAGGAAACAGCCGCTGAACTGCTTGAGGCATTAGAACCCGCCAAACTACCTTCCACGCTTGCCACCGTATGCAATATGCTTAAGAAAGAATTTATCGCTGACATGGCGATAGAGCCTAACATAAGGGCCTTTTATCAGGCAATAAAAAGATTAAGTATTGGCCTTGAAGATGCGCATATCTCAAAAAGCCTGCAGCTTATAGTAACACAATCACTGAGTACGATGTCCTGGGCCAAATCAGGTATACCAGGCGCTGAGCAAATGCAAGTCGATGCTGATGAAAACAAAACCATTATCGGCTCCGAAAGCCTGGAAGAGTTTGGCAGAAGCTTAGTAGAATCTTTACGATATACTCCGGAAGGTTTAGATTTTGGAACCAGCGGCATAAGGGGTGCGGTTGAAGATATGACAGACCTTGAGTGTTATATTAATGTGAGAGGAATTATTGAGTACTTAAAAAGTATTAGTGAGGAAGAAGGCGGAATTAAAGAAGGCGCGCTGATAGATATAGGAGGAGATTTACGCCATAGCACAGACAGGATACTAAAGGCTGCGGCTAAAGCAATAGAGGATTCAGGTTGCAGGGTTAACAATTGCGGCAGGATTTCTACTCCTGCACTTACCTATTACGCTATGCAACATGGGCGTGTATGTCTTATGGTTACAGGAAGCCATATACCAGATGATAGAAACGGCATAAAACCCAGTAAGACGAACGGAGAAGTGTTAAAGCAGGACGAAAAAGGCATTAAAACGCATATACAAAAAATCAGAAAGCAGGAATATGAAAAATTCGGCGAACCAGGGTCTTTGTTTGATTATGACGAGATGTTTAAACAGGCGCCAGCACTGCCAGAAGTAGATAGGGAAGCGATAGAAACATATGTCAGGCGTTACGTAGAGATATTTTCTGCTAATAAGCCGCTTAAGGGTAAGAAGATAGTAGTTTATGAGCATTCTTCTGTAGGCACAGATGTTCTTGCCAGGATACTTGAAGAGGCATTGGGGGCTACAGTTATACGGAAAGGCAAAAGTAGTAAATTTGTTGCTGTGGATACGGAGTCTGTAGACCGAAGGGATTTAGACCTGATGGAACAATGGGCGCAGGAAGAACAGCCTTTTGCTTTAGTCTCGGAAGACGGCGATGGCGATAGGCCATGGTTATCTGATGAAAACGGAAAGTTTTTGCGGGGGGATTTACTTGGCCTATTGACAGCTTTGTATCTTAACGCTGATTTTGCGTGCGTAACCGCAAGCTGTAATGATGCTGTAGATATGGTATTAGGGCAGAAAGGGACTAAGGTAGTCCGAAAGAGAATAGGCTCACCCTACATAATAAAAGGCATGATGGAAGCAGTAGAAAAACGCGATCCTGCCGCAGCGGCTTTATACAAGCTCATCGTTAGTTGGGAAGCAAATGGCGGATTTCTTTTTATGACAGACCTGATAATTAATGGCAAGGTTTTAAAAGCCCTCCCTACGAGAGATGCTGTACTTCCTCTTCTTTGCGCGCTGCTTTTGGCAAATGATAAAAATATGTCGTTATCAAAGCTTGTCAACACTCTCCCTAAGCGCTACGTTGAGGCTGAACGCATTAGAAATTTTCCCACAAAAATCAGCGCGGGAATTACAAGATGGCTTTCCCCGCAAGACGCTAACATAGATATGATTCGTTTTGAAAAAGGAACCAACGAAATTACCATAAGCTATAAAGATGGCACGCCCGGCAGAAAGATTGGCGAGGCAGACCCTCTTTATTCCGAATTAATGCAAAAGAAGCAGCTGCTTGGCAAGTATATTAATTCTTCGCATAACTTTGGTGAGATATTGGGCATAATATACACCGATGGAGTGCGGGTAATTTGTGAAAATGACAAGTTTGGAGATGTTATTCACTTCAGGCCCTCGGGTAACGCGCCTGAATTTAGATGCTATTCCAATGCTGATTCCGAAGAACGGGCAAAGGAAATTGTAAAATGCGGTTTGGAAAAAATTTTGCCGGCAATGGCGCGCGATTTACCTCCCAGCTACCTTGCGCCGTCCGAGGGAAAAGCCAGCGCAAGAGAAAAGATGCTTCTGAGTGTAACAAATCGCGGGTTTTGCCCCATGCCTGAAAACATGAAATGGGCTGTTAGTGAGCTGGAGGAAACCAGCTTTATCAATGACAGAGTAGATGAGTCTATTCAATGTACGGCCAGCACTGTGGGTCACTTTGAAGGGCGAAAACTTGGCATGGTATATGTTCCGGAAGGAAAAGGCATTATGTTCAGCGTTATATATGACGAGGAAGGCGCCATTAAAAAAATTTACAGGCAGGATTTAAAAGCAGGTTCCTGGGCATTGGCATTACCCGGCTCCGTTACCTTTATGGTGAATTTAGGCGGGTTAAAATACGATAGAATATCTATGCCTATCTCACCAGCGCGGTTATCTAAAATTAACCCTGAATTTGACTTTTCTGCAATAGAGCATTTTCAGGAAATGTTTGACTCGGAAAAACAGGATTTTGCTGCGCCGTATTCGGCAATTAGCACAGGCGACAACTATTATGTAATGCCTAATAGCAAGACTGCGCCAAAGGCTGTTTGCATAGAAGGCCTTTCCAGCATTATGCCTCAAGGACAGGAGATGGTGGGGATTTTTAGAAGCCTGACCCCGGATTCTTTGCGGCAGCTAACCCAGCAAATTATTGACAGAAGGGATGACATATTAACTGAAGTGCCGCCCGAGCGCGTAGGAATAAAAGAAGTAACAGCTAAAATGGCCAAAAAAAGAGCAAAACAGCTATCCCGTTTGCAGTTTAAAGAATCTCCAACGCTATCGGCCGTAAAAGATACTGCTATAAGAGAAGGTGGGTATGAAATGGCCGCTATCACACTTAGCGAGCTTATGGACATAACAAGCAATATCACCCAGTATTCCCAGAGGCCTGATTTGGAAATGCTGCATAAAACAATCTACTCAGACGTAAAACAACTGGTATATGAAGTAAGCCGGATTATGAAAGAATACAGGCAGGGTGTCAGAGCTATGGGGGAGGGTGAGAGAAAAACAGACGGAACTATAGCCTTGGAAGCAGATGAAGTTATTCAAAAGTTGTTCACAGATTATATCAAGAGACATTTCCCCGGGCATATAATAATAGCAGAAGAAGGTTTTAAATCAAGAGAGACCCGTAGAATATTGGAAGCTATGGAAAAAGCAGAATATGTATGGGTTATTGATCCTATTGATGGCACGCATGAGTTTCAAAATGGGAAACCCGGAGAAGCTGCTTATGCCACAGGCATAGCCCTGTTTCGAAAAGGAAAACCCGTATTTTCCATGGTATATGCTCCGGAATATGATTTGGATGGTTCGGGTTCATGCTTATTTGAAGCAAATGAATGGACAGAAGGCGCTTTTTTAAATGGAAAAAGAATGATTATAGAGAATGCTGCTCTATCAAACGATAAAAGAGCTATTGTTCGTTATAGCAGCCGGGTAACAAAGCCTCCGGCCTTAGACAAACTGTCTGAAAGTTGTAAGGTTGAGGTGTCAGAAGGCGGGTTTAGCTCAGGGTTTCTGCTACTGCTCAGCATTACTCGCGGCGGTTTGTCCGATTGTCCGTTATATATTCAGTCTGAACCGGCCCCCTGGGATATGGCGCAAGCAGCGTATATATTACAGAAAGCCGGCGGGACAGTAACAGATACAAATGGAAATGATATTTTTCCACTATTACCACAAAGCTATAGCATAGATGTTAGAGGGAAACCGCGCATGCCGGTTGTTGTTGCAGGAACAATTGCTGCCCACTCAAAATACATTGAGGCATGCCAGCAGCATACTAATTTATTATTTAGATTAAAACAATTTTTGGATAGTCTTGATGCCGCTGCTTAAGCAATAACAGTTTTATTTTTTCCAGAACGTTTAGCTTTGTAAAGCGCCTCGTCGGCTTTTGTTATTAGTTGTAGCTTGGATTTTGCGTCTTCAGGCGTTGAGGCTATGCCGGTGGATATACTGACCAGCGGAACTTTTGCCTTTGGCTGGCTTTTTAAAAAATACTCTTCGGTAAGATTTCTCAATCTTTCTATAATGAAAAATGCGTTCTGCTTTGACAAGTCGGGCATTATAATCGCAAATTCCTCCCCGCCATAACGGCACAGGAAATCTTCTTTGCGGATGCTGGCTTTAAAAATTGTAGCTATTGTCTTAAGAAACTCGTCCCCCTTCTGGTGGCCGAGTTTATCATTATAGGCCTTAAAATTGTCCAGGTCCATCATAGCCAGCGATAACGGCTTATCCGTATTTTTTCTTTCCTTAAGCATTTTCTTTAAGATGTACTGAAAATATCCGTGATTCCAGATTCTGGTAAGGGAGTCGATATTGGCCTGAAGCCTCATCTGCTCATAGAGTATGGAATTTTCAATGGCCAGGCCCGCCTGATTTGCTATCATGGTAAGCATCCGTATATCGTCTTTTGAAATAGGTTTTTTGGTTATCATGTTATCGACAACCAATACGCCCACTACTTTATTTTTGCCTTTAAGCGGAGCGCTTACGCAAGGGTAAGCATTAAGCTGGTCCAACAAAATATCTTTTGTCTTGTCTTTAGCCTCATCCGTCGTTATTTTAAAATTCATTCCCTCAAGCACTGTCTGCGCCAGAATACCGCCTTTTTCCGTTAAAGGCACTTTTATACTGTTTACTATTTTGTTTAGCGGAGCTTCTTTTATATGCTGTTCAATGCCGCGGTATCTTTCTATCAGGTTATTTAAATTTAAGTCTTCTTTTTCTATTTGTTTCCAGATTGATTCCGCCTCCTTACTGTCGGCAGGGCCTATACCCATAATGCCTTCAAGGAGCTTCGTCCTTTCACTGACTAAGAACAGCATCGCGCGGTTAAACCCTAAGCCTTCATGAAATGTTACGGCAGTAAGTATTATATAAATAATCTCCGGCAGCTTGAGGGTTGTGCGCATTGCGTTGGATATTTCATAAAGTAACCAAAGCTCGGTCTTTACCCTGTTCAGTTCTTTTTTAAGTTGAGAGTTTTCCATGGCAGGTATCTTATAATTTTTGCCTATCCTATGTCAAGAACAAAAGACTTGTTTAAATTATCTTGATTTTTAGTTTATGTTATAGTATGCTTTATCTAAATATGGAATATTTTCGTACAGCCGCCCTTATAAATAGTCTTATACTTTTGTTTATAGGTATTTACGCTTACCTGAAAAACCGCCAGAGCAGCTTAAACCAGATGTGGTGTTTGTTTAACGCCCTTACCGCAGCATGGTTTTCGTTCATATATACCGCAAATGTGGTGACAGATAAGACCGCGGCATTATTTGTAGTAAGGCTGGCGCATTCATCGTCAATTTTAACCTGCATAATCTTTTATCATTTTTGCCTTTACTATGTTGCGGTAGCAGAAAAGAGAAAAGCCGTTCTGCGCGGTGTTTATGCTGCCGGGCTTACAGCGTTTTTAATAGAGACCTTTTTGCCGTTTTTGGTAGTAGTAGATGTCGTTCCGCGGTTTTATCTGCCCTTTACCCCGCAAGGTTCAAGGTTCTATTTTTTACATTTGCTGTTAATCGTGGGGATACTTCTGCTTAGCTTTTACGAACTGGCGCGCGCCTATAGAAATGCTTCAGGTTATAAGCGCAATCAGATGAAGTATTTTTTTCTCGCGACGCTTATTGCCGCACTTACCATGATGACGGTGTTGCCTATGGCGTTTGGCGCACCTGTATATCCTTTTGGTTTTTATCTTTTTCCTTTTTACGGGGTAATCCTTACTTATTCTATAGTAAAATACAGGCTTATGGATATCGTGGTCTTTATGAATAGGACCATATTTTTTATGGCTGTTGTAATGCCAGCAGTTGTAATACACGTTGTGCTTGTTTGGCTGCTCCAGACAAGGTATCCGTATTTTATCGCCAATGGCCTTTCCCTGATAGCCGTAGCCGCGTTGTTTGTATTGACGCCGGGCTACAGGAAAAGCCTTCAGCGGGCCCTTGATTCTATTTTATATAAAGGCAAATATGATTATCAGAATATACTGAGAGAATCCACAAAAGCGGTTGTTACCATGCTGGACTTAAACCAGTTGCTTGATTATATAGTAGATACGATAGTGAAAAACATAAAAGTTGCCAAAGTATCCATACTGCTGGAGGATGAAGAATCCAAAGAATATACCATTGCCGCGGCATTTGGCATTTCTGAAGACATGATAAAATCTTTTAAACTAAAGCCTACAAACGGGATAATAGGGTACCTCAAAGGCGAACCCACGACTATGGTAAAAGAAGAAATGATGAGAAAGCTGCCGCTTGGGCAATTTAAAAAAATAAAAGATGACATAGAGCAAATTAACGCAGAGGTTGTAATGCCCCTGATGTATAAAAACAGGATAGTCGGAATTTTAAATTTGGATAATAAGCTATCCGGCGATTTTTACGATCCTACAGACATTGATATTTTAAACACGCTGGCTTATGAAGCAGCCGTTGCTATAGAGAACGCCAGGCTATACCGCGAAGCAATAACAGACGGCCTTACCAAGCTGTATCATCATAAATATTTTAAGGCTAGGCTGACGGAGGAAATAGAAAGAACAAAGAGGTATGCAAGGCCTTTATCGCTTTTAATGATAGACCTGGACCACTTTAAGGAAATCAATGACAAATACGGCCACCAGGCAGGCGACTTAATGCTTCAGGAAATAGCGTTTATTCTTAAAGGTAATTTAAGAAAGGTGGATATTTTAGGCAGATATGGAGGCGAGGAATTTGCGCTCCTTCTTCCAGACACTGCAAACAAGGGCGCGAAAACCGCGGCAGACAGACTAAGGGTGCATATTGAAAACACAAAACTTACGGCAGAAAAGATACGAAAGAACATAGCTGAACATCCTGTCCATTACAATTATTCTGATTTAAAGATTACGGTAAGCATAGGCGTAACATCTTACGACGGGGAAGATAAAGTTAAGACAACGGAAACTATAATAACAGAAGCAGACTCTGCTTTATACGCAGCGAAAAAGTCCGGCAGAAACAAGGTAGTCGAGTTTTCTGAAGGCATGTCCGATGAAATGTTCCGCCTGGGCCAGAAGTAAAAATGCAAGTTCAAGACATTTATATGGATTTTTAAGTTTATTTATGGTACAATCTTTAATGAACAAACAAAAGGAAAGGCATATGCGAAAAAGAGGCTCTATATTGCTTGCGATGCTGTTTGTTATCGTATTGTCTATGGTTTCGGTAAGTTTCTTTTTTTCGTTAGGGGGAAGAGTTACGCTGGTAACAAATCAGTTAAAGCGCGCGCAAGCCCTTAATTGCGCGGAAGCTGCTTTGTACGATGTAATGACCAGAATAAGGATACATGAGGTAACTCTTCCTGCGGCCGGCGGATCTACAATAGTGAATGTATCAGTACCCATGCCGGATGCGACAAACCCGGGTTCTGACCGCAATGTACCTGTAGCTGTAAAAATAACAGCCTCTTCAGGCACCGCTGTTCCCTATACATTAGATGCGGAAGTGGATTACGGTAACATAAGGATGTAGTAAAAATGAGAAAAAATGCAGGTTTTACGCTGGTAGAATTAATAATCGGAACCGTAATTCTGGCAATTGCAGTAGCAGGCGTCTACGCTTCTTTTATAGGCGCTGCAAAATTTGCAAGTTTTTTCAGGCATGACGTGCAGGCAGTTATCAGCGCAGAAAGTTTTCTGGAAGAAGTGCGCGCTGAAAGCAAATGGACCAACGTAGTGACTACGCCACCAGCTGCTCCTGTTGTAACTAGCTGGCCCTTAAATAGCGAAGTGAATAACTTATCTGCCACAAGAACTATTGTCGATAATGTGGGCTGCGGCAGTGGAAACACTAATTATACCAATGATTATAAATTTAAAAGAGTGGATGTAGAAGTTTCCTGGGATGAAAGACAAATCTAAAAAATCCGGCATAACACTCGTCGAGTTGCTTATAGTAGTAGCGCTTACAGGGCTAATATTTGCTTTGGGCATACATCCTATGATAAGTCAGCTGAAGTTAATTGACGCGCAAAGGTCGGAAATAAATCTGTTTGACGAAGCGAATTTAGTCGTTTCTTATGTTACCAGAGACGCAAAGATGGCTAGCCGGTATGCCCCAGGCGCCACCTACATAATCGTAGACCTGGGAACGGGCCAACAAAGAACTTTTACGGGCGCTGCGTTTACTATACCCGTTCCTTTATCAAACCCTACAACATACAGAACAGTTGTGTATAGGCCGGATCTTATTAATGCGACAAAATTAGTAAGAATAGATAATGGTGTTGCATCTTTTATTTGCTATAGAATGGATACGACTTTTCCATATACATTTACCCTTAACCCCGATGGCACTAATCCTCCTCAGAACAACCGCTTAAGGTGTAGCTTCTTTTTCCAAGACCCTGATCGCCAGGAATTGACCACCCAGAGGGATTTTGAAGTTATGCTGCAAGGTAGGGATAGCGCAAGATAGTTTATCCAGATAATATATAAGATGAAATCTTCTGAATTCGTACACCTTCATGGGCATACCCAATACAGCCTCCTTGACGGAGCCTGCCTTTTAAAAGAGCTGGTAAAATTAGCGCAAGCCTATAACATGCCCGCCATTACCATGACAGACCACGGCAATATGTTCGGCGCGATAGAGTTTTATCTGTTGTGCAAAAGCATGCAGATAAAGCCTATCATAGGATGCGAGGCTTACCTTGCTCCTGTAAACAGGTTTGAAAAATCTTCGCACGGTATTTCAGATACCGCATACCACTTTATACTCCTTGCCAAAAACAATACAGGTTACCACAACCTTATGAAGCTTGTAAGCGCAGGCTATCTAGAAGGGTTTTATTATAAACCTAGGATAGACAAGGAAATACTTGCGCAGCATTCGGACGGCTTAATAGGTTCCAGCGCTTGCTTAAAAGGAGAGATCGCCCACCTTATTCTTTCAAACCAGCTTGACGAAGCCTATAAGACAGCGGGCCAATACAGCGAAATATTCGGAAAAGGCAATTTTTATCTTGAGATGATGGACCATGGGTTGCAGGAACAGCTTACGGTGAATAAGGCGCTTATACAGATGTCCAAGGATTTAAATCTGCCGCTTGTCGCGACAAACGATTTTCATTATCTCCAGAAAACTCATGCCTACGCCCACGAAGCGCTGTTGTGCATACAGACGCAGACAACGCTGGAAGACCCGAATCGCATGAGATTTAAAACAGATGAGTTTTATTTTAAAACAGCTGAAGAAATGGCTAAGCTGTTTAAAGATGTTCCTGAGGCAATAAGCAACACGCTGGAGGTAGCGGAAAAATGCAACCTGGAACTGGAATTGCACAAACATCATTTGCCTGTATTTGACCCGCCTGACAACAAGACAAAAGAACAGTATTTGAGAGAACTTATAACCGAGGGCATGAAAACCAGATATCCCAACCCGGATGATTCAGTTAAACAGAGGCTGGAATATGAGCTTAAGGTAATAGAGCAAAGCGATTTTACCAGTTACTTTCTTATTGTCTGGGATTTTATAAGGTACGCGAAGGAAAAGGGTATTCCTGTAGGCCCGGGCAGAGGCTCATCCGCAGGCAGCGTAGTCAGTTTTTGCTTAGGCATTACAGCTCTGGATCCTATTAAATATAAACTGCTGTTTGAGAGGTTCCTAAATCCCGAGAGAATAACAATGCCTGATATAGATATAGATTTTTGCTATGAAAGAAGGGACGAGGTTATAGAATACGTTGTTTCCAAATACGGCAAGGAAAATGTCGCCCAGATAATAACATTCGGTACAATGCTGGCGAAGGCTGTAATAAGAGACGTTGCCAGGGTCATGGCCTTTAGCTACGCAGAAGCAGATAAGATAGCCAAACTCGTTCCTACTGATTTAAATATTGCGCTTAGCACCGCTTTGGAACAGGAACCTGAGCTTATGCAGATGTATAAATCTGACAAAAGGGTTACAAAGCTTATAGACACAGCATTGGTCCTTGAAGGCTTAACCCGCCATGCGTCAACCCACGCGGCAGGCGTTGTAATAAGCCCTAAGCCTTTAGTAAACTTTTTACCTTTATTTAAACCCGCCGAAGGCCAGATAACGACAGGTTATCCCATGGGCTCGCTTGAAAAAATAGGCCTTTTGAAAATGGATTTTCTTGGCCTTAAGACACTGACTGTTATAAGTGAGACAGTTAAAATAATCAAGCGCACCCAAGGGGCTGACGTAGCAATAGAAAAAATACCGCTTGATGATAAAAACACATATAACTTATTATCCGACGCAAAATCTGTAGGCGTGTTTCAGCTGGAATCAAGGGGCATGAGAGACCTGCTTAAAAAGTTAAAGCCCGCGGAGTTTGAAGATTTGGTGGCTCTTTTGGCACTGTACAGGCCAGGGCCCATAGGAAGCGGCATGGTCGATGATTTTATAAAGAGAAAGCACGGGCATACCCACGCAAGATATGATCACCCGCTTTTGGAAGAAATCCTGAAGCCCACATACGGGATAATACTTTATCAGGAACAGGCAATGCAGATTGTTAATAAGCTGGCGGGGTTTTCTTTAAGCCAGGCAGATACTTTACGCCGCGCCATAAGCAAAAAGACCCCTGAAGTTATACAGAAGCAAAGAAAATTATTCGTAGAAGGCTGCGCAAAAAATAAGATACCGTCAAATATCGCGGATAAAATATTCAGCAATATAGAATATTTCTCAGGGTATGGTTTTAACCGCTCGCACTCCGCTGCCTATGCAATGATTTCCTACAGGACAGCGTACCTAAAGGCAAATTTCCCGATAGAGTTTATGGCAGCCACTCTTACAAGCGAGCGTGATAATACCGACAAGATAGTCCAATACATAGAAGAATCCAAGGCAATGGGTATAGACATATTGCCGCCTGACATAAATGAAAGCTTTGCTCACTTTACCGTTATTTCAAAAAGCATACGCTTCGGGCTTACGGCAGTTAAAAATGTAGGCCAGCTTGCGGTTGATTCAATCGCAGAGGCAAGAAAAACCCAAGGCAAATTTAAGACTCTCTATGATTTTTGCGAACATGTGGACCTGCGCCTGGTAAACCGCAAAGTAATAGAATCCCTTATCAAGTGCGGCGCGTTTAACAGCTTTGGCCTGCACCGTTCACAAATGATTGCTATGGTTGATCACGCCCTTGATGTGGCAGGTATTTTGCAAAAGGACAGAGACACCGGGCAATTGTCCTTCTTTGATACCTTTGAAAAGGATGATACGTTCAAAAAAGAATTTCAGCAGGTCCCGGACATAAAAGAATGGCCGCAATCACAGCTTTTGGCTTTTGAGAAGGCATTGTTAGGTTTTTACATAACAGGCCATCCGCTTGCTAACCACGAAAAGGCCCTGAAGATGCTTGCCAAGTATTCTACTGATGAACTGGGAGAACTTGCCGACGGCCAGGAGATTTCAATAGGCGGGATATTGAGTAAGGTCAGGTTTACGTTCACAAAAAAGACAAGCGAGAAAATGGCTATTTTAATTCTGGAGGATTTAAAAGGCACCGTTGAGGTTTTAGTGTTTCCGCGCACATTTAAAGAAGTAGGCAAACACGTAGCGGAAGACGCGATTGTTTTTATCAAAGGCATCCTTAACCTGCGCGAAGATACACCGAAAATCATTGCCAATGAAGTACTGCCTTTGGACGAGGCCAGAAAAAAATATGTGCAGGCATTATCCATAAAATTAATAGCAACAGGCCTTGAAAAAAATACCCTGCAGCAGTTAAATGAAATTTTAAAGAAACACAAAGGCAATATACCTGTTTATCTGGACTTTACCACAAAAGAGAAGCGCCAGCTTCAGTTATCCACAGGAAAAGACATATCAGTTCTTCCCACAGATGAATTAATAGAAGAAGTAGAGACCCTGCTCGGCCAGGGAAGCGTTAAAATGTGGGTTTAAAATGGGGACTGCCGCAATTTTGCTCGCCTGCGAAGCAGGCAGGCAAAACTTGTGGCTGTACCCATTTTTCTTTAGCATCGCTTGCAACTAAGCTCGGAATTATTGCTCGCAAAGCCTAAAATCCTAGGCTTTGTGCCATTGCCTCCGCTTGTCGCCTATACCCACCATCTGGGAAATTATTACCTGCCTAGCCACCGAAGGTGGCATGGCAGGTAAGCCACCTGCCCTAAAATCCTTCGGCCACCTGTCCCCTTATTTTTTTGAAATAATTTGCCTTTAAAAACAGTCTATTATATATGAAGGCCTTTTAAGGCAAGGTGTATGTATAGACTTAAAAACCTGCTTATCGGCAGAAGGGGGAGGCAGATTATGAAAGAGACAGTGTTAGCGGAAAGAATAGAAAGCAGGATATTTCAAGTAAGGGGTAGGAAGGTAATGCTGGATAAAGATCTAGCTGCACTTTATAATGTTGAAACTAAACAGCTGACGCGACAGATAAGAAGAAACATTGAAAGGTTTCCTGAAGATTTTATGTTCAGGCTAACCAAAGAAGAATTTTTGAGGTGCCAAAATGACACCTCAAAAAGAGGCGGCAGAAGATATTTGCCATATGTTTTTACAGAGCAGGGAGTTGCTATGCTTTCAAGTGTTCTTCATAGCAGAAGGGCTGTTCTTGCTAATATTCAAATTATGCGCGCATTTGTAAGTCTAAGGCGAATAGGGCTGACTTATACGGGCTTAAAAAGAAAGATTGAAGAGCTGGAAAGCAAATATGATATGCAGTTTAAGATCGTTTTTGAAGCTATAAAAAATATAATAGAACCGCAGCAACCGCCCAAAAAGCGCATCGGATTTCACGTATAAAAAATGGGGACAGTCCCAATTTTACTTCGTAAAATTTGGTACAGTCCCCATTTTTTCTCAAGCAAAAAATCTTGACTATAATAAGTTTCTATGTTAAAGTGTTGAAACTAGTTAGGACAATAAATTCGTCCCCACCGTTTTGATTCGCTTTTGCGAATGCAAAACGAATCAGTGGGGACTCATTAAAGGAGTAATAGTATGAGTATAACAAAAAAGGAAATAGCAATAAAAGTAGCTGACGACACAGGCATAAAACAGATAATAACAAAAAAGGTTATACAAAAGACACTGGATGAAATAATAGATATTCTAGCTAAGGGTGAAACAATAGAATTGCGCAATTTCGGCGTTTTTAAAGTAAAGTCGCGCAAAGCCAGGACAGCGCGCAATCCCCGCACAGGCGAAACAGTGCCTGTGCCGCCCAAAAAGAGCGTTGTTTTTAAACCAGGCCTTATAATGAAACAAAAGGTAAAATGATAGAGTCGCTAAAAGGAACAGAGGATATTTTACCGCCGGATTCAGGGCTTTGGCAATATCTGGAAAACGCCATAAGAGGTGTTTTGTCCAAATATCGCTATGAGGAAATACGCACCCCTGTGATAGAGCAGACTTCACTTTTTATAAGGAGCGTGGGAAAAGAAACCGACATAGTCCAGAAACAGATGTATACATTTATGGATGCCGGAAACCGCAGCATAGCCCTCAGGCCCGAAGAAACAGCCTCTGTTGTGCGCGCATATATACAGCATAACCTGTATAAAACCAAAGAATTCGTTAAGCTGTTTTATCTTGGCACAATGTACAGGAGTGAAAAACCCCAGTCCGGCAGGCAGAGGGAATTTACACAGGCAGGAGTTGAGGTTATAGGTTCTTATTCTCCTTATGTGGATTGCGAAATTATTATGCTGCTGGACGATATTTTAAAGGCAATGGCGGTAAAAGATTATACGTTTAAAATTAACTCGCTGGGCTGCGATAAGGACAAGGAAAATTTTAAGAAACAGCTCAAAGATTCCCTTAAAAAAGATATAACGAAATTCTGCCCTGATTGCCAAAGGCGCTATGATACAAACATTTTACGCGTATTAGACTGCAAAAACCCGTCCTGCAAAAATGTCTTAAATTCTTTAAAACTTACAAATGAACACCTTTGTTCCGAATGCAGCATACATTTTAACAAAATAATGGAAGTGTTAAGTAAGGAAAACATAGAATATAAACAGGACCCGTTTTTAGTAAGAGGGCTTGACTATTATACCAAGACGGTTTTTGAGGTGACATCAACCGCCTTGGGGGCTCAGGATGCAATAGCAGCAGGCGGCAGGTATGATAATCTTGTCGCTGAATTAGGTGGCCCGAAACAAGGAGCATGTGGTTTTGCCCTAGGCTTAGAAAGGGCTATTAAGGCAATAGACCAGGATAAGCTAAATTACACGCCTGACGGCATCACGTTATTTATAGCTTCAATGAACGAAGATGCTTACAGGATGGCTTTTAAGATTTTGCGCGATTTGCGAAAAAGCGGCATAGCATGCGACATGGATTTCCAGGACAAATCCCTTAAAGCGCAGATGAGGCATGCGGACAAGCTTAACGCAAAGTTTGTCGCGGTAATAGGCGAAGATGAACTTAAAACAAAAGAAGTTAATGTAAAGGACATGAAAACAGGCAGCCAGCAAAAAATAAAGTTTGAGCAGCTCGCCAGTTATCTGCACTAACATGTTACGTACAAACACTTGCGGTGAGTTAAATAAAACACACATAGGCAAAGAGGTGACTCTTTGCGGCTGGGTTTCCACCATAAGAGACCACGGTGGAGTGCTTTTTGTAGACCTGCGCGACCGTTATGGCATTACACAGGTATTATTTAACCCTACAACAAATAGCCAGCTGCATATTGCTGCTCAGCAATTACATATTGAATTTGTAGCGCGCATAAAAGGGAAAGTAGCTCAGAGGCCGCAAGGCACTGAAAATAAAAGCATATCAACAGGCGAGATAGAAATAATTGCGGATGAATTAAAAATCTTAAACTCCGCAGAACCGCCTTTGTTTGAAATAAGCGATGACGGCATTCTTTCCGAAGACCTGCGCTATCGATACAGGTACCTTGATTTGCGCCGCCCAAAGATGCAGAAGAATTTGCTGATGCGCCATAAGGTTATAAAATTTATGAGGGATTACATGGACAGGTATAATTTCATAGAAGTGGAAACCCCTATCCTTACAAAATCCACCCCTGAAGGCGCCAGGGACTATCTTGTGCCAAGCAGGATAAATACAGGAAAATTTTACGCTCTGCCGCAGTCTCCCCAGCTTTTCAAACAGCTTCTGATGGTAGGCGGTATTGACAGGTATTTTCAGATTGCCAAATGTTTCAGGGATGAGGACCTTCGCGCGGACAGGCAACCGGAATTTACCCAGCTGGATATAGAAATGTCATTTTTAACAGAAGAGGACATATTCTCGCTGATTGAAAGTCTTTTGTCGCAGCTTTTCAAAGAACTGCTGAACATAGAAATAAAGATGCCTCTTAAGCGGCTTACACACGCCGAGGCAATGAGTAGGTTCGGCTGTGACAAGCCCGACATGCGCTTTGCCATGGAACTGGTTGACATGACAAAAGAATTTTCAACAAGTGATTTTAAGGTTTTTCAGGACGCGGCAAAAACAGGCATTATAAAGGGCTTAAACCTAAAAGCCGCCAAAAATACCTCACGCAGCAGGACAGATTCTTTGACTGAGTTCGTGAAAACTCAAGGCGCGAAAGGGCTTGTGTATTTTAAAGTAGAGCAAGGCAAGCTAAGCGGGCCTGTAGTGAAATTCCTGAACGAGGAATTACAGAATGCAGTATTAAAAAAGATGGATGCAAAAGACGGGGATTTATTGCTGTTTGTGGCAGATACGCCCAAAAAGGCAAACTCAATCCTTGATGAGTTAAGAAGGAAACTGGCGGCTGAGGAAGGCCTGGTTGATAAAAACACTTTTAAATTTTTGTGGGTTACGGAATTTCCGATGTTTGCTTATAACGATGAGGAAAAGAGGTGGGAATCGGAGCATCACCCGTTTACTGCGCCGCATGAGGATGATGTTGCCAAACTCGGGTCGGACATGCAGAAAATAAGAGCCCGTTCTTACGACCTTGTATTAAACGGAGTTGAAATGGGATCAGGCAGCATAAGGATACACCAGCAGGATATGCAAAAGAAAATTTTTAGCATAATAGGCATTGAAGATGAGGAGGCTGAAAAAAGATTCGGGTTTTTAACGCAGGCATTTAAATTCGGCGCGCCTCCGCACGGCGGAGTAGCGCTGGGCATAGACAGGCTGCTTGCGGTAATTCTGGGTTATGATTCTATCAGGGAAATTATAGCTTTTCCGAAGACGCAGCGTGCGGTATGCATGCTGACAGACGCTCCGTCGGATGTTTCCGGAAAACAGCTTGACGAATTAGGCATAAAGATAAAAATGAAAAAGGAGGAAGTATGAAGAAGGCATTAATTTTAGCGGTAGTTTTATTTACAACCTTAACGCTGGCAGGCTGCGTCAGCGTTAACAAGGTGGTAAGGGAGAGAGTGGACCAGGAGACAATAGGCAACAGGGGTTATCTACAGGGATCATCATCCGGTGAAGAGATGGCGGCAAAAGCAAGGACAAGAGAATATATGGATGTAAGAGTGGAGATTCCGACTGTGCGGGAACTAAAAAGCGCGTTTTCCGGTAAAAAAGGAAAAAAGGAAGCTGAAAAAGGCAATATAGAATCTGCCCCTGAATCTTACCAGGAGGAATCCTACGAAGAGTCTGCGGAAGAATATGCGCCGCAGGAGGAAACAGCCTCAGCCGGAGCGGTTATTTATAAAGTAAAAGAAGGCGATTCGCTGGAAAAGATTGCAAAGCAATTCTACGGAAAAAAATCAAAATGGAATTTAATTTATGACGCTAACAAGGCAAAAATTAAAAACCCTAACAAAATAAGGCCGGGTATAGAGTTAGTAATACCCGGAGCAGAGGAAAAATCGGAATACGTAAAATAAGTGAAACAGGATTTTAAACTTCAGGATATAGAAGAGGCGCGGCTGCTTTTCGGGGACCACGATTACAACCTTAAAGCTATAGAAAAGGCATTCGGGGTAAAAGTAGCTACGCGGGAAGAGGTCATTACCATAACAGGCAGCGAAAAGAATCTGCCAAAAGCTGTAAAAGTATTTGAGCATCTTCTCGAAGCCATAAGGCAAGGCAAGGCCCTAAGAAGGCACGAGGTCGATTATTTTATTAAAAGGACAAACGAGGACCTGCGCCTTGAAATAAATCCGGTTTATAACGACAGGATAGAAATTCCTTCAAAGAAGCAATTTGTATATCCTAAGACAAAAGGGCAGCAGTCTTATGTTGGTGCCATGCGCGAATATGACATTGTTGTCGCGATAGGCCCTGCAGGCACAGGAAAAACTTATCTTGCAATGGCAATGGCTGTATCAGCCCTTAAGAATAACGAGGTAAACAGGATAATATTAACGCGTCCGGCGCTGGAGGCAGGCGAAAAATTAGGATTTTTACCCGGAGATCTTTACGACAAAGTTACACCGTACCTGCGCCCCTTGTATGACGCGCTATATGAGATGATGGAGCCGGAGCACATACATCGCTACATTGAAAGTGGCATAATTGAAGTCGCGCCGCTGGGATATATGAGAGGAAGGACACTTAATGATTCCTTTATTATCATGGACGAGGCCCAGAACGCCACAAGAGAGCAGATGAAAATGTTCCTTACGCGTTTGGGGTTTGATTCCAAGGTAGTTATAACCGGGGACATCACCCAAAGCGACCTGCCGGGTATTAACACCTCAGGGCTTGCGCATATAAAAGAAGTGCTAAAAAATATAAAAGGTATAAAATTTGCCCAGCTTACAGGCCATGATGTAGTAAGGCATGCCCTGGTGCAGCAGATAATAGAAGCGTACGAAAAGGCCTCAAGCAGGCAAAACCAGCCATAAAACATATGAGAAAAATCAGAATGAAGACAAGAATAAAAAGCCCAAGCATATTTAAACGTGCGCAGGGTATTACTTTTTCCAAAGTCATATTTACCCGCATAGCGGCCTTGCTTATTACGGCAATTGCCATTCTGGCCATATCGCAGGCTTCCAAGCTTCCTGTAACAGGCGAATTACACGAGGGAGATGTTTCCACAAAAGATATTTACGCGCCTTTTAGCTTTACTTACGACTGGGGCATGGACGCAGAAAAGACAGGAGAAGCTAAAAAAAATGCCTTGTCGCAGGTATACGACATTTATACTCTCGATTTAGACCAGGTAAAAGAATTGCAGGAGCGGCTTAGGATATTTTTTGATAATGTTATTATCCTGCAGGGCATGAAATCAGAACCAGCTCAAGGCTCTTACGCTGAATTAGCGACTATTTTAAAAACACCGCCCCCTCAGGACGCGGTTAAGGATATAACCTCTTCTAAAGATATAAATAAACTGCGCCAGGTTGTCTCGTTGGCAGTTGGTGATATCCTTAGCCAGCCTGTGATATCCGAGCAGGATAAAAAAAGGCTTATTTCAGAAGGCAAAAAGGCTGTTGCAATAAGAACAGAGCCCGGGAAGGAAACGCATGAAAGCAACGTTGCCGGTATTTCTTTAGTAGCTACCACTAAAGAAGAACTCAGCCAGCGCATAGAAAAAGATTCAGAAGATGATACCAGGCCTGTCAAAAAGGCCCTGTCGGAATTATTAAGTTTACAAATCAGCCCGAATTTAAATTACAGCGAGAAAGAAACCAGCCTGGCGCGCAAGGCTGCCGAAGAATCCGCAAAGCCCGTCTATATAAAACACGAAATAAAAAAGGACGAAATAATAATTTTTAAGGGTGAGAGGGCTACTGATCATGCGCTTGCCAAACTTTCCGCCATAAGGGCCATAAGCAGAAAAACCGATATTTATCCGTTTCTTGCAGGTTTTTTCATGATTTTATTTCTGCTGTTTTTCATTTTGGTTATATACATTAAAATATTTGAGCCTAAAACCCCGAAATGCAATACCTGCGTGCTGCTGATATGCGTTCTGCTGCTTTTGATTACAGCGCTTACCAAAGTTATTGTGCTTTCACCGCTGCCTACCTATTTTATACCCGCAGCCAGCGTTTCCATGCTTTACGCGCTTCTAATAGGCAATACAGCGGTGTTTCCGTTATTAATTATTTCAGGCGTAATAATCACAATAATAGCCGGCGCGGAACTGAATGTGTTTATGGTTTGCTTTATAGGCTCAAGCGTGGCTGTATTTGCCATAAAAAAGGCAAGGCACAGGGCGGATTTAATAAGGACAGGCCTTTATTCAGGGCTGGCTAATTTTGTTTACATATCAACAATAGGTTTTATGAACGCTTTAGAACCCGCAGTATTTATACAGGATGGCCTATGGGGCCTGGCAGCGGGTATTTTCAGCGCAGGCATAACAATGGTGTGCCTGCCGATACTTGAAAGGGCTTTGCATCTTACATCAGACATAGGGCTTTTGGAACTGGCGGATTTAAACCACCCGCTTTTGAAAGAAATGGCAAGCAAAGCGCCCGGCACATATCATCACAGCCTGATAGTAGGAAACCTGGCGGAGGCTGCGTGTGATGCCATAGGCGCAAATTCTCTTTTAACGCGTGTAGGCGCATATTATCACGACATAGGAAAAAGCGCCAAGTCGGAATATTTCAGCGAGAACCAGCCTAAGGTAAGCACTTCGCACGACACGCTGACCCCTCATATGAGCTCTCTTATTATAACGAATCACGTTAAAGACGGTGTTGATTCAGCCAAGAAATATATGCTGCCTGTGCCGATAATAGATATGATAGAGCAGCATCACGGGACCGGGCTTATATATTATTTTTATCAAAAGGCCCTGGAGACCGAACAGGAAGAAGAAACTGTAAAAGAAGAGGGCTTTAGGTATCCGGGCCCAAAGCCGCAGACAAAGGAATCGGCTGTTATTCTTCTGGCGGATTCAGTTGAGGCAGCATCGCGCGCTCTCTCTGAGCCTACGCCAGCGCGCCTGGAAGAGCTGGTAAGAAGGATAGTAAATAACAAATTTATAGACGGGCAGCTGGACGAATGCGAATTAACGCTTAAAGATATAAATATAATAACCAAGAGCTTCTTAAAGGTTCTGGTAGGCATATATCATGCCAGAGTTGAATACCCGAGATAATGACAATAGAGATTTTTAATAATCAGAAGAAATTTAAAATACCTAAAGCAAAGATAAAAAGCATAACGTTAAAATTTTTAAAGCACCTTAATATAGACAAGAATTGCATTTTGACAGTGACGTTTGTGTCACAGGCCAAGATAAAACAGCTTAACAGGAAATATTTTAAAAAATCAGGGGATACGGATGTAATAGCCCTGGAATCCGGCGATTTTAAAAATAAGGCTTTAAACAATTACTTAGGCGACATTATAATATCGCCTGAAAAGGCAAAGCAAAACTGCCGGCGTTTTGGCACCACGCCGGAGAGAGAGCTTTTTCTTTACGTGGCTCACGGGCTGCTGCATTTATTAGGTTATGATGATTTAAAGAAAAAGAACAGAATGAAGATGGAAAGAAAGCAGCAGAAACTTTTGGATTTGTATGGCAAAAACTAACATAATAGACAGTTTTAACGCAGCTATAGAGGGGTTTCTCCATGTGATAAAGACCCAGAGAAACATGCGCATACACTTTATGGCAGCTGTAATTGTGCTTCTATCTGGCATATACCTTAATTTTGACAGGATAGAGATGATGATTTTGTGCCTGACTGCGGCGTTTGTATTGGTGGCGGAGATGCTTAATACCGTAGTGGAATTTTTATTGGATAGGCTTGTAACCACCCGCGACGCAAAGACGAAAGTTATAAAAGATATATCAGCGGCAGTGGTGCTGGTTGTCTCAATAAACGCGATTATAGTAGGTTATTTTTTGTTTTTAAGGCACGACATCTTAAGCGAGTTTGGCAAAGCCATGCTGCGGTTAAAGCAGTCAGACTGGCACATTACCTTTTTTGTATTAATTTTAATTACAGCCATCGTCATTTTATCCAAGGCGATTTTGCATAAAGGTACGCCTTTAAGGGGCGGCATGCCGAGCGGGCACGCGGCCATATCGTTTTCAATGGGCACTATAATCACCCTGGTTTCTTCAGATGCGCTGGTCGCGGTCTTAAGTTTTGTTCTGGCGTTTCTGGTTTCGCAAAGCAGGATGCGCAAAGGCGTCCATAGCTTCTGGGAGGTTGTGGCAGGGGCTTTTTTAGGGGCAACGATAACAGTGCTTGTATATCAGCTGTTTTTTCAGATGAGGTTAACATGATAATAAGGCGGTTTTTAAGGTTTATAGGAGACAACTTTATAGCAGGCATACTTGTACTTTTGCCCGCGTTTTTTACTTTTATAATTTTACGGTTTTTAGTTATTAAATTAAATGCCGCATTGTTTAACCCCATACTAAAATATCTGGTGTATTATCTTCCCTTGATAGAAAGCCAGAGGATATTTCTGGCCAAGTCCCTGATTTTTATATTTGTTATCCTTGTAATTGTAATGGCAGGCGTAGCTACGCGGATTTTTATAGTGAGGAGATTTTTTTCCATATTTGAAAAAATCTTATCCAAGCTGCCTATGATAAATAAGATATACGGCTCTACAAAAGAAATAAGAGATGCCTTTATGGGAAAACAAAAGAGCACGTTTAAGAAAGTTGTGCTCATAGAATATCCCAGAAAAGGCTCTTATGCCATTGGATTTATAACGTCGGAAGTAAATGATGAAGCCAGCAAGAAAGCGCAGAAAAAGTTAACAGGGGTTTATGTGCCAACCACTCCGAATCCTGCGACAGGCCTGTTTTTATATGTTCCTTATGATGAGATTGTACCCCTGGACATGAGTATTGAATTAGCAATGAAAATTGTTATTTCAGGAGGACTTATTAATTCGCAGCCAAACGCAGGTTGATAAATGGCTATCCAGAAGACACCGGCAATACTGCTAAGCAAGAAGGAAATCAGGGAAACCAGCTGCATAGTCCATTTTTATACGGAAAATTTCGGCAAGGTAAAAGGCCTGATAAAGGCGGTAAGGGGGCCGCAGGCAGTCTTCGGGGTGTATTTGCATGAATTCGCCGAATACGACATTGTTTATTACGAGAAAAAAAGAAAAGATATTTATACTGTTTCAGAGTGCGACCTTAAAACCGTTTACAGACAGCTTAGCGTAGATTTGACCAGAAGGTTGTGGGCATATTATCTGGTAGAGCTGGTAGATAAATTAACTCCGCTGGAAGATAAAAACAGCGATTTGTATCAGTTACTTTCCGGCACCTTAAGGCTTCTTGACTCTGAACGCTTTATTGACAAGGTAATAACGATTTTTCAGCTTCAGTTCTTAAAACTGTTGGGCATTATGCCCCAGCTTGAGTTTTGCGTAAACTGCGGCAAAAAACTTTCGGATTTTACAGGCGTAACCTTTAGCGTAAAATCCGCAGGGCTTCTTTGCAATAAATGTTGCGGCTGCGATGTCCAGTCATTTGCCACATCAAAGGGCGCGGCGGCATCGATGATGGCGCTGGCAAAGACCCCGATTTCGAATTTAGCGCGTATCAGCATAAGTTCTAAAATGCGGGAAGAGATATCGGATTTATTAAATAAATTCATAGATTATCAGCTCGGGGAACATTTAAAGAGCGCAAGGTTTATAAAAGCAATAAACTTAAGTTAAGCGGAGGAATTATGTATTTTCAGGACCTGATAGCAAAATTGAATGAGTTTTGGAAACAGCAGGGATGCGTTATCGCGCAAGGCCATGACATAGAGGTGGGCGCCGGCACATTCCATCCGTTGACTTTTTTTAGATCTTTAGACGATAAACCCTGGAAGGTTGCCTTTGTGCAGCCTTCGCGCAGGCCTACTGACGGCCGTTATGCCGATAACCCTTTGAGGATGCAGCGGTATTATCAGTATCAGGTTATAATAAAACCATCCCCCAAGGACATGCAAAGGCTTTATTTGCAGAGCCTGAAATTCATAGGAATAGACGCAAAATCTTATGACATAAGATTTGTAGAAGATGACTGGGAATCCCCCACGCTAGGCGCAAGCGGCCTGGGCTGGGAAGTATGGCTGGACTCACTTGAGGCTACGCAATATACCTATTTTCAGCAAATGGGCGGATTTGCCCTTAAAATCATACCCTGCGAATTAACATACGGCTTAGAGCGCATATGCATGTTTTTACAGGGTACTAATGACGTTTTTAAGCTCAGGTGGAACAAAGACACGACATACGCGGACATGCACAAGGCAGGGGAAAAAGAATCCTGCGAGTATAATTTTCAAAAAAGCAATCCCGAAGCATTGTTAAAATTATTTGATATTTACGAAAAGGAATCGCAGAGGCTGCTTGGCGAAAACCTGCTGCTGCCGGCCTATGAGAATATGCTTAAGACCTCCCACGTGTTTAACCTGCTGGACGCAAGAGGGGTAATAAGTGTAAACGAAAGAGCCTCGTATATTGAACGCGTAAGAAGACTAGCAGTATCATGTGCGCAAACATATATGGAAAATGAAAAAGGATCTGGTAATTGAAATAGGAACAGAAGAGCTGCCGTCATCAGTGGTAGCGCTATGTAAAGGCCCCGCCGCAGCGGCTTTACTGGCCGAGTATTTATTGGGTGGGACAGAGTTGTATATCGGCGGGCTTTCATATAATTTATATGCCACACCGCGCAGGATTATCATGCAGGTAAAGGATTTACCTCAAACTTATAACAAGGTGGAGGTAGGGCCGCCTAAAAAAATAGCATATGATGAAAACAGCAAACCAAGCAGGGCATTAGAGGGATTTTTAAAAAAGATAGGCGCAAAAGAAAGCGATATTGTAAAATCCACAGGCTCGGACAATGAAAAAGTCACGGTAATCAGGCAAAGCCCTGTAAAAGGTCTGATAACCGAACGCTTTGCAAAGGTAATCAAGCACTTTGAAGGCTATAAAACCCTTGTCTGGGAAAGCGAAAATCCTGTCAGGTTTCCGCGCCCGATAAGATGGATACTTGCCTTACATGGGGCTGAAATAATTCCCTTAAAAACAGGAAATATATCCGCAGGCAATATCACATACCCTGGCCGCACTTTTTCAGAAAGCGCGATTAAAGTAAACAGCGCGCAGGATTTTTTCAAAATATTAGATAAATGCAAAATTGTATATGATTTTGAAAAAAGAAAAACAGCCATAAACAGCTACCTTGAAAAAAACAACTGGCATAGAAATCCTCAGCTTATAGACGAGGTAGCGTCTCTGGTAGAGTATCCGGTTTTCACCACAGGCAGTTATGACAAAGAATATCTTAAGCTCCCGCAAGAAGTCCTGGTTGCGAGCATGTCTAAAAACCAGCGCATATTCCCTCTTGAGGGCAAAAACGGAAATTTCATAAATAAATTTGCCGCGGTTTTAAACGGTAATCTTAAAAATAAAAACAACATAAAGCAGCACTATGAGCAGGTACTCGACGCCAAACTTAAAGATGCCCTGTTTTTCTATAACGAAGATTTAAATATTTCCCTGACTGAACGCTCGAAAAACCTAAACGGTATAGTATTTCACAAAAAACTTGGGACCTACGCGGATAAAGTAAAAAGGCTAGCAATGCTTATAGGTTCTTTTAAGGAAGCGTTTAATTTACAGCAACTCGAGTACGAAAAATTTATTAAGGCAGCCTCGCTTTGCAAGGCTGACCTTTTAACGCAGATGGTCGGCGAATTCCCGAGCCTTCAGGGCGTAATGGGTAAATGCTACGCGCTCCGGGAAGGTATTGACAAAGAAATCGCGACAGCCATAGAGGAGCATTACAGGCCACGCTTCTCCGACGATAAACTACCGGAGTCTAAGCTGGGCTCTATACTGGCGCTGCTGGATAAGTTTGATTCTGTTATATGCCATTTTAAGGCAGGTAACCAGCCGCAGGGAAACAAAGACCTGTATGCCCTGCGCAGGCAGTCTATTGGTATTATAAATATAATTCTGCAGAAAAACATAAAGATTTCCTTATCGGAAATTTTTGATAAGGTATTTGAGATCAGCCCTGCGGGCGCATCAGACAAAGAGGCCTTAAAAAAAGATTTTATGGATTTTATAAGAGAGCGCCTGATAGTGATAATGGGCGAAACATATAAATTCAGGCATGATTTGATAGATGCGGTCCTGGCATCCGGCTTTGACGACATCTGCAAATTTAACTTGCGAATTCAGGGTTTGAATAATATAATTGATGAGTTTTATTTCGAACAGGCAAGATGTGTTGTGGAAAGGACCTATAATATAACCAAAGGCGCGCTGAAGCTCGATAATAAAATAGACAACTCGCTGCTTTCGGCGCCGGAAGAAAGAGAGCTCTACGACAAATACAAAGAGATAAAAGACAAGGTAAAAACCCTTATCGAAGAAGATAAATATAACGAAGCTACCAGACTTTACGCAGACAAGCTTTCTGAGACGACGCACAACTTTTTCGATAAGGTCATGGTTAACACGCAAGATATAAAAGTGCGCGATAACAGGCTCAAGTTATTAAGGCAGATTAATAATCTATATACAGAAGAAATAGCAGACTTAGCTAAAATAGTAAAACCAGGTGTAGATTAATTTACGCTTCTTTGCCAGAAGCGTAAATTAAGTGCTCATTAAAAAACCGAAAGGAGAAAAAATGGCAACTAATGGGAAAAAGCAGAAATACGTATATTCATTCGGCGCCGGCAAAGCTGACGGCGACGCAGAAATGAAAAATTTACTGGGTGGCAAAGGCGCCAACCTCGCAGAGATGGCAGGGCATCCTAAATTAAGGCTGCCTGTTCCGCCGGGCTTTACAATCACGACGGAAGTTTGCACTTATTATTATAAAAACAAAAAGAAATACCCCGCAGGGCTCGAGGATCAGGTTGAAAAGGCGCTGGCAAAGGTTGAGTCTGCAATTGGTAAGAAATTTTCAGACCCTGATAACCCCTTACTTGTTTCCGTGCGTTCCGGCGCCAGAAGGTCCATGCCTGGCATGATGGAGACAGTCCTTAACGTGGGCCTGACAGAGAAGACTATACCCGGGCTTATAAAAAACACCAAAGACGAAAGATTTACTTATGACGCCTACAGGCGCCTTATAACAATGTATTCGGATGTCGTTATGGAAAAGGCAGCGGGTATAGAGCCTGCCGACGATAAGGGCATAAGAAAGCAGCTTGACAAGCTTCTGGAAAAGGCCAAACAGCAAAAAGGCGTAAAGTATGACACGGACCTTACTGCAGATGACCTTAAAAAATTATGCAAGGCATATAAAGAAAAAATAAAGGAAGTCCTGGGCAAGTCTTTTCCCGATGACGCCAGGGAACAGCTCTGGGGAGGCATAGGAGCTGTATTTTCTTCATGGAACGGAAAGAGAGCCATATCCTACAGAAAAATAGAAAGTATTCCCGATGAATGGGGTACGGCTGTAAATGTGCAGGCAATGGTTTTCGGCAACATGGGCGAGACTTCAGCGACGGGCGTTGCCTTTACCAGAAACCCGGCAAACGGCAGCAATGAATTCTATGGCGAATATCTTGTAAACGCGCAGGGCGAAGATGTTGTCGCAGGCACAAGGACGCCGGCTCCGATAAATGAATACTCAAAAAGCGGGGAAAATAAAAACCTGTCAAGCCTTGAGAAGATAATGCCCAAGCTGTATAAAGAAGTATACGATATTCAGAAAAGGCTGGAAAGGCATTATACCGACATGCAGGATATAGAGTTTACCATAGAAAAGGGCAGGCTTTTCATATTGCAGTGCCGCGTAGGCAAAAGAAATGGCCCATCAGCGGTAAAAATGGCGGTAGACATGTTCGCGGAAAAGCTGATATCAAAAGAAACGGTTGTATCCAGAGTTACCCCTGCGCAGCTGGATGAATTATTGCACCCCATGGTTGACCCTAAAAAGGAAAAAGTATCGACGCCGATAGCCAAGGGTTTGCCGGCAAGCCCCGGGGGAGCATGCGGTATGGTTGTGTTTACCGCAGATGATGCTGAAAGCTGGGCAAAAGACGGCAAGAAGGTAATACTTGTGCGCGAGGAAACTTCGCCGGAAGACGTGCATGGTATGCATTCTGCGCAGGCTGTTCTTACGGCAAAAGGCGGCATGACTTCGCACGCAGCCCTTGTGGCGCGCGGCTGGGGCAAATGCTGTATAGTAGGCACAAGCGATATACATATTGACATGACAAAGAAACAGTTTACCTCAAGAGGAAAAATAATAAAAGAAGGAGACTGGATTACTTTAAACGGCACAAAAGGTTATGTATATGAAGGCAAGGTGGATTTAGTGGAGCCCGATATAGGACATAACCTCGACTTAAAGAACTTTTTAAAAATCTGCGATTCTGTCAGAAGATTAAAGATAAGGACCAATGCAGATACGCCTAAGGACGCTGCTGTCGCGAGGAATTTCGGCGCAGAAGGCATAGGGCTTTGCAGGACAGAGCACATGTTTTTTGATCCAGCCAGAATAAAGTCAATGCGTAAGATGATACTTGCGGAAACAGTGGAGGAAAGAAAAAAGGCATTGAAAGAACTGCTTCCTTATCAGAAAGACGATTTTTTAGGTATCCTAAATGCCATGGAAGGCCTGCCTTGCACCATAAGGCTTTTGGACCCGCCTTTGCATGAGTTTCTTCCTCAGGAAGAAGATAAAAAACAGGAGCTTGCAAAAGAATTAAACATAAGCATGGATAAACTGCAAAACAGAATAAACCAGCTGCATGAGCTCAATCCCATGCTTGGCCACAGAGGCTGCAGGCTCGGTGTTGTGTATCCTGAAATAACCGAGATGCAGGCTACGGCGATATTTGAGGCAGCGGCGGAGCTTGGTAAGCAGAAAAAAAAGGTTTTCCCTGAGGTTATGGTTCCGCTTGTCGGCACAAGAGCGGAAATTAAAAACCAATATGATATAATAAAGGGGATTGCCGTCGAGGTTGAGAAAAAATACGGCGTAAAAATAAACTACACGATAGGGACCATGATAGAGATACCGCGCGCAGCCATTACCGCGGACAAAATAGCGGAAGTGGCGGAGTTTTTTTCATTCGGCACAAACGACCTTACGCAGATGACATTTGGCTACAGCCGCGACGACATAGGCAGTTTTCTGCCCTATTACCTGAACAAAGGAATTCTGCCGATTGACCCGTTCCAGGCAATTGACCGCGAAGGCGTAGGCGAGCTTATCGCGCTGGGCATTAAGAAAGGCCGCTCAACAAGGAAAGACTTAAAAGTCGGAATATGCGGCGAACACGGCGGAGAACCGTCCAGCATAGAATTCTGCCATTTGGTTGGCATGGATTACGTAAGCTGCTCGCCGTTTAGAGTACCCATAGCCAGGCTGGCAGCAGCGCAGGCAGTGATTAGAGAGAAAAGCCTACCTGCCCGGCAGGCAGGCAAAAAATAAAGGGTTAAAAACATGCAGGAATATTCGTCTGACTTGGATGTTGTAAAACTGTATTTCAAGGACATCGACAAGACGCCGCTTTTAACTCATGAAGAAGAAAAGCAGCTTGCCATACGCATCAAAAAAGGCGACGCTAAGGCCCGACGCAAACTCATACAGTCCAACCTGAGGTTGGTAGTAAACATAGCGAAGAAATACTCCCATTACGGGGTGCCACTTCTGGATTTGATAGAGGAAGGCAATATAGGCCTTATGAAAGCGGTGAAAAAATACAATCCAAAAATGGGGTATCGTTTTTCTACTTACGCGAGTTGGTGGATAAAGCAGGCTATTTTGCGCGCGCTATCCGAACAAGGCAAGACCATACGCGTGCCTGTTTACATGTCCGAGATAATAATGAGATACCGCAAAATCGTCGAGGAGCTGAAGCATAGGCTACATCGTAAGCCTTCCATCGGAGAAGTAGCAAAAAAGCTGAAAATCCCCGTCGGAAAAATTAGAGAAGTAAAACAAGCAATGGAAACCGTGCCTACGTCGCTTGAAACTCCGATAGGCGAAGACGGGACAGGGAAACTCCTGGATTTAGTGGAAGATGTTTCCGCCGAATCTCCCTTTGACAGCATTACAAAGCTCCTGCAGCATGAAAAGGTAAGAGAGGTTATCGACGCCTTAAAGCCGCGCTATAAGAAGGTGCTTGTGCTAAGGTTCGGCCTTGACAGTAACCAGCCCCGCACGCTTGAAGAAGTAGGCAGGCGCTTAAGGATAACAAAGGAGCGCGTAAGGCAGATTGAAGATACCGCGCTTTCCCAGCTCAGGGATATGCTGCTTGATACCAGAGTGCAGAAAATAGAAACGAGGAAATAAGGGTTTTACCCCTCGCTTAAACAAGCTAAAATTTTCACAGAAAATTTTAGCTTAAGCTTCGGGGTTAATTCGCCCCCGCCGTTTTGATTCGCTTTAGCGAATGCAAAATGAATTAGCGGGGGCTCATTAAGGGAGCAAATATGGAAGAATTAAAAAAGTACATAAGAAATATTCCGGACTTTCCCAAAAAAGGCATACTGTTTCGGGACATAACCACACTACTTAAGGAAGAAGATAAATTCAAGGATGTTGTGGATGCCTTTTATAAAAAATACAAGAACAAGAAAATAGACGCAATAGTTGCGGCAGAGGCAAGAGGGTTTATAATCGGAGGCGCTTTGGCCTATAAACTTGGTTGCGGCTTTATTCCTGTAAGAAAAAAAGGCAAGCTTCCCGCGGAAACTATCGAAGCTGCGTATGAACTGGAATATGGCACTGACACCCTTTATATGCATAAAGACGCTATAAAGCCTGGCGCGAATATTTTAATAGTGGATGATTTACTGGCAACAGGCGGTACTGCAAAGGCAATGTGCAATTTGATAGAAAAGGCGAAAGGCAAAGTTTCAGGCATTGCCCTTATGATAGAACTGGCGGATTTAAACGGCCGCAGTAAACTTGCGGGTTACGACATATTTTCTTTGATAACGTATTAAGAAACTGCCCCTGTAGCTCAGGTGGATAGAGCAGCGGTTTCCTAAACCGTTTGCCGGGTGTTCGAGTCACCCCAGGGGCACCAAATTTACGAAGTAAATTTGATATTGAGGCAGCGTTAAAAAATGCGAGCGAATAGTGAGCATTTTAGCTGCCGAAATACCTAAATTCTGTGGAGTAAAATTTAATGGATTATATTTGTCCGGTATGTGATGAGCATTTAAAAAGAGAACTGGCTGAAATTATACCTCATACCGAAAAACACATAGTAGACATAATAAAACAGGAACACCCGGAATGGGTAGAAAAAAACGGCGTGTGCAAAAAGTGCTATGAATATTATAAAAAGAAATTGCATCCCGATGAATAACCTAAAAAGCCCCTCGCGTTTGCTTCCCTCACATTGTTCGGGACAGGCGGAACAATGAGAGAAGTTGAAAGCAAGGGCAGGCTGGAGGAAAAGATATGAAAAGATATTTTGCATTTATCGTGATTATTTGTATCATTGCGGTTTCGGGATGCGCCACAGGCGGCTCCAGGTATTCTTCGGACAGGGCGGAAACAGAGAAGACTTTAGAAGTAGCCACACATCTTAAGTTTGAGGATGTGCCTGCGCCAAACGGCTTTAAAATAGTGCCCAGAGATTCTTTTATATTTGACAATGACAATACAAAACTCGGAATAATTAAATACGCAGGCAGCGCCGATGCCTCAACGGTGGTAAAGTTTTACAGGGAACAAATGCCTTTATATGGCTGGAAATTTGTTAATTTAATAGAATTTAATATGCGCATAATAAATTTTGACAGGGAAGACCAGACCTGTGTGTTGATTGTCGAGCCCCATTCCCTAAATACTACAATAATAATAAGCGTTGCCCCCAAGGCAGGCAGGTCAAGCACCCGTAAAATTGAAAAATAAAGATAAAAACTGTTGACAACCAGGGCTGGTTTTGGTATATTCAATGTATAATTATTTGGCTTAAACGCCATAGATGGCTCAAAGCAAGGCAAAAGAGGAGGTGAAGCCACTAAAAAGCCGTGAGTTATCATAACAGATATGGCGATTAGCATATATAGAAACTAAGAAAATAACGAAGATACTGAAAGATTACAGTATCTATTTTTATAAAAGAAATTGTTTTTTAACGGAGGTAAATAAATGAGATTATTAACAGTAGTTTGCGTTGCTGCATTGTTAGTAGCATTTTGCGTACCGGCATTTGCTGAGACACAGAATGTGAAAGTCAGCGGCGACATGGCAGTGTGGGCCATTGCAAGGCGTGGCATTGGAGCAACAGGCTCATTGACCAAGAGCACCAATGGCGCAAATTCGTGGGACACAACCACGATATTCACGCAACAGGTCGGAGTTAATGTATCAGCTGACCTTACAGACAATGTATCAACATACATCAGAGTAATCAACGAGAGAGATTGGGACCAGGTAGGTTCTGCTTCTATGGACATTGACGTAGACGAAGCCTATGTAACTATAAAGGAGTTTTTATATGCTCCTTTGACAGTGAAATTAGGCCGTCAGAATATTTGGTTCGGAAAAGGGTTTATCGTTGGCAACAATTCAACAGCATGGGATCCGAATGGCAGCATAGCTCTTAACCAGATCAGCGATTCAACAGCGTTTGACGCCATAAGAGGCACATTAGATTATGATCCCTGGACCATCGATTTAGTGCTCGCAAAGATAGACGAAAACGCAGTAGCTTCTACGGATGACGTAGACCTTTACGGCATTAACGTTGGCTATAAGTTTGACAAATATGAAGCAGAAGCAGAAGCATATTTCTGGGCAAATATCGATCATAACGACACAAATGCAACTCTACAAGGCCACAACAGAATATATGCTCCAGGCATACGTGGCTCTTTTGTGCCATATGAAAACTTGACACTTTACGGTGAAAGTGCTTGGCAGGGCGGCACGTACAATAACTCAGTTACAGATGAAAACGGACAACGCAGCGCTTGGGCATTGGATTTAGGCGCAGATTATAAGCTACCGAACGTAAAGTGGACTCCTGTCATTGGCGGCGAGTACATATTCTACTCAGGCGCACAGGCAGAGATGCACTCAAAAGGCGGAACCGATTGGGCTGGTTGGAATGCAATGTATAGAGGCAAGTTTGATTCACAGATTCGTGAATACCTCGATACAATATATGCGACTCAGTTCAGTGGCACCGCAACATCACTCACAGCAAGCAGAATTAATGGCAGCACCAACGAACATCAGGCTATCTTAAAGGTCGTTATTGACCCGATACAGGATGTAAAAGTTGATGCAAACATTAATTTCTTCTGGTTAGATGAGAATATTGATCCTGCAAAGAACACCAGTTTTGCAACAGGTGCAGATGCAGATACATACGTTGGTACAGAATTAGACGCAAAACTTACCTATGACTATACTGAAGATGTAAAGTTCCAGGTAATAGGCGGCATTTTCTGGCCAGGTAAAGTATATCCATCCAATCAGGATGAGTCAGCAGGACAGCTTGCTGCAAGATGCGCAGTTGAGTTCTAAAGAACACTTAGCTTAAACAGCTAAAAAAAGCCCCCCGAGTATTCGGGGGGCTTTTTTATTGTTGACATAAGTCTATTATAGTATTAAAATAATATTTAATATGATTCATATAAAAGTAGCAGTTCTTATAGGTTTAATAACTTTCCTTATAACCGGCTGCGCAGAAATAGAGCCGCCTACCCCTGACAAGATTATTTCGCCCTGGAGCTCAATGCCAAATATACGGTTAGGCGACACAAAAAACGATGTATTAAGCAGATGGGGCGAACCGGACGAAAGAAACCAGATAGGCGTTGACGAGCTGGGCGTTGCCAAGGAGCAATGGGTATATTACGGCCGATACCCTATGGCTCCGATAGATTATCAATACGTATCTAAAACAAAATGCCTGTATTTTGAAGGCAATACTCTGGTCCGTCAGGAAACCAAAGACGCACCCTCACCCGTAAAAAAATAATGAATATATGCGTGGAATATTAGCAGGCATAATTTTTTCTGTACTCTTCGTAATCACTGCGCTGATAATATATTTAAGAGAAAAAAGGCGCACAGACGAAGTAAAGGGTGAACTTGATACTTATTACGTCCTGCTTAAAGAAAAGCGCAAAACCATACGCCTTGCAAAGCGGCTAAACGTTCTTTGCAGAGTTTTGGAGAAGCCTGACAGCAAGTGGTCGGTTTTCAGTAAAGATATTTCAGGAGAAGGTGTGTGCCTTTACCTGCCGGAAATGCTGCCGCAGGACGCACTTGTAACACTGGCTATAGAGTTACCTTCAGGGAAAGGGGTTTCGGTGCAGGGTAAAGTAGCCTGGATTAAAGAAGTTGAAAAACAGGCCGGCGTGGACAAAAGGCAGTTTAGCGCAGGAATTAAATTTGTAAAAATCAGCGGCAGGGACAAAAAAGAACTGGGAAGTTTGATCGAGGCGTCTTTAGAGGCAGAAAAATAAAAGCCTGCATGAGCCTAAAGGATAAGGAAAGGAGCAAGAGCGATATATGAATAAAACAGTAGTTACTTTTGATAAAAATAAGTTTGAGGAAATAAGAGTAGGCGTAAAGGAATACAAGGGCTTTGACCTGATAGATTTCAGAGTCTGGGTTGAGTCCAAAGAAGTTGGAGAGAAGGTACCTACGGCAAAAGGGCTGTCTCTTAGCGTAGAGTTGTTTCCTAAGCTTAAAGAATCGATTCTACAGCTGGAGAAAGTTTTAAAAGATAATAATCTGCTTCCCGAACAAAAATAAGCATAGCAGATGTTTAGCACTTGGGATATTGAGTGCCTTGTAAAAAATGGCACTTGTGAAGATTCATTAGCCTGGCAAAAATTTACAGAAAAGTTTTCCCGCCTTATCTTTTGGGCCATTAGAGCCAAAATAAAAAAGCTCAAAATTTTCCTTCCTGAAACAGAAATCAATGACATAAGCCAGCAGATACTTTTATCTATATGGCAAAAGGACAAGCTAAGGACCGTAAAAGACCCCAAAAACATATCAAAATGGCTTATTACCGTAGCGCAAAACCAAACGTATGATTATGTAAGGAGCAGATGCTTTGCGCTTATAAATATGGATACAATAGAAGAGGCAGACGATTCTTTGCTTTTCAGTAGCAACAAAAACCTTAGCGCAAACGAACTTGCCAAAGAAATAGAAGCCTTTATAGGAGGACTTGCGCTTAAAGAGCGCCGCATAGCAACTTTAAGCTTTATTTACGATTTAAAATATACTGAAACAGCCAAAATTGTAAACCTGCCTATGGGCACAGTAGCCAATGTCTTAAGCCGCGTAAAAGCAGACTTAAGGCAATATTTACTGAAAAAAGGCCTACTCCAGCCATAAGTTCCTGTCTAAGCTCCGATAGCTTATTGCCTCGGAAATATGTATTGTGTCTATTAATTCTTTATTATCCATATCCGCAATTGTCCTTGCGACCTTTCGTATCTTATCAAGCACTAACAATAGATATATGGCTTATATTGGATAGCAAGCAAAAAGTTTGTTTTTTGCTATTGACTTAATACTATATATAGGATATACTTATACAAGACTTTAATTAATATATATAAAAGTCATGACTGAATAAGGCCTATTGCTTTTTAAGTGTTATAGCGTATATAGTTAGAATATGAGATGATACCAAGAATGAACATTTGTGTTTACAAAAAAATAACTTTGATAGCTACGCTAACCCTTTTAGCGTCTCTGTTTATGTATTCCTATGCTTCTGCGGAAGAACATGATAGCGTAGGTTACTTGATTATCACCAGTGATTCCCTGAAAAACAGCGGGGTTTTTCAACCTTTAATTAATAACAAAATTGCTAAAGGCCTTTCTGTAATGCTTGAATCTGTTGAGGCTATAGAAGCAACCTATTCCGGAAGAGATCCTCAGGAAAAAATCAGAAACTATATCAAAGATTTACATATCAATAATGGTGTTATTTGGGTTCTTTTGGGAGGAGATACCGATATTGTTCCAGCGAGATTTATAGGTGGTACAGTTTGTGATATGTATTATTCCGATGTGGACGGTGATTGGGACGCGGACGGGGATAACAATTTTGGCGAATTCGAAGACAATGTGGATTTATATCCGGATATATTTATAGGAAGAGCCCCAGTAGAAAATAAGACAGAGGCCCAGGTATTCGTTAACAAAGTACTTGCCTACGAAGGGAATCTATCAGACTATACTAAGACAGCTTTATTTTTAGGCAATGCGGATCTTAATGATGCAGGTGGTACAGCTAACGATTTTATCGCGAGTGAATACATGCCGGAAGGTTTCTTATTAACCAAATATTATGAAAGAGATATTACAGCTTATCGCGATCTTACAATTCAAGCTATAAACGAGGGGTACAGTTTTATCAACCATCTCGATCACGGAGATATAGGGTATTTGGGTACAGGGGCAGACAGGATAAGTATTTCAAATATAGACGCGTTAACCAATGCCTCAGCATTGCCAATTCTTTATTCCACGGGTTGTGCTGTAGCAGCAATAGATTATGATTGTATAGCCGAACATTGGATTACCAATCCCCATGGGGGTGGGGTTGCGTTTATAGGAACAAGCGGCGGTGGCGATTATCCCGAGGCAGATCAGATGCTCAATCCGGAATTCTACAAGTCTCTATTTATAGAAGGGTTCACACATATAGGCCAGACCCTTGCCGATTCAAAGATAACCTTTATCAATAAAGCTAATAGTAATCCTGCAATGAGACGGGCTTTGTTTAACCTGAACCTTCTTGGCGACCCCGAAATGGATATACATACTACGGGGAAAAATTTTGAAATTTCTATAACTGCCCCGCCTGCACAAAGTTTTGTTCGAGGAGAGATAAATATTGTAGGCAGTGCTTTTACAGAAGATATCTTTAAAGAATATAAACTCTATATCGCGCCCAAAACAAACCCTGAAAATACTACACTAATTTCTTCGTTACCTTTCTCTGTACAAAATAATTATTTAACCGACAAGCCTTTGGGTACTTCTCATTACAGCGATGGCCAATATTTATTAATTTTAGAAGTCGTTGACATAAACGACAGAAAATTTAGGCATTGTACGAATGTTGTTATAGATAACATCAACCAGCCTCCCGAGTTTGTAAATCTTATTAACAGAGGAGCTGTCATAGGCAGGACTTTGGAATTTAAAGTAGAAGTTCAAGACCCGGATGATCCAGAGACTCCTGCGGGACAAATACTCGAATGTTCCGCAAGCATTTCTCAGGATTTGTTAAATAGGGGTGCTCGGTTTGAACCCGATACCCGAACTTTTGTCTGGCAACCTCTTAATTCCGATAAAGGCAGCTACGAGGTTACTTTTTTGATAAGGGATAATGAGCATACAGTAAGTAAAACCATTACCCTGTTGACTCTATGCACGGATGAATTTCCGGTTACCGCAGATAGCTCTGCGCAATATAGCCCAGACATTTACGGGAACAAAATTGTTTGGACAGATGAAAGAAACGGAAGCCCCGAAAACCCCGATATCTACATGTACGACATTTCAACAGGCCAGGAGACCCAAATAACCACTGCCCCATATAGACAGGGCTGTTCTTCTATATACAAGGATAAAATTGTCTGGGAGGACTGGCGAAACGGAAACCTTGATATCTATATGTATGACCTCTTAACAAACACAGAGGCCCAAATCACATCTAATACTGATCAACAATTTGACACAGCTATTTATCAAAACAAAATTGTCTGGCTTGATTGCCGCAGCCAAAAAGGCAGTATTTATATGACAAAATTTGCATTTGCTCCCCAAATTACCTCAGTCAGCCCAACGCAAGTTTCAGCAGGGGGAATCCTTACCATAACCGGCACTAATTTTGGCTATGCCAAGGAAGACTCACAAATTCAGTTTGCTAATGGCGTGGTTTGTCTTATGCAAAACTGGACTAACACCCGGATAACCTGCGTTGTTCCCAACAATGCCAAGACAGGCCCTTTGAAAGTAATTACCCAGGGCGGAGAAAGTAATGCAATTATGGTTACCGTAACCAATCTAAACACACCGCCTCAGATGCTTTTCTTAGTAAATATTCGTAATCAGTACTTGTATTGGTCGGGTTACGATAAAGAAGATGGTTACAGGATAAGGTATTCCTATAGAGTGGATACAAGAGAGTGGAGCAAGCCTTCATATGCTAATTGGATTTTGATTGAATATCTACGGAGAAAGCTGGCGCTAAAACCAGGACAACATATATTTGAAGTTAAAGCTATTGATGCAAAAGGGTGGGCATCAAAAGTAAAATTAAAGACATTTTATATAAAGCTGTAGCGGAGCCTTAGGGGATAGCTACGATTGTGGATAAGTTTTGCTAAATTTAATCATTATGCGAGTGAAAACCTATACGGCGCTTCGGTTTCTCCGACGGCTCTAATAATTTCCTTATCGCATCAAAAACAACCCTAAACTGCTGGTCGTATTTTCGTTCCATGGCCTCAATTTTTCGCCTAAGTTCACCATGCGTTAATAATATCTCACGCAGTTTAATGAATGTTCTGATAATCTGAATATTGACTTGAATAGCTCTTTTGCTATTAAGAACCGAAGAAAGCATAGCTATCCCAGGCTCTGTAAAGGCGTATGGCGGGTAACGTAATCCCATCTTATCACTAGAATTGGAGGTGACAAATTGGCGCCTCCAATTTTTAAATTCCTGCTTTGTTAATTGGAACATAAAATCTGCCGGAAACCTATCTAGATTTCTGTGCACTTGCCGTTTTAAATACTTTGTTTCAACTCCGTAAAGTTTTGCTAAATCCTTATCCAGCATCACTTTTCTACTTCGAAATAAAAGTATCTTGTTTTCTATAGCATCCTGCGGAATTAGATTTGTTGTCATTACTGCCATTTTTTGATTCATAAAATTTTCCTCCTTTTACTCCAGCCATAAGTTCCTGTCTAAGCTCCGATAGCTTATTGCCTCGGAAATATGTATTGTGTCTATCAATTCCTTATTATCCATATCCGCAATTGTCCTTGCGACCTTTCGTATCTTATCATAAGCCCTTGTGCTTAATGAAAGCTCCGTAATAGCCAGTTTTAACAGCTTGATAGCCTCATCAGTCAGCTGGCAGTATTTGTCCATATGTTTCGGTGGAAGCTGGGCGTTGCAAGGTATGCCTATGGGCTTGTACCGGATTTTTTGAAGTTTTTTTGTTTCCAGTACCCTTTTTCTGATTTCTGATGAACTTTCGCTTTTTGCTTTGTCCGTAAGCTGGGAATATTTAAGCGGAGAGACCTCAATCTGGATATCAATCCTGTCCAGGAGAGGGCCTGAGATTTTGTTTAAGTAACGCTGTATCTGTGGCGGCGAGCATTTGCATTCTTTTGTAGGATGAGTCAGATACCCGCACGGGCAGGGGTTCATAGCGCAAACAAGCATAAATTTTGCGGGGTATTCTACAGACCCTGCAACACGCGTAATCAATATTTTTCCTTCCTCAACCGGCTGGCGCAGGCCCTCTAGAATATTGCGCCTGAATTCAGGCAATTCATCTAAAAACAATATGCCATTATGCGCAAGGCTTATTTCTCCTGGCTGCAGATTAACTCCGCCTCCCAGGAGGCCTGCGTCAGATATTGAATGGTGTATACAGCGAAAAGGCTTTTTTAAAATCAAGGACTCGTTGTTTTTTATCAAGCCCGCGATGCTGTGTATCTTTGTGCTTTCCAGGGCTTCTTCATATGTCATATCATCCAAAATAGCAGGAATTCTCTGCGCAAGCATTGTTTTGCCTTCACCTGGCGGGCCTATCATCAGGATGTTATGAGAGCCACATGCCGCAACTTCTATAGCCCTTTTTGCATGCTGATTTCCTTTTACATCCGAAAAATCCAAAAGGTTTGCAGCAGCTTTGCTTAAGGCGGATTTGATGTTCGCTTTACAAAACTGCAATTGTATCTCACCTTTTAAGAAACTTATAAGCTGGTTTAGCGCCTGTATTGCAATTACATTGCATTCCTTTACCATGGTAGCTTCATTGACGTTTTTTTCAGGGATTATGAAAATCTTACTTTTTTCCACACTCATTGCCCGCGGCAGGATACCATTTACAGGCCTTACAGTTCCGTCCAAAGAAAGCTCGCCGCAGACAACAATATCCTTTAATTTGTCCTGCTCCAAAACGCCTCTTGCGGTTAGTATCCCTAAGGCTATCGCAAGGTCGAAACAGGCGCCTTCTTTTTTTACGTTAGCCGGCGCCAGGTTTACCGTTATCTTGCAGGCATTAAAATCAAAATGCGAATTTTTAATGGCTGATATTACGCGTTTTGCAGATTCCCTGCATGCTGTATCAGGCAGGCCTACTATAAAAAAACCCGGCATTCCACCTGAAACATCCACTTCTACGTCAACCCTGTAGCCTTTGATTCCGTGTGTTGTCCTTGATTCAACCTTTGCTAACATATGCCCTCCCAATCTTATTAGTAGCTACCCCTTAAGAGGTAGCTACGCTTGTGGATAACCAGAACAATCGAAGGCGTCTTTAATGTGCTCCATCTCTATTACACTGTATTTTTTATCAAGCAAAAGAGATATTATGTCAAATCTACACCGTAAATGATTCAGGCCTTTATTCGACAGCCACATATTTGCTAAAGCTATAATTTTTTTCTGTTTTTTCTTATTGACGCTTTCAAATGGCGCAATAAACTTATCCGAAGTGCGGGTTTTTACTTCAATAAAACATATGCAATCACGGTCTTTTGCAATAATGTCTATTTCGCCATACCTTAATCTAAAGTTTTTTTCTATTATTTTATAACCCAATTTTTTAAGGTACGATGTTGCCAATATTTCCCCCGCAGATCCCACGGTATTCATTTTGCCTCCTTAAAAGTAGCGAACCCTTAAGGGCCCGCTACTTTGTGGATAACTACCTACTCTTCGAATGCCGAAAGAACCAGGCTGGCCAGCTTTTCCTTAAGCGCCTTATTCAAAAGGTCAACGGTATTATACCAGCGCCCATTTTTACCCTTTTCCTGAGGCATGCTTACAAATAGCCCCTCTTGCCCGGCGACTATCCTCAAGCCCTTTATAAGGAAGGTTCCTGCAACAGAGATATCCGCGAAGCCCTTTAATGGGCTTTCGCCGTCTAAGCGGTGCACGCGCTCTACCCTGATTTCAAGTGCTTCATTTCCCATATTTCCTCCTTGGCAGTATCTGCCTTTTTTAAAGCACATTTTTAAGCCCTCACTATAATAGACTGTTTTTTTATTGAAATTATTTCAAAAAAATGAAAAAATGAGTTTTATTAATAAAGGCAATTTCACTTGAAAATACGCTATAGGCGTAATATAATAAGTGCAAATCGGAGGCATGAGGTATTATGATAAAAAAGAGGGATTACTTAAAGCAGTACAAGGATTTTACGACAGAAGACCCCTGGCGCGTGTTCAGGATAATGAGTGAATTTGTCGACGGGTTTGAAGAATTATCCAATATTAAAAAAGGCGTCGCGATTTTCGGCTCAGCCGCCACCAAGCCAAACAACAAATATTACCACCTTGCCGAAAAGATAGCGTATAACATTGCCAAGGCAGGCTACGCTGTTATAACAGGCGCAGGCCCTGGCATTATGGAAGCTGCGAACAAAGGCGCAAAAAACGCAGGCGGCAATTCAGTAGGCCTTAATATAGAAGTACCGGTAGTCCAGAGGCCAAACCAGTATGTTACGCAATTGCTGAGTTTTCGTTACTTTTTCTGCCGTAAGGTGATGTTTGCCAAATACGCCAAGGCATTTGTCGTATTTCCCGGCGGTTTCGGCACAATGGATGAATTTTTTGAAGCAATTACACTGATACAGACCCAGAGAATCCCCCCGTTTCCTGTCATACTAATAGGAGGCGAATACTGGAAGGGCCTTATGCACTGGATAAACGAAAAGATGCTCAAAGAGGATAGGATAGAAAAACAGGATCTGCAGTTATTTAAAATAATAGACGAGCCCAAGGAAATCGTCCCTTTCATAGACAATTTCCATAAGAAGTTTAATGCCTGACCCAGGAAAATCACTCAAGCTCTGCTACAATATAATGTATAAATTGTACGGCCCACAGCACTGGTGGCCTGCGAAAACAGCTTTTGAGGTAATTATAGGGGCCATGCTAACGCAGAATACTTCGTGGAAAAACGTTGAAAAGGCAATAGCGAATTTAAGAAAAAATAACAAGCTTACTCCAAAGCAATTACGCGATATAGATAAAAATAAATTAGCGCTGCTTATTAAGCCATGCGGCTATTACAATATAAAGGCAAGGCGGCTTAAGAATTTCATTGATTTTCTTTTTAAGAATTATAACGGCAGTTTAAATAAATTTTTTGCCCTGCCAACAGGCAAAATCAGGCACGAGCTTCTGTCAGTAAACGGCATAGGCCCTGAAACAGCAGATTCTATTTTACTATACGCTGCCAAAAGGCCCGTATTTGTGGTTGACGCATATACAAAAAGGCTGCTTGTAAGGCAGGGGTTAATAAAAGAAGACGCAGGCTATGAGCAAATACAAAGGCTTTTTGAAGGTAGCCTGCCTAAAAGTATAAAGTTGTTTAATGAATACCATGCCTTAATTGTGCGGCACGGTAAGGATGTTTGTAAGAAGGCCCCGAAATGCCAGATATGCGCCCTGCACAGCGGCTGCAAGAGAAAATAATAAAATGGATATTGTAACAAAGACCATATCATTAAAAACAAAAGGCAACTGCCACGTAATAAATATTACGCCAGAAGTTAATGAGGCGCTTTCTGAGACAAAAATGAAAGACGGCACTGTGACTATTTTTATAATAGGCTCAACCGCGGCAATAAGCGCAATTGAATATGAACCCGCATTGGTAAAAGATTTAAATGACTTTTATGATAGAATAGCGCCTTCTAATGTGCCTTATGCTCATGATGCAACATGGGGTGACGCTAACGGCTACTCGCACATAAGGGCAACTGCCACAGGCGCGTCATTTGTTGTTCCGCTTGTAAAAGGAAAGCTTACACTAGGCACATGGCAGCAGATAATTTTAATAGATTTTGATAACCGGCCTCGTTCGCGTGAAATAGTGCTGCAGTTTACGGGGAAGTAAATGGACAATTTCGAAAAATATTACAATAAGCTTAACGAGAAGCAGAAACAGGCCGTAGATACTGTTGACGGGGCTGTTTTGGTTCTGGCAGGCCCTGGCACAGGAAAGACCGAGCTTTTGTCTGTGCGCGCGGCAAATATCATACGCCAGAAAAAAGCTTTGCCTGAAAATATCCTTGTGCTTACCTACACAAATTCAGCTGCCAAGGCAATGAAAGAGCGTATTGGCTCAATGTTAGGCCCGAAAGGCTACGAGATCGAAGTTTGCACCTTTCACAGCTTTGCGAACTCTATAATACTTGAGTCAGAAGAAGCTGCAAATTATATACAGGAAAAAATAGAAATAACGGACATTGAAAAGGTAAAGGTGCTTGAATATATATTAGACAATACAGAAGGCATTGACGCAATAAGGCCTTTCAGGGCGCCTTACACATACAGAAGGCAGATAGAAAGCAAAATAAGCGAGCTTAAAAAAGAAGGCATAACGCCTGAAGAGTTCCAAGGCTATACGGAAAACCTGAAGCAGGATGATGTGTATATCCAGGAAAAGCACATACCGCGCCTTAAGGCGTTAGCTAAAGCCTATAAATTATACGAGGCTTATAAAAGAGGCGAAAACAAGGAAGTCTTTGACGAAAGGGGCAGGTATGATTTTGATGATATGATAATAGTCGCCCTTGAAGCATTGAATAAGGAAAAGGCCCTTAAAGAACAGGTACTGCAGCAATATACTTACATAATGGTGGATGAGTACCAGGATACAAACGGAGCGCAGCTTGAACTTTTGTTTGAAATTGTAAATGAAAAAACCCCCAATGTCTGTTGTGTCGGAGATGACGACCAGTCCATATATAGGTTCCAGGGCGCAAGCGTAGGCAATTTTAAAATTTTTAAGGAGCATTTTTTAAACGCCAAAGTTATTTCCCTGGAAAATAATTACCGCTCAAGCAAAGAAATTATCGACATATCCCAGAACATAATAAGCCAGCTCCCTGAAGCTGAAAGAGCAGCAGCTAAAAAACTCAAAAGCGCCTGCGACTATAAGGATAAAACAATAAGCTTCAGCCAGTTTACCACAGAAACAGAAGAGATACTTTACGTCGCGGAATATATACAAAAGCTAAATAAAAGGGCGCCTTACAGCGAGATGGCGGTGCTGGTCCGTAAAAGGGACAATATCCTTAAGATAATAGATATTTTCCAGCAAAAAGGCATACCTTATGCCACGGACGGCAAAGAGGATATTTCGGGTGAAAAGCGCGTAAGGCAGATGCTGGACGTGCTTTATCTGGCAAATATGCGCGATACCGCGGATGCATCAGAAAAAGACGCTTTCTTTTACCGCGTCATATCAGGCGATTATTTTAAAATACCCACTCAGGACATATTAAAAGTAATAAACATCGTAAAACAAAAAAGAAAAGAAGATAGAAAAGAAACAACCCTGTTATGCGAGTTTCTCGATATGTTTCCCGCGCAGAAAAAAGGGCCTTTTAAAAATATTGAACAGCTTAATTTTGCCGCATCCGCGATACGCCAGCTTTTGGAAAAATCGCAGGATACGCCTGTGCACGAAATACTGATGCATTATATAAAAGACACAGGGCTTTATGGCTTTATATTAGAGGAGTTTAAAAGCAATAATGTGCTGCGTATAAGGGAGCTAAGGGCATTATCGTCTTTTGTGAATATGGTCAAAGAATATGATTTGATCCGCCCGGGAATCAAGCTTTCGGAATTTATAGATGAAATAGAAATGCGCAAAGAGCATGATATGCCGCTTAGGGGAGAGCTTGTAACGCAGACGCAGGAAGGCGTAAGAATACTTACAGCGCATGCCTCCAAAGGGCTTGAGTTTAGCGTGGTTTTTATACCGTTTTGCCTGCAGGATAAGGAATGGCCGGCATCTGCTTTGGCTGACTGGATACCGCTGCCCCCTGAAATTTTTAAGACAAAGCACAAAGTAAAAGATAAGGCGCGCCTGAAAGAGCTGCAGCTTTTTGACGAGACAAGGCTTTTTTATGTTGCGTCAAGCCGCAGCAAGGCTCAGCTTATCTATACGGCGAGCCCCACAGAGAGCAATGTTACCAGCCTTTATATAGAAAGAATAGGACTTGCTATAAAAGATAACGAGACAAAAGAGCCCGAAACCATAAAGAGCGCGCTTTTAACGACAGATAAGAAAGATCCTTTTATAGGCACAGAGGCTATACTTAAGGACCTGATAGCAGAGCTTTCGCTTAACCCGACCAGCTTAAACAGTTATATTAACTGCAAAAGAAAGTTTTTATATAATAGCGTACTGCAGATACCTTCTACCAAAAAAAGGCAGCTTGTTTTCGGCAGCTGTGTTCATAAGGCATTAGAGGAGGTTTACAGGCATTTTAAGCAAACAAAGAAATTTCCTGATTTCGCGTTTTTCAGGGATTCATTCATGAAAGAACTCAAGTTCCAGGGCGTTGATAAGTCTATATACACACAATGTGAGCGCGAGGTGGAAAAGCTGATAGGCTGGTATAGAAATGAATCTAAAAATCCAGTAGAGCCCTGGGGCCTTGAACAGCGCCTGGTCATAAACATAGGGACAATAGTTTTTAAAGGTTATTACGATAAAACAGAAATTGAAGATCAAAAGAAAAAGACAATAAGGGTACTGGACTATAAGACCGGAAAACCGGATAAGCATTTAAGGGATATAAAAAATTGCAAGGACTTATCAAGCGATGAGTGCGACGGCTACCTGCGCCAGCTGGTTGCGTATAAGCTTCTTTTTGACCGCTCGGTCAAAATAAACAAAGGTTATAAAGTGGAATCAGGCAAGCTTATTTTTATAGACAGCTTGGAAACAAAAGACTTTAAAACCTACCAGACAAAGATTGCAGACGAGACTGTAAAAGGGCTGGAGGGCGTTATAAAGGCCTGCTGGAAGAAAATAAACAACCTGGAATTTGAAAAACTGTCTGAGCCCGACGACAAAAAATGCGGTACCAGAAAAAGGCAGATGTGTGATTATTATGATATATGCTGGGGCAGATAAGCCCGAGTCTAATATAATATGTTGAAATTATTAGCGGCGTGTGTTAATATAAATTTTAGGTGAAAAGAGATGATATTCGGATTATTTAAAAGAAAACAGGTTGTATTAACAAGCAAGAGGTACCCTCATTTATCAGAGGCAAAGCAGAAGCCTGTAAAGAAAAAAATTTCTAGAAAAAAGCCCCTTAAAGCCAAAAAACAAAAAGCCCGTAAAAAATCCCTTGCAAAAAAAATCCCCAAAACGGCTAAGGCTAAAAAAACTAAGGGAAGGAGGTTTAAGATGGAAGAAAAAAGCAAGGTAAAGGAAATAAGGATAGGGGAAATAACGCATTTCTTTCCGCATGTAAATGCAGCCGTAATAAAACTAAAAAGCGCGCTTACCGAAGGTGAAACTGTCCATATAAAAGGCCATTCGACTGATTTTAAAGAACAGGTTACTTCAATGCAGATTAACAACAAGCCCATTCAGGAAGCGAAAAAAGGGCAGGAAGTAGGCCTTCTGGTAAAAGAGAAAGTGCGCAAGGGCGATATGGTATTTAAGGAAAAATCTTAAAAAAATCCAAGTGACAATCAAACATTTTAAATCAGGCTTTGTTACGATAGTAGGTAAACCTAACGTCGGAAAATCCACCATACTTAATTGGTTTTTCGGCGAAAAGCTTGCCATAGTCTCTTCCAAGCCAGAGACAACAAGAGAGAATATACGCGGGATACTGACCACGAAGAACGCGCAGGCGGTTTTTATAGATACCCCGGGCATACACAAGGCGCACCTTCTACTGGGAAAAGAAATGGTTAAAAAGGCAAGAGCGTCGTTAGGCGAGGCTGACCTTTTGCTTGTAACGGCCGACGCGGCAAGCGGCATAGAACAGGATGACGAAAGGCTGTTTGCTTTGGTTAATGAAACTAAAATTCCCGCCATAGTGCTGCTCAATAAAATGGATATAGTAAAAAAATCAAAAGTATTACCGATGATAGAAAGCATATCCGCAAATTACAAATTTCTGGATATTATACCCATATCCGCCTTAAGCGGCGATAATATGGACGTGCTCAAAGAAAAGGTTTTTGAAAACCTTAAAGATGGGGATAAATATTATCCGGAGGAGCAGCTTACCGATAAAGATACGGTATTTCGCATATCTGAAATTATAAGGGAAAAGGCGCTTGATCTGACCAGGGATGAAGTGCCTCATTCCATAGCCGTATTTGTGGACCGGATGGTCCAAAGGCCGGACAAGGATATTATGTATATAAACGCGTGCCTGTATGTTGAGCGGCAATCGCAAAAGATAATAGTGGTCGGCCATAACGGCAACATGATAAAACAGATAGGCACCCTCGCGCGAAAAGACATAGAGAAACTGCTAAATAAAAAGGTATTTTTGGAGTTATGGGTAAAGGTTTTGAAAAACTGGCGCAGTGACCCTGGCGCCATAAAAATGCTGGGATTGCAATAGAATTCACCCCGCCCTTCCTAAAAACAATATATATAACAGGAAGAGATGGGGGCTAATAAATAAAGATATTTTTAATGGAGTAAGGAAAGGAAGGGCGGGGTGAAGCAGGCAAAGGTATATTCAGTAATTTTAATACCACAGTTAGGGCAGTATCTGGTTACATTGGAAGAGATGGATGGCATCAGGCTTGTGCCTATATGGGTGGGATCTTCTGAAGGTATGGCCATAGCTGCCAAGGTTGAAGGCCAGACATTTCCCAGGCCCATGACGCATGACCTCATGGCAGATATCTTCAAAAAATTTAATATAACCGTGGAAAAGGTAATAGTCACGGACTTAAAAGACAGCACTTTTTTTGCCAAAACGATTCTTACGCGCGATGGCCAAACAATAGAAATGGACGCGCGCCCGAGCGACAGTATCGCGCTTGCGGTAAGGCTCAACGCGCCTATCTTTATAGATGATATGGTATTTGACAAATGCCCTCTTATACAGAAACCCATTACAGAAGAAGAGGTAAAGGGTTTCAAAAAAGAATTAGAAAACTTAAAGCCGGAAGACTTCTTTAGGGAAACCTAATATGCAAAACGCAGGTTTAAAAGAGGCTAAAAGATACGCCGCATTCAGGCATAACCTTGCCATATTTGAAATTTGTTTTACGCTGGCCTTTTTGGCAGCGATTTACCTTAGCGGTATTTCCTTACAGTTTAAATTATTCGCCGAGGCGATAAGCTCAAGCCGGATAGTGATAGTGGCTGTGTACGCTTTCCTTTTGGCTCTTTTTTATGATTTAGCCACGTTCTGGCTGGATTACACTTCAGGCTTTTGGCTGGAGCACAAGTTTCACTTATCCCGCCAGAATTTTTTATCATGGCTTAAAGATTATTTCAAAAAAATGCTGATAGGCGGCGTATTCGGCCTTATTATAATTGAGGCGTTATATTTTATGATGCGCAAGTTTCCTGGCAGCTGGTGGATTATAGCTTCTTTTTTCTGGATTCTTTTCAGCCTGCTGTTTGCCAAGATTTTTCCAGTATTTATAATACCCTTATTTTATAAATTAGAACAATTAAAAGACGAAGCCTTAAAAGGAAAGCTTATAAACCTGGCAAAGTCCGCGGGGATAAAAATTTTGGATGTATATACGATAGGCTTAGGCCAAAAAACCAAAAAGGCAAATGCCGCGCTAACCGGAGTAGGCGCATCAAAGCGGATTTTGTTATCAGATACTCTTTTAAGTAATTATTCGCAGGACGAGATAGAAGCGACCCTTGCCCATGAACTGGCGCATTATAAACACCGCCACTTCTGGAAACTCATAGCCTTAAGCCTGGTCAGCACAATACTGACATTTTTTATAGTGTCTCTGGTTTATGACCATGTTCTTGCCAATACCGTAAAGACAACTATTTACGACGTAAAACTTTTTCCGGTTTTATTTTTTATCTTTACATGCCTTAATGTAATGTTTATGCCTTTAGAAAACGCAGCGAGCAGGTATTTTGAAACGCAGGCAGATAAAGAGGCTATAGCGCTTACTCAGAAGCCAGCCGCCTTTGTTTCATTAATGGAGAAATTAAGCAGCCAGAACCTATCAGATCCCAGCCCGTCAAGGCTGGTCGAGATATTTTTTTACGACCATCCTCCCGCCGGTAAAAGAATAAAAATGGCGCAACATAAATGAAATAATTAATTTTTTTCCCTTGCGCAGCCGATATTTTTATGTTATAAATATAGACGGTGATGAAATTCAAAAATTAAGGAGGTGAATTGAATGAAAAAGCTAATAGTTATTGTATTATCTGTAGTTATGATTTTTGGTATTTTAACGCTTTCAGCGTCAGCAGAGCCTAAAAAGATAGACGGAGACAGACTGGAAAGAGGCACAAAAAATGTAGCCTTGGGGTGGACAGAAATACCCAATTCAGTTGTTAAAGTGACCAAAGACACAAACAACCCGTTTTTAGGCATTACAGTAGGCCTGGTTAAAGGTCTTCTTAACACAGTAGCAAGGACCACTTCCGGAGCAGTTGATATGGTTTCTTCTCCCGCGCGCCCGAAACAAAAAGCAGCGGCGATTAATCCGCAGATGGTTGAGCCCAGCGTTGAGGCTGCAACGAAATAGCGCGAAACGCTCGGTGGAAAACATTTGAAGATAATGAAAAAAGCAGGGCTATCTTAAGATAGCCCTGCTTTTTGTTGTTGTTAACAAAAATGAAACAAACTTTAGAAATAGTAAAAAAAATAGCAATCGAAGCCGGACACTTCCAGCTTAAAAGGTTAGGCCATATAAAAAGTATATCCTATAAAGGCAGGATGAATCTTGTTACGGATGTAGATAAGGCAAGCGAAGACATCATTTTTAGGCGCTTAAGCAGGCATTTTCCGGATTACAAAGTTCTTTCTGAGGAAGCAGGGGGGAGCTACAGGATAAGTAGCCAGCCGAAATGGGTAATAGACCCCTTAGACGGAACCACTAATTACGCGCATGGGTTTCCGGTTTTTAGCGTATCTATTGCCCTGGAAAAAAGCGGTAGCATTGTTTTGGGGGTTGTTTATGACCCAACAAGAAATGAGCTTTTCAGCGCGGCTAAAGATATGGGCGCTTTTTGCAATAATAAAAGAATTAAGGTTTCTTCTGTAAAGTTAATTGAAAAAAGCCTGCTGGCTACAGGTTTTCCATATAAGTTCGGTAAAGATATGCAGCGGAATGTAGAAAATTTTAAAAATTTTATGATGCGCGCCCAGGCAGTGCGCAGGGCAGGCTCTGCCGCGCTGGATCTTTGCTATGTTGCCTACGGCAGGTTTGAAGGGTTCTGGGAACAGGACTTGCACGCATGGGACACGCCGGCAGGCGCTATTATCGTTAAAGAAGCCGGCGGGGTTTTAAGCAATTTTAAAGGGGAGCCCTTTAACCATTATAAAAAAGAGATAGTAGCTTCCAATTCCAGGATACACAGCGCGATGCTCAAGATCCTGTCCAAGACCGCCTGAAAAATGGGGACAGCCACCAATTGCTTGTGAAATGTTTCACAGAAAATAGGTGGCTGTCCCCATTTTAATCTTGACTTTTATGTACTCATAGTGTATATTTAACTTTATAAATAGTTAATAGTACGAAGTATTTCTAAAGCGAATATTTCGTATAACAAAAAAAGGCGGTGCAAAAATGAGTAACCGGGAATTCGAAGATTTTATAAGGCATCTATCTGATCTTGTACCACACATCCGCAAACAAATGCTCAGGACTCAAAAGAACGCGCTTACCATGGGGGTAATATCTTTGCCACAGATGACCATACTCGAATATCTATATGACAGAAAAGACTGCATAATGAGCGACATCGCGGAACTTCTTTTGGTGTCCATGAGCGCAGCTACCGGGCTTGCAGACCGAATGATAAAAAACGGCCTGCTTAAAAGAAGCCATAATGCCAAGGACAGGCGCACAGTAATAATAGCGCTTACGCCAAAGGGCAGGCAGATGGCAAAATCCTTTCTTTCCGTACACCGCAGGATGATAAGGAAGGTTTTCCAGAAGATAAGCGCCCAGGACCGCAGAAAGTACTTGGAAATAGTCAGAAAAGTGCATAAGAATTTAATGACAGAATAAAAGAGATAAAAATGAGAAAAAAACAAGTTAGTATTTATATATTCATCTTTATTATATGCGGCTTTATTTTTTGTGCCTCAGTATATGCTTTGGGCAGTGCGCCTAAAAAGGGGCCTGAGAGCGATTTTGACAAAGAGGCTTTTATAGAATCCGCAAAAACAGACAAGGTATTAAAAATCGGGCTCCTTGACTGCGTAACCTATGCCCTTAAAAACAATTCCGAAATATTAATAAAACAGATTGAGCCAAAGTTAAAGGAAGGCGATGTAAAAATCGCAAGGGATGAATTTGAACCTGATTTTACGGCCAGTTATAACCTGCACAACGAAGCAAGCCTGTCCAGCAGCATATTGACAGGCGCTGCCACCTCTACTTACAGGGATATAAACTTTAACGCCGGTATTTCCGGAAAGATAACGACCGGCACAGAATATAATCTTGAATTTCTTAATCAAAGATATAAGAGCAACTCCGCGATTCAGAGCATAAACCCTTATTATGCTACTGAACCCAGGATAACCATAACGCAGCCCTTGTTCCGCGGTTCCGGAATACTGGTGAATAAGGCTGATATAACAATCGCCAAAAATAACAAGCAGCAGTCCGATGAAAGTTTTAAAGATGAGGTTATGACAGTTGTCACGAATACCAAAGCCGCTTATTATAATTACATATACTTTCTTGAAAATTATTCCATAGCTAAAGCATCCTTGCAAAGAGCCAGAGACCTTATGGAAATAAATAAGGCGCGGTATGAAAAAGGCCTGATAAGTTCAGTGGACCTTTTGGAATCAGAGGCAGCTGTAGCGCAAAGGGAAAAAACCGCTATAGCCGCAGAGTCTTCTTTAAAAAAAGCAGAGGATGAATTGAAACTGATAACCAATTTAGTGGACGACCCTCAGCTCTGGAATGCTTCCATAGAGGCAATCGACAGGCCGCAAACCCAGGTTTTTGAAACCAGTCTGCCGGATAGCCTACAGAACGCGTTCAAATACAGGCCTGACTATAGCGCGGAAAAGATAAGCTTAAAAAGCAGGGATATCAGAATAAAAGTTGCGCAAAATGAATTAATGCCGACTCTGGATTTAACCGGCAGCTTCGGCCTGAATGGACTGGACAGGGGCTACGAGCAGGCGCTGGACAAGGTAGATACGGATTTTAAGGATTGGACAGCAGGGGTTAAATTTACTGTGCCATGGGGCGGCACAGAGCGCGCCAAATATGACCAAAGAAAGTTAGAAAAGGCGCAGGCTTTAATAGCATTTAAGAGGCTGGAGCAGAACATTATTCTTGAGGTAAGGGACAAAGTCAGGGAAGTGGATATTCAGCATAGGCAGTTTGTGGCTGCCGGGATTTCGAAGGAAAAAGAATCACAGAATTACGAGGCTCAAAAAGAAAGATATGTAGCAGGCCAGGTATCTACGCATGATATGCTGGATTATCAGGATGCTCTCGCCCAGGCGGAACTGGAGCTTATGAGGTCGCTGATTGACTATAATATAGCTATTATTAATTTAGATAAAGCCGAAGGTTTAACCTTGGCGAAAAATGATATACAGCTGGAGGATTAAGATGGGAAAGTCATACCGTAATTTGTCTTTAATTTTTTGCCTGGCGCTTTGTATTTATTTTTTAACAGGCTGCGGCGGCAAAGCAAAGCTTGAAGCTAACAATGAGGCAGTGCCTGTTAAAGTAATGAAAGCAGAGCTTAAAGACATGCAGAAAAATATAGAATATGTAGGCAGCGTAAGAGCGCAGGACGAAGCAGTTATTTATCCTAAGGTTGGCGGCAAGGTCCTGGAGAAGCTTAAAGAGGATGGAGCGAGAGTTTTTAAAGGTGATGTCGTTGCCTATATAGACCGCGATGAAGTAGGTTTTAAATTTGAGAAAGCTCCGGTAGAAAGCCCGTTAACCGGCATAATAGGCAGGTTCTATGTTGATAAAGGCGCAAGTGTGACCACGCAGACTGCCATTGCCCTTGTAGTTGACATGGATAAAGTGAAAATAAATCTGGATATGCCAGGGATGTATTTACATAGCATTAAGCCTGACCAGCAGGCTAAGATTACAGTTGACGCCTGGCCTGAGGATGTATTTACGGGCAATGTAACCAAAATAAGCCCTGTTATTGATATGGATACGCGCACTGCTCCGGTAGAAATAACCATAAATAACCAGCTGCACAGGCTAAAGTCAGGAATGTTTGCTAATGTGCAACTGCCCTTGGAAGAACACAAGGCAGTAGTCTCTATTTTAAAAGAGGCGGTTATCGGCAAGGCCTCGTTTCAGTATGTTTTTATAGTAAAAGATAATAAGGCAATTTTAAGAAATATTAAAATAGGCATTCAGCAAGGCCCGTATCTTGAAATAACAGACGGAGTAAAAGCAGGTGATCCTGTAGTGATTGCAGGACAGCAAAGGCTTAAAGACGGCGTTTCAGTAGCGGCAGAGGAATAAATATGAATTTACCGGAATTTGGAGTTAAAAAACCAGTTACGAATTTGATGATTTTTTCGGCAATTATTATAATTGCCCTTTACAGCCTTACCAGACTCGGTATTGACCAGATGCCGGAGATAGAGCCGCCTGCCATAACAGTAATTTCTTCATATCCCGGGGCAAGTTCAGAAGACGTAGAGACAAAAGTAACAGAGCCCCTGGAAAACCAGCTCTCTACAACGCCAGGGATTGAAAAAATAACATCGCGTTCTATTGAGGGTGTTTCGCTTATAACCCTTAAGTTTAAATGGGGCACAAACCTTGATGAGGCATCAAACGATATACGTGACCGCATAGAACTTACCAAGCAGCTTTTGCCTGACATACCGGATGAGATGAGCAATCCCTTCATATTCAAATTTAACACGGCAAATTTCCCGATTGTTTTTGTGTGCTTTACAGCGGAACAAACATACCCGGAATTATTTGATTTAGTAGATAAAAGAGTAGGAGATTCCTTAAGGCAGATTCCGGGAGTAGGCACTGTGCAGCTATTCGGAGGACTGGAACGCCAGATAAATGTCTGGATTAACAGGCAGCGCCTGGATGGATACGGCCTTTCAATACTTGATATACAGAATGCGTTAAAACGCGAAAACATCACCCAGCCCTTAGGCAGTATAAAATCAGGGCTTACTGACTATCTATTGCGCTTACCCGGAGAATTTGCCAACCCCGAGGAAATAAACCTTGTTATTTTAGGAAAAAGCAACGGCAAGTTTGTATATCTTAAGGATGTGGCGATAGTTGAGGACAGCTTTAAGGAGCAGACGATGTACGTGCGGTTTAACGGGCATTCCGGAATTATGATGATGATACAAAAGCAAACAGGAACAAATACCGTTGAAGTCGCGACGCGGGTAAAAAGTAAATTAAAAGAGCTTCAAAAGGCACTTCCTGCAGATGTTAATATGTATACGATCTTTGATACTTCAAAAGATATAATAGACGCGCTTAATTCTCTTAAATCTTCAGTTTGGTTCGGTATACTGCTGGTAATATTGGTTGTATGGTTTTTCCTTCGGCAATTTTACGGCAGCTTAATTATAGCGTTAACTATTCCGTTTTCGCTGTTAATCGCCTTTGTGTATCTTTTTTTAAGCGGCAAGACCATAAACATCATAAGCCTTTCATCCCTGGCAATTACCGCAGGCATGGTTGTCGATAATGCCATTGTAGTAGTGGATAATGTGTACCGTCATTTGGAAAAAGGCCAACGCACCCAGGAAGCCGCTATTTACGGCACATCGGAGATGTATCTGGCAATCGCTGCTTCTACCTTAACTACGGTAGTTGTATTTTTCCCGATGCTATTTATAAGCGGAGTTGTAGGCATTATGTTCGGGGAGCTTGCCATAATAATTATAGTTACGCTTATAGCATCTCTTTTTACAGCCTCAACATTTACCCCGATGCTTTGCTCAAAATTCTTTAAAAATATTACGCCAATAAAAAAAGGGTGGGTAAAGAAATTCTACGACACATCTGAAAAGTGGTTTAAATCCTGGGAAGATTTTTATGCCAAATCCCTGGCATGGTGCCTTAGCCATAAGAAAATGGTAATAATTGGTTTTTCCGCAGTATTCGTATTCAGCCTTTTTTTAACCCCGTTTATAGGTAATGAGTTTATACCCGATGAAGATACCGGCGATATACGCATAACTGTTAATCTTGCATTAGGCACAAGGCTTGAAGAAACAGATAAGGTGGCAAGAAGAGTAGAAGAAATTTTTAAAAAAGATGTGCCCGAGGCAAAGTTTATTTATGTAAGGCCAGGCTCGACGCCGGGACAGGGCAGGGTAATGGGCGGGGCTTCAGGTGAACACGTTGTGGCAGCAGGCGCAAAACTTGTGCCGAAAACAGAAAGAAAACGCTCTGTCTTTGAAATAGGGCAGATAGTAAGGAATGATATAAAACGTATCCCAGGCGTGTTAAAAGCGGATGTCTCAACAGGCAACCCCCTGGGCCAGTTAATTACCGGGGTCGGCGGCAAGAAAATTCAGATTGAAATTATAGGGCATTCCTTTGAAGAGACAAATACCCTGGCAGAAACAATAAAAGCGATTATTGAAAAAATACCCGGGGCAGTAGATGCCAGCGTTTCAAGGGAAATAAACAGGCCTGAGTTAAGGATAGCAGTAGACAGGGAAAAGTCAGCAATGCTCGGCCTTGATATGAACACAATAGCCTCTACCTTAAAAACATTTATAGAAGGCTCAACTGCCGCGAAATACCGCGAAAAAGGCGAGACATACGATATTTTTGTAAGATTAGATGATGCTTCGCGTTCAAAAATAGAAGATGTGGAGAATCTATCCATTGTTTCCTCTATTACGGGGAAACAGGTAAAACTGGCCAATTTTGCCAAGGTCTATGAAACTACAGGCCCTGTTGAAATTGAACGCAAAAACAGGGAAAGAGTTATAAGGGTTGAATGCAATGTTTATAAGCGCTCAGCGGGAAAGGTAATGGAGGATATTAAAGCGCAGTTGCGAAAAGTAGTGCTACCTCCGGACATTATGATAAATTTCGGCGGAGAAGCAGAAGAGCAGGCAAAGGCTTTTAGTGACCTTTTCCTCCTACTTGTGCTGGGTATTATACTGGTTTATATGGTAATGGCGGCGCAGTTTGAATCCTTAAAAGACCCCTTTATAATTATGTTTTCAGTGCCGTTTACATTTACAGGGGTGTTGATAGGATTTTTCATAACACGCACAACATTGAGCATAATTACCTTTTTAGGTATTATTATGCTGATGGGCGTTGTCGTTAATAACGCAATAGTCTTAATAAGCTATATCGCAATTTTGCGGGCACGCGGGCTTTCAATGCTTGAAGCTGTTACAGCAGGCGGTAAGGACCGCTTAAGGCCCGTGCTTATGACGACAATCACAACGCTTGCAGGACTTTTGCCCTTGGCTTTGTCGCGCGGAGAGGGATCTGAAACGTGGCAGCCCTTAGGCATTACAATGATAAGCGGCCTGACTGTCTCAACGCTTGTAACCATGCTTTTTGTGCCCACGCTTTACGCAATATTTGAATCAAGAACCGCCAAAAAGGCCCGGCCTGTCGTTGTTAAGGAGGCAAAAACAAATGAATAAAATGGTAATGGTTGTATATAATGAGGCAATAGATGCGGAAGTGATGGAAGCTTTGGAAATCTGCGCCATAAAAAACTATACAAAGATTACCGCAGCCTTTGGCAAAGGAACCGCCTCGGGCACACACCTGGGCAATGACATATGGCCCGGAAGAAATAATATCTTATACGCCGCCTGTGAAGAAGAAACCGCAAAAAAGATGTTATCCTGCGTGAAAGAACTGCGTAAACCCCTGGGCAAAGAAGGCATTAAAGCCTTTATCTGGGACCTGTCAGGCCTTACCTAAACCCCCACACCAATTAAAGCATTTCATTTTTATAGGAAAATTGGTGTGGGGGTAAAAAGTGAAAAAAATGCTTGATTTTTTTTTATAATATGGTAATATTAACCATTGTTACGAACAACAAATAGCCCACCGAGAGGGGCCTGTTGGTTTTTTCTCTTTTGCCGATGGGCCCTTTTTTTATTGAGCACTTGATTTATGGAGCCCAAAGGGCGACATAAATCAATCTTACCTGAACTTCTTCTTCTGAAGGTGCGAAATATACCTTGGCTGAAGGCCAAGGTATCCCAGCGGGAACCTCTTATGCTAATTAAAACCGATAAAGACATAATCAGCTCATATCTGGAAGATTACTCCAACCTTAAGGGCGGCTTTGCGGAAAAGGTCGCAATCCCAGAAAATGAATCCGAAATAATAAGCCTTCTCAAAGAGGCGTCAGCCAAAAAAATCCCGGTTACAATCTCAGGGGCAGGGACTGCTGTAACAGGCGGGCGCATTGCCTTTGGCGGCATTTTACTATCTCTGGAAAGGTTAAACAGGGTAATTTCTATAGGCAAACACAGCGCAGTTGTGCAGGCAGGCGTGTGTTTGAAAGATTTTTTAAGTCAGGTGGACAAAAAAGGGCTGTTTTACCCGCCTGACCCTACTGAAAAAAGCTCATTAATAGGCGGTAACATTGCTACAGGAGCCTCGGGCGCGCGCACATATAAATTCGGCACAACAAGAGATTTTGTAAAAAGATTGAGAGTGATACTTTCTTCGGGGGAGATAGTTGACATAAAAAGAGGTGAAACTTTTGCCGGTAAAGACGGGGTATTAAAGATACCGCTTGTCTTAAGGCAGTCCATAGAAGTAAAGCTGCCCACCTATAAAATGCCGCAAACAAAAAATGCAGCAGGCTATTATGTAAGGCCAGGTATGGACGCGATAGATTTGTTTATAGGGCAGGAAGGCACTCTTGGCGTTGTAACCCAGGCTGAATTAAAGCTTTTGGATAAGCCGCACGGCATATTCTGCTGTTATGTCTTTTTTTCAACAGACGAAGATTGCCTTGAATTTATTTATGAAGCAAGAGAAAAGATGGACGCCTTGTCTTTGGAATATTTTGACAAAAATGCCTTAAACCTGATAAAAAGTAAACACCCTGAAATACCCGAAGGCGTAAACGAGGCATGTTTTTTCGAGCAGATTGTGGACAAAAATAACGAAGATGAATTAATCGCTAAATGGATGTCATTAATTGAAAAACATAAAAGTGACCCTGCCAAGAGTTGGTTCGGGCAAAGCGAAGAGGAGAAAAAGAGATTCCATGATTTCAGGCACGACGTGCCTGATACTGTAAACGAATTTGTAAAGCGCACAGGGCAGACCAAGATAGGCACTGACATTGCCGTGCCTGACAACAGTTTAGCGGAAATGCTGGCATTTTATAAAAAACATCTTTCTGCCTCCGGTATGTATTGCCTTATGTTCGGGCACATCGGAAACAGCCACGTGCACGTAAACATGCTGCCTAAAGATAAAGCAGAGCATGAGAAGGCAAAGGGCATTTACCTGGAATTCGTAAAAAAGGCCATATCTTTAAATGGGACGGTTTCTGCGGAGCACGGCATAGGCAAGGTAAAGCACCAATACCTAAAGCTCATGTACGGTGAAAACGCAATACTGGAAATGGCGCACCTTAAAAAAACATTCGACCCTTCCTGTATATTAGGCCTGGATAACATCTTTCCCAGGGAATTATTGTTGTAATCCGCCATATTTCTATTGCACCCCATACTTTATTATAGTAGAATAAAAATCAAATAATGAATCCAGCACCTTCTTTATATTTATATTTTATATTTTTAAAATATATTGAATGCTTAAAAGGTGCTGGATGAAGTTTTTTGTCAGTGACCTGCATTTAGGGGACGGCTCTAAGGCGGATGATTTTCATCGCGAGGCGGAATTTTTAAAATTCCTGAATTACGCGAAGCTAAGCTGCGAAGAGCTTATAATCGCAGGCGACCTTTTTGAGCTGTGGCAGTGCAGTTTAGAAAACATTCTCATTCGCCATAGCAGGATAGTGGCGGGGCTGCTTAATTTCAGCAGGCAGAAACGCCTCAGCTATATTATTGGCAACCATGACCATGCGCCATTCATAAAATATGTTAATTCAGGCTTAAACATAGTACTCGCATACGAAGATGAAAACGCAGGCCTGCACGCAGAACACGCAAACCAGCACGACATATTTAACCGCTGCAAAAATCCCGGCAATATAATTTCCCGTATATGTGGCTTGGGGGAAAGGCTGATACACCCTGATTTTGACGAATGGGCTACTAATGCTGCGCAAATAAGAAATAAAATTCCTCCGAGCAGCGCTGAATACCTTAAAAGAGGCGGCAATTTCTCGGAATATGAAAACGCAGCCATGGCCCTGATAAACAAAGGCAAAAGAATAGTTATTTTCGGGCACACGCACAGCGCAAAATTAATCAGGCTGGGTAGCGGCCTTTACGCGAATTGCGGGGCGTGGAGCGGCTCTGCAAAGCCGACATATGTGGCGGTAAAAGATAAAAGCGTTGAAGTAAGGGATGGTATTGACCATTCAGTAATATACGCAGAAAGAACGGTAAATTAAAATGAATTCAGGACCGATAATTAATGTTGATTTGCTGCCCGAAGACACGAGAAAAAAAGTTTTTATATATCTTACCAAGCTGATAAATTTATTAGATGATAATATAGTATCTATCTTTATATACGGCAGCGCCACAGGCAGAAATTATGTGGTTGGAAAATCAGATATTAACCTTGCCGTAGTTTTTAAGGAATTGCATTTCTCTGTTTTGAAAAAATCCCTCGAGGTAGTGTCCTGGGGTATTGCAAAAAAGATTCCTGCGCCGCTTATGCTGACCGTCAGGCATATACAAACATCAACAGATGCTTTTCCCATGGAATTTTTAGAGATGAAGAACAACCACCGCCTGCTTTATGGGCAGGATCTGCTTAAAGACCTTCCTATACAAGAGTCTAATCTAAGGCTGCAATGCGAACAGCAGCTAAAGGGCAAACTTATAAGAATAAGACAGGCATATCTTGAAGCAGGCTTAAACAAAAAGAGGATGCGCAGCCTGCTAAGAGATTCATTAAATTCTATTTTTCCCGTATTCAGGGGATTATTGCGCATAAAAATGAGACAGGAGCCGCCGACTGATAAAGAGCAGATAATAAACAATATGGCAAAATATTTTAAAATAGACCGCGAAATTTTTACTTCTGTCCTTAAAGAAACCGAAATAAGCGAGCTGTTTTTTGAAAAATACATAAAGGAAATAGAAAGGCTCGCAATCGATATAGACCAGATGTAATCTTTTAAAATTTAAAATGCAAAATTTAAAATTAAAATTCAAAATTCAAAGCTTATTGCCGATAATATTATTCCTTGCGGCAGCCACAACAGCGGCGCATGCAGAGGAAGCTGCCTTTGTGCCATACACCGGCTATGTGAATGATTATGCGAATGTTATCAGTAGCCAGGATAAAAACGCCATTGAGTCGTTGGCTCAGGAATTAGACACTAAGACAACAGCACAGATAGCTGTGGTAACAATTAAAACTACCTCGCCGCTTACAATAGAGCAATACGCAGTAGAACTGTTTCAAAAATGGGGCATAGGCAAAAAAGGCAAGGATAATGGCGTACTGATATTAATGGCAGTAGATGACAGGGCAGTGCGCATAGAGGTAGGCTATGGCTTAGAAGGCGCAATCCCGGATGCTATAGCAAGCAGGATAATAAGGGATGCAATGATGCCTGAGTTTAAAAAAGGCAACTTAAGTAATGGACTTGTCCTGGGTGCTGTCTATATAGCGCGATTAGCGGCAGACGAGTATAACATTGTTCTTTCTGGGGCAAAGAAATATCCGTATGCAATAAATACTGTGACGCCAAAAGCCTTACTAGAGACAATGTTAATTTTGGTCATATTTCTGCTTATATTCGGCCTGCGCTCAGGCCTGTTGTTTTATTTTCTTTCCGGAAGTGGAGGAAGAAGGGGCAAGTGGTACCATACCGGCTCAGGCAGCAGTCTTGGAGGTTTTGGCGGAGGTTTTGGCGGGTTCGGCGGAGGTATGTCCGGTGGCGGCGGAGCTTCTGGTAGGTGGTAAGTGAGCACGTAAAACGGAGGAACTTATGAAAAAATGGTTGGTAGTATTGATTATAATTGCGGTAATAGCAATTTTACTCGCAGGCTGGATCATTAAAGGCCTGAATGCAGTTGTTATCCTGCATGAAAACGTGCAGACTGCCTGGGCACAGGTGGAGAACCAGCTTCAGAGAAGAAGCGACCTGGTGCCTAATTTAGTAAGCACAGTTAAAGGCTATGCTGCGCATGAACAGGGCCTTTTTACGAAGATCACAGAGCTGAGAAGCCAGTGGGCAAAGGCGCAGACAACGCAGGAAAAGATAAAGGCAGCAGAAGGCATGGGCAATGTTTTATCCAGGCTGCTTCTTGTTGCTGAAAACTATCCTGAGCTTAAGGCAAATGAAAATTTCCTTACCCTGCAAGCACAGCTTGAAGGCACGGAAAACAGAATAGCTGTTGAAAGAAACAGGTATAATAACGCAGTCAGGGCCTTCAACACTTACATAAGAACGGTTTTTGGTTCGTTTTTCGCGGGGCTGCGCGGCTTAAAGCATCCTGCGGAATATTTTGAGGCAGAGGCTACCGCGAGAGCTGTTCCGAAAGTGGAGTTTTAATACAAATTTGCAGCGGAGCCTTAAGGCTCCGCTGCTGCTAAAGGTAGGATTTATGGACCGAAAAAAAATAAAATTAAACATAGATAATATAAAGCCTTTTATTGACCAGAAAAGTTTAGATGCCCTTACTCCGGAAATAATTGCGGCGGATGAAAAGATTAAAAAGGGTACCGGCAAAGGGGCAAATTTTTTAGGCTGGCTGCATTTGCCTTCCCGCACAGACAAAAAACTCATATCTGATATAAACAATATAGCCGGCGAGGTCAGGAAAAATAAAAGCATATTATTGTGCATAGGCATAGGCGGCTCTTACCTAGGCTCAAGGGCAGGCATTGAATTTTTATCTCCTTTATTTTCAAATAAAAGAGGTATCGGCGGCGAAGGAGTATTCTTCTGCGGCAATAACCTGAATTCAGACTACATTGAGGATTTGCTGGGCAGCCTGGAAAAGGATGCAGATATCTATGTAAATGTAATATCAAAATCAGGCACAACCATAGAGCCTGCGCTGGCATTTCGCCTTGTATATGACTATATGAGAAAGCGCTATGATAAGAAAGAACTTACAAAGCGCGTAATCTGTACTACAGACAAAGAAAAAGGCGCGTTAAAAAAGATGGCTTCTCAGCAGGGTTTCAGGACATTTGTAATACCCGATGATGTGGGCGGCAGGTTTTCTGTGCTTACGCCTGTCGGGCTTTTTCCAATGGCTTGCGCCGGCGTGAACATAGAAGAGCTGCTGAATGGTGCGGCAGATTTAGAACAGGATGTATCAAAAGAAAAAATAGAAACAATAGATGCGTATAAATATGCCGCGGTCCGCAACGCGCTTTATCGCCAGGGCAAACACATAGAGATACTTTCCGATTTTCACCCTTCTTTGCATTCAGTACTGGAGTGGTGCAAGCAATTATTGGCTGAAAGCGAAGGAAAAGAAGGCAAAGGGATTTTTCCTTCCATTGCTGATTTTACAACAGACCTGCATGCCATAGGCCAGCTTATACAGCAAGGGGCAAGGAACATATTTGAAACCTTTGTCATAATGCAGGCATCCGGTAAAAAGGCCCAAATACCGCAGCTGGAAGAAGACATAGATCAATTAAATTACCTGGCTGGAAAAACTCTCGATTATGTGGATAGCATGGCATACCGGGGTACTGTTCAGGCTCACACAACAGGCGGCGTGCCTAACATGACTTTACAGATACCGGAGCGTTCAGCATATTGTCTCGGCCAGATATATTATTTCTTTGAGATATCGGTGGCAGTGTCAGGATATCTGTTGGGCATAAATCCTTTTGACCAGCCCGGGGTAGAAGCGTATAAAAATAATATGTATAAACTGTTAAACAAGCCGCGGTAAACATTCAACATGCGTTTTTTCATTCTAGCCGTATTTTTGTTATGCGCCACGAGGGTTTATGCGATGCCTACGTCAGGCGCGGTTTTACCTGATAAAGGCAGCTGGTCTCAGAGCGCAGAGGTAAATTTCTTGTTTGAAAAAGAAATGAAGCGCCCAAAGGGAGAAGTGGAAAGCAGGCAGTATTTTACAACGCTTTCGTACGCGCCGAGCGACTGGTTTTGCTTTGATTTCAGGGCAGGCTGCGGCAATTTAAAATTTGAGGAAGCTTCGAGCAGCGCAATTAATTACAATACGGCGTTCGCAGGCGGTTATGGCTTCAGGTCCAGGCTCACGCAGCCCGATGAATCTTTTTTGGATATATTGTGGGGTTTTCAGCATACCAGCGTGCATCCTGACCCGAGAAATGTAAACAACACAAAAAATGAAATTAGCATGGACGACTGGCAGACATCAATAATATGCGCCAAGAAAATCAAATTTTTATATCCATATGCGGCAATTAAATACTCCAGGGTTAACTTAACGCGCATAACTAACGAATCCAAGGACAGGAAAGTATCAGGCTCTATTAACAGGGTAGGGCTTGCGGTAGGGACAGATTTTATAATTAATAAATATATAGACGCAAACATAGAAGGGCGCTTTTTTGACGAAAAAGGCCTTAGCGTTAATTTGAGCTGGAAATTTTAACAGTAAAAAGGTCCTTCGCTTCGCTCAGGATCAATTTGCCTGGGTGAAAGCAAAAGCAAATTGGAGGCAGATATGGAAAAAGTAAGAATAGCAAAGCAGCTTATAGTAACGACGCCGAATGAAGTCGGCACATTAAACAAGATATCCGCGGCCTTGAAAAATGTCGGCGTTAATATTCTGCATTTATGCGCTTCGGCGTTCGGGGAGGAAGCGCGTTTTATGATGGTGGTGAGCAATGCCGAGAAGGCCGTTTCAGCGTTAACGAAAATGGAATATGAGGTTGCGCAGGATAACGTTCTGGAAGCGGAGTTTGAAAATGCCCCAGGTACGCTGGCTCCTTTGGCGGAGAAACTGGGAAACGCGGGCGTGGATATTAAGTATATTTATGGTACTACATCAACCGGCGAAAAGGTAATATGCGTTATCTCAACAAACGACAACGAAAAAGCGCTAAATCTTATAAATAAACAACCGTAAAAATATTTTTCATAGAGTAAAAAATCCTTGACAAAGCATATATAGCTTGGTAAACTGAAACTGTATTAGAATAAGGAGGTGAAACAAAAATATGCGTATGAGTAAAAGTATGAAAATAACAATCTCGGGGGCTTTAATATTATGCTTTATAGCTATATCTTTGCCGGCTTTTGCCGCAGAAGGCAGTGCTATTGAGAAGATGGGCAAAAAATTAGGCAGAGGCTTAGTTAACGTAGTAACAGGGTGGATTGAATTACCCAAAAACATATACGATACCAGCGTAGAAACAAACAATCCATTAATGGGCATAACCTACGGTTTGGTAAAAGGTGTTGGCATGACAGTTGTAAGGACCGGCGCAGGTGCTTACGATGTAGTCACATTCTTATTCCCGATACCGGAAGGCTATAAGCCTGTACTTGAGCCCGAATTTGTATTTGAAGAAAAGTAAAACGATTTTTGAAAGGCGGGATGATTATTTCAAAAAAATAAATCATCTCGCCTTTTTTTAGAAGGCCAAAACCCATGAGCAATGTAAAAGAACGCAGAAGGTATATAAGAACAGAGCTTCCTATAATGGTAGTCTTAAGGATAAAGCAAGGTACTGCCATAGAGGAAGTCAACTCACAGACAAAGAATATAAGCGCAATGGGCATGATGATTGAGATTGAAAAAAAGGTTGCAGTAAATACGCCGGTAGAATTGAATTTAACTCCCCCGAACACCGCGAACCCGATTCACATAACCGCCAAAGTAGTGCGGTCAGAAAAAATAGAGGGGAAGAATGCATTTGACACCGGAATAGAATTTATAAAAATAGAAGAAGACAATAAAAATACATTTCTCAAGTTTTTGTGCGATATAATTTATAAAATATAAATAGCCCCTTTAAAATTATACTGACTGCGTGATGCTTAAACCATCTCTGGTTTTTAAAAAAAAATATCTCTGGTTTTTAATCCTTGTCGTAGTGGCATATCCTGTAAGCCCGCTTTTGTTTAATCTCTTTTTATTTTTAAAAGAACCCGTATTTTTACCCCCTGTTTCTCAAAGCACCCAAATAATTATACGTTCAGATAGTTACGGAGAAGGCCATTTTGGCGCGAGACGCTCAGGCGGCAAAAGAGCTCATAACGGATTAGATATAAAAGCAGACGCGGGAGAGCCTGTTTACGCTTCCAAAAGCGGATTTGCCAGGACAGGCTGGATAAAGACAGGCATGGGAAAATATGTGATTATCAATCACCCCTGGGGATACCAGACCCTATACGGCCATCTTAACGCAGTAACAATACCTGATAAGCAGTGGGTTTGGCAGGGCAGGCAAATAGGTGAGGTAGGCAAGACCGGGAACGCCAATCATAGAAGAATGCAGGCGCATTTGCATTTTGAAATAAGGCTTCATAGCAGGCATCTGGATCCGCTTGAATTTCTTCAGCCCGGGCAATTTATGCCGTTTTTTCAGCCGCAATTATTTTTTAAAAGCATAATCCGCCAAAAAAAGCCCCGATAATTTTACTTGCCCGGCGGCATTTCTTGTGATATAATTTAAACATAAAAAGGAGGAGCAAATGTATAGACGTTCTGCAATTATATTGTTAATATTATTAGTAGGGTTTTTCTTTTTTGTTTCAGCAACGCACGCTGCTGAGCAGGAGAACAAGGTTACAAAGTTTTTTAAGAATGTAGTTAGCTGGCCTTTTAATGTAGGCAAAAAAGGCGTAGAAGCTACGGAAAAGACAGCAGATAAGGCTATTACAACCGTTGCCGATACCGCTACCAGCACTGTTGAGACAGTGACAGGCCAGCCTGAAAAGGCCAAAGACATAGTAATGGATCCGATAAAAGGCACGGCAGAAACTGCGGCAACCGCGGTTGAAGGCGCTATTGAGATTCCGGTGGAAGGGACTACTGAAACATTTAAAGAAGAAGCAAGTAAACAATAAAAAAACGGCAAAACCCCCACCCAGCTTAGAGTTTTAGAAAGAAAAATCCTAATTTGGAGTGGGGGTTGTTTATATAGAGTGACGGATTCACCCCCACACCAATTATATATTATTAGCGTGTAGGGGCAATGAATAACATATTGTTAAGAATTAAAAATTATATATAAATATAAGAAAGGTTATAATTGGTGTGGGGGTGAAGATAAAAGTAAAATACCTTAAAGACGAAATAGCCGCGCTGGACATTGGAGGCGGCATTGATATCAACTCTTCCGCTTTAATTGAGACGGTCGGAAAGCTCGTCAAAAAAGGCATTAATAAATTCATAATTAATTTAAATGACGTTGATTTTATAGATTATAACGGGTTATCAGTCCTTGCCATAGCCTATAAAAGCGTCTTAAACAGCAAGGGTATTGTAAAGCTTGTGCATGTGCCCAACCACGTAATGGAACTTTTGCGCATCGTCAGGCTTGACAATGTATTTGATATATATAAGAATGTTGATGATGCGCTGGAAAGTTTTGACGGAAAAAAGCAGGCAAAAAAGCAACAAGAGCCTCACGATGAACACCCCTTAAGGAGAAGGTTCACCAGGCTTGATATGGATATAAATGTTTATTACAAAAAAAGCGACGCCTCCCCTACTGAGGCGTCTTTGCATTCAGGCCTGGCAGGCAATATAAGCGGGGCGGGGCTTTTTTTACGCACTATCAACATGCTGCCCGCAGGCACAAAGGTTGATTTGGATATCGTTATACCTGAACAAAAAAAATGCATTTCCATGAAAGGCATAGTAATGTGGCTTGCGGATAAGCAATTACAGCCTCAATTTTATCCTGGTATGGGTGTCTGCTTTCTGGACGATAACCGCAAGGCTCAGGAAGAGTTGATAAGTTTTATTGAAAAAAATATTGCTAAATAAAACAGCGACTTTTAGCTTTAGATTATTAACAGCCTGCGTATGGTTATTACTTATCTATTTATTTCTCCCGTTTACCCCCGCCATCTTTAAATTTTTATCCGCGCAAATCGGTTCAGCTGCTATCAGGAGCCTGCTAATATCGCTAACCATAGCAAGCGCCGCATCAGCTTACATACCTTTTATTCAGAAATTCGGGCGCAGCCAAACATACGTATATTTTATTATAACCTTGATACTGGCTGTAGCTTCTGCGATAAACATTTCCATTAAGATACCCGCGCAAATGCTGCACATACCGGAATATTTGATTTTAACCATTTTTTTATACAGAGCGTTTATACTTAAAAATAAGTACATAAAAAGCTGTATTTTGGCAGGGACAATATCTGTTATTGCGTGTATAATCGATGAAAGGGTTATACAGTATTCATTACCCGTAAGGGTTTATGATTTTAACGATATTTTACTTAATGCCGCAGGCGCAATTTTCGGCGTCTTATTATTAATGGCATACAACATTTCTAAAAAATAACATGCGAGTCGTTATACAAAGAGTAAAAGAGGCAAGGGTTTCTGTCGAAGGGCAGTCAGTGGCTGATATAAGCAAGGGCCTGCTTCTTCTTGTGGGAGTAAGTGCCCGCGATACCGAGGCGGACCTGCGTTACGCGGCGGAAAAGATAAAGGCTTTAAGAATCTTTGAAGATGAGAATAAAAAAATGAACCTGGATGTAAAACAGGTAAAAGGAGAGGTTTTAAGCGTTCCACAGTTTACGTTGTTTGGAGACGCGCGTAAAGGCAACCGCCCAAGCTTTATCGGCGCAGCGGAACCTGTTTTTGCGCAAATGATGTGGGATAAATTTAATGTTTTTTTAACTGAAGGCGCACAGCCGGTAAAGACAGGGCGCTTCGGCGCAAAAATGCACGTTGAGCTTATAAACGACGGCCCTGTAACCATATTGCTCGATACGGAAGAAAAATAATCAGATGAAGCATTTTAAAATAACAACCATAAGCCTGGTTATTTTTTTATGCCTTGGCTGTAATGGTTTTTCACAAGGCAATGGCGAATATGATGTGTATGCCGTAAGAGACGGCGACACCATTGCTTTGACAAACTCCAAAGACGTGCGATATATAGGTATAGATACGCCTGAGACCAGAAAAAGGGTAAAAGGTAAATGGGTATGGGACCCGCAGCCCTATGCGATTAAAGCCTCAGACTTCAATAAAAGCCTGGTAGAAGGCAGGAAGGTAAAACTGGAGTTTGACATAGAAGAACAAGACCGGTACGGGCGCTGGCTTTGCTATGTATTTGTTGACGGAAAAATGGTTAATGAGGAATTGGTCAGGGCAGGTTATGCCGTTGTCTATACGCGCCATCCCAACACAAAATACCGCCAGAGGCTCTTAAGCGCAGAAAAAGAGGCCCAAAACAATAAAAGGGGCCTATGGGCGAAAAGGAAAAAATGACCCAAGAGCAAAGAGCGACAAAAATATTAAGCATATTGGGAAAAGCATATCCACGCGCCAAAATTGCGCTTGAATTTAGAAACCCATTGGAGATACTGGTTGCGACAATTTTGTCGGCGCAGTGCACGGATAAAAGGGTTAATATAGTAACGGATAGTTTATTTAAAAAATATAAAACTGCGCGCGATTACGCCAATGCAGACTTTAAAACCTTTGAAAGCGAAATACGTTCTACGGGTTTTTACAGAGCTAAGGCAAAAAATATAATAAACGCGGCAAAGAAAATAATAAAAGATTTTGACAGTAAAGTGCCCGAAACAATGGAGCATCTTATAATGCTTCCGGGCGTAGCGAGAAAAACCGCAAATATAGTTTTATACAGCGGATTTGGAAAAATAGAGGGCATAGCTGTTGATACTCATGTGCGCAGGCTCAGCCAGAGGCTTAGGTTTTCCAAGACAGATGACCCTGTAAAAATAGAAAGAGATTTGATGGCTTTGTTTGAAAAAAAAGACTGGGGAAGGATTTCGTTTTTGTTAATAGGCCATGGCAGGGCTATTTGCATAGCCAGAAAACCCAGATGCCTGCAATGCCAGATACAGGAGTTGTGCCCGTCGAAGAAAATATTTTACCCTGGCGAATGACTACAAGCTTGCCAGTGATTCTGTTAAAACATTAATTATCTGGCCGCGCGGCAGATTAAGGTTTGCGAGAAAATCCTTATGCGCCCTGCTGTTTCTATACGCAGGGTATTTTTTTGGATTTTTCAGGTAAAAAGAAACTCTGTCTATATCAAAATCATATAAAAACGTTCCATGATGAAGCAAAAACTTTCTTTTTCTTGCCTGGGCATTGCCCGATACCTTTTTGCTTAAAAGGCTTAAGTCAGATACAGGCTCAAGGCTTAAATCTATTCCGGATTTTTTAAAATCAGATATTATTTTCTCAAGTATAAATTGAAAAGATTTTTTTATGGTTTTCAGGGCAGGATTATGAGCGTAAGGTATTATAAGCGAGTAGTTCAGGCAGCCTTTACCTAAAAGCACAGTGCCGCCGCCCGATATGCGCTGTAATATTTTTACGTTGTCCTTTTTGCATCTTTCGGTAAATATATCATCGTTGGCAACGCAGCCTTTACCCAGCACCACTGAATAGCCTTTAGCTTCCCAGAAGCGCAGACACACCGGCCTTTGCCCTGCCTCAGCCTCGCCTAAAAGCAGCGCATCAAAAGCAATGTTTTCTTCTGTTGTGGTGAATTTTTGCTCTACAAGGTCCATTACTATAAGCAGCAGTTTAAGTCTTTGACAGCCTTAACTTCGTCCAGCCTTTTTACAGGCATATTTTTAGGGAATTCCTTGAAAGCAGCGGGGTTTTGTTCAGCCAGCCTGGCAAGCTCTATCATGATATCTATAAACTCATCCAGAGTTTCCTTTGACTCTGTTTCGGTGGGCTCAATCATTAAAGCCTCTTTTACAATTAGCGGAAAATAGATAGTGGGAGGGTGAATGCCTTTGTCTATTAAAGCCTTTGCTATATCTAAGGCATGAACGCCTTTCTCTGCCTGTCTTCGGGCAGAAAAGACGCATTCATGCATACAAGTGCGATCAAAAGGGAGCTCGTAATAATCTTTTAATTTTTTCATAATGTAATTGGCGTTAATAACCGCATTTTCGCTTACGCTCTTTAAGCCCTCCTTGCCCAATAACAGTATATAAGCATAGGCCCTGAGCAGAACAAGGAAATTGCCGTAGAAGGGGGCAATATGGCCTATTGAATATTTTTTATCAGAACCTAAAACAAAGTTTCCGTTTGCCTTTTTTATAATCCTGGGCACAGGCAAAAACTTCGCCAGTTCTTTTTTGACACCTACAGGCCCTGCGCCCGGGCCTCCGCCGCCATGGGGCGTCGCAAATGTCTTATGCAGGTTTAAATGAACAACGTCAAAGCCCAAATCCCCGGGCCGGGTTTTACCCAGGATTGCGTTTAAGTTTGCGCCGTCATAGTAAGTCAATGCCCCTGCCTTATGCGTAAGGTCTGAGATTTCCTTTATTCGGGCGTTAAATATGCCTAATGTGTTAGGGCAGGTCAGCATAACTGCCGCGACATCATCATTTAATTCTTTTTTTAATGCGTCTATATCTTCAAGGCCGTTTTTATCCGACGGTATTGCTTTAACTTCATACCCTGCAATGGCTGCGCTGGCGGGATTTGTGCCATGGCCTGAGTCAGGGATTAAAACCAGCCTTTTTTTGGAGCCTTTGTGCTTGTGGTATGCGGCAATAAGCATAACGCCTGTTAATTCTCCGTGAGCCCCTGCCAAAGGCTGGGTAGTAAACTCATCCATGCCTGTAATTTCGCATAATAATTTTTCCAGTTCATAGATTACTTCCAGAGCTCCTTGAGCAAATTTATCTCCATCCTTTAATTGCGGCAGAAGAGGGTGCAGCCCCGTAAAGCCTTCAAGCCCGGCCAGTTTTTCCGTAAACTTGGGGTTATATTTCATTGTGCAGGAACCAAGCGGGTAAAAATTTGAATCTACGCAGAAATTCATTTTAGAAAGCGCTGTAAAGTGGCGTATTACATCAAGCTCCGAAACTTCCGGCAGCTGCGCTGCATTCTTACGCGCGTAATTCTGATTTAAGGCGGGTTTTATGCCGACATCATTGGCAGGTAAAGAAACGCCCCTTCTTCCTTTTTTGGATTTTTCAAATATTAATTTCATATAATACCTTTTAAGGCCTTGGCGTAGCAATCAATTTCCTCTTTGGTGTGTTTTTCAGTAACAGCCACAAGCATATAATTTTTCATATTAGTATAATATTTACCCAGCGCCAGCCCGGCTATTATGTTATTTTTCTGCATCTTGGATATAACGCTGTCTGCGTCAGCCGGAACTTTAAGGACAAACTCATTAAAAGTAGGAAGCTGTGAGTTAATCTCAAGGCCCTTTATTTTACCCAATACCTTTTTGGCATATTCGGTTTTTACCAAGCATAATTCAGCCACCTGTTTTAAGCCTTCTTTACCCGTAAGGCATAAATATATAAGGGCGCGCAGAGCGCACAATGCCTCGTTTGAGCATATATTAGAAGTCGCCTTTTCGCGGCGTATATGCTGTTCCCTGGCCTGCAGCGTAAGCACAAAACCCCTTTTATTGTCTGAATCTGTTGTCGCGCCGACAATTCTGCCGGGCATTTTTCTTACATGTTCTTTTTTGGCGGCCATAAAGCCAAGATAAGGCCCGCCGAAGGAAAGAGGCATTCCTAAGCTTTGGCCTTCTCCGATAACTATATCAGCGTCCATTTCACCGGGTGTTTTCAGGATCCCAAGCGAAACAGGATACACGCTCATAATTACGACAGCGCCCAGGCTTTTGCAATTTTTTATAATATCTGTAAAGTCATCAATTGTTCCAAAAAAATTAGGATTCTGGAATATTACCGCAGCGGTTTTGTCATCCAGCAAATCCTTTATTTTATTTTTATCCGCACGACAGCCGTTTAGAGGGGGTTCCATAAACTCTACTGACAGGTTTGTCGTGTAGCCGTATAACATCTTTTTGTGTATGGGGTTTACCCCTGAATCAACTATTATCCTGTTTCTGCCTGTGATGCGCATGGCCATCATAGCTGCTTCAAAAAGCGCGGTGCCGCCGTCATAGAGTGAGGCATTGGCAACTTCCATGCCGCAAAGGCGCGCTATGGCAGTCTGGTATTCGTATATTGCCTGCAAAGTGCCCTGTGATGCCTCGGGCTGATAAGGAGTGTAAGCAGTATAAAATTCAGAACGTGAAATTAAAGCATCTATGGCAGCAGGTATAAAATGGTCATAATAGCCTGCCCCCAGAAATGATAAAAGATCAGTATTGTTTTTATTTGCCAGGGACTTTATGCGGCGGCTAACTTCATATTCACTGCTGGCAGAGGGTATGCGCAGGGAACGTAAGCGCAGGCTTTCAGGGATATCTTTAAATAATTTTTCAACATCTCCATCGGTGATGCCTATTGCCTTAAGCATCTGGAGCCTGTCGTCCTGTGTATTGGAAATAAAAGTCATTTTTTCAAGCTCTTTAGATAATCTGTGTATGCCTTTGCATCCATGAGCTTTAAGGCTTCGGAAGGATTGGATAATTTTATTTTACAAATCCAGCCTTTTTCATAAGGCGATTTGTTTATGAACTCAGGCGCGTCTTTTAATTCTTCGTTTACATCTATAACCTCGCCTGACAGCGGCGCGTATATGTCCGAAGCTGCCTTTACAGACTCTAAAACCGAAAACGATTGTGATTGTTTAACAGAGTCGCCTTTTTCAGGTATTTCTACAAAGGTAATGTCTCCAAGCTCTGACTGGGCGTGGTCAGTTATGCCCAGGAGAGCCTCACTGCCATTTATCTTTGCCCATTCATGTTCTTTGGTGTATTTTAGGTTCTCAGGTACCATTTTAACTCCTTACGAATGGTGGCGCTGTTATAACAGCATCCACCGTAATTTTTCCGTCGGTAAGCGTAATTTTACTGCCCTCTTTGGCAAGGCCATTGTTTATATAGCATAGTCCAATTGCCTTCTTAAGGCAAGGGGAAAAAGAGGCGCTGGTGACAATGCCTGCCTTTTTGTTTTCATATAGCACTTCAAAGTTTTGCCTTGGGCTTCTTCTTCCTTCGCACACAAAACCTGCAAGCATAGTTTTTATTCCTTCAGAGCTTTGCCTGATAAGGGCTTTTTTGCCGATAAAATCCTTGCTCGCATCCATATAAACAAATTTTTCAAGGCCCGCCTCAAATGGCGTATGTAAATCATCAATGTCGTGGCCATAAAGAGAATATCCCATTTCAAGCCTTAATGTATCGCGCGCTCCAAGGCCTATGGGTTTTACATTGCTATTTTTAAGCAGCTGCCGCCACAGCATCACAGCTTCTTTTTGCGGGAAATAAAGCTCGTAGCCAAGTTCGCCCGTGTAACCTGTGCGGCTTATCAAAGCATCTATGCCACAAACATCGCCCTTCAAGAAATGATATTTTTTTATTTTATCAAGCGGTATGTTGGTAAGAGGGGAAAGGATCTGCGTTGACAGCGGCCCCTGCAAATCCAGTTTAGCTGTTTTTTCTGATATGTCCTCGAAAAAAGTCCGGCCTGATATGTGGGATTTTATCCAGCTTTTATCTTTTTCCGCGCAGCCTGCGTTTACGACAAGCATAAATTCATCCTGCGTTATCTTAAAGACAATAAGGTCGTCTATGATTTTTCCGTCGTCATTAAGCAAAAAACCGTACTTACACCTGCCAATTTCCATATTATCAGTCTGGCAGGTAAGCATGAAGGCTATGTCAGCTGCGGCAGTTTTGCCCTGGAGGATGAATTCGCCCATATGGCATATATCAAAAAGCCCGGCCTTCTGTCTCGTATGCAGGTGTTCTTCAATAATGCCTGTATAAAGGATAGGCATATTCCAGTCTGCAAAGGGAGCCATGTGAGCGCCAAGTTGCAAATGTTCTTCGTGAAGGGGGGTATTTTTAAACATTTTTTCCTTTCAATAATACATATTTTTATATATAATGTAAACAAAAAAATACAAAAATGATCAGAGAAGCCATGTTATATAAGAAATCACCCAACGGCATTATTGAGTGCTTTTTATGCGCGCATTTCTGTAAAATCGCGGACGGAAAATTCGGATTCTGCGGCGTCAGGCAGCAAAAAGAAGGGAAACTCTATACGCACGCTTACGGCGAAGTGATTGCCTCACACGTAGACCCAGTAGAAAAAAAGCCGCTTTACCATTTTTTGCCCGGCAGCTTATCTTATTCCATAGCTACAAGGGGTTGTAACTTTAAATGCGGGTTTTGCCAGAACTGGCAGATATCCCAGCTTGCAGTCAAAAGCGGCACAGGCGGCGGCAGCTGCGAATTAAAGCCCGAAGAAGTTGTAAGAGAGGCAAGAAAGAACAAATGCAAAAGCATATCCTATACATATACAGAGCCGACAATATTTTTTGAATATGCGTATGATACTTCAAGGCTGGCGAAAAAAGAGGGTATATATAATATTTTTGTTACCAATGGCTTTATGACAAAGCAGATGCTGGAGGCGGCGCATCCTTTCTTAGACGCTGCCAATGTGGACCTGAAAACCTTTAGCGATGAAACATATAAAAAGGTCTGCCATGGAAGGCTGCAACCAGTGCTTGACTCTATAAAGCTTATGCATAAGTTAAATATATGGGTAGAAATAACGACTCTGGTTATACCTGGTATGAACGATTCAGACGCAGAATTAAGTAAAATCGCGGACTTTATAGCAAGCGTGGACACAGAAATTCCGTGGCATGTCAGCGGCTTTCACCCTGATTACAAATTTGTAGACGCAGCGCCTACTCCTGTGAGCGCTTTAAAAAAAGCAGAAGCTATAGGTAAAAAAGCCGGCCTGCATCATGTTTACATGGGAAACGTCTGGGGGGAAAGCCCGCAAACCCTGTGCTATGGCTGTAAAGAGGTTTTGGTAAAAAGGTCAGGATATATCATAGAGAAGAATTCTATTGAAAGCGGGAAATGTCCGAAATGCGGCAAGCTAATTAAAGGAGTCTGGCAATAGGATGGATTGCCGTGTATATAAAATTGAGGTAGGCCAGCTTCAGACAAACTGCTATATATTAGCTCCCGCCCAATCAAAAGACTGCGCGATAATAGACCCCGGGGCAGATTATAAGGCAATCAAAGCTCTTATCAGCGCTAAAAAATTAAATCCTTTATTTATAATTAATACCCACGGGCACGCGGACCACATAATAGCAAACCCAAGTTTTCATTTACCTGTTTATATCCACCAACAGGATGCCCCTTGCCTGTCAGATCCCGCAAAGAATCTTTCATATGCCTTTACAGCTCCGGTAAGGCAGCACATATCTCCGCGCCTTTTGTATGACGGCGATAAAATAAAACTGGCAGGAATAACCATAAAAGTCATCCACACCCCGGGTCATTCGCCAGGCAGCATATGCCTTTTATGCGGGCATATACTTTTTTCCGGCGACACATTGTTTGCTTCGGGTGTCGGCAGGACAGACCTCCCGGGAGGGGACGGGGAACTGATATTAAAATCCATAAAAGACAAACTTTTGATACTGCCCGACACTACAGAGGTGTACCCGGGCCACGGTACTCATACAACGATAGGTAAGGAAAGGCAGAGCAACCCATGGCTGAGCGAATAATCATGCATATAGATATGGATGCCTTCTTTGCCTCTGTTGAGGTTAAAGACAACCCGGGCTTAAAAGGAAAGCCTGTGGCAGTGGCTGGCTCAAACGAACGCACAGTAATAGTAAGCCCTTCATATGAGGCAAGGGCCTTTGGCGTAAAGACAGGCATGACCAAGACCCAGGCCAAAAGGCTTTGTCCGGCTATAAAATTTGTTACAGCAAACAGCCATAAATACACAACAACATGCAGCAAGATAATTGAAATTATTTATTCCTTTACCCCGGACATAGAAGTATATTCAATAGATGAATTTTTTATAGACGTTACCAACACTTATCATTTGTTTGGAAGCCCTGAAGAGACAGCTGCTAAAATTAAGAATGAGATAAAAAGGCAATTAGGCCTGGTTTGCACCATAGGCATATCGTATAACAAGTTTTTAGCAAAGACAGCAAGTGATAGTAATAAGCCGGACGGGCTTTTAAAGATAGGACAGAGCAATAAAGATAAGATATTGGAGCCTTTAAATGTGGCCTCAATATGGGGCATAGGGCCTAGCACAGCCAGAAAATTATATGACATGGGGATAAATACTTTAGGGGATTTAAAAAAAGTAAGCTGCCAGTTTCTAGAGGATAGATTCGGGGCATATGGAATGTTTTTATACAGGGTGGCGAGAGGCCAGGGGGATGATGAAGTAGTAACCCGCGGCAGGGAGCAAGAGGCTAAGTCCATAGGCCACAGCATGACATTTCAGGAAGATACAAAAGATATAAAAACCCTCAGGAAATATCTGCTGGAGTTGTGCTTGAAAGTGTCTGAAAGGATGCGCCGCGAAAATTTTTCCGGAAAATGCATAAGCCTGACAGTAAGGTATAAAAGTTTTAAGACCTTTACAAAGCAGAAGACCGTTAGCGGTTTTATTAATACCACTGCCCAGATACACAGCGTAGCTGCAGCTATATTAGAATCTATAACACTCACAGAGCCGGTCAGGCTTTTGGGAGTAAGCGCTTCAGGGTTGAAGCATGACGAATACAATGTTTTTCTTTTTAAGGAAGAAGAGAAGAAACACAACCTTGATACGATACTTGATAAGGTAGGCTCCAAATTCGGAGAAGGCGCTATAACATTTGCCTCATTGGTAAATAAAAGACAATATAAGAGGGTTATATCCCCTGCCTGGAGGCCTTTCGGAGCAAGGAGCTATTGATCAAAGAGACGCCTTTAATATCCGGACAATATCTTTTTCCGTCAGCTGCTTAAAAGAGCCCACCCTGCCCCATGACACAATCGCGTTTTTTGCCATACCTTTAAATCTTTCACCTGAAATTTCCAGCTGGCTTAGTTTTGAGGGCAGGCCCAGCGAAGTAAAAAATTCCCTCGTTTTTTCAATGGCCTTGTTCGCTGTTTTAAATTTATCCTTGTTTTTCTTTAAACCCCAGACATTTACCCCATATTCCACGAATCTCCACGAAGTTTTCGTAGTCAAAACATGTTTCATCCAATTCGGGATTATTATAGCAAGGCCTGCGCCGTGGCTTATATCATATTCAGCGCTTAATTCATGTTCTATGGCATGCGAAGCCCAGTCTTGCTGCTTGCCTTCGCCTATTAAATCATTAAGCGCAAGGCTGCCTGCCCACATGATATTTGCCCTTGCGTCATAATTATCAGGCTTTTTGCACGCAACAGGGCCATATTTAATGCATACTTTCAGCAGCGCTTCAGCAAGGCGGTCCTGTACGCCGCTTGCCTTAGTGCGGCTGAAATATTGCTCAAAGACATGGGCCATTATGTCAACTACTCCGGCTGCTGTGTGGTATTTATTTACTGTAAAGGTATATTCAGGGTCAAGAATGGAAAACGCAGGCCTTAAAAGTCCACTGCTATATGCGAGTTTACGTTGTGTGTCTTCTCTGGTAATTACAGTATTTCCGTTCATTTCCGAGCCGGTGGCTGCCAGGGTAAGCACAACCCCAACAGGCAAAGCAGCCTGACAGGAAATATCTTTTGTAAAAAAATCCCATACATCGCCGCTGTATTTAACTCCCATTGCGATTGCCTTTGCGGCGTCTATAACGCTTCCGCCTCCAAGCGCAAGTATAAAATCAAGGTTTTCTTTTCTGCATATATTTATGCCTTTGTATACGCTCTCAAGGCGCGGGTTTGGCTTTATTCCGGATAGTTCTGTATAAGCGATGCCGGCCTTGTTTACCTGCTCAATTGCGTCATCGAAGATTCTGTATTTTTTTATACTTCCTTCGCCTGTGACAATTAATATTTTTTTAGCGCGGCTTTTTAATTCGTCTGAAAGTGCACTTATCTGGCCTTTTCCGAAATATACAATTGTCGGTATGTGGTGCCTGAAATTAAGCATAAACACCCCCTCGTCTGCCTTATTTATATTTTCTGGTTTTGATTTTTGAAAGATAATCTATGAAAGAATCCGGCAATATTCTTTTGCCCGCAGCTACAATATACGCTTCTGGAGCAACAGGGTACCTTGCGCGAGGCTTTTTGCTGGTTAACGCATGGAGGATTTTTTTTGCAACTGCCTCAGCAGGAGTTTTGTTGCTTTGCTTATTTAACGCATTTTTTCTACGCTCTGTTATTATTTTATACGCTTTTGCGTGAGGGCTGTTTTGCTTATCCTTTAATTCCTCAAAAGCCTTTAAGGCATTATTGCTGAATTTTGTATTTATTGATCCGGGCTCAACAAGGGAAACGTATATCTTTGTGTCGCAAAGTTCTAATCTCATCGAATCGCTCAATGCCTCAACGGCAAATTTACTTGCGCAGTAAGCCCCAAAATATGGAATAACGATTTTTCCGACAACAGAGCTTATGTTTACTATGCGGCCGTATCCCTGGCGCCTGAATATCGGAATAACAAGATTTGTAAGTTCCTGTAATCCGAATACATTTACTTCAAATTGCCTGCGCAGCTGGTCTCTCGTAAGGTCCTCTACCGCGGAGGTAAGGCCAAAACCCGCATTATTCACCAAGGCGTAGAGGGAGTTGCCTGTCTGTGAAAGCGCGCAGTTTAACGCTTCCTTTATGGAAGAAGAGCTCTCTACGTCAAGTGTGCAGGCCTTAAAGCCGTCATTTTTTAATTTCTCCACATCTTCCTGCCTGCGAGCTGTTGTAAAAACATCAAAGCCTTTTGATTTTAGCAGCTCAGCGGTTTTTCTGCCTATTCCGGATGAGCAGCCTGTTATAAGCACGGATTTTGTTTCCATCACCATTTCTCCTTGGGTAAGTTAACCCCCACACCAAATTCTAACTACTTGATAAAAATTTGGTGTGGGGGTTAAAATACCCGAATGTTATTTTGGGAAATCTCGTTTTTATAAGGCGCATGGTTTCTTTTATTCCCATCATATCGCAGCTTTTTGCTTTTAATTTCATAAGAGCTGAATATGCAGCAGGGTCGTAGTTTAAGTTTCTCCATTGTATCATATTTATGCGGGTTTTCTTTAAAAAATCAAGCATTGCCCTGACTTCTTCTGCCTGGTCTGTGAAACCCGGCATAGTGAGATAATTTATTGATACAAATTTATTTAATTTTCTGGCGAGAATAATCGATGACGCCACATCTTTTAAACTATAGCCCGAAGGCCTGTAATAGGCATTATAATATTTTTCCTGAGCGCTGTTTAAGCTGACGCGTATGCTGTCTAAGCCTGCGTCGAAAAGCTCCTTTAAGGCATAAGGCCTGCTTGCGTTAGTGTTTAAATTTATTGTGCCTCTTTGAGTTTTTTCCCTTATTAATTTTATGCTTGAAAGCAGAGTCTTTACCTGCATAAGGGGCTCGCCTTCACATCCCTGGCCAAAACTCACAATGGGATTTTTAACAGCCTTTATATGAAAAAGTGCGATTTGTGAGATTTCATCAGAGGTTGGTATGAATTTTATGCGCGGCTGCGTAGCAGGGCAGGCTTCCGTATTTTGAAATGATATGCAGCCTTTACAGCGCGCATTGCAGGATGGAGAGACAGGCAGGGGGCATTCGCATCTCTGTAAAAAGAAATTTTTCCCGTTAGGGCAATTATATTCCAGGGCGCATCTTATAAGGTGCTGAAACAACCTGTTTTTCTTAAATTGGTTTTGAAACTTTTTTATATTGCGCTTAACTTTATGGACAGGCATTAATCTTAAGTCATGGCGCCTTTGCCTGTCAACTCTTATAGCGGGAACGAAAAGCGCGCCTTTATAAAAACATACAGCAGCATAAGAGAAAAGAGGCAGCTGCCCTGCGTTTTTTTCTTCTATGTATGCAGGCGTATAAGTTGCCGTATAGCCGGGTGAAATGAAAGCAGCTACCGCGAAACATTTTTCCTTGCCGTGTTTGTAAGGGTTATGCTGGAGAGTTTCAAATTTATTATTGGAAGGATTATAGCCGACAGGCTGCCTTCCAGGCAGAATGAAAAGCTCGCTTCCAAATGGTAGTTTTATTAAATCGTTTTTTTGCAGGGCAAAAAACGCCCCTGCCTTTGCGCCCGCCGCTCCTAAAAAGGGCGCGTCAAATATGTTTTTGTGTTTATCGGCTATAAGCAGTTTTGGTTTCATTTGCGCTGTATATTATACCAAAAATATATGCTTGTTGAAATAAAAAATCCTATACACAGGGTAATGTTATTGTTATAATATAAAAAAGTATTATACATCGGCGCGTATTTTTAGGGAGGCCTATATGCTTAATTTTTTTAAATCTAAGAAAAAAGTATTAGTTGTAGATGATGACCAAAGCTTAATAAATTTATTAAAAGATTATCTTCCAAAGGTCATAAAGCACGAATTATTCGTGGCCTTAACAGGGGAGGAGGCCTTAAAAATATTAGAAGCAAGAAAGCCCAACGTGGTATTGCTTGACATGCAGCTACCGGGTATAAAAGGGCCTGAAGTTTTAAGGATTATCCGCAATGCCTATCCAGGCACAAAAGTATTGGTTATAACAAGTTATGACAGGCAGGTTAAGGAAGATGTGGCAAAGCTTGGCGTAGACGGCTTTTTCCCAAAACCGATTGTTATAAATGAAATCGTAGATAAAATCCGGGAAGTCCTGAAAGCCAAAGGCAATACAACGGTTACCCCCGTTACTTTAGACGACATCATAAAAAGAGACGATGTAATACCAAAAGCTAAAATACTTTTTATTGAAAAAGAATTCTGGATGCCGTATCTTTTGCCGATATCAGAATCCGGCGAAAACCCTGCCAATGCTTTAGTTGAGCCATACGGCGAATACGAGTTTGAGGTTTGTTACGACCAGGAAGAGGTCATGCATGCTTTAGCAGGCCTTCGCCCCGATATCATAATATGTGCTACCAATGTACCATTGGAAGACCGTATGGGAAGCCCCTCTGTTTCAACAGCTGATTTAATAAGCAAGATTATGCGCTCAAGATACGCGCCAAAAGGTATAATTATTCATGGCGCACAGCAGGATATTGATTCGCACGGAATGAGAGAAGTGGCAGATGACGCCAGCATATGGACGGCTGACATAAACCCTTATGACGACGATGCCATAACCGAAAAAGACAAGGAAAACGTCGAAAGATTAAACAAAATGCTCTGGAAAATCTGCTTTGAGCATGGATTGGTGAAGAAGGTAAGATGATGGAGCAAAGAATATACCCAAGAATAAATGTTTCGTTCCCTATAAAAATAACGCCTGATATTGTTAGTGAAGCTGTTGACATCAGCGAGGGAGGGTTTAGTTTTATTTTACAGAAACCACTTTTATTGTCTAAGGCAAATGTAAAAATAGATTTTTCAGAAAAAGAATCCATTGAGACAGAATTCAGGGTTATCTGGAATAAGCAGCTTATAGAAAAGAATGGTTTTAAATACGGTGCCTGCCTTATAAGGTTAAAAAACAAAGATATTAACGTACTTAGAGATATTTTGATTCGAAAGCATATGGAGCCCCTCTTAGAAGAAATAGAAGATTCAAGCAAAAGGCAAAAAGTATTGGATTTTTGGATGAAGGACTGCAAAAAGTATATGGAGCAGTGCGAGTCTTTATCACAGGATATAGAAAACAAGAGGATATCCTTAACAGATGCCTGCCAAAGGCTTAAGATTATAACCGATCATATGCTTCAAAGAGGAGATGAAATTGAAATATTGCTTGACAACAAGAAGATAATTAAGAAGATAAAACAAACCTTTAGGATATTATGCGGCATATGGCCATATAAGAGTAAGATAGTAAAGCGCGGATTTGAAAAACCACGCGGATATCCAGGGGACTATTTGATGATAGAGTCTGTATATGATAATAAAAACATATCAGATGGTATTGGATACTGCGCTGATAATTATTTTTTAAATAATGAATATCCTACAGCCGTAAGGAACAGAAAAAATAAAATGAAAGATATTCTAATAGATTATATATATAAAAAACCGTCTCAGGATATGGATATATTAAATGTTGGGTGTGGTTCGTGCCGTGAAATAGTAGAGGTACTTTTATCAGGCATAAAGCCTATCAAAAAAGTTAATTTTAGTTTAGTGGATCAGGATGAGGAAGCTTTGCTTTTTTCAAAGAAAGCCTTGGAACTTACAAAGTCTGGATATTGCACCTATAGATTCTTACAGCATAATATATTAGATTATATAAGACATGAGCAAAAGTATCTTGACATTTTAGGCAAACAGGATTTAGCCTATAGTATAGGTGTTACTGATTATCTGCCAGATAGGATGTTGAAGAAGCTAATCTCATTTTGTCTTAAACTGTTAAAACCGAAAGGCACCTTAATCTTAGCACATAAGGATAAGGTAGTGTATAAACCAATTGCTTCCGATTGGTGGTGTGACTGGACATTTTTTCCAAGGGATGAAAAGGAATTTCTGAATATGCTGAGCGAGTGCGAGATAAACGGATTTGATTTAAAGACCGAGAGGGAAAAATCTAATATAGTTATGTTTTTTATTTTAACCAAAAAGTAAAAATATGACATTTCTAGCTTTTACGGGTTTAACGATTTTTTTAGCCAGTTTGCCGTTAGGATTATTTGTCTATTATAAAAATCCAAAATCTTCTCTAAACAAGGCATACCTTAATCTTAATCTTTCTATAACAATTTATGGAATAAGCTATTTTTTATGGCAAATAAGCAAAAATACGGGAAGCCAAATATTCTGGTTTAAAATTTTAGGCATAGGAATAATTCTAATTGAACCTGCATTTTTGCATTTTGTATTCAATCTGACGGACAAAATGCAAAAGAAGAAAAATTTCCTCATTACTTGCTATGGTATCAACCTCCTTTTTATCTATTTTAATCTTTCTGGCCTCTTCTATGTTGGATTTATTCCCAAGCATAACCTTGGGCTTTGGCCTATCCCATCATTTATTTTTAGTATATATCTTGCGTGGTGGTTTTTCCAAGTTTTTTATGGTTTTGCATATTTCTTAATAGGCTTAAAAGAGAGCGTTGGCATTAAACATAACCAGATTAAATATTGCGCAATAGCAGGAGGGATAGGTTTTGTAGGAGCAGTTACAAACTGGCCAGGATGGTATAATATCAATTTTCCGCCATATTTGAATATTTTAATTGCCCTGCACGTTTCAGTGGTAGCCTACGCCATTCTTCGCTATCAGCTTATGGATATCGAAGTTCTCATTAAGAAAACCCTTGTTTTCGCCGGGATGTTCGCGTTTTCGTTCGGCGTTATCGTTGCTACAGTTTTAATTACGCAAGATTTGCTACCTCAATATTTTGCTATCAGCCGCAGGCTTTCGATGGCAATAAGTATTTTAATAATCATTTTTTCGCTTCGTCCAATTGAAAACTTCCTTATCAACATCACCAACAAATATCTCTTCCAGAAAAAATACGAGTACAAACAAATACTAAAAGCATTTATTGAGGAGGTTATTACTGTTTTAAACTTAGACGAGGTAGTAAATTCAACACTGAAACTGTTCGATGAAACCTTGCACCCTTATACAGCAGGCATCTTTATTCTCAACAAAGCAGAAGATAAATACCAGCTTTATGGTTCCTTTGGTTTGGAAGAGAAGAATATAGCCCTTACATCCGAATCTAAGCTTATAACTTTTCTTAAAAATACTAAACATCCTGCAGTAATAAAACAAATAAATGGTATTGTTGGCGTAAACCCTGAAGTTTCTTCTGAAATGGCTAGCCTTAAAGCAGTAATTGTACTGCCACTAACGCTTCATACTGACCTTATAGGTTTTATTTCTTTAGGCAGAAAGAAATCCGATGAAGAATATGCCAAGGATGACTTAGATGTGCTTTTAGACTTAGCCAGCACCGAGTCCATAGCAATAGCAAATGCCCAGCTTCTTACGGAAGCGGCCCAGGCGGAAAGACGCGCGGCAATAGGCACTATGGCTGCCGGCATACACCATGAAATAGGCAACCCCCTGAACATTATGGCCACAAGAATACAGTTGTTTAAATTAGCCCGGCAAAAGGGCCTGTTTCAGGGCAAGTCTAATGAAGACATTTTGAATGAGGCAGAGTCAGTATTAGACGATTGTCTTAAACAATCCGGAAGAATTTCAGACACCACAAAGAAGCTCGCTAATTTTGCCAAGCCAAGCAAGGAGTTTAAGCCGGAATTAATCACTGTTTCCCAGGAAATAGACGAGGCCATGGCAGTTATAGGCTATGACCTGGAACTGGACAGAATTAAAATAAAGAAAGAAATTTCTTCGGATTCTAATAAAATTTTAGCAGATAAACACGAGGCGCAGCAGATATTTTTTAATATTATCAGAAATGCCGCTCAGGCAATTGAGGGGGTAGGGACTATTACCATAAGAGTATTTACTACCAGCGGCGGTAAAGTATGCGTTGAAATCCAGGATACCGGCAAAGGCATACCCGAAGACAAAAAACATAGAATGTTCGAACCCTTTTTTACCACTAAAGGAACCAAGGGCACGGGCTTAGGGCTTTCTATTGTCAGGCAGTTAATGTGGAGAAATAAGGGAGAAATTTCATTTAAAAGCCAGGTGGGCATAGGCACAACTTTTATTTTGGAATTTCCCAAAGGTGAATAGCGATGAAAAAAGTACTTGTAGTAGATGATGAATGGGAATTTGTTAAAAATTTTACCGAAGCATTAAAAATATTCGGCTACGAGACGTATTGGGCCGCAGACGGAGAAGGCGCTTTGAACATCATTGAAAACAAAAAGCCGGAAATCGTGCTTTGTGACTATAGGCTTCCTGATATGGATGGAGACAAGATTTTAGAAAAAACCAAAAAGAATCATCCCGAAATTAAATTCGCAATGGTTACTGCTTATTACGATGAGGTGGTAGAAAAACGCCTGCGGGACTTAGGCGCGGATGAGGTTATATTTAAGCCGATAAACTTAAGCGAAATTGAAAAACTTTTAGCTAAATTGTGAAAGGAAACCGATATGTCGACAATAAGAGAACTGTTTCACGATATAGGTAATTCGCATAATAAAATAAGCGTAGCTGCGGGCATAACCGGAGCTGAATTGAGGGACAAATTCAAAAATACCGCCGTTCCTCCGGAAATAGAAAAGACAATCAAAAGGTTGGCAGACATAGAAAGATACGCTACGGAGGCAGGCAGCGCGCAAAATCAGTTAAATGATATTATATATGATATTTTAGACCCCGATACAGGGAAACCCAAAAAAGGTTAAACATGACAGAACCCGGGCAGGTATCCGATATAGTAAAGAAGATCGTAGCTAAACAACTAAATATAACCGAATATGAAATTACAGATGAAACTAATTTTGCCCGCGACCTTGAAATGGACTCATTGGCCGGTATCGAAATCTTAATGGAACTAGAAGAGGCGTTTGGCATTGAAATTCCGGACATAGAAGCCGAAAGGCTTACTAAGTTTAAACAGCTTGCAGATTATCTTCAAAAGAAATTGGCAGAAAAAAGCAAAGGCCAATAATGCAGAAAATGAGCTGGCAGATAGTTTAGCCGGCCAATTTGCGCTTGACTAGGCGTATTTGCAGGCATATGATAATTGTAATAAACTTGCCCCTCGCTTAAACAAGCTAAAATTTTCTGCGAAAATTTTAGCTTAAGCTTCGGGGTTAATTCGCCCCGCAGCTACAAGCAGATTTCAAAGAAATCTGCGCAGTGTTTAGCTGCAGGGGCTCATTTAAGGAGGTATTATGTATAAAAAATTTTTATGTATAACGCTGCTTTTAGCAGTTGCGCTAAACGCAGGCATAGGCTATGCCGCAGATAATAAATGGGCAAGCTTAGTGGAGGAATCAGGCAATGTTTTGGCAGAAATACAAAAAATGCCTGATCAGAATATTCCCGCAGACCTTTTAAGGAAATGCGCTGCGGTAGCTGTCTTTCCGTCTACGATATCAGGCGGCTTAGGGATAGGCGGCAAATACGGCCAGGGCATTATAATGGTTAAAGATTCTAATACTAAAAAATGGTCAAGCCCTGCTATATTTACCATGGTGGGAGGGAGCATAGGCTGGCAGATAGGAGGCCAGGCTACGGATTTTGTTTTGCTTGTCATGAACAGAAGAAGCGTAGACGGGCTCCTGCAGGGTAAGTTCAAACTTGGCGCCGACGCAGCAGTATCAGCAGGCCCTGTCGGAAGAAGCGCAGAGGCTTCCACGGATATCCAGCTAAAGGGCGGAATATTATCTTATTCGCGCAGCCGCGGCCTTTTCGCAGGAGCAAAATTAGAAGGCGCAGTAATCGCGCAGCACTGGGACGGCAATCAAAAGCTTTATGGAGAAAAACTGTCGGCCCGTGACATTCTACTTAAAAGTAAAACCACAATGCCGCCTTCCGCAGATACTATTTTGAAGGTGCTTAATAAATATAGAAGATAACCTTGAAGCTGGAAGATGACAGATTTTGTTTTGTCTGCGGTGAGAAAAATAGCCATGGCCTGAACCTTAGATTTACGTTAAGCGATAAAACCTTGAGCACGGAATTTATTCCGCAAAAATACCACCAGGGCTTTAAGGATATTGTGCACGGCGGTATAATAGGCCTGGTCCTGGATGAGGTCATGGTTAATCTTCTCTGGAAACTGGGCATGCGTGCTGTAAGCGCAGAACTTAACATAAGATTAAAAAGGCCCGCCAAAGTAGGGCAGAAAATATTATTTAAAAGCCGTATCAGCAGGGAAACTGATAAGATAATATACACCGAGGCAGAAGCAAAAGACATAAACAACGCAATAATCGCGACGGCAACGGCAAAATGCATTATAACTAACGGCAACTTATCTTATGGGGATACTTAAGGCATCGCGGGCAAATTTTACGCCTGCAAGCATAATTCCATTCCTGATAGGTGCAGCATGTGCCAGGCAGCATGGGTTTAGGGTGCCTGGCATCAATGTTTTCCTGGGGCTTTCAGCGGTTGTTTCAGCGCATTTATGCGGAAATTTATTAAACGATTACTTTGATTATAAAAGCGGTTCTGACAACATAAACAAAAACAGGAGCCCTTTTTTCGGCGGCTCAGGGCTTATACAAAACGGCACTTATAAGCCTGCCCAGATATTACACCTTGCGCTCGCTTTTTTGCTAATCTGCTTCTTGTGCGCTCTAGGGATATTTTTAATCACAAAAAATATCGCATTTTTATACATCTGCCTTTTGGCAGGTATATTGACCGTTGAATATACAGCCCCGCCTTTACGGTTATCGTATAACAGGCTTGGGGAATTGGATATATTTTTTCTGTTTGGTGTGCTGCTTGTTATGGGCAGTTTTTATTTGTTTTCAGGCAAGCTTACACTTGATTCATTCCTTATTTCTCTTCCAATAGCCTTTTTGGTCCTGGCCATAATTATATGCAACGAGGTGCCGGATTTTCTTTGTGATTTTAAGACAAAAAAATATAACCTGTTATCCGTAGTTGGCAGGGAAAAAGGCTTTATCCTTTATGGCGCAGCGATTTTTTTGTCCTTTGTGTCAATTGTTATCAACATAGCAAGAGGCAGCCTGCCCCCAATCAGCGCCGGTATTATATTTTTTTATTTTATCGGCATAAAAGCTGCTTACATACTTAAAAGCGAGCTAAGCGACATAAAAAGTTTAACGCAAGCCAGCAAAATGACAATTATGCTGCACGCCCTGGCAGGGGTGAGCATGATTTTTCTTATATTAAAGAAACAGCCATGAAAAAATATTTAGATAGCGTAAACAAACAAATAAAACATGTCCTGCAAAGTAGCTCACCTGTTTTTAAAAAACTTTACAATGACGCAAACCTTTATAACGGCAAAATGCTTCGCGCCAAACTGCTTTTTACTTTTTCAGGCAGAATCAATGCGAAGGTTTTTAAAGCAGCGGCAGCTATTGAACTTTTACATATGGCAGCGCTTGTTCATGACGATATTCTGGATGATGCCACTATGCGCAGGGGAAAACAGCCCCTATATCTTAAATGGAGCACGCCCATAAGCCTGCTTTACGGGGATTATCTTTTTTCTTCAAGCTTCGCCATGATAAACGATCTGGATAACCTTGTATTTCGAGAGGAAATAATTAATGCCGCGCGTAAAATGCTTGACGGCGAGATACATCAGCAAAGCAGAAAAGGCGCAGCCCCTCTTAGCAGGCAGGAATATTTTTCCATTATAGAAAAAAAGACAGGCAGCCTTTTCGGCACAGCGTGCAAGCTGGGCGCCATGTTAAAAGGCGGGAATTCGCGCTCCTGGCAAAAGGCGTATAAATTCGGTTGCTGTGTTGGCATAGCGTATCAGATATTTGATGACTGCGTTGATTATGACGGCCCGCAGGACGGTAAGCAAAAGTTTAGCGACATAAAAAAAGGCATTGCCACTTTACCTGTAATATATTTAATGAAAAGCTGCGATAAAAAGGAAAAGGAATATATAAAAAATTTATTCAATAAACAAAAAGCCGCGAAAAAAGATATAAATAAAATAGTCAGGCTTATGAAAAAGTATAATTCCATAAAAAGATCGCTCGAAGATGCTACTTGTTTTCTCAAGCAGGCAGATATTGCAAGAGAGCAAAAATGACAAAAAAGAACATAGTAATAGCAGGGGGCGGGTTTGCGGGAGTAAGCGCTTTAGAGCGCCTGGACAGGCACAGGCCTGCTATAGGTAAAGATTACGATATCATTCTTATAGATAAAAGAGATTGCTTTGAGTTTCTGCCAATGCTGCCGGATGTTGCAGGCGGCTGGCTAAAGCCTGAGCGCCTAAGAATCAGCTTGGCGGAGCTTGCGCATAAACACAGGTGTAAATTTATCAAGGGCGAAATTAAAGCGCTTGACCTTAAAAAACAGCGCTTCAATGTGGATGATAGCAGTATAAATTATGATTATGCAATTATATCCAGCGGCTCAGAAACCAATTTCTATAATAATCAAAACGCAGAAAAGGCCTGCTTTAAGCTGGACAATGTCGATAACGCGCTAGCCATAAAAGACGAATTGTTAAAAAGAATAAAATCTCCAGACACTATAAACGCTGTAGTTATAGGCGGTGGATATACCGGCATAGAAATAGCGACAAATATGCGTTTTTTGCTTTCGTCTGCCAAGGCCAAGTTCCGCTTATATATAATAGAGAAATCAGAAGAGATGCTGACGATGGTCCCGGAATGGATAAGGGCCTATGTGCGTAACCAACTTCAAAATGCGCAAATAGAAATTATATGCAGGGATTCATTAAAGGAGCATGACGGAAAAGACGCTATCCTGGAATCAGGGTTTAGAATAAAAAATGCATTCTGCGTCTGGGCAGCGGGGGTTAAGACACCTCAATTTGTAGAGACGCTGGATTTGGCAAAGGAAAGGACAAGGGTTAAGGTTGACGCAAGGCTTTACGTAGCAGATTCGGGATATAACAATATTTTTATTGCAGGCGACGCGGCCTCTTTTACGGAAAAGGCCACAGGTAGGCCATTACGCATGGCTGTTATGTTTTCTGTAGGACAAGGGAAAATTGCAGCTGAAAATATTATCAACAGTATTGTGAAAAAGCCGGTTCTGGAGTATAATCCTGTTGACCTTGGTTATCTTGTGCCAATGGCGACAGGCACAGCGCCCGGCATTGTATTAGGCAAAAACGTAAGAGGCTTTTCAGGTTATGCGTTGCATTATTTGATGTGCGCGCACAGGTCTGCGTTTAGGAATAAGGCAGGTATAATAAAAGATATGTTATGGAAAAAGAAAGGGGCATAAAATGGATACAAATAGTCCTGTAGATTCAGCCATTCTTTTTATAAGGGTTACACTCGGCGTAATATTTTTAGCGCACGGGCTGCAAAAGACATTCGGCTTGTTCGGAGGCCCTGGCGTAGAGGGAGTTACAGGTATGCTTAAAGGCATGGGTTTTGCCTTTCCCGGGATATGGGCATGGATACTTTGCCTTACAGAGTTAATGGGCGGCCTTTTTCTTATTTTGGGCATATTGCCCAGGATAAGCGCTGCATTAATAGCTATAGTAATGGTGGTTGCCATTGCTAAAGTTCACGGCCCAAAAGGCCTTTTAGGACAGGGCGGATTCGAATATCCGTTGCTTATACTTATGACCTGCATATCCCTTATGATTACAGGGGGAGGCAAGTTTTCACTTTTTGACAAATTTTAAAATATGCGTTACGAGACATTAAGCCTTGCCCATAAAGATATGCTTTATGGCCGTCTAAAACAGGCGCATACTCCTTTATCTGAGTACAGCTTTGCAAACCTGTATCTTTTCAGGACTGTGCATAATTACCAGCTGCTGTTTGATAAAGAGATTTTTATAAAGGGCAGAACATATGACGGTTTTACGCATCTTATGCCTGCTGCGGGCTTAAAGAACATCGAGTATAATTATATTAAGGACATCAGCACAGAGGCTGATTTTTTATTTCCCATACCTGAACAATGGCTTGAGTTTTTTAAACCCGCTGATTTTGATATCTCGTCAAAACAGGATGACGCTGATTACATATACTTAACGGAGAAGCTCTCAACCTATAAAGGCAACAAGCTTCATGGCAAGAGAAACCTGCTTATGCAGTTTGTGACAAACTACCAATGCAGGACAAAGCCTCTTATTCCTGACACCGCGAAAGACGCTAAAGACATACTTCAAGCCTGGCAGAAAGAGGCAGGCGGTCTTCCTGAGCAGACAGATTATCATCCATGCCTGGAGGCGCTGCAGTTATATGATGACTTATCGCTATGCGGCATAATATATTATATACAAGATGAGCCCGCAGGTTTTGTAATAGGAGAAGAATTAAGCAAGGAATATTTTGTCCTGCATTTTGTTAAGGCAAAAAGGAAGTTTAAGGGCATATACCAATATATGTATAATAACTTCGCGAATATGCTGCCTGAGAAATATAAATACATAAATCTTGAGGAAGATTTAGGCAAACCCGCGCTTCGCCTTGCCAAATCATCCTATGCGCCGGATGCTATGCTTAAAAAATACAGAGTTAAAATAAAAAAGTAAACCAGGGGGGTTTTAAAATGGCTGCTATGTATCACGTGGAAATAAATAATAATGGCGATTCAATAATGAATGCAAAGTCCGGAAACTACGAATTCGCGATAGACACAAAAGGAAAGGGCATAACGCCGCCCGATGCTTTGCTGGCAAGCCTGGCAAGCTGCCTGGGGGTTTACATAAATAAATATTTCGAGGGCGCCAAAATTGCATCAGGCGGATTTAAGATAACGGCGGACGCTGATTTCGCGCAGGAAAAACCCGCATGCTTTAAGGCAATAAAAGTGTCAGTTGAATTAAAAGGCGTTGAGCTTGACGTAAAGAGAAAACAGGCGCTTTTGGCATTTGCAAAGAATTGTCCTGTTCATAATACGCTAAAGGCTAACCCCACAGTTGAGATATCACTATGATGGAAAATGAAAATAAAACGGAGAGACAACTTTTAGGTAAAATAGCACAGCTGGAACGCCAGGTTGCGGAATCCCAGGAGAAGTACCTTAGGCTTGCCGAAAGCATCCTGGAAGGAATTTTAATTATAGATTTTAAAGGCAAAATTTTATACGGTAATGAATCAGTGGCTAAAATGTTTGGTTATAAAAATGCCGAAGAAGGCTTGGGAAAAAATGTTTTTAATTTTGTCGCACCCGGATATAGAAAGGCAGCTTTGGCAGATTTGTTAAAGGTCTTTAGCGGTAAGTGGGGATTTTTGGCGCCATATAAAGTAAGGAATAAGAATGGCAATGAATTTTGGATTGAAACTTTAGGGCGCAAGATAACCTATAAGGGTAAGCCGGCGGAACTGATGGTTTGCAGGGACATAACAGACCGCATGCGCATGGAAGAAGCGCTTAAAAAGGCCAAGGAGACGCTGGAAATAAAGGTCGAAGAGAGAACAGAGGAATTAAAAAAGGCCAATGAGCAGCTGCTGCGTGTTTTAAGGGAAACAATAAGTTCGTTGTCATCAGCTGTAGAGGCAAAAGATCCTTATACTGCCGGCCATCAGCAGCGCGTTGCGCAGCTGGCATGCGCCATAGCCAAAGACATGGGCCTTTCAGATGAGCGCATTGAGGGTATAAGCCTGGCTGCCATAGTCCATGACGTAGGAAAGATACATGTTCCTGCCGAAATTCTCACCAAGCCAGGGCGCTTAAGCGATGTTGAAATTAAAATGATAAATTCGCATCCCCGTTTTGGATATGATATATTAAAGTCAATAGAGTTTCCCTGGCCTATTGCCGATATTGTGCTGCAGCATCACGAGAGAATAAACGGCTCAGGCTATCCTAACGGATTATCAGGCAAGGATATTCTTCTTGAGGCTAAAATTATTATTGTCGCGGATACGGTTGAGGCAATATCAACGCACAGGCCTTACAGGGCAGGCCTTGGAATAAATAAGGCGCTGGAGGAAATTTCCGAACATAAAGGGATTCTTTACGATGCCGGCGCTGTAGATGCCTGCCTGCGGCTTTTTAAAAAGAAAAGATTTAAGTTTAAACAGCCAGACCAGTAAAAACCGCTACTCCTGAGTCCAGCCGTTTTTAAACCCAAATTCATCAAGGTAGGATTTTGCCTTGGAGTATTCTTCCTGCGTAAGCCGTTTGCATAAAAATTCATGTTCTCTGACGTGTATGATAGGCGAGTATTGGTTCATAAAACTTATGTAAATATCATTAGATAATTTTTCAGCAATAAGCTTAAGCACCATTCTTGTATTTTCAAGATAACCCGGCAGCACAAGATGCCGTATTATAAGGCCTTTTTTCACAATTCCGCCTGAGTCAATAACTAAATTACCCGCCTGCCTGTACATTTCCCTAAGAGCAGGGATGTTGTATTTACTGTAATCAATGAAACCGCAGTGTTTTTTAGCTAAGACATCATCAGCGTATTTTGCGTCAGGCAGATAAATATCTATCAGTCCGTCAAGCAGCTTTAACGTGTCCAGGCTTTCATAGCCGTTTGTGTTGTAAAGTACGGGTATGTTAAGGTTTCGTTTTTTAGCCTGCTGCAAGGCAATGATAATAGAAGGGACGTAATGTGTAGGGGTAACAAGATTTATATTGTGACAGTCCTTGTCCTGTAATTCCAGCATTATTTCAGACAAACGCTCTATAGAGATATATTTTACGGTTTTACCGCGGCTAAAATTGTAATTCTGGCAATACGCGCACCTTGCGGTGCAAAAGGAAAAGAATATAGTTCCAGAACCTTTGGCCCCGCTTATAGGAGGCTCTTCAAACTTGTGTACCTGGTAGGAGGCAATTGCCAATTCCTGCGGCGCCTGGCAGAATCCAAGCTCTCCGGCAGTTCTGTCAACTCCGCAATTCCTTGGACAAAGCATGCATTTTTTATAAGCATTCAGCAAATCATCCATAGCGGGTTTATTATATTATAATATGCATTTAAGTCAATAAAATACCCCTTTATTGGCCCTATAAGAGGCGATCTTCTGTGTAGATTTATCAATCTTGGCATAATCTTGTTGACCAGGCAGAGGACATATTGTATAATTATATTGAAATATTAATAGGACATATGTCCTATTAATATAAATAAAAATTAACAAAAAAGGAATATTATGAACCCAGCCCTTCCTAATGAGAAGGATAACTGGGAGAAGGAAGGGCTGGGTGAAAAACAGCACATTTTCAGATAAAAAGAAACTGCAAAAGCTTATAACAGAAGCAGGCTTTACCCCTACAAAGATAGCAAACGCAATAGGCATTACATATAAAACAGTTTACAGGTGGCTGAATAAGGGGATAATGCCGCATCCGCTTCAGTCAAGGGCCATTGATGAGCTTTTCAAGGAGCGCGTGGACATCACGCCAGTTGTTTACCTAAAGAAAAGGCAGTTTAAAAAAACACCTTTATATGTATTGAAGCACAATAAAAGAACGCGCGAAAGATTTTTGCTGGCAATGGCATATTATTTAAGCGCTGTCTCAGCCAGCGAAATGACGCTTAAAGAAACCGAGCGTATTATAAGCGGACAAATAGTAAAAGGAAAGACCTTGAAGCAGCACCTTGAGGTTATTAACCACTATAATGCCATAAAATATATGCTTAAAGAGCTAAGGCCTGGCTTTAGAATTACGGAAAGATATATGTTAACCCTGCATTCAATACTTATGTATAATTTCAGCGATAAACTGCCAGGCAGATATAAAGAACAAAAAGAAATGCCTCTCAAGATAAAGAAATTTTTAAGCGCCGTTAATAATACAGGGCCTGAGATAATAAAAAATACATCAAGCGCGTACTGTACTTTTGAAAGCATTCGCCCGTTTGCAGGCGGAAACTTAAAAGCAGGCAGGCTTATTGTAACAAGCCGGCTTTTAAGTTATGGCTTTGCGCCGGCGCTTATAACAGCTGCGGATAAACAAAAACATGATACAGCGCTTGAAAAGGCAGTTTATGGCAATTATAAGCCCATTACCCAGCTGATTTGTCAGGCAATATTGAGAGGCTACGATATTATAAGCGTTTGATAAATCTTATTGTAATACTCCTTTTTTCTGTTATAATATTACTGTAATTTAGCAATGAAAAGGGCTACCCTTTGGTTATCCACAAGGTAGCGGAGCCTTAAGGCCCCGCTACTAAGAGTGAGTAATTGAAGGGTAGCGTTATTTTAGGCTTAATTAAAACATTTAATTAATGGTATGAAAAAGATAATAGCGATAACAATAGCAATTATGATGGCAATGCCCTCACACCCGGCGCATGCCTTACGGCCGATGCCTTATGACGTTTCTGCAAAAGCAAAATATACATTAGAAGAAATAGACGATGAATTATTGGCAAGGTATAACCTCCAGGCAGCCCTAAGTCTTGTGAAAAACTACGATACTTTTACAGCGAAGCAAAGGCGGGATCTTGCAGCCTTGTTAGAAGATTTATTTAAACGCGCACTTCCTTATTTTGAGCAGGGGGCTAAATCAAATCCTATGTCTCACAATACCCAGGCGCTGAATAATATGGTAAAAATCGCAATAGGAGAGGAGTTTTCTTATCGCAAGTTTACAGTTGCCTGTATTGCAGCGCTTTTGCATGATGTAGGCAATGCCTTTTGTACTAAACGCAAGGTGACGCCAGCAGAGATATACAGAGAATTATCCGCAGGAAACATAGATAAGGTTAAAGCCCTGGTGGAGGAAGTTAATGCCTATAGGATTGAACATATGGAAAAGGGCGCGGAATTGCTGGAAATATTTTTGAAACCACTAATCGAAGCCGATATTATAAGTGCAAAAGATGTAACGGACATATGCAGCGTTGTCAGGGTGCATGATTACCCGTATATCGAAAGGTTTTTAAGGGATTTATATGAACACCGTGCTGCAGTTGATTATGTTCCCGGCGCGTATTTGTTCAGGTTTGGCGAAAGCCAAGCGTCCTGGCTGATGGAAGCGCTGCGTGACGCTGACAGGCTATATATGATGACTTACCAGGGCGTTGTTAAGGATTTGATATTTGATAACCAACCAGTTACTCCGGAAAACATCATGAGGCAGCTGCAGATAAACATAAAAATCCATATAGATGAATTTGTCCTATACCAGGAAGCGGCCATGGACGATGGCGGATTTATGGCGCATACTTCATACAGGACCCCGACAGCCTATCATATTTTTAAAAGCGCAACGACAGATACAGAACAGGCAATATTAAAATCAAGTGGCGATTTTGCAAATCCACCAAAATCTATTTTAGCAGCAGGGATATGTTATCCTTCCGAGCTATTATGCATAGGCATAAATGCTGCTGCATAGGTATAAAATTTAATGAAAAAAATAATATCAATAGTTCTAATCATTGCGCTGATTATAGCAAGCATGCCGCATAACGCCTTTGCGCTTCGCCCCGCCCTTTCTAGTAATAGCTTGCACAATGTTGAAAGGGCGGGACTTAGGCCTGCGGCGCACTGTGCAGTTTTTGCAGCGGCAACTGCAGATAATGCAAAGAGCCATGCCGATTTATTGGATGGAATAAATTTGAAAGAAGAGAAGGCACTTGAGAAGGAAAAGCACTTCAGGAGATGGCTAAATATCTGTCTTGGCATTTTTGCCATTGCAGGGGCAATTATATTATTTTCCCCTGAAGTTGCAACAGGGATATTCAGCCACAAAGGGAGTGTTTTAGTGCGTGGGTTTATTGGGATTTATACCATTTTTTACACAGTAATCAGTGTCAAGAAATGGGATTTTAGTCTAGCCTTTTTTAAGAGGGTTTTTAACAGGATCTTATTTGCTGTTTCTGTACCGCTTACATCAATAGCATTGGCTGTTGCCGCCAGCTCGCCGGCTGCAGAAACAGGCTTAAAATTTTTACTTAAAAACAGGCTGACTTTTACTTTCGCAGCAGCAATGGCAGGATTAATGCTGCTGATCGATTTTATACTAATAGCCAGTAAATATTTTATTTATAAAGACAGCAGGGCTGAATGGAAAAGCGCTTTTAAAAATGATTGGCAGCTGCTTAAGGTGCGCCTTAAGCATGCCGTCAGGCCTGTTTTATACATTGCCTCTGCTGTTATAACCGCAGTTGTTTTGTGGGGTAGCCAGATAGAATCTTTGCTTGCCCACTGCGACAGTTTTTATACAGATGAAAATTACGGCAGAGGGCTTGCGGTAATTATAACTCCCATGCTTTTTATGGTGAGTAATTGCATCGTGCAGTGTTACGACATCTGGCTATCCGGAAAAAAAGGCGAAGCAAAAAAATATGATTACCACAGGACGCTGCTTTTATCAGGTTCGTTTTTTGTCGGCGCAGCCATATTTTTTACCAAGCTTATGGAATATTATACAGAAATAGTGCCTCGCATAACCGCTGTTCAAATCTCCAGCTCCCTTTTTTATCAGGCGCTTTCTATTCCAAGCTGCTTTGCCGCAATAATAGCCATAGAGGTTATAAAAGAGATCTTTACAAGGGATAGGGCTGAACATCCCGATTTCTCAACTTATGCCAGCTCAAGAATAAGACAAAGGCTGTTTCAGGGATTGGGCTTGGGCGGATTACTTATGCTTGGGATATTTTATTATGAATTTTTCAGCGCCTATATACTCAATAGTCAATTTAGCAGCGGCGTTAAGCTTTTTATATTTAACTGTGTTGATTTTGCCTGGGCAATAGTGCTTTCATTTTTTTTACAGGAAGAAAATGGAGAAAAACAAGAGGCAGTTGCACCTGCCGCAAGCGCTGACCCTGCACAAAAAGAAGAAAAGCCCTTACCGGAGCCTGTAGCCGATCCATTAAAGGAGGCGCTTTCAGAGCCCGAAGCAGTATGCCAGGATATGACAACGGGCTTACCATCTGCCGCAAGCCTTAACACTTTATCCAATGCAATCGGAAGCCTGAGCGAATTAGCATTACCTGCTGCCGCATAAATTCCCCTTGACTTAATTTATTACTAGCCTTATTATAATATTACAACATAAGCAATCTCATCTTTGGCGGGGTTGCTTATTTTTTATTTAGAGTAGCGGAGCCTTAAGACTCCGCTACCAGTGAATTCAGGGAGGAGCTTATGAAAAAATTGCCTGGAATAATAATAGGGATTTTGGTTGTTGTATTATTGCTGTCCATGGGTAAAGACATGATAATTAAAGCCGCTGTCGAGAGCGGCACTCAAATGGTCACAGGGCTTAAATTAAGCATGCAAAGTTTTCAGGTAGGCGCTATGAAAAGCCTTGTAGGAATCAAGGGGTTGACGCTTTTTAATCCAAAGGGTTATTTAGATAAAGTAATGCTGGATATGCCGGAGATTTATGTTAAGTACAACTTGCCGGATATTATAAAAGGTACAATACACCTTGAGGATATGCGCATAAATTTAAAAGAATTTACGGTTGTTAAAAACGAAAAAGGCGAACTTAATCTTAATTCATTAAAGGTAGTTAAGGAGCAGAAGGAAGGTAAAAAACAGCAGGAAAAAGGCAAGGTTCCCCCCATGAAAATAGACAACTTGGAGCTAAAAATAGGCAAGGTAATTTATAAAGATTATTCCAAAGGCGGCGCGCCGTCCGTAAGAGAATTTAACGTTAATATAAATGAAAAATATTCCAATATTACGAATCCCAATGCCCTGGTAGCGCTTATTATGGTAAAAGCCCTTACCAACACAACAATATCCAGCCTGACAAATTTTGATTTAAAGGGGTTGCAGGGCACTGTTTCCGATACGCTGGCAAAAGCAGAAAAGATTGCTGCGGGGGCAGCCGTAGAGGCGGAAAAAATGGTAACTCAGGCCACAGCAAAAACCACCCAGGCAGTAGAGAAGACAACGGAGACAGTAAAGAAAACCGCAGAAGGCCTGACAGAAGTGCTAAAGTTTCCTTTTGGTACACAAGAAAAACAGAAATAAACAAGGTGAAATAATGGAAAATTTTCAGGACAGAAGACAGCATAAGAGGGTAGAAGGTTCTTTTGAGGTATTTGTTAATATTGAGCCTGAATCGCCTGAAAATTTCTATTGCATAAGTAAAGACATAAGTGAAGGCGGAATGAGGATAAGAACGCCAAAGCCTTTAAAGAACGGAAACCATATAATCCTGTCGTTCGACCTGCCTAATTACGCCTGGAAAATAACCACCCAGGGGGTTGTTGCCTGGGCATCAGGCACCCCTAAAGAAGACGGTTCTTATGAATCCGGCGTAAGGTTTTTGTTTATGAATGATTTAGAGAAAGAGGCTGTCTGTAACTACATAGCCCTGCACAGCGAGAAAATAGTATAGTGAAAAAGAGCCAGCTGATAATGATTTGGTTTTTGCCGCTTATAGTAATAGGCGGCTTATTTTTTCCGGTTTTAGGGTACCTAGTTATAGCAATGATGGCTTTTTTTCTGACATCAGCTTTTTTAAATGGTAGGTATTGGTGCTGGAATTTATGTCCAAGAGGCGCTTTTTTGGATATAGTAATGCCAAAAATGACCCTCCGCAGAACCGCGCCTTTGATTTTTTCCAGGATGTGGTTTCGCTGGCTTATTTTTGCCTTGTTAATGGGGTTTGTGGTGTTTCGTGTAATTCGCACAGGAGGTAATATAATCGCGATTGGCGCGGTTTTTGTAAGCATGTGCCTTATTACGACAGTTATTTCAATTGTTTTAGGCGGCATGATAAGGCCAAGATCCTGGTGCGCGATATGCCCAATGGGGACCCTGCAGGAACATATTCATAAGCTGAAGAAAAAATGAAAAGCTACACAGAGCATATCTGGTTTAATACCAAAAATAAAACAGAGTTTATAAATATTACGCCGCAAATAGAAAAATGCCTTAAAGAAAGTGGCATAAAAGAAGGCATATGTCTTGTAAACGCAATGCATATAACAGCCAGCGTATTTATAAACGATGATGAAAAGGGGCTGCATAAAGACTTTGAGAAATGGACAGAGCACCTTGCCCCGCATTTACCCACCTCGCAATATAACCACAATTTGACAGGAGAGGACAATGCCGATGCCCACCTTAAGCGCACAATTATGGGCAGGGAAGTTGTTGTTGCTATAACAAGTGGTGAGCTTGATTTTGGACCCTGGGAGCAGATTTTCTACGGCGAATTTGACGGCCAGAGACGTAAACGGGTGCTTGTCAAAATAATAGGCCAGTAGAAGAGAGGCTTGCGCGAAAAAGCAAAATAGCCTTAGAGACTGTGAATAACTTTTTGCAGCAGAATCCACAAATAAATAAAGTAAAAAAACACCCACTAATTAGGGACTAATAAGAAGATTAAAAGCACTTAATACTATCTGATAGTACTTGAATAGTCTTGTATATAATTACCTGCCTTTAAGCCTTTAAAGCCCCAAATTCAGCCCCCAGTAGGCCTTTAAACACATCAATATAGGTATGGCCATAGAAAGCCCCCCATCAAAATGGGTACAGCCACAATTTTGGCAATATAAAAGCAAGGCAAAATTGCGGCAGTCCCAATTTTGATTTAATACTATCTGATAGTACTTGTTTATACTTACCGCAACTTTATACGATAAAAGTAGCAATATCCACAGCAGCACTGGACAAGTCTATAACTCATATCCCTTATATGCCTTATGCACCATATCGCCCTATTGCGTAGTTAACATAAGATATATTATCGGACATAAGCCATAGGCAAAAAATAGGTGTTTTGGGGTTAATTTTAAGTGTCTTATGGATTTGCCCTGATTTGCTTTTATATTTACTCTGGCGGGCTTCTAATGCTTTATTTTGGGGTGTTTTAAAGGCTCTTTGGCGCTGGATTATCTTCTATTTTTACAGGCTGCTCTCTCTTTTATTTGGCTAAAACCAGTTTTTGAAATATCACCATATTTCAGGCACTCTTATTTCAGGTATGCCTTTACTATTTTCTGTTCTTTGAGCGGCTTATCTGTGGCATCTTTGGCAGTGTTTTCTATCTTTTCTACTACATCATATCCTGTTATAACTTCACCAAAAATGGTATGGCGCATATTAAGCCATGGTGTTGGGGCTGTTGTAATGAAAAATTGGCTGCCATTAGTATTGGGTCCGGCATTTGCCATTGCAAGTAGTCCTGGTTTGTCAAATGCGACTGTTTGCGTAACTTCATCTTCAAAAGGCTTGCCCCAGATTGATGCGCCGCCTCTTCCGGTTCCTGTTGGGTCGCCTCCCTGAATCATAAAGTCCTTTATGACCCTGTGAAATATAATGCCGTCATAGTAACCTTTTTTTACAAGGCCTGTGAAATTTTCGCATGTTTTTGGCGCTATATCAGGCATAAGCCCGATTTCTATTATACCCTGGTTTGTTTCTAATACTACAATTGTATCTTTTTCCATATTTTCATCTCCGTATAAGTTATTGGTTATAAGTCCAAGAAAAGTTAGCAGAATTATTATATTTTTCATATTACCTCTGTTTTTTTAATTCCGGAAGTAACGGGTAAATTTTTTGATACTCTCGGTTATGCTTTTAAAATCATTCTTTGCGAGCCACTCAGTCTTAAAAACACTGTTGCCAAATGCTACAGCGCTTGCTCCGCAAACCATGTATGTTTTCAGGTTTTGAGTTGTTACGCCGCCGCAGGCAAGCAGTTCTATATTATCAAACGGCCCTTTTAATTCTTTAAAATATTCAGGCCCAAATACCTTGGCAGGGAAAACTTTGACCATGGTAGCGCCTGCGCAGTAGGCATTGTAAACTTCCTGGGGAGTCAGGGCTCCGGGAAACACAGGGATGTGATTTTTGACGCAATGTTGAGCGACATCTCTTACCAGGGTAGGCATTACTATGAATGTTGCGCCTGCCTTAAGCGCTGTTTTCATGGAATCAATACTGAGAACAGTGCCTGCGCCTATAGCAAGGCGATTTTTTGAAAATTTAGCTGCCTTTTTTATCAGGTTTTGGGCATCAGGGGTGTTCATTGTTATTTCCAGGGTTTGGAGGCCGCCGGCTATGGATGCTTCCAGTATGGGCTCAAGCTGCCTCTCTTCTGTGCCTCTTAAAATGCCCATTACAGGCAATTTTTTAAATTTTGCTATGTCCATTATTGGTTAATCTAAGGCCGGGCCTGTAAACGTATCGTAGAAAGCCCTGTAATCGTCTTTTTTATCGGTTTTTCGCATGGCCATGGCTGTCCTGGGGTGTTCATTGAACATGCCGGTAATTGCATGGGGAATAATATAGCCCCATTCGATTTTATTTCTTAGGGGGATAAATTCCTTTGATATTACATCCAGAATAGGGCGTATGTCAAATTTCGGATTTTTTAAAAATCCTATTAAAAGCTCTAATGGGCAGTTGCCTGCAGCCCTGCCTAAGCCGTAAATTGTGGCGTCTAAGTAATTAGCATTATGAATAATTGCTTCTATGGTGTTTGAAAAACCAAGCTGCTGGTTATTATGGGCATGCATGCCTACTTCTTTGGTTTTAAGGATGCTTTTGTATTTTTTTACGAGAAGTTCGGTAGTTTCCTGATATAAAAAGCCGAAACTGTCCACAATATAGATTACTTTTGCCTTGCATTCGTTCTCAAGCTGATGCAGCGCCTCTGTGAGTTCATTGTCAAGGGCCTTTGTGATAGCCATGATATTAACGGTTGTTTCATAGCCTTTTTCAGCAAAATGGTTTACCAGAAATATTGCCTTATCTATATCCTTTACGTATGTGGCGACCCTTATCATATCTACCGGGCTTTGGCTTTTAGGCTTGACATCGTCAATATCAACGCGGCCTACGTCCACCATTACCGAGATCTTTGTTTTGGATTCTATGCCATCAGTTGCCTTCTTTATGTCTTCATCATCGCAGAATTTCCATTTTCCGAATTCTTTTTCGGAAAATAGTTTCTTTGAGTTTTTGTAACCCATTTCCATATAATCTACGCCGCTTGCAGAAATGGCCTTATAGACTTCCCGGACAAAACGCTCATCAAAGTCGTGGTTGTTAACAAGCCCGCCGTCTCTTATAGTACAGTCCAATACCTTTATTTTTTCTCTGAACATATTTTCCTCCGCAAATACTACATATACCTTTCAGGCGTAGTATCTGTTTCTTTTGGTTGGGGATCGTATTTGGCTGGTTTTCTGCCGAAACAAATGCCCATATTCTCATGCAGTTCCACCTGCTGCAAATCAACATGCCTTTGTTTTATGGCAGCTTCTGTTTTCATGTAGCGTACCTGATTGCCGTTGACTTTTTCTATTGTTACGCCTGTAATGCCCTTATTAAGAAGAACAACCGCTGCCGCGCCGCCTTCTTTACCGAAATTAGCGTCATAGGCAGAGGCATGTCCTGCACGCACTAAATGTCCTGGCGTTACGTCGCGGACTTCAGGGGCTTCATATATGCCTTCAACATACATGTGAGACTTTTTCATAAATTCTTTTATTTCAGGGTCGCTTTTAAGCCTTTTGGTAAGCTGCTGGCACACATATTTGCCTGCGCCTGCAAGTTTTTTGTGGCCGAATGCGTCGACGCCTGCGTTTTCATCGACTATTTCGCTTCCCGAAGCATCTTTTAAGCCTTCGGCAACTACAATAAGGTAATATCCTGCTTTGACATCGCTGTCATTAATGCGGCGCATGTATTTTGCCTTGGCATGCTGATAAAGCACGTCAAAATCAACCGGCGCTTCAGGGATTAATATCGCGTCCGCGTCAGCAGCAATTCCGCCACGAAACGCAGTGTGGCCTGCGTATCTTCCGAACACTTCCAGGACAAGCATTCTGTTATGCGTTCTTGCCGTGGTTTTAAGCTCGTTTGCATACTGGGCGATTTTATTTATTGTTGAGTCGCCGCCTACTGAATAAGTCTGCAGGTCCAGGTCCATGGTTTTGGGCACATGAATGCACGGGATACCCTGTTTATATAAATCAACGATAACACTGCCTGAATCATCGCCGCCGCTTATTACAAGGGCATCTATTCCGAATTTATTTAAGCCCTGTTTTATGCGGTCGTATTTTTTTTCATCCGCGATTTTTTTCACCTTTACGCGCGAATTTCCTGCTTCAGAACCGGACATGTTTATGTTTATCTGGTCAAGGCGTTCAGGTGTAAGCTCTGTAAGCTTGTCAAAATCCATTAAATTATAAAGCCCGGCATAGCCATTAGGTATAATATAGCATTTTATGCCAAGGGAATTTGCCATTGAGCCTGCGCCTTTTGCAACCGCGTTTAATCCGCCTGAATCACCGCCGCTTGTGATAACTCCTATTTTTTTAATTGTAGCCATTTTTCCTCCTTAATGAGCACTTAATTTACGCGACTGCAAGAAGTGTAAATTAATCTACTCCGAACTTCTTCTATGAAGGTGCGAATTAATCCCGAAGCTTAATCCTAAAGGATAGACCTTGCCCATTCCTATTAAGGAAAGGTCTAAGCTAAAATTGTCGAAGAGAATTTTAGCTTGTTTAAGCGAGGGATAAATTCAGATGTCCTTATTTATTATAATATTATAAGAGTCTGGACAATTTTACTCTTTTTAGGGATTATTTTCAAGGAAATAAAAGCAGTTTACAATATTAGGTTTTAGGCAGCAAAGCCAAGGCCTTCTATAACAGCCCTTTGGATGTCTGCGGGCCTGCACCCGTTTAAAGATTCTGGGGGTGCGGCTGTAGTGAGCGCAGCATATAAAGCCCTGTAAGCAGTTTGTATGCTTGTTTCGCTAAGCCCGTTTAAGCCTCTCCCAAAAAGCGCTTCGCTAACCACAAAAATGGTTGCCCCGGCATCCCTGGCAGTCTGGATTTTGTTTTGATCCATTCTCCACTCTACTGCAATCGGTCCGGGAAAACTATCTCTTAGCGCGGCTATATTTCTCATAGCCCTGAGATCAAAAATCCGATCAGGGTTGGACGGTAAAGAGGTTCCCATTTGCAAAATCATATCTACGCACTTGTCTTCACGATTATGATCTGATATAAATTCTAATACTGCCGGAATATCTGTAGTCGGGTTAATAGCCAGGCTGGTCCTTATGTTCCGTCTTTTTATTAAACGCAGGCGTTTTACAAGTTCTTCTTTGTCCTCAAATTTTTCCCAGTCTAAAGTTATGATGCTGGCTCCGCTACTGATGCAATTTGCGATATATCGAAATGACAAATTATTCTCCCCGAACATTATATGCACATCTATTATCGCCTTTTCTCCGCAGGCCTTTGATATCTGCTCGATGTCAATAAGTGACTGCTTCATATTTCTACATTCGGAAATATTCAGATGTATGACCACAGGAACGCCTTCTTCCTCTCCTATTTTTACGGCCTGCCTGGCTGTTTCAAGTCTTTTTTCTTCAGGGATTTCTCCTATTGACACTTCAAGCGTAAACCCATCTGCATTGTAAATGCCGTTTACCCCTAACAGGCTTGCGGGAGCGCCTGGTTTAAATGGTTTTATTCCGGATCTAAGCTGCTCTGCTGTGCTTCGCTTATTTTTTGCAGCCACCTCAGCATACCACGGTTTGTCGGCTAAAAATTCTTTAAGGGCTGCTTGTGCCACGCTTTGCATACCCGGCCTGATCCAAATCTGCATCCAGCCGCCCCACCCTGCTCCGAAATGACGGGCTCCAAGGCACCACGGCTGTGCATTTGCCCACTTGGCAATCGCATCTATATTTTTAGTGGAATTCCTGTAATTATCACGCAGGCTTTCATATCCTATTCTCTGCAACCTTCCAAACTCTTCCAAAGCCTGCATTTTTGCCTTACCTGTTTTTGTAACAGCATCTCTCAAAGCCCGCTTTAAAAGCAACACCCTGTCTTCTTCTCCTATAGCATGAAGCATTGTTCCCTGCAGGTTATATGAAGAAGGCCCAAGGCCTTTAAAAATTTCAGGCGTCAGGCCATAACCTGCCATTTCAGCAGTTAGGCTTTTTAAGTTATTCCTTAGGCATGCCTCAACCCAGCGCGTTAAAGTAGGTTCATCGACATTGTCGGATTTTCCTGCTTCCTGCAAAGCACTTCTTGCCAGGGTGTAATGAAACGGCATTGCGGACTTTACATAAAAATCAAGAAATTCCCTGCCATATTGCGCGGCCAGGGATTGTATTTTAGCTTTTGGTGAAAGATTGTTGCATATCCAGCTTGTCAGCCTTTGCTCGGTTACGCTGATGCCAATTGCTTCCAGCCTGGTTTTGGCAAAAAATACGCCTTTTTGAAATACAGGATACAACATATTATGGGCGAGCAAATAAGGCTTACCGTTATGATCAGGGTTGACATTGCCGTATAATTGCAATGCTTTTCTGAAAATTTTTTCCCTTGTTTCAAAATCCGCAAAATCACTTGATAGTTCAGATAGTTTATGAGCTAATATCCAGGCGCCTAGCTCGCCTTCTATTACGCGTATATTGTATTCTTCCTGGGCTCTTTCTTTTGGCCCGGTATCGACTAAAATTGCCTCTAATTCAGCAGGAACATCAAACGGCTCTATTATTGTCATGTCTCTGCCGTTTTCATCCAGGCGCGGCACGCAATCTATAGCAGCGCCTTTTATCTGGCCGGGCTCAACCTTGACTCTTCCCATTGTAGATGAGCCCTGGTCAAGCTTGCCGCAGGGAAAACCTATTTTCGCTTCTGCTTCTCTGCCGATTTCTATGACTTCGCCGCCGGTCATTTCACCCATGTGGCCTGTTAATGCTTCTACCGCATATATAAGAGCTTCTTCATAGCCTGCGGAAGATGATATGTTCGATTCTATAGGTATACCGCCGTATTCTTCCCTGCCGTCCGCTAAAATACACATGCCGGCAAGAGCTTCAACTCCGTAGCTTTTAAGCCTTGCGGCAACCCCCTGTAGTATGGCAACGGAAAAATCTCCCCAGAATACTTCAGATTTTGTTTTTTTTGGCTGGATCTTGATAGTTGGCACATCAGCGGTATTGTAAGCGGCATCAGAAAATTTTTCAGGCTCGATATTCTTGAGAATTATTTTATCAGCCTCAGGATTAACTCCGGCTATTACAATATCATCCTGAATTGCTGGAATTCCCATTGCTGTCGCGTCATGGTAATCTGTATGTTCGTTTATCGTAACGCGGCCTGGGCCTCTGGCAATGCAGACCTTTTTTACATTTGGATATAGCTGCTTATACCGTTCCAGCAGTGTAGTAAGCCTTCCGCGCCTGAGTTCCCATTCGTCACGGTAAAGTTTTTTTAATTCCTGGCAGGCGGCAGAATCGTCGTTTTCAAGTTCTATCAAATATCTGGCTATATTTACCAGCCCGGAAGCAGACGGCTTTTTATTTAGATCTATATACTTGGCGGATTGCGGGCGCAGGCATAAAGCCTGCTGGGGGATTATTAATATGCTTGCTATTACCAGTACTATTATTTTTTTCATATTCTATATTTACGCAGCTGAATCAAAAGCGACTTCGCGTGCTGCGGATCTCTCTGCCGTGCCAGCTAGCAATTTTTCTATCGCTGTTGCTATTACGCGCTCAGCATCATCAAGGCTGGCCAATGATGGCGGGGCGCCAAAGAAATTTTCGGCAAGATATTCAATGACAGCAACAGGTCTTTCTTCAGCAGGCCTTGTAAATTCCAATGCCGCAAAAGCATCGGTATTTGTAAAAATTGCATATTGCGTGCCTTGTGGAATAGAAAATTCAACACCCGGCACGATATAGACCATTTTTTTAAACGGGGCAACGGCTACCCTGGTCTTTGCATATTCAAAGCCTGCCATTAATTCTGCTGGAATATCGTTCTCGTTAAATACAGGAGGTTTTCCGTTCTCTGCTATTTCAACTTCGTCAGTCAACAATATACAGGATCCGTAGATGCATTTATATGTAGCCCCCCCTGCAGGGTGTATGGACGGCGCTGAATAATGGAAAGGGAAATTTGCTATTATATTGCCTTTGTGGCCTTTATCTCTTTGTTCGCCGACAGTGTGCTCAACTACGTTAACTACAATCTGTCTTCTTTTTAAATAATCTGGAAAACTTGGCGGTACTCCAGATTCAGGCATATTTGGCATGGCATTACTTAAAATGGCATCAAAAGCAACTTGAAAAGCTGGCTCTGTATAAGTCTTGCCTCCAAGAATCATTTCTAATGGTAATATTTGATACATCTGGTGTATCTGCGCTTGTGGTTGCTGTTCTACCTTTCCATAAATGTCAAACAACTCCCGTAGGTCTATTCTTGCGTCTTTTTTACCATCCTTTAATGTAGCCTCTGCAGGCAGTCTCTTAACATCGGGATTTGTAAAATGGTCTGCCTCATCTATGCTTGGGCTTGAAACCTCTACATATACTGCGCCGTCGTTGCCTGCCAAGAATGAATGCAGCGTGTTTTTGGGAAGTTTTACAACAACGCCTGCCTTGACCAGTATTATTTTTCTTGTTGTGATATTTTTGCCCTGCTCTGCGAGCAGCTGCTCAACTTTAGGTTGCCAGCCTGCAGGAAGCTCATCAAGATTGTCAAGGCTGAATTCTATTCTTTCGCCGGTATCGTTGGTTACAATCTCTGCTTTGTCGGTAAATAATAAACCGTCACCCTGAGTACCTATGAATGTTTCAGATTTGCCCTCAATTTCTTCTACCAGGTACTGTTTTTTAAATTCTTCGGGCAAAGCTGATGTGTCAGAATCAGCCAAAAGTATTCTGTAATTTGTCGCTTTATACTTATACCCGGGCCTGGGCGTTCCGTCGTTATTATATTCTCTTATGCCTTTAAAATCATTTACGCATTTTTCTATAGGGGTATATCCTTCGGGTATGGGCGTGCCTTTTTTCAATACAACAATGGTCTTATGGCTGTGTTCTATCAAGAACTGCTCCGGCGCATTTATCAGTATTTTTCCTGTATAACCTCTGCCTTCGCCCTCATTGTGTATTGCAACCACCTCTAAAGACAAACCTTGCCTGTCAAAATTGCCCAAACCAAAATCAGGCTGCTCTATGCGATGAGGCGGTAATGCAGTTGTATGCGGAAATGCTCTTAAGTATAAAAGATCAGCAATTTCTTTTCTTACCTGGTCTGCAAACCTTGTAAAGCCTTCTGCTTCGCGCTGCCTTAAATAGCCTTGAGCTTGGTTTCTCACTGCTTTGTTGCTGCTCAGAACTGCCTCTGCCAGCATCTGGGCTCTGAGGCGCTCTTTGTAATAAAGGGCATCAAGCAATGTTTCCTGCCCCAGTGTCCCGCCTTTATATTGCAGGCATATCCCACCGCATGCGGTCCCAAACAAAACTGCATCCATTATATCCCAGCCATGCGCAACCGCGTAAGTAATGCCGCTTGCAAATAAATCGCCTGTTCCGGTTTCGCCTTCTTTTCTTAAGCCTCTTATTATAGGCACTCTGAAATTCGTTTCTTTTCCGAATATGGAATGACTTGTGCTGCGGACATAACAACCGTTTTTATCTGCCTTCAGCACAACTGCTTTTGCGCCTTGGCTTATGAAAAAATCAACTACTCCCGGAGGATTTTGCTCGAGCTCTTTTGCGCGTTCTGCTGCCCTGGCTTCATCACCAGGATATTCATAATCAGCCATTATCTGGCATGCTTCGCCTAAGCTTGGGACAAATACATCGATTAACGGCAGAATTAGGCGAAGATAATCGTTGCCCCATCTCTGTCCGGAATCTTCAAATCTCCTGTGCCTGAAATTTCTCCATTGATGGCCTTTATCAACAACCGTATCTAAGACAACTCTGCAACCGGCTTTCTTAGCCACAAGTAATATTTCAGGCAGATATGGCATAAGGGCTGTTAATTCTATGCCACCGAACTCTACAACTTCTTTACCTTCAAAATATTCAGGCTTTAATTGATCTATTGTAAAATCTGCGCTAGCGCCAACATAATGCCAGAAGGTTCTTCCTCTGTATTTTGTCTGCAAGACATAGGTAGTGGCCATATCTTTTTTTGAAAGGTGGACTTTGCTCGTATCAGTGCCGTCATCCTGGTGCCTTTTAAGAAATACTCCTGCCTGTTTTTTGCCCGTACTTGTGTAAAGGCTTACCTTGGTTCTTCCGCCCTGATTAGGCCTGGTTAACAGGGTAATACCTTTTGCTGTGCTGTTTGCAGGTCCGCCGCTTTCCTGTTTTTCTATGTCGTCAAGTTCTGCGCGCACCCGAGGCGGTAATTTTCCCAGCATTTCTGCGGTCTTTGTTCCATCAGGGTCAGCAGAACCTTCAGTGCCGGATAAGGCTAAACTATTAGGCTCCGCTCCTTCAGGCAGTTCTTCAGTATTTATAAATAAATCGCGGCACATCAACCCAAATACCCCTATGCTTTTAGGATCGCCGGTAATGTCTTCCAATAAAAGTCTTCTGGATTCGTCGCTTAAATAATTTAAACGCCTCATAGCTTCATCCAAAGGCCTTTTGGCTGCAAAATCACTCAAGGCTTCTGCGACAGTGCTTTGAGCCTTTCTTATCTTTTCCAGCAGGGCAGGCTCCATTTCTATAGATTGTATAGACGGAGTTTCAAGCTTCTGTGTCTGTTCGGGCCTTACGGTTTTTTCCTGCTTGCTTTTTAATTCAACGCTTACAGGGCCCCAGAATTGGCTTGGAGTGCTTAATGAGAGTTTAAATTTTCTGCATGCAGCACGCAGATCATCATTTGTCATGTTGTCTTTGTTAAAAAACGCTGTGCCTGCGACAAAAACATTTGCGCCGGCAGACTGTGCAACTTTTACAGTATGTTCATTAATGCCGCCGTCCATCATTATCGGG
>Ga0082335_1000106_pt1 | contig 222324 bp, 205 predicted proteins | sample Subgrocontami58m_FD_72375 | JGI IMG/M metagenome (GOLD analysis project Ga0082335, IMG submission 72375) | Subsurface groundwater microbial communities from S. Glens Falls, New York, USA - GMW37 contaminated, 5.8 m (SPADES assembly) (version 2) ... | reverse complement strand
CAATTATACCGCGACGAAGGAAGCGATCGCCCGCGCCGTCAAGGGCGAGCCGAAGGCTTCGGAAGTCGTCGCCAAGCGCAACGAAGCCAAGCACCCCTTCGCGCCGAACTGAACCGCGTAGCATCTTCGAATTTGAAGGGGAGCCGCGCGGCTCCCCTTTTTCTTTTGGGAGAGGCGGATGGCGGCGGTCATCGGCTGGGATATCGGCGGCGCCCATGTCAAGGCGGCGCGCGCGGATGACGGGCGCCTCACGGCGGTCGTGCAGATCGCCTGCGCCCCCCACGAAAGCGTCGCCAGCCTGGAGCAGGCGCTACGCGCCGCGCGCGCGGCGCTCGGCGAGGCCGAGCGTCATCACGTCACAATGACGGCGGAGCTCTCCGACGCCTTCGAAAGTCGGTCGCGCGGCGTCGTTACGGTGGCCGCCATCGCAGCGCGCGAGATCGGCGTTCCTGACATTCTTTTTTACGCCGGCGAACGCGGCTTCATCAGCCGCGACGAGATCGGCGCCAATGTCGACGCCGTCGCTTCGGCCAATTGGCGCGCCTCGGCGGAATTCGTCGCGCGCCATTGCGCCGAGGCGCTGTTCATCGACATTGGATCGACGACGACGGACCTTGCGCCAATTTGCGCCGGACGTGTCGCGGCGCGCGGGGCGAGCGACGCCGAGCGCCTCGCCTATGGCGAACTCGCCTATGCGGGATTTTCACGCGGCGCGCCTCAGGCCTATGCGGCGCGCGCGCCGATCGCCGGACGGTGGACGCCGCTCGTCAACGAGGCCTTTGCGTCGATGGCCGACGTGCGGCGCGTGCTCGGCGATCTCCCCGAAGGCGAAACCGACGCCGAACTTTCGCCGACGGCGGACGGTCGCCCAAAGACGGTTGCGGCGTCGCGCGCGCGGCTGGCGCGCATGGCCGGGCGCGACGCCGCCGAATTGCGCGATGCGCAATGGCGCGCCTTCGCGCAGTATCTTGCGCGCGCGCAATTGCGCGCCATCGAAGATCAGATTGCGCTTCTCGAATCGCGCGAGGCGATCGCGTGTGATGCGCCGATCGTCGGCGCCGGCGTCGGCCGCAAACTCGCTGCGCGTCTGGCGAAGGCGGGCGGCCGGATATTCATCGATTTCGCCGATCTGATCGCGGCGCCGCCGGCCTTGGCCGATAAGGCCGCGAATTGTGCGCCGGCTTCGGCGCTCGCGCTGCTGGAGGTCCGGTAGCGCACAACGATCATTGGATTGTGAATGGCGCGATCACATCCATCGAGAAAAGGCCCTGCGTGCGCTTTGGACCGTTCGGCCCGAAGAAGGGCGCTGCATCATTCACCGCCGCCTCCCATCGAAATTCGGGTCTCAGGATCAATCCTGAAAAATATGGAAGCCCCGTCAGCTTTTGCGAAAAAGTGACGCCGGCGGTGATCGCAAGATAGCTTGTCCCATGTCCCTGCGGCTGCTCGATCACTGATTGAGCAGGGAAACCGTGCTCGGCGTTGACGCTGTCGAAGTAACCCGGATAGGCGGCGGCGAAGAAATTTTTGGCGTCGCGCCAAAATTCGACGCGCGCGCCGAGTTTGATCGAATCGTCGACCTTGTACGTCGCATATTGGGCAATTCCATATGCGTTGGCTCCGCGAGGATGTTGCGGGATGAGAGATGTATTGAAACCGAAGCCGTTCGGAAGGGCGTTAAGCGCGTCAAAGGAGGATCCGAAAATCGATACGGGGTACCAGCCGCTTTCCCGAAAATAGCTGATGTCCGACGTGAAGCTCAGGTTTTCGGTGACATTCCAGGTCGCCGTCAAATTATTGTACATGAGCCAAGCGGTGTTGGGATTGCAGGCGCAAGCCGCAGGAATGCCGCCGATGACGCCATCCGGCCAACCCACCAATAGAGGGTCTTTCACATTCGGATTTTCTGGACCGGAATGCGTAATCGCGAGGATCGAAAGGTCGCCGTCGAGCAGGTTCAAAGCAAATCCGGCATGGATCGAGGGCGAATTGTTATTGTCGCCGGGCCATCCGATCGAGGTGTCCACGCCGGTGACAATGCCGGCGTATAGATCGAGCCAGTCCGTTGCATGGACGATCGACATGATCCCGGTGTCGACGAAGGGTCCGAAATTCGAGCTATAGGAACGCGTATAAAAAACATTGTCCTTCGACGTGAGCTTTTCGAAGCCGTTATAGCTCATGAATTGTCCGATCGTGACGTCGACGCCGCCCCTGGTCAGAATTGGCAGATGGGCCTGGAGATTCGCCTCGACGATCGAAAGCTGCGTGCGATCGTGAATGAGGTATTCGGTCTGGCCCAGGAACTGCGTGTAACGAGCGTCTGTGCCGATCATTCCGATGAAGCCAAGCCCGAAGTCCAGGCCGGTCGCCTTCTGGTCGAGCGGGCGCGCCACATTCAGTATCGCTTGATTGAATTGCGGCCAGTTAGCGCGATCCGTCTCGAGATGACCGAAGTTTATCTTATTAAAGGGACGCGCGAAGTTGATGGCGACGCCTCCCGACAAATAGCCGTCGATCGACAGGCTGTCGAGCCAGCGTGACGGCGACGCCGATGGCTTCGTCGACGCGTCGCCACAAATTGCCTGCGACGTCGAAAGGAGAATGATCGCCGACATCGCGCAGACGTTTCGGTTCATCGCACGCTACTTTCATGGGGCATGCTTGCGAAGCGCGCAACCAAGGTTCGCTAACGCGACGCGCGCTTTTCCGCTCGCTCCTTATACGCGTCAATTTTCTCCATCACCATGTTCCAGGCTTCGCGCTCGGCGTCGCCGGCGGTTTTATCGATGGCGATCTGCAGATAGGCGAGTTCGCTCTCGATCTTTTCGCGTGGCAGCATGTCGAGCCGCGTCGCGAGAATCGCCGCTTCCAGCACGGCGGCGCGCGCTCGGTTCATGCCGAGAAAGGCGCGATGCGACTCAATTCGCCTCACTCTGCAGAAGAAGCGCGGCCGCGATTCGTGCTCTTCGACGCGCGCGACAACGAGTTCGGCATGCGCTAGCGCGGCGGAAAGGCGCGGCGCCGGCCAGTCTTCAATGTCGGTGAGCGGCCAATTGCGTTGGCCGGCGACGAGTCCGGCAAAAATGCGCGCGTCGTCGGTGAAGCTCGCCGTCGCTTTCGGATTATGCGTGAGGTTGAACAGGGTCGAGGAGGGACGAAACGGCGCGGCGATCCAGAAGCCGTGTTCCTCGATCAATCCGAGCGGCGCGATATGCGGTCGACCTTCCGGCGACAGCGTCGTGACGACGCATTCATGTATCAGAGGCATCTTTCGCAGGTCCTTCGCCCGCTTTGCGCATCGTGTGACCCATTTCCTTGAAGCGGGTCGCAATCTCTTCGTTGACGTCCGTCGCGACTCCGAAATCGAGCGGTTCATCTTGACGATAGCGCTTGCCGAGCTTGTAGGCGATCTCGGCTTTCATCAATTCCGCGCCAAGGTAAAAAGCGTGGGCGCCGTCATGTTCGACGGCAAGATGCGGGAAGAGCGCCATCGCGTCGGCTGCGACATGGTGGAACCCTTTGGCGTAGATGTGCACGCCGTCCTGCGTCACATCTATGCGGAAATTAGCATCGCGCAGTTCGCGCGCAAGCGCGGCAATCTCTTCCGGCGTTGCAGCATAAGGTTTGCGGTCGTGGATCTGCAGTAGCGCGTCGCTATAGCCTTTTGGCAGCGCGCGGTCGGCGCGCGCCGCAAACATCAACCGCCTCGCGGCGTCGTGCTCCTGCAGCGTCCGCCGCGTATGTGGGGACACTTGCACCGTGAGCAGATGCCGGATGTCGAGCTCGGAACATATGCCGAGCATCGCTGCGGTGACGCCGGCGGAGTCGGCGTCGGTCAGCTCCGTGAGATTGCCCGTTCCCATCATGATCTCGGCCTCAGGCTCGCGCGCGCGCAGTTCGACGTAGCGGGCGATCGAGGCGGCGAGGCCGAAATGAATCGGATCGAGAATCGGATCGAGAATGGCGCTGATTCCGCGCGCGCGCGCGCGGCGCGCGGCGCGCTGCAGCGAGTCGAGATCGCCATGCGGCCGCGGCGTCAGAATCGGAATAATGGGTGAATTGTCGGGAAGGATAGAAAGCGTTGCTTCGTCCAAACTCAAGAGGTGGTCGACGCCGGCCTTCGCTGCACGTTCAAGCTCGGCGACATTGGCCGAGTCGACGCTCACCTTCAGGCCGTGGGCCTTGAGCGCCGCGATCGTTTCCTCGAGATGATTGAACGGCGTGTCCGGCAGACAGCCGAGATCGATGACGTCGGCGCCGCCGCCGGCGAGTTCGCGCGCCTTGACCGAAATATCCGCGACGCTCATCTTTGACGCGTCGACGATCTCGGCGAAAATCTGCATGTCGTAGCGCGAGAGATCCGGCGCAGCGCCGCCGCGTCCGAGATAGGCGGGAAGATCGGCGATCTCTTCCGGCCCGCGTTCAAAGGCGACGCCGAAATCCTCGATCAGCACGGCGAGGTTGGCGCGACAGCGCCCCGGCAATATGACGCGGTCGGCCTGCACGGGTCGCGGCAGGCGACGCTGAATGATCTCCTGAGTCATGAGCGCCGCGACCTTCACGCCAATGTCGTGGATACGCCAGTCCTGCGCCGCTTCGCCGAAGCTCGCGACCATGCGCTCCAACCGCGGCAGTGCAAGATGGCCGGTGAGGAACAGCAGGCGCTCGCTCATGCGGAGACTTCGTTAGGGTTGCGGCTCGACTTCGCGACGGCGGCGCTCCACCGCCTCCTGCAGCGCCGCGAGGCTTTCGACGACCTGCGTCGCTTCGAAGGATTTGAGCGCGTCGGTGTTCTGCAAATCGATGCGGCGCGGATAAACCATCACCATACCTTTGGGCGCGCGCGTCTCGAGTTCGGGCGCGGTGTCGCAGGCGAAGACGATCGTCGGCACGCGGCATTTGCCGGCCTGCGCGAAGACATTCGTCGCAAGATTGTCGGAAATGCCGGCGACGCATTTCGCGACGGTGTTCGAGGTCGCGGGCGCGAGAACCAGCGTGTGATAAAAGTTGTAGTAGAAATTCCCGACCGGCGCGGCGCTCGCGGTGGTGTCCTTGAAGATGCGAACCGTCTCCGGCAGATCGAGATCGTGCTTATACATGCGCACGACTTCCGCCGCCGCTTTGCTGACGAAAAGATCGACGTGGTCGAGCGAGCGGATCATCTCGAGACATTCGGTGAAGAAATGCCCAGATCCGGTGAGCGCCCAACCCCAGCGCGGCGTGACTACTTTCTTTTTTGTCATCAGGCGAACTTCCGCGTTGGAAAATTTGCGATGGCTGCGCCCGGCGGGACGCCGTCGGCAAGAAGCGCGGCGGCGCGCGGGAGAGACGAAGGGCCGGCGAGGAAGAGCGGCGTCCCATCGAGATAATCCGGAAGCGCCGAATCGACAACGCCCTTGCGCACAATCTCGCTCAATAAGGCGCCATCGACGACATCGACGCTCTTGATAAGCGCCAGCGCGCAAGCGCCCATTTTTTTGGCAAGCCAGGCGGCGAGACTGTCGGAGGTGACCTCCCAGGAGGGCGCGATGTCATCGGCGGCGGCGACCATGGCGCTCGGCCGCCAAAGGGCGATGCGTCCTCGCGCCTGTGCCGCTGCGATTGCGTCACGAGAGGCCGCGAGCTCCAGCGAGTCGTCACGGTTCGCGAGCGCCAGCGCATATTGCTCCATCGCCAGAACCGCCATGGCGTGTGCGGTCTCATCGTCGTAGCCTGATGCAGGCTGCGCGGCGCGCACGGCGTCGGCGAAGGGTCCGCCGCCGGGAACGATCGTCAGCGGCCGGGGATAGCGCTTCAGCGCCGCAAGCCAATCGGCGAGCGTCGGCGACGCATGCAGGCTGCCGCCCAATTTGACGACGAGGGGCGCGCTACTTGACGGCATCGATGCGCATCGGCGCCGGCTGCAGGCGACGGGCCTCCTCATGGGCGCGGGCGCGCCTTATCCTCACGCCGACAGCGCCCGGCGCGACATCGAGCTTTTCAACTTGCACGGTCACCGATCGCACGCGTTCATGCAGCAGCACGCTTTCGGCGAGGCGTTCGGCGATCGTTTCGACCAGCTCGATATGGCCGCCGGCGAGGATCATTTTGATCGCGTCCATGATCACGTCGTAGGAGAAGATCGAGCGCATGTCGTCGGAGCCGTTGATGCGGGTCACTTCGGCCTCGACGTTGAAACGCACACGCTGCGTATGGCCGTGTTCGTGGGCGTAGGCGCCGATCTCGACGGGTGCGACATAATCCTTGAGAAACACGCAATCGGTGTCGTTCGCGCCGGCGGGCTCGATATAGCCGCGGCCGAGGAACGCCCAGTGCGCGTGAAAATCGGCGTGTGCGCCTCGTGTCGAAGGGATCAAATCGCGGATCAGCGTCGTGGCGCGGGCGTCGATGGCGGCGCGCCGCTCGCCATGCGCGCAGAGCGCGCCGCGAAAGCCAAGCACGTCCGCTCCGGTGACGAGCAGGCGCGGCACATCGGGAGGCTCCAACGCCCCAGCGAGTCCTGAGGCGAGCCCGAGTTCACCGCAGCGCGCGACGAATTCGGACAGCGCGCCGACGCTCATAAAGTCGAGCAGTCGGCCTTTGCCTTTATGCGCGGTATCCAGCATCGCGCCATGAAAGCCGGCGCCGGCCAGCGGCTCGAGAGTGTCGAATTCGGGGCCGAGATCGGCGAAGAGGACGGCGACGAGCTTTGTTTTTGTGGTCAGCGGCGCCAGCGCCTCGATGATCTCGACGGCGTCGGGCGTCGCCGGCAGGGCGAATTTCACATAATCGACGCCCGCCGCGACGACCTCTTCAAAGTCGCGGAGCGCATGCGCGACGTCGTGCGGCAGCTCGACCACGGCGCTGACCGGGCGGCGGCCGTCGACGAAGGCGACGATCTCAGCGACGGTGTCCAGGGGTAAAGCGCCCAGCGCGCCGCGCGAGGGCGCCTTGCAGTCAATGATGTCGGCGCCGCGCGAGAGGGCGATCTCCGCCTCGTCGCGGGAGAGAACGCTCGCCAACATCAGGGTCATGAGTTCTTGGCTCCAGTCGTTGCGCAACGCGCGTCTGCGCGCTTGTGGAGCAAATTTTTCCCGAATCCAAGTGGCCTCGCGCGCCTACCCTCCTGCTCGCGCTGGGCGCCGCCGGACCATTGCGTCATTTTTTCGCAACCCCAAGCATGCGAACATGCTGCCCGAAACAGGAGAAATCCGTGAAAATCCTCATCGTCCTCACCTCGCACGACAGGCTCGGCGACACAGGCCGAAAGACAGGCTTCTGGCTGGAAGAGCTCGCTGCGCCCTATTACGTCTTTCTCGACGCCGGCGCCGAGATCACGCTTGCCTCGCCCAAGGGCGGTCAGCCGCCGTTGGACCCAAAGAGCAATGAACCCGAATTTCAGACCGATCTCACCCGCCGGTTCCAAGCGGACGAGGCGGCCAAGGCGCGCCTCGCCGACACGGCGCGGCTCGATAGCGTCCGTCAAGACGATTTCGATTCGGTCTTCTATCCCGGCGGCCATGGGCCGATGTGGGACCTCGCCGAGGACCCGGATTCGATCAGGCTGATCGAATCCTTCATCCGCGCCGGCAAACCCATCGCGCTCGTGTGCCACGCGCCGGGCGTGCTGCGCCATGTCGAAGGTCCCGACGGCCGGCCGCTGGTCGCGGACAAGACGGTGACCGGCTTCACCAATGGCGAGGAGGAGGCGGTCGGTCTCACCCACGTCGTTCCGTTCCTTGTCGAGGACGAGCTTCAGGCGAAGGGCGGGCGCTTCTCGAAGGCGGCGGACTGGGCCCCGTATGTCGTCCGGGACGGCCAGTTGATCACGGGCCAGAACCCGGCTTCCTCCGGTCCGGCGGCCCGCAAGCTTGTGGAGGAGCTTACAAAAGCGTGAGACCCGGCTCTCTCGGCGATGTCGCGGCGCCGGCGAAACGGGCGGCGCGGCTCATTCCACCACCGAGCCGTTGGCCGCCAGCACCGAGGCGGCGAGATAAAGCGAACCGGCAATGAGCACGCGCGGCGGCGCGTCGAAGCGGCGCGTCGAAAGGAGCGCGAGCGCTTCCTCGACGCCGCCCGCCGCGGCGCCGGGCATCCCCTCAGCCCTGGCGAGGCTCGCGACATCCTCTGGCGGCCAGCTCTTATGCTCGCCCTCGACCGGCACCGCGACAACCTCGCGCGCCAGTCCGACGAAATGCTTGAGCAGCGCGCGAACGTCCTTGGTCGTCTGCGCGCCGCAGATCAGCGCCAGCGGGCGCGGCGCCTTGTCGTGGAACTCGGCCATCGCCTCGGCCAGAACGCGGCCGCCATCCTCATTATGGCCGCCGTCGAGCCACACCTCGGCGCCGGGCGGGGCGAGATCGACGATGCGCCCGCGTATGAGCCGCTGCAGCCGCGCCGGCCATTCGGCGCGCGTCAGCCCCGCCTCGACCGCCGCGGGCGGAATCTCGGGGGCGACGGCGCGCAGGGCGGCGATCGCGCCAGCGGCGTTTTCATGCTGGTGGCGTCCGGCGAGCCGCGGCAGCGGCAGATCGAGCAAACCGCGCTCGTCCTCATAAACGAGGCGCCCGTTCTCGTTGCAGATGTGGAAGTCCCGCCCGGCGACGATCGGCGTCGCGCCGACGCGTCGCGCTTCTCGCTCCAACGCCCTCGCCACGGGCTCCGACTGGAAGCCGATCACGGCCGGCGCGCCCTTCTTCAATATTCCGGCCTTCTCATGGGCGATCTTTTCGACCGTATCGCCGAGAAATTCGAGATGGTCGAGGGAGATCGAGGTGATGATGGCGCATTTGGGCTGCGAGATGACATTGGTCGCGTCATAGCGCCCGCCGAGGCCCGTCTCGAGCAGCAGCCAGTCGGCCGGCGCTTCGGCGAAAAGCAAAAAGGCCGCCGCCGTCGTGATCTCGAAGAAGGTGATCGGCTGCCCCGCGTTCGCCTGTTCGCAGCGTTGGAGCGCCGCGTTCAGACGCTCGTCGTCGACAAGCGTTCCGCCGCCGTCGGCGCCGAGACGAATCCGTTCGTTGAAGCGCAAGAGGTGAGGGGACGTATAAACATGCACGCGCTTGCCGGCGGCTTCGAGCATCGCGCGCAGAAAAGCGATCGTCGAGCCTTTGCCGTTGGTGCCGGCGACGTGAATGACGGGCGGCAGTCTGAGCTCCGGTCGTCCGAGCGCGGCGAGCAGCCGCTCCGTGCGCCCCAGCGACAGATCGATCTTCTTTGGATGAAGCGTGAGCAGTCGCGACAGGATCGCGTCATGCTGATCCATTGCGGCTGCGCCTCGCGATATCAGGCGGCGGCGCGGCGCGGCGGCGACTTGGTCAGGAGACCGCACAGGCGCGCCAGCGTCTCGCGCAGCTCCTGCCGCGGCACCACCATATCGACCATGCCGTGATCGCGTAAATATTCGGCGCGCTGGAAGCCTTCTGGAAGCTTCTCGCGGATCGTCTGCTCAATGACGCGGGCGCCGGCGAAGCCGACGATCGCGCCGGGCTCGGCGATCTGCACGTCGCCGAGCATGGCGTAGGACGCCGTGACGCCGCCCGTCGTCGGATTGGTCAGCACGACGATATAGGGCAGGCGCGCCTCGCGCAGGCGCTGCACGGCGATGGTCGTGCGCGGCATCTGCATCAGCGAGAACATGCCCTCCTGCATGCGCGCGCCGCCCGACGCCGTGAAGATCACAAAAGGCGTGCGCTTGGCGAGCGCATGTTCGCAGCCGGCGATGATCGCCTCGCCGGCCGCCATGCCAAGCGAGCCGCCCAGGAATTCGAAATCCTGAATGGCGACGGTGACCGGCGAGCCTTCGAGATTGCCGAAGGCGATCGTCACGGCGTCCGTCATGCCGGTTTTGACTCGATATTCCTTCAGCTTGTCAACGTAACGCTTGATGTCGCGAAACTTGAGCGGATCCAGCGGCGCTTCCGGCGTCGGAAGCAGTTCGCATTCGGCGTCGTCGAAAAGGCTGGCGAGCCGCGTCTCGACCGGGCAGCGCATGTGGTAGCCCGAGCCGGGCACGACATAGAGATTGGCCTCGATGTCCTTGTGGAAGACGAGCTGGCCGCTCTCGGGACATTTCACCCAGAGATTTTCCGGCGCTTCGCGCTTGATCAACGCCTTGATCTTCGGCGGGACGACGTTCGAATACCAATTCATGACACGAGCCTCGTCAGCCAACTCATCACGCCGCCCTTAGGCCGAGCCTCGCGCACGCCTTCGGCGATGGACGCGACGAGCCCCGTCACAGCGCCAACGCTCGAAGGTCCGGCGCGGCCCTCGGCGTCGAGCGAGGCCTTAAGCGCCTGGACCAGCGCCGTGCCGACGACGACGCCATCGGCGTTACGGGCGAGCTCGGCGGCGTTCTCCGCATTTTTGACGCCGAATCCGACGGCGATGGGCAGCGCCGTGTGCCGCTTGATGCGCGCAACCGCCTGACTGACGCCGGCGTAGTCGGCAAGCGCCGCGCCGGTGATGCCGGTAAGCGACACATAATAGACGAAGCCGCTTGTATTTTCGAGCACCTTGGGAAGCCGCTTGTCATCGGTCGTCGGCGTCGCGAGGCGGATGAAGTTCAGCCCGGCGCTGCGCGCGGGAACGCAAAGTTCGGCGTCTTCTTCGGGCGGCAGGTCCACGACGATCAGGCCATCGACGCCGGCGTCCCGGGCGTCGCGCAGGAAGGCGTCGACGCCGTAAACATAAATCGGATTGTAGTAGCCCATCAGCACGATGGGGGTGGCGTCGTCTCCGGCGCGGAAGTCGGCGACGAGCTTCAAGGTCTTCTTGAGCGTGGCCCCCGCCTTGAGCGCTCGCAGGCCCGCCGCCTGGATCGCCGGCCCATCCGCCATCGGATCGGTGAAAGGCATGCCGACCTCGATGACGTCCGCGCCGGCGCCGGGCAGGCCACGCAAAATGTCGAGCGACGTCGCGAGATCCGGGTCGCCGGCCATCACAAAGGTCACGAGGGCGGCGCGCCCTTCCTTCTTGAGGGCGGCGAAGCGATCATCGATGCGGGTGGGCATAAGCGACAGACGTCCTTCGTAAGGCGGCGAAATCTTCAAAAAGCCCTCTCGACCGGGCGCCGCCGGCCCTTTTCGGCTCTTACGCGAGCCACGCGGGGGCCGCCGTTGCTTAGTGCCTGGACCCCCTCCCGTCCACTGTTTTCGCGCGCGCTAAATCGTCACTTGCGCGCCCAGTTCGACGACTCGGTCGGAGGGGATCGAGAAGAAGTCCGTGGCGTTGGCGGCTTGGCGGGTAAGCGCGACATAGAGCTTGTCCTGCCAGACGGGCATTTCGGAGGAGGGGCTTTCCTTGATCGAGCGCCGGCCCAGGAAGAAGCTCGTGGTCATGATGTCGTATTTGAATCCCGCCTTGCGCATGGCGGCGAGCGCCGCGGGCACGCGCGGGCTTTCCATGAAGCCATAGTGCAGCGTCGCGCGGTAGAAATCGTCCGAAAGCCTCTCGATCTCGAAACGCTTGTCAGGCGCAACCCGCGGCCGGTCCTCGGTTTTGACGCAAATCACCAGCACGCGCTCGTGCAGCACCTTGTTGTGCTTGAGATTATGCATCAGCGCTGTCGGGGCGACATTGGGATCGCTCGTCAAAAAGACGGCGGTGCCCGGCACGCGCGTCGGCTTCGACTTCTGCAGCATCGCGATGAGATCCATGATCGGGATCGAGTCGCGATGGGTTTTCTCGGCGAGAAGATGCGTGCCGCGCGTCCATGTCCACATGACGATCATGACGCAGCCGCCGAGCGCCAGCGGCACCCAGCCGCCGTCTTTCACCTTCATCAGATTAGCGGCGAGAAAGGCGAGATCGACAGCGAGGAACGCCGAGATAAGAAGCACAGCCGCCCATAGCGGCCAGCCCCATTTGCGCCAGACGACGACGAACGCGAGCGCCGTTGTCACAACCATGGTGCCGGTGATGGCGATGCCATAGGCGGACGCAAGCGCCGACGAACTCTTAAAGGCGATGACGAGCAGCAGCACGCCGATGAGCAACAGCCGGTTGATGCGACCGATGTAAATCTGGCCTTCCTGCGACGCCGATGTGTGGGTGATTTCGAGACGCGGCACAAGGCCGAGCTGAATCGCCTGCCGAACGATGGAGAATGCGCCGGTGATGACTGCTTGGCTGGCGATCACGGTGGCGAGCGTCGAGAGGATGACAAGCGGGAGCAGGCCCCAATCGGGGGCGAGCAAGAAGAACGGATTGCCGATCGTCTCTGGTCGCGAAAGAATCAAGGCGCCTTGGCCCAGATAATTGAGCAAGAGCGCCGGCAGCACAAAGCTCAGCCAGGCGACCCGAATGGGCAGGCGTCCGAAATGACCCATATCGGCGTAGAGCGCCTCGGCGCCGGTGACGCCAAGAAACACCGAGCCAAGCACGGCGAAACCAAGCCACCCATTTTGAATAAGGAAGCCTATTCCTGCGCGTGGATCGAACGCTTTGAGAACCTGCGGCGCGTCGGGAATGTGCATAATTCCGAGTACGCTGATGGCAAGAAAAAAGACGATCATGATCGGCCCGAAGAAGGCCGCAACCCGCGCGGTTCCGTGGCTTTGAACCCAGAACAGCGTCACCAGTATCGCGACGGTGATCGGCAATACGAAGTCGCTGAAGCGATGCGTCACGAGCTCCAGACCCTCGATCGCCGACATGACCGAGATCGCCGGCGTGATGATTGCGTCGCCGGAAAAAAGCGCTGCGCCGGCGACGCCGAGAAAAAAGACCGGCGCCGAGCCGCCGCCCAGCGCGGACTGGGCGAGCGCCATCAGCGACAGGATGCCGCCCTCGCCGCGGTTGTCTGCGCGCGTGAGGAAGAGCACATATTTGATCGTCACCGTGAAGATCAGCGCGAAGATCAGGAGCGAAATCGCGCCGACGACCGAATCTTCGGTCAGCGCGTCGGCTTGCACCTGATGCGCGAGCGATTCGCGCAGCGCATACAGCGGACTGGTGCCGATGTCGCCATAGACGACGCCGATCGATCCGATGATGAGGCCGACGAGCCCGCCCTTCGCACGCTCGTCTCCGTGTTGCGCAGCTTGCGTCCCATCGCCGCCGGAGGCGGGACCGGCGTCGGATCGCTGCATCATGGGAGGTTTCCTTTGAGAGGAGCGCGACGCGCCTCTTGTCGACGGTCTCGGAAGAGGGCGCTCGCCGGTGGCGAGAAACTGGGCGCCAAGGCTTCCTCTCCTTCGGCGTGGGTCCGCCGATATGGTGCGGCGATATACGCGGTTTCGTGCACAAAGAGAAGTCGCGGTTGCGGCGCGATATTGGCGCGCCAGATTTTGACGCCCTCGGGATGGCGTTCGCGGCGGTCGGAACGTTAACGTAGACGCCGACGGCGTCGTGGTCGGCCGGCTGGACACAGCCCGTCCTTTTCATAGCTAATCCGCGACGTCAGCTTTGTAGGAGGCCTCGCGACCTTGCCTTCGAACGACCGAGCCCGGTTCGCCCAAGCGGCGGGCGCGCCCGCGCCAAGCGCCATCGCCACGGACGTCACGGGACTTGAGGCGGGCATCACGACGCTGCCGGGCGGCGCGCCGGCCTATATCGCCCGCCCGCGGACCGGCGGCGATTTCCCGATTATTCTCGTGGCGCAGGAAATCTTTGGCCTGCACGAACATATCCGCGACATCGTGCGGCGGTTCGCGAAGCTCGGGTTTCTCGCCATCGCGCCCGACTTCCTCATTCGCTACGGGGACCCGCAAGAAGCGCCAGACATAGAGGCGATTCGGGCCATCGTCGCCAAAGTCCCCGACGCCGAGACGATGGAGATATTCGATCAGGCGCTCGCTTACGCCGCGACGAAAGGCGGCGACGCCAAACGCGTGGCGATCACCGGATTTTGCTGGGGCGGGCGCATCGCTTGGCTCTATGCGGCGCATCATCCCCGGCTCCGCGCCTGCATTCCCTGGTACGGGCGGCTTGATGGGGCGCATACGCCGGCGCAGCCACGCTGGCCGGTCGACGTCGCCGAGGAGCTGAAAACGCCGACGCTGGGCCTGTATGGCGGCGCCGATCCGAGCATTCCCGCCGCACTCATCGAGACCATGCGCGAGCGCCTCAAGAAGGCGCAGGCGCCCGCTGAGATCATCGTCTATGCCGATGCGCCGCATGCGTTCTTCGCCGACTATCGCGACAGCTATCGGGCAGACGCCGCCAGGGACGCGTGGGAAAAGGCGCTGGCCTTCCTGCGCGCGCAGGGCGTCGGGTAACCGCGTTTACCGCGGGACGAGCGCGATGATGCGGGCGGGGCCGCCCGAGCCTTTTTCGATCTTCATCGGCAAGGCGACGAGAATCGCGCCCGTTGGCGGCAGCTGGTCGAGGCTGGTGAGGTTCTCAAGCCCGCCGATATTTGCGGCGCCGATGATCCTGTGCACCAAAAAATCCTGTGACGGCCCGTTGTCGACGCTCGCCGTGTCGACGCCGATGAGGTTGGGACGGCGCTCTTTCGCGAGCCAGGCCGCCGCTTCAGGCCCGAAAGACGGGAAATGGAGATGTGTGGCGTCGCCCGGCGTGTCGTCGCCGAGATAGGCCCTCTTGTCGGGCCAGCGCGCGCTCCATCCGGTGTGCAGCAGCACGATCGCTTTGTCGGGTATGCGGCCATGCGCCGCCTCCCAGGCGGCGATGTCTTCGATCGTCAGCAGATAGTCCGGATTCGCCGCGGCCTTGGCGGCGACGTCGATGACGATCGCCGGGCCGACGAAGCGCTCGACCGGAATTTCGGCGTTTGTCCAGCGGCCCTCGGCGAAATGCATCGGCGCGTCGAGATGGGTGCCGCCATGCTCGGGCGAACAGAAGGCGTTGGCGAAATAGAAGAAGCCTGCCTTGGTCGGTCCCTTGTGCAGCACTTGGAGCTCGAAACCCGAAGGCGAGGTCGGCCAATAGACGGTTTCGGCGTTGAAGGCGTGGCTGAGGTCGACGACCTTGCTCGACGCGAGATCGAGGCTCTGCGCTTGCGCCGGCTCCAGTTGGGCGGCGGAGAACGTCAGACAAAGAAACAGACCGCCTAACGCCGTTCGTTTTTTCATATCGGGACGCTCTCCAGAAACGCGCTCGCGCGCAGCTGATCAAAAATCGCTAGCAATTCCTTTGACTTCCCAGTCGCCGTAGCGCGCCGGGTCGGGTTCGCCGCGGCCGCCAAGTTCTTGCGGCGGGGCCGAAGCTTGCGTGGCCTTGCTGCGGCGCGCCTCGGCTTCGGCCAATGCGCGCTGCGCGGCCGGCGGCTGCTGCGCGGGCCGCTCTGTCGAACTTGCTGCGTCTCCTGCCTTCGACACGGTCCGTTCCTGTGTGCATTCGTCGCCCGCCGCCGCGCCAATTATGCTATGATTCGGTTCGGTCGCGGAGGGAGAAGCCGTTTGGCGAACAGCGACAGTAGATCAATTTCCGCCCGGACCAAATCGGTGCGTCAAGGGTCCCGGCAAGGCTTCGTGCCCGCCGAAGCGGTGCGGGAGGCCGAAGCGGCGAAGATTCCCGGGTTGCCGGCGCGCCTCGCCGCCGCCAACATCATCGGCGACATCGTGCAGGGCGGCCATCGTCTCGATGAGTGTTTCGCCCCGAACGCCGTTCCTTCGCGCCTCTCTGGGCTCGACGCCCGCGACGTGTCGCTCACGCGCTCGATCGTCACGGTCGCGGTGCGTCGGCTCGGCCTCATCCGCTACGTTCTCGCCGAACTCCTCGAAAAGGGGTTGCCGCGTCAGGCCGCGCGGCTTGAGTTCGCGCTGATCGCCGCCGCCGCGCAAATCCTGTTTCTCGACGCCGCCGATCATGCCGCCGTCGATCTCGCGGTGCGCGCGGCGCGCCTTGAACCGAAAACCGCCGGCTTTAGCGGGCTCGTCAACGGCGTGTTGCGCAATCTCGCGCGACGACGGCAGGAATTCTTAGACGTCGCCGCAAGCGGCGAGTACGACGCGCCGCCATGGCTGGCGCAGCGCTGGCGCAAGCATTATGGCGAAGACGCTGGGCGCGCCATCGCGGCCATGCACATGCTCGAGCCGCCTCTCGACGTGTCAGTCAAGGACGATCCCAAGGGCTGGGCGGAGCGGCTCGACGGCGTCGTGTTGCCGACAGGCTCGGTGCGGCTGCGCAGTCACGCGCCGATCAGCGAACTTCCGGGCTATGGGGACGGCGAATGGTGGGTGCAGGACGCTGCCGCCGCTCTGCCGGCGCGCCTTCTCGCGCCGCAGCCCGACGAACGCGTGCTCGACATGTGCGCCGCGCCTGGCGGCAAGACGGCGCAGATGGCGCTTGCCCGCGCGCAGGTGGTCGCTCTGGACCGTTCGGCGGAGCGCCTGAAGCTGCTCGCCGCCAATCTCGCTCGGCTACAGTTACACGCGGAAGTTGCGGTCGGCGACGCCGCCGCCTATCAGGCGCAGCCTTTCGACGCGATTTTGATCGATGCCCCCTGTTCGGCGACGGGAACGATCCGCCGCCATCCCGACGTGCCCTGGACCAAGAAGCCGGGCGATATCGAAACGCTCGCGAGCTTGCAAACAAAGCTGCTCAATCGCGCGGCGCTCCTGACGCGGGCCGGCGGACGCATCGTTTATTGCACTTGCTCGCTGGAGCCTGAGGAAGGCGAACAGCAGATCGCGGCGTTTTTGCGCCGCAATCCCGATTTCCGCCGAATGCCGATCGATCCGCGCGAGGGCGTCCCCGAGGCGTTCATCAACCGGGACGGCGATCTGCGCACCTTGCCGCATTACTGGCCGAATGAAGATCCGCGCCTTGCCGGCATTGACGGATTCTTCGCCGCGCGGCTGCTGCGGTCGGCCTAGGGCGGTTGGAGCAGGTTCTCATCGAAAAAGTCTGTCAACTTTTTCGAAACCTGCTTTAGGCCCGCTCCGCGGTGAGGGGCGCGAACTCCTTCACCACCTGCTCATAAACGATCCGCTTGAACGGCACGATGAGTTCCGGCAGCGCCGAAAGCGTCTCCCAGCGCCAGGCGTCAAATTCGGGCTTATGCGCGCCGTGGCCCGGCGCATGAATATCGATTTCGCTTTCGTCGCCGGTGAAGCGCAGCGCGAACCAGCGCTGGGTTTGGCCGACATATTTGCCGCTCCAGCGGTTGTTGTTGTTTCTGGGCAGATCATAGCAAAGCCAATCTGGAGCCTCGGCGAGAAGGGCGACGCTCGACACATTGGTCTCCTCGTAAAGCTCGCGCAGCGCCGCCTCATAGGGCGTCTCGCCCTCGTCGATGCCCCCTTGCGGCATCTGCCAGAGATAGGGTGGGCGGGTCTGGTCGTGGGCGCCTTTAGCGCGCCGCCGCCCGATAAAGGCGAGGCCTTGCGCATTGAGCAACAAGACGCCGACGCAGGGCCGATACAATCCGCGTCCGCTCATCGCCCCGTCTCGCGGCGCGGGCCATGTTGGCGCGCTCTATCGACTGCGTCTGTCATCCGCTCCCCAAGCGTTCGAATTTTGTCGTGGACATTTCTGACGGCCCGCGCGCCCGCCGTCGAGCCGCCAGAGCAAGAATCTACCCAAACATTTTAATTCCCTGTCGAGTGCATGATTCCATGCGACCGGGCAGCGCTCTAGACGCGCCGCGTCAACGCGCCGTCAGCCTCCATCAGCTCCAGCAGCATGCCTTCCCGCAACCCCCGGTCGGCGATGCGCGTCCGCTGCGCCGGAAAAAGCGCGCGAATCGCCTCGAAGATCGCGCAGCCGGCAAGGACGAGATCGGCGCGTTGCGGTCCGATGCAGCCGTTGGCGACGCGTTCATCGAAATCCATGTCGCGCAGCCGCAGGATCGCCCGCGTTGCGTCATCGTCGCTCATCCACAAGCCGTCGACGCGCCAGCGGTCGTAGCGCTCGAGCCCAAGATGGACGCCGGCCAGGGTGGTGACCGTTCCCGAAGTGCCCAGCAGATGGAAGCGCGGACAGCGGCGCTCCGAGGCCATGCGCCCCGCGAAGGGGGCGAGAGTCTCGCGCACCTGCTGCGTCATGGCCGCGAAGGTCTCGGCCGAAACGCAGCGGCCGCCGAAATGCTCCGCGAGGGTCACAACGCCGAGTTCGAGCGACGTCCAGGCGCGAAAAGCGTAAGCGCCATTTTCGCTGCGCCGCTCGCGCGTCAGCCACACGAGCTCGGTGGACCCGCCGCCGATGTCGAACAGCAGCACGCTTTCCGCAGCCGGATCGGCGAGCGACCCGCAGCCGCGGGCGGCGAAGCGCGCCTCGGTTTCGCGGTCAATGACCTCGAGCTGCAGCCCGGTGCGTTCGCGGACGCGCTCGACGAATTCATCGCCGTTCGCCGCGCTGCGGCATGCCTGGGTCGCGACAAGCCGGGCGCGGGTGACGCCGCGCGCATCCATTTTTTCGCGGCAGATTTCGAGCGCCGCGATGGTGCGCTCGATCGCTTCCTCGCTGATCCGGCCAGCCTTGCCGAGGCCTTCCCCCAGCCGCACGATGCGCGAGAAGGCGTCGATGATGCGCAAAAAATCATTGTTGCGCCGCCGCGGCCTGTGCTCGGGCCGGGCGATCAGCAGCCGGCAGTTGTTGGTGCCGAGGTCGAGCGCGGCGTAGATATGGCGCGAGTCGAGCGCGCCGGAAGCGACGCCGGGGTTTATCTGAAGCTCGGGCGCGGCCTGCGCCGAGGCCGACGCCGTAGACGGTAGACCGGTTTCCCTCACTCGATCCCTTCCGCGAAGCCGCTCCGACCCGCCTTGCGCCGCAACGACGGAAGCGGAGCGGCGATCATTGTAACGCCGCGAGGCTGGCGTAAATTTCTTTCATGCAGGATCGGCGCGCCGCCCGCAAGGGCGTTTCCTGCAAGCATTAAGGGCGCGCGCGGCGGCGTCGGCGGCCGGCCGGTTGACACTGTCGGCGGCGCTCTCTAAGTCACCAGCCGTTCGCGCGCGCTCTGCGCGGGGCCGTTGGGGGATAGTTCAACGGTAGAACAGCGGACTCTGACTCCGTTAATCTTGGTTCGAATCCAGGTCCCCCAGCCAATAAAAAAATTAGTTACAGCTAGGGACCGACTGGCTGGAACCAGCGAGGGCCGACGCGAAGCGCTCCAACGATCGGCGACCCTCGCGCCGAGCGCGTTAGCGGTGCCCCCGCGTATGGTGCCTAAACCCGCCTGCCAGCACTATGGGGTTGTGCTCTTTTCAGGTGATCAGCGCGCCACCGGACTTTCGCTTCATTTTCCGAACACGCGCCGCTTCGTCTGCCGGAATGCGGCGCCAGGGACGTGCAGGTCATGCCGGATTGGCGCTAGTCCTTGCCGTCGCCAAAGAAACGCCCGCATGGAAGTACTGCGGGCGTTTTTGCTTGCCTGGAGCACGTCGGTTCCGCCGGTTGACCGTAAGGGTTTTTTCGTTAAACCACCTCATATTCATCAAAGCACTCTTTTGGGCATCCGATGACAGCGTCTCATTTCGATCCAATCTTTCCAGCTCACGCGATAGAAAGATGCACTGCGACGGTTGCGTTTAGCCAAGGTCTCCCCCAAAAACTTTTATCTGCAACGCAGGATCGCCATAAGCAGCGGCTGCTAGCGGCGGGATTCTCAGAGGGGCCCAAGGCCGTTGGGCTCCAGTTTGATGTGCTCTCGGGGAGGGTGATCCCGCTTGCAGGCGGCGGTCCCATGACTTTCGTATCGGAGGATCAGGGCACCACGATAATTGTCGCAGCAAACCAGATCAGCGTCCAAACGTTACTTTATACGCGGTGGGCAAATTTTGAGACGTTTATCAGCAAATATGTTTCAGCAATATTTGCAGATTTTACAGATGCGCTTTCGATTTCTGCAACTAAGCTTGAGTATTGGGACCGCTTCATTTGGACGGGCGACTGGGACGATTTCGATGTGTCTCAGCTCTTGGCCGTGAACAGCGATCTCATTTCGGCGCGGGCGGCTCATGCTACCCGACAGTGGCATTCTCATGCGGGATGGTTCGAAAATCCTGCGCCGGCTCGACAGCGCTTGGTAAACGCTAATGTTGACGTTGTCTCAGTCAACAGTCCTAATTTCGTTGGGGAAAAGCCTTCGGTTGGCATATATACCTCTCTCCAAGATTCTGACGTTAGGGCTCCGTCGGGCAGTAGCCCTGCGCCGTTCACACTAGATGAAGTTCCTCATGCGTTACGCCAGCAACATCTCGACTTGAAGGCGTTATTGGGTGCCATCATTTCCCCAGGCATGGCCAAGCGAATCGGATTATAGGGATCGATATGCTTACGGTGCCTCACGACTCCACGTACTTTCCCGGTCCGCAACTCGAGCTTGCTCGTGGCGGCTTGGTTGATGGCGCAATTCAAGACTCAGCCACGGAACAGATTTGGGTTTATTTTAAATCCGATGTTCCCCGCTCTGGCGAGAACGGAACATTTAAGCCGACTCTCCTCCGCATCGGGAATTTCTCGTTCATAGAGAATGCGTCCAAAGCGCTTTGCCTAGAACCAAGCGCGTCAGCACCTGTGGTTTCCCTGCCGGCTCACGACCCTTGGTTGTTAGAAACCAAACAGGTCATTGCCAATCATAGAGACTTGCCTCCGGGGTGGGATGGGTTGGAGGCAATCGCTCCGAGCCGAGAGTGCCTTGATGCTGCAGAAGCATTGGCGCAATTGATTTCAGCGCGGCCGATGAGCGTTCGGCCTCGGTTTGCGGTCGATTCCAAGGGGTGCCCAAGCTTCGCTTCGTATACTGACCATTTCTACCTCCATCTGACGGTCGATGGTCCGAAGCGCTTGTCTTGGTACGCGGTGGTTGATGGCGAGGAATTCTTTGAAGACGATATTGCATTTGACGGCGTTGAAATGCCTCAACCTTTGGACGAACTGTTTTGAGCTGCTTGTTGTTGGCTCGCGAGCTCGATGGGAGCCGAAAGCGCGCAAACTCCACGGAGTGGCTACTTTCAAAGCTGGCCTAGCGCGAAGAACTGGAAATGGTGATCGAATTTGTTGCGTTTACGATACGGCTTTGCCCGGCAAGGATAACCACGCGGATATCGCCGGACCTCTCCTGAGAGCTGAAAGCAAAAGTGCTCTTAAACTTTTACAGAGGCGGCGTCTCAAGACTTTAATCGACTCGGCTGTGATTCGATTCGAGCTGGCTTCTGAATTCCGAGGGGGGGCGCTTTCTAGGTTTAGTGAGTAATTGACTGGCTCCGCCATGGAATTCGAACATGCGCCGCCTTGGCATACGCTGCGTCGACGCCGTGCGTCGTCATCTCGCGCAAAAACTCCCACTGCGCGAGATCGCTCAAGCATTTCGGACGGGAAGCTGATTTTCAGCCTCGTGACCGTCTCGTTCGGGGCGAGTCGCGCACTGCGCGTTCTCGCTCGCCGGGCGTTCAACTGTGCACCCCATGCGCGCTCACCTTAGAGCTTTGGACGAGCAAGGGCATGGCCGTCAGGCGCTGCGTCTGTTTCGCCCCAACGGCCAATGAGCGCTGTTTCCTTCAACGAGGCCAGGGCCTTTGTCGAAGATCGTCGCCACAATCTCCTTCTTGGCGACGGCTTCAGTATTGTTGTTGAAGCCCGACATCTTCCGCCGCAAGCAATTGCCGCGCAGAAATTTGCGAATCACCAATGAAATCGTTAGCAATCGCATGTGTGCGGGTGAGCAATAATGCAGGCGCTTATCTAGTAAAGGACATCTTATGGCTAGAGGAAAACCGGTGAAGGCGGCGAGCAGGAAGGTGAGCAAGGCTGAACCTGCCGCCATTCGGCCGATCAAAGAGACATTTACGAAATCGGCGCTCATCAACCGGATTGCCGAGGAAAATGACATTCCTCGCAAGACCGCAGTGGGCGTCTATGCGACGTTGGAGAGTGTTTTTCTCGGGTCAGTTCACCCGCGCGGCGTGGGCGAATTCACCCTGCCGGGCCTTCTGAAAGCGACTCTTCGCAAGGTGCCGGCGCGGAAGGCGGGGACTTTGGTTCGCAATCCCGCGACGGGCGAGATGGTCAAGGCCGCCGCCAAGCCCGCAAGCGTGCGCGTCAAAATCCGGCCGCTCTCCAAACTGAAGTCGGCGGCGACGAAGTAAAGCGCCATCGACCAGGTCGTCGCGTTGTGTCGGCGCGGCGCCTTATGGGGGATAGTTCAACGGTAGAACAGCGGACTCTGACTCCGTTAATCTTGGTTCGAATCCAGGTCCCCCAGCCAAGAAGTTCCCAAACTCGGCGCCGAATTCTGCCTTCAGGCGGTCGCGGGAGTATAGCTGCTGCTATATGATCAGGTTCTTCTGACGGCGCGCAGACGGCTTGCCGCTATGTTTTTGGCGCGCCAAGCATGGTTTCAGCCCGCGACGTTTCCTGAAGGGGATTGATCCACTCCACGTCGGGCCAGAACCGAGTTCATCGGACTGGCGTTCAGGTCGGAGGCTTCGCGGACGATGCATTACGATGCGCTCTTGGCCGCCCTTCTCGCGGGAGTCGTCACTCTCCTCGCCTTCCTTTTTTTGCCAGCGGTGGCGGATCAGCTCCCGGAACTGGCTCTTGCGGCGATCGTCTATCTCTTCGTGCTGCTCGTCGGCGCCTGGATCTTCAACGCCTGGCGTCGAACACGGCGCAAATAAACGGCTGATCGGGCAAATTGTCGATGGGCGGTTGCCGAGCTTCGCTTTCCCACTTGACAGCGGTCAATAAACCTACTCTTAACGGCTCGCCATTTAGATCGCGATCTTTCTCAGGCGAACGGGTTCATGCGCTTCTTCAAAAACATCCCAAGCTTTGCCGCGCCGGTTGTCGGCGTCACGGTTGCGCTCGCCCTGTGCATCGTCGTCTTCGCTTTGTCCCTGGCGGGGATCGATCCTAGCCTCGATTAAGCGGCGTCAGAACGTCAGCAGCTTATTCGGTGGCGGTTTCGACGACGTCCGCTTCTACTTCTTCCAGCACCGCTTCAATTCTGTCTTCTTCCTCATCGGCCGTTGAGTCTTCCTCCTCATCAGCCGTTGACAAGAGAACATCATCAACGATCGGTTCGATGACCGGCGCGACTGGCGCGGACCTGGCGAAAGTCGCCGAATGGTAAGCCGGTCGCCTTGCCGCCGAACGCAAGACCTCCACGACTTGAAAGGCCGCGGCGCATTTTGGGCAGACGATCGGCAGGCGATTGAGATCGTAAAAGGCAGTTGCACACGTCAGGCATCGGCGCTTCACGCCAAGTTCAGCTTTGGCCATTGAGTCTATCCCTTCGAAGTTCCGACTGCGGGCGCGGCAGGGTGTATTGTTATCGCCCCTGGGGACGACTCGGCGCCAAGCGTCTCTCTGCCAGTTCAGTGGCTACGGAGTGTTAGCACGGCGGAGACGATCGGCTGACAATATTTCGAGACAACGCCGCGAAGCTCGCAGAAACCGCTATTAATATTTGGGGATGCGGTCATCGGAATACAAGGCGGCGGTCGGTCCGCGATAGGGATCCAGGTCATCAACATCGAAAAATGCAACGCCGTTCACAGCCGGAACAGGTGCGAAAAACCGAACAACAACACGCCGGGACCGCCGGCTCAGATTGCGGCGGCCACGGACGATGCGAGTTTGCGATCCTCGCACCGTCAGGCGGCGCTCGCGCGACCTGTCAAGGCGTGCGCATAAAATTCAGCAGGGTGGCGCTCAGGCTACCGCCCGTGAACACGATCGTCGCGCCAAGGGCAAGCAACGCGACAAGGTTGAGGGTCAGATCATTCGCCGCGCCCGCTATCGCGAGAATCCCGAGCACGATCACGGCCAAACCCGAGAGCGCCTGGATGCCCGCTGAGCCAAAGGCCATCTCGCTCGCGAGAATTTCACTGCCGCCGGCGCCAGCTTGATTTCTGCTCCTCAGCGACTCTTGGCTGAGCACGTGCAGTTGCCACACGGCATTGCTGCTCAGAACCAGGGCAGACCCGAACGCGATCGCGGCGATCGGCGTTAGCGTTGCAGGCTCAATGCCGAGCAGCGAAAGCACGCCAAGAACGATGCCGGCCGCGCCGACGAGGAAGACGACGGACAGGCTGCTGCCGCCAAATCCCTCGAGGTTCGTGGCTCTTGAGCCTGCTGGAAAGATAATCTGGGCGTATTCCGACAGCATGGTTCCGCCTTGGATCAACAAGGCGGCGCTAAAGACGATCGTGGCGATCGACGCCATCATCGGCGCATTCACGCCCGACAATCCAACAATAGCGATAACGACGGTGGCTAGACCGCCAATCGCGTCGATCAGGCCCCCATACGCCGCAGTTTCGCGAAATGTCGACTCCCGAGATGTAATGGACATGACAGCGTCTCCAGACTTGCGATGTCGCCACACGAACAAAAGCGCGCGCGATTCCACATAGTGCTGGATTCACCCAGTCAAGATCTACAGCCGTTACGCCGCTCGAGCTTAAATGAAGCTCTTTAGACCGCAAGCCAAGTCGCAGCCCGCAAGGTCGAATTCAATTTGCGCGTCACGCGCGCGGAGTCGGCGGCCGTCGCGAAGTGGAGCGCATAAAACTGAGAAGGATCGCGTTCAGGCTGCCTCCCTTCAGCACGAGCGCGGAACCGAGAATGAGCAGCGCTACGAGGTTAAACGTAAGGTCATTCCTGGTCCCGGACGCGGCAAGAATGCCGAGAACGACTGCGGCGAAGCCGCCAAAGATCTGAATGCCGGCGCAATCAAAAGCCATTTGGTTTGCGAGAATGTCTCTCGAAGACTCCTCGCCCCTGGACGCGCGTCGGACGACATTAAGATGCCAGACAGAGACGCTGCTCAAGACCAGCGCACTCCCGAACAGGATTGACGCGATTGGCGTCAGCACTGCCGAGTCGAAGTTCAGCAGCGAAAGCACGCCTAGAGCGATGCCGCCGGCTCCAAGCAGAATAACCGCAGAACGGCTACCGGCGGCGAAACCGTTGATCGAAGACTTTCCCCCGCGCAGCACAGAAAATCTGGCAAGTTCAGACATCATGCCGTTGCCCTGGATCAAGAGCGCGATGCCGAACACAATTGTCGCGATCACGGCCATAATCGGCGCCTGGATGCCGATGAGTCCGAAAATAGTGAGGATGACGGTTGCAACGCCGCCAACATCATCGATCAAGCCGCCCTGCTTGGCGCGCTCGGGAAAAGTGGATTCGCCGACCGTTATCGACATGTTCGCCTCTCAACTTCGATGCCCCCAAAAGACAAGATCTAATTAGCGGCCGTTTGCCGCCGGCAAAGATCCCCCGCGAGCGCCCAAACTTTGCTCTAGGCCTGACCGCGCGCTCCACCCGGCCGACGCTGGAGTTTGGAAGCGCAAAAAATAAAAGTCCCGAGGGGGATTCGCATTGCGGCGTGCAAACCGCGAGGCTTCCGCTATGGGACTGAGCTAATGTTTTGGAATGCGCGCCGTCGCGATCACGCTTGACGCTCGATCGCGCGGATCTCCACCCGATACGGGCGACCACCGCGACACGCCCTCTCGCGGGGCTCGATGTTCGTCACCGTGCCGCTCAGGCGATCAGTGACGCGCTGCAAAGCAATGACGCGGCAGCACGCCAAACGTTCGCCCAACTCAAGAGGCGAGCGTGCCGGCGTGCGCGGCAATTTCGTCGAAGGTTCAGCGACTCGCGCCGACCCGAAGTCGCGCCGTTCTATGAGGCGAGGGTCAGTCGAGAGCCTTACCGCCTGCCTCTTCGCAGGCCGCGGCCGTCTCCTTAAAGACCCAGCCCTGGCCCTTGCAAGAGTTCATGCCCTTGCACGCGTTTTTGGGCGAGTGACAGTCGGCCTTGCCCTTACAGCTATTGACGCCGAGGCAATGCACCTTACTCGTGGTCGAGGCCGCCTTTGCGGGCGGCGCAGCGCCAGCGAGAACGATGGAAACAGCGGCAACGGCCAGCGTCGCACCCTTGCACACATCATTTTTCATTTGTCCCCCTCTTCGTTTTCGGACTCTTCTCGAAGGTGATCGGCATGCTTCGCCCTCTCGCGGAAAGCAAGCATGACCTGAAGATAATGGCAACCCAAGGAGAACTTCGCGGAAGTCGGCGGCATGCGCCATCGTCTGCGACGCATCCAGCCCTTGGACTTTGCGGCGAGCATTCGACAACACCCGTGTTCGGAGCTGAATTGCTGCAAGGCGTCTCAAACTTCAGCCAAGCACGCGCGCGAGTTGAGGGCGCCATTGGCGGAAAGGCGAAATGTGGAGCGGACAAACATGGCTCCTGGCCGTCGCCACATGGGCAATCCTCGCGATTGGAGGCATGGTTTATTTGCTCGCCGAGCGGCGCGAGAAGAAGCGATGTCATCGCAAAGGATGCGCCGGCGCTGACCGCATTCAGCGCCATGAGGCCGAAGCTTCGGTCGCCTGCAAAAGCCGACCGCATCATTAGCTTGCCGCACTCGATGGCGCGTGACGTCAGACATGGCGTCGCCTGAGCGCCGCAACTTCGGTTGACACGGTCGCCCGAAACGGGTGGGATTAGATGCGATGGAGGCGCGAAAGCGCTGGCGGACCGAAGTTAACACAATGATCGAGAGAACGATCGAAGCTGGCCCCAAAAGAGGGGCGGCGTCGCCGTCGCGTATCGGGCGTCGCCGCGAAGTCGCACGCAAGGTCTTTCTGCAGGTTCATCGCACCATCGGCCTCTTCGTCGGGGCCGTGTTCGTTTTGGTCGGGCTCAGCGGCGCGGTTCTGGCGTTTCGCGAGGATATCGACGAACTGCTGAACGCTTCAATCATGCGCGTTGATACGCCCGCGCAGGCTTCTTACCGATCGCCGGACGAAATTCTCGGCGCCGCTTTCGCGGCGATGCCGGCCGACGGCAAGGCGGAAAGACTGACGATGCCGCGCCATGCGGGATCGGCTGCGGCGATAACCTATATGGTTGAGACGGACGATCTTGAGACCGACGTATATCAGTTGTTCGTCGATCCCTACACGGCGAAGGTCAAAGGGCAGCGCCTTTATCAGCATCACGGCGGGCCGTTTTCGCAGCCCCTCATTCCGTTTCTCATGACCTTCCATTGGACGTTGTTGCTTGGAGTCAACAACGCCTATGTCCTCGGTTCGCTCGCCATACTTGTTTTCTTCTCCATCCTCGTCGGACTGTATCTGTGGTTCCCGCTCAATGGCGATTGGCGACTGGGATTGAAAATCAAATGGGGCGCCAGCGCCGAAAGACTTGCCTATGACGTGCACCGAAGCGTCGGCATTTATTGCGCCGCCATTTTGTTGGTCATGTTATCCACCGGAATAGCCATGATCTTCAAACCCGCGACGCGGTCGGTGACGACCTTGTTTTCTCCGGTGCGTCCTAAAATTGATTTTGGAAAATCGAAGCCGCTTCCTGGCCAATCGCCGATCGGCGTCGGCGCGGCGGTTGCGGCCGCCGATGAAATCTTTCCAGATGGAAGGCTCCACTGGATTCTTCTGCCAAGCGCGCCAAGCGGCGTCTATGTCGTCGGCAAGCAATCGGACGATGAACCCAACCAAACCAAAACAAGCCGAAATGTCGGCGTCGACCAGTACAGCGGCGAGGTTCTCCAGGTGCAGGATCGCAATGGCTTCACCGCCGGCGAGAAATTTCTGGAATGGCTATTCCCGCTGCATTCGGGCGAAGCTTTCGGCGCTGTCGGACGTTCGATCGTTCTCTTTATCGGGCTGACGCCGCTTGCGCTTTACGTCACGGGCTTTTTGCGGTGGCGACAAAGGCGCCGTGCGCGAAGGCGCGCGAAATATTGAAAAAATCGCCTGTTCGCTTTGCAAAGCTCTGATCATTGCCCGACGAAAATCGGCATCTCGATGGTGTCCTCGGCGTTCTTCGCCTCGCCGAAGGCGAGCTTGAGCAGATATTTCCCCTTGTGAGCGACGTTCGCGTCCAAAGTCACAAAGCCGCTTGAGCGGGGCCGAGACGGCAGAGCATTGATCTGTTTGAGACCGCCATCCGTATCGACTCGATAGAAGGAAAGCGCGACAGATTCGTTTCTCGCGTCTTTTTCCATGAGGGTGACGGAAAAAATCACCTTTCCCGTTCCCGGCACGCGATCGCAATATTCGGCATATTTGCTCAAATCGTCCGTCGCCCCTCCGGCGCTCTCTTCGGAGTCCGGCAGGAAATATGTCGTGAGGTGCACGGAGTAGAAATCGCTGACCCCGAGACATTCCGAAATCGTGCGATCGCCCGCCTTCACGGCTGGTTTTAGCGTATGCGCCTTCCAAAAGTCGTCCACATATTGATTGAGGGCCGGACCCCATAGGCGATAGGAAAACGCCGCGCCGTTGACGCCAATCAGCAGCACGATGCCTGCGAAAACCAGTACGTTCAGACGTCTAGGACTCATCGCTTTCTGTTTCCTTCCCTAACGCCGAAGAGCGGTTTTCGCATGAATCCCCTGGTCATATCCGCCAGTTGCGCGCGCTCGCGCCTTCGATAGGCGCTCCGCGCTTGCCGGCCGCCTCAAGGAGGCGCATCAAGGGCGCACCTCGAACTCCCAAGCGCCGCTGACGAGATGGCCGTCAGCCGAAAGCGCCCGGTAGCGCACGGTGTATTTGCCGGGATTCAACCGGTTCACACTCACCGACACATGGCTTGGATCGGCGCTGTCGATCGCCGCGTCGCGCTTGTCGACCCTTTCGCCCGATGCGCTCACAACCGCCAATGCGGCAAAAGCGTCGCGAATGCCGGCGTCGTACCACACTTCCACTTTTCCGATGTCTTCGGCGCCGACGCCGTCTTGCGCGGGGGAGGTGCGGACAACGATCGCATGCGCCAGAATGATCGCGGGGCGTTGCAGCTCTTGCGGCGGGCGCGACGGGCCGGTGAGTTTCATCGCCGGAGCAGGGCTAAGCTGTTGATCGCGACCCGGTAAATCAGAGACAGTTCCGTACGCCGCGGCGGGGTCAGACGTCGCGCCGACTGACAGGATCGCCCCAGCAAGCGATAGCAGGCGCGCATGCCGGTTGACCGACATCCAGGAAGGGCTTTTTCGACGGGAGACTCTTGCCTGTCCGCTCTTCGTCATGGGGCGAAGTCCGATTCAATAGTCATTTCCGAGCCCGCTCGCGCGCAAAGATGCGTCGGGCCGCGAGACGCCGATTGCTCATCTTGTCACAGACTTGACCAGCAACGCCATTCCGCCGCGGCGCCAAAAAACCGTATCGCATTACGTTCAGCGCGCCTCGCGCAAGGCTGCCGCGCTAATGGACTTGAGCTTGCCCTTCTCCCTCGATATGCATCTTTTTGATAAAGTGCATACGCCGCAGGCGCGCGGCGCGTCAAGGGAGTCCGCCCGATGGTGTGGTTGCTGAACGGCGCGGTCGCTGTCGTTGTGGCGTTTTTCGCGAGTGCGCCGGCGGCGCACGCCCATACGGCGAATATTTCCAGCAGCCGAATCGTGCCGACAGGGCACGGTCTTTATCGCGTTGAGGTCGGCTTTCTAGGAACTGACATCGAGCGCATGTTCGCCGAGAACAAACCGAAGAGCGACGAGGTCGATCTCACCGAGCCCGGCGTGATCGAGGGCATGATCGGCAAGTTCATTCAGACACGCGTCGATCTGCAGAATGCGGAAGGTCAGACCTGCGCGAGCACGGTCGTTTCGGTCGGCGATGATCCGACCAATCCTAATGACTCAAAAGTCGTGCTGCGGATGGACTGCAGCGCGGTTCAAGGACAGATTTTTTACAATCCGTTCAGACTTCTTGATGCGCAGGGACCGCGCGCGAAACAACTCGTCAGCATCGGGGAGAAAAGCGATGAAGCCAATCTGACCGAGGCGCAGCGCCTGGGTCGGGAGCCGGCGCCCGGACAGGTGATGATCTATCCCGGCGACCCGATGATCGATCTCTCCAAGCCACTGCTGACGCCTTGGGAGCTTGCGCCGAAATTTTTGTCCGCCGGGGTCGAGCACATCGTGACGGGCTATGATCATTTGTGCTTCCTGATCGCCGTGATGCTGTGGGCGACGCGCATCTGGCCTGTCGTTAAAATCGTGACGGCTTTCACGGTGTCGCATTCGGTGACGCTGTCGCTCGCGGCGCTTGAACTCGTCAATCTGCCGAGCCGTTGGGTGGAGATCGCAATCGCGCTGTCGATCATCTACGTCGCAGTCGAGAACTTCTTTACGCGTAAGGTCGACGGTCGCTGGCGAGACACATTCGCGTTCGGCTTCATCCATGGCTTTGGTTTCGCGAGCGGTCTGATCGAACTCGGCGTTCCTCAGCGCGCCATCGTGCCGGCGCTGGCGAGCTTCAACATTGGCGTCGAAGTCGGGCAGATCGGCGTCGTGCTTATCGTTCTCCCCTTACTTCTTATGACAGACAAGATTTTCACGCGCGGTCAACGCAGTCCGCTCCTCGTTCAGGTCTGCTCGGCGATCATCGCCTGTTTTGGCGCTTATTGGTTCTTTGTGCGTATTGCCGAGCTGGGCTAGGAAATATCGGCGGAGCGCCATCTTCAGTGCGGCCGGCGACGCGGCTCATTGCTTCGCTTCGAAAGATGCTGCGGAGCAGTCGTATGCTGGGCCTTCGTTGAACGCTGTTTCTAAAAGCGAACTTCCCCCCAAGGGCGAACTGGCTGATGCGGCCTGGAATAGCTCGAATGGCGCTCACTGCGAAAATGGAAAGACTCGGGAGCGACTGCGGAGAGTCAATTCGCGCCGATGGACTTTCATTTTTTTAATGTTTAGTTCAAGCGCCGGGCTGGGGCATTAGGCGCGGGCGATAGGCAGTTCAGCAAAACCGCCTGCCTTGGCGCGCCGTTTGCCCGGCGAAAGCCGCGAGGTCAGGCGGCGCTTCGGAAATCGTTTATCGGAGGAAATCTTATGAGGAAGCTGATATTTGCGCTTGCCGCTGCGGGAGCGCTCGCGCCTTCGCTGTCCAACGCGCAGGTCAAGATCGACATGACCCGCATCACCTGCGGTGAATTGTTGGCGATGCCGGCCGACGACCAGGCAGACTTCGGCGCGTTCATGGGCGGCTGGTTCGCGCAAAAAAGCGGCCGAACCTTTATCGACCTGAACTTATTCCGGAAAAACTCCGCCAGCGTGAAGAGCTGGTGCGCTTCCAATCCGAATGAGTCGGTCATGGCGGGTCTGCAGCGCGCTTTTGAGCAGAAGTAAAGAACGGGGAACCACATGAATCGCAAACTTATTTTCGCAGGCGCTCTCGCCGCGGTCTCCTTCGCCGTGCCGGCCAACGCGCAGGTCACGATCGAGATGTCGGAAATCACCTGCAAGCAGTTCGCCGAATATGACGCGGACACCCAGGACTTTGTCGCCAACTGGATGAGGGGCTATTTCATGTCCAAGAACAATAACACCGTGATCGATTCACGCTATGTGAGACGCAATACGGATAAAATCACGCATTATTGCAAGAAGAAGCCCAATTCTTCCCTCATGGATGCGATCCAGAAGAACGCCCGCTGACCCGAATGGAGCGCACGGCCAGGAGTCGGCCGTGCGCTTGGCCATTTCTTTATGAATTTCATTGCTCATAACTCCAGCGCGGCAGTCTGCCGGCTTCCGACTCTCTCGGCAGCCAGAACGTGATGCGTCCGCGCGTCGGAACCGACGCCGATCTTTAGGGTTAAGGTAGGGGCCGGCCCGTCGCTGCAGCCTCGCGCGTGAGCATACGCGACGGCTCGCGCGCGACAGGCGGCGAAAAGACGGAGGACGCCTTCTATGAACGACGTTCCTGCGCCATCGGACCCGCGCCAGCGCTGTCCGTTGTCCCACCACGGCGGACCTCGAGCCGGCAAACCATTAGCCGCCGCTGTGTCCCGCGTTCTCACGAACTGCGCCTGATGCTTCCGAGTGCGACGGAACTCGATCGGCTCACTGCGCCCGGCGCCTTTTTGTGGGCGACGGGTATTGAAGATACGTTCATCACCGCTCCGCATCCGAAAACCGGGCGCATGCTCGACGAATATGAGCTGACCGATCATTACCGCCGGTGGGAAGCCGATATCGCGTTGATGGCGCGGTTGGGGGTTTCCTGCGCGCGCTATGGCGTGCCTTGGCACCGCGTCCAACCTGAGCCCAAGGTCTGGGATTTCAGCTTCGTCGACGCTGCGCTTGGGCGCATGCTCGAACTTAACATCGATCCGATCGTCGATCTCGTGCATTACGGTTTGCCGCATTGGATGGAGCACGCCTTCCTCAACGAGGATTATCCAAGCCGCGTCGCGGAATTCGCGGCGCGACTCGCCGAACGCTTCCGGGGGCGGATCAGGTGGTACACGCCGCTGAATGAGCCTCGGATCACCGCATGGTATTGCGGACGTTTGGGCTGGTGGCCGCCCTACGGACGCAGCTGGCCAAGCTTCGTTGCGGTGATGCTGTCGATCTGTCGCGGAATCGTTGAAACGAGCCGCGCGCTGCATGAAGTCGACCCCGATATCGTCGCGTTTCATGTCGACGCCACCGATGTTTTCGAGTCGAGCGACCCGGCGCTGGCCGAGGAGGCAGAGCGGCGTCAAGCGATTGTGTTCCTTGCGCTCGATCTCATCAGCGGGCGCGTCGATGCGCGTCATCCGCTGTGGACCTGGCTTCTCAAGCAGGGGGCCGCGGAACCCGCGCTGAACGCCTTTCGCGAACGCCCGCTTGAACTCTCTGTCATTGGCGTGAACCTTTACCCGATCTTCACGCTCAAGCGGATGTCGCGCGACCGTTTCGGGCGCCTGCGCATTCGAATGCCTTACGCCTCCGACGCGCTCCTGACGAAGATCGGCGAGATGTATTTTGAACGTTACGGCGCGCCGATCATGATCTCCGAAACCGCGACCAAAGGTTCGGTGAGACAGCGGCAGGCCTGGCTCTCTGACTCGGTCGAGGCGGTGAAGACGCTGCGCGCGAAGGGCGTTCCGATGGTGGGCTATACGTGGTGGCCGATGTTCGCGCTCGTGACATGGGCCTATCGTCAGGGGCTGCGGCCCCTCCACGATCATCTTTTGCAGATGGGGCTATGGAATCTCGATCCTGATCCATCGGGGCGGCTGGACCGTGTTGAGACGCCCCTTGTCGACGCCTATCGTCGACTGACATCCGGTGGCGCGGACGCCGTGGGTCCGCTCGCGCCAACGCCAAGGCTGCCGTAGCGCAGCCTCCACGAGCAATCGGGGAGTGACGGCATGTTTCAGAGTTTCTTTCTAGCTGGTTTTGAAGGATCGACAGGCTTCAACCGGCACGGCGAGTGGTTCGATCAAGTCGTCGCGACAGGTCACGACGCCAATGTCGACGAAGACTATGCCGACATCGCGCGACTGGGCTTGCACGCCGCGCGTGAGACCGTTCGTTGGCCGCTCGTCGACTGCCGCGGGCGATACGATTTCTCCTCGCTCGAACCATTCATTGAGGCCGCAAAGCGCCACGACGTGGGCGTCATATGGGACCTCTTTCACTATGGTTTCCCTCAGGACGTCGACCTTTGGTCCGAGGCATTCGTCCGGAGATTCGCAGACTACTGCTATGCGGTGGCGCGCTTCGTGGCCGCGCGCATGGATGGTCCCTGCGTCTTCACGCCAATCAATGAGCCTTCGTTCATGGCCTATGCCGGCGGCGAGAAGGCGCTGTTTGCGCCATATGGGTCGGGACGCGGCTGGGAGTTGAAGGTTGCGCTCGCGCGCGGCGCAATCGCCGGCATCAATGCGATACGCGCCGCCTGTCCCGATGCGCGCTTTGTAAATGTCGATCCCTTATGCCGCGTTGTCTGTCCCAAGGACAGGCCCGATCTTGCTCCTCAGGCGCATGATTTCAATAATAGGCTTGTGTTTCAAAGCTGGGACATGTTGTGCGGGAGGCTGCTGCCCGAACTCGGCGGCAGTCCTGAACATTTGGACGTGGTGGGAATCAATTATTACTGGACCAATCAGTGGGAGTTGAACGACAGGCCGAACGAGGACGGAAACGTGCCGCCGCTTGACGACGATGATCCGCGTCGAGCGCCGCTCTCGGAGCTCATTCTCTCCGTCTGGAGGCGTTACGGCCGCGACGTCATGATCACGGAGACCAGTCACGTTGGGGACAATCGTGGACCGTGGCTGTGCGAAGTGGTCAGCGCCTGCCACGGGCTCTTGCTGCAGAACGTGCCGTTACGCGGCGCGTGCCTTTATCCGATCTTGGGAATGCCAGAGTGGCATGATCGCGATCTCTGGACGCCCATGGGCCTGTGGGATCCGCTCTGTCACCGCGACCCCGCCGCCGGCCGGCTCCTGTGCGAACCGATGGCTGAGGCGCTTCAAGGCGCAGCGCCGCTCGAAGCGCTTCATCAGGCGAAGCAGGAGAGCGGCGAGTCGCAGTTCAATCTTGCGAGGCGCAAGCGCTACGCCGCGCGTTGACGGCTATCCCGCGCGTCGTCACTCCGCCGCTTCAGCACGTCTTCGCGCTCTTGAGAAAACGCCGCCTGAAGAGATGAGCGCGTCGTGCGCGCCGCGCTCGACGATTTGTCCTTTGCCCATGACGAAGATGCAATCGCAATCGACAACCGACTCCAGCCGATGGGTCACGAGAATAATCGTGCGTGATCCCTTCTGTCGGTGCAGCGTTCCTATCAGCCGCCGCTCCTGCTCGGGATCGAGCGCGCTCGTTGGTTCGTCAAGGACGAGGAACGGCGCGTCGGACAGCAGCGCGCGCGCGATGGCGATCCGCTGCCGCTGACCGCCGGAGAGATTCGCGCCGCCTTCTGCGAGCGCCGTCTCATAGCCATGAGGCAAAGTGTGAATGAATTCGGCGGCGCCCGCGTCTTCGGCCGCTCGTTCGATGTCCGCTCGCGTTGCGTTCTGCCGGCCATAGGCGAGATTTTCTGCGATGGTCGCCGGCAGCACAAGGCTGTCTTGCGCGACGAGCGCGAAATGCGCTCTTAGCGACTGGAGCCGTACATCCCTGAAGTCGACGCCATCCAAGCGTAGCGCCCCGCTTGTTGGGTCGTAGAACCGAAGCATGAGACTTAAGAGCGTGCTTTTGCCGGCGCCGCTCGCTCCGACGAAGGCCACCATCTGGCGCGGCCGTATCGTCGCCGAAACGTCGGTGAGAGTTTGCTTGCCGCTCCCATAGTCAAAACTCACGCGCTCGAGCGTTAGAGTTCGCGGCTTGCTGGAAATCCAACGCGCCGTCGGCATATCGACAACCGCTTCCGGTTCGTCGAGCACCCGAAAAATCCGTCGCGACGCAGCCTCGAAGATGCGCACTTTGGCGAAGAACTCGCTGAGCCATTTCAGCGGATCCCAAAGCTTGCGCAAGTAGTCGATGAAAATGAGCAGCGTCCCGACGGTCATTCCGTCGGCGACGGGCGCGAGAAACTGGTCGCGGTAAACGAGCCAGCCTCCATAGCCGAGGATGATCGCGCCGCCTACGGATAGGATGCCGTCGCGCGCGAGAGGATAGAGCTGTTCCTGCCAATTCAAACTCAGCAGCGCCTCGACGCTTCTGCCGACTGCGCCGGAGAAACGTCTGAATTCGAAAGCCTCGCGACGAAACGCCTGCGCCAAAGGTATACGCGCCATCGCCTGCTGAATATGCGCGGTGAGATCGGCGTCGATCTGCTTCGAGTTAAGCGCGCGTTTGTGGATTTTGACGCCAAATCGCCAGTTGCTCCATATCATGAAGGGGGCGACGGTAAATGCCGCCAGCGTTAAACTGACGTTTCGAGACAAAAGAATAATGGTCATCACGGTGAGCGTTACGGCCGCAACCGAGGTTCCAATCACGACGTCGACGATGCCCCACGGGCCGAAGGCGTCTGTCGTCAGACGATAGATCGAATCGCCCTGTGGTCGGCTGCGGTGATACGTCAGGCCAAGATTTTGAAGCTTGGTGAAGAGATCAAACCGCACCCGCGTCGTGCCGCGATAATTGAGGTAATAGTTGATCATCATGCGGCCCATCCAGGCCGTATATCCGACGAGTTGCAGTCCAAGTCCGATCGCGACTAGGCCTGCGATCTGCCCCGGCTTGTCCTTCGGCAATACGGCGAGGAAGTAGCTGTGTATCCAGTTGCCTTTCGGCTCGCTGGAAAGCACGGAGTCGACAAGCACCGCCAGCGGCCACGCCTCAAGGAGGCCCACGCTGACGGAGACCGCGATCATCGCGACAAGCGCGGCGATCCGCACCCGGTCTTGCAGGAAGTATGTCAGCGCCCGGCGATAAACCGCGACGTCCGTCATATCTTGCGCAGAATGCATGGCGCTATAACGCGCCAGCTCGCCTAAAGGTCTTCCCAGCCCACGGGTTCGAGCTTGGAGGTCGCAGGCGCCGGACCGGCGCTTCGCGCCGCAGCCTCGATCAGCCCGCCAAGCAAAGCCGCGGCGGTTGGATCTTCTCCCGGAGGATCACGGAACAGTTTGAAGGTCGCGATCACGATGCGGCCTGTGCCGTAATTGCGTCCGACCGCAATTGCAGCCGGACGATGAATCCATCCGACAACCAGCGCCGCGTGAACGCGCGCTTGAAAGTCTAGGAGATTGCAGCCGGAGATGACATGCATCGGGATCACACGATCAAACGCGTGGTCAAGCAAAGGCCCGCCGGGAATTGCGGCGAAGGGACCCTGCCGTCGAAGCCATGCGAAGGAGGACGCCCAGTCGCCTCGCCAGAGCGTTCCGTCGCGCGCCACCACCTTGACATTCTGCCAATGCGGAAAGAATGGCGTGAGCGAGCCCGGCGTTTCGGTCAAGAGAACCGCTCGGCCGCCGGCGCGCACATAGGCCGCGAGCGCGGCGGAAGCTTGGGTCTCTATGACGACGTCCGCCGTCTCGGCCCCTTCCGCCAATCCATAGCCAAGCGCCTCCAACCTGTCGCGAATGTCGCCGTGTGAGGACCACAGCGACAGCTCGGGCGGTCGAGGCTTCGCATGCACGGCAATGTCGATTTCGTTGCTCGCGAGAAGGCGTCCGTCAAGAGAGCGCAAGCGCAGCGTGAGACGGCGCAGACAGGAGTGCTCGACGGCCGGCAATTTCAGCGAAATCTTGCCGAGATCAGCCACCGCGCCGGGCGCGATGGCGGGGATTTCCAACGTCATCGGTTCGGTGACCGATATGTCGAGAGCCGCCGCCTCCAGTGGATTTGGCCCGCCATGCGCCACACAGAGCGAGAGGCGAACGGCGTCGCCCGACCAATAGGCGGGACGATCGAGTGTGGGCAGAATAACGGTATCGGCATTGATCGAGTGAAACAGATTGTGAAAAACGCGCGGGTTCGAGCGCATGTCGAGAAGGCCGTTCGCCTCCCAGTGACAGTCGGTCAGCTCGGTGATGACGTAGCCGGCGATCTGCGGCTTCCGGCGCATAGCCTCGATCTGATATTTCAGCGCCCGAAACTGTTGCCACTGCGTCGCTTCGACGAAGCTTTCGAAAGTTCCGAATACGCGATCGAGACTCCAGTCTTGAAATCGGTTGCGAACGCCATGCGCATACATGACGCCTTCGCTCCAGTCGTGGCCGGTCTCGAACCACCAGGCTTCGGCGCCGGCCGCGTCTCGTAATTTCTCAGGGTCGGGCAGCCCCCAATTGCCAAATTCCGAGCATAGCAGCGGCTCCTGTCCCGTGATGACGGCGTCGCCCTCGGGGCTGAAGAGCCATTCGGCCCTGCCGGCGAGTTCTTCGACGAACTGGTCCCAGTCCTCCCGACTATCGGGAATGGCGGCATAGAAATGGAAATCCGCGAGATCGGTCTGTACGTGAAAGCTTGGCGCCAGCGGGGAATTGTCGACGACAAGCCGGGACGGATCGTAAGACTTGAGCCACAGGTACAGCTTCTTCAGCCATGCGCGGTGATAGGCGTCATGGACCAGGTCGACGCCCCAGTTCTCGTTGATCAGCGTCCAGCAAAAGATCGAAGGATGGTTTCCGTCGCGATCGATCAGGCCCTTCAGCGTGAGCTCCTTGCGCTCTCGCGAGAGTTCGGTCGAATCCCCGGCGTTCGGCAGTTCCGCCCAAATCAGCAGGCCAAGGCGATCGGCAACCTCATAATAGCGGGGATCCGGCACCTTAATATGACAGCGCAGGGCGTTCAGCCCGAGCTGCTTCGCCTTGCAAAATCTGTCCTCGAGAAATTCGACGGAGGGCAGAGTGCAGATCGTGTCGGGATAGTAGTCCTGGTCAAGAGCCGCGCGCAGATAGAACGGCTTGCCGTTGAGATACAATTTCCCGTCTCGCGTTTCGACGCTGCGAAAGCCGAATGTCGTCTCGGTTTGGTCGACGATGATGTCTTGGCGCATCATCGAGACTTGCAGACGATAGAGATAGGGGCTGTCCGGCGACCAGCAGCGAGGCGCAGGCACAAACGAATAAACGATGACGTTCTCGACGCCGGCCGCCAGCTTGGCGCATGATCGCGCCACGACGTTATCCTCTGCGTCGAAGACCGTAATCATCACGTCGGCGGCGTCGGTGAGCGGGCTCTCGAAGCGCACATGCGCCGAAATCTCTCCGCTCGCCTGCGATGAACGCACCCGCACCGTGGTTACGTGATCGGCGATCCGCCTTTCGAGATACACGGACTGCCATATCCCAGAGAGGGGGCCGTACCAGCTCTGCTTGCCGAACGGCATTTCGGCGAAGGGCGTCGTAGGGAATTCGAACGGATCGTCGGTGGGGCTTTCCACCTTCACCTTTATCTCGGCCTTTCCGTTGACGATCCGATCTGTGATGTCGAAATGAAACGGCAGGAAGCCGCCCACATGGCTGCCGACGAATGCGCCATTAACAAACACATGGGTAATGTGGAAAACGGCGCCGAAGTGCAGGAAGACGCGCTGCTCCAGCCACTCTTCCGGAATCGCGACGTCTCGGCGATAGACGGCGACGCCGCCGCGCATGCGCAGATCGGCGAACTGGGCTTGCCAGGGGCTCGGGACAAGAATCGTCCGGCTCTCGGCCGGCTTGGCGCCGTAGCCGAGATATTTAAAGTCCCACAACCCGTCTAGAGATATGCGCGCTGCGCTCACCAAACCTCACCTCGACCAAAAGCGCCGGCGCCGGAGCATCGATGCGTTAGTCGACTATAACAATGAGCGATCCACAGACGATTTTCTACATAGCGAACGCGAAAACGCGCAGTATTTTTATTCACGACTCAAACTTAGCCGGACTGCGCAGCGCCGAGAAGTTAGCTCATCATCGCGTTGCGACTTAACTATTCAGCGGCGACTGACGCAGTAGCGAAGGCCGCGCTGTTTCGAGCCGGGAGCTCCTTATTGATCCGCCGGAACGTCGCGAGCGCCTGTCCGACCACCTGATCCATATTGTAATAGCGATAGGTCGCGAGCCGGCCGACAAACCACACATTCTGCTGCGCGATCGCAAGCTTCTCGTAGCGCTTGTAAATTTCCGCATTTTCCGCGCGCGGCACGGGATAATAGGGATCTCCTGCATCGCTGGGGAACTCATAGGTCAAGCTTGTCTTAGGATGTTCCTGACCCGTGAGATGCTTATATTCCGTCACCCGCGTGTAGGCTTCAGTCTGCGGATAATTGACGACGGCCACGGGTTGATGCTGCCGCTTATCGAGCGTGACATGTTCGAAGCGCAGGGACCGATAGGGCAGCTTGCCGAAGCGGAAGTTGAAATATTCGTCGATCGGCCCGGTGAAGATCAGTCGCCGATAGAAAACTTCGTTGCGCAGCTCCTCGAAATCGGTCTGCAGCATGACATTGATGTTGGGGTGGTCCAACATTCGTTCGAACATGCGCGTATAGCCGTGAAGCGGCATGAATTGGTATTCGTCGCCAAAATAGCGGTCGTCGTGATTGAGGCGCGTTGGCACCCGCGCCGTAACGGACTTGTCCAGCTGCGACGGCTCTATGCCCCACTGCTTTTTGGTGTAGCCGCGAAAGAATTTCTCGTAGAGTTCTCGCCCTACCGTGCTGACGACGACATCCTCGGACGTCTTGATCTCCTCGCAATGTTCCGCGCGGCTCGCGAACCACTCCGCAAGTTGGTTGGAATCTAAGGAGAGACCATAGAGGCGATTCACCGTGTCCAAGTTGATCGGGATCGGCACGAGCATGCCGTCCACGTCCGCCAACACACGGTGCTCGTACGGGCGCCAATGCGTGAATTGAGAAAGGTGCTCGAAGACGGCTTCGGAATTGGTATGAAAGATATGCGGGCCGTATTGATGCGTAAGCACGCCGGCGTCGTCGTAGCGGTCATAGGCGTTTCCGCCAATGTGCGGCCGACGATCGATAAGAAGGACACGCTCGTCGCGCTGCGACGCGAGCCGCTCGGCCAGCACGCTTCCCGCGAAGCCTGCCCCGACGATAAGCCAGTCAAACAAGTTGCCCCTCCCGCGCCGCTTTGGACTCGGCGCCGACGCTCGCGATATGCAGCATCATCCTCGCCCAGGTCTTGTCCCACGACATTTCCGCAAGATGCGCATCGACCGCACTGAGCCAGTGCGCCTTCGGCCGCATAAGCAGCAGATCGATCTTGGCTACGAATGCTTCCGCATTCGATGCGATTTCCACGTGCCCGGCCGCGCCGTAGGGGTTAACGACATCGGTGATGGGCGTTGAAACGACTGGCACGCCTGCAGCAAGAAACTCGGGCGTTTTCGTCGGGCTGATAAAACGCGTCGCTTCATTCAACGCGAATGGCATGATTCCGACGTCCCATCCCGAAAGATAGTTCGGAAGCTCCTGGTACTGCTTGCAGCCCAGCCAATGGATGTTTTCGGCGCGCGGCAGAGATTGCGGGCTGATCTTCGCGGTGGGACCGATCATCACCAATTGCCACTGCGGCCGCAGCGCCGCGATGCCAGCGACAATGTCCATATTCATGCGTTCATCGATCACGCCGAAGAACCCGATGCGGGGATGCGGAATTTCCTTTTGATCGTCGGGGTCCACGCTGCGCTCTCGCGCGCTCTTGAAGTGAGGGGTGTCGACGCTGCTCGGAAAAACGTGAATGTTGTCGTGCCGCTTACGTTTGGACTCGTACAGGCTCTGTCCGCCGACGAACATGAGTTCGCATTTGGCCATCAGCTCTCGTTCGAGATCGAGAATGCCTTGCGGCGCTCCAGCGAACGCGGAAAGCTCATCCATATTGTCATAGACGCGCAGGTCGGGAGAGAGATGCCGGGTAAACTGAAGCGCCATGGGCGTATAGTACCAACCGACCCATCGCGAAGGGCGCACCTCCGCCAACAACTCATTCACGACGCGGTGTTGCGCGTCAGTGATTTCATCTATTGAGAGCCCTTCTGGAAGAACTGGCGTCACGACAACAACGCCGCACGCTTCATCCCTTTGGATTTTTACGCCTATATCATTTTGAGAAAAGATAGGCTCTTCGACGTAGAAGACGCCAAGATTTCGAGCTGCTCGACTGAGGAGATGTTGTGGTCGCTGATAAACAAAATTCCAACGAAGATGAGAGAAGCAAAACAGATGACTCGGAACTGACATCATGCTCCACCTCAAGCCTTGCGGATTTCATTGATTTTCGGTCTCCCTGAACAAACTCGGGTTGAGCACCTTTGTTCCGGCATTATGAACAATTGGACAGGGTTGGCGGCGAACGGCGAGGGCGCGTGGGAATGGGCGTTCGGCTGGATCGCACCACCGCAACAATGATCGCCGCGATGATGACGGCCGCCAACGCCGGTGCGCGCGTCAGGGGCTGGGGCTTCGTCGTGTTTGCAACCATCGCCTGGAGCTTGACGGCGCGCGAGAAGTTCACTGGCGGTTTCGCGCACAGCAAGATGTCAAGGAAGGAGCTCGACGCTCTATCGGCGCTTCAAGCCGACGATTGGCCCAGCGCCTTACCACCTGAGGGGCGGCGAGCGAACTTCGGCGCGCTGGATCGAAAATGAATGATGGCCGACGCTCATGCGCCGGCCATCATTCATCCGCCAAACCTTAGTCGCGCGGATAGCTGCCGCCCGAATTCCACATCGCGCCCAGCATGAATCCCGCAGCCACCGCCATGAGCACAGTCGTCGTTGGCTGATTGCGCGCCGACGTCTCAATGGCTTGCCGGAAGTTGCCAATCACATCGCCGGCGCGTCCGGCGACTTCGCTGCCCTTCTCTTGCACGGTCGATATCGCCGATCCGGCTTGCTCCATCGTCTGATTGATGCGTTGCCCGACTCTATCGGCCGCCGCCATTGCTTTGTCGCCCATGACCGCAGCAGTTTCGCTGATCGGGCGGTCCGATTGTCGGATGCGCTCCAGTTCTGGCGTCGCCATTCTTGCCTCCATCCTCGAAATCATTCGAGCCTCGCCTTAACCCGCTGAGGTCGTCGTTGTTCCAATTGCGGAAAAGCCAGGACATCGCAGGTCGCTATGTGGCTGATGCGTTCGGCAGACCTCATGATTCAGCCTTGGGCGTCGCTGTCCGCATGCCTTTCAGCGGAACGTCTACGGCGGCTTGATTTGAATGATTTACGCTTTATTTCCAAAAAGGTGCTTGCGTTTAGCTGGCGCGTCATACGCATTTCGCGTCGCATGTTAGCGAGCCGGTGAGGAAAATCTCGGGATGGCGAACACGACGATCTGGCGAGTAGACGACGTCGGGGATTGTGCGATCGAAGACTCAGACCTCTCCACACAGGCGCGCCGGAATTGCGGGACGAGCGAGCTCTACGGCGAAGCGATCCGACGCGGGGAGGGAGTGGCGTCCTCGACGGGCGGTCTGGTCGTGGAAACCGGCGCTCACACCGGGCGATCGCCGAATGATAAGTTTATCGTCTGCAACGCTTTGACCGAACCGACGATCTGGTGGGACAACAATTTCTCGATGACGCCAGAGCAATTTGTCCGGCTGCGTGAAGACATGCTGGCGCACGCGCGTCGAATGAAGCTTTTCGCTCAGGATCTCTATGCCTGCGCAGCGCCAGCGCATCGGCTAAATATTCGCGTTTTGACAGAATACGCTTGGCATTCGCTCTTTGCGCGGCATCTCTTCACTCCGGTGGAGAGCGCGAGCAATTTCGAGCCGCAACTAACGGTTCTGGACTTGCCTTCGTTCCAGGCTGACCCCTCACGCCACGGTTGCCGTTCCAGCACGGTGATCGCTATGGACTTGTCGAGTAGCGTGGTGCTCATCGGCGGCACCCAATATGCGGGAGAGATCAAGAAGTCGATCTTCACCTATCTCAACTATGTTCTGCCCGCGAAAGGCGTGCTGCCGATGCATTGCGCCGTCAATGACGGCAAGGGCGGATCGGCGGTGTTCTTCGGGCTTTCTGGGACAGGCAAGACGACGCTTTCCGCCGATCCGACGCGCAGCCTGATTGGCGACGACGAGCATGGGTGGGACGAGAGCGGTCTCTTCAACTTCGAAGGCGGCTGCTACGCCAAGGCGATCCGGCTCGCGCAACACTCTGAGCCGGACATTTATGCCGCCTCTCACCGACGGGGCGTGATCCTCGAGAACGTGTCGTACGATCACGGCGCCGGTCGGTTCGACTTCGACGACGATTCGAAAACCGAAAACACGCGGATCGCTTATCCGCTCGACTTCATCTCCAATGCTTCGAAGACGCGTCGCGCCAGCCATCCCCGGAACATCGTGATGCTGACCTGTGACGCATTTGGCGTGCTGCCGCCGATCGCGCGTCTCACACCCGCGCAGGCGATGTATCATTTTCTGTCCGGCTACACGGCGAAAGTCGCGGGGACCGAGCGTGGCGTCAAAGAGCCCCAGGCGACGTTCTCGGCCTGCTTTGGCGCGCCCTTCATGCCACGCCGGCCGACGGAATACGCCGACCTGCTGCGGGAATTCATCTGTTCCAGCCAAGCGAACTGCTGGCTGGTGAACACCGGTTGGTCGGGCGGACCCTATGGGATCGGACGTCGAATGCCGATCGCGGCGACCCGCGCCTTGCTTCAGAGCGCTCTCGACGGTTCCCTCGCGCAAGCCGACTTCCGGATGGATCCATCCTTTGGTCTGTGCGTGCCGACGTCCGCCCTGGGCGTCGACTCGAAAATGCTGGATCCTGTTCAGACTTGGTCCTCGCGCGAAGATTTTAACCAGATGGCGAAAAAGCTGATCGGAATGTTCGAGGCGAACTTCAGCCGGTTTGGCCCCTTCGTCGACCAGCAGGTGCTCGACGCCCAGCCGGGCGGTGCCGGATAGTCAACAAGCGCCTCGCGCCAAGCGGGCCGCGCAAGCGCGCGCCAACTTGAAACTTCGCTGATCGGAGAAATATAGGCTCTATCTTGGTGCGCCGTCGGAGGATGCGCATGCGCCATTGGACGCCTACTTTCGACTTCGATCTCGGCGACGTCGCCGATCGCGTGCGCAGCGCGACCGAAGCCTTCGCGACGGCGGAAATCGCCCCGCAGGCGCAGCGGATCGATGCCCAAAACGCTTTTCCCCCTGACCTTTGGCCAAAGCTCGGCGCGCTCGGCGCGCTGGGTCTGACCGTGCATGAGCAATATGGCGGCGCCGGCATGGGGTATCTGGAACATGTGCTGGCGATGGAGGAAATCAGCCGCGCCTCAGCGTCGGTCGGATTGTCCTATGGCGCCCATTCCAACCTCTGCGTCAATCAGATCCATCGTAACGGCTCGGACGAACAGAAGCGGCGGTATCTGCCGAATCTCGTCTCTGGTCGGCATGTCGGCGCGCTTGCGATGTCGGAGCCCGGCGCCGGATCCGACGTCACGGACATGAGGCTTAGCGCGGTGAAGCGCGGCGATCGGTATGTTCTGAATGGAAGCAAGATGTGGGTGACGAACGGTCCCGACGCCGATGTCGTGATCGTTTACGCCAAGACGGATCCGGGCGCCGGCCCGCATGGCATCACCGCCTTTATCGTCGAGCGCGTCTTTGCCGGATTTTCATCAAGCGCGAAGCTCGACAAGCTTGGCATGCGCGGCTCCAACACCTGCGAACTCATATTCGAGGACTGCGAGGTTCCCGAAGAAAATGTGCTGGGTCTCCCCGAGCGCGGCGTCAATGTGCTGATGAGCGGCCTGGACTACGAGCGCGCCGTGCTTGCAGGCGGTCCGCTTGGAATCATGCAAGCCTGTATGGATGTCGTGCTTCCCTATGTTCATGAGCGCAAACAGTTCGGTCAGCCGATCGGCGAGTTCGAGCTTATGCAGGGCAAGCTCGCTGACATGTACACGGCGGTCACGGCCACGCGCGCCTATGTCTATGCGCTCGCCAAGGCCTGCGATCGCGGCCGCGTGACGAGGAAGGACGCCGCGAGCGCGATACTTTTCGCCGCTGAACGCGCGACATGGATGGCGCTTGAATCCATTCAGTGCCTCGGCGGCAACGGCTATATGAACGAATATCCGACGGGAAGATTATTGCGCGACGCCAAGCTTTACGAGATCGGCGCAGGAACAAGCGAAATCCGCCGCATGTTGATCGGGCGCGAACTCTTTCAGGAGACAGCCTGACTTTGGATTAAAGATATGCCCCGCCTCGATAGCCTTGTTAATCCGAAAGACGCCGATTACAGGAATAATCACCAAGCGATGGCCGATCGCGTCGCCGAGCTGAAGCGGATTGCGGCGGATATTCGAGCAGGTGGCGGCGCGCAGGCGCGTAAGCGGCACCTCGCGCGCGGTAAAATGCTCGCGCGTCAGCGCATCGACGCGCTTGTTGATCCCTTCTCGCCCTTTCTCGAAATCGCGCCATTTGCCGCCCACGGCATGTATGACGGGCGTGTCGCAGCGGCCGGAGTCGTCGCCGGGATAGGGCGGGTGCGCGGCCGCGAATGCATGATCGTGGCCAATGACGCCACGGTCAAAGGCGGCGTCTATTTTCCTCTGACCGTGAAGAAGCATCTTCGCGCGCAAGAGATCGCCGCTCAGAACAACTTGCCCTGTCTCTATCTCGTCGACTCAGGCGGCGCCAATCTGACGAGCCAGGAGGATGTTTTTCCGGACCGGGATCATTTCGGCCGGATCTTTTACAATCAGGCCACGATGTCTTCGCGCGGCATTGCGCAGATCGCCGTCGTCATGGGTTCGTGTACCGCCGGAGGCGCCTATGTTCCGGCGATGAGCGATGAAACGATTATCGTGCGCAACGAAGGCGCGATATTCCTGGCGGGTCCGCCTCTCGTCAAAGCGGCGACAGGCGAGGTTGTGACCGCCGAGGAGCTCGGCGGCGCCGACGTTCACTGCCGCCGTTCTGGCGTTGCGGATCATTGCGCTGAAAATGACGCGCATGCCTTGCAAATCGCGCGCGATATTGTCGGCAATCTCGGACCTTGCGGCGCCATCACGGTTCCTGTGAGAAAGCCTGCGGAGCCTTGCTACGATCCCGCCGAGATCTACGGTCTGCTGCCGCAGGATCCCCGCAAGCAGTTCGACATACGGGAAGTGATCGCGCGCCTTGTCGACGCCAGCGAATTCGAAGAATTCCGCACGCTCTATGGCCCGACGCTGGTGACAGGTTTCGCTCACATCTACGGTTATCCTGTCGGGATCGTGGCCAACAATGGCGTCTTGTTTCCCGAAAGCGCGCAAAAGGGCGCGCATTTCATCGAGCTTTGCGCGCGACGAAAAATGCCGCTGCTCTTTTTGCACAATACGACGGGCTTCATGGTCGGGGCGAAGTACGAAAGCGCCGGCGTCGCCAAGGAGGGAGCCAAAATGGTGACGGCCGTCGCGACGGCGGCGGTGCCGAAGCTCTCGATCATCGTCGGCGGCAGTTTTGGCGCCGGCAACTACGCCATGTGTGGACGCGCTTATTCGCCGCGATTTTTGTGGATGTGGCCGAGCGCGCGCATCGGCGTCATGGGCGGGGAGCAGGCAGGGAGCGTGCTGACGCGCGTCAAGCGCGAGGCCATGGAAAAGCAGCAGAAGGCCTTCTCGGAAGAAGAGGAAGCAGACTTCGCGCGCGCGATTCGTGAACAATATGAGCGCCAGAGCCTGCCGCTCTATTCCAGCGCCCGACTCTGGGACGACGGCGTCATCGATCCGCTCGACACGAGACGGATCGTCGGTTTGGCGCTATCCTTCGCGCTGAAGGCGCCGATCGAAGAAACGCGCTTTGGCCTGTTTCGCATGTGAGTCATGTTCTATGACGACTTTGCTGCAATCGGTTGACGCAAATGGCGTCGCGACTTTGACGCTGAACCGTCCAGACAAGCGCAACGCGCTCAACCATGAGCTCATTGGCGCTTTGAAGGAAGCGCTCGAAGGACTGGATGCGCGAGCCGACGTCCGCATCATTACGTTAGAGGGCGCGGGAGACTATTTTTGCGCCGGCGGCGACATCGGCTCGATGATCCGCGTCGCGCAGCGTTCATCGAGCGCCAATGAACAGGACGCTTTGGCGCTCGCCCGAATGCTGCACGCTCTGGACGCCGTGTCAAAGCCGACGATCGCCTTGGCCAAGGGCGTCGTCGTCGGCGGTGGCGTCGGTCTGCTCGCGTGTTGCGATATCGTGATCGCTGCCGACGACGCGTCATTCTCGCTCAATGAGGTGCGGCTGGGACTGCTACCGGCGATCGTCGCGCCTTTTCTCATCCGGGCCATAGGCCTGCGGCAGCTGCGCCGATATGCTTTGACGGCGGAGCGGTTTTCCGCCGCCGAGGCGCAGAAATTGGGTCTCGTCCACCGTGTGGCGCCAAGGCTGGAGGTCAATTTGGCGCATGCGGCGATCGTCGCGGACGTGTTGCGCGGCGCGCCTGGCGCGCAAGCGGATGTGAAGAGTTTCTTCGCGGAATGCCATGGCCACGGCGTGGACGCTGAACTCTTGCGCGAGGCCGCGCATCGTCTCGCCGCAAGACGATCCAGCGCGGAGGCGCAGGAAGGTCTTTCGGCCTTTCTTGAAAAACGAGCGCCACACTGGATCGCGGCCGATTGAGATGATGCGCAAGCTCCTCATCGCGAACCGCGGCGAGATCGCTTGCCGAATCATGCGAACCGCCAAAAGATTGGGCGTCACGTCGGTCGCCGTCTACTCCGAAGTCGACGCGCGCGCGCTGCATGTCGAACTGGCGGATGAAGCCTATCTTCTCGGACCCGCGCCGGCGCGCGACAGCTATCTGTCGATCGGAAAGATCATCGAAATTGCGCATCGTTCCGGGTCGGACGCCATACATCCGGGCTACGGTTTCCTGGCCGAGAATGCGGACTTTGCCGAAGCCTGCGCGGCGAACGGACTGATCTTCGTCGGGCCTCCGCCCCACGCGATGCGGCTTCTTGGCTCCAAGAGCGAGGCCAAGGCCGCGATGGTGCGGGCAGGGGTGCCTGTGGCGCCGGGTTCATCCGGGGGCGAAGACGCTGAATTGCTCGAAGCGGCGCGCTTCATCGGCCTTCCAGTGCTCGTGAAGGCGTCCGCCGGCGGCGGCGGAAGAGGCATGCGCATCGTGCGCGCGCCGGAAGAATTGTCATCGGCGATCGAAAGCGCGCGGCGTGAAGCGCGCGCCGGCTTCGGCGATGACACCTTGTTCATCGAGAAATATTTCTCCGGCTATAAGCACGTCGAAATCCAGATATTTGCGGATTCGCTCGGCGGCGTCGTTTCTTTCCTTGAGCGCGACTGTTCGATGCAGCGCCGCCACCAAAAGATCATTGAAGAGACGCCTGCGCCCGGTCTGACGCCCCGTTTGCGAGAGCAGATGAGCGACGCGGCGATCTGCGCGGCGCGTGCGGCGGGCTACGCCGGCGCCGGCACGGTCGAATTTCTCGTCGGCGAAGACCACTTCTATTTTCTCGAGATGAACACGCGGCTTCAGGTCGAACATCCCGTCACCGAGATGGTCTCGAAGCAGGACCTCGTCGAATGGCAGCTGCGTGTCGCCTGTGGCGCGCCGCTCCCTTTGACGCAGAATGATCTGAGGATGAGCGGCTGCGCCATCGAAGCGCGGATCTGCGCGGAAGATCCCGCTCGCGGGTTTATGCCTTCGGTCGGCGAGATCGTGCATTTTCGCGGGCCGCGGGAATCGCCTTTCTTGCGCGTCGACTCGGGCGTTCGCGCCGGCGATCGCGTCACGCCTTACTATGATTCGCTCCTGGCGAAACTCATCGTCTACGGCGAAAGCCGCGAGCAGGCGTTGCGTCGCTTGCAGGCGGGGCTGGAAGAGGTCGAGATCGTTGGCGTCGCCACAAACCTCGATCTGCTGCGGACGATCTCCAAGAGCGACGGGATGGCGGACGGCGATTACGACACGGAATACGTCGGGAACAATATCGCGATGCTGACTAGCCCCGCGGCTCCGAGCACGGATTCAGATCGCGTCCTTCTTGCGGCGGCGAGCGCGGTCTTCCTGGCCAACGCTCGGCGCTCCGCGCTTGAAGCGAGCAAAGCGGTCGGCGACGATTGGTCGCCCTGGGCCGGAACGGACGCATGGCGGCTCTATGAGCGCGCCGATCATGAGCTCAGGGTTACGCAGGCGGGCCGGACGCTTGCTGCACAAATCACGCGTCCGCAGGACGGCGGTTTCCTGCTGAGCTTTGGCGACGCCGTCACGGCGGTGGAAGTTCAAAGCGTCGGCGGTCGCCTCTCGCTGCTTGTGGACGGGGTTAAGCACGAGGTCTCGACAGTCGCGCTGAATGACGGCGTCGTCGTCATTCTTGGCGGCAGGAACTATGTCATCAACTGGGCGGAAGCGGCGAGCTCCACGCAAAGCGAAGGACCATTGAACGAGCGCGTGCTGGCGCCGATGCCGGCGACCGTCACGCGAGTCGCCATAAAGGCGGGCGACGCCGTCCGCAAGGGCGAGACCCTCTTGGTTCTGGAGGCGATGAAAATGGAGATCGCTCTGGCCGCGCCGCATGACGGTGTGGTGGAGAGCGTCGCCTGCGAAGTGGGCGACATGGCGATCGAAGGCGCTGAACTCGTCACGGTCCTGCGAAAGGACGTGGCATGAGCCTTCCTGCGCGCGTCAGCATCGTTGAAGTGGGTCCTCGCGACGGCCTGCAGAATGAGACGTTGACGCTGTCGCCGCAGATCCGGGCCGAACTTATCGGCCGTCTTGCGGCCGCGGGGCTTTCGCGCATCGAAGCGGGAAGTTTCGTATCCCCCACGGCCGTGCCGCAGATGGCGCATACGGACGAGACTCTTGCGCTGGCCACAAAGCACAATGTCCGGCTGAGCGTCCTCGTTCCCAACCTTCGCGGACTCGCGGCGGCGCTCGCGGCCGGGGCGGACGAGATAGCCGTCTTCGCTGCGGCGTCGGAGACGTTTTCGAAGCGCAATATCAATTGTTCGATCGAGGAAAGTCTCACGCGATACGCCAAAGTCGTCGCGGAAGCCCGGCGATATGGCGTCATGGCCCGCGGCTATATTTCCTGCGTCTTGGGCTGTCCATATGAAGGAGAGGTCGATAGCGGCCGAGTGGCGTCGGTCGCCGCCGCGCTTCTGGAAATGGGCTGCTTCGAGGTCTCGCTCGGCGATACGATCGGCGTCGGCGCGCCGCTGCCCGCCCGCCGAATGGTCGAAAGAGTGGCGCGCGTCGCGCCGCTCGGCAAAATCGCGGTGCATTTTCACGACACATACGGACAGGCGCTCGCCAATATTTTCGCTTGCCTCGAAGTCGGCGTCTGCGTCGTCGACAGTTCCGTCGCAGGCCTCGGCGGATGTCCTTTCGCGCCCGGCGCCGCCGGAAATGTCGCCACCGAGGATGTCGTCTATATGCTTGAGCGAATGGACGTTGAAACCGGCGTGTCGCTCGATCGCCTTTTGGAGGCGGGGGCCTTCGCCTGCCGCGAGTTAAAGCGAGGTTCGGCGAGTCGCGTGGCGCAAGCCTATGCCGCCAAGTGCGGCGGTCGGGCCGAGGCGCCTTTGGGAGGCTGACTTGTCAAAAAGCTTCGCCGCGACAGATTAACGTCAACAATTGCGGTGGTTGACGAGATGTTGTCCTATTTCGAATTAAGCGCCGAGCAAGAGGCCATTCGCGAACTGGCGCGAGACTTCGGACGCGATCGCCTTGCGGCCTTTGCTCTTGATTGGGACCGCGAGCATGTCTTCCCGGTAGACACGCTGCGTGACGCGGCGGCGCTCGGGATGGCGGCGATCTTTGTGCGAGAGGCGTCCGGCGGCGCCGGGCTGACGCGCTTTGACGGCGTGCTGATCTTCGAGGCGCTCGCGATGGGCTGTCCGACGATCGCCGCCTATCTCTCGATTCACAATATGTGCGCGGGCCTGATCGACGCGTTCGGAACCGAGCGCCAGATCGACACATGGCTGCCAAAGCTCGCGACGATGGAGGTTCTCTCGAGCTACTGCCTGACGGAATCGGGCAGCGGTTCGGACGCTGCGGCGTTACGCACGCAGGCGCGGCGCAGCGGCGATCATTATGTCTTGAATGGCGCGAAGCAGTTTATCTCGGGCGCCGGCGCGGGCGGCGCCGACCACCTATACATTGTCATGGCGCGCACCGGCGAACCGGGCCCCCAGGGCATATCGGCCTTCGTCGTCGAGGGTGGAACCCCGGGCCTAAGTTTCGGCGCGCTCGAGCGAAAAATGGGATGGAACGCGCAGCCGACGCGGGCCGTCATCTTCGATGACTGCCGCGTGCGGGCCGAAAATCTCATCGGACGCGAGGGCGACGGATTCAAGATCGCCATGGCGGCGCTCGACGGCGGGCGGCTGAACATTGCCGCCTGTTCGCTTGGCGGCGCCCAGTCGGCCTTCGATCACACGCTGCGTTACATGCGCAGCCGCAAGGCGTTCGGGCGCGCGCTCGACGAATTCCAGGCGTTGCAGTTCCGGCTTGCGGATATGGCCACGCAGCTTGAAGTTTCGCGCACATTCCTTTGGCGCGCGGCGGCGGCGCTTGACGCTAAGGCGCCCGGCGCCACGACGCTATGCGCGATGGCCAAGCGCGTCGTGACCGACGCCGGCTTCGCGGTCGCCAATGAGGCGCTGCAATTGCATGGCGGCTATGGATATTTAAGCGAATATGGAGTCGAAAAGATCGTTCGCGATCTGCGCGTTCATCAAATTCTCGAAGGAACGAATGAAATCATGCGCGTCATCATCGCGCGCTCGCTACTGAAGTAAGCATATGGATCTCATCGCTTCGCGCGAGGGCCGTCTCGGACGCATCCTCCTCAACAGACCACAGGCGCTCAACACGTTGACGCTGCCGATGGTGCGTGAGTTCCGGCGCGCGCTTGACGACTTCGGGACCGATCCCGGCGTCACCGCCGTGCTCGTCACGGGCGCCGGCGATCGCGGACTGTGCGCCGGCGGCGACGTAAGGATTCTCTACGAACTGGAACCCTTGCACAAACGGCTTTTCGCCGACTTTTGGCGCGAGGAATATGAGCTGAACGCCCGCATCGCCTCCTTCCCCAAGCCTTATGTCGTGATCATGGATGGCGTCGTGATGGGCGGCGGCGTCGGCATATCTGCGCATGGTAATCGGAGAGTGGTCACGGAGCGAAGCCGCGTCGCAATGCCGGAGGTCGGCATCGGATTCTTTCCTGATGTGGGCGCGACTTGGCTTCTTTCGAGAGCGCGTGAAATCGGCGCCTATCTGTCGCTTTCGGCGACGTCGGTGGCGGCGGCGGACGCGATAGAGGCCGGTCTTGCCGATGTTCTCATTCACGCGGAGGACGTTGAGCCGCTGGTTGGCAGGCTCTCGACGATAGGAGCCGCCGAAGACGTCGATGTTGCGTTGCGGCGCCTCGCCCGCCACCCCGGGAGCGGCCGACTCTCGCTGCACAGGCGGTTGCTCTCGGAAACGACGGCGCATGACCAGGTCGACGACATTATCGCCGCCTTCGAGCGCGAAGGATCGGAATTCTCCTTGCGCGCGGCGCAGGACATCAGCGCGAAGTCGCCGACGGCGCTGAAAGTGACGCACGCATTGCTGCTGCGCGCCGTTGCCGCCCCTGATCTTGAGACCTGTCTCACGAATGAATTCAGGGCGGCGTGCCGCATGCTGGGGACTCATGATCTTTACGAAGGCATTCGCGCCGCGATCATCGACAAGGACCGACGCCCGAAATGGTCGCCGGACCGGCTCGACGCGGTGAGCGATCAAACCGTCGAAGACATTCTCGCCGGGGACGACACGCCGCTCCCGGCGTTCAAAAGGCGGGAGTCAATCCCATATTGTACCTGGAGGGGTTAGCTCGCCAGCCGATGAGGAGATTGTCATGAGCGCTGCCGCACCGGTCGCCATCGTCGGCGCCGCGCGCACCCCGATCGGCGCGTTTCTGGGCGAGTTGAAGGACGTCTCCGCGCCGCAGCTCGGCGCGCATGCCATTGAGGCGGCCGTGAGCCGCGCCGGACTTGCGCCGAACGACATAGATGAAGTCGTCATGGGCTGCGTCCTTTCAGCGGGCCTTGGCCAGGCCCCGGCGCGGCAGGCGGCGCTCGGCGCCGGGTTGCCGGAGACGACGGGCGCCGTCACCATCAACAAGATGTGCGGCTCTGGAATGAAGGCGGTGATGCTCGCGAGCGACCAGCTCGCCGTTGGACGCGCGCGGATCGCGGTCGCTGGCGGCATGGAGAGCATGAGCAACGCGCCTTATCTGCTCGATCGTGCGCGCACCGGTTACCGGATGGGGCACCGCAAGGTCCTCGATCACATGTTTCTGGACGGTCTCGAGGACGCCTACGAAAAAGGTCGGCTGATGGGCTCCTTCGCCGAAGATTGCGCCACGGAGTATCAATTTACGCGCGAGATGCAGGACCAATATGCGGCGACGTCGCTGGCGCGCGCGCAACGCGCCACGAGCGACGACTCTTTCGCGCAGGAGATCGCGCCCATAACGCTCGGCAAAGGCGCCAACGCGCGCGCCATCGCCAGCGACGAGCTGCCCGGCAAGGCCAAGGCGCAGGATATCGCCCGGCTGAAACCCGCCTTCAGGGAGGACGGCACGATCACCGCCGCCAACGCCAGCGCGATATCGGACGGCGCGGCGGCGCTCGCCCTGATGCGCGTCGACGAGGCCGAGCGCGCCAGCGCGACGCCGCGCGCCATCATTCGCGATTACGTCACCGTCGCGGGCGCGCCGAGCCGCTTTTCGGTCATGCCGATCGAAGCGATCCGCAGACTTATGGACCGGGTGGGCTGGGCTGTGAACGACGTCGACCTCTTTGAGATCAATGAAGCATTCGCCGTCGTCGCCATGGCGGCGATGCGCGAACTCGACTTGCCGCATGAGAAGGTCAATGTCCGTGGGGGCGCCTGCGCGCTTGGCCATCCGATCGGCGCGTCGGGCGCACGAATCATCGTCACGCTTCTCGCCGCTCTGGAGGCTAAGGGCCTAAAAAGAGGCGTGGCGGCGCTCTGCATCGGCGGCGGAGAAGCGACGGCGATGGCGATCGAGCGGCTGGGTTAGCGCCAGCGCCTCAGTTGCGCCCGCAGCCGGTCGGTCGAGGTCCATCGCGGCGTCGAGAGGAGAAAAGCTCTCGGCGTGAAGGCCGCTGCTTCGCCGCCGCAGTGATTTTCTGTGCCGGCACGTCGGCCGGCGTTGACGATTCGCGCCCTGCGCCAATCTGCATTGGAGCATGTCGACATTGTCCGCGCGCAGCCTGTCGAGGCGCGCGGAATCAATCAAGTCCGCAGCTGGGGGCCATTTTCCCGCGCTGCGGCGCCGGGAAATCGCCAAAAAAAATATTGCGGAGCCGTGACCTCGCGTATCGCCGCGCTACTTCGCTCATCAGGAGCGGGGCGATGGGAAACATTGAGATGGGCTTCGATCTCCATATGGATCTTGTTCAGCTGTTGTCGCCAAGCGGCGAGATCAGCAAGGCGGCCAGCAAATCGGCGAAGGATATTGAGCGACTGGTCGGATTCTATCGCGCGATGACGCGAACCAGAATCTTCGACAACAAGGCGATCAGTCTTCAACGCACCGGTCAGCTGGGCACCTTTGCTTCGGCGCTCGGCCAGGAAGCGATTGGCGTCGGGGCGGCCGCGGCGATGGAAGAACGCGACGTGCTCGTGCCGTCCTATCGAGATCATGCGGCGCAATTCTATCGCGGCATGGCGATGTCCGAATGTCTGCTCTATTGGGGCGGCGACGAGCGCGGCAGCGACTTCAAAAATGCGCGCGGCGACTTTCCAAACTGCGTCCCCGTCGCCACGCAGGTCCCGCAGGCGGTCGGCGCGGCTTACGCGTTGATGGCGCGGAAGGAGGACCGCGTCGTCGTCACATTCATTGGCGACGGCGGCACCTCCAATGGCGCCTTTTACGAAGCGTTGAACATGGCGGGAGTCTGGAAGACGCCTGTCGTGTTCATCATCAACAATAACGGCTGGGCGATATCGACGCCGCGGGAACTGGAGAGCGCGGCGGAGACTCTCGCGCAAAAGGGTGTCGCCGCCGGCGTTGAGGGGCGCCAGGTCGACGGCAATGACGTCATAGCGGTTCATGAAGTGGTGCGCCGGGCGATCGACAAGGCGCGATCGGGCGGCGGACCGACGCTGATCGAAGCGGTCACCTATCGCCTCGGCGATCACACCACCGCTGACGACGCCTCGCGCTATCGCGATCCCGAGGTCGTTCGCGCGCAGTGGACGCGCGAGCCGATCGCTCGACTGCGCGCCTACCTCGTCAGCGAAGGCGCCTGGTCGAAAGAGCAGGAGGCGGAGCTTCATAAGGAATGTGCGGAAGAGGTCGATCGCGAGGTTGCGGCCTATTTGAACGCCTCGCCGCTGAACTCCGACGCCATGTTCGAGCATCTCTACGCAAAGCTCCCGGACACCCTGCAGTGGCAACGTGAAGAAGCGCGCCGATTTGCCCAACGCAGCGCGAACGGCGACGGAAACGGTCATGTCTGAAATCACTCTTGTCGAAGCGGTCAATCTCGCGCTCGCGCGCGCAATGAGTGAAGACAAGGATGTCCTCCTGCTTGGCGAGGACATCGGCGTCAATGGCGGGGTGTTTCGCGCCACGAACGGCCTGCAGGCGCGCTTCGGGCGCGAGCGGGTCATCGACACGCCCTTGGCCGAAGGCGGAATCGCCGGCGTTGCGGTCGGCATGGCGGCGATGGGGCTGAAGCCCGTCGCCGAAATCCAGTTTTCCGGTTTCATCTATCCGGCGATCGACCAAATCATCAATCACGCGTCTCGCATGCGCAATCGCACGCGCGGGCGGCTGACCTGTCCAATGGTGCTGCGCTCGCCTTGCGGCGCCGGCATTCACGCGCCCGAGCATCATTCTGAAAGTCCGGAGGCGATGTTCGCTCACATGCCGGGGCTTCGCGTCGTCGCGCCGTCATCCCCCGCCCGAGCCTACGGGCTGCTTCTGGCGTCTGTGCGCGATCCGGATCCGGTGATCTTTCTCGAGCCCACGCGGCTCTATCGGCTCTTCCGCCAAGAGGTCGAGGACGACGGCGTGGAGCTGCCGCTCGACGCCTGCTTCGTGTTGCGCGAAGGCGCCGACGCGACCGTCGTCACCTGGGGCCCGATGGTGCCTGAAACGCTCGCCGCCGCCGAAAAGCTCGAAGAAGAGGGCGTGACGATCGAAGTGATCGACGTCGCCACTCTGAAGCCTCTCGACGTGGAAACGATCCTGCGCTCCGTCGAAAAGACCGGACGCTGCGTCATCGTTCACGAGGCGCCGCGCACGGCGGGCTTTGGCGCTGAGGTCGCCGCCGAAATCGCTGAGCGCGCGCTTTACTCGCTATTGGCGCCCATCAAGCGGGTCACCGGCTATGACGTCGTCGTGCCGCTGGCGAAGCTGGAGAAGCAGTATATTCCGAGCGTGGACCGCATCGTCGACGGCGTTCGGCAAGTGATGGAGGCGTCATGAACATCTTTCGTCTTCCCGATCTCGGAGAGGGATTGCAGGAGGCCGAACTCGTCGAATGGCGCGTCGCCGCCGGCGAGGACGTTAAAGTCGATCAGCCGCTCGTGGCGGTCGAAACCGCCAAGGCGGTCGTCGAAATCCCATCGCCTCGCGCCGGCCGGGTTGAGCGCTTGTTCGCCTCCGCCGGAGACGTGATTCGCATCGGAGCGCCATTGATAGGTTTCGAGGGCGCCGGAGAGGACGCGGGCTCGGTGGTGGGCGCGGTTCAGCAAAGCGCCGCTGTGGTCCGCGACCAGCCGATCTCAGTCGGCCACGTCGGCGGAGCGGTGCGGGCGACGCCTGCCGTTAGAGCGCTTGCGCGCAAGCTGAACGTCGATCTCGCCATGGTGACGCCCTCCGGCGCGGACGGTTTGATTACGACGCAGGACATCGAGCGCGTCGCGCGCATTCTCAGCGAGACGGAAGCCGCCGAACCGCTGCGGGGCGTGCGCCGCGCCATGGCCCACAATATGGCGCAGGCGCAGGCGGAAGTCGCGGCGGCCACGATCGTTGACGACGCCGATATCAATGCCTGGAGTCCTGGAAGCGATACGACTGTCCGCCTGATCCGCGCTCTTGCCCAGGCCTGCAAGGCGGAGCCTGCGCTCAACGCCTGGTTCGAGCCTCACGCTTTTGCGCGCCGCGTGATGAAGAAGATCGACCTTGGCGTCGCCGTGGATCTGTCGGAAGAGGGCCTGTTCGTGCCTGTGCTGCGGGATGTCGGCAATCGCGAAGCGCAGGATTTGCGCAAGGGTCTGGATCGCATGCGGCAGGACGCGGCGGCGCGGCGAATCCCGCCCGAGGAGCTGCGCGGCGCGACCATTACGCTTTCGAATTTCGGCATGATCGCGGGGCGCTACGCCGCCCCGATCGTGCTGCCGCCCACGGTCGCGATCCTCGGCGCCGGCCGGATCCGCGACGAGGTCGTCGCTGTCGACGGCGCCCCCGCCGTGCATCGGATTTTGCCTCTGAGCCTGACCTTCGATCACCGCGTCGTCACCGGCGGCGAAGCAGGCCGCTTCCTGGGGGCGGTGATCGCCGATCTGACGCTCGCGTCCTAAATCTCATTCGGCGTCCGGCTGCGCCTCTGGACGCGCGTCCATGAAAGCAGGGAGCGCGGCGCAAGCCGCCTCGACGGCAAGGATGCGCGGGCAGGCGTCGAGGGAGACGTCAAAGCGTCGCGCGTTATAGACCTGCGGAATGAGGCATATGTCGGCAAGCGACGGCTCGGCGCCAAAGGCGAAAGGGGCAGGCGGCGCGATAAGCGCCTCGACCGCCGTGAGGCCGTCCAAAATCCAGCGCCTGCGCCACGTGGCGATCTGATCGTCCTTGGCGCCGAATTGTCGCTGCAGCGCCTCTATCACCCGCAAATTGGCGAGCGGATGAATCTCGCAGGCGATCGTCAACGCCGCAGCCCGCGCCTGCGCCGCCAGAACGGGGTCTTTTGGCAAGAGCGGCGGCTCAGGCTTCAGCGCGTCAAGATAGTCGATGATCGCCAGCGACTGGGTAATGAGCGTTCCGTCGTCGAGTTCCAGCGTCGGCACGATGCCCAGCGGGCTTTTGGCGCGATAGCCGGGATCACGCTGTTCGCCGTGCAAGAGATGGACTGGACGGCGTTCGACGACGAGCCCTTTGAGCGCGATGGCGATCCGCACGCGATAGGCGGCCGAAGAGCGATAATAGTCGTAAAGGATCATGGGCCTTTAACCGGATCGGGAACGCAATATTTAAATAGCAGGTCAGCCAAAGCTGTATATAGGGCCTGCTCATGGACTCGACGCCTGGCGGCGCTGGAACGCCCGCCGAAAACCCGATGGGAACAGACGGATTCGAATTTGTCGAATTCGCTCACCCCGATCCCGCGCAACTGTCCTCGCTGTTGGAGAAGATGGGCTTCGTCGCCGTCGCGCGTCATCGCTCCAAGGACGTGACGCTGTATCGGCAGGGGGAAGTGAATTATGTGCTGAACGCGGAGCCTCACAGCTTCGCCGCCGAATTCCAGAAAGCGCACGGGCCGTCGGTGTGCTGCATCGGCTTCCGCGTCGTCGACGCCGCAAAAGCGATGCGCCGCGCCGTTTCTCTGGGCGCCAAGCCTGTCGCCTTCGGCGTTGGCCCGATGGAGCTGAACATTCCCGCCATCGAAGGCGTCGGAGGTTCGCTTATCTATCTTGTCGACCGATATGGCGATCAGGGCTCGATCTGGGACATCGACTTTCGATGGATCGGAGAGCGCGATCCGAATCCCCCAGGCGTGGGGCTGACCAACATCGACCATCTGACGCACAATGTTCGGCGCGGCCGCATGGACGCGCTTGCGGCATGGTATGAGCGCATCTTCAATTTTCGTGAGATTCGCTACTTCGACATAGAGGGCAAGATGACAGGCTTGCGTTCTCGCGCCATGACGAGCCCCTGCGGCAAGATTCGCATCCCGATCAATGAAAGCTCCGACGAAAAGAGTCAGATCGAGGAGTTTTTGGACGCATATAAAGGCGAAGGCATTCAGCATATCGCCTGCGCGTGCCGGGATATTTATGAGACCGTTGTCGCGATGCGCAACAACGGGCTCGATTTCATGCCGGCGCCGCCGGACGCCTATTACGAAGCCCTCGAGCAAAGGCTGCCGGGCCACGGAGAGCCGACGCAGCGGCTCAAGGAACTCGGCATTCTGATCGACGGACTTACGACGGGCGCCCGACGTCTGTTGCTGCAGATTTTCTCCAAGACGGTCATTGGCCCTATCTTCTTCGAATTCATCCAGCGCAAAGGCGACGAAGGGTTCGGCGAAGGGAATTTCCGGGCGCTATTTGAATCGATCGAAGAGGATCAGATCCGACGCGGCGTTTTGAACCGAGCGGCAGGCTAGGCATGTCGCCCACGCGCTATTTGCACGGCTTCGGCAATGAGTTCGAGAGCGAAGCTCTGCCCGGCGCGTTGCCGATGGGGCAGAACTCGCCGCAGCGGTGCCCCTACGGCCTTTACGCCGAACAATTGTCCGGCTCCGCCTTCACCGCGCCGAACCATCTCAACCGACGGTCATGGCTCTACCGCATACGCCCCTCCGTCCTGCACGTCCGCAACCCCAAGGACATCGAGCAGAGCCACTGGAAAACCGCGCCCCGCCGCGATGTCGGCGCGCCGCTCGGGCAACTGCGCTGGGGCGCAAGCGACGTCCCAGACGACGCAGGCTCGTTTATCGAAGGAATGCGCACGATCGTGACGGCGGGCGATTGCGGCCAAAGAGTCGGCATGGCGGCGCATCTCTATCTCGCCGGACGGTCGATGTCCGACGATTATTTCTACGACGCCGACGGCGAGTTGCTGATCGTCCCGCAGTTCGGCGACCTGCGCATCTTCACCGAGTTCGGCCTCCTCGAATGCTCTCCCGGTGAGATATGCGTCGTTCCGCGAGGCGTGAAATTTCGGGTTGAGCTGTCGGCCGGCCCGTCTCGCGGCTATGTCTGTGAGAATTACGGCGCGCCGTTCACATTGCCCTATCGCGGCGTCATCGGCGCGAATGGACTCGCCGATCCGCGCGACTTCTTTTCGCCGACCGCCGCGTTCGAAGACAAGGAAAAGCCCTGCCGTCTGAGCGTCAAATGGGGCGGAAGTTTCTATCGCTGCGACATCGACCAATCGCCGCTCGACGTAGTCGCCTGGCATGGAAATTACGCGCCCTACAAATATGATCTGCGCAAATTCTGTCCGGTAGGCGCCTTGCTGTTCGATCATCCCGACCCATCAATTTTTACGGTGCTGACCTCTCCTTCAGACGAAAGCGGCGTGGGCAACGTCGATTTCGCGATTTTCCCTCCGCGCTGGCAAGTCGCGGAACATACGTTCCGGCCTCCCTGGTATCATTTGAACATTATGAGCGAATTCATGGGTTTGATTTACGGACGCTACGACGCGAAGCCGTCCGGCTTCGAGCCCGGCGGCATGTCGCTGCACAACGCGATGCTGCCGCATGGCCCGGATACTGAGGCTTTCGAACAGGCCTCTCAAGCGGACCTTGGCCCGGCGAAGATCGACGACGCTCTCGCCTTTATGTTCGAGTCTCGACTGCCGCTCTATCCGACCTCTTTCGCCATGTCGCTTGAAACCCTGCAGCAGGATTACGCGGAGTGCTGGTCGGGCCTGCGCCGTTATTTCACCGGCAATGGCCCGTGAAGCTCGCATCCCTGAAGAGCCGGCGGGACGGCGCCCTCATCCTCGTCTCGCGCGATCTCACGCGGGCTGTCGCTGCGGGCTTCGTTGCGCCCACTCTGCAGTCGGCGATTGAAGACTGGCAAGCCGTCGCGCCGGAGCTGCAGGCGCTGGCGGCGCGGCTCGAAGGCGGACTTCGCGAGAGCTTTCCCTTTCGCGAGCGGGATTGCGCCTCGCCGCTGCCGCGCGCCTATCAGTGGGCGGACGGCTCGGCGTACGTCAATCACGTTGCGCTCGTTCGCAAGTCCCGCGGCGCCGAAATGCCGGAGAGCTTCTGGAGCGACCCGCTGATGTATCAGGGAGGCTCCCACGTCTTCCTTGGCCCGCGTGACGCCATTCCCTTGCTCGACGAAAAGCACGATCTCGATCTCGAAGCCGAAGTCGCCATCGTCACGGATGATGTGCCGATGGGCGTGACGCAGGAGGAGGCGCGCGATCACATCAAGCTCGTCATGCTGGTCAATGACATAACCCTGCGCGGGCTGGTCCCTCCTGAGCTCGCGAAAGGCTTTGGCTTTTTCCAGTCAAAGCCCGCTTCGGCCTTTTCTCCGGTCGCCGTCACGCCCGACGAGCTTGGCGACGCATGGGACGGTGGACGGCTTTCGCTGCCGCTTTGCTCCTTCGTCAATGGCGCGCCGCTCGGCCGGCCGGACGCCGGAAAGGATATGACCTTCGACTTTCCGCGTCTCATCGCGCATGCGGCGCGCACGCGCGCGCTGAGCGCCGGAACGATCATCGGTTCCGGCACCATTTCCAACCGGGACGCCGATGGCGGTCCTGGCAGACCGATTGCGCAGGGCGGCGATGGCTACTCCTGCATCGCCGAGCAGCGCGTGGTCGAGAAACTCACTGAGGGCTCGCCGCGCACGCCCTTCCTGAAGGCTGGCGATGTGGTGCGCATCGAGATGCGCGCCGCCGATGGCCGCTCGGTTTTCGGCGCCATAGAGCAACGGGTGGTGGCCAACTCGAAGCCTTAGGGTTAACAGGGCGATCGGGTGAAGGGCTTCCTCATCCTGAGGAGCGTGCGCAGCACGCGTCTCGAAGGGCGAGGAAGCCCGTTTTCGCGTATTTTTCCTCACCCTCGTCCTTCGAGACGCCGCCTGCTGCGGCTCCTCAGGATGAGGGTGAAGGAAACAACCCTTCACCCAATTCCGGCGTAGGATTAAGCGCTTCGCTTGGCGCGGAAGTAATGGAAGTCGCCGCGGGAGATGATGCGGTCTCCCGGCGCGAGCTCATGCGCGGCGAAGTCGGAAACGTCGCGTAGCCGATCATAGATCGGAGCAAAATCCTGGTAGCCGTCGGCGAGAAGCTTTTCGAAGCTTTCGATGACGAAATATGTCTGCTGGAAATCGCTGATGATGTAATTCGTTCGCATGACGCGTTCGAGGTCGAAGGCGACGCGGTTCGGCGACGAATCTTCCAGCGAAAAGATCGTCTCGGAAGGCGAGGACATGATTCCGGCCCCGAAAATGCGAAGCCCTTTCGGCGTTTCAATCAGGCCGAACTCAATCGTGTACCAGTAGAGCCGCGCGAGATTGTGGAGCTGCCCGCGCGCGAGCGCGCGTCGGCCGCCCTCGCCATAGGCTTGGAGGAAGCGCGCATAAGTCGGATTGGCGAGGAGCGGCACATGGCCGAAGACGTCATGGAAAACGTCCGGCTCCTGCAGATATTCAAGCTCCGACTCCGGGCGAATGAACGCGCCGGCCGGAAAGCGCCGATTGGCGAGATGATCGAAGAAGGCGTCATCAGGAATAAGTCCGGCCACCGGGACGACGCTCCAGCCGGTCATCGCCCCCAATCGGCGGCTCAGGTCGGCGAAATCCGGGATGCCGGAGCGCGACAGTTCGAGCTCTTGCTTGGCCTCCAGGAACTCGTCGCAGGCCCTTCCTGGCAGGAGCTTCGCCTGGCGGGCGAACAGCCTATTCCAGCGATCGTGCTCCTCGTCGCTGTAGGAAGCCCAATTCTGATCTATCGTCCAGTCCGCCTGTCGCGGCGCCTGCGCGTATCGATTCTTGCTTTCGCTCGTGAGCTGCAGTCCCATCGCGGGTGTCCGTTGCGTCTCTCTCCAACATATAGGCGCGTCGTCCCGTCTTGCGAGATGACATCGGCCGGACGCGCCTTAGATGAGCGAACATGGAAGAGCTGTCGCATTTTATCGGCGGACGCCGGGTTAAGGGAAAGTCCGGCCGTTTCAGTGAGGCCTATGAGCCGATGACGGGCGCGGTGATTTCGCGCGTGCCGCTCGCCAGCCGCGACGAGGTGCGTGAGGCGATCGCCGACGCCGCCGCGGCGCAGCGAGAATGGGCGGCGGTCAATCCGCAGCGCCGAGCCCGCGTGCTGATGAAATTCGTCGATCTCGTCGGACGCGAGAAGGAGAGCCTTGCTGCGATTCTCGCGCGCGAGCACGGCAAGACGCTCGCCGATGCGCGGGGCGAGATCCAGCGCGGCGTCGAGGTCGCGGAGTTTTGCATTGGCGTTCCGCATCTGATGAAGGGCGAATTTACCGATTCCGCGGCGGCCGGCCTCGACGTCTATTCGATGCGCCAGCCGCTCGGCGTCGTCGCCGGCATTACGCCTTTCAATTTTCCGGTGATGATTCCGATGTGGAAATTCGCCCCGGCGATCGCCTGCGGCAATTCCTTCATTCTGAAGCCCTCCGAGCGCGATCCCGGCGCGCCCTTGTTTCTGGCCGAACTGATGCTCGAGGCCGGCCTGCCGCCGGGCGTGCTCAATGTCGTCAACGGCGACAAGGAAGCGGTCGACGCGCTGCTCGAAGACCCTGACGTCAAGGCCATTGGCTTCGTCGGTTCGACGCCGGTCGCCGAATATGTCTATGCGCATGGCGCCGCCCACGGAAAACGCGTGCAGTGTTTCGGCGGCGCGAAAAACCACATGGTGATCATGCCTGACGCCGATATGGATCAGGCGATCGACGCCCTCATCGGCGCCGCCTATGGGTCGGGCGGCGAGCGGTGCATGGCGATCTCGGTCGCCGTGCCTGTCGGGGAAGCAACCGCCGACGCGCTGGTCGCTCGGCTCGAGCCGCGGGTCGAAAATCTGCGCGTCGGCCCTTCGACCGATCCTTCAGCCGATTTCGGTCCGCTGATCACCCGCGCGCATCTGGAGCGGGTCAAGGACTACGTCGCGCTTGGCGTCCAGGAGGGCGCGAAATTACGCGTCGACGGACGCGGCTTCAAAATGCAAGGCTATGAGAACGGCTTCTACATGGGCGGATGTCTGTTCGACGAGGTGCGGCCGGAGATGCGGATCTACAAGGAGGAGATCTTCGGTCCGGTGCTTTCTGTCGTGCGCGCGCGCGGCTTCGACGAGGCGCTGTCGCTGGCCAATGATCACGAATATGGCAATGGCGTCGCCATCTATACCCGCGACGGCGACGCGGCGCGCGAATTCGCCGCGCGCGTCGAAGTCGGCATGGTCGGCGTCAATGTGCCGATCCCGACGCCATTGGCCTATTACACTTTCGGCGGTTGGAAGCGTTCGATGTTCGGCGATCTCAATCAGCATGGGCCGGACGCGATTCGCTTCTACACAAAGACGAAGACTGTCGCATCGCGCTGGCCCGGCGGCGTCAGGACAGGCGCGAGTTTCGTCATGCCGACCTTGTCGTAGCCATGACGCGAACGGCCTTCATCGGTCTGGGCAACATGGGCCGTCCGATGGCGGCGGCGCTGGCGCGCGCCGGCGTCGAGACGCGAGGATTCGACCTCAACGCCTCGCTGGTCGAAGCCGCCGCCCAGGATGGCGTCGCCGCCGCAGGTTCGTTGCGCGAGGCGATCGAAGGCGCTGACGTTGCGATCACCATGCTGCAAAGCGGCGATCAGACGCTTGCCGTCTGGCGCGAAATCGCACCGCAAGCCCGTGGCAAACTCCTCATCGATTGCTCCACGATCGACGTCGAAAGCGCGCGCGCCGCGCATCGGCTGGCGCAGGAGAGCGGCGCGCTCTCGGTCGACGCGCCGGTGTCGGGCGGCGTCGCCGGCGCGAAAGCGGCGACGCTGACGTTCATGTGCGGCGGCGAGGCTGAGGCGTTCGCCGCGGCAATGCCGATCCTCGAGCATATGGGCGCGCATGTGCTTCATTGCGGCGGCGCCGGCATGGGGCAGGCGGCGAAAATCTGCAACAATCTCATGCTCGGCGCCACGATGATCGCGACAGCCGAGGCGTTCGTGCTCGCGGAAAGGCTCGGCCTCTCGCACAGGGCGCTGTTCGACGCGGCGTCGATCTCTTCGGGCCAGTCGTGGTCGCTCACGACCTATTGCCCCGTGCCGGAGATGACGCCGGCATCTCCGGCCAACAATGATTATAGGCCGGGCTTCATGACCGCCTTGATGCTGAAAGATTTGCGACTCGCGCAGGAAGCCGCCGCGCAGGCTGGCGCGGCCTCGCCGGTCGGGGCCGTCGCGACGCAGCTCTATGCGCTGCATCAGGCGGCGGGCCAGGGCGGCGCCGATTTTTCGAGCATCATCAGACTCATTCGCGGCGAATAAAGTAATTTCGAACAATCTTGATGTTGAAACAAACACGACATAGCGTGCGGCGGCAGGCGCTTAAAACAGATCAGCCGCACTTTCTCTCCACGTCTTTATAGGAGGCGACACGTGTCGAATCATTTTACCGGTCTTAGTCTCGGTCCGCCGCTCGGCGATCAAAGGTTGGACCTGTGCGATCTCTACGCCTTCCAGTCTCCAAGCGATCCGTCTCGGTCGGCGATTATCCTCAACGCCAATCCCGCCTGCGATGAATTTCATCCTGAGGCCATCTACCGGCTGAATATCGACAACGACGGCGATTGCCTGACGGATATCGCGATCAGCTATGTGTTCTCGCCCAAGCAAAACGGCAGGCAGACCTTCGACGTTTACCTGGCGCGCGGCGCGGAGTCGCATTCGCCCGAAGCCGTAGGCGAGAAGATCGTCTCCGGCGCGGAAGTTTCCTTCGGCGCAACGCCGAATATCGTGCGATCAGGCGATCTCACCTTCTTCGCCGGCGTTCGCAGCGACGCATTCTTTTTCGATTACGACGGCATTCTGGCCTTGTACGATACGTCCGGCGGCAGAAATTTCACGGCGCCGCATCTTGGCGGCAAGTCTCCCTGGACCGGCAAGGATTCAAACACCAAAGCCAATGTGCTTTCGACGGTCGTCGAGATGCCGACGAGCGCTCTTGGCGGCGATCCGGCGATCAGGATCTGGGGACGGTGCAGCGTGCGCGAGGACGGCAAGCTGATTCACGCCGATCGCGCCGGCCATCCGTCGGTCAGCAGCTTCTTCAATACCGACGAAACAAAGGAAGAATATAACGCCAGCGAACCCGTCAACGACCGCGCGCGCTGGCTCGAACTGTTCATCCATCTGATGGGCCATACCGGCGACTACACGAGGGATGAGGCGATCACGGCGATCGACGCGCACGGCATCCTGCCCGATATGTTGAGCTTCAATCCCACAAAGCCCGCGGGCTATCCAAACGGCCGCACCTTCGCCGATGATGTCATTAACTTTCGGCTGTCCTTTCTTTCAAAGGGCGACATTCCGCCGGATGGGCTGGAGCCGCATACCGACACTCTGCAAGAATTCCCGTACCTCGGGACGCCGCACTCGAAATAATCGGCCGAGCAGAAAGACGGGCGCGCTGGCGGCGCGCCCGTTTGCGGTTCGTTGCGTCGTCGGAGATTACCGGTGCGCGCGGGTTTTCTTCGGCTTGGCGGCCGGCGCGGGCGGCGGCGGCGGCGGGGTCACCGGCATATATTGCAGGCTGACATTGCCGATGCCGGCGGAAACATTGAGGCCGGTGCCAAGGGAAACGGACACGGGCTGCAGCGAGATGGTCTTGTTCGAGCCGCCGACAAGGACCGCGCCGCCGGCGCCGGCGCCGACTGCGACCGACCCTTCCGCGCCGACATAGTCTCCGGCCAGGGCGCCAGGCGCCACGCTGTTCGTGGCCGCGAGAACCGTCCAAATCATCTGACCCGGACCGCTGATGCCGATATTGGCGCCGACGTTGGTCAGCCTGCCGATATAATGCTGGGGCGGGCTGCCTTTAGCGTCCGTGTAGACGCAGTCGAGCGCCTGATTCTCCATGATGATCATGCCGACGCCGCCGGAGACATGGCAGAGAAGGGTGCCGACTTGCACCGACTGAGCCATGGCGGCGCTGGACGACAGCGCGATGAAAGACATCGCGCACATCGCGCGGCCGAGCGAGGAATGAGACATTATCGAACTCCAATCGATGGGTGCGGAACTTAGCCGCGCGGCGGGACTTTATGGCGAAAAATACAAAAAGTAACCCCGCAGGGAATCCCTTGGGCAGTCACAAGAATATTTGCGCACAGCGGATCGCGCCTGAGCCGAACGGGGCGCGGCTTCGCGCCGGGCCGATCCGGCGCCGAAAAGCCAGTCGAGCACGGCTCAATGCGCTGGCGCGGAGTTCGAAGCGCCGAGCCGGACGCGGCGCAAACGCCAAGTGAGCGGTGACGGAAGTCAGAGCGTAGAATCGATATAGGCAAGATGAGACGCGCGCGTTTAAAGCGCACGACATCGCCGGGCGAGACATGCCGATTGTAGCGCCGACGCCAATAAGGATGAGCGCGAGCGCGCCTAACAGGATACGCGCTGGCTGACGTCGAACAAATCCGCATCCCCGCGCAGACGATGGTCAGGCGGCCGAGCCGACGCCTGAAGCTGCTACAGCCTGCCGATGAGCGCCATCACGACGACAATAGCGAGCAAGGCGCCGACGATGCCGCCGGGGCCATATCCCCATTGAGAGCTATAGGGCCAAGTCGGCAGGGCGCCGATAAGCAACAACAGCAGAACGACGATGAGGACGGTCGAGAGCATGGCTGAACTCCGCTTGTCCGCGCGCGCCACTTGCGCGACGGTTTCAAAGCGCAACTCTCACGCTCGAATAATGTTCCTCGCGAGTTCTGGCGCGGATGAGGGCGGGACGGCCCGGCTTGCTTTAAATTGCCGTCGGCCTACGTTTTCTTTCGAGGCGGCCGCCAGCAGCGGTAGCCCTGCACGGAACGGCTCGCGACCTCGGATGTAAAGGCGCGAGCCGTTTTCTTTGAAGCGTTTTCCGCTTAGCGCACAGGCGCTCCCGCAGGCGCAATATTCAACCGCGGATCGTCTTTCGGATCGTAATAGTCGATCTGCCAGGGACCGGTTGCGTTGATCTGGAGCACCGAGTCCTCGTCGACGAAAACATAATGCAGCACGCCGGCAGGCATTGAAATGAAGCTTCCCGCCGGTAGTTTTTCGACCGTGGCGCGATCAGCCGCCTGCCCTCGACCGAAACTGAATGCGCCGGAGATGATCGTGACGAGCTCGGCTTTGGAATGCGTGTGTGGCGGCACCCGATAGCCTTTCGGCGCTTTGATCCTGACGACGAAGTCGCCTTCTCGGCTTGGGTCTCCGTACAGCACCGCCATTTCGGCGCCGCCCGGCAGCGAACTCGGCGCCGAGTCCCATTTCATGTTCTGCGGAAGAAATACGCGATGCGCTTCGACTGCGCCGCCCTGGGCCACTCCGCCGCAGGCGAGGACGCCAGCGACGAGGATCGCTATTCTTGCTTTCATGAGTCCCTCCCACCGCCGCGATCTGTTTTCCCGCACGACGCTAGGCCGCGTCGGCTCCGCGGCGCCTTCAGGGCGAGAGATATAGGGCGAGAGCGACCGCGCTCATCCCTTCGCGGCCGGAAAAACGTAGAATTGAGAAGACGTCACGTTGTCGCCAGGGACGGGCTAACCCCACCAGAAGATCGCCGCGATAATGACGTAAAGACCAACAAGCGCGGCCCCGTCGACCATGTCCGCCCGGCCGTCGACGGTGACCACCGTGACCACCAACACCGAAAGAAACATGGCCGCCGCAAGAATCGGCGGAATGGCGAGCGTGAACGGCGCCGCGCCGCCCATCGCAAAGCTGACGAGCACCAGAATCGGAATAAGCGCCACGGCGACCTGGAGCGCTGAGTTCAAAATGACGCTGACCGCAAGGTCGGCCTTGCCCTGAGCCGCGAGCCGAACGCCAACGACATTTTCGACGGCGTTGCCGGCGATGGCGACGATGACGAGGCCGGAAAAGGCCTCGCTGACGCCCAAGATTTCGATCGCTGGACCGAGCGCGTCGACGAACCAGTCCGAGACGAAGGCGGCGGCGGCGCCGCAAGCCGCGAGAACGCCGATCGCGGCGCCGAGCGACCATGCATGCACGCGCGCATGGGTCTCAGGCGGCAACGCGCGCTGCCCCTGACTGAGCATCGCATGGGTGAGCACTACAAAAACGAAAAGAAGCACGACTGCGCAGACGACGGCGAGTTCCTGCTCATGCGCGCCGCTCGGCAGATGCAACTCCTGAGCGAGCGTCGGCAGCACCAGCGCCGACACCGCCAGCAGAAGCAGCGTCGCGATCATCCGCGGGGTCTGACTTTCGAAGTGAAGAACGCCGCGCCTCCAGCCGCCGGCGATAAAAGCGAGGCCCAGGACAAGAAGCGCGTTCGACAGAATGGAGCCGATCAGCGAAGCCTGCACGACGGTCAGCAGCCCGGCCCTGAGCGCGAAGATGCAGACGAACAGTTCGGGAAGATTGCCGACCGCCGATTGAACAATGCCCGTCGCCGCCGGCGAGAGGTGATTGCCAAGCTGATCGGTGGCTTCGCCAATCACATGCGCGACGCTCGCCAGGGCCAACGCCGCGGCGATGAAATTGACGATGGGACCGACTTCGGCGAAATGCAGCGCCGCGGCGACTCCCACAAGTCCGGCCGCTGGAGCCATCGTCGCGAGGACTTTCCGGTTGGCGGCTGCGCTCATTTGCTTTTCCTTTATTTGGCGACGCGCGCCACGGGTCGATCGACGCCTTGCGCGGGCGCCGGGGGTGGATGGCGATTGAACGAATGCAAAGACGCGCCGGATCGGTCAATCCGTCTGTCGCGGCTCTCGACCGAGACGCTTCTCCAGGTCGACGATGCGTCTTGTGGTCTGCAAAACCGTGTCGGGATTGAGGCTGATCGAATCGATTCCCAAGCGCACGAGGAATTCAGCGATCTCCGGATAATCCGAAGGCGCCTGGCCGCAAATGCCGCAGTGCCGCCCGTTACGCTTGGCCCCTTCGACCGCTAAACGAATGATCTCCTTCACGCCTTCGTCGCGTTCGTCGAAGTCGAAGGCGACGATTTCGGAGTCGCGGTCGACGCCAAGCGTCAGTTGCGTCAGATCGTTCGAACCGATCGAAAAACCGTCGAAATGTTTGGAGAATTGATCGATAAGCATGACGTTGTTTGGAATTTCGCACATCACGTAGATCTCGAGCCCGCTCTTGCCGCGTTCGAGACCGAGCTCGCGCATCAGCGAGATGACCTTCTCCGCTTCTTCGATTCGGCGACAGAAGGGAATCATCAGCTTGACGTTCGTCAGACCCATCTCGTCGCGCACGCGGGTCATCGCGGCGCATTCGAGCGCGAAGCCTTCCCGATAGGCGGGGTGCGCATAGCGCGACGCGCCGCGAAAGCCGATCATCGGATTGGCTTCCTGCGTTTCGAAAACCTCTCCGCCGAGCAATGAGGCGTATTCATTGCTCTTGAAGTCGGACATGCGCACGACGACAGGCTTTGGATAAAACGCCGCTGCGATCGTGCCGACGCCTTCGGACAGGCGCTTCACGAAGAATTCGCTGGGGCTCGCATAATTTGCGGTCAGCCTCGAAATCTCGGCGCGTTCGCGCGCGCCGAGCCGCTCCGGGTGAACGAGCGCCATCGGATGCGCCTTGATCGAGTCGGCAATGATGAACTCCATGCGGGCAAGGCCGACGCCGTCGTTCGGCAGCGCCGCAAGGCCGAAGGCGATATCGGGATTGCCGACGTTCATCATCACATGCGTGGCGGGTGTCGTCAGAGTTGAAAGATTGACGCTCTCCACCTCAAACTCGATGGCGTCCTCATAGACCTTTCCGACATCGCCCTCGGCGCAGCTCACCGAGATCATGTCGCCGGTGCGAATGAGTCGCGTCGCCGCGTCCGTGCCGACGATTGCCGGAATGCCGAGTTCGCGCGCGACGATCGCCGCATGGCACGTGCGACCGCCGCGGTTCGTCACGATGGCGGCGGCCGATTTCATCACCGTGCCCCAATCGGGCGACGTCGTATCGGCGACGAGGATCTCGCCGGGGATGAATGTTGAAAGCTCGCTGGCGCGCTCGATCACGCGCGCCTTGCCGCTGGCGATCTTTGCGCCCACTGCGCGTCCTTCGACTTTCACCGCGCCGTGCTTCGTCACCTTGTAGATTTCAGCGATGTTTCGGTCGCGGCGGGACGCGACGGTTTCCGGGCGGGCCTGAACGATGTAGAGCTGGCCGTCGAGACCATCCTTGGCCCATTCGATGTCCATGGGGCGGCGCGCGCCGGCTTTGGCGCTATAGTGCTCCTCGATCTCGATCGCCTGGCCGGCGAGCGTCAGCGCCTCTTCGTCGGAGATGCAGAATTTCTCTCTTTCCTTGGCGTCGGTGGGGATGTTGCGCGTCGTGGTCCGGCCCCGGTCCGAAAAGACCATCCTGATTTTTTTCGCCCCGAGCGCGCGCTTCAAAATCGCGCGCTTGCCCTGCCGATAGGTGGGCTTGAAGACGTAGAATTCGTCCGGGTCGACGGCCCCTTGCACCACGTTTTCGCCGAGGCCGTAGGCGCCGGTGATGAAGACAACGTCCTCGAATCCGCTTTCCGTGTCGATCGTGAAGACGACGCCGGACGCCGCCAAATCCGAGCGCACCATTTTCATCACGCCGACGGAGTTGAACACTTTGTAGTGATCGAATCCGTTGTCGATGCGATAGCGGATGGCGCGGTCGGTGAATAGGCTTGCAAAGCAATGACGGATAGCGTCGAGAACGGCGGCGGGGCCGCGCACATTGAGATAGGTGTCATGTTGTCCGGCGAAACTTGCGCTCGGCAAATCTTCCGCCGTCGCCGACGAGCGCACGGCGACCGTCAAATCGGCTCCGTATTCGTCGGTGAGGCGGGCGAGCGCGCTGCGAATTTCGGCTTCGACATCCGGAGGCGTCGGCGCGCCATAAACGATGTCGCGGGCGCGCGCGGCGCGCTTGGCGAGATCATCGATGTCGGACGGGTTCAATCCGTCGAGCGCCTCTTTAAGCGCGGTCCAGACGCCCGCTTCATCGAGCGTATAGCGATAGGCTTCGGCGGTGACGGCGAAGCCATTGGGCACCAGAATGCCCTTGGCCGTCAGCTCCCGGTACATTTCGCCAAGCGAGGCGTTCTTGCCACCGACCAGCGGCACGTCGGCGATGTCCACCTCGTTGAAAAAACGAATAAATGTTCCGAAGGCCGAATGCGCCGGCTTTTTCTCTTTGGAAATGGTGGCGTCGGTCATTCTATTCATGACGAGCTCTTTTGGTAGGGGAGCGAGCGTGAGGTCCCTGGGCTATTGCGCCATAATTATTACAGCTTAGCGGTGATATTGAGCGCTTACACAGAATTTGTGTGAACAAGGCACGTTTTCAGTCGCATCCGCGCTCTTATTAGCTTAAGCATTGGCCCCTGGAGGCCGATCTGTCCTAGGAAAAACGCTTACCCTGCTGGTTATGGTTAAAACTTGACCTAATGGTCGAGATTTGGCCGGATTCTTGACCATAATAGGAATCCGATTGGACGGCTGGCCCAACCCAGTTCGTGCGACGGCGGGAGGCGCAAATGGATTCGCTGGATCTGGATCAGGTGATGGACGAAATCATCCCGAGAGGGGACAACAGGCCGCTGGCGGCGCCGGCGCCGAACTTTCCTGTCCGTCAGCGGCTGCGCGCCACTGACGACGCTACGGCGGCGCTGGACCTCGTGTCCCAGGCCGCCGCGGCGATCAAGGAACTCGAAAAGCAGTCCGCTCAGGCGGTGGCGCGGGCGCATAGCGCCGCCAATGCGGTGAGAGAAAAGCTGGAGCGCGCCGAAGACCGCGGCGATCGCGCCGAAGCCGCGTTGCGCAAATCGGAGTCGGAAGCCGCCGAACTCTCCGCGGCTCTCATTCAGACGCGGAAAGATCTCGATGGCGCGCAGTCGCAGCTCGCGGCGAGGCAGGCCGATCTTGCGGCCATGGAGCAGCGGGCGGTCGCGGCGGAAAAGCGCGCCAGTGAGGCCGACGCCTCCGTTCAGAGGATCGTCGATGCGATTCGGACGCAGCTTCCAGTCAAGGTCGCTGAACAGGCGAAGCCTGCGGCCTAGAATACAGAACTTGGACGCCGGATTGTCGCGAGCGGCGTAGGCTGATCCGGCCCGGCCTGAGCGCGCGCAAACCGGCGCGAGATGCGCCGCGCCTTTGGCGCAGACGGCAGCGCGTCAGCGCCGCCATGCTCAGGCGCAGCGCCCGCGGCGCCATCTTCCCGATACTCTCTCGGGCGACTTCATCGCAGCGTCTGGCAGGGAGCGATAAAGAAAGCTGCAAGGCTCGACCACACCACGCCGGCGCTCGACAGCAAGATGAGCAGCAACGTCGCATACATTTGAAATTCCGCTGAAGCGGCCGAGTCGCCGCCGCGCTCGACCACATAGCGGCGCCAGCGGCGCGCCGCGCGCGCGAGAAAAACAAGAAGCGCAAGGGCTGCGCCGCCCGCCACGATCACACTCGCCCGAATGATTTGCGGCTCGCTGGACCAGCCGAGCACGCACATCAGCGTGTGCCCGCCATAGACAAAAAGAAAATGCAGGCCCCAGACGATGGGACCGGCGAGTAGAAAGGCGATAATCGTCGTCAGAGACCAGCGAGGATGCTCAGCCTTGCTTGCACGCGACATCGTCTACTCCAGCATTCGCGGAAAGCCATAAATGAGCAGAAATCCGAGAAGCCCTTGCGCGGCTGTGTAGTAAGCCAGCAGCGCCGCGCTTTCGAATGATACGCGTCGCTGCGCATCGAGTTTCCCCGTGAAGAGACGCGCCAAGGCGAATCCGGTCATCACCGCGACAGTCGCCACGAGCTGCCCTGTCAAGACAATCTCCAAATACACCATGGCGCCGTAGGAGTTTTCGCCCGGCCGCAGGCCGGATCGCCATTGCGCATAGCCTTCGATCCCGACGCCGGCGATGAGGCACAAGGCGCCGGCGATCATCAGAAGCGCCGCCGAAAGGCTGATCGAACCGGGCTTTGGAAGCGCACGGTCGGCCATCCCGTACGCAAGGATGCTGAGAAGCATCAGCGACGCGCCGCTCGCCGCCCAGCGCAGGTCCGGAAGCGGCGACGCGCCAACAACGGGCCAGACTTGCGGGCTGACGGTCCAAAGATAGAGGTAGGAGAAGATGAAAGTGATGTAGAGCGAGGCGGCGACGAGGATAAGCACGATCATCGCCCACCAGGCATGCGACGAGGGTCCGGACATATAGGTGGGCAGACTGATCCCGCCGCCGATCTCCACCCGTCCGCGCGGCGGCGGGTCGAGCTGCCAGCACCAGACGAGCGTGGCGAAGACGGCCAAAGCGCCGCAGACGAGCGCGATCGCAACGGCCTTCACCGTCAGCAGCAGAAAGAAAGCGGCCGTGAAGACCGCGGAGAACATATGCGCCCAGCCCGGTCCCGGCATTTCAAGGAGATATTCCGGTCGGGCCTCAATGGGCGAGGTGACGATCGTCTCGCGCCGTCCAGTTGCGGCGTTCGGCAGATAATAGGCCCCCGCGGCGACGTCCTCGGCGAGATTGTGCTGATCCCATAGAGGGTAGCGACTCGTCACGATCGGAACGCTGCGCATCGAATAGAGATCGCTCGGCAGCCACTCCAGCGTTCCGGCGTCCCACGGATTGGTCTGCGTTCTTTGCGTGTCCCAATCGCGTCGGAAGCGCACGAAAATATCCACGACGAACACCAGCACGCCGAGCGCGAGAATGAACGCGCCGATCGTCGATGTCATATTGAGCGTGTCCCAGCCCATGGCGCGGGGGTAGGTCCAAACGCGCCGCGGCATGCCGAGAAGACCAGAGATGTGCATGGGAAAGAAGGCGACGTTAAAGCCGATGAACATCAGCCAGAACACATAGCGCCCAAGGCGCTCCGAAAGCCGGTTCCGGCTGATCATCGGATCCCAGTAATAGAAGGTCGCAAAGAGCGGAAACACCATGCCGCCGACGAGCACGTAATGAAAATGCGCGACGACGAAGTAAGTGTCATGCGCCTGGAGATCGAACGGAACGACCGCCACCATCACGCCGGTCAGACCGCCGATGGCGAAGATGAAAAGAAATCCGAGAATGAACAGCGACGGCGTGGAGAGTCTGAATCGATCGCGCGCCGAAGCGATCGTCGCAATCCATGAGAAGACCTGAATGCCGGAGGGAACCGCGACCGCCATGCTCGCGGCCGAAAAGAAACCGAGGCTCAGCGCCGGTATGCCGGTGCTGAACATGTGATGCACCCACAGGCCGAAGCTGAAGAAGCCTGTCGCGATCAGCGCGACGACGATCAGCCGATATCCAATCAGCGGCCGTTGCGCCATCGTCGGCACGATCATTGATACAAGACCGGCCCCCGGCAGGAAGATGATGTAGACCTCGGGATGCCCGAAAAACCAGAAGAGGTGCTGCCACAGCAACGGATCGCCGCTCTGGGCCGCGTTGAAGAAGGGCCAGCCAAAGGACCGCTCAATCTCGAGCATCATCGTCGCGAGGATCACGGCGGGGAAGGCGAAGACGATCATCGCCGCAAAGACCAGCATCGACCAGCCGAAGAGCGGCATCTTGTCGAGCGTCATCCCCGGCGGCCGCGTGCGCAGCATCCCGACGATGATTTCAATCGCGCCAGCGATCGCGGATATTTCGATGAAGCCGATGCCGAGCAGCCAGAAATCGGCGTTATCTCCTGGCGAAAATTTGGTTAGAGTCAGCGGCGGATACATGAACCAGCCGCCGCTCGGCGAAAGGCCGTAGAAAATCGTCGAGAAGAACACGAGGCCGCCGATCACATAGGCCCAGACGGCGAAGGCGCTGAGCCTTGGAAAGGGCAGGTCGCGCGCGGCCAGCATCTGCGGCAGCAGGATGACGCTCAGCGCCTCCATCACAGGCACGGCGAAGAGGAACATCATCGTCGTGCCATGCACAGTAAAGATCTGGTTGTAGAGATCCTGTCCGATGAAACGATTATCGCCGTGCGAAAGCTGGACGCGCATGAGCAGCGCCAGCACGCCGGCGAGCAGAAAGAACAGAAATGCCGCGCCGATATAGATGACGCCGACGAGACTGTTGTTGATCTCGCTGATTTTTCGCCACCCTGGCGGATAGGCCCAGGCGCGCTCAAGCTCTTCAAGTTCGCCTGGCGGCCGTGGCGTTTCGTTTGGAAGGCGCTTCGGGTCGCTTTGGCGTTCAGGCATCGAGGCGGCGCTCTAGGCGCCGTGCGGACGATCGGACCGCGCGCGCAAGCGATCGTCCTCCAAAGCAAGCAGCCACCGGGATGCGATCCAAACGCCGGAAAGGACATAGCTTGCCGGGCAAGCCGCCAGCATCAGCAAACCGGCAAGGCGCTGATCCGCCAGCATCATCTCTGTGGTCGCTTCCCAACTCGCAGCGCTTGTGTCGAGAACCCGCGGCGCGAACACAAGAAGCACGCCGAGAAGGCAGGCGAGCTTTCCGGTGATCGCCAGAGCGGCGACGCCGCGCCAGCGCGCGACTCCCGTATCGCCGAGAATCGCCAGCCAAAAAAGCAGCGCCGCCGCGAGCAATGAGGCGTGCATCGAAAAATGCGCTCCCGGATGCGACTCCGTGTAAGCGGCAGCCCCCGGCGCATGCCACGCATAGAGCAGGGCAAGCTGCGCTGCGGTGACAATCGCCAAGGCGCGACCGCTCGCAAGGACCGGAGCCGATGCAAACCTTATCGACAGCACGGCCAAAAACGGCGCGAGCGCGCTCATAAGCATAATGTGCGTCGCCATGTGCGATGCGCGAGGTCCGAGGTCTGGACCCGCGTAAGCGACAAGCCCGACCGCGCAAGCGACGATGATCGCGACTGCGATCTTCGCTCGCGAATCTGGGACGGCCTGGGCGCCTGGAGCGCCATTCGCCATCGCAACAATTGCGATTTTAGTTCTGCTCATGCGGCGTCGCGATCGAACTTCCTGCGCATAGCGATCCATATTGGCCAAAGCTCGCGCCAGTCCAGAGCGTTCGGCGGCATTGAAACGCGCTCTGCGTCGACTAGTGTAAGAGCGAGTAGAGCAAAGGCTTCGACGTGGAAAAATTTCAAATACTTCCACATCTCGCGGCTCTGGCGGGCGCCTATGCGCTCGCATTGCCGATAGGCTGGGATCGAGAGCGACAGGAGCGCAGCGCAGGGCTTCGCACCTTTCCGATCGTCGCCCTTGCCTCGTGCGGCTTTGTCCAGGCGGCTGAGCAGGTGATGGCGAATTCAACCGATGGAACGGCGAGAATTGTCCAGGGCGTCATCTCTGGAATAGGATTCATCGGCGGCGGCGCCATTCTCAAGCAGGGCGCGGCGGTTAAGGGGACGGCGACCGCGGCGAGCCTGTGGGCCACAGGCGCTATTGGAGCCGCAGTTGGTCTTGGCGGCTATGACGTTGCGGTTGCGATCGCGCTTTTCACTTTTTTGACGCTCAAGGTGATCACTCCGATCGAGAACACTGTTCTCGCCGATGAAAATTCCCGCGGCAAGGAAAGTGAGAGTTCGTAGCCGGATCAGCTGCGCCGGCGGATCCTCTCCATAAAAGCGCAGACGCGAGGCGTGCGCGAATGCAGTCGATCAGGCGGCGCGCCGCTTCGCCGGAGGAAACCGAGATGGCCGCTCGCCGCTCCGCCTGATGAAGCAATCGAGGCGCGGCTGATCCGCCCTCGACCTTGGAGGCGGTCCTCAGGCGACGAGGCAGGCGTTGCTCTGCAGGTGGCCGAGCACGCGGTCGACGTGCTCGGCGGCGCAGACGGCGACATCGGCCGGCTCGACCACTGTCTGACCGGCGCGCTGAAAGGTCACGTTGCCTGCATCCGCCGCGGCGATCGTCGCGGCGATCAGGGCGTCACGGTCGTTGCTGCCGTCGAGCAGCGGCGTCACCACTTGAGCGATGATATCGAGCCGAATCGGCTCGTGACGCAGATTGGCTGAGTGCAGAACGCCGGCGGCCGCGTCGGCCCGCAGCATGGGGCAGGCGATAGGCTTTGCTGCAAGCGTGCGCGCGATCCGCAGGGGTTCCGTTGAGCCCGTCAAGAGACCGACAAGCGTCATGCGCATCAGCGCGTCGGCGATTCTGGATCGCATCGCCTCGTCGACGGAGGCGCCGCGCAGCTCCATCGCTGCGACGAGCTCGTCGATCGAACTCGAATCCGGCAGGCGCGCGACAAGCGCTTCCATGGCCTTCCGCACGTCAGGATCCTGTGTGGAAAACCAGGCGCCGGAGCCATCGGCGAAAAAGGCGTTGCCGTCCGCTTCGCGCGAAAAGCCGAAGTCCGGCCGCGCCAGAAAGTGCAGGCCCGCGAGCGCGTCGGGCGTAATCTTGCGGACGCATTTACTTTCCCGCTCTTTGTGGATGAGCAAGGTCTGGCGGAAGGTGCGGCCGGTGAAAATGTCCATGTGCTGTTCGAGCGAGACCTGATTGTCGCCCGCCAGCGCGCGCAGCAAGGGCGCCGCGGCCGGATTCATATTCTCGGGCATCATCGTCGAAAGGCCCGCCTCGCCGAGATAGGCCAGTCCGCGGCCCCCGGCGCTCGCCATGAACTCGGAGAAACTGCACGGCTCGTTGCAGTCTTCGAGGAACTCGTGACCGATGTAAGAGTCGTCGGTCATTCTCAGATGGGCGGCTTCGGCGCGGAAAATACTGCCCCAGGTGGTCTCCGCCGGCGTGTTCTGCTCCAGGAAGGACAGCATTTCGCGGGCGCGGGCGACGCGCTCGCGCAGCGAGCCATGCGGCCCGACGTGCAGCGCCAGCGCGTCGCGCAAGGTCTGTCGCAGCCGCCACCCAGGCAGAACATTGTAGCTGATGAAGGCGACCCCGTGGGGCGCGAGATTTTCTCGCGCGATCCGCAGAATCGCGTCGCGCACCTGCTCGGGCACCCAGCTGTAGACGCCGTGACATAAAATATAGTCGAAGCCGCCGTCCTTGGACCGCAGGTCGGTCAGGCTCTGGCGGCGAAGATTGATATTTGAGAGTGCGAGCGCGGCGATTCGCTGCTGGCCCTCCTCGATCTGCCGCTGCGACAGGTCGACGCCGAGAAAATAGGCGTCGGGGTGACGGGCCGCGAGCGGAATGAGATTGCCCCCGGCCGCGCATCCAAGCTCCAGAACGCGGGCGCGGGAGAGACCGGGGGCCGTCAGTCTGAAGATGCGGGCGACTGCGCCCAGTCGCGCCGGATGCGTCTGCGGAAAGGGATGCGAGACATAAGGAAGATCGTCATAGGAGGCGGCATTGCGCGCGATCGCCGCTTGCACGGCCGTTCCGAAGTGAGTCGTCATAAGCAAGGTTCCGGAGCCTGAAGGAGTTTCATTCTCCCTTCCGGCCGGCGAATTTGCAATGTCGTGAGATTCGCCGAGCGCTCATCCTCGAGAATCGCTCGTTAACGATGTTCGAACGCAAGAGTCGCCTGTTAACGATATTCGAGGAAGCGACTCCGTCCTGAGGAGACGCCGCACGTAAGATTACGGAGGCCGTCTCAAGGCGAAACCGGTTACGCGGTTAAGTTCAATCATTTGTGATAAGACGGCGGGCTTATTGCGCTTTTCGGCCTGTCCTTCGCACTGTTTCCTTTTTATCACAGTCACCGGAAATATGGCCAAACCGAGCGCCAAAGGCGCCGTTCATCGTTGACTGTGCATGTCCGTCTAAATTTTATTCATCGGGACCACTTCTTCCGCGGCTCGGCAAATTCGCGGTTCGGTGCTCTTCGCAGTCCTAAGGAATGGGAACTGACCTATGACCAAACTGTCTCAGAAACTCATCAAGCCCAAAAATGGTTCCATCGCACTTCGCCGCGCCCTGATGGGCGGCTCCGCCGCCGTGGCGATGGGCGTTGCCTTCGCCCCGACGTCGGCGAGCGCCGCGACCTGCTTAAGCCCAAGCTTGGCTTTCCCGTTCGTCAGCACGTTCGGAGCAAGTGACGGCACTCTCTTCGGCACCTCTCCTAACCAATTGGCGTGCGGCCCCTTCGCCACGGCCACGGCCTTCGGCAGCACTGCGGTCGGCGCTGGACCAGCGGCTGGTCAAGGCCCGACGGCGACGGGTCTGTTCGGGACGGCGATCGGCTCCGGCGGCCTTATCGACATCGGTCCGCAGGCGACCGGCGAAGGCTCGATCGCTCTCGGAAGCGTGCAGAATCCAGCCGGCACCTTCGCTCCAGTGTCCTCAGGCAAGGGTTCAATTGCCGTCGGCACTTTGGTGACGGCCAGCGGCGACTCATCTACCGCGCTCGGCTCATCCTTTACTCCCGGTCTACCTGGCGCGACGGCTACGGGACTGGCTTCGACCGCTCTCGGCGGCTCTGACGGCATTCTTCCCGGCGCTCTGGCGTCCGGGTTACGGTCGATCGCGATCGGCACGGGCGCCGCGGCGACGGGCACCGACACGATCGCGATCGGCACCGGCGCGAAAGCGACCGACTCGGTTGCGATCGGCGCGGGCGCCAGCGCCGCGCTTGGCGGCACCGCTGTTGGCGATGGCTCCACCGCGACCGGCGCGTCTTCGGCCGCTTACGGCAAGGACTCCAAGGCGACCGGATCGGAATCGACGGCTGTCGGCCACGCATCTTCGGCGACTGACACGGCTTCGACTGCTCTGGGCAGCTTCTCGTCCTCTTCGGCCTTCGGCGGCACCGCCATCGGTGCGGGCCCAACGGCCGGCCAGGGCGCTGCGGCGACTGGGCTCTTCTCGACGGCGATCGGCGCTGGCGGCTTCATCGACAAGGGCGCTCAGGCAACCGGCGAAGCCTCTATCGCAATCGGCGGCGTGCTGAACCCGGGTGGATCGCCTGGCGCGGTCGCTTCCGGCAAGGCGGCGACGTCGATCGGCTCGCAGACGACGGCCTCGGCTGCCGGCTCGACGGCCATTGGCGGCAGCTCGGTCGGCGCCACCAAGGGCGCGGTCGCTTCTGGCCTCGCTTCAACCGCCATCGGCGGCACGGCGTTTGGCGGTCCTGGCGCGCAGGCGACTGGCGAGAGCTCGCTGGCTCTGGGCGGCGACGCTGCGGGCTTTGCCGGCGCAGTTGCCTCAGGCCTTCGCTCAATCTCCATCGGCACCGGCTCCGCTTCGACCGGCACCGACACCATCGCCATCGGCACGGGTGCTCTTGCGACCGACTCGGTTGCGATCGGCGCTGGCGCGACGGCTTCGAAGGGCGGCACGGCCGTTGGCGACAAGTCCACGGCGACTGGCACGTCTTCGGTCGCTTCTGGTAAGGGTGCGACTGCGACTGGCGAGCAATCCACGGCAGTCGGCGGCGCCGCTTCCGCTACTGCCACAGCCTCGACCGCGGTTGGCGCTTTCTCGACGTCCACGGCATTCGGCGGCACGGCGCTCGGCGCTGGTCCGACGGCCGGCCAGGGCGCCGCGGCGACCGGTCTCTTCTCGACGGCGATTGGCGCCGGCGGCGTGATTGACAAGGGCGCTCAGGCGTCCGGCGAAGCCTCGATCGCGATCGGCGGCGTGCTGAATCCGGCGGGTTCGCCTGGCGCGGTGGCCTCTGGCAAGGCGGCGACGGCGATCGGCTCGCAGACGACGGCTTCGGCCGCCGGCTCGACGGCGATCGGCGGCAGCTCGGTCGGCGCCACCAAGGGCGCTGCAGCAACCGCCAAGTCGGCGACAGCTCTCGGCGGCACCAGCTTCGGCGGCCCGGGAGCAAGCGCGACGGGCGTGAGCTCGGTGGCGATCGGCGGCGACTCGCTGCTTGGCACCGCCGGAGCTTCCGCGTCCGGCCTCGGCTCGGTGGCGCTCGGCACGGGCACCGTGTCTAGCGGCGTCGGCTCTGCGGCTGTCGGCGCTGCGGCGACTGCGACGGCTCTGGGCTCCGCGGCCTTCGGTCCGGGCGCTACGGCTTCTGGCATCGGCTCGACGGCTTCGGGCGCCTTGGCGACCGCCAGCGGAGCTGGTTCGACGGCGACGGGCTCCGGCTCCACAGCCTCTGGCGCGCTCTCGACCGCAACCGGCACTCTGGCTTCCGCGACCGGCTTCGGTTCGACGGCGCTCGGCGCAGGCTCCTCGGCTGCATTCGCCGGCTCGACCGCTCTCGGCGCCGGCGCAGTCACCAACACTCCGGGCCAGATCATGCTCGGGACGGCGGCCAATACCTACCAGGCGCCGGGCATCACCTCGGCCGCGAGCTTGGCCTCGCAGGTTGGCGTGACGAAGTTCACCACCACGGACGCCGCGGGACATCTCGCGACTTCGGCCTTCGGTCCGCAGGACATCCAAGCTCTCCAGGCCGGCGTTCTGGGCCTCTCGCAAAGCGTGTATAGTCTCGGCAGAGGGGTGCAACGCGGTTACGAGGGCACGGCGGTCGCCGTCGCGCTCGGCGGCGCCAGCTACCTGCCGGACAACAAGTTTTTCTCGGTCACCGGCAACTTTGGCACCTTCCGTGGTCAGTACGGCCTTGCCGCTCAGGCGCAAATGCGCGTGAACGACTGGGTGGTGGTCAACGCCGGCATCGGCGCGGGCCTCAAATACGGCGGCGTCGCCGGCCGTGCGGGCGTGACCCTGGCTTGGTGATCCATGATCGTGAAGGTCAAGACAATACTGCTCGCGGCCCTTGTGGCCGCGAGTTTTTTTCCGATGATGGCTTCGGCGCAGTCGCCTAAGCCAGCGCCTAAGCCTGGGCCGTCCAGGCCGGCGCAGGCGCCCAGGCCCGCTGATATCGACAAAAACGGGGTTCTGATTCTTATCCGCTCGACGCTGCTCGCGCTCGATCAGGCCAACAAGACCGGAAATTATACGGTGCTGCGTGACCTCGGAGCCCCAGGTTTCCAGACGAACACAGCCGCGCGACTCGCCGAGATCTTTGCGTCCCAGCGCAAAGACAATCTCGACCTGTCAGGCGTCGCGGTCCTGGAGCCGCAACTCAGCATGCTGCCGCAAATCGAAAATGGATTGATGCACATGGCGGGTTTTTTCCCGTCCGTGCCGACGCAGATCCGCTTCGAACTGCTCTATGCGCCGGTCCAAGGCCAGTGGAAGCTGTTCGGCCTCTCGGTTTCGCTGGGATCTTCCGCGCCGGTGGCGCCGAGCGATGCGCCAGCCCCGAGCGCCGCGGAACAGCCAAGAGGCGGGACGGGACTTCGCCCGTCCGGGCCAAAGCAGCCCTGACGGCGACGGGAGGGGCGCCGGTAAAGCGCCGGGACGGTTCGCCGTCCCGGCTTTTCGCCGAGCTTAGTTTGGCCAGCAGCGGCGGCCGTAGGGGCCGAGATGGAAGCCGGGCGGGCAGGCGCGACCGACGCCGTAGCCTCCCCATTGTCCGCCCCAGCGACACCCGCCATAGGGACCGCGATGGCCGTAAGGCCCGCAACCGCCATAGACTTGCACGATCGGCGCGCTCGCCGTCTCACTCGGCGCGAGCGGCATGGCGGCGGCCGGCGCGGCCAATGCGGCCGCGAAAACCAGCGCAAGACCCGTTCTCGATTTCATCTCCAATCTCCTCCTTAAACCGGTCCAATCGCGCGGCTGGCGCGCCGCGCCCGCAGAATATCAGCGCGCGAACCCAAACCTGGCAATTGCAATTTGCGATCTAGGTTAGTGTTGGCGCGGCTATGTTCATATAATGTTCTTGCGCTGAGATCGCGCGCCGGTTAGGCTGTCGAAGATAATTGCAGAAAAGAATTTCTCGGGAGCGCGCGATGGCGGTGAGGGTGGCGACGGTCGCGTTCGAAGGCGTCGAGGCCCGTCCCGTCGATGTCCAAGTGCAGATTTCGAGCGGCGCGGTCGTCTTCAACGTCGTCGGCCTGGCCGATAAGGCCGTCGCCGAGTCGCGCGAGCGGGTGCGCGCGGCGCTGATCGCTTCCGGTCTGGCGCTGCCGGCGAAACGAATCACCGTCAATCTCGCCCCTGCCGACATGCCCAAAGAGGGAAGTCACTATGACGTGCCGATCGCGCTTGGCGTCATGGCGGCCATTGGAGCCATCCCCTCCGACGCGCTCGAAGGATTCGTCGTGCTTGGCGAGCTTGCGCTCGACGGGACGCTGACGCCGACGGCGGGGGTCCTGCCGGCGGCGGTGGCCGCCAACGCGCGGGGATTGGGATTGATCTGTCCGAGCCAATGCGGGCCGGAAGCGGCCTGGGCGTCGAGCGATATGGAGGTGATCGCGCCGCGCTCGCTCATCCAGCTCGTCAATCACGTCAAGGGCGCGCAGGTTCTGGCCCGGCCTCAGCCGGCGGTGCGCAGGCTCGCCGCCGATCAGCCCGACCTTTCCGACATCAAGGGACAGGAGAGCGCCAAGCGCGCGCTCGAGATCGCCGCCGCCGGCGGCCACAACCTTCTGATGAGCGGCCCTCCGGGGGCGGGAAAATCGATGCTCGCCGCGCGGCTGCCGTCGATTCTGCCGCCGCTGACCCCGCGGGAATTGCTCGAAGTCTCAATGGTTCATTCGGTGGCGGGGCAGATTGCCGGAGGCGAACTGACCGACCGGCGGCCATTTCGCGCTCCCCACCATTCCGCCTCGATGCCGGCGCTGGTCGGCGGCGGCTCCCATGCAAAGCCCGGCGAGATTTCGCTCGCCCACAACGGGGTCCTTTTTCTCGACGAATTGCCGGAGTTTCAACCGCAAGTGCTGGACAGCCTGCGTCAGCCGCTCGAGACGGGCGAGGTGGCGGTGTCGCGCGCCAATCATCGCGCCGTCTACCCGGCGCGCTTTCAGCTTGTCGCGGCGATGAATCCTTGCCGTTGCGGTCACGCGATGGATCCCGGCTACGCCTGCAAGCGCCAACCCAATGAACGCTGCGTCGCGCAATATCAGGCGCGGCTTTCGGGGCCGCTGCTCGACCGTTTCGATGTGCAGATCGAGGTGCCGGCGGTGTCCGCCGCCGATCTCGTGTTGCCGCCGCCGAGCGAGGGTTCGCGGCAGGTCGCGGCGCGCGTCGCGCGGGCGAGAGAGATTCAGCGCGCACGCTACGACGCTCTCTCGCTGCCAAGGGTCGCCGCCAACGCCGCCGCGCCGGCGGCGGTCATCGAGCGCGTGGCGCGTCTTGACGGCGCCGGCACGGCGCTGATTCGGGACGCCTCCGAGCGCTTCGGCCTCACGGCCAGAGGGTTTCACAGGGTCTTGAAGCTCGCGCGCACCATCGCCGATCTCGACGGCGCTGAATCCGTCGGCCGACCGCATCTTGCTGAAGCGCTTTCCTATCGCGCAGGACTTGCGTCGGGGCGCCTTGCGGCCTGATATGGGCGCATGTCCTTAAACCATATTGTGATTTTGCTCGCGGCGCAGCTCGCCATTCTGCTGCTGGCGGCGTCCATTTTCATTGCTCTGCGCAGGCGCGGCCGCCACCAGGTCGAGGCCGAGTTCGAATCGCTGCGCGACGAAATCTGGGAGCTGCGCGCCGCCGCAGCGGCTCGCGACAGAGCGGAAGCCGCCAGTCTTGCCAAGTCGCGCTTTCTCGCGGCGGTCAGCCACGAGTTCCGCACGCCGCTCAACGGCGTCATGGGGCTGGCGCAGCTTCTCGCAATGACCAGGCTCACCGCCGAACAGGCGAGCTATGTCGAAGCGATCGGCGATTCCAGCCGTTCGCTCTCGCAGCTGATCGACGACATTCTGGATTTCTCCAAGATCGAAGCCGGCAAGTTCGAGCTGCGTCACGAAGCCTTTGCGCTCGCGCCGTTCGTCGAAAGCGTGGTCGAATTGCTGGCGCCGCGTGCGATGGCGAAAGGGCTGGAGCTTGCCAGCGTCATCCTGCCCGACACGCCGCGCGAGATCGTGAGCGATCCAGCGCGCCTTCGGCAGGTGCTCGTCAATCTCATCGGCAACGCGGTGAAATTCACCGAGCGCGGCGGCGTGGGCGTGCGCGTCGCGCGAGACGGCGCGCGGCTGCGCTTCGAGGTGCGCGACTCCGGGCCGGGCGTTCCAGAGGCGGCGCGCGAGGCGATCTTCGAGGAATTCGAGCAGGCCGATCCTTCCGAGAACCACCCGCAGGCGGGCACAGGGCTCGGCCTCGCCATCTCTCGCCGTCTCGTCGCCAGGATGGGCGGCGCGCTGGCGCTCGTCAATTCATCGGACATGGGCGCCGTTTTCGCCTTCACGCTTCCAGCGCCGCCGTTCAGCGAAGACAGGGCGCCGGCGCCTCTTTCCGGGCTTAAGGCGCTGATCGTTGCGCAGAGCATCTTTGAAGCGCCCTATCTCGCCGAGAGCTTGCGGTTCGCCGGAGCCGAAGCGGAGATCGTCGCGGCCGAGGATGCGCCGTCCGCGCTGCAAAGCCGGCGCGAGAACCCCTTCGACGCCGTCATCGTCGACTGCGCGCTGGGCCCGCACATGACCGCGCAGTTGGCGAAAGTCGCTCGCGACGCGCAAGCGGGACGACTGTTTCTGCTCTTCTCGCCCATCGAACGGCGCGCCTTCGGCGAAGACGCTCTGTGCGACTTCGACGGCTGGCTGGTGAAGCCGGTGCGGATCGCCTCGCTGATCGCCCGTCTGTCGCCAGCAAGCGCCAAGGCGCCGGCGCCTGAAGACGATGCGCCGCCGCAGGCGCTCGCCGGGGTGAACGCGCTTATCGCGGAAGACAATGAGATCAACGCGCTCATCCTCACGCGTCACCTCGCGAAGCTTGGCGCGACGGTGACTCGGGCGGAAAGCGGCGCGCTTGCGCTCGCGCGCGCCCGCGAAGCGATCGAAGGCGTGGGCGCGCCCTATGACGTGATCGTCATGGATCTTTTCATGCCGGATTTCGATGGACGCGAGGCGAGCCTCCGCATTCGTGAGGCGGAGGCGCGGGCAGGCGCGCCGCGCACGCCCATATTGGTGCTCACGGCCAGCGCGCGCGAAGAAGACGAACGCGCCGCGCGCGCCGCCGGAGTCGACGCATTTCTCACCAAGCCGGTGGAGTTCGCCTCGCTCGCGGCGACGATCGAAGAGCTGAGATTGGCGCCGCGTCGCAGCAGCGCTTCCTGTTAGAGCAGGTTCCGAAAAAGTTGACAGACTTTTTCGATGAGAACCTGCTCCAACATTTTGATTTTGAGCGATTCCTTATCGATCACATGATTGCATGTGATCGGGAAGCGCTCTAGCCGCCCTGCGGCGCGATGGCGCCGAACCGTCCCGATTGATAGTCGGCGAAGGCCTGCCGCAATTCATCCTGCGTATTCATCACGAATGGCCCGTGTTGCTCCACGGGCTCGTCAATCGGCTCGCCGCTCATGAGAATCAGCTTCGCGTCATTGTTGGCTTCGAAGGCGATGTCGCCGCCTTCCTCCTCGAATACGACAACGTCCGTCGCGCGTGCGATCTTCTCGCCATTGACTTCGACCGTTCCTTCGAGAACCGCCGCAAGCGCCGTATGGCCTTCTGGAAGCGTGAATCGGGCGCGCTTTCCTGCGTCGATCCGCACGTCCCAAAGATCGATCGGCGTCGCCGTTTGCGCCGGTCCGCGATGGCCATCGAATTTCCCGGCGATGACGCGGACGATTCCGGCGTCATCCGGCAGATCGACGCGCGGAATGACCTTGTCGAGGAGGGTCTGATAGCGCGGCGGGCTCATCTTCTCGCGCGCCGGCAGATTGACCCAAAGCTGCACGACCTCGAACCGTCCGCCTGTCTCGGCGAAGCTTTCGGAATGATACTCCTCGTGGACGACGCCCGATGCCGCGCGCATCCACTGCACGTCGCCGGGACCGATAAGTCCGCCGGCGCCGGTCGAGTCGCGATGCGCGAGTTCGCCGTCCAGGACGATCGTCACCGTCTCGAAGCCGCGATGTGGATGAGCGCCGACGCCGCGGCGCTTGGCGGTCGGTGGAAAGTCAAACGGTCCCGCGTAGTCGAACAGCAAAAAGGGGCTCACCCGCGCGCCATGTTCGTGATGCGAAAACAGCGAACGCACCGGAAAGCCGTCGCCGACCCAGTGCATGGAGTCCGGGGCGGGGTAAACGCCGACAATTTTTCTCATGAGGCAGCTCCTTGCGGCCTATGTGGGCGGCATTGGGCGAAATGCAAATTGGCGGTTCTTGACGGATCGGACCGCAAAACCCACAAGTCGCCTCGATGGAGAATGGCGACGACGTCGCATGGCAAGGACGGTTAGATGGATTGGATCATCCTCTTTATCGGCAGCATCTGCGAGGTCGGATGGCTCATCGGGATGAAATATGCCCAAGGATTCACGCGGCTCTGGCCTTCGCTCATCATGGTTTTCTTTATGGCGGCGAGCGTCGGATGCCTGGGCCTAGCAGTGAAAACAATTCCCGCCGGCACGGCTTACGCCGCATGGACGGGGACAAGCATCGCCGCGGCGACGCTTGTGGGCGTCTACCTCTTTAACGAACCGACGACCTTTCTGCGGTTAGGCTCGATCGGCCTTATCGTTCTGGGCATCATCGGCCTGCGGCTCGGCGGCGTCGATTTGAAATAGAGATCGCCCGGCGCTCCTTGCCAGAAGCGTCGGCGAAAGAAGCGCGATTGAATCAAAAATAGCTTTCGAGCGTTCCGCGCCGCCGCACGTCGAGCGTCGCGCAGTGGAACGCGCCGCCGAACGCCGCATAGTGCAGGAAGGGCGCCGGGATCGGCTCGTAGCCCCACTTCTCCATCTGCCGCATCATGTTGGTGTGATGCGGATCGACGATGACGCGCTTCTCGTCGATCATCAGAATGTTCATGCTGAGCCATTTGCCGCACATCGAGGTGATCGCGAGAATGCGGTCGTTGATCGGATCAGGCTCCGGCGCGACGAGAATGTCCCATTTCTTCAAGATGTCGGGCAGTTCGTCGGGATCGATATATTCGGGATTGATGAGCACGCGACCCGGCCCCAGCGGCAGGATCGTCGTGTCGATATGCATCGGGTTCGGGCAGCGGCTCTTGATCTCATGGATGCGATAGCCTTCGCCAAGATGGCGGCGCAGCCAGTCGATGCCCATGGCGTTCGTCACATTGGAGCGCGTGACGAAAATATCGCGGCCGCAGCGGAAGAAATCGGCGGCGTCGAACACCGGTTCGAATTCGGTGAGAATGTAGCGGAGCGGCTCGCCCTTCTCGGGCAGGGTGAAATCGGGGTCGAAGAGTTCGTCGGTGAGTTGCGGCTTGGGCGCCGAGGTCCAGCGCGCGCCGCGCTTAAAATAGTCCTTCAGGATCGGCCGATAGGAGTGCGTCTCGAAATAGCGGCAGGGCCAGGCCATCGGCGTTTCGAGAATCTCGTCGCCGAAGACGAGCATGGAGTCGCGCGGGCAGGAATTGCAGAAGCCGCGCGACGACCAGTGCGGCGTCGAGAATTTCGCCTTGTGATTGACCGCGTCCGGCCGCGTCACCGTGACGCCGAGCGACTCGAGCAGAGCGATAAATCCGTCGAGCTCCTGCTGCGCCGGTTCGATCATGAATTTCGGAAAGCGGAAGCCGGCGGCCAGCGATTGGGCGCGCGCGGCCATGCCGGGGATGTTGCAGGTGACCACCGGATGGTCGGAAGGAATCGTCGAGCCTTCGAGGCGCCCGACGATGATCTCCTCCAGCGGATCCCATTCATTGTGGGAATTGACTGGACAGTCCGCGGCAATCGCGCTTCCTACAGATGCATGCACATTCATAATGCGCCCCGAATCGTTTTCAATCAGATACATTTAGCGCCTTGCGCCTGTTCTTCAAACCCTGAGAAAAATTCCATTACTTGTCGGGTTTAACGCTACGCCTTTCACGTCTTACTCGTTCTGTGCGATTTAAACTCAAGTCGCGGTCGGACTATGTCGCCAAGAGGCGGGGCCGTCTACTCCGGGCGCTCCCAAGGCTTGCGCGGACTTGCGTTTCCCCCGGCATTGGGCAATAAACCGCGCTCTACAGAACCGCCCGGCCAGTGATGGGCTGCCGTGGCGGTTCTTTCGCTCGCGCGAACACGCGTCGTTTGGACCAATTTCCTGCGGCGCAAACAACAGGGCCCAGAGCCCGGGAGAGCAAAATGCCCAAGCTGAAGACGAAATCCGGCGCAAAAAAGCGCTTCAAGATCACCGGCACCGGGAAAGTGGTCTACGCCCAGCAGGGCAAGCGCCACGGGATGATCAAGCGGACGAACAAGCAGATCAGAAATCTGCGCGGCACGAACGTCTTGTTCAAGACTGACGGCGACAACGTCAAGAAATACTTCCTGCCGAACGGCTGATCCGCAGAACCGCACTTTTTCGCAAAGGAGTTCGTCATGGCTCGCGTCAAGCGTGGCGTCACATCGCACGCCAAACATAAGAAGACCCTCAAGGCGGCCAAAGGCTTCTACGGCCGCCGCAAGAATACGATTCGCGCCGCCAAGGCCGCAGTCGACCGCTCGATGCAATATGCGACGCGCGACCGCAAGGCGAAGAAGCGCGTGTTCCGCGCGTTGTGGATCCAGCGGCTCAACGCCGCCGTGCGCGAGCACGGGCTGACCTATTCGCGGTTCATCGACGGGCTCGCCAAGGGCGGGATCGAAGTCGACCGCAAGGTTTTGTCGGATCTCGCCATCCACCAGCCGGAAGCCTTCGCGGCGATCGTGGCGCAGGCCAAGTCGGCGTTGCCGCAGGCCGCCTAAGACTTATATCGCGAACACATCCGAGCCTCCCGCAGCCTGCGGGAGGCTTTTTGTTTTGGAATGTTCTGGATGCTCGCACGGCCGTATTGCCGGGGCGCCTTCATCTCGCCCGCCCACGAATTTTGGGGGCGTCCGCCGCCGGCCGATTTGGCTCTTGAGGCATAGGCGCGCTCTGCAATTCGGCTGGCGTAGACGGCAGGGGCCAGCGTGTTGGCCGATCCATGACAAACTGATTGATCGCGCAAATGAACGAACTGAACATGAAGCCTCCATGGCTCATGAGCACATCGTCATAGGCGCGCATGTTCCAGAACGGGTCGTTAGCGCGCGTGATCGGGAGCATTCCCGCGAGCCGGAAACCGTGAGTCATCTCGACCGCTGGATGATTGCCGCTGCCGCGAGGATTAGCAGGATCAAAATCGAGCGGCGGCGCCAGCGATGCGCTCTCCCACTGAGTGCCAAACGGCGGCGTCGCTCGTCGCGCGCGCGTGAGCCAATCATGACTGACCGGACAGTCTAACGAAGGATCGGATGCGATCTGCTCGTAGGGCGCCTGATTGGGCGGCGCCCAACCAATGCTGCGGATTTCATGAGTCGTGCCGAGCTGGCGCGCCGGCATGCGATAAGTGTCGACGAGACTTACCGACGACCTCGGCGGATCGAGATGGCCGATTGTGCGGGACGATTCGATATCTGTATTTTGGAAGGGAAGATCGCTCACGAATTCTCCGACCCTCTGCCAAAAGCTCAACGCCCGCTGGTCTCGCCGGTTTGCAGGTATCTCGAAGCTTTCGCAGGCGGCGCGCCAATCGCGCGCGGCGCCGGCGATCATCGCGCCCAGAGGGCGGAGGTCGCCGCGAAAAAGCGGAAAAGCGAGATAGGTCGCGAGGTCGGATTTTATGCCGACTTTCTTTTTTCGATCGATGTCTTCCACTGCTTGATCGAGCGCAAACGGCGTTCTTAACGCTCCGCAGGCGCGCTCGTCCGGGTTTGACGTCTCGTCATGAAAGATGAATTCCCCGGACTTTTTTTCCTCCAGAAATTGCTTGTATCTCGCGCACATTTCGCTCTGCGAATTCATGTCCGGACCGAGCAAATTCAGCTTGTCGTGCATGGCTATGGCGCAGTCTTCCGGCCGGATCCCTCCGGGAGGCCAGGAATAGGCCGAGGTGACTGAGATCACGACAGGACTTTGATGAGCGGGAAAAAAGCGGTGACCCGCCGTGAGGTCGCCCTCAAAGAAAGCGATTTTCTCCCAGACGGCGCGCTGAACATCAGTCCATTTGGAAGCTTCAGCCGCAGGGTTAATGAGAACCACGAGATCGCCGAGCGGGGGATAAAAATAGGCGTTGTCGCCCGGATGATTACGCACAGCCTTGATCAAATGGTCCTTCAAAGCCGTCGCCAACATGTTGCCGCCGAGGCTATGACCGATCACGATCATCTTGTTTGGATTGTCTCGTTGCTTTGCCTTCGTCCCGGGCTGTTTGTTGAGAACCTGCTCGATTTTTCTCAGCGCCATGAGGGCGTGCGGCGCGATATACTCACTGACGGGTTTGCGGTCGAACAAGGTCAGCGTCGCAACGCCGGAAGCGAGCGAATCGCCCCAGGAATTGATCCAATTCTTCCAGCACAAAGGCTTTTCGCTGGGTAAAACGCCGTTCGAGCACTGTGAGGCGTCGCCATCCAAGAGCGCGCCCACGCTATTGCCCAGGGCGATAAAGGGAAGATGCAGTCTCGTCTCGTTCAGGCGTGCGCCTCGCCAGCCGACGTACGCCGCTGTCACCTCGCGCCCGCAATGCTCGCTTTCGCCAGCGTTGCACCGGTCGCGAAGGTAGCGCGCGACATGCGCCGTGTAAGCGCGAAGATCGGTGACATTGCCATCTCCGATCGATGCGTCATGTCGCCAGCCATGAACGAAGACGATGACATAATTGCTATGCTTGACGACATTCCCGAGTTCATCCGTGTGGGTGCGCTTTTCAACTGATCTAAGATGCGCGTTTAGCGCCTCAAGTTGTGTGATCGGCTTCCATTCACTGCGTTCGATATAGCTCACGCGATCGGTCAATTCGTTCATGGTGAACAGCTGATGAGCGTCCTTGATCAGCTCGAACGGCTCGCCGTCCTCCTTGAATTCCAGAAAGGCCAGCGTATAGCCAAGCGCATTCGATCGATTGTTGGCGTCAGCGCTGGGACTAGGAACTTCGTGACGCTGTATCGCGCATTGAAACCTTGTGTCCCAACGACCTGCCGCGTCCTTGAGCGCCGCTTCGTTTTCGGCGTTGCCATAAGCAGCGAGAATATTCCATGCCGGCGACGTGTAGTTTCCGTTTTCGCCGATCCGCATGTTGCAATCGCGCGAGTCGGGATCGAGAACGCGATAGGGGTGGTCCTTCGGCGTGGAAATCGCCCAAGCGGTCACGAGAACCATCAGAAAGGCCAAAAGCAAAAGACGCACGACAGTTATTGCGGCGCGCCAGATGAAACGAGCTGCGCGACGCAGACCAGCGAGGATTTTGAACGAAAGTGAACGCAGCGAGCCGGTCGTAGATGCAAGACGGGCGCTCATTCAAAGCCCCCTTATGGTCACGTGACTGCAAACGCCTAAACAATATATGCTTTTCTCCAAGCCGTAAATTTTCGTGAATTTTTCAGGTTTGCCGACAACGCTGAAGATTGGGTCACTTGGAAGTTAGGACGAAGCATGGCCGACACATATGATCTCATCGTCGTCGGCGGCGGGCCCGGCGGCTATGTCGCCGCGATCCGCGCCGCGCAATTGGGGCTGAAGACCGCGGTCGTCGAGCGCGAACATCTTGGCGGCATTTGCCTGAACTGGGGCTGCATCCCCACGAAAGCGCTGCTGCGCTCGGCCGAGGTCTATCGGCTCGCCAAGGAGGGCGAGCGATTCGGCGTTTCGCCAGGCGCCTTGAGCGCCGACGTCGCGCGCATCGTCGCGCATTCGCGCGAGGCGGCGACGCGGCTCAATGGCGGCGTGGCGTTTCTGCTCAAGAAGAACAAGATCGACGTCATATGGGGCGAGGCGACGATCGCCGCAAAGGGCGAGGTGCGCGTCGCCGCGCCGACCAAACCGCCCATGCTGCCGCAATTGCCCTCGCCGAAAACGAGGCTCGACCACGGCGTCTATCAGGCGAAACACATCATCATCGCGACCGGCGCGCGCCCGCGCGTTCTGCCGGGACTCGAGCCAGATGGACGACTCATCTGGACCTATTTCGAGGCGATGAAGCCGGAGCGCTTGCCGAAATCGCTGCTCATCGTCGGCGCCGGCGCCATCGGCGTCGAATTCGCCTCCTTCTATCGGACGTTTGGCGTTGAGGTCATTCTCGTCGAAGCCCTGCCGCATATTCTTCCGAGCGAAGACGAAGAGATCGCGGCATTGGCGCATCGTTCGTTCAAGAAGCAGGGGATCGACATTCGCGTCGCGACGACGGTGACGGGCGTCGAGAAAAAAGCCGACAGCCTCGTCGTCACGTTGAAACCCGCGGACGGCGACACACAGACGCTCGACGTCGAGCGCGCGCTGTCGGCGATCGGCGTCGTCGCCAATGTCGAAAATCTCGGGCTGGAGGCGCTCGGCGTCGCGCTCGAGCGGGGCGTCGTCAAGACCGATGGCCTGGGACGCACCAATGCCGAAGGCGTTTACGCGATCGGCGATGTCGCCGGCGGCCCGATGCTTGCGCATAAGGCGGAGCATGAGGGCGTCACTTGCGTCGAAGCGATCGCCGGACTGGACGCGCACGCGCTCGATAAATCTCGCGTGCCGGGCTGCACCTATTGCCATCCGCAGGTCGCGTCTGTCGGACTGACCGAGGCGAAGGCGAAAGAGCAGGGGATTGACGTCAAGATCGGCCGCTTTCCCTATCTCGCCAATGGCAAGGCGATCGCACTCGGCGAACTCGAAGGCGTCGTGAAGACGATCTTCGACGCCAAGAGCGGGCGGCTGCTTGGCGCGCATATCTTTGGGGTGGAAGCGACGGAACTGATTCAGGGCTTCGTCATCGCCATGAATCTGGAGACGACTGAAGAAGAGCTGATCCGCACGATCTTTCCGCATCCGACGCTGTCGGAAACCATGCATGAGAGCGTGCTCGCGGCCTTCGGCCGGGCGATTCACGTTTAACTCGGACCTTGCCCGCATGTCATTCCCGACGCGCGCTTCGCGCGTCGGGGATGACAAGCGGAGGCAAATTGCTACGACGTGCGGGCGTCGCTTCTCCGTGCGTCAGCTCTGCAGCACATAGGTCCCCGGCGCGTCGCAGAGCGCTTCGGCCATCAGCGGCGGCGCGACCGGCGGGCCGGAACGGGCGGCGAGCCAGGCGCTCCATTCCGGCCACCATGATCCTTCCCTGACGGACGCGATCTTCACCCACTCGTCGGGGGCGGCGTAATGCTCGCCGTCCACACGGCTCGTGAAGCGGTAGTCGCCGCGCTTCTTCTCGGGCGCCGAGACGATGCCGACGTTATGGCCGCCGCTGGTCAGCAGGAAGGTGATTTCAGAGTCGACGAGCAGGTGAATCTTATAAACCGAACGCCAGGGCGCGACGTGATCGCGCTCCGTGCCGACGGCGAAGATCGGGGCGCGAATATCGTTGAGCGCGACGGCGCTTCCGTTGGCGCGAAGCCGACCCTCGGCAAGATCATTGTTGAGGAAAAGCCGCCGCAGATATTCCGAATGCATCTTGTAGGGCATGCGCGTGGCGTCGGCGTTCCAGGCCATCATGTCGGTCATCGGCTCGCGCTCGCCCATGAGATAGGATTTGAGCGCATAGGACCAGACAAGATCATTGGAGCGCAGGAGTTGGAACGCGCCGGCCATCTCCTTGGAATCGAGAAAGCCGTGCTCCCACATCAGATCTTCGAGAAAGTCGAGCTGACTCTCGTTGACGAAGAGCGTCAGTTCTCCGGCTTCGGTGAAATCGGTTTGCGCCGCGAGCAAGGTCACGCTCTTGAGGCGCTCGTCATTGTCCCGCGCCATCGCCGCCGCGGCGATGGCGAGCAGCGTTCCGCCCAGGCAATAGCCGGCGGCATGGATCTTTCGATTCGGCATCAGATGCGAGATCACGTCGAGCGCCGCCATCACGCCGAGCCTGCGATAGGCCTCCATATCGAGATCACGATCTTCGGCGCTCGGATTGCGCCAGGAGATCATGAACACGGTGAAGCCTTGCCCGGTTAAAAACCGCACCAGTGAATTATGCGGCGATAGATCGAGGATGTAATATTTCATGATCCAGGCGGGCGTGATGAGCACGGGCTCGGGCCGCACCGTTTCTGTCGCCGGCGCATATTGGATGAGTTCGATCAGCCGGTTGCGATAGATCACCTTGCCCGGCGTGATCGCGACATTCTGACCAGGAACGAAGGCTTCGGCGCCGACAGGCCGCTTGCCGCCGGCGCGCCGCTCCATGTCTTCAAGAAAATTCTGCAGCCCATAGACGAGATTGACGCCGCCGGTCTCCAGCGTTCGTTGCAGCGCCTCGGGATTGGTCGCTAAGAAATTCGACGGCGAGAACATGTCGAGCAATTGCCGCGAGGCGAATTCGACGACGTTTTCATGCTGCTTGGTGACGCCGCCGATTCCCGTCGTGGCGTTGTGCCACCACTGCTGATTGAGCAGAAAACCCTGGTAGAGCAGCGCAAAGGGCCAACTCCGCCACGCTTCGCCGGCAAATCTCTTGTCCTGCGGCAGCGGCTCGATGCAGGGCGCGGCGTTCGGCTGCAGTGCGCAGCGCGAGGCGTAATTGGCGAAACGCCAAGTTTTGCGCATCGCCTTTTCGGCAAGCTGCATCTGCTTTCCTGGCGCTGACGCGAGATGCGCCGCCCAATCCCAATAGGCGCCCGCCATTGCGGCGGGCGAAAGTCCGCCGGTCAGATGGGCGACGCTCGCATGAAGCGAGCGGTCGATGACATTGCTCAGCGCCGCGTAGCCGTAAGGGTCTCTGTCGGCGGCGCGCTCCGCCGCCAGAAAGGCGCTTGGCCACGCTTCGACGAAGGCTTTCGACGCGAGGCGCGGAAAGTCATGGGCAGGGGAGGGGTGGCGATGGTTGGAAGATGCCTGCTCTGCGCGCGCAGGGCTCGTCTGCGCGACATTGGGGTGCTCTGTCATCAACGTCCCTTAAGCCGAGGCGCTCGACTGGATTCCGATCTTATTTCGGGGAATGCTGCGCCGCAACATTGTGTTTCCCGGGCTTGGCCGGGAGGCGAGCGCTACCATGTGCCTGTGAAGGAATGCCGACCGCTTAGGAGAATCTTATGAGAGCCATCGCCGCAGCCGCCTTATTGACTCTCGTCTCGAGCGCCGCGCTCGCCGCTCTCAAGCCCGGAGACGCCGCGCCCGACTTCAGCCTGGAGGCTGCGCAAGGAGGCAAGGAGTTCTCCTTCTCGCTGCGGCAGGCGCTCGAGAAGGGTCCGGTCGTGCTGTATTTCTATCCGAAGTCGTTCACGAGCGTCTGCACGCTCGAGGCGCATGAATTCGCCGAAGCCATCGAGCAGTTCGCCGCCATGGGCGCGAGCGTCATCGGTGTTTCGAGCGACAAGATCGCCACGCAGCGTGAATTCTCGACGAAAGAGTGCCGGGACAAATTTCCCGTCGGCGCCGATCCCGACTTCAAGGTGATCAACGCCTATGACGCCGCCTTCAAGGTTCCGGTCGCGGGAGCGATGTTCGCGAACCGCATCTCATATGTCATCGCGCCCGATGGGAAGATTCTCTCGGCGGCCGAGGATTCCGGCGCAACGAAGCATATTGAGAATGCGCTCGCCGTCGTGCGGCGGTGGCGCGAGGCGCAGGGCAAGTGATACGAAATTCGGTTGAACGGCTCGGTTGTCATTCCCGACGCGCGCAACGCGCGCGATCGGGAATCCAGAGCAAAACCGGCGTTCCTGGATTGGCTCTGGATTCCCGGTCAGGCCTTCGGCCTGCCGGGAATGACAAGGTCCAAGCAAGCGGATCAGCCGGAATTCGTATGAGACCGCGTTTTGCGTTCAATGTTTCCGGATCAGCCAGCGCAACAGAACGATTTGCGCCACCAGCGCGGCGAAATGCGTGTTCCAATCGACGAACGCCGCGCAGGGCTCGTTCTCGTCGCCGCAGCCGAAGCTCTTTTCGAGCGGAGGGTCGAGCAGCCATCCGACCGGCGCGCCGAGCGGAAAGGAGAGCGCCTGCATCGCCTGGCGCGCGAAGCGCCCCGTGGCGCGCAAACGTTCCGATAGATCGTAATCGTCGTATGCTGTGACATAGATCGCCAGAACGGCGATCGAGAGCGTGACAGTTGCGATCGCATAGACCAGCCACCCGACGCGCAAGTATCGCCATCGCCCTTCTCGCGGCGGGCCGTCGTTCACCCCCTCTTCGGGCGAATGCGAATGATCACGTCGCAGCCGACGATTTCCATTCCTTCCGGCGGCGCCGGCAGCCGCGCGAATTCGATCGAACCATCGGCCGTGTCGAACATGCGGCCCGTCCCTTCATCCATGAAGTGATGGTGCGGCGAGGTGCGCGTGTGGAAGTAGGTACGGGGTCCCTGCACGGCGATCTCGCGCAACAGACCTGCTCCGGCGAACTGGTTGAGCGTGTTGTAGACCGTGGAGAGAGACATCGTCAGACCGGCTTCGCGCGCTTCAGCGTGCAAAGCTTCGGCGCTCACATGTCGATCGCCGTTGCCGAACAGCAGCCGGCTCAGAGCGAGCCGCTGAACGGTAGGGCGCAGACCTGCGCCGCGCAGCCGTGCTTTAATGTCCGAGATCTTCGTCGCGCTCTCGGGGGATTGATCGCGCAGCTTGATCGAACGGTCGAAACTCGTAGTCGAAGGTTGATGAGTCATTCTTCGCGACAGGCGAGCATCACTCGCTCCCTATTCATACATTAAGCTTTTTTCAGTAGAGGGCAGCGCCCGCCCCCTGTCAAACGAAATGGCGGAAGGTGTAATATTTCCAAAGAAGCAGCAAAGGACTGGCTAATGATGGGGCGCCTTGAGCCAATACTCTGTGCAGGAATTGATCGACGTCGAATCCTCAGTGCGTCGGTTCGTGCGGTCGCGGCTCTCTGGCTTGCCGGAGGCCGCGCCAAAGCCGACACGTTCGAGGCGTTTTTGCAGGGCCTGTGGCCGTCGGCGCAGGCCGCCGGCGTTTCGCGCGAAACCTTCGACGCGGCGATCGCGGGACTTGCGCCGGACCCATCGGTCTCGGCGAAACCGCGCGCGCAGTCCGAGTTCACCATCTCGATTCCGGCCTATCTCGCCGGCGCTGTGACGAATGGTCGCGTCGCCCGCGGTCGGGCGGTCGCCGCCGAACTCGCGGGGCCGCTCGGTCGGGCCCAATCCCGTCACGGCGTTCCAAGCGAGATCGTCGTCGCCATTCTGGGCGTCGAGAGCAATTTCGGAACGGCGGCCGGCGGCTCTGACGCGCTGCGCGTCCTGGCGACGCTGGCGTGGAAAGGGCATCGCGCCGAAACCTTCATTGAGGAGTTTGTCGCCGCGCTCGTGATGCTGGAGAAGGGCTATGCGACGCGCGTGCAATTGCGCGGCTCCTGGGCTGGGGCCATGGGCCAACCGCAATTCATGCCTTCCGCCTATCTCAAATATGCCGAAAGCGACGAGGGCGGCGGCGCGCCGGACATCTGGCGCTCGCGCGGCGACGCCGTGGCCTCCATCGCCAATTTCCTGGCGAAATCCGGATGGGTCGCCGGAGTGCCCGCCGTCGTCGAAGTTCGACTGCCCGAGGGGTTCGACTATGGCGCCTTCGATCTCGACTTCGCCCGCTGGCGACAGCTCGGCGTGACCCGCGCCGACGGCGGCGCGCTCCCCGGCGGCGGCGCAGCAAGCCTTTATCTGCCGGCCGGCGCGAACGGCCCGGCCTTTCTGATCACCGACAATTTCGAAGTCATCCGGCAATACAATACGTCCGACGCCTATGCGATGTCGGTCGCGCTGCTCGCCGAGCGCATCGCCGGGCGCGACATCCCGATCGCGCCCTGGCCGAAGATCGCGCCGCTGTCGACCGACGACGTCAAGGCGATGCAGCAGCTCTTGACGGAGCGCGGCTTTTATCGCGGCACGTTCGACGGCAAGCTCGGCCGCGCGAGCCGCAACGCCATCCACGCCTTTCAATTGAGCGCGGGCATCCAGCCCGCCGACGGCTTTGCGACGAAAGACGTTCTGGCGCGGCTGCGCGGCCGATAGAGTCGCTGCGATTCAGACGTCGAGATCGCGGTAGACGGAGACTTCCCTTTCGCGCGCGATCCGCGCCGCATCGCCGGCGCGAAAGCCGCGCCAGACGTCGAAGGCCATGACCAGCGTCGTGAACAGTCCGGAGATTTTCCCGACGATGAAGCTGAAGGGAAAAATGAGACGATCCGGCGGAAGAATGAATTGCGCGCCAAGAAAGATGAGCGCTGCGTTGACGAAATAGGCCGGCCGGAACAGCGATTTTTCTTCCCAGGCGCTTTGCGCATAGCTGCGTGAATTCTTCTTCACCGTGCGATTATAGGCCGGATTGGGAAACATGCCCCAGAAGCGCCGTTTGGGCGGAAGCGCATTGGGCCCCGCGAGCAGCGCGCGATAGCTTTGACGCACCGAGGAATGCGCAAGCAGCGCGAGAACGATGTTGGCGATCACGAAAGCGAATTTGAGCTGGAGGAACGAGAACGACAGTTGCGCGGCGAGATCGACGAAAAACAAATGCGTGAATGCGTTCAGCGCGAAGGCGGAGCGATGAAAGCTCGCGCGGTTGATGTCTTGTATCTTCTCGTCGATGAACGTCGCGCCCGCCTTGGTCTCGGCGAGTTCCTTCAGAGTCAGCCGATCGTAGTCGTCGGTCTTGAACCGCTTCGCGATCTCGCCAATCGTTTCGAGCGGCGGCCCGCGCTTGATCTTGAAGGTCGCTTTGTTGAGGAAAGCTGAGATACGCGCAAAAATATCTCGCGCCATGGCGTAACGCGACGTGACCGAACTGAGAAAATCGGGCTCTCCCGCCATTGCGCGCACCTAAGCTGATTCTTTCGCCCCCATATTGTTATAGACGCAACCGGCGCGGGCGCCGACCCTGACCGCAGGTTGATCCCGTCCGGCCTCTTGCCATATTGAAGCTTATCCCGATCCTCGCGTCTTCGCTTGTCGGAGCCGCCCATTTTGGTCCCCGCCATGTTCAGCGCCCGTTCTTTCGCCCATTCGATCGCCGAAGTTCCCGCCGCAAAAACTGCGGAACGGCTGCCGGAATGGAATCTCGCCGATCTTTATCCAGGGAGCGATTCTCCCCAGGTCGCGTCCGATCTTTCCCGGGCCGCGCAGGACGTAGCGCAATTCGGCAAGGATTATCGCGGCCAGCTCGAGTCGCTGGCGAAAGGCGCGGACGCCAGCGTCAAGCTTGGCGAGGCGGTCGCGCGATATGAAGCGCTGCAGGACTTGCTTGGGCGGTTGATGTCCTTCGCCGGCCTGCTCTATAGCGGCGACACCACCGATCCCGCGCGCGCGAAATTCTATGGCGACGTGCAGGAGAAGGTCACCAACGCTTCGGCGCAGCTCCTGTTTTTTCAGCTTGAACTCAATCGGATGGACGACGCCACGCTGATGGCCGCGGCCAGCAAGGAGCCGCTTTCGCGCTGGAAGCCGTGGCTCGAAGACATCCGCAAAGAGAAGCCCTACGAACTCGAGGACAAGCTGGAAGAGCTGTTCCACGAGAAATACATCTCCGGAGCGGCCGCCTGGAACCGTCTTTTCGACGAGACCATCGCCGGGCTCCGCTTCAAGGTCGCAGGCGAGGAGCTTGCGATCGAGCCCGTGCTCAATCTGATGCAGGATTCGCGCGAAGAGACGCGCCGGGAAGCGGCGCAGGCGATCGGCGTAACGCTCAAAAACAATCTGCGCACCTTTTCGCTGATCACCAATACGTTGGCGAAGGACAAGGAAATCTCGGATCGCTGGCGCGGCTTCCAGGACGTCGCCGATGCGCGCCATCTCTCCAACCGCGTCGAACGCGAGGTCGTCGAGGCGCTCGCGCAAGCGGTGGAGGCCGCGCATCCCCGCTTGTCGCATCGCTATTACAAGCTCAAGGCGAAATGGTTCGGCAAGGAGGCGCTCGACTATTGGGATCGCAGCGCGCCGCTGCCGTCGACGCCGGCCAAGCGCTATTCCTGGCCGGAGGCGCGCGACATCGTGCTCGACGCTTACGACGGATTTGCGCCGCGCATGGCGGAGATCGCCGGGCGCTTCTTTGAGAAGAACTGGATCGACGCGCCGGTGCGGCCAGGCAAGGCGCCGGGGGCCTTTTCACATCCGACCGTGCCCTCCGCGCATCCCTATGTGCTGCTGAATTTTCAAGGAAAGACGCGGGACGTGATGACGCTCGCGCATGAACTCGGCCATGGCGTGCATCAGGTGCTTGCGGCGCGACAAGGCGCCTTGATGGCGCCGACCCCGCTGACGCTCGCGGAGACGGCGTCCGTCTTCGGCGAAATGCTCACCTTCCGCGCGCTCATCGCGCAAGCGTCGGATAAGGCGCAAAAGCGGGCGCTGCTCGCCTCCAAGGTGGAGGACATGCTCAATACCGTGGTACGGCAGATGGCGTTTTACGCTTTCGAGCGAAAAGTGCATAACGCGCGACGCGAAGGCGAACTGACCGCAGATCAGATCTGCGAATTATGGATGAGCGTGCAGGCCGAAAGCTTTGGCCCTTCAATCCGCCTGGGCCCCGGCTATGAGACCTTCTGGGCCTATATCCCGCATTTCATCCATTCGCCCTTCTACGTCTACGCCTATGCGTTCGGCGATTGCCTGGTGAATTCGCTCTACGGCGTTTATCAAAAGGCGCATGAAGGATTCGCCGAGCGCTATTTTGCTTTGCTCGAAGCGGGCGGCGCCAAGCCTTATGCCGCGCTTCTCAAGCCCTTCGGATTGGACGCGCGGGATCCGGCGTTCTGGAACATCGGCCTTGAAATGATCGAAGGCCTGATCGCGGAACTCGAAGCGATGGAGGACGCCTAGAGCGCTTCCCGGTCACATGGAATCATGTGACCGGTAAGGAATCGCTCAAAATCAAAATGTTGGAGCAGGTTCTCATCGAAAAAGTCTGTCAACTTTTTCGGAACCTGCTCTAATCGGCGCGATTGCGGACCCAGCGCCAAACGAAAACGCCGGCGTTGAGCCGGCGTTTGTTATTGGAAGAAGCTGTTGTGAGGCGCTTAGTTCTGGCCGCCTCTGATCATCATCTTTTCGCCGTCGCAGGCAGCTTCGCCAAAATATACGTTGTGGGCGCCCTCGACGGGCTTGCCGGTCCATACGCAATTCTTCTTGGAATCGGTGCGGTCCACGAGTTTGAGCGTGTAGACGCCGCCCGTGAGTTCGCCGTCAAGCTTGTAGGTCAGCACGGAGCCGTTATCGAGCTGCATTTCGCTCTTGCCCGTAACTTTGTCGCCTTCGGTCGTGACAGTCCAGGTGCCCTGAGCGCGCTTGATGCCAGCCTTATTGGCTTCGGTCACATTCCACTGCGCGGCATAGGCCGATGCGCTAAAGGCGGCGGCGGCAAGGGCCGTCGTCAAAGCAAGCTTGATCATTTGTTGTGCTCCCATAAAGTGTTGTGATGAGCAGCATATCGGCCGCAGTCCAACTGGGGCTCGTGAAATGCGGCTATCAAGCCTTTTTGCGTCCGTGAGCTTTGGCGCGCGAACGACGGCGGAACATCGCGTGATATCACGCGAGATGTCAATTAATTTCGCCTTAGCTAACGTTAGGCGCTCGATGTAAGGGACGTCAAATGTTCGAAGAAAAAGCCTGGCGTCGCGTGGACGACTACATCGCCGCGGCGCTGATTTCCAAAGAAGAAGCGCAGGAGGAAACGCTTGCGGCAAATGCGCGCGCTGGCCTGCCGGTGATCGACGTTTCGCCACCGCAAGGCAAATTGCTGCATCTGCTCGCCTGCGCAATCGGCGCAAGGCGCGTTCTCGAAATCGGGACGCTTGGAGGCTACTCGACGACCTGGCTGGCGCGGGCGGTGGGCGAAGGCGGCAAAGTCGTCACCTTCGAAGTCGATGCGCGACACGCCGAGGTCGCTCGCGCCAATATCGCCCGCGAAGGCATGAGCGCGCGCGTCGATCTGCGCGTCGGCCCCGCGCTCGAAATGTTGCCGCTGCTCGAAGCCGAGCGGGGGCAAGCTTTCGATCTTGCCTTCATCGACGCCGATAAGCCCAACAACGCCGCCTATTTCGATTATGCGCTGAAGTTGTCGCGTCCCGGAGCGCTGATCATCGTCGACAATGTCGTGCGGGAGGGCGCCGTCGCCGACGCTTCCGCCACGGACGACGGCGCGCTGGGAGCGCGCGCGCTGTTTGACGCCGTCGCCGCGGAGGGGCGGGTCGAAGCGACGGCGGTGCAAACCGTCGGCGCCAAGGGTTGGGACGGGTTTCTGATCGCGCGCGTCAAATAGGACGCCTCGTCAGCGCCCTTCAAACGCTTTCGAACGCCCGTTTGCCGCGCCGCTTGCGGGGCAAAGGCGCGCCGTCGGCTCCGAACAGGGCGGCTTCCACCTGGTTGCCGCTGTCGTCATAGCGCCAGGAGATGCGCGCCGCGCCCAGATCCTTGCGGATCGTGGGCTTGCCCTCGGCGTTAAAATAGGCCTCCTCGACCTGATTGCCCTTGGCGTCATAGAAGCGCGCGACCCTGGCTGCGCCCAGGCTTTTGCGCTTCATTGGCCGCCCGTCGGGGTCGAAATAGGTCTCGACGACCTCCACCCGTCCGCGCGTCGGCGCCGGGGCCGCAATGGCTTCAGGCGCGACGCGGATGTCGCCGTCGCTGGCGGCGGTCAACTTTCCGTTCTGAGAGCAGCGCCGTTCTCCCGAGGCGGCGTTGCGCGCCCGCCTACCGAGGCGCGGCGCCAGATGAGTTTTCTGTTCCATGATCCCAAATCGCTGCGCGGTCCGATGGCTCGTCGCAACCGCCAGCCTGAGAACTGAGCGGCGCGTGCTCTCTGCGATGCACGCTGACAAACGACGGATACGCTGGTCTGACTCTCCCCCGCCGGCGGCATGCCGACATGTCGGGGCGTGACGCCGCATTGCTGCGGCAAGCGTCAGATCAGGACGGGAGGAGCGCGGGAGCCGAGCGGCGGAGTCGACGCCTCTGGAAGACGAGATGTCTCGTCAAAGGCCAGTCCGATCGTCGAATAGGACGCGGCCGGGGGCGTCTCGCCGATGAACGGCGAGGCGGCGGTCGCGCCTCCGAGCGATGCGCAATGCACGACGCAACAGACGTCGCCGTGCCGCGCCGGACGTGGGGGCGTCGCGGGATCTCCGGAAAGCGGTCCGGAAGCCTTGCTAAAGCAGATCGTGTTGGCGAAGAGGCCCGAGCCGCGTCCGCTGAACGAAACGCCGACAGCCAGGCCTTGCAAAACAAACAGATAGGCGACGAGCAGCGTGACTGCCGTCGAACCGTACTGCGATGTTTTGACTTCGCTGCGCGCGCTCATAGCCCCTCGAAGCTATTCACTGATCTCGTCAAGGTCAATGGCGACGCCGCGCGCAGGCGGCGATTAAGGGTTTGGGCGCCCAGAGCGCTTCCCGATCACATGCAATCATGTGATCGATAAGGAATCGCTCAAAATCAAAATGCTGGAGCAGGTTCTCATCGAAAAAGTCTGTCAACTTTTTCGGAACCTGCTCTCGTCAGGGACTCCAGGGCCCCTCGGCGTCCGACACGCGCTCGAACGCCTTTTGCGCCTCGATGGCGTCGAACACAGTGCGGAGCGCTTCCTTGACGCCGGCGCCGCTCGCCGACGAAAGGAGCAGGGGCGCCGGGTGGCGGTCGTGCGTCTCGGGCCCGGCGGACGCGATCGCCCGCTTCAGCCGCTCCCGCTGCTTCTTGAGATGATCCGCGTCGACCGCATCGATTTTTGAAAGCGCGACGATTTCCGGTTTCTCGGCGAGACCGGCGCCATAGGCGGCGAGTTCGCCGCGGATGATCTTGTAATCCTTGCCGGCATGTTCCCCGGTCGCGTCGATAAGATGCAGGAGCGCCCGGCAGCGCTCGACATGGCCCAAAAAGCGGTCGCCGAGGCCGTGGCCCTCATGCGCGCCTTCGATCAGACCCGGGATGTCCGCCAGCACCAATTCTCTATCGTCGCTGCGCACGACGCCAAGTCCGGGATGCAGCGTCGTAAACGGATAGTCGGCGATCTTGGGCTTCGCCGCCGTCACAGTGGCGAGGAATGTCGACTTGCCGGCGTTGGGCAGGCCAATCAGCCCGGCGTCGGCGATGAGTTTCAGCCGCAGGATGATGGTGCGCTCCTGGCCCTCCAGGCCCGGATTGGCGCGCCGCGGCGCCCGGTTGGTCGAAGTGGTGAAATGCGCGTTGCCGAAGCCGCCATTGCCGCCTTTGCAGATGACGACGCGCTGCCCGACCTCCGTCATGTCGGCGATGAGGGTTTCCCCATCTTCCTCGAAGATTTGCGTTCCGACCGGCACTTTCAGCACGGCGTCGGCGCCGCGCCCGCCGGCGCGGTTCTTGCCCATGCCGTGGCCGCCGGTCTTGGCCTTGAAGTGCTGCTGGTAGCGGTAATCGATCAGCGTATTCAGCCCGGCGACGCATTCGGCGACGACGTCGCCGCCGCGTCCGCCATCGCCGCCGTCCGGCCCGCCGAATTCGATGAACTTCTCGCGCCGAAAGGAGACGGATCCGGCGCCGCCGTCGCCGGAGCGGACAAAAACGCGGGCCTGGTCGAGGAATTTCATCTGTCGCTCATGGTGAAAAGAATCGCGGCCGGCGCGCGCCGAACAGCGTGTGCGCTTCGCCGCGCTTCAACTCGAAGAGTTCGACTTCCATTTCGCCGCCGCGCGCGGGCGCCGGCCGCATGCCGCGGCCCGTGCGGTGAAACCCGAGCTTCTCATGCACGTGCAACGACGAGCGATTGTCCGGCCGCGCCGAGGAGACGATCCGATCCAGCGAGGTGATTCCGAAGGCGAGGTCGATGAGGGCCCTGGCCGCTTCGGTCGTATAGCCTTGTCCCCAATAGGGCTTGCCGAGCCAGAATCCGAACGTCGCGGCCCCCCGGCGGTCCGCTCCGTGAAGGCTCACAAGCCCGATCGGCTCGTTGGGCCGGTTCTTCGGGGTGATGACGAGATGGAGGCCGCCGCCGGCGCCGTTCTCCTCGCGCACCGATGCGATGAACGCGTCGGCGTCGTGCGGCGCATAAGGGTGCGGGATGCTGGCCGTCATCAACGCGACGTCGGGATCGCCGACGTGCTGGCGAATCTCCTCGGCGTCAGCGGCGCGCGGCCAACGCAGCCACAGTCTTTCAGTCTCCAGCCGAAAAACGTCGTCGCGGGTAATTTCGGGAAACATTGATTGCTCCAAGCGACATCGGAAATATTGGCCTAAGAGCCTGAAAGGAGAGCGCTCCCCACTGGCCCTTCACGGCGCTTCCGGACATCTCGCCTGAAACGTTCCCGCCTGAATTCGCGAGAGAGGTAGTCGAGACGACTGTCCGCCGGAAGGCCGGCGGCGGGTCGTCCCCTACCGCCTTACTCGGCTGCTGCGGCGGGCGCCGGCGCCACCGATACGCTGGCGCGTCCGCCGCTGGACTTGAATTCGACGACTCCGTCGACGAGCGCAAAAAGCGTGTGGTCCTTGCCCATGCCGACATTGCGGCCCGGGCGCCACTTGGTGCCGCGTTGGCGCACGATAATATTGCCGCCGATGACGGCTTCCCCGCCGAATTTCTTGACGCCGAGGCGCCGGCCGTCCGAATCGCGGCCGTTGCGCGACGAGCCGCCTGCCTTTTTGTGAGCCATGGTCTTGCTCCGATCTTCCTATGCGGCGACTGGGCCGCTTTATCCTGCGTGTCGCGAGAGGGCGGTCAGCTCTCGATCGCGGTGATTCTCACAAGCGTCAGGTCCTGGCGATGACCGCGCTTGCGCTTTGAATTCTGCCGACGGCGCTTCTTGAAGGCGATCGACTTGGGGCTGCGCGTCTGCTCGGCGATCTCGCCGGAGACTTTCGCGCCCGCGATCGTCGGGGCGCCGACCTTGGGGCTGTCGCCGCCCAGCATGAGCACTTCGTCGAAAGTGACGACGTCGCCCGGCGCGCCGTCGAGCGCCATGACGGTGATCACGTCCCCCGCGGCGACGCTATATTGCTTGCCGCCGGTTTTAATGACTGCGAACATCTTTTTTTCCTGTGTTCGTCCCGACGCTGGCGTTACCGCCGGCCGGCTTCTTGGCAGTTAGTGGCTTCGCCTCGAACTTGCGCCAGGCGCAAACGAAAAGCGCGGCGAAACCGCCGCGCCGAAGCGACGTTCATCTACTCTTCAAAGCCGGCGACTGTCAATATGTGGGGCGGACGGGGTGGTCAATTTGAAATTTTAGCCTTGGGTAAAAACAGAAACTGGCTGGCGGGCGGGATCGCCGCTTCGCGCCATAAGCTGACGTGCGCCTTGCCTTCACGAATAGTCCGCAACTCATTGGCATTGTATGCTGACGTCTCGCGGTCTTTTTTGAAAAATCCAAACAGCAGAGCGCGTGCCTTCAACGTACAACAGGCAGAGGCCCGCGGGTCCCCAGTGGCGGGATTTATTCAAGATCGCTTTCTGACTCTGAAAAGATCGCCTTGGTGCAACTCTCTATCGAGGAACCAAGACCTGTTCGTTCCCTATCGGCATTCAAGGATTGGATGAACCAAATAGTGTGGCAGCTATCAGTCCCAGGTAAGCTCCGAAAAACGTCTCCAACGCACCAAGTCCAACCTTAAGTTCGTTGGGACCAAATCCTGATACTTGTTTGTAAATCGACCAAAAGAGAACGAATATCCCGGAAATTAATAGGACTGGGAATGCAATAACGACGCACGCGAAAATGGTCGTCACCCGTTCCCCCTGGTCAATGCTCGTTTGTCCTGCTAATACGAATTTTAAAGCAGAGGTAGCTGTAGCAGCAAGAACCGGACTGGCCATAAGTACCACTTGAACGAGGTCACTCCCCTGAAGAGGTCCAAAAAGACCAAGGCCCATGCCAGCCGCAAATACTAGAACATGCCCGCCGAGCGTTATCGCTGCAACAAAAGTACGAATTTGTCCTTGATACAAACCACCCTCCTTTGGTCAGGCGTCGCAACCGGGAATTCTCTTCGGAGGTTCGTAACCTTCCCTTTCGAAAACACAAAACTCAGCGTCTCGGTATTTTGAAAAGAATACAGTGAGCATATTCGTAATAATAGCCTCGCCATCATCGTTGTTTTCTCCATCTTTGAAATAGGCACCGTCAGGTGGCGCGTCATTTCCAAGCGAGACCTTGCTTTTTAAGAGATGTTCGACAGTAATTTGGATCCCAATTGAACGGGATCCGGCGGTAAGAATGTCGATAGGCTCGAATAAGACCGAAAATCTATCCCAATATCCTGGCGTCTTGCGCGTAACTTCCGAGCGTGCCGTCAATATAAATTTAAAATTAGAGTAAAATGGAGGAATTTTTACCTTATTTACTTTTGGAGCATCCAGCTGATATTTGTATTTTGTCTTTATCCTATCAAAAAATTCATTTAGCCCTCCCTCAATATAAGCCTGCAATTTGGCATCCGACAATTTACCTTGCTCGTCTAATGGTGCCTTGGCCGTGACAAAATAAGCTCGGTCCGCACCCCCACACGCTCCCTGTGCGAGATCGGCATAGGCTATAGATTTCAAACCCCTCAGCTTTTTGACAATTGTTAATTCAGTCCCTACCGGCACATCAAAGCCTGTCTCTATAGACCATGGCTCTGACATCTCCTTTGCGTCAAATTTTTTTAGAATGGCGCTGTCAAGAGGAACATTTTTGTATTCGATTATTCCGTCATCCTTTCCTTCCGTATCCCAACCTTTGGCCAAAATAACAAAATCTACAGGGACCTCATGAAATTCTGGAACCAAGCGCAGATCCCGCTCAAGTTCCTGACGGGAGGTTTTGGGGCGGACATAGGTCTCAATAGTTCGCGAATGAGGGCCACATTCGTGATCTGACAATGTCAAGGCTCCTTCTGATGGCTCGCCGTTCCGGGGCCGCCAGATCCTGAATTCATCAGTTGAGTTGCCGTCAATACTTTTCCGAGCATACCAGAAAAGGCCGCGACGATTACTTGAATGATGAAAACGCAACTCAATTGTTCTGGGGAGCGATACCAGACTGGAGATTTCCGGAAACTGAGGGTCGTCTCTCAACGGTCGAGAGAAGGGGTAATTAGGTTTGTTTGGTCTCGCGAACTGCAAATTAATATTATTTCCGATTTCACGACCTCTAATTTGCAGTTTTTCCATGTCAACGAATTCAAGATAGCCGTCTATTTCTCTTTTATCGTTAAAAAACAAAGTCAATTTTCCGACACCGTAATCAGACCCAAGAAATTTTGCACCATCAAACGCGTAGATATACATTTTGTTAGCCTCACCAGCTACAATAGACACGCTCATCTTACAATATATAGTTATCGCAACAGCAAGTATCGCTGCGAGACTGGAAGATTTTCTTATGGTATTTTTGATCATAGTTAATATCGCCAAGAGTGATTGCTGGATCGCGTTAAATCTCAATCATCATATGCCATTCGAAATGTTATCCCTCTTCTTGGCAGAACACTCCGACAAGGCCTCCCCAAAATCATTCGGCACGAGTAGCGTGCCCACGAGGCGAACCTTTGTGAGGTTTGATCCTAATTCCACGATTTAGCAAAACACAAGAGGGCCGAGAACACCTGTTGTGATGGAGGCGGACGATGTCTCAAATGGGTCAAATCAAGCCATTCATCCGCCACTCCGCGGGGACAGAGCTGGATTCAAAGCCGTCACGAGAAATAGGGCAGCAGCGACAGGCCGGCGAGAAGGCCGGCGACCGCAAGGCCGATTGACGCCACGACATAAACCGCCGCCAAGCCCAGTTCGCCGCGCTCGTAAAGCAACACCGTCTCGAGCGAGAACGCCGAAAAAGTGGTGAAGCCGCCAAGGATTCCGGTCGTGAGGAACAGGCGCCAGTTCTGGGACGCCTCGCCCTGGAAGGCGAAGGAGCCATCAGCCTCATCAGGCGGTTACCGGGAGCCCCATCCCGTATGGGAGGCAGCGTAGTCGCGCCGGGGCAAACGATCAACCGGCCGCCAGCCGCCGTCAGGGCTTCGAACTTTGGTTAATTTCAGCTCACTCTCAGCCGTCTTGCCCGGCCTTGTGCCGGGCATCCACGCCGGTCAACCGCGAAACGCATCGCGCGGAGACGGTAGGTTCGGCTCATATCCTCACATTTGTCTCGCGTCATCGCGTGGATGGCCGCGACGAGCGCGGCCATGACGCGGGTGAGATGACTCCTCGTAAACCTGGATTCGGAGCCAGCAGCCGCCGTCGCCGGTGCGGGAACGCTTGCGCGCCAGATGCGTTATCTCACCGTTAAGAAAGCATTTTTTGGAGAATTGCGATGAATTTACGCCTTGGCTTGCGCCTCTGCGCGCTCCTCGCCCCCACGCTCTTCGCGCTTTCGATGGCGACGTCATCGCCAGCTGTCGCCGCCGGCGGCGTCGGCGCCAAGTGCGGAGGCATTATCGGCCTTCACTGCGCCAAAGGCTTGTGGTGCGAGATGCGCCCCGGCTCCTGCCGCGTCGCCGACGCTTTTGGCCATTGCGCGGTCAGGCCGCATTTCTGTCCCCGCATTTTCAGGCCGGTGTGCGGGTGCGACGGCCGCACCTACGCAAATGACTGCGCGCGCCGCGCCGCGATGGTCAACAAGCGGCACAATGGCCGATGCAGGCGCCATTACTGACGCTGGTTGAAGCCTCGCCCACGGCTGGGCGAAGCGAACGGCGAAAGCAGCCGCCGTAGCACATGCTGCCGTTTTTTAAGGGAGGACGACGATATGACGAAAATACTTTGGATATTCGCGAGCGCCCTGGCGCTCTCACTCTTTGTCGCCGCGCCCGCCTCGGCCGCCAAGGTCGGCGAGATGTGCGCAGGCATCGCCGCCATTCAATGCGACAAAGGCTTGTGGTGCGACCCCGAGCCGGGCCAATGCCGCGGAGCTGACATCGCTGGCAAGTGTGTGGAGGTTCCGAAGATCTGCACCAAGGAATATCGTCCCGTTTGCGGCTGTGATGACAAAACCTACGGGAACGACTGCACGCGTCGCGCCGCCAAGGTCGCGAAAAAGTCGGACGGCGAGTGCCCGAAACCCTACAGGTGAGCCATGGTGGCGGCGCGGCGCAATCGAGCCGCGCCATTTCTTCGGCGAGAGCGCTTCCCGAGCACATGGACTCATGTGATCGGTAAGCACTCGCTCAAAATCAAAATGTTGGAGCAGGTTCTCATCGAAAAAGTCTGTCAACTTTTTCGGAACCTGATCTAGTTGAAGCAGCCGCTGGCCTGCATCTGAGCGAACCAGATCGCGCAGGCCGCCTTGGCGCGCTCGTAACGGCGGCGGGGGGAGCCGCCGCCATAGCCGTCGTAGCCGCCAAATCCGCCGTAGCCGCCATCGCCGTCATAGTCGCCGTGATCGCCGCCGAAATCGTCGCCGGGATAGCCACGGCGATAGCCTTGGCCGTAGCCCGGACCATAACCGCCATGCCCGCCGCGCCCGTACTGATGCTGGCGCATGCATGTGTTGTAGTTTTGGGCGATCGCGAGGCACAGCGGCACATTGGCCGCCTCGGCGACCGGCGCGGAAAGAATGGCGAAGGCGCAAGCCGCGCCGATGAAAGTCACGAGCCGCATGTCGGCGTTTTCCTCAATTTGCGCTCTCGGCGCATTGCCGAGGCATCTTCGCGCGCGCCGGGTGAAACCAAGCTGAACGGGCGCTGCCTCAGCTTCGCGCCTCCGTTCACCAGCCGGCGATACGTCGGCATGACGAATCCCCGGCGCCAAAGGCGTAATGATCGCCGCAGGCGAAGGCCGCCGGCGGTTCGCCGGTCTGTTCGAAGAGGTCGTAGCCTTCCTTCAGATTATGCCAAAATGCGGTCCAGTGCTGATAATTGCCGCCCGCGCCGACGAAGGCGAGCCAGCTTCCGCCGGTTTCCCGAGCGATCGCCTGCTCCGTCAAGCGGAAGGGAAAAATATGCACTTGCACTTCGCGCTGGCCGGCGCGCATCGCCGCCTCGACGAAGGCGTAGATTTCCTCGATGCCGCGGTCGGTCATGGCGAAGCAGCCGACCGACTTGCACGCGCCATGCACCATGACGAGGCCGCCGGTGCGGCCGTTCTGGCGATCGAAAGCGTTCGGATAGCCGACGTTGAACGCGCGATGATAATTCGAATGCGGATGCAACTGCTTCGCTGAGACGCTGTAGAAGCCTTCCGGCGACTGGTAGTCGGCTTCCTTGAGCTTGGGTCCGAGCTTGCCGGACCATTTGCAGATTGGATAGGTCTTGTAGAGCGAGAAACGGCTGTTGTTCTTACGAAGCCAGAGCTCGAGCTGCCCTTCCTGCTTGAAGATGCGCACGAAGACCTGATCCCCCATGCCGAAGCGGATCGGGGCCTCCTGCTGAAAGGCGTCCTCGGGCGCAGCCCGCAAGGTCGGCTCGACGGCCCGCGCCACCTGGGTCGGCGGCGCCGACTCCTGCGCCGTCGGCGTCGCCTCGACCGCGGCTCGCGCTGAGGGCTCCTGCGGCCGGGCCGGCGGCAGCGGCGCATTGGCGAGCGCCGGCGCCGTCGCCGGAACCTCGGTGGGCGCGGGCGGAGTCGCCTCGGCGGTTTGCGGCGGCTCGGCGGGGGCTGCCGCCGCCGTCTCGGCGAATTTGTCCGCAAGCTCGGCGAGATTGGCCGGTCGCGACGGGGGCAGCGGCGTGGGTTTTTCCACAATCTCCGGCCGCGCGGGCGGCGGCGCGGGCGGGAAGGAGATCGAGCCTTCGATGCCGTCTTGCGCCGGCAGCGTCGCCGCCTCGACGGTCGGCTCTTGCGGCGTCGTTATTGTGGGTTCGGGCGGCGGAGCAGGGGGGAACGCGCCGGGCTTTATCCGCAGGGCCATGCTGCGCAGGCCGGTCGGCAGCGCACCGCTCCAGGCGCTGCGCGCGGCGTCGCCGCGGACGGGAGATGCGCTCCCGCCCCAGGGCATATAGCGGAGGGCTGCGACTCCGCCGATGAGCGCGGCGACGGCGATCGCCGCCAGCGCCAAATGGGTCTGTCGCGGCGTCATGCGCCTATGCAGCCTCTCCTGAAGATTCTGAGCCGAGATTCTAAACGAGATTCTGAACTTCGAGCCAGGGCTGAGCAAGAACACCCCGAAAAAGGCGGTTTAGTGGCCTGCGAAGGCGACGAGCGTGCGCACCGGGACGCCCAGCGTCTGGAGCCTTTTCACGCCGGCGAGGTCGGGCAGGTCGATGACGAAACAGGCGGCGACGACGTCGGCGCCGGCCTGGCGCAGGAGCTTCACCGCGCCCTCGGCGGTGCCGCCGGTGGCGATCAGATCGTCGACGAGAATCACTCGCTCGCCGGGGAGGACCGCGTCCTCATGCATCTCCATTTCGTCGACGCCATATTCGAGCTCATAGGCGATCGAGACGACGCGATGCGGCAGCTTGCCCTTCTTGCGAATCGGGATGAAGCCGGCGGAAAGCTGATGCGCAACCGCGCCCCCCAGGATGAAGCCGCGCGCCTCCATTCCAGCGACCTTGTCGATCTTGCCGCCGCACCAGGGCTGCACGAGTTCGTCGACCGCCTTGCGGAACGCCTTGGCGTCGCCGAGCAGGGTGGTGATGTCGCGAAAGAGGATTCCCTTCTTGGGATAATCGGGAATGGTGCGAATGGCGGCGGCAAGCGGCATGAAACGGCCTTGCGATCAGCGGCGAAGGTGGCCGCGTGGATGGAATGGCGAAACCGCCACGCCCAAAGAGATACACGGATGGCGGGGGAGGGCGCAAATGAGGGGGCGTGGCTGGGAACGGCTTCGCGCGCAGGCGCATCCGATCACTACTGTTGTCGCCCCCTAATTTCCGGACAAGCTCTCCAAAAAGAACTTGGCAAAAAAGAACAAATCGTGCACACTGGAGTTCAGGGTCGAGCGTCGTTCCCCGTGCTTCGCGATCGCCCTCGCAGCCGCATTGCCTGCGCCTAGCTAACCGTGTCAGAAGGAATTTTCAGCCGTGAGCCAAGCCAATCTCCGCCTCGTGGAAGGAACGTCCGTGGACAAGACCAAGGCGCTCGACGCCGCTCTGTCGCAGATCGAGCGCGCCTTCGGCAAAGGCTCGATCATGCGGCTCGGCAAGAACCAGAAGGCCGTCGAGATCGAGACGATTTCGACGGGCTCGCTGGGGCTCGACATCGCGCTGGGCGTCGGCGGCCTGCCGCGCGGCCGCGTCGTTGAGATTTACGGGCCGGAATCATCGGGCAAGACCACCCTCACCCTGCATGTCATCGCCGAGGCGCAGAAATTGGGCGGCGTCTGCGCCTTCGTCGACGCGGAACATGCGCTGGATCCCATCTACGCCCGCAAGCTCGGCGTCAATCTCGAAGATCTCTTAATTTCGCAGCCCGACACCGGCGAGCAGGCGCTCGAAATCACCGACACGCTGGTGCGCTCCGGCGCCGTCGACGTGCTCGTCGTCGATTCGGTGGCGGCGCTGACGCCCCGCGCCGAAATCGAGGGCGAGATGGGCGACGTGCAGCCGGGCCTGCAGGCGCGGCTGATGAGCCAGGCGCTGCGCAAGCTCACCGCCTCGATCGCCCGCTCCAACACGCTCGTCATCTTCATCAATCAGATCCGCATGAAGATTGGCGTGATGTACGGTTCGCCGGAGACGACGACCGGCGGCAATGCGCTGAAATTCTACGCCTCGGTGCGGCTCGACATCCGCCGCATCGGCGCGATCAAGGACCGCGACGAGACGACCGGCAACCAGACCCGCGTCAAAGTGGTCAAGAACAAGGTGGCGCCGCCGTTCAAACAGGTCGAATTCGACATCATGTATGGCGAGGGCGTCTCCAAATTCGGCGAATTGATCGATCTTGGCGTCAAGGCCGGCGTCGTCGAGAAGTCGGGCGCCTGGTTCTCCTACGACAGCCAGAGGCTCGGCCAGGGCCGCGAGAACGCCAAGAGCTTTTTGAAGCAAAATCCCGAAGCCGCGCAGCGCATCGAACAGGCGATCCGCGAGAACGCCGGGCTGATCGCCGAGCGTATTCTTGACGCGCCGGATGAAAACGAGGCCTAAGCCGCCCCACGCGTCGCACTCAGTCGCACGAGGCTTGCTTCGCGCGCCGGCGATTGGAACAGCGCGAGGGGTCCTGGCGGTCCCCTCGCCATTGCCGTTTCCCCCCGAAACTGTCATATCGCGCATGACGAAGCGCGCGACGGCGCCTGCCGCAGCCTTCGCCGCAACCTCGGGCCGTCGCCTGTTTCGTTGAAACGAAAAGCCGCTCCAGGTTATTGTTTTAAACGCGTCTCCCGCATCGGCGCAAAAGCCGCTTTGGCGACAGAGACGCATTCGCGAGCCGTGACCGCATGAGTGGCGTCAACCAGATCCGAACCGCCTTCCTCGACTATTTCGCGCATAATGGGCACGAGAAAGTCGCCTCCTCGTCGCTTGTGCCGCACAATGATCCGACGTTGATGTTCACCAACGCCGGCATGGTGCCATTCAAGAACGTCTTCACCGGCGTCGAGAAACGCGCCTATGCGCGCGCCGCCTCGGCGCAAAAATGCGTGCGCGCCGGCGGCAAGCATAACGACCTCGACAATGTCGGCTACACCGCGCGCCATCACACCTTCTTTGAAATGCTAGGCAATTTCTCCTTCGGAGACTATTTCAAGGAAGGCGCGATCGAACTCGCCTGGAACCTCATCACGCGCGAATTCGGGCTTAACGTCGATCGGCTGCTCGTTACGGTCTATCACGACGACGACGAGGCCTATGATCTGTGGAAAAGGATCGCCGGCTTCGATGACAGCCGCATCATCCGCATCGCCAGCGCCGACAATTTCTGGAGCATGGGCGACACTGGACCCTGCGGCCCCTGCTCGGAGATCTTCTACGATCAGGGCGAGGCGCTCAAAGGCGGTCCGCCCGGCAGCCCTGACGAGGACGGCGATAGATTCCTGGAGTTCTGGAACCTCGTCTTCATGCAATATGAGCAGGTGGCGCCGGGGCAACGCGCGCCGCTGCCGCGCCCCTCGATCGACACCGGCATGGGGTTGGAGCGCATCGCCGCGCTGATGCAGGGCGTGACCTCCAATTACGACATCGATCTGTTTCGCGCGCTGACCGGGGCGGTCGCCGATTTCACCGGCGCGCCGGTCGACGGTCCGCAGGGCGCGAGCCATCGCGTGATCGCCGACCATCTGCGCGCCTCCTCCTTCCTCGTCGCCGACGGTGTCACGCCCTCGAACGAAGGCCGCGGCTACGTGCTGCGCCGGATCATGCGCCGCGCCATGCGCCATGCGCAGCTTCTCGGCGCAAAGGAGCCGCTGATGTGGAGGCTGGCGCCGACGCTCGTCGCCGAGATGGGCCAGGCCTATCCGGAGCTCGTGCGCGCGCAGTCACTCATCGCCGACACGCTGCTCTCCGAAGAGACGCGCTTTCGCGCCACGCTCGCGCGCGGCCTCGCGATCCTTGACGAGGAGACGGCGGCGCTCGGCCAGGGCGACAAGCTTTCCGGCGAAACGGCGTTCAAACTCTACGACACCTACGGCTTTCCGCTCGATCTCACCGAGGACGCCTTGCGTCCGCGCGGCATCGGCGTCGACAAGGAGGTTTTCAACGGCGCGATGGAGCGCCAGCGGGCGGACGCGCGCAAGGCGTGGGCCGGCTCCGGCGAAACCGCGACCGAAGCGCTCTGGTTTTCGCTGAAGGAACGTCTCGGCGCGACCGAATTCCTCGGCTACGAAACTGAAAGAAGCGAGGGCGTCGTCACCGCCATTATTCATGACGGCGGCGAGGCCTTTTCGCTGAAAGAAGGCGCTCGCGGCGCGCTGATCCTCAATCAAACCCCTTTCTATGGCGAATCGGGCGGTCAGGTCGGCGACGTCGGCCTGATGCGCGCCCGCGGCGTGCGCTTTCGCGTCGAAGGCACCGTCAAAAAGCTCGGCGACCTCATCGTTCACGAGGGCGTCGTCGAAGAGGGTGAGATCACGCCCGGCCTCGCGCTCGAGCTCGACGTCGACCACGAGCGGCGCACGCAGTCGCGCGCCAACCATTCGGCCACGCATATTCTGCATGAGGCGCTGCGGCAGGTGCTCGGCGAGCATGTGGCGCAAAGGGGGTCGCTCGTTGCGCCCGATCGGCTGCGCTTCGACTTCACCCATCCCAAGCCGCTCTCCGATGAGGAGCTGGCGCGCGTCGAGACGCTCGCCAACGAAATCGTTCAGGACAATGCGCCGGTCGAGACGCGGGTGATGGCTCAGGACGACGCCATCCGCTCTGGCGCACGCGCGCTCTTTGGCGAGAAATACGGCGACGAAGTGCGCGTCGTCTCGATGGGGCCGTTAAACCCCGGCGCCGCGCATCCCTTCTCCGTCGAGCTGTGCGGCGGCACGCATGTTTCGCGCACCGGCGATATCGGCCTCATCGCCATTGTCGGGGAAGGCGCGGTCGCATCCGGCGTGCGCCGCATCGAGGCGCGCACCGCCGAAGGCGCACGCGGCCAGCTCGTCGCGCAATCGCGCGCGCTGCGCGACATGGCGGCGCTGATGCGCGCGCCGCTCGAGGACGCGCCGGCGCGGCTTGCCGCTCTTCTCGACGAACGCAAGCGGCTGGAGCGCGAACTCGCCGACGCCAAGCGCAAGCTGGCGATGGGCGGCGGCGCTGGCGACGGAGCTGCGGAGAAGCCGCGCGACATTGGCGGCGTCAAGCTCCTGGCGCGCGCGGTCGAAGGCATCGAGGCCAAGGATTTGAAGTCGATGGTCGACGACGCCAAGAAGGCGATCGGCTCGGGCGTTGTCGCGATCGCCAGCGCCTCGCCCGACGGCAAGGCCGGCATTGTCGTCGGCGTCACCGACGATCTCACGGAAAAATACAGCGCCGTGGATTTCGTGCGCGTCGCGAGCGTCATGCTCGGCGGCAAGGGTGGCGGCGGTCGCCCCGACCTTGCGCAGGCGGGCGGACCCAACGCCGCCGCCATCGATCAGGCGCTCGCCTCCGTGGAGGACGCGTTGCGCGGAAAAGCGGGCGCGCCATGAACGAGCCAGACCGGCGGCGCGGTCTGGCTTTGTTGCGGCGGCGCGTCCACGTCGTCCTTGACGGCGGCAGCCATGATCGGTTCGCGCGCGTCGTCCATCGCGGGCTGATTGGGCTCGTCCTGCTGTCGGTCGTTTCGGTGATTTTCGAATCGGTGCCGGAATACAGCGACCGCTATGAGGATATCTTCAACGTCATTGAATATGTCGCCGTCGCCGCCTTCACGCTCGAATATGTCTTGCGCGTCTGGTGCGCGCCCGAACATGCGCTCTACGCGCGCCGCACGCCGACGGCGGCGCGGCTCGCCTTCATCGCATCAGGCTGGGCGCTGATCGACCTCGCCGCCTTCCTGCCCTTCTATCTTTCGTTCTACTTCTCGGCGGATCTGCGCGTCTTTTTGATGCTGCGCCTGCTGCGATTCTTCAAATTCGCGCGCTATTCTCCCGGCATCCGCACCTTGCTCGCGGTGATCGAGGCCGAGCGCAAGGCGCTGCTCGCCTGGCTGATCATTCTGTTCGGCGCAGTGCTGTTCTTTTCGACCGCGATGCATATCGCCGAACATGAGGCGCAGCCAGAAAAATTCGGCACGATTCCTGACGCCATGTGGTGGGCGATCGAAACGGTGACGACCGTCGGCTATGGCGAAGTCATTCCGCTCACGCTGGCGGGCAAGCTCATCGCCTCCTTCGCCATGGTGACGGGCTTTCTGCTGCTGGGCCTGCCGGTCGGCATTCTCGCCACCGCCTTCGCTGAAGAGATTCACCGCCGCGAATTCGTCGTCACCTGGACGATGGTCGCCAGCGTGCCGCTGTTTCGCGGTCTCGATGCGGCCGGGATCGCCGAGATCATGCGTTACCTTCGGGCGCAATCCATCCCCCGGGGAGCAATGATCGTGCGCAAGGGCGATCCCGCCCATTCGATGTATTTCATCGCCGAGGGCGAGGTGGAGGTCGCGCTGGCGCGTGAAAACGTCACGCTCGGCGAAGGGCAGTTCTTCGGCGAGATCGCCGTGCTGCACAAAACGTTGCGCTCCGCCGACGTGCGGGCGACCGCGCCGACGAAACTCCTCATTCTAGACGCCTATGATCTGCAGACGCTGACCAAGCGCAATCCGGAAATCGGAGACGCGATACGCGAGGTCGCCCAGTCGCGATCGGGATTGGCGCCCGTCGAGCGGCACGGCGATATCATCGAGGCCGAGCTCGAAGAACCGGCGGCGTCGGCAGAATCGGACGAGGCATAGATCACGCCGCGTTTGAGCGGTTCCGCGTGAGAGCGCCGCGACAAGCGCGGGCATGACGCGGAACGGCTTTCCCTGCGCGGGCTGATCGATCAGCCGCCGATCGCCGCGCGCAGTTCCTGCAATTGAGCGAGCTTGTCGGACGCGGCGAGACGCGCTTCGTCCGACTTGGCGTCGGAGATGTCTTCGCGCGCGTTCCGTATGTCGGCGTCGACCTTGGCGACGTCGATTTCGGAAAGCGGAATCGCCTGTTCGGCGAGAATGGTGAAGCCAGCCGCGTTGACGTCGGCGAAGCCGCCGCGCACGAAGAGCTTCTCGACCTTGCCGTCGCCGCCGGCGACCGTCACGACGCCGGCCTTCAGCGTGGTCATGACCGGGGCATGGTCCTTGAGCACGGTGAACTGGCCGTCGGCGCCGGGCGCGACGACCGATTCGACTTCGCCCGAGAAGAGATGTTTCTCGGGAGAAACGAGTTCGAAGTGGAATGCGGCCATGATGTTCTCCGACGGCGCTTTGCGTTCCAGCCCGTCATGGCCGGGCTTGACCCGGCCATCCACGAAAACCGATCAGCGGCATGGCCGGAGCACGTCCGGCCAAAACGCTTTGTAAAAGTTACGCCGCTTCCTTGGCGAGCTTCGCGGCCTTTTCGACCGCCTCATCGATCGAACCAACCATGTAGAAGGCGGCCTCGGGGAGATGGTCGTATTCGCCTTCGACGAGGCCCTTGAAGCCCTTGATCGTATCGGCGAGCGCGACGAGCTTGCCGGGCGAACCGGTGAACACTTCCGCGACATGGAAGGGCTGCGACAGGAAGCGCTCGATTTTACGGGCGCGAGCGACGACGAGCTTGTCCTCTTCCGAGAGTTCGTCCATGCCGAGAATGGCGATGATGTCCTGCAGCGACTTATAGCGTTGCAGGGTCGACTGCACCTTACGGGCGACGTCGTAATGCTCCTCGCCGACGATGGCCGGCGACAACATGCGCGAGGTCGAGTCGAGCGGATCGACCGCCGGATAAATGCCCTTTTCAGCGATCGAACGCGACAGCACGGTCGTGGCGTCAAGATGCGCGAAGGAGGTGGCGGGCGCCGGATCGGTCAGATCGTCGGCCGGCACGTAAATCGCCTGCACCGAAGTGATCGAGCCCTTGGTCGTCGTAGTGATGCGTTCCTGCAGCGCGCCCATGTCGGTGGCGAGCGTCGGCTGATAGCCCACCGCCGAGGGGATGCGGCCGAGAAGCGCCGAGACTTCCGAACCCGCCTGGGTGAAGCGGAAGATGTTGTCGACGAAGAACAGCACGTCCATGCCGCGGTCGCGGAAATCTTCGGCGACGGTGAGGCCCGACAGCGCGACGCGCATGCGTGCGCCCGGCGGCTCGTTCATCTGGCCGTAAACCAGCGCGCATTTGGAGCCTTCGCCGCCGCCCTTCTTGTTGACGCCGCCCTCGATCATCTCGTGATAGAGGTCGTTGCCTTCGCGGGTGCGCTCGCCGACGCCGGCGAAGACGGAATAGCCGCCATGCGCCTTGGCGATGTTGTTGATGAGTTCCATGATCAGCACGGTCTTGCCGACGCCCGCGCCGCCGAACAGGCCGATCTTGCCGCCCTTGGCGTAAGGCGCGAGCAGATCGACGACCTTGATGCCGGTCTCGAGAATCTGCGCTTCCGTCGCCTGCTCGGCGTAGGAAGGCGCCGGCTGGTGAATGGCGCGGCGCGATTTCGTGAGCATCGGACCCGCTTCGTCGACCGGCTCGCCGATGACGTTGATGATGCGCCCGAGCGTCTCGTCGCCGACCGGAACCGAAATCGGCGCGCCGGTGTCGGTGACTTCCTGACCGCGCACCAAGCCTTCGGACGAATCCATGGCGATGGTGCGAACGGAGTTTTCGCCCAGATGCTGCGCGACTTCGAGAACGAGGCGATTGCCTTGGTTCGTCGTCTCGAGGGCGTTCAGAATCTCAGGCAATTGCCCGTCGAACTGCACGTCGACGACGGCGCCGATGACTTGGGTGATGCGCCCGCTGGGCTTATTGGCGGCCATGTTTCGTCCTCGTCCTAAAATGACTCAGAGCGCCTCGGCGCCCGAGATGATTTCGATGAGCTCCTTGGTGATCATCGCCTGACGCGACCTGTTGTAGATCGTCGTCTGCTTCTTGATCATGTCGCCGGCGTTGCGCGTCGCATTGTCCATCGCGCTCATGCGGGCGCCTTGTTCGGAGGCGGCGTTCTCGAGCAGCGCGCGGAACACCTGCACGGAGATGTTGCGCGGCAGCAGCGTCGAGAGAATTTCGTCCTGTCCCGGCTCATATTCATAAGACGCCTGCGGACCTTCGACGGGCGGCGCGTTTTCGTTCGAGGGAATTTGCGCCGGGATAAGCTGCTGCGCGGTCGGAATTTGAGCGATCACCGATTTGAAGCGCGAGAAGAACAGCGTCGCGACGTCGAAGTCGCCCTCTTCGAACATGCGGATGATCTTCTTGCCGATCTCATCGGCGGTGTCGAAGCCCATCTGCTTGACGCCGCGCAGCTCGATGACCTCGATGATGTTGCGCTCATATTGGCGGCGGAGCTGCTCGAAACCCTTCTTGCCGACGCAGAGGATCTTGACGGTCTTGCCCTGATCCTGCAGCCGCGCGATGTGCTCGCGGGCGAGACGTACGATGGAGGAGTTAAAGGCGCCGCAAAGGCCGCGCTCGGCGGTGGCGACGACGAGGAGATGCGTCTCGTCCTTGCCATTGCCGGCGAGCAGCGCAGGTCCGCCCGCGGTCACGCCGGAGGCGAGATTGGCGAGCACAGATTCCATCCGTTCGGCATAGGGACGCGCCGCCTCCGCCGCCGACTGGGCGCGGCGCAATTTCGCGGCGGCGACCATCTGCATGGCCTTGGTGATCTTCTGCGTCGCCTTGACGGAGGAGATGCGGTTTCGAAGATCCTTTAGCGAGGGCATATCGTTTTGCCTGTCTCGTTTCACCAACGCCCGGCAGGGCCGGGCACGCGTTACGCGAAGGACTTCGCGAAGCTCTCGACGACGTTCTTGAGTTTCGCCGCGGTCTCGTCGGTGAGATCCCTCGTCGTGCGGATGCTCTCGAGAATGTCGCTGTGCTGCGAGCGCAGCAGCGCGAGCAAGCCGTCCTCGAACGCGCGCACGCGATTGACCGGCAGCGGATCGAGATAGCCGTTGACGCCGGCGTAGATCACGCAGGTCTGCTCTTCCATCTTCAAAGGCGAGAACTGCGGCTGCTTCAGGAGTTCGGTGAGGCGTGCGCCGCGATTCAAGAGGCGTTGCGTCACGGCGTCGAGATCCGAGCCGAACTGGGCGAAGGCGGCCATTTCGCGATATTGCGCGAGTTCGCCCTTGATCTTGCCCGCGACCTTCTTGGTCGCCTTGGTCTGCGCCGACGAGCCGACGCGCGACACCGAAAGGCCGACGTTCACCGCAGGACGAATGCCCTGGTAGAAGAGATCGGTCTCTAGGAATATCTGGCCGTCGGTGATCGAGATGACGTTGGTCGGAATATAGGCCGACACGTCGTTCGCCTGCGTCTCGATGACCGGCAGCGCGGTGAGCGATCCGGCGCCGCGATCGTCGGAAAGCTTCGCGGCGCGCTCGAGCAGGCGCGAATGCAGATAGAAGACGTCGCCCGGATAGGCTTCGCGGCCCGGCGGACGGCGCAGCAGCAGCGACATCTGGCGGTAGGCGACGGCCTGCTTGGACAGATCGTCATAGATGATCACGGCGTGCATGCCGTTGTCGCGGAAATATTCGCCCATCGCGCAGCCCGAGAAGGGCGCGAGGAACTGCATCGGCGCCGGATCGGAGGCCGTCGCGGCGACGATGATCGAATAGTCGAGCGCGCCGCGCTCTTCGAGCACCTTGACGAATTGCGCCACGGTCGAGCGCTTCTGGCCGATGGCGACATAGACGCAGTAGAGCTTCGCCTTCTCGTCGTCGCCGTCGTTCAGGGACTTCTGATTGAGGATCGTGTCGAGCGCGATGGCGGTCTTGCCGGTCTGGCGATCGCCGATGATGAGTTCGCGCTGGCCGCGACCGATCGGAATCAGCGCATCGACGGCCTTGAGGCCCGTCGCCATCGGCTCATGCACGGATTTGCGCGGAATGATGCCGGGCGCCTTGACGTCGACGCGGGAGCGCTGCGCCGTCTTGATCGGGCCCTTGCCGTCGATCGGATTGCCGAGCGCGTCGACGACGCGGCCCAGGAGCTCCTTGCCGACGGGAACCTCGACGATGGCGCCGGTGCGCTTGACCGTCTGACCTTCCTTGATGGCGCGGTCGTCGCCGAAAATCACGATGCCGACATTGTCGGTTTCGAGATTGAGCGCCATGCCCTTGGTGCCGTCCTGAAATTCGACGGTCTCGCCGGCCTGCACATTGTCGAGTCCGTAGACGCGCGCAATGCCGTCGCCGACGGACAGAACCTGGCCGACCTCGGTGACCTCGGCCTCGGCGCCAAAGTTGGCGATCTCCTTTTTGAGGATCGCGGAAATTTCTGCGGCGCGGATATCCATCAGCCGACCTCTTTCATGCGTGTGCGGATTGAGTTGAGCTTGGTGCGCACGGAGGCGTCGACCATGCGTGAACCGATTTTGACGATCAGACCGCCGATGATCGACGGATCTGTCGTCACATTGAGATCGATGGTCTTGCCGCCGGTGACGCCGGCGAGCGTCTCGCGCAGCGCCACTTCATGATCCGGCTTCAGCGGCGCCGCGATCGTCACGTCGGCGCGCACCAGGCCCTTCGCCTTGTCGTGCAGGCGGCGATAGGCGGCGATCATGTCGGAGATGACGAAGAGACGTCGCTTGGCGGCGACGAGACGGATGAAATTGGCGGCGATGCCGGAGATCTGGCCCTTGTTGAGAACGGGCTCGAGGGCGTCGAGCTGCTCCTTGGCGGAGAACACCGGGCTTTTGACCATGCGCTTGAGATCGGCGCTGCCGTCCAGCAGAGTCTTGAATCGATCGAGCGCCGCGGCGACGTCATCGGCGGCGTGGTTTTCCGTCGCCAAATCATAGAGTGCGGAGGCGTAGCGACCCGCAACGCCCGATAAGGAATCCCCGTCTTGAGCCACTTGGTTCGCTCGTCAATCTACGCCGTTTGGAGACGCCGCTCGCAGTGCAATTCGCACGGTCGCGACGATTAAGCGGTTAGCCTCAAACGACGGATGCTGTAGGAAAAGGAACGAGGGCCGCTGCGCCCCAGCTCCAAGGCGAGCGTCCCCTAACACAGGCGTTTTGGGGGCGCAACCCTGTCACATTGCCGCGATTTTCGGCGCCGGCCCACAACCGGCCAAGCAACAGCTGTCGAAGGAGACATAATTCATGACCAGAGCGGTCGTCGGAATAATCGGCGGGTCAGGCGTTTACGATCTACCAGGGCTCGCCAACCTCCGCCGCGAGCGCGTCACGACGCCCTGGGGCGAGCCTTCCGACGAACTCTGCTTTGGCGAACTGGGCGCTGCCCAGGCGGTCTTTTTGCCGCGGCACGGGCGCGGCCATCGGCTCTCGCCCTCAACGATCAACTACCGCGCAAATATCGACGCGATGAAGCGCGCCGGCGTCACCGATCTGATTTCGGTCTCCGCCTGCGGCTCGTTCAAATCCGAGCTTTTTCCCGGTCTCTTCGTGCTGATCGATCAATTCGTCGATCGCACCTTCGCGCGCCAATCCTCGTTTTTTGGCGACGGCTGCGTCGCGCATGTGTCGATGGCGCATCCGATCGCGCCGCTGCTGTCCGCGCGCATCGGCGCCGCGGCGAAGGCCGAGGGCATCGGTCATGTCGCCGGCGGAACTTACGTCTGCATGGAAGGCCCGCAGTTTTCGTCCTACGCCGAATCGCTCACCTACAAGGGGGCCGGCTATGACGTGATCGGCATGACGGCGATGCCCGAAGCCAAGCTCGCGCGCGAGGCCGAAATCTCCTACGCCACCGTCGCCATGGTGACGGATTTCGATTGCTGGCATCCCGAGCACGACAATGTCGACATCGCCTCGGTGATCGCGGTCGTTCAGAAGAATTCGGCGAGCGTCGCGCGATTGCTGGCGCGCGTTCTGACCGATTTCCCGCGCGAACACGAGCCCTGTCCGATCGGCTCCGATCGCGCGCTTGATAACGCCATTATCACCGCCCCCGACGCACGCGATCCGGAACTGCTCAAGAAGCTGGATGCGGTGATGGGAAGGGTAAATGCGGGGTGAGGGGCGAAACACGGTCGGCCACGAGGCTCACCCACGAACGGAGCGAGAGCTGCGCAGCGCTGGCAAAATCCAACGCGGCAAGCTGATCTTGCGACCAGCTTTCGCCAGCCTGCCCAGTCGGATGTAGGCTAGGATCAATGCCCTTTGAATCCGCCTCCTCAATCCCCGCGCTTCCTCCCTTTCGCGAGCGGGCGCCGTGGCTCGGGGGCGATCTGCAGACCCTGCGCAACATCATCATCGGCGGACCGCCGGAGCTTCCCGGCGGCGAGCGGCTGCTGCTCTCCTTGCCGGACGGCGATCGTCTTGCGGCGCGGCTCGATCGGCCGACGACGGATGCCGGCGCGCCGCTCATCGTTCTGACGCATGGGCTCGCCGGCTCCGAATCCAGCCGGCATGGCGTCGCCACGGCGCGATATCTCGTGAGCCAAGGCTGGCCGGTGCTGCGCCTCAATCTGCGCGGCGCTGCGCCCTCGCGAGCCACTTCCGGCGGGCGCTACCACGCCGGCAAGACCGAAGATCTCGTCGCAGCGCTGCGCGGCCTGCCGGCGGAACTCGTGCGTCACGGCATTGTGCTCATCGGCAATTCGCTCGGCGGCAATCTCGTGCTGAAATTCGTTGGCGAGGGCGGCCATGGGCTGCCGGTTCACGCCGCCGTCGCCGTGTCGACGCCGATTGACCTTGCTGCGTCCTGCGCCCGGCTGATGGCGCCGCGCAATTTCGTCTATCATCGCTACATGCTCAATGAGATGAAACGCGAAGCGCTGGCGCCGAGCGCCGCGCTCACCGCCGCGGAGCGCGCCGCGATCGCCGGCGCCCGCACTCTTTACGAATTCGACGATCGCTTCGTCGCGCCGCATTTCGGCTATCGGGGCGCGCAAGACTATTACGAAGCCAACGCCGCGAAGAATTTCCTCGTAGGCGCGAGGTTGCCGACGCTGATCCTGCACGCGCTCGATGACCCCTGGGTTCCGGCGGAGAGTTACATGGCGATCGACTGGTCGAATCTGCCAATGATCGAGACGGCGCTGACGCAGGGCGGGGGACACATGGGCTTCCATGGCGTCGGCAGCCTGACGCCCTGGCATGATCGCGTCACGGCGCAGTGGCTGACGCAAAAGGGTCTCGGCCCGCAACGCATGTTCGAGACGAAGTGAGATCACCGCAATGAATGCACGCCAGACGATGGTGTTCGGCGACAACGCGGGCGACTATCGCGCCTTTCGCCCGCATTATCCCGACGCGCTTTTCGCGTGGCTCGCAAGCGTCGCGCGGCAGAATCGTCTCGCCTGGGATTGCGGCGCGGGGAGCGGGCAGGCGGCGCTCGGGCTTTCGCGCCATTTCACACGCGTGCTCGCGACGGATCCCGATCCCCGGCAGCTGGCGCTCGCGCCAAAGGAGCCCAATGTCGACTATCGTCTGGCGCGCGCGGAAGACGATCTCGGCCTGCGCGCGGAGGTCGATCTCATCGCCTGCGCCTGTTCGATCCACTGGTTCGACCTGCCGAAATTTTACGCTAACGCGCGGCGCGCCTTGCGCCCTGAGGGGATCATCGCGGCATGGACCTATGACTGGCCATGCACGGGCGTCGCGTCGATCGACGCCATCCTGCGCAGGCTGAAGGAGGATATTCTCGGCCCCTTTTGGGCGGAGAACTCGGCGCTCTATTTCGATCGTTATGAGACCCTGCCGTTTCCGTTCAAGGAGATCGATTGCCCGCCGTTTCATACGCCTGTCGCGCGTTCGAAAAGCGAGTTCGTGAGCTTTCTGAAGACCTGGTCCGCGGTTGAGAAATACAGACTGCATTATGGCGGCGATCCGCTGGCGCTTGTCGATCGGGAGTTGGAGGAAGCCTGGAGCGCGCATCCTCCAGATCTGCCGCTCTGCGTCCCGCTCTACATGCGTTGCGGCGTCAACACGGTGAACTTAAGAATTGGCGGGGAACGATGCGCGCCTATTCTATGTGTCGCCCGCAGATTTCCCTAATTTTGCCTGTTTCTTGGCGACTCTAATGAAGAGTCGTCGCGTTGAGCCAATGCCGTATTTTCGCGAGGGAATCATCCAGCAAAGGACAGCAACATGCTTGAGGCTGGCAAAATCTATAAAGTCACGACGCTTGTGAATTGCGAAGGCGCCTGGGACGAAGAGATCGATCTGTGGACCGTCACAGCGGTCGAGGGCACTTGCGCCAAGCTCAGCAATGAGAATCGCGAAAACAGGGTCGTCGACACGGCGTCCTGGAATTTCGTCAAAGCCGAAGCGGTCGAATAGGTTTCTGAGCGGCTGTCGGGGGACAGTGTCGTCCCCGCGACGAGCCATCGCGCGCTGCGCGACCGCCGGAGCGCCGCTATTTGCACGTCATCAGCCGGACGTCCTTCGTTAAGCCGGATTCGCTGCACAGGCCGAAGTGCCTGTCGGCGTCGTCATTCGGACAGCCGCCGCCGGATTGTTTGTCGTAAGCGGCGAAATAATAGCTGTCGAAGTTCTGCTGGCGCGCTTTCCACGTGCTGAAATAATCAATTTCCGACTCGATGTTCATGTCCTTCATGCCGGCGTTGTTCCCGCAGCTCGGCCAGCCTTCCTCGGTGACGATGACCGACTTCGTGGTTTTGCTCGCCAAGTTGGTAACGGTGGCCTGAATGTCGTTTGCGACGCTCCTGCCGTTGACCTTCTCGGGCGAGCCGCCCCAGAACGGATAGATATTCGCGCCGATGACGGGGACGCTCTGCAGCACTTTTTGAGGATCGCTGGCGACGAGGCGAATCCAATCCGGCGCGCGTTGCGCTGTGGTCACCACCACCTTGTTGTTGGTCCGATTCCTGAGCGTGGTCATGTCGGTCACGATTCGCTGCTGCATCGCGAGTTGCGGATTGCCTTGCCAATCGAACATGTCTTCATTGCCGACGACGAAAGCGACGATCGTGCCGGGAAAACGGAAATAAGCGTCCACGGCGGCGTTGATCTGCGCCTGCGTCCAGTCCGGGTGATCGGGAAATTCGAAAACGCCGAGCATCAGGCGCATGTTTCTCGCCGTCGCCAGCTCCGCGATGCTCACGCAGTTTTGCCCGTTGATCGTGCAATAGGTCGAGTAGAATGTCTTGACGCGCGAAAAGCCCAGCGTCCTGATCTGGGTGAGATCGTCGCCGACGACCCTCTTCATCGTCGCGAAGTCATTTGCCTTCTGCGCCGCCACGTAAGCGCCGCTGTGCGCAGGATCGTAATTGACGCCGTTCTCGGCGGCGTAGGCGTGGGACGACGCGAAGATAGACGCCACGAGGGCGCCGCGAATCCAAGACTTCATAAATTCCCTCCCAAGATCATTCTTAAAAGCCGAGCGAACTTAACTTCATTCGAGGTTTTTGAAACGTAAGAGTCGTGACAATCGGACTTTTCAACTAGAATTTTATAGCGCGTGGGCGGTTTGACCTTGCCCGATGCGGCGCTGTGGCTCGGCGGCGCCAGTCGCGCTATGAAGGAGCGAGTCGGCGTCGACGCCGCGCGCATCGGGAGGCGGGGATGTATAAGAAAATTCTGGTGGCGGTGGAGATCGGCGAGGACGAGATCACGCAGATCGCGCTCGACGCGGCGGTGGCGCTCGCAAAAGTGGAGCATGAGGCTGAGCTTCGGCTCGTCAATGTCCAGCCGCTCGTTCCGGTGGCCTTCATCGACTACATTCCGCCCAATTTCGATGAGGAGATGCGCGAGGCGACCGAAAAGGACCTCGCAGTTTTGCGCGCAAAAGTCGCCTATCCGGCGGAGCGCGTGTCCTCGATCGTGCGCTTCGGCGCGGTCTACCCGGAAGTGCTCGCCGAGGCCGAGGAATGGGGCGCCGACCTTGTCGTGGTCGGTTCGCATCGCCCGACGATGGCGACCTATCTGCTCGGCTCCAACGCCAAGACCATCGTGCGCCACGCCAAATGTTCGGTGCTTGTCGTGCGCAAATAGGCCGCGGTGACAGGCGCCGGGCGCGCGGCTAGACTTCGGAAATGCTCCGATTCGCGGCTGCAGCGATTACGATTTGCCTCTTGTTCGCCGCCGGCGCCGCCGCGGCGAAAGCGCCTGTCGACGCCCAACTGCTGAAGCGCGGGCGGGCGATCGCGCAAGCAAATTGCGGCCGCTGCCATGCGGTCGGCGCGCGCGGCGTCAGCGCCAATCCCAAGTCGCCGCCGTTTCGCGATCTCGCGAAAAAATATCCGCTGCGCAATCTCGAAGAGGCGCTCGCCGAGGGCATTGTCGTCGGCCATGAGGGCGTCGAGATGCCGCAGTTCCGGCTCAGCGCCGCGCAGATCGAAGCGCTGCTCGCCTATCTCGATTCCATCCAGAGATAGCGCCTGCGCGACCGCTGGCGTGGGCGAATGGATCGTGATGGGTGATTTCCCGATCGACAGGCTCTATGCGGGGCGCCCGCGCGAGATCGCCCCGGGCCGCAAAAGCGCGATCCGCAAGGCGCCGCTGGCGCCGCCGTGGCGCATCGAGGCGGAAGGGCTCGTCGGCGATCGGCAGGCGGATCGGCGTTATCACGGCGGCGCCGAAAAAGCGCTGCACCACTATCCGCGCGAGCATTACGACGCTTGGCGCGCCGATTTGCCGGAGCTTGCGAATGAATTCGTCGCGCCCGCCTTCGGCGAGAACATTTCGACGCTCGGGCTCGCCGAAGCTGAGGTCTGCGTCGGCGACGTCTTCGCGCTCGGCGGCGCGCGCCTGCAGGTGAGCCAGGGACGACAGCCCTGCCTGACCCTCAATTTCCGCTTCGGCCGGCGCGACATGGCGCGGCGCATGCAGGAGGCGATGCGCTGCGGCTGGTACTATCGCGTTCTCGAAACGGGCGCGGCGCAGCCCGGCGACTGCCTGCGGCTTATGGAGCGGCCGCGGGCCGATTGGCCGCTCGCCCGGCTTTTCGCCTTGCTCTACGTGCGCCCGCGCGCTTTCGATGAACTCACTGAGATGGCCGCGCTGCCGGAGCTCGCGGAAAGCTGGCGGGCGCTCGCGCGCAGGCGGATCGAAAGCCGCAAGGTGGAAGACTGGGGCCGGCGGCTTGGAGAATAGCTTGGCGAATAGCTTGGAGAATAGCTTGGCGAATAGCTTGGCGGATAAGCGTAAAGGAACTTTGGTGACAAAGTCATTTGCGCTCGGGGGCGCCATACGCGACGCTGCGGCCTTCGACCATGCTTGGCGCTGCGCATACCTTGTAGGCAAGCGATGAAAGACTTGGACAAGCGATGAAAGACTTGGACAAGCGATGAAAGACTTGGACAGGAAGCAACACCCGGCGGTGCGTCGATTGCTGGATCTGATGGATCCGATCGGCTACCTGCTCACCGAAGTCTTTCACCTTCTGGGACTGTTCGCGATTGGCGGCGCGACGGTCTGGGCGGCGGCGAAAGCGTTTCTCGAAATGGCGACGAAGGGTCACGCTTCGATCGAAGACCTGTTGCTGCTCTTTATCTATCTCGAAATCGGCTCGATGGTCGGCATCTATTTCCGCACCAACCACATGCCGGTGCGCTTCCTGCTCTATGTCGGCATCACCGCGCTCACCCGCCACATGATCGGCTATGTGCAAACGGAATCGCTCCCGGACGTCGGCATACTGATCCTGGCGGGCGCGACGCTCATTCTCTCGCTCGCCGTCCTCACGATCCGCTACGCCTCGGCGAGATTTTCCTCCAACGCGTCGGACGGCGTGGACGGCTGAGCGCGCCCGCGGGGCGCGCTCCCGCCGTCAGGCGGCGGAAGCGTGGGAGACGGCGCGTCAGTTCTTCATCTTGGAGAGCGCATCGGCGCAATCCGGCGAGACTTCGGCCTTATGCGCCTGAAAACAGGCGAGGACCCGCCCGCCGCCGGGCATGACGCCGCTGCACAGCCTCGAATAATCGGCCTTGCATCTTACCTTCACGTCGTCGGGAATATCGTTTCCCGCCATGGCCTGCACGGGCGCCACGCTGGCGAAGAGGGCGATCAGCAACAGGCTTAGGGAATGGCGCATGTAATTTTTCCTGGGTTGGGGTTGGGGACGAAGGCGATCGGCCGGGAGTCTGATTGTGGCCCGCCTGCCGCGATCAGGGCAAGAGGCAGAGAGCCGAGCGTGGGCGAGAGCCGAGCAGGCTGACCCGTAGCGCTTCAAATCGCCGCGCTCGGCGCTTTGCGGCCACGGCTTTGCGAGATAGGCCGCTCTGGTCTAAGAGAAAACGGCAAAATAGCCGAGGAAAGAATGTCCGCGATACCGAACTTTGCGTCGATTCCCTTTGCGCCCGTCGCGCCCGAGCAGGAGGCGAAGCCCCGCCGCTGGCTGACGCCGGAAGGGATCGAGGTGAAGAACGCCTATGGCCCCGAGGATATCGAGGGCCTCGCCTTCGTCGACGGCTATCCGGGCGTCGCGCCTTACGTGCGCGGGCCCTATCCGACGATGTATGTCGCCCAGCCTTGGACGATCCGCCAATATGCGGGCTTCTCCACGGCCGAGGACTCGAACGCCTTCTACCGCCGCAATCTCGCCGCCGGACAGAAGGGCCTCTCCGTCGCCTTCGATCTTGCAACCCATCGCGGCTATGATTCCGACCATCCGCGCGTGATGGGCGACGTCGGCATGGCGGGCGTCGCGATCGACTCGATCTATGACATGCGCACGCTGTTCGACGGCATTCCGCTCGATCAGATGTCCGTGTCGATGACCATGAATGGCGCGGTGTTGCCCATTCTCGCGCTCTTCATCGTCGCGGCGGAAGAGCAGGGCGTGCCCGCCGAAAAGCTGACGGGCACGATCCAGAACGACATCCTCAAAGAATTCATGGTGCGCAACACCTACATCTACCCGCCCGACCCTTCGATGCGCATCGTGTCGGATATTTTCGCCTATACCTCCAAACATATGCCGAAATTCAACTCGATTTCGATCTCCGGCTATCACATGCAGGAGGCCGGCGCCTCGGCCGATCTCGAACTGGGCTATACGCTCGCCGACGGCGTCGAATATGTGCGCGCCGGCGTCGCGGCCGGCCTCGACATCGACGCCTTCGCGCCGCGTCTTTCCTTCTTCTTCGCCATCGGCATGAATTTCTTCATGGAGGTGGCGAAGCTGCGCGCCGCGCGCCTGCTCTGGGCGCGGCTGATGAAAGATTTGGGCGCCAAGTCCGAGAAGAGCATGACCCTGCGCACGCACTGCCAGACCTCCGGCTGGTCGCTGACGGCGCAGGATGTTTACGTCAACGCCATCCGCACCTGCGTCGAGGCGATGGCGGCGACTCAAGGCCACACGCAGTCGTTGCACACCAATGCGCTCGACGAGGCGCTCGCGCTGCCGACCGATTTCTCGGCGCGCATCGCGCGCAACACGCAGATCGTGCTGCAGGAGGAAAGCGGCACGACGCGGATCATCGATCCGTGGGGCGGCTCATATTACGTCGAGCGCCTGACCGCGGAGCTCGCCAAGGGGGCCTGGAAGCATATCGAGGAGATCGAGACGCTGGGCGGCATGGCCAAGGCGATCGCCGCTGGCGTTCCGAAGCAGCGCATCGAAGAGGCGGCCGCGAAGACGCAAGCGCGCATCGACAGCGGAACGCAGGTGGTCGTCGGCGTGAACAAATATCAGCCGGTGAACGACGCCAAGCCCAATGTGCTCAAAGTCGACAACGCCGCCGTGCGCGCCGCGCAGCTCGACAAGCTCAAGCGGCTGCGCGCCGAGCGCGCCGAGTCGAAGACGCAAGGAGCGCTCGACGCGCTGACCGACGGCGCAACATCGGGCGCCAATCTTCTCGATCTCGCGGTCAAGGCGGCGCGGGCGAAGGCCAGCGTCGGCGAGATCTCTTTCGCGCTCGAAAAAGTGTTCTCCCGCCATCAGCCGAAGGCCAATGTGATTTCGGGAGTCTATGCGCGCGAGGCAGGCAAGGAGAGCGTTCATCTCGGCCGCGTCATCGGCATGACGCGCGACTTTGAAGAGAACGTCGGGCGCAAGCCCCGTATCCTCGTCGCCAAGATGGGTCAGGACGGCCATGATCGCGGCCAGAAGGTCATCGCCTCGGCCTTCGCCGACATGGGCTTCGACGTCGTCATCGGCGATCTCTTCGCGACGCCCGACGAAGTCGCCAGGAAAGCGGCGGAAGCCGACGTGCATATCGTCGGCGTCTCGACGATGACGGCCGGCCATCTGACTCTGACGCCGGAACTGCGCGACGCGCTCAGACGCGCCGGGCGCGGCGACATCATGATGGTCGTCGGCGGCGTCATCCCGCCGGATGATTTCCAGGCTTTGTATGATTCTGGCGCGGCGGCGATCTTCCCGCCCGGCACCAATATTCCGCTGGCGGCGGAGAAGCTGCTGTACGAGCTGAATATCCGTCTCGGGTTTGCGCAGCGCGAAGTGGCGAAGGCGGGGTAGCTGACCGGTTCACTGCCCCCTCCCTGTCTCTCCCCCGCTATCGCGGGAGAGGGGACGCTCACGACGATTTCGCATCATCCTGCTTGACGAGCGCAATCCGCTCCCTCTCCCGCGGGCGAAGCGAGCGGGGGAGGGTTGGGGAGGGGGCAATAGCAGCGCTACAAAAAAGGCGTTATCTAAATTGCGCGAAGTCGGGAGAAGCACGATGGATGAAGACGCTTTCAATATGGCGGTGCGGAAGTTTCTCAAGGAGGTGGGCGTCACCTCACAGCGCGAGATTGAGCGTGTCGTCCGCGAGCACAAGGTCGCCGGCGACCGCTTGAAGCTGCGCATGGCGTTGACGGCGGAAGACACGCCGCTCAACCACGTCGTCGAAACCGAGATCGACGTTCACTAACGCGCCAGGTGGGCTTTCGACAAAAACGGCGCAGCCACGGATGTCGTGGTTGCGCCGATGTCGTTAGCCTTCAGGCCCGATCGGCAAGCCCTCACCAGCAGGAGCAGCCGCCGCCGTAGCCGTAGTAGCCCGGGGTGGCCGCGCCGTAGTAGCCAGGGTAGCCATAGCCGTAAGGGGCGCTTGCCGCCGCGCCGAGCGCCAGGCCAGTGGCCAGGCCTGCGACGCCCAACCCCAGTCCAGCGCCGCCATAGCCCCAGCGACCCCAGCCGGGGCGCCGCCAACCGCCATAGCCCCAGTAGCCGGCGCCGCCCCATCCCGGACCCCACCCCCAACGATGCCAGGCAGAGGCGGGAGTGGACACAGACAGCGCGCCCGCGATCGTCGCTGCGGCAAGAGCCGTCGTAAGCAGCTTGCGTGAGTTTATCATTCCAAATCTCCAGGTCCTCATGTGAGGAGACCCCCGAGCACGCCTAACGCGACACCCGTTCTCTTGTTCCGGGCGCGAGGCTTGGCGGGGAAGTCTTTATCCTGCGGAGTCTAGGCTTTCGGCTTCCTCTTTCAGCGCTCGAGCAAGGAAGAATCACATGAATTCGTCGCGTTAAGTCGGAAGCTTGCTGCTTGCGCGTGAAGCTCTGCAGCCGGCGCAAGTGAATGTGGCATCGCGGCCCGTGAAGGGGTCCGATTGCGTGAGCGATCAGTCAGAACAAAGCGCGCTGATGTGAAACGATCGCAAAAGGCGCCGGACCGGCGATGTGCGAGGTTTCTCTGGTATGGAAGTTTTGGCGAGAGAGACGGGACTTGAACCCGCGACCTCCGGCGTGACAGTCCGGAGGACTATCCATCCATAAGCGGGCGAGGGCGGCCTTTTCGCGCGGGAAAGTTTCCCGCCATGCGGCCGCTTCACACAGCATCTCTCTTGGAGAAGAGCTCCAGCGACTGCCGTTCTGATTGGCAAGCCGATTGATGGCGAGCGTTCAAGGCGCGACATGGCTGCTAAATTGTAATCAGATTAGCTCACGCCTCCCTCGTTCTCTAATGCGTCAACGACTTGCCAAGTCTGCGGACCAACGATGCCGTCGACGTGCAGGCGGTAATCTTGCTGCAACTTCTTGACTGCTACTTCAGTCGTGACGCCAAAGCGCCCGTCGACTCCGCCCGTGTTGAAACCGACTGCGCTCATTCGGCTCTGCAAACGGCGAACAGGTAGGCCAGTCGAGCCAACCTTCAGCACCGGATGGCTTTGATCAGCTTCGTCGATGTTGATCCACGTAATTCGGCCCACCACACCATCAACCGCGATCTCCCGCGCCTGCTGAAATTTCTTAACTGCGCTCTCAGTTTTCGCCCCGAAGACTCCATCAACGGGGCCGACATCGTATCCGAGAGCCTTAAGGGCCTCTTGCAGGTCCCGCACGGCGGGATCACTAGAGCCTTTCTTCAGTATCGGTTCTGCCATGGCGTGCCATCCTGTTAAAAAAAAATGAGCCCGGTTGGCCTCCGGACCACCTTGAAACCGACGCTAAAAAGAAAGCATGCCGCTCACCAGAGCCTGCCAAGTAACCGGACCGACAATTCCGTCCACTTTCACGGAAGGGATGTCGAGCGAAAGTGCTTGCTGAAAACCGCGCACCGCCGCGTCTGTGACTGGTCCGAAGATCCCGTCGACTTGCGGTCCTTTGCTTGGATCGCCAGACAGGTTGCGGAATTGAAACTCTTCCTGCGCTCCCCTAACCGCGTCGCCCTGGCTTCCTTTTTTGACCTCCACGACAAGAGCCGCCCAAGTGATGGGGCCGACGATCCCATCCGCCGTTAACGCGCGGCCTGCCTGAAATGCCTTTACCGCGGCTTCGGTCTTCGGACCGAACACGCCGTCAGCGACAGCGCTATGTCCGCGTGCCCGCAGCAGATATTGCAGCGTCTTGATGGGATGTTCGCTTGAGCCGATTTTGACCACCGGCCAAGGGCTGATACTGCCAGACATTTACGCCTCCCCACAATATTAATGGAATAAAAATTATGAGCCCTGCTTGAAGATGCCGGTGGCGGTCGACGCAGGCCGCGCTCCGAATCGCGACATGAGCGGCGGTTAAAGGATAAGACCAGAGAGGCTCTCGAGCGTTGCTCCGGCGGCGCCCGCGGGAGCCATCCATGTCCGTTCGTCCATCACGCCGGTGACTGGGAGACCGGCGTTAGTCTGGTATTGACGGACGACGTTCTCGGTCGTGGGGCCGAAAATGCCGTCGATCGCGCCGGTGTAACCAAAGCCCGTCTTGAGCACGCGTTGCAGCATGGCCACCACCGGCCCTAGGGACCCGGCCTGAAGCGTCGGTGACGCCTCGCGATACGGGTGCACGTGGCTCCATGTGATCGGCCCGACGACACCGTCCGCCACCAACCCGTTCGCTTGCTGGAAGTCTTTCACGGCCTCTTCCGTGCGCGGTCCGAAGACCCCGTCTACGTCGTCTGGTCCCAAAGACTTGTTGCGGGCGAAGACTCGCTGAAGTCGCCTCACGTCGTCTCCGGCGTCGCCTAGCTTGATTGTTGACGGCATGTCGAGTTTCCCTTCGTTCATCGGTCGCTCGCGTTTAGAAGTCCTGCTCGATGAGCTTCCGCCAGGTCAGCGGACCCACGATGGCGTCCTTGGCGAGATGGGCCGCTGTTTGGAAGGCTAGCAGCGCCTCCTTCGTATTCGCGCCGGCCGTCGCATCCAGAATCAGGGGCGGAATCGGAGTGCCATCCTCGCCGACATCACCGGCGGTGAGGAAGAGATTCAATAGCGCCTGCAGGGTCTTGATGTCGTCACCCGCAATTGAATGCAGTTCGGCCTTCCGGAGGTCGATTGTTTTCAAATTTACTGCGACCTGCGTCATGATCCTCGTCCTCTCATTTGCACGCCGCCACTCGTGAGCACTGACACATCTTAGTCCGCTCAGCGCGGTTGTGATCATGCAAATTGGTGAGGATGTGCGAATCGGCTGACATTGATTCAGTTGCTGCACGAACATTCCGTCGCGCTCGCGAACCTAAATCTAGAGGGACGCTTTAAAGTGCGCAGCTCAACGCGGTTTGGCCGCTTCCTCATTGCTTGCGCCACCCGGGCGCCAATGACTGAGGTGATTGATCGAAGCCTAAGGTTTGGTGTCTGAGACTCAGCTTAGCTCCAGAAGCAGACGCCACGCCGATCAGCGAGGGTGAGTGATATAAAATCCGTCAAGAGCGGTGGCGCGCGCGATAGGCACAGCCGGTACAGGTGCGGAATCGCAGCTGACGCTGGCCCAGTACGCTGACCATCAGCGTGTCGCCTTCCCACCAGAAAAAAGGCCGGGGCGCTGTCGATTTCGGTTTCAATTAAGATTGGCGCTTTGTTGCATCTGAGGTGGCGAATCGAGACGTGTCGCGATCCAGATGACGTGCCGCGCGCCACCACGTTGGCCGTTGGCGCGCACCTTGACTTCATCCACGCGAAACCCGGCCTTGCGAAGGCGCGATGTGAAATTCCGATCCGGCCCCGATGACCAGACGGCCAACACCCCATCGCGGCGCAGCGCCGCGCGGGCCGCCCTCAATCCTTCAATATCGTAAAGTCCGTCATTGGCTTCGCGAGTCAGGCCCTCAGGGCCATTATCGACATCGAGAAGGATTGCGTCATAAGTCGAGCGGCCAGACCGGATCAGGCGCCCAACGTCACTTTCCTCAATGCTGACGCGCGGATCCGTCAGGCTGGCGCCGAAGACGTCCGCCATCGGACCGCGCGCCCAGGCCACGACCGCCGGAACGAGTTCGGCGACAATGATCCGCGCTTTCGCGTCGAGGACGTCAAGCGCGGCGCGCAGAGTGAAGCCCATCCCCAGCCCGCCGATCAGAACGCGCGGCTGTGGGCGCGCCTGAATTCTTTCGCAAGAGAGCGTGGCGAGCGCCTCCTCCGAGCCACTGAGGCGACTGTTCATCAGTTCGATATTGCCCAACGTGATCGAGAATTCTGCGCCGCGACGCTTGAGGCGGAGTTCGTCCTCGCCGCCGGGTATCGGCGCTGTGTCGAGCAGGGTCCAGGGAATCACTGATAACTCTCCGTTTCGTTGGAAAGCGCTTCATGCGACGACATGCGATGACCTAAATTGCGCTCAATTCCGCAGTTCGCGCGGAGGCTGCAAAGCGCCCGTAGCAGTCATTAGTGCGTATGGCAGTACGAGCAAATGCCGATTCAACAACCGAGCTGCTAGTGCTAACGCGTTGGAGTGTGCCGGGGGGGGGGGGGCTATGCGGATCGAGTTGTCGAAATCTCCAATTTCCGAAAATTGAAATTTACGCATCTCGACCTCGACAAAAAGACGTCTCATCAAGGCGCCGGAATGGGCGAGGTGGCGCGCCGCGACAGTCGCCGGGAATGACGCCGGGCTTGCTCCGCTCGTCGACGCAATCGAATCCGGTGCGGTTCTCTCAGACGTACTACAATCAGTTTTCGAATTTTCCTATGCGCGGTGGTTCGCCGATAAAATTGTTAATAAGGACGAGGTTCTCAGCTCATTCCTCGCCGTGCGGCAGGACGCCGCCATTGAAGCATTCGTCGCCGCTGACAAGAGAGTTCCGAACTTTCGAAGCAGATTGTCCGCGCACACATGAATCGTGAGGGCAGGGGCTGAGCGCGGTCAGGTCATAACCTAGCGTCTGTGCTATCTATTACGTGATACGTTACATCACGACGCCTCAAAGGCGCCCCTCGTTTTATAACTAATTGATTAAATGGCGAGAGAGACGGGACTTGAACCCGCGACCTCCGGCGTGACAGGCCGGCGCTCTAACCAACTGAGCTACTCCCCCGCGAGCGCGCGCACGCGAGAGGGGCCAGATAGCGCAGCCGCATCTTGAGGTCAAGGAACTTCGCCCAACGCGGAGTCTCAGACGAAGCGCCACGGGCCGGGCAAGCCGTGCGTACGCCCCGCTGCTCGGCGTCTTCCCTGACCTTCCTTTGCCTTTCCTTTGCGCCTGCATTAAGCCTCGCGCCATATAAGGAGACAGACGTTGGACGACGACATGCGCAGGCGGCGCATCCGGGTGCGCGCCTGGCGGCGAGGCATGCGCGAGATGGACATCCTGTTGGGAGGCTTCGTCGACGCGCGCGTCGAGACGCTTCCCGCGCAGGCGCTGGACGAACTCGAGGCTCTGCTCGACCTGCCCGACGCCGCGGTGTTCCGATGGCTGTCGGGGGCTGAACAGGCGCCGGCCGAGCATGACACGCCGGTTCTGCGGCAGATCATCGCCTTTCACCAACACGACGGGCCGATCCATTGAGCGCGGCTGCGACAAAGCTCAAGAAAGCGGCGGCGGGACTTCAAGCGGCGCGGAGCGGCCTCGTCAAAGGCGAAAGGCTGATTTTCGCCCATGCGCCAGACGGCTTCGACGCTTTCATCAGCGCCGATCTTGCGCGCGCGCTCGCGCGGGAGGCGGAAGGACACGCGGCGGTCTTCGTGCATGTCGCGCGCGACGCCGCGCGGTCGGCGGCCTTTCGCAACGCCCTGCGTTTCGCCAATCCCGACGTCGAAATCCTCGACATTCCGGGATGGGACTGCCAGCCCTACGATCGCGTGTCGCCGCACGCCGGCGTGGTGGCGCGGCGCATGACGGCGCTTTCGCGTCTCACGCGCGCGAAATCCTCATTCGAACGTCCGCGCGTCGTTACGACGACCGTCGACTGCCTGTTGCAGCGCGTTCCGCCGCAGAGGATGGTGGCCGCGGAAAGCTTCGCCGCAGCGCCGGGCAATGTGGTGAAGCTCGACGAATTGGCGCTTTGGCTCGAGTCGAACGGCTATCTGCGCGCCAGCACCGTGCGCGAAACCGGCGAATATGCGCAACGCGGCGGCATTGTCGATCTTTATCCGCCGGGGCTGCCGGCTCCGATCCGTCTCGATTTCTTTGGCGAAACGCTCGAGTCGATCCGCTCGTTCGATCCCGATACGCAACGCGCAACGGGGCAGCTCCGTTCGCTCGACCTGACGCCCATGAGCGAATTGCGGCTGACGAGCGAGACGATGCGCCGTTTCCGGCAGTCCTACGCCGCGCGCTTTGGCGGGCAGACGCGCGGCGACGCGCTTTATGAGGCTGTGAGCGAAGGCCGGCGCTTCCACGGCATGGAGCATTGGTTGCCGCTCTTCTACGAGCGGATGGATACGCTCTTTGATTATCTGGGCGAGGCGCCTGTCGTGCTCGATCCACTTGTCGAGGACGCGGCGGCGGAGCGCGTCAAGCAGATCGAGGATTATTACGACGCGCGCAAATATGCGCATGATCTCGATCCCGCCGCCTCAAACTATAAGCCGCTGGAACCGCGCGCGCTCTATCTTTCGCTTGACGAATGGCGCGCCGCCATCGAGGGACGCGCGGCGGCGCAATTCACGCCTTTCGCGGCGCATGAAGGCGAGAAATCCATCGACTGCGGCGCGCGGCCCGGCCGCGACTTCGCGCCCGAGCGCAACACGCCCGACGTCAATGTCTTCCAGGCGGCCGCGGACCACGTCGAGGCGCTGCGCGACGCGGGCCGAACCATCATCGTCACCGGCTGGTCTGAGGGCTCCTGCGAGCGGCTCGGCCATGTGCTCGCGGAACACGGCTTGCCCGACTTGCCGCGCGTCGCGTCGCTTCCACAGGCCTTGTCGAAGGCCGTCTCCGTAGCTGTTCTCGGGATCGAACACGGCTTCGAGACGGATGCTTACGCGGTTCTGGGCGAGCAGGACATTCTTGGCGATCGCTTCGTTCGCCGCCGCCGCAAACGCAAGCCGAACGAAAATCTTCTCGGCGAAGTCGCCGCGCTCGCCGCCGGCGACCTCGTCGTGCATGTCGATCACGGCATCGGCCGTTTCATCGGCCTCGAAACGATCTCCGCCGCCGGCGCGCCGCATGATTGCCTGGAACTCCACTACGCTGGCGGCGACAAGCTCTATCTGCCGGTCGAAAACATCGAGCTCTTGACGCGCTATGGCGGCGAGGACGCCGAAGCGCAGCTCGATCGCCTCGGCGGCGCCGGCTGGCAGTCGCGCAAGTCGCGGATGAAGAAGCGCATCCGCGAAATGGCGAAAGGGCTCATCGAGATTGCGGCGCAGCGGCAGCTGCGCGAGGCGCCGAAGCTCGCCCCGCCGGAAGGACTCTACGACGAATTCTGCGCACGCTTTCCTTATGATGAAACCGAGGATCAGCTCGCCGCCATTGATGCGACGCTCGATGATCTCGCCGCCGGCCGGCCGATGGATCGACTCGTTTGCGGCGACGTTGGCTTTGGTAAAACCGAGGTCGCGCTGCGCGCCGCCTTCTGCGCCGCCATCAACGGCAAGCAGGTGGCCGTCGTTGCGCCCACCACCTTGCTTGCGCGCCAGCACTACAAGACGTTCAGCGAACGCTTTGCGGGCCTGCCGGTGCGCATCGGACGATTGTCGCGGATGGTCGGCGCCGCGGAAACGCGCGAGACGAAGAAGGACCTCGCCGAGGGCCGCGTCGAAATCTTGATCGGCACGCATGCCGTGCTCGGCAAGACCGTGAGCTTCAAGGATCTCGGGCTCGTCATCATCGACGAGGAGCAGCATTTCGGCGTCGGCCATAAGGAGCGGCTGAAGGAATTGCGCGCCGAGGTGCATGTTCTGACGCTCTCGGCGACGCCGATACCGCGCACGCTGCAGCTCGCGATGACAGGCGTGCGCGAGCTTTCGATCATCGCCACGCCGCCGATCGACCGGCTGGCGGTGCGCAGTTTCGTCTCGCCCTTCGATTCGCTCATCGTGCGTGAAGCGCTGCTGCGCGAGCGCTATCGCGGCGGCCAGGCCTTCTTCGTCTGTCCGCGCATCGAGGACCTCGAGGAGGCCGCGGCGTTTCTGCGCGAAAACGCGCCCGAGTCGAAATTCGTCACGGCGCATGGGCAGATGAGCGCGAGCGAATTGGAAGACAAGATGTCGGCCTTCTGCGACGGCAAATTCGACATTCTGCTGTCGACGACGATCGTCGAGTCGGGCCTGGACATCCCCCGCGCCAATACGCTGATCGTCTGGCGCGCCGATATGTTCGGCCTCGCGCAGCTCTATCAGTTGCGGGGCCGCGTCGGGCGCGCCAAATTGCGCGCTTACGCGCTATTCACGACGCCCGCCAACCGCACGATCACGCCTCAGGCGCAAAAGCGTCTGGACGTGCTGCAGTCGCTCGATACGCTTGGCGCGGGCTTCCAACTCGCCAGTCACGATCTCGACATTCGCGGCGCGGGCAATCTGCTTGGCGAGGAGCAGTCGGGACATATCAGGGAGGTGGGCTACGAGCTTTATCAGCAGATGCTCGCCGACGCGATCACGCTGCTGAAGGCTGGAGTCGAGGAACCGCAGGAGGAAGTCTGGTCGCCGACGATCGCCATCGGCGCGCCGGTGACGATACCGGAAGACTATGTCGCCGACCTCACCCTGCGCCTGCAGCTCTATCGCCGTCTGTCGACGCTCGAAACGGATCAGGACATCGAAGCTTTCGCCGCCGAGATGATCGACCGCTTCGGTCCGATCCCGCCGGAAGTGGAGCAGCTCTTGGAGATCGTCGCGATCAAGGCGCTCTGCCGGCGCGCCCATGTCGAGAAGATCGACGCCGGCCCGAAGGGCGTCATCGTCGCGTTCCGCGAAGACAAATTCGCAAATCCCGCCGGACTCGTGCGTTATGTCGCGGAGCACGGGACATACGCCAAGGTGCGTCCCGACATGCGCGTGGTGTTCATCCGCGAATTCGAGAACACCAAACAGCGCCTCGCCGGCACGCGCCGAATTCTGCGCGCGCTCGTCGAGATCGCGGAGAAGAAGGCCGCATAGGTTTTTGCGCCGCAACCCAGCGGCGGTATTTCGCTTGTGCGAAGAAAAGGCGCGACATCAAAACGAGCATTTTATAGACGTGCGCCGCGCAACCGCCGTGGCCGACTGAAAGACCGGCGATGGGCTTGCGCCTACCGGTTTTTGCGTCGCGGGATCTATTCAAAAAGCAAAGGTCGTTTTCAAAATTCATGCGTCTGCGTGACGATTCGCCCATCGCCTCACGGCTTGATCTGTGACAAAGTTGCAGACGTTCAACGGCGCCTGATGCTCGGTTAGGCGTTCAACATGCGCGAAACTCCACCAATGATTCGTCGCGCCAGCGACGATAGGAGCGATCGCGACAAACATTTCAAGGGAGGGCGCCATGACGACGCGACAACAAACATCGCGCGGAAAATTGCTTGCGGCTAGCGCGGCCGCTTTGCTCCTCGCAGCTGGACTCTCTGTGGCGCAGGCGCAGCAGGGCGGCGCCGAACACGGCGGCATGGAGCAGGGCGGCGCCAACGCGCCAGCGCAATGGGCGGACCCCGGCAAGGCGCAATCAGGCGGCGCTGAATCCGGCAAGGCCGACGAGCAGAAGAGCGAAGCAGGCAAGGCCGACGAAGGTCATGCAGGCCATCACGGCGGCATGCCGGGCATGGGCCAAGGCGGCGGCCAGAGCGGCGGCATGGGCGGCGGCATGGGCGGGATGATGGGCGGCATGTCGGGCATGGGCCATGGCGGCGGTCAAAGCGGCGGCATGGGCGGCATGGGCGGGATGATGGGCGGCATGTCTGGCATGAGCCACGGCGGCGGCAAGGACGGCGGCAAGGGCGGCGCCGGCATGAGCGGCGACGGCATGAGCGGGATGTCGCATTCCGGCGGCGGGATGATGAACAAGATGGTCTGCGGCTTCGCCGATCATCTTGAGGGACGCCTCGCCTATCTGAAGGCCGAGTTGAAACTGACCGACGCGCAAACCGGCCCCTGGAACGCCTTCGCCGAGGCATGGCGCGCCGCAGGGCAAAAGGCCAAGCAAAAATGCGACGCCGCCGACATGCGCGCGGACCATTCCAAGCCGGAAGTTTTGAATAAGCTCACGATGATGGAGAACCATATGGTCGACCATCTCGAGGTGGTGCGCGCGCAGAAGGCTGCGATCGAATCGCTCTTCACCAGTTTGAGCGAGGATCAGAAGAAGACCGCGAATGAGACGCTGACCGGCATCATGAAGGTCGGCAAGTCCATGGGCGACATGATGGGTGGCGGCATGATGGGCGGCATGTCGCATTCCGGCGGCGGCATGGGCGGCATGGGCGGCATGGGCGGAATGCAGCATTAGTCCGCGCAATATCGCTCCCGGCGGGCCGAAGGCCCGACCGGGAGTGCATTTAGACGAATTGCTTTCCAGATCTATTGCGCTTCACGGACGCCGCGCGTCTCGCGCCGCTCTACTCCACCGAGAACTCGCGCATCATGCCTGCGTCCTCATGTTCGAGGTTGTGGCAGTGATACATGAAGCGTCCCTTGAAATCGCCGAACGGCTTGACGATTCGCAGGCGCTCGCCCGGCGTGACGAGCACAGTGTCCTTTAGGCCGCTGTCGATGAAGCCGTCGCGGACCGAGGCGTAGGCGTCCTCGTCGCCCTCGAAGCTGCGCTCGATAATCTCGAAGGGCTGGCCGTGCAGATGGATGGGATGCGCCATCGACATCATTCCCATCATGCCCATGCCGCCGCCCATTCCCATTCGGCCCATTCCTCGGCCCATGCCCATGCCGCCCATTCGGCCGCCCATCATGCCGCCGCCCATTCCGCCCATTCCCATTCCCATGCCCATGCCGTGCTCATGGAAGATTTCGATGAGCTGCGTGGTGTCCACGGGAATGCGCTCCTGGGGCTGCAGGTCGTCGTGACCGTAGGGCCGCCCGTTCAGGAACATCGCCATATGCGCCATGGTGATGGCGATCGGGATGGGATGGTCGAAATTGGCGACGTCTTCCCTGCGAATGCGCGGGATCGTCGAGAGCCTCTCGGGAAGCTTCCACGAGTCGTTTGAAGCCTTCGTCACCCGCGCCGTAAACAGGGGGAATTCTTCGCCCATCGCGAGATCGCTTCCCATCATGCGCTGCGCCATCGGCGGAATCAGACCGTAGAATTCTCCGCTCAACATCGTGCGCTTCGAGCCTTGCGGGCGACCGCTGAAATCGACGATGAGATCGACGCGCTCGGCGGGCGCGAGCATCACATAGGGCCGCGTCTCCGCCTTCTCCAACAGACCGCCGTCAACGCCGATCACGGTGAGCGGAGTCCGGTCGTCCCAGCACAGTTTGTAGATGCGCGCATTCGAGCCGTTGAGGATCCGCAGACGATAGGCGCGGCTCGCGACGTCGAGCGTGAAGTCGCTTCGTCCATTGACGAGCACGCGGTCGCCATAAAAACCGAACATGCTCGTATGCATGTCGTCGCCGTAGGCGAGCTGATTGTCGCCGTCGAACGAGCGATCCTGAATGACGAGCGGAATTTCGAATTCGCCGGACGGCAGTCCGAGCGCGCGCTCTTCCTCGTCCTCGACGATGATCGCGCCGGCCAGGCCGCGATAGACTTGCGTCGCGGTCTTCTCGTGCGTGTGCGGATGATAGAAATACATCCCGGCGCGATTGCGGATCTCGAATTCGTAGACGTAAGTTTCGCCCGGATCGATCGCCGCCGTCGGATGGCCGTCCATCAGCATCGGCACATGCAACCCGTGCCAATGCGTGATGGTTTCCTCCGGCAATTCGTTGCGAAGCCGAATGCGAACTTTTTGTCCCTTGGTGAAACGCAGGAGGGGGCCGAGGTAAGCGTCAGGCAGCGCCGTCAGCGCGCTGGGCGGGCCTTTGATCAGATTGCCGACGTAGCGCCACACCCGCGTGGCCTTGCCCGTCAAGATGGAGGTTTCGTCGCGCTTGCAGATTAATTCGAGTTCGACGTCCGGCGTGAAGGAGTCGGACGCCCGGTTCGGCGCGATCCGGCGCATCGCATGCCCCTGGCCCAAGGCCGGGGCGCCGATCGTCGCCGCTGCGCCCGCGCCGATGAGAAATCCTCGACGCGACAAGGGCCTAAAGCGTTTCATGCATCCCCCCAAGCGGCGTTCGAGCGCCACTTAAATTAGATAGTCCTTATATATGCGGTCTCAGGGCGTTGATAACTGCGGCAAAAGGCGTCATGTTTTTGCGGGGGCGCGTTTTGGCCCAAAGGCGGCTATAATTGGAGAGTGGCGCCCCCCGGTCACCGACCCAGATCGATAATGCAAGCAGCGGCGGCGCTGGAGCGCAGCTTTCCATCGCAATGAACGACAGCAGCGGACCGCGCGCCTTTAACGCGACCTTGGCCGTGGACGCCCTTCGGCGGCGCCGCGCGCTCGTCGTGCGCCCGCGCTTCCTCATGTTTCTCCTGCTGTGCCTGCTGGCGCATCTGAGCGTCCTCGCGTTCCTGCTCTGGGAGGACTGGCGCTTGGCCCGCGAAGCGCCGCCTATCGCCGAGGAAATTCCCGTCGAGGTGATCGCCGAACCGCCTCCACCGGGGCGGCAACAACCTCCTGGGCCGGAGCCCGAGAAGCCGCCGGAGGAGCAAAAACAGCAGCCGAAGCCGCCGCCGCCGCTCGAGGATGAGAAGCCCGCGTTCGACGCCCCGGAGGCCGAGAGCAAGACCAAGTCCGACGTCAACGCGCCGGAGGTGAAGGACCTCAAGACGCCGAAGAACGCGCCCGAGAAGGACGCGCCCAAGGATGACAAGCCCCAGGGCATGAAGGACGGCGAGGACGAAGAGGGTAAGGCGAAGGCGCCAGAGGAGACCAAGGAAACCCCGCTCAAGGACAAGAGCGACGCCGAGATCATCGAGCAGGCCGCCCCCGAAAAGAAGCCGCAGGAGAACCCCGACCCGAACGAAAAGGGGCCGGTCAAGAAGGGCGAGGCCAACTCGATCGCCGATCAGCTCGCGGCGCTCGCGCCGATACCCGACTATAAGCTTGCGGCGCCGCGCAAGTTCTCGCCGGTCGGCGGCGGCCACGCGAAGACTACCTATCTGACGATCCTCTACGGCCTGATCATGCCGCATATGCATATTCCGCCGCGCGTGCGCGGGAGCGGCGCGATCGGAAGGGGCGCGGTTGTCTTCTACATCGATGAGTTGGGCAATCTCACCCATCAGGCTGTGCACCAGCCGAGCGGCGCGCCCGATCTCGACGCCGCCGCTCTCGCCGCCGTGCGCCGCGCCGCGCCGTTCCCGGCGCCGCCGCGCGGCCTGCCGCACTCGATGATCTTCAGCTACGCGACGAAGTAGTCCTGTCGTCAGGGTGAGTTTCGGATGTCATCCCGACGCACGCTTTGTGCGCGATCGGGAAACCAGAGCAAATCCGGGATGCGTGTCGTACTCTGGATTCCCGCTCAGGCCTTCGCCTGGTCACGCGAACCGCCCAATTCAATCATGCATCAGATTAGCGCGATCGCCGAGACGAGCCGCCCATAGTCCGGCTCGCGGCGATGAACGCTGCGGCGGTAACTGAAACAACGCGCTTCATCCGCATAAGTGTCGACGCCGAGGTCTTCGAAAGAGGCGACGTCCAGCGCCTCGACGCGGGAGGCGATGAAGCCCGGCAGATCGAAGGTCGCATGGCCTTCGCGCGCCGTCGGCGTAAAAAAGCGCGAAAAGGACTCGTCGGCTTCGCGAAACTGATCGATGAATTCCGGCCCGACTTCATAGCTCGTCGCCCCGATCGCCGGGCCGAGCGCGACATGGATGTCGGCGCGGCGCGCGCCATGCGCCTCCATCTCTTTGACGGTCGCTTCGATGACGCCGCCGAGCGCGCCCTTCCAGCCGGCGTGACAGGCGCCGATGACGGCCGCCTTCGCGTCGGCGAACAGCAACATGCCGCAGTCTGCGCCGGTGACGCCGAGCGCGAGCGAGACTTCCGCCGTCACCACGCCGTCGCATCGCGGCCGCGCGTCAGCGCTCCACGGTTCGCGCACGGCGCGCGCCTCCGCGGAATGGATCTGGAACGGCACCAGCAGGCGCTCGGCCGCCACTCCGAGACGCGCCGCCATGCGGGAGCGATTCTCCTCGACATGCGGCGGCGCGTCGCGCGATCCGATGCCGCCATTGAGCGAGGCGTAGACGCCTTCGGACACGCCGCCGTCGCGGGTGAAAAAGGCGTGGCGAAGGCCGGGCAGGCTGAGGTTTCGCGCGGTCAGTGCAGGCGTTTCGGGCGTCATCGTGTCGATATTACACGAAAAATCCCGGCAGGTCGGGCATGTCGGGATGGGTCACCGCCATCACTTTGAACAGTCCGCCCATCTGATGGCGTGCGTCGTCGACGCCGGTGAGACGTTCGAAAGCGTCGATGATCGACTGCGCCTGTTCAGGCGTCGCTTTTTTCGACAAGGTCTCGGCGCGGCGTTCGATGCCAAGCTGCAGTAGAAATTGCGCTTGCGTCACCGGGCCCATCACCTTGGCGCCGCGCGCGCGCGCTGCGCGCGCCAGAGCGGCGAAATCGACGTGAGCGGTCAGGTCCGCTTCGCCCGGCGCCGCGAGCGGATCGACATAGGCGTGGCGCGACACCGCCTGCAGACTTTCGCCAAGCGATGTTTGCTCATAGCCGTAGTCAATGAGCAGCAGCGCGCCGCCTTGGGCGACGAGCCGCGTGGCGATGTCGCCGATAAGCTTTTGGCTCACGGCGCTGACTTCTATGATCGACCCTTCGCGCGCGGGGACATTGAGCGTCGTCTCGATCTGATCGGACAGTCCGAAGGCGAGTTCGCCTTGAGCGTCGAGCCCGACAAGTTGTTCGCGCCAGCCGCTGGCGGTCTTGACGAAGTGCCTGACGGGCAGGGCGTCGAAAAACTCATTGGCGAGGATAAAGGCTGGACCGGGCGGCGTCTCGGCAAAATCCAAATGCCATTGCGCCGGCTTTGCGGCCCTGGCCAGCGTCTGGCGCTGCGCCTCGCGTAGAACCGGACTGGTTTCGACGAGATGCACGGTGACGGCGGAAAAGAAGTTGGGCGCGATCGGCGTCACCCGCAGCACATCCGACATCAGCGTGCCGCGGCCGGGTCCGAGCTCGACGAGCCTTGCCTCAGTCGGCGCGCCCGCAGCGCGCCAGGCTTCGGTCACCCAGACGCCGAGCAATTCGCCAAACATCTGGCTGATCTCCGGCGCGGTGACGAAGTCTCCGCCCGCGCCGAATGGATCCCGCGTCATATAATAGCCGTAGCGCGGATGCGTCAGGCAGAGCGACATGAATCGCTCGAGCGTCATCGGACCGTCATGAGCGATCGTCTCGACGATCTCTCTTTGCAAGGCGCTCATGCCGTCGCGCTCCTCGGGCGCAGCGCGAACATGATCGCCGCCGCGCCAATTAAAACAAGCGGCGCAGAAAGGATCATGCCCATGGTCAATCCATTGGGCAGCGCTTCCTGCACCGGATCCGGTTCGCGAAAAAACTCGCAGAAAATGCGCGCCAGCCCGTAGCCGACGCCAAAAAAGCCGGTGGCGAGACCCGGATGTTTGAGCGCGCCGTGGCGCGCAGCGAGCCACAACAGCAGGCCCAGGGCCACGCCTTCGAGCCCCGCCTCATAAAGCTGGCTGGGATGGCGCGGGACGTCGCCCGCGCCTGGAAACGCCATCGCCCAGGGAACGTCGGTTTCGCGGCCCCACATCTCCGGCTTGATGAAATTGGCGAGGCGGCCGAAGAAAAGTCCGATCGGCGCGACCGTGGCGCAAATGTCGCTAACGGTGAGCAGCGGCACGCCGCTGCGATAGGCGTAGAGAGCCATGCCGATGATCGCCCCGACGAGGCCGCCATGAAAGGCCATGCCGCCCTTCCAGGTCTGAAAAATTTCCAGTGGGTGCGCGACATAGAACGCCGGATCATAGATCAGCACATGCCCGAGTCTTCCGCCGATGACGACGCCGAAGGCGACGAAGACGAGAAGATCATCGAGAGACTCTCGGCTTGGTCGCGGTTGGCCGCGCCTCCAGAGCGCGTCGTTCGCGGCGAGCGCGCGCAAGCCGAGCCAGCCGAAGATGAAGCCGCCGATATAAGCGAGCGCATACCACCGCAGCGGCACGGGCCCGATGTTGACGGCGACAGGATCGATCACTGGAAAGGGAAGCACAAAAATCGGCATCAACCAGGTCCGGGCGCGGGCGCGCGTTTCAAACCTACACGCCCAGCCTGTCTTTTACCCGCCGGCATGAGGGATGTCATGTCCGCTCTGAAGCGCGTCAAAACGCGCGCGAGACGCAAATCACGCCGCCAATTTCCGAGGCATGAAGCGTCCGTAGAAGCTTTCGCCCTTCGCCGCCATGTCGCGCAGCAGTTGCGGCGGCTCGAAACGCGGACCGAATTTTGCGGCGAGCGTGTCACACAGGGCGACGAAGGCCTTCGCGCCCATGCCGTCGATGTAGGAGATGACGCCGCCAGTGAAGGGCGCGAAGCCGAAGCCGAGAATGGAGCCGACGTCGGCCTCGCGCGGATCGGAGACGACGCCCTCCGCCATGGCGCGCGCCGCTTCGACCGCCTGGGTGACGAGAAAGCGCTGCTTCATTTCCATGACGTCGAGCGTATCGGGATCGAGTTCATTCTGCGCCAGGGCCGAGAGGCCGGGCCAGAGGCTTTTCGTTCCGTTGGCGTGATAGTCGTAAAAGCCCTTGCCGTTCTTGCGCCCAAAGCGACCGTTTTCCTCGACCATGAAGCGCAGCACGCGCTCCTGCGCGGGATCGACGGAGCCTTCGCCGAGATCCTTCTTCGTCGCCTGCAGGATTTTCCATCCCAGATCGAGCGCGACTTCGTCGTTGAGCGACAATGGCCCAACCGGCATGCCGGCCATGCGGGCGACAGTCTCGATCATCGCCGGCGGCACGCCGTCGACCAGCATGACCTGCCCTTCGCGAACATAATTGAGCACGCAGCGATTGGCGAAGAAGCCGCGCGAGTCGTTGACGACGATCGGCGTCTTCTTGATGATGCGGACGAAATCGAGCGCCGTCGCGAGCGCGCGGTCGCCGGTTTTTTTGCCCAGGATCACTTCGACGAGCAGCATCTTCTCGACGGGCGAGAAGAAATGGATGCCGATGAAGTTCTCGGGCTTTTGCGTGGTTTCCGCGAGCGATGTGATCGGCAGCGTCGAGGTGTTCGAGGCGAAGATCACGTCGGCGCCCACAACCTCCTGCGCGCGCTTGGTGACGTCCGCCTTGACGGCGCGGTCCTCAAATACGGCTTCGAGCACGAGATCGCATCCCTTGAGCGCGCCGTAATCGGCAGTCGCAATTACCCGCGCCATCAGCGCGTCCTTGTCGGCGGCGGTGGCGCGGCCCTTGCTGACCGAACTCGAGATGAGTTTGTCGATCGTCGCGACGCCCTTGTCGGCGCTTTCCTGATCGCGGTCGATCAGTACGACGTCGAGGCCGTTCAAGGCGCTGATATAGCCGACGCCCGCGCCCATGAAGCCCGCGCCGATAATGCCGATCTTCTTGAGATTGGTGGGGCCGACGTCCTTTGGTCGATGCGCGCCCTTGTCCAATTCGTTCTTCGAGAGAAACAGCGAGCGGATCATCGCCGCCGCCTCCTTCGAGCGCAGAATATGCGCGAACCAGCGCGACTCGACGGTCAGCGCCTGGTCCATCGGCAATTGCAGCCCTTCATAGACGGCGTGCAGAATCGCCTTGGCGGCGGGATAATTGTCGTAGGTCTCGCGACGATAAATGGCGTTGGCGGCGGGCCAGATCATCATGCCGGTGGGCGAAAACACCCTGCCGGAAGGAGTTTTGAAGTCCTTGACGTCCCACGGCGCCTGCGCCTTGCCGCCGTTGACGATGAAGGCGCGGGCGCGATCGACGATTTCGGCTTTCGGCGCGATTTCGTGCACGAGCTTGGCGCCGAGCGCGGCTCTGGGCTTGATCTGATCGCCCCTGAACAGGAATTGCAGCGCGTCGCCGGTCTGCATGATGCGTGACACGCGCTGCGTGCCGCCGGCGCCCGGAAACAGCCCGACCTTGATTTCGGGCAGGCCCACCTTGGTCTTTTCGTCGTCGGCCATGACACGGTAGTGGCAGGCAAGCGCAAGTTCGAAGGCGCCGCCAAGACAGACGCCGTGAATGGCGACGGCGAAAGGCTTGCCGCAGGTTTCCAGCTTGCGGTAGAGCAGCGAAAGTCGGCGCGAGAATTCGAAGAACTGCTTGTTCGCCGCGTCTTCGACTTGCTCCTTGAGCGCCTTGGCGTATTGCGCGGCGCCATGCTGCAGCATGGAAAGATCGGCCCCGCCGGAAAAGGCGCTCTTGCCCGAGGCGATCACGCAGCCCTTGACGTCGGGGTCGGCGACGACCGTGTCGACGATCGTCTCCAGCTCGTCCATCACCTCCGGCGTGATGACGTTCATCGAGCGCTCGGGCATGTCCCAGGTCGCAAGCGCGACGCCGTCGGCGCCGGTCTCGAAGCGGAAATTTGTGAGGTTCATCTGACGATTCCCTTCAGCGTCTTGCGCGCGCACTTTGCTATTGCGAGCCGCCTTGCGGCAGCCAAGGATTGACGAGATCAATATCGAGAGTGCTGAAGTCCTTCATATTTCTGGTGACCAACGCAAGGTCGTGAACTCGCGCCGTGGCGGCGAAGAAAGCATCTATCGGATGGAGTCCGATGCCGCGTATTCTCGCCTTCGCCATCAACTCTCCCCATGCTTCGGCTATCGTTGGGGTCACGTCGAGAATATGGTCATCGAAACGGTTGCGCAGATCATGCCGGATCCATACGTCAAGCTCTGTTTTTCGCCGTCCCTCCGCCAGTAGAGCGACGCCGCGTCTCAACTCGCCGAATGTAACGGCAGAAATGTAAGTTCGATCTTCGTCTACGTTTCTCGCCCACTCAACCACATTCTCATCCGGACGCGGCCGCTTGAATTCGGACAGAACATTCGTGTCCAGAAGATAGTTCACAGTTCGATGTCACGCGGCTCGCATGGGACCCGCTCCAGATCAATTTCGGAGCCGCGCAGGGGCGAATTGAACAGAAAATCTGCCAGCGTTCCCTTTCGCCTTGTTTTTCGCTCCCACTCTTCGATCCCGACGACAACAGCGGTTTCTTTCCCGTTGCGGGTGATCGTCTGGGGGCCTTCGGTGCGCGCTTTTTCCAGCACGGTCGAAAGATGCGCCTTGGCGTCGGCGACCGTCCAAGGCGTCCCCGCCTTCGCCTTGCGGGAAACCGGCTTCCGTTTGCCGGCGACACCCTTCGTTGTCATACTCTTTGGCATAGCCGTTGCCCTCAGATGACCATAATAGTCACTATAGTCACTCTGCTCTCTAGCGCGCAATCACACTCGCTCCACGATCGTCGCCGTGCCCATGCCGGCGCCGATGCAGAGCGTCACGAGCGCGGTGGATTTCCCCGTGCGCTCCAATTCGTCGATCGCAATTCCCATCAGCATGGCGCCTGTCGCGCCGAGCGGGTGACCCATGGCGATCGCGCCGCCATTGACGTTGACCTTGGCGGGATCGAGGTTGAAGGCTTCGAGGTAGCGCAGCACGACGGCGGCGAAGGCTTCGTTCACTTCGAACAGATCTATGTCGTCGATGGTCATGCCGGCGCGGTGCAGCACTTTCTTCGTCACGTCGACTGGTCCCGTCAGCATCAGCGCCGGGTCTGAACCGATATTGGCGTAGGCGCGAATCTTCACGCGAGGTTTCAGTCCGTGTCTCTCGCCCGCCGCTTTCGAGCCGACGAGCACCGCCGCGGCGCCGTCGACGATGCCCGACGAATTGCCGGCATGGTGCACGTAATTCAATTTCTCGACTTCGGGATGCGCCTGGATCGCCACGGCGTCGAAACCGCCTTGCTCCGCATAAAAGGCGAAGGAGGGCTTCAACGCCGCGAGCGACTGCATATCGGTTCCCGGCCGCATATGTTCGTCGCGGTCGAGCAGGGTAATGCCGTTGACGTCCTTCACCGGCACGATCGAATGTTTGAAGCGGCCCTCTTCCCAGGCTTTCGCGGCGCGCTTTTGCGATTCGACGGCGTAGGCGTCGACGTCGTCGCGCGAGAAGCCGTATTTGGTGGCGATGAGATCCGCCGACACGCCCTGCGGCATGAAATAGGAGGGAATGGCGATCGTCGGATCGACGGGCCAGGCGCCGCCCGACGCGCCGATGCCGACCCGGCTCATGCTCTCGACGCCGCCGCCGATCGCAAGATCGTGCTGGCCGGACATGATTTCGCCGGCGGCGAAATTCACCGAGTCCAATCCGGACGCGCAGAAGCGATTGATCTGCACGCCGGGCACTTTGTACGAATAGCCAGACGCAATCGCCGCGGCGCGGGCGATGTCGCCGCCGGCTTCCCCAACCGGATCGACGCAGCCGAGGATGACGTCGTCGATTTCGGGACCTTCGAGCTTGTTGCGTTGCCTGACCGCCTGCAGCGCCGTGACGGCGAGGCCGAGCGAAGAGACCTCATGCAGCGAGCCGTCCGGCTTGCCGCGGCCTCGCGGCGTGCGAACGGCGTCATAGATAAAAGCGTCGGCCATATCGTCTCCTGTAGCGGCAGTCGGCGGTCGGGCTTCGGCAGTAGGAAGTAACAACTGCCGACTGCCGAAATCCGACTGCCCTTAAAACATCTCCTCGGGGAGCGACATCATCGTGTCGGCGCCGGTTGAAATGCGCGTGAGGCGCAGGCGCGTTTCGGGCAGCATGCGCTCCATATAGAAGCGCGCGGTCAACAGCTTCGCATCCATCAGTCCGGCCCGCTCAGGCTCTTGCGCCTTTATCGCCATCGCCGCCTGGGCGATCTTCACCCACATCACGCCGAGCGCGACGCGGCCGAAGAGATGCATATAGTCGTAAGAAGCGGCGCCGGCATTGTCGGGCTTCGCCATGGCGTTCTGCATCAGCCACATCGTCGCCTTTTGCAGATCGTCGAGCGCCGCCTTCACCGGCGCGGCGAAGGATTTCATCGCATCGTCAGATTCGAACGGCGCCAACAGCTCCGCCGTGTCCTTGAAATAGGCCATGATGGCCCGGCCGCCGTCGCGCGGCAGCTTGCGGCCGACGAGGTCGAGCGCCTGGATGCCATTGGCGCCCTCGTAGATCATGCAGATGCGCGCGTCGCGAACGAACTGCTCCATGCCCCATTCGCGAATATAGCCGTGTCCGCCGAGCACCTGCTGGGCCTTGACGGTGTTTTCGAACCCCAGGTCGGTGAGCACGCCCTTGAGCACGGGCGTGAGCAGGCCGAGCCGGTCTTCCGCCGCCTGGCGCGAGGCGGCGTCGTCGGAACGATGCGCGATATCGCTGTCGAGCGCCGCCGACAGCGCAAAGCCGCGCGCCGCTTCGTTGAAGGCCTTCATCTCGAGCAGCATCCGCCGCACGTCCGGATGCACAATGATCGGGTCGGCCGGCTTTCCGGGGTCTTTCGGACCGGAGAGCGCGCGGCCTTGCAGACGCTCCTTGGCGTATTGCGCCGCGTTCTGGTAGGCGACCTCGGACTGGGCGAGGCCTTGCATGGCCACGCCGAGCCGCGCCTCGTTCATCATCACGAACATGGCGTTCAGTCCGCGATTGGCTTCGCCGACGAGAAAGCCTTGCGCGCCGTCGTAATTCATCACGCAGGTGGCGTTGCCGTGAATGCCCATCTTTTTTTCGATGGAGCCGCAGCTGACGCCATTGCGCGGTCCAAGCGCGCCGTCGCCGTCAACCAGGAACTTCGGCACGACGAAGAGCGAGATGCCTTTCACGCCGGCGGGCGCGTCCTCGATGCGCGCGAGCACGAGATGCACAATGTTTTCGGTCAGATCGTGCTCGCCGGCGGAGATGAAGATCTTTTGGCCGGTGATCGAATAGGAGCCGTCGCCGCGCGGCGTCGCCTTGGTCGTCAGCAGTCCGAGATCGGTGCCGCATTGCGGCTCGGTCAGATTCATCGTGCCCGACCAGCGGCCTTCCGCCATCTTCGGCACATAAAGCTTCTTCTGCTCGTCGTCGCCGTGGCGCAGTAGAGCGGCGAGCGCGCCTTGCGTCAGACCCGGATACATGGCGAAGGACATGTTCGCCGAGGAGGCGAACTCGTTCATCGCCATCGACAGCGTATAGGGCAGGCCCTGTCCGCCATATTCCTCGGGCACCGCGAGGCTGATCCAGCCGCCTTGAGCGAAAGCGTCATGCGCCTCCTTGAAGCCAGGCGGGGTGGAGACGGAGGCGTCGTCGTGGCGCTTGCAGCCCTTTTCGTCGCCAATCTGGTTGAGCGGCGCGAGCGCCTCCTCGCAGATCTTTCCCGCCTCCAGGAGGATTTGCGACATGACGTCCGGCGTGACGTCCGCGAAGCCTGGCAAATTGCCGAAACGCTGAAAATTCAAGACATCATTTAGCAGGAAGAGGGTGTCGTCTACAGGCGCCTTGTAGCTCGGCATCAACGCCTCCTTGCAAGCCGGCGCTTGGGGCCGAGCCGTCACGCCGCGATTCTCTCGGGCTGCGTCATAGGTAGAGAGGCGCCGGCGCGGGCGCAAGCGAGCCGCGGTGCGACAATCGTGAACGCGACGGCTCTTTGAAGCCGTTTCTTAACGGCTTCTTTACTTCGATCGACGGAAAGTCGAGGCGGTCGGCGGCCCGCGCCGACAGTAGCGCGCGATTCGGGCGTTCGCGTCGGTTCCACCGCGTTTTTGTCCCAATTTCCACGGGTCGGTCCCGCCGGACAGCCACATGACCAAGGCGAAATTTCCTGATCAGGGTCGTCCAGATTCCGAGTCGCCCGAAGATAAGCGCGAGGCCGGACATCGGGAGGAAAATCTTCCCAACGCGGAAGCGCCTCGCGACGAGAACCGTGGCGTCGACCATGACTCCATCTGGCGGTCGATCGCCGCGCTTTCCAAAAGCCGTATCGAGAGCCAGCTCGGCGAGCAGCCTTCCGCGAATGCGCGGCCGATTCGCAACGCGCTGGCGGAGCTCGAATCGCGGCTCGCGCGGCTGTCGGGCGAACATCGCGGCGCTGACGTCGAGAAGACGTTGCGCGGCCTTGATCAGCATCTCGCCGAAATTGCAGGACGCCTGGACGAAAATGCGGCGCGCGGGCGCGTAGCGAAGCCGGCCTTGACATCGGGCGCCTCCAGCGGATCGCGCTTTGAGGCGCTGCAGCGCTCGATCGATTCCGTCACGCAGGGTCTGGACAGCTTTCGCGAGGACGCCGCCGAGCGCGGCGACCAGCAACTCGTGATGATGCGACAAATCGAAAACGTCCGTCGCGAACTCCAGGATGTGGCGCAAGCGATCGGCGAACTCGCGCCACGGGCATCGGTCGCCGCGATCGAAACGGCGATGGGCGATCTCCGCCAGGGCATCGAGTCGCAACGTGGCCGCGGCGTTCCAGATGAGACGCTCGCGCCTGCCGAGAGAATTATCGGCGAATTGCGCGCCGTGATCGAAGATCTCGATCCGACTCCCATCGTGCGTAACCTGCGCGCCGACGTCGAAACGATCGGCATCAGGCTGGAGAAGCTGCAGAATGGAGACGTTGCGAACGCTTCGGCTGTGCGCGACCTCGCGCGCGAAACTTATGAAATCAAGGAACAGCTGACAGCGCTCGTGGCGCGGCCGCTGCCGCTTGAGCGGATCGAAACACGCATCATTGACGTCACGCAACGTGTCGACGCGCTGGCGCTTTCACGTGGCGCGTCCGGCGCGGATCTCGGCGAAGTCGTCAAGGCGATCCGCTCCATCGTCGCTGCGGAAACAGGAAAGGGACTGGAGACCTTCAACAAGCGGCTCGAGCGGCTCGCGCGCAAGCTTGACGTCGTCGTCGAACAAACGTCGGCGGCGCGGTTCGACGAAATCGGCGAGCGTATCGACGAACTCGGCAAGACGCTGGCGCAGCGCATCGATCGCGGCGCCGTTGCGAATATGGCCCCCCTCGAAGCGCTCGTCACAACGCTCGCCAAAAAAATCGATACGGCGCTGGACCGCGACAGTCACGCCTCGGCGTTCGAGGAGATCGGCCGCAGGTTCGATCGGTTCGAGTCCCGCGTCATGGAAAGCGCGCCGACGGAATCGCTCGCGCGCATCGAGGCCATGCTTGCCGAACAGAACGCCGAACGTCAGTTCGCCGATCTCGCGCAGCGCATCGATGAGCTTCGACGGACGATCGCCGCGCGGTTGGAAAACCCCTCGGGCGCCGGCGATTCGAAAAATTTCGCCGCTCTCGAGAATTTGGTGCGCGGCCTCGACAGAAAAGTGGATGCCGCGTTCGCCGCCGACGCGCGGGATCTCGATCTGCAGGCTGTCGAGCGTCAGCTCGCGCAGCTCTCGTTCAAGATCGACCGGCTCGACGATCCATTCTCAGCGCCGAGATTTGGCGAACAGAACGCTCGGCTCGATGACATCGTCGAGCGTCTCGACCGTATGCACGCCGCATTCGCGCAGCGGGTCGAAGACGGCGCCTGCGTCGAGAAACGAGAGGGCGAGCTGGCGGCTCTCGTCGGGTCGCTCGCCGACCGCATGAAGCAGTCGGCTGATCCCACGGCCGATGGCGGCGCGCTCAAATTGCTTGAAACTCAGATCGGCGCGCTGGCGCAGCGGCTCGAACGACTCGACGCAGGGAGCGGCGCGCTTATCGGCTTTGAGTCGAAGATCACCGATCTTTTCGCGCGCCTGGAGGACACGCGGTCCGCAACGATGCAGGCGGCGGAGGCGGCGGTTCGCCGCGCCGCCACGGAGGTTCTCCGCGATGCGGCGGGCGTTCAGCCGGCGGCCGTGCGCGTCGCTGTGCAGCGCGAATTGAGCGAATTGCTCAGGACGCAGGACGCGAGCGGCCAGCGCACGAATGAGACGCTGACGGCGGTCCATCAAACGCTCGAGCGCGTCGTCAAACGTCTCGGCGTGTTCGATGACGAATTGACCGAGAACCGCGGCGTCGCGCGGCGCTCGACCGATGCGGAACTCGGCGTCGAACTCTGCGGCGATGATACGCGCGAGCGCGTCGGCGCTCCGGCCGCCGCTGGCGCCAAAGACGCTCTAAGCGAAGTCTTGGCGCCAGTCGATCCGATGGAGTTCCTGCTGCCGGTCGGCGAGGGGTTCGCCGAACGGCGCGAGCCTTTCATTGCGCCGCCAGGACCGGAGGCCGATCAGGCCGCACATCGTAGTTCGATCCAGTCGGACTTCATCGCCGCCGCGCGCCGCGCCGCGCAAACGCCTTCGGCTGAGGCCGACGCTCAGTCGGCCGAAGCGGCGCGCCACGCGGGACAGGCTCAGGAAAAGCCGCAGGGCGCCGCCGTGGTCAAACTCAGCGCGCTCATTCAGGACCGCAAGCGTCCGCTGCTCTTAGGCCTTGCCGCGGTCATGCTGCTGATCAGCGCCTATCAGATTGCGCGCATGGAGGGGCAGGGCGGCCTGACGGTCGGGCCGTCGCTCAGACAGCAGGAGGCGAAGGCGCCAGCCAAGGCGATTCGGCCGGCTTTGTCGCCAGAAAAACGGCTAGCCTCTAACAGCGCCTCGTCGCCGGCGGTGGCCGCACGCCCGGCTACGCCTGGGCCGGTCCTCAAAGAGCCGCCCGCCGAGACGGCGTCGGCGCAGTCCGTCCCACGACCCGTCGCCGCGCAGCGGAACATCGATCCGACCCCCACCGGAACGATCGAGGCGCCGCCGCTATCGCCGGGCGACGCCTTGGCGACGATCGAGCGCCTCGCCGTCGAGGGCAATCCGGCCGCCCAGTATGAAATGGGCGCGCGTCTTGTCGAGGGACGCGGCGCCGCGCGCGACGCCAAGGCGGCCGCGCATTGGTTCGAAAAAGCAGCTGAAATGGGCCAAGCGCTCGCCCAATACCGGCTGGGTTCGATGTATGAGAGGGGCGTCGGGGTGGCGCGCGACTACGCCCGCGCCAGGCAGTGGTACGAGCGCGCGGCCGATTCCGGCAACGCCCGCGCCATGCATAATGTCGCCGTGCTGCTCGCCGAGGGCGGCGACGGCAAGCCGGATTACGCGGCGGCTGCAGAGTGGTTCCGTCGGGCGGCTGAATACGGCATCCGCGACAGCCAGTTCAATCTCGGCATCCTCTACGCCCGCGGCCTCGGCATCAGCCGCGATCTGCAGCAATCCTACGTGTGGTTTTCCGCCGCCGCGGACCAGGGCGACGACGACGCGGCCAAAAAGCGCGATGAAATCGGCGCCCGGCTGGATTCCAAGGAGCTTGCCGCGGCCAAGGCGCTGGCCGCCGCGTTCCGGGCCAAAACCCCGACGTCGGAGGCGAATGACGCGCCGGCGCTGAGGACACGTGGCGGCGAGGGCGCGAGAGAGCAGGCCCCGGCCAAGCCCACGCCGGCCTCGCCGACCGGCAAGCCTCGGGTCTCGTAGTCCGCAAGCTTGGCTTTCGGTCATTAACGGTTCATCTACGGGATCGCACTTATTGTCCGATTGAGCGAGCCTGCCCGCGCTGCAAGCGCGGAGTGTGGCTCGCCCGTAATGGGAGAGTATGATGCGCAGAACTATCGCGACGCTTATCGCGGCCCTGGCGCTTGGCGCCGCAGCGCTGACGCCGGTCGCGCCGGCCCGCGCCGATTCAGCCGGCCCGGCCATTGCGGCGGGCATTGGCGGGTTTGCGCTTGGCGCCATCACCGGCGGGGCGCTCGCCAATTCCGGGCCGCCCGTCGTCTATGCGCCTGCGCCCGTCTATGTCGCGCCGCCGCCGGTGTGCTGGGTCGAGCGCCGTCCCGTCTTCGACGAATATGGCGAGGTGATCGGCTCCCGCCCGCGCCGCGTCTGCGAGTGACGCGCTCTTTTGACGACCGATGCGGCTCATGAAAAAGCCGCGTCCTTACGCTAGAATTCGCGGCATGAGGGCAAATCATCTTTTGGCGGCGCTTGCCGCCCTGTTGTTTGCAGCTGCGCCCGCCCGCGCCGAATGGTCGAGCTGCCTCTCCGGCCTGCGTGCCGCTGCGGCCGGCGCCGGCGTCGGCCAGCAGACGATCGCGTCGGCGACGAATGGTCTTGCCCCCAACGACGCCGTCAGCTTCATGGACAAGCAGCCGGAGTTTACGACGCCCGTCTGGGACTATGTCGCCGGGCTCGTCGACGAGGAGCGCGTCGACGAAGGGCGCGTGATGCTGCATCAGCATTCCCGCGCGCTGCACGCCGCGGAAAGCCGCTACGGCGTCGACGCCCAGACCATCGTCGCGGTGTGGGGCGTTGAATCTGATTTCGGCAAGAGTTTCGGCAAGCGCCCCGTGGTGCAGAGCCTCGCGACGCTCGCCTGCGAAGCGCCGCGCCGCAATGACTATTGGCGCAAGGAATTCATCGCCGCGCTCAAAGTCCTCGACCACGGCGATATCGCGCCGGAGGAGTTCTACGGCTCCTGGGCGGGCGCCTTCGGCCACACGCAGTTCATGCCGTCGACCTTCCTCGGCATGGCGGTCGATCTCGACGGCGACGGGCGGCGCAATATCGCCAGCTCGGCGGCCGACTCGCTCGGCTCGACGGCGAATTATCTGCACAAGAGCGGCTGGCGTTCCGGAATGCCTTGGGGCTTCGAGGTGCGTCTGCCGGAAGGCTATTCCGGACCTTCCGGACGCAAGGGCCGCCAATCGATGGGCTTCTGGCAGTCGCGCGGCGTGACGCGCCTCGACGGCGGCGGCCTCGGCGAGGGAACTGCGGCGCTGCTGCTGCCGGCGGGGCGGAACGGACCCGCGTTCCTGGTGACGAAAAATTTCGACGCGGTCTACGCCTATAACGCCTCCGAATCTTACGCGCTGGCGATCTGCGTCCTGTCCGACAGGCTGCGCGGCCGGCCGGGAATTCAGACGCCATGGCCGACCGACGATCCGGGCCTCTCGCGCGCCGAGCGCCGCGAATTGCAGGCGCTTCTAACCCGCAGCGGCTATGAGGTCGGCGAGTCCGACGGAGTCATCGGCACGAAGACCAAAGAGGCGATCGCCGATTTCCAGTCGCGCGCCGGCTTGCAGCGCAATGGCCGCGCCGGCCTAAAGGTTCTTAACGCCTTGCGCGGACGATAGCGCCGGCGACGTCTCCACGTTGAAGTCGGGCTCGGCGGCCGTTTCGTTGACCAATTTGAGGTCGTCGGCGATCCAGGCCTTCGTCAGCTCCCAAACGACGGCGAGCACCACCGGTCCCGCAAACAGGCCGGCGATGCCATGCGCGAGAACGCCGCCGATCACGCCCACGAAAATCACCGGTATCGGCGTCGACAGCCCATGCGCGAAAATGAAGGGCTTCAGCACGTTGTCCACGTAATTGACGCTGAGCATGCAGACCGTCAGCGCCAGCGCCGGCCCGGTCGCCAAGGTCGTCCACGCCCAGAAGATGACAGGCGCCACGACGAGCAACGGCCCGATCTGAATAATGCCGAGAACGAGAATGGCGATCGTCAGCAGGCTCGCGCCCGGCACGTCGGCCAGATACATGCCGGCGCCGCCGACGACGGCCTGCAAGAGCGACAGGCCCATGACGCCGCGCGACACCGCGTTGATCGTCGCGCCGGCGAGATCGACGAATTTCTCGCCGCTGGAAGGATCGATGCGCCGCGACAGTGCGCGCGCCCCCGCGAGCAATTGCGGCGCGGCCGCGAGAATGAAGCCCATGAGCAGGACGGAGACGAGAAATTTGAGCGTGCCCGCGCCGGCGCTCTTCGCCATGTCGAGCAAGAATTCCCCGGCGGGCTTCAGCTGCGGCAAAACTTGGGTGAAGGCGCTGCGCAGATTGGTCGAGGCCAGCAGCCAGAAGGAATAGAGCTGCTCGCCGATGAACGGCCAATCCTTGATCGAGGCGGGCGGCGGCGGGACGGCGATATCGCCGGTTTCAATGCCCGCCATCACCGCCTTGATGGGGTCAATTGCGCCGACCGCCATCCAGGTGACGGGCCCGATGATCAGCACGAGGCCGGCAATCGTCATCAAAACGGCGGCTGTTATTGGCCGGCCGCCCAATATTTCGGCCACCACGCGAAAGATCGGATAGAGCGCCACGGCGAGCACGACGCTCCACAGAATAATCGCCGCGAAAGGCAGGACGATGATGAAGGTCCAATAGATCAGCGCGCCGATCGCGAACAGGCGGATCGCCAGTTCAATGACCAGCGCGTTAAAGCGGCGGTCGGAGCCGTTAAGGCCATTGGTCGGATCATTCACCGGCGTTCTCTTGTCATCCCGCGACTTTTGCATCGCAATAGAGTGAAGACTTGGCAGAGTGAAGACTTGGCGGGCGTCTGACAAGAGGAGCAGTTTGCGGGTTATCGGGCGAGGAGGTTCCGGGCGAACCGCAGCTCGCCGAACGCCAGCCGAAGCCTTGCGGCGTTACCCCTAATAGTCGCCGCTTCCAACCAAAGGATGGATGCCGCCGGCGCCGCCGCGATCGGCGTTCTGCCGATTGCGCTTGCCGGTTCTTGTCGCCTGGTCCGATTTTGTGGCTGAAACGGATTTGCCGGCGGATTTCGAGGATGCCGCGGAGGCGGGCGGCGCAGCAATTGCGCAAGCGAGAATCAAAGCAAGAATGTAACGCATGGGGTTACTCCCTGGGCCAGGAGGCGCATCGACCAGGGCCCAGCCATTAGGTAGCACAATTCGCCGCGCAGGCGAGCGAGTCGGGCGCAAAGCCGCAACGCTTCGACAAGCCTTGCGCATTCTGCGATAGACTGTCCGCTCCACATCGAAAGATTCGAGCCGCATGACCATCCGCCTCCACCAGGGCGATCTCCCCGAGGGGATCGGCGCTGGCGCCATTGTCGCGATCGACACCGAGACTCTGGGCCTCAATCCGCATCGTGATCGGCTGTGCCTGGCGCAGCTTTCCTTCGGCGACGGGAACGCCGAGCTTGTCCAGTTCGCGCGCGGTCAGACGCGCGCGCCCAATCTCGAGCGCCTGCTCGCCGATCCGTCCGTTCTGAAGCTCTTCCACTTCGCCCGTTTCGACATCGGCATATTGGCCAAGACCTTCGGCTTCGTTCCGGCGCCGGTCTATTGCACCAAGATCGCGTCCAAGCTCGCCCGCACCTATACGGACCGGCATGGCCTCAAGGATCTCGTGCGCGAGCTTCTTGGCGTCGAGATTTCGAAGCAGCAGCAGTCGTCGGACTGGGGCGCGCCGGTTCTTTCCGACGCGCAGCAGGCCTATGCGGCGTCGGACGTGCTCTATCTGCATCAGCTCAAGGACAAGCTCGACGCCATGCTTGCCCGCGAGGGCCGCGCCGAACTGGCGCAGGCCTGTTTCGACTTTCTGCCAGCCCGCGCCCGGCTCGACCTCGCCGGCTGGCCGGAAACGGATATTTTTGCCCATGAGTAAGGCGTTGGCGAGTCAGGCTTTGGCTTTGCCTCGAATTCGCCACCTGCCTGCCTCATGATCACGGCATGACCGACGTCTTGCCGGCGCCCAGCCCTCGCGATCGCCTGGGCGGCCTCGTTGTTCCGCGCCAGAGCGCCTTTCCGGAGGCGCTGCGCCACACGACGCGAGTCGCGCGTCTGCGCCGCTGGATCCTTTGGGGGGCGGGCGGCGTCGTTGGGATCGTCGGCCTCGGCCTGCTGATCAGCTCGCTGCGCTTTCTGCCCGCCGATCTGAGCTTGGCGCGCGTCGCGCTCAAGGGCTCCCGCATCGTCATCGAGAGCCCCAAGCTCGTCGGCTATCGCAAGGACGGGCGTCCCTATGAAGTGCGCGCGCTTGTCGGCACGCAAGATCTGGCGAAGCCTGATGTCTTCGAACTCGATCAGCTCGAGGTCCGGGTCGAGAACGCCAAGGACAATTCCATCGTCCTGTCGGCGGCGAAGGGCGTCTACAACAGGAAAGCCGATCGGGCCGATATGAGCGGCGGCGTCGACATCCACGAAGACAACAATTTCGACATGCGGCTCGAGTCGGCGGTCATGGATTTCAAAGATAGCGTGATGACGTCCGACAAGCCCGTGCTGTTGAAGATCGACGGCGGCGAGGTCACCGCGCAGTCTGTCGAATTTTCCCAAAAGGAGCGTCACGCGTCCTTCGCGGGCGGGGTCCATTCGGTGCTATACGGGGAGGGCGATACGCCCCCGCAAACTTCGGGCGTCGCGACCAAGGACTAAATGCGCCGCCACCTCTTCGTTCTTCTCCTTGTGGCGCTCGTCGCCGCGACGCCGGCTGGCGCCGCAGGCCGCTCGGGCGGCATTCTGCCTGGCGCCTCCGCCAAGGATCCGCTCAACATCGATGCGGGCAAGCTCGATTATTTCGAGAAGGAGCAGAAGCTCATCTACTCCGGCAGCGTCATCGTCACAAACGGGCCCTCGACCCTCAAGGCCTCGCGCCTCATTATTTTTCTCGAAGGAAAGGGCGGCGGACAACCGGCCGCGACGACCAACGACCGCGTCAAACATATCGACGCCGAAGGGCCGGTGACGCTGGTCTCAAAGGACCAGATCGGGACGGGCGATCGGGGCAGCTACGACAAGGCCGAAAACAAGGTTTATCTCTTCGGCAACGTCACGCTCACCCAGGCCGAGAACATCGTGAAAGGCGACAAGCTCGTCTATGACGTGGCGACCGGCATGGCGACCGTGCAAGGCGGCGCGGCGCAGGGGGGCCGGGTGCGCAGCACCTTCACGCCAAAAAACCAATAACGCTCTTCGGGCGTTCACTGCGAGGCTGACGTCACCAGCTTGTCGAGCATCCGCTTGCGCTTCGCCTCATAATAGTAGCCGCCGGCGTAAAGCTTGATCGCTCGGCCTTCGTCGCCGCCGCTGACCTTATAGGCGTTGGCGAGATAAGGCACCGCGAAGGCCAGATTGGTGTCGGCGTCGAGAAGGCCGCTTGCCGGGCCGTCGTAGCCCATGTGCCGCGCCGTGTCGTGGCGGATCTGCATCAACCCCCAATAGGGCCCGTGGCGGGCGTGGGGATTGTAATTGCTCTCGCGGCGAATTGAGCGATGAATGAGCGATTCCGGAATGTCATAGATGCGGGCGTAATGGGAGATTCGCGCATGCAGCGCGTCCTGGCCGGTGAGCTCGGTCGCATTGGCGGCCTCGTCATAGGCGGCGGGAGCCGAAGCGACGGGCGACTCCTGCGGGGCGCAGCCCGCGAGCGGCAGAGCGCCGATGGCGACAAAGGCGGCGGCCCGGCGGAATAGTCTCATCTAAATTTCCTTCATTGGCCGCCCAGGGCCCAGCAGGGAAATGCGCCACGCGCAAATGGCGAATTCGTGGCGGTTACGCTTTGGTGACGTTGATTTCTGTGGGCAGCCGACTACCTGCCCAAGGGATCCTGACAAGCGCTCCTGACACGTGCTCCTGAGGTGAGGCGGATGATGGCACAAAGGCAGCCGAAAAGCCGCGCGCCGGCAAAAAGTTCGAAGACGGCGACCAACTACTGGTCAGGCGAGGTCACGCGCCACAGCAACGCGCTCGATCTCGATGCGGGGGTATTCACTTGGGACGACCCCGTGAAGATCGCCCGCTCCCTCAAGCGGTCGGCGGAGGTGAGCGAGCGGCGCAAAGCAGACCCGTTCCGTTCCGCCATGTCGATGCTGACCTTCTACATCAACAGGGCCGGCAAGGATTTGCCGCACGAGCGCCGGAAGGTGCTCGATCAGGCGAAGGACGAGCTGCGGAAGGCGTTTGGGCGGACGGCCGGTTAAGCGCCTTGTCCGCAGATTGATCGGGTATTACTGTCCTTCGATGGGTATTACCCTGTATGGCCATGAGCACAAAAGTCACCGTTAAAGGCCAAGTCACCTTGCCAAAGGCTGTCCGTGAGGCGGCCGGCATCCGTCCCGGCGACAGGGTGAGCGTGCGCGCGCGGCCGGAAGGCGGCGTATTGGTGGAGCGCGAAGCCAACGCACGAGAGCAAAGCGACTTTCGCCACACGCTTACAGCAATGGCGCGCCGAAGGCCGCTTAAGGGCTTCTCGACTGAAGAAGTCATGAAGCTCACGCGAGGCGAGGAGCGATCCTTGTCGACACCAATATTTTGATCGACATTGCGAGCGGCGACGAGAACTAGGCGGAGTGGTCGATCAACGCCCTGGCGGATGCGATGTCGCGCGGCCCGCTGGCGATCAACGCGATCATCTATTCGGAATTTTCGCTCGGTTTTTCCACCGAGGCCGCCTGCGACGCCGAAATCGCGCGCTTCGATCTGCTCTTTCTGGATTTGCCGAGGGCAGCCGGCTTTCGCGCTGGTCGAGCCTTTCGCGACTATCGGCGACGAGGCGGCGCGCGCAGCAGCGCGCTGCCCGATTTCTTCATTGGCGCGCAGGCGAGCGTGCTTGGCGTGCCGATTTTGACGCGGGATTTGGGGCGGTATCGGACCTACTTTCCGGAGGTCGAACTGGTGGCGCCGTAACGCATTGTGTCGCCGGAAATTATGTCCTATTTTTCGAAAAATGACCATTTTTGAGGCGGCCATGTCGTCCTACCCCATCGCCAAGGCGAAAGAACAATTATCCCGGCTGATCGACGAGGCGCTGGCGGGGGAGACGGTGACGATCACCCGTCACGGCAAACCCGTCGTCGAACTGCGCCCGAGCAAATCCGACGAAGCGCCCAAACGAATGACGAAAGCCGACCTCGAATGGCTGCGCAAGCGACGTGACGAGCGTCCGCCGCTCGGCGAGGACGCGGTGACTCTCATCCGCAGGATGCGGGACGAAGAGGAATGAGCTTTTACCTGGACGCCAATGTCCTCGTTTCCATTTTCGCTGTTGACGCCCATTCGAACAAGGTTGACGCATGGATCGACTCCGACCCCGGCGCGCTTTTTGTCAGTAACTTCGCGCGCGTCGAATTCGCCGCTGTCGTTTCGCGACAGGTTCGCGTCAAGGCGATGAGCGACGCGGCGGCGCGCGAAGCGCTCGCTGATTTCGACGACTGGGCGCAAGAGATGACACAGCCCATCGAGGCCGAAGCGCGGGACATGATTTTGGCGGAGAGCCTTGTTCGCGATTTCGCGACGAAGCTCGCCGCGCCCGATGCGCTGCATCTCGCGCTGGCCTCGAACCGGGGCTATCGACTGGCGACTTTCGATACGCGCCTCGCGGAAGCGGCGACGATGAGGGGCGTTCGGGCGATTGCGCCGGGGTGATGGAGAAGGGGTCGGGGTGGCTCCAATCTGCGCCCACGCGAGCGCGCCAATCCTGACTCGCGACGTCGGGAGGCTACCTCACCGCGCGAACTTCTTATATTTCAGCCGGTGCGGAATGACGCTGTCGATCCCGAGGCGCCGCTTCTTGTCTTCCTCGTAATCGGCGAAATTGCCTTCGAACCATTCGACATGGCTGTCGCCTTCATAGGCGAGAATATGCGTCGCGATGCGGTCGAGGAAGAAGCGGTCATGCGAGATGATGACGGCGCAGCCGGCGAAATCGACGAGCGCCTCTTCGAGCGCGCGCAGCGTGTCGACGTCGAGATCGTTGGTCGGCTCGTCGAGCAGCAGCACATTGGCGCCGCTCTTGAGCATTTTGGCGAGGTGCACGCGGTTGCGTTCGCCGCCTGAGAGCTGGCCGACCTTCTTTTGCTGATCGGCGCCCTTGAAATTGAAGGCCGAACAATAGGCGCGGCTGTTGATCTCGCGCTTGCCGAGATAGATCACCTCATTGCCTTCCGAGATTTCCTCCCAGACGGACTTGTTGGCGTGCAGCGCGTCGCGCGACTGGTCGACATAGCCGAGCTGCACGCTGTCGCCGATCTCGATCGTCCCGTTGTCGGGCTTCTCCTGTCCGGTGATCATGCGAAACAACGTCGTCTTGCCGGCGCCGTTCGGCCCGATCACCCCGACGATGCCGCCGGGCGGCAATTTGAAGGAGAGATCGTCGATCAACAGCGTATCGCCATAGCCTTTCGACAGATGGTCGAACTCGATGACATTGTCGCCGAGACGCTCGGCCACCGGAATGACGATCTGCGCGGTCGTCGGCGCCTTGTCGTTCTGCTTGGCGACGAGTTCCTCATAGCGCTGAATGCGGGCCTTGCTCTTCGCCTGTCGCGCCTTCGGCGAAGCGGCGATCCACTCGCTCTCTGCTTCGAGCGCACGCTGACGCGCCTTGTCCTCGGAAGATTCCTGAGAGAGGCGCTTCTGCTTCTGCTTCAGCCAGCTGGTGTAATTGCCCTCGTAGGGGATGCCGCGGCCGCGATCGAGCTCCAATATCCATCCGGTGACATTGTCCAAGAAATAGCGGTCGTGGGTGACGATCAGGATCGCGCCGGGATACTGGCGCAGATGTCCTTCGAGCCAGTTGACGGTTTCAGCGTCGAGATGGTTCGTCGGTTCATCGAGGAGCAGCATTTCCGGCTGTTCGAGCAGCAATTTGCACAGCGCGACGCGACGCCGCTCGCCGCCCGAAAGCTTGGTGACGTCAGCGTCGTCCGGCGGACAGCCGAGCGCGTCCATCGCCTGGTCGACCTGGCTGTCCAAGTCCCAAAGACCTTTGGCCTCGATTTCGTCTTGAAGCTTCGTCATCTCATCGGCGGTCTCGTCCGAATAATTCATGGCGAGATCGTTGTAGCGATCGAGGACGGCTTTCTTCTCGGCGACGCCGAGCATGACATTGCCGCGCACGTCGAGCGTCGGGTCGAGGTGCGGCTCCTGCGGCAGATAGCCGACCCGCGCGCCCTCGGCGATGAAGCCCTCGCCAGAATATTCTTTGTCGACGCCCGCCATGATGCGCAGCAGCGTCGATTTGCCGGAGCCGTTGACGCCGAGAACGCCGATCTTCGCATCGGGATAAAAGGAGAGATTGATGTTCTCCAAGACCTTCTTGCCGCCCGGATAGGTCTTGCTGAGGCCCTGCATGTGATAGATGAACTGCCGCGCCATATCGCCTCGCAAAGAGAGATTGCGCTGTCTTTAGAGCATTTTCACTCCGGGAGGGAAGCCGTTTGGCCTTCGGCGAGGCATAAAAATACCCCCGGTGGGAGCCGGGGGCATTTATTCCGATGGCGTTGCGCTCAGGTTCGCATAAAGCTCAGAACCGTGGCGCTAAGGGTGCTACCCGTGAGCACGATCGTGGAGCCGAGCGCGAGCAGCGCGACCAGATTCAGGGTCAAATCGGCGGTGTTGCCGGCAAGCGCAAGAATGCCGAGGACGATTGCCGCCAGTCCTGCGAGCGCCTGAATGCCCGCTGAACCCGACGCCATTTCGCTCGCGAGCATCTCGGCGCCGACATGTTGCGATTGTCCGACCGCGGTCTCCATCTGGGCGGAGGTGCGCCGCAGCACATAGAGGCGCCATACGGCGTTGCTGCTCAGAAGTAGAGCCGTGCCAAAGCCGATCACGGCGACCGGCGACAGGACTGGGGCGCTGATTCCAAGGAGGGACAAAACGCCAAGCACAATACCTCCCGCGCCAACGAGGAAGACGAGCGCAAGGCTATTGCCGCCCATCTGCTCGACGGAGGAGGCTCGAACGCCGCCGGGAAACACGACTTGCGTATATTCCGACAGCATAGCTCCGCCTTGAATTAATAGTGCGACGCCAAACACGATCGTCGCGATCGCGACCATCATGGGGGGCGCTATTCCAACTAAACCGCAAATCACAAGGACGATGGTGGCGACGCCGCCTATGGCGTCGATGAGGCCGCCATAGGCGACCGCATTGTCATGCGTTGCGATATCTCGGGTAATGGACATGTGGGACACTCCAGCCGCTAGCCCCCGGTCCGATAGCTAGCGGCGCTTATGCAACGGGCAAGCCTAGCATTTCGGCGGCGGATTGCCTTTTGGCGTCCGCGCGCTCTAGAAGCGGAAACGAAGCAACCGGGCGAGCGTTAATGAATGTTCTTTTGATCGGATCGGGCGGTCGCGAGCATGCGATCGCCAATGCGCTAACGAAAAGCCCGCTGCTGACGCGGCTCTATATCGCGCCAGGCAATCCGGGGACGGCTCGTGTGGGAGATAACGTCGATCTCGACGTCGCCAACCACCCCGCCGTGATCGATTTTTGTCGGGAGGCGGGAATTGCCCTCGTCGTTGTCGGGCCCGAGCAGCCGCTGATCGGCGGACTCGTCGACGAACTGGAGAAGCACGGGATCCTCGCCTTCGGGCCAACGCAGGCGGCGGCTCAGCTCGAAGGGTCCAAGGGTTTCACCAAGGACTTGTGTCGCGACTACCGGATTCCGACCGCGAGCTATGCGCGGTTTGCTGCGCTTGAGCCGGCGCTAACCTATCTGCGTGAACACGGCGCGCCGATCGTCGTCAAGGCCGACGGACTTGCCGCCGGCAAAGGCGTCGTCGTGGCTCGGACGCTGACGGAAGCGGAGCGCGCCGCGCAGGCGATGTTCGGGGGCGCTTTTGGCCTCTCGGGCGCGGAGGTGGTCATCGAGGAATGTCTCGAAGGCGAAGAGGCGTCGTTCTTTGCAATCTGCGACGGCGTTCGCGCGCTGCCTTTCGCGACGGCGCAGGATCATAAGCGGGTCGGCGAGGGCGACGCCGGGCCGAACACCGGCGGCATGGGCGCCTATTCGCCCGCTTCCGTGGTGACGCCAGAAATAGAAGCGCGCGTGATGGCCGAGATTATCGAGCCGACGATGCGCGCCATGCGCGACAAAGGCGCGCCCTTCAAGGGCGTGCTCTACGCCGGACTCATGCTGACAGAGGAGGGGCCAAAGCTCATCGAATACAATTGCCGTTTCGGCGATCCCGAGGCGCAAGCCATTCTGCCCCGTCTAGAGGGCGATCTTCTCGAGCTGATGCTTGACGCCGCGCGGGGCGAATTGCCTCAGCAGCGACCGCGGTTTTCGCCGCTCGCGGCGCTGACGGTGGTGCTGGCGGCGAAAAACTATCCGGGAACGCCGATGACCGGATCGGAAATCCGCAACCTGGAATGCGCCGAAGCCGTCGAGGCCGTCACCATCACCCACGCCGGCACGCGCGAGGAAGGCGGACGCCTGCTCGCCGCCGGCGGGCGCGTGCTGAATGTCACCGCGATGGCCGAAGGCGTCGCCGAGGCCCAAGCGCGCGCCTATGCGGCGGTCGATCTCATCGATTGGCCCGGCGGCTTTTGCCGCCGCGACATCGGCTGGCGGGAAGTCGCGCGCGAAGGAAAGGCCTCCTGAGCGTGGGCGACGGATAGGCCGCCCGGCTAAGAGGCGCGGCCCGCTACATCACATAGATCTTGTCCGGCAGTTCGTCGCCGTGCGCTCCAGGCGGCGCATGTTTCGCCAGGAGTCGCGCGCATTCCTCGATCGCCGCGACAAAGCCGTCCGCTGCTCTCTCGCGCCGTATGTCTTCCAGCATCAGATCCAGCGCGCCCTGCCATTCGTCATTACTGATCTTTGCGGCGATGGCCTCGTCGGCGACAATGCGCGCATAACGCTCTGCGAAAGAGACGAATATGAGCACGCCCATGCGCGTCTTGGTCGCCGAAACGCCGCGCGAGAAAAATTGCTCAATCGCCTCGCGCGCGGCGCGGGCGCGCTTGACAGCGCGCGGAGTCAACAAAAAGCGCGCCGGTCCCCATGAAACGACGAGCGTCGCGACGATAAAGATGGCGATCTGCGCTGCAAAAATCTCACGAGGCGAAAGATCGGTGAAAAGCAGCATAGGCCAAGGCGACGCGAGCGCGATAAATGCGCCCCAGAGCGGCGGAACGAAGGCGTAATCCGATGAACGGCGCGCCAGCACGCAGACGATCTCGCCGGAGGTTTTGTCTTCGGCCCGACGAATAGCCTCCGCGATGCGCTCGAAGTCGTCCGCCGTGAGCTGCATCACCAATCCCCCGATGCGCCGCCGCCGCCGGACGAGCCGCCGCCGCCAGAGAATCCGCCGCCGTCTCCGAAACCGCCTCCGCCTCGCCACCCACCGCTAGAATCGTCCCCCCAAAGTCCGCCGCTCGGCGGCAACACGATGAAAGGCGGGCCGCCGCGCCTGTAACGCCGGTCGTATCGTTGCCTGCCGCGCGCGCTACGCGCCATCCAGACCACGATGAATAGAAACAGGGCGAAAAAAATGAGCGGGGAAAGCTCATCGAAGGTGGTGGACTGCGGCCCCCGCGCGCGTTTCGTCCATTCGGCGGAATCGCCGGAGAGCACCTCGATGATCCCCTCGACGCCGCGTTCGATCCCCGCGCCGTAGTCTCGCGCTTTGAATCGCGGCGCCACCGCGCTCGTCAAAATGATCTTCGACAGCGCGTCGGTGAGCGTTCCTTCCAGGCCGTAGCCGACTTCGATGCGCATTTTGCGCTCGTTCGGCGCGACCAGAAAGAGAACGCCATTGTTCTTTTTTGCTTCACCGAGCTTCCAAGCGCGAAACAGGCCATTGGCATAGGTTTCGACGTCCAGGCCGTCCAGCGAATTGACCGAGGCGACGACGAGCTGAATGCCGGATTTATCCTCGAGATCGCGCAGCTTTGTCTCGATCGCGCTTTTCGTCGAGGGGGCAATGATATCGGCTTGATCGACCACGCGACCGGTCAGCGGCGGATAGTTCGCCGCCGCAAAGGCCAGCGAGGCGACAAGAAAGACGAGCGGCGCGAGCCAGCGCGTGGCGCCGGCCATCGCTATTTGCCTTCGCATCGGGCGCAGCGCCCGGCGATTTCCACGACGCGCGTGCGGGCGCTGAAATGCGCCGCCCCGACGAGCGCAGCGAGTTCGCGGGCAAATCCTGGCGACGTCGCCTCTTTCACCTCGCCGCATTGCTCGCAAATGATGAAAACCACCGGCTCTTCAGCCTCATGGGCGTGGCCGCAGACGATATAGGCGTTTTTTGACGCAAGCCGATGCGCCAGGCCGTTGTCCATAAGGTAGCCGAGCGCGCGATAGACGGAGACGGGCGCGGGCCGCTTGCCCTCTTCGTCGGCCATGAGGTCGATCATCTCATAAGCGCCGACCGGCCGGTTCGCCTGCGTGAGAATGTCGAGCGCCCGGCGGCGCGCGGGGGTCAGGCCGGCGACTTTGGACCGTGTGGGGTTTTTCGTCGAACGGCTGCTCATTGCGTCAATTTAGGGGGCTCCGACGTAAAAAACGAGGCTTCAGCGCTTGGCGCAGGCTGCGGTGAATTTCTTGAATTTCTCCGCCGCGGCGGCGAGGGGCGCCGTGCGCTTGGCCCCGCCGATGGCGATGTCGAGCGTTTCCCCGGCGGCCATCGCCGCGAAGATTGGGTCTTTCGCCGGCAGGCGCCCTTCGAAGCTCGGCACGCCCGCCTCTTCATTGGGCACGAGCTTGCCGGCGACCTTCGCCGTCTTTTCGCCGACCGAAAGGATCGCCGTCGCTTTGTCTCCCGCTTTAAGCTTGTCGCTGGTTTCGGCGACCCAGATTTTGACCAAGCCGCTCCCCGGCGCGCAGGTGAAGCTGCCAAGGCTGTCGTCGGTCTCCGGCACGCCATAGCCGAGATAGATGCTGTCGGCGTCTTTTTCCTCCAGTCCGCCGAGCGTCCAGACGCGCTGGTCGGTCTGCGCGCAGAGACCCGACAGCCCCAGGAAAGACAGGACGCCCGCCAGGGCGAATGTTCGCTTCACGCCGTTTCTCCTGCGCGGACGTGGGCCGCGTCGCGCCGCCTTGCGCTCGGGCCCGCGGCGCCTATAGTCCGCGCGCAATCGCCTCCCGCCGAGCCAGAGCCAAAATGACCCGCCAGAAAAAAGAAATCAAACGCGTCGTCCTCGCCTATTCCGGAGGGCTCGACACCTCGATCATTCTGAAATGGCTGCAGACGACCTATGGCGCGGAAGTCATCACCTTCACCGCCGATCTCGGTCAGGGCGAGGAGCTCGAGCCCGCGCGCGAGAAGGCGCTGCTTCTGGGCGTGAAGCCTGAAAACATCTTCATCGAAGATCTGCGCGAAGAATTCGTGCGCGACTATGTCTTCCCGATGTTCCGCGCCAACGCCCAATATGAGGGGCTTTATCTGCTTGGCACGTCGATCGCGCGCCCGCTCATCGCCAAGAAGCAGATCGAGATCGCGCGCAAAATGGGCGCCGACGCGGTCTGCCATGGCGCGACCGGCAAGGGCAACGACCAGGTGCGGTTCGAACTCGGCTATTACGCGCTCGAGCCCGATATCACCGTGATCGCGCCGTGGCGCGAATGGGACTTCGTCTCGCGGGCGGATCTCATCGCCTTCGCCGAAAAGAACCAGATCCCGATCGCCAAAGACAAACGCGGCGAAGCGCCGTTCTCGACCGACGCCAATCTTCTGCACACGTCTTCGGAAGGGAAGGTGCTCGAAGATCCGACCAACGAGACGCCCGATTACGTCTATTCGCGAACCGGCAATCCCGAGGATGCGCCGAACGCGCCGCAATATGTCACGATCGATTTCGAGAAAGGCGACGCCGTCGCGGTGGACGGCGTCAAGCTTTCGCCTGCGGCGCTTCTCGCCAAGCTCAATGATCTGGGGCGGCTCCACGGCATCGGGCGACTCGACCTCGTCGAAAATCGTTTCGTCGGCATGAAATCGCGCGGCATGTATGAAACGCCGGGCGGCGCGATTCTGCTCGTCGCGCACCGCGGAATCGAGAGCCTGACGCTCGACCGCGGCGCCGCGCATCTCAAAGACGAGCTGATGCCGCGCTACGCCGAACTGATCTATAACGGCTTCTGGTTCGCGCCGGAGCGCGAGATGCTGCAGGCCGCGATCGACAAGAGCCAGGAGCATGTCACGGGCCGCGTGCGCATCAAGCTCTACAAGGGGTCGGCGACGCTTGTCGGCCGTGAAAGCCCCTGGTCGCTTTACGATCAGGATCTTGTCACTTTCGAAGAAGGCGGAACCTACGATCAGCGCGACGCGGAAGGCTTCATCAAGCTCAACGCCCTGCGGCTGCGCACGCTGGCCAAGCGCGCCGCGCGCGGGGCGAAACAATAACGAACCGTGCGAATGCATTTTTCGCGAAACGCCTAACGCCTCCCTCTCCCGCGAAGCGGGGGAGGGTACGGGAGGGGGCATAATCCGAGCCGAGCGCAAACCGCATCGCCCCCTCTTCAACTCTCCCTCGCTTCGCGGGAGAGAGAGCGATTGCGCGGCGGAGAAACGCTTGCCGCTGGATCAAGACGCAGCTGCGCTCATGCGCGCGCCGTGGCGCACGCTGACCTCGATCGCCGATCTGGTTGACGCGCGCCTCATGAGCGAGGTCGACGGTCTCGATCAGGTGGCGCAGCGCTACAGCATCGCCGTCACGCCGGAGATCGTGGCGCTGATCGACCGTGACGATCCCAATGATCCGATCGCGCGACAGTTTATCCCCGATCTTCGCGAGGCCGCGTCGAAGCCGCAGGAACGCGCCGATCCGATCGGCGACGATGTCCATTCGCCGCTGCCAGGGCTCGTGCATCGCTATCCCGACCGCGTGCTCCTAAAACTGCTGTCCGTCTGTCCCGTTTACTGCCGTTTTTGTTTTCGGCGCGAGACGGTCGGTCGCGGCAAAGGCGATCTGCTGCCCGAGCCTCATGTCGCGGCGGCGCTCGACTATATCGCGCGGCGACCGCAGATTTTCGAAGTGATCCTCACTGGCGGCGATCCCTTGATGCTGTCGGCCCGTCGGCTTGGCGCCGTGTCGCGCCGGCTTGCCGAGATCCGGCACGTGCGGCTGTTGCGCGTCCATACGCGCGCGCCGACGGTCGCGCCCGATCTGGTGACGAGCGATCGGCTTGCCGCGCTTCGCGAAAGCGGCAAGACGCTGTTCGTCGCCTTGCATGTCAATCATGCGCGCGAATTGACCGAGCCGGCGCGCGCGGCGATCGCTCAGTTGCGCGAGGCGGGCGCAGTCCTTCTCTCCCAGACCGTGCTGCTCAAGGGCGTCAATGACAATGTCGACGTCTTGGAGCGGCTGATGCGCGATTTGGCAGGTTTGGGCATTCGGCCCTATTATCTGCACCATCCAGATCTCGCGCCGGGGACCGCGCATTTTCGGCTCAGCCTGGCGGCGGGCAGGCGAATCTACGCAGAACTCTCGCGCCGCGTGACCAGCGTTGCGCTGCCGGCCTATGTGCTCGACATTCCCGGCGGGTTCGGCAAGGCGCGGGTCGCCGAGGGCGCCGCCGCGCCGGACGGGCAGGGGGGATGGACCGTGGTCGACCGAAACGGCGACAAGCGGTCCTACCGCGACGAACTCGAACCGCCGCAAGATTGACCTTTCGCCCGCGTGCTCGAAACCGATTTGATCGGCCCGCTCCACTCAAGGAACGCATGTGCGCATACTGACGCTCCTGATCGCCATCCTGATTGCGACGCTCGCCGCCCCCGGACTGCGCGCCGACGAAGCCCCAGGCTCGATCGAACAGTTCAACGCGCGTCTCGATCGCGCGCGCGCCACGCTGGACGAGGTGCAGAAGGCGCTTGAGCAGCCCGAGCTTTCCGACGCCATGCTGCGCAGTCTGCGCGCGCGTATCGAACCCCTGCCGCACGAACTGGAAGAAACGATCGAAAAACTGACGCCGCGCCTTGCGGCGATCGATGCGCGGTTGAAGGAGCTTGCGCCCGCCGCCGCAAAACCCCAGGAGCCGCCAAAAGAGGCTCCGAAAGCGATCGAGAAGCCGGCGGAGTCCAAGCCACCGGGCAAACCCGCTGTAAAGAACGGCGCCGCGAAGCCGCCGCCGGCGAGAGGGCCGCCGGTTCCCGCGCTCGAAGCGACGCCGAACGGACCCGAATCCGCCGACGCGGCGGCGCGCGTCAGCGCCAACGCCGAACTCGAAGAGCAGCGTCGTCTTTACGACGCGGTCGACGCGACGCTGAAGCGGGCGCGCGCCATGTTGCTCGAGACGCGGCAGGTCGCCGTAACGATTGTCGCGCGCCAGCGCGGGCTCTTTGCGAAGAATCTATTTCTGCGCACGAACGGTCTATTCTCGCCGTCGCTGTGGCGCGCCGCGCTCGACGGCGCGCCCGCCGTGATCAGCGATTCTGCGAGCTTTCTTTCCGACCGGGCGGCGAATGTCGTAGATCGCCTCAACAGCGGCCGACGCGCGCAGGTTTTCGCCGTAATTTTTCTGATCGCTGCGGGCATCGCCTTGGCGCTCTTCATGGCGCGGCGCGTCGCCCGGCGTTCCGAGGACGAGTCTGCTCCGACGCCTTTGCGCAAAGCGGCCGCCGCCGGATGGACGGCGCTCGTCATCGCGGCCGCGCCGGTCGCGGCGGTCGGCGCGTTAAGCCTCGCTTTCGACGCCTACGACCTTATCGACGCCGCGCTCGAACCGATCTGGCGACGCTTTGTCGAGGGCGTGGCGCGAATCGCCTTCGCCTACGCCATCGCGCGCGCGGTTTTCGCTCCAGCGCATCCGAACTGGCGGCTGATTGATCCGGGCGATCGGCTTGCGAAACGTCTCACGCACCTCGTCACGCTGGGGGCGGTGACTCTTTCCGCAGCGCGCTTCCTGGAGCAATTGGAAGAATCGGTGCAGGGGGGGCTTTCCCTCGTGATCGTGACGCGCGGCCTCGGCGTTATGGTCGTCGCGGCGCTCATCGCCATCGCCCTCTTCAGCCTGCCAAGCCGAGTCGAAATCGAGGAGGGCGCCGCTGTCGCCACCCCCGAGGGTCGCGACTGGATGAGCGTCGCGCGTTTCTTTGGCGCTCTTATCGTGCTCGTGCTCATGGGGGCGTGCGCGGCCGGCTATGTCACTTTCGCCAATTTCGTCATCCTGCAGATCGGCTGGACGGCGGCGGTCCTGGCCATCCTGTATGTCGTCGTCACCCTTTCGCGCGGCGGCATCGAAGCGGCGCTTACGCCGACGAGTATCCTCGGTCGTAAAATGATCAGCGGTCTTGGCGTGCGCCGTGAGCAGCTCGCGCCGCTCGCCGTGCTCCTGTCCGGCATTGTCACGCTGCTCTGTTTCCTCGCCGCGGCGTTGGTGGCGCTCGCGCCGCTCGGCTATGAGTCGGGCGATTTCCTGAGCAATATTCGCTCGGCGTTCGTTTCCTTCAAGATCGGCGACGTCACGATCTCTCCTTCGAGCGCGCTTGTGGCGATGCTGCTCTTCGCCGCGGCGCTTGCCGCGACGCAAGGTCTGCGGCGCTGGCTTGACACGCGGTTTCTGCCGCTCACCCGGCTCGATCTCGGTTTGCGCAACTCCATCAGCGCGACGCTCGGCTACGCCGGCTTCATTTTCGCGGCGGCGCTCGCACTGTCCTACGTCGGGCTCGGGTTCGAAAAACTCGCGATCGTCGCCGGCGCCCTCTCGGTCGGCATCGGCTTTGGCCTGCAATCGATCGTCAACAATTTCGTCTCCGGCCTCATCCTGCTCTGGGAGCGCGCCATTCGCGTCGGCGATTGGGTCGTGGTCGGCGACGAGCAGGGCTATGTCAAACGCATCAATGTCCGCTCCACCGAGATCGAGACCTTCGATCGCGCGACGATGATCGTGCCGAATTCAAATCTCGTCGCGGGCGTGGTGAAGAACTGGCTGCGCGGCGACAAAGTCGGCCGCATCAAGATCGCCATTTCGCCGCATGTCGGCGTCGATCCGGAAAGAATGCGCGACATTCTTCTTGCAGCGGCGCGCGCGCAGCAAGGCGTTTTGCGGATACCCGCGCCGCAAGTGATGTTCCTCGGCATGGAGGCGAACATCTTTAAATTCGAGCTTTGGTGCTATGTCGAGGATGTCGAGCAGTCCGCGCGCGTGCGCAGCGACCTGCACTTCGACCTCTATGAGCGCCTCAACGACGCCGGAATCTCGATCGGTCCGGCGGCTGCGCCGCCGCCGCCGACAATCGTCAACATTCCCGAACTCGACAAGCTGGCCGCAGCGGCCGTCGCGAGCGCGCTGGCGATCGAAGCCAATCTGGCTGGTGGCAAGAGCGAAGATGAGCAAACCGAACGGTCCGAGGCCTCTAACGAGGACGCCGCGATGTCGGACGATGCGCAAGCGAAGTAACTCCTGCCATTCACTGTTTCTCAAACAATGAGGAGCGAGATGCGCTTAATGTTTCCGTCGCCTCGTCCTCGCGTCGCCATTCTCCTGGCGTTCGGCGCGCTTGCCGGCTGCAACGCCCGACAAGAGCCTGCGCCTCGGGTGACCGGGCCGGAGCCGCCGATGTATCGTTCTTTGGCGGCGACCGGCGCGCGCGTCGATCCCGTGACGGCGCGCGACATGATCTCGCTTTATCGACGCAACAGCGGGCTCGGCGCTCTGACGCTGGATGACGGGCTGCAGCGCGTCGCGGAGACGCAGGCGCGGGATATGGCGCAGAGCGGGGATCTTGCGGCGCGCGGCGAACTCGGCGACCGCCTCGCAGGCGCGGGCGTTCAAACGCCGGCCGCCGTGGAGAACGTATCGGCAGGCTATCGTACGCTGGCGGAAGCTTTTTCCGGCTGGCGCGATTCCGCGCCGCATAATGCGCGCATGCTGGATCAGCGCGTGAAGCGGATGGGCATCGCGACGGCATACGCGGCCGGGGCGAAATATAAAGTCTATTGGGCGCTCGTTCTTGCCGACTGAGGTCAGGCGCGGACCCGGCGCCTGCGCTTGCCGCCGCCCGGAGGCGCGCGGCATGATTCTGGAGCGGGCTTCGCCGCTTCATTGACGAGAGCGTCGTCCACCCGCACATAGCGCACGCCGAGAAAGAATAGGATCTGCGCGTCGCGCTGCTGCACGACGTTGCGTATCGACGCCCCCCTCGTGCGCGGCTGGAAGGCGATGACCTTCCCCATGACGATTTCTCCAAGCTCGTTCCGCCGACGATGAATCAGCCGTCCCTCACGATTAGGAATTGGCGAGGGTTAATGCTCCGTCAACGACCGGATGCTAAATTTTCTGCGAGTTGCGTATGGGTTTGAGTGGTGAAGCGATGGGCGCCGATAGGGAACAGCGTCGGACGGTCGACGCGTCGCTGCTTCGAGCGGTCGTCGATCAGTTTGTCGAGCGATCGATGCATCCGACGGCCGACCTCCGGCAGTTCGAACAGCTCGCGCTTGGGCTCATCGACATTGTCGATGCAGAAACAGTCGCCCGCGTGGCGCTGCCGCTTTGCTTTCATCCCGAAACGCCTGCCTCGATTTTCGCGCGTCTTTTCGATAAGGGCGGCGCTGCGGCCGCGCTTGCCTTTCAATTCGCGCCTAAGCTCGCGCAGCGGGACATGATCGCCACCGCCGAGCAGGGGCCGGCGCAATTCGCGGCGGCCGTCGCCCGCCGACGCGGCCTCGATCGGGAGACGATCCTGGCGCTTGCCTCGCGTCGCGAGGGCGAGGTGCTGCGGGCGCTCGCCGGCAATCTCGCCGCGCATTTTGATTCGGCGTCCAGGCGCGCACTGGTCGTGGCGGCGCGCGATGATCTGACGCTCGCGCGCATGTTGCTCGATCGCGACGACCTGGATCTCGATCCAGAACCGCTTTTCCTTGCGGCGAACCGGCTCGAGCGCACGGCCATCGTGCTCAACGCCTGTCGCCAAATATTGGCGAGCGGCGCGACCGAAGCGCCGCTTCGCGCCGACGATGCTCTCGTCGAGAAACTGGAAGCCGCGGCGCAACGCCATGATCGCAAGGCGATGGCCGCTCTCCTCTCCGAGGCGCTCGAGTGCCGAAAGGATCGGGCGCGCGCGCTCGTCGTCGATCATCTCGGGGAGGCGCTCGCTCTGGCGCTCAACGCGATCGGCGTTCCGCTCGAATCGGCGACGCGCATCTTTCTGTGCGCCGAGCCTGGCATTGCCCATGACGTCGAGGTCGTGCGGGCGTTGCTCGGCGTGATGCGCTCGACGCCGCAGCGGGCGGCGGCGCGCATCGTGGGCGCAATGACCGGCGCGGCGCGATCGGAGCGTGAAAATTCTCGCCGTGCGGCGCGAGAGGATCCGGGCGCGCTGACGCGCCGCCGCGCGGCGCCGCAGCAGTCATTGGCGCGGCCATCGCGCAAATTCGATCAATCCGCTTAGAGCGCTTATCGATCGCAGGAATCATGTGATCGATAAGGAATCGCTTAAAATCAAAATGTTGGAGCAGGTTCTCATCGAAAAAGTCCGTCAACTTTTTCGGAACCTGCGCTAAGCGGCGAGGTCGACGAACACGCGGCCGTCGGGATCCTCGATCTCGACGATCCAAAGGTCCGGGTCGAACATGATCTCGCGCTTGAGCCTCTGCTCGGCGTCCGCCGGATCGAGCCAGTCGCCGGCGTGGACGCGCGCGAACAGCCGATCGACGCCCTCCGGCGGCTCTTCGCTCTGCGGGGCAGGGCCATAGACCGCGGCGCGCCCGTCAAGCCGATCAAGCTTGACAAATATTGCGCCGGCCTCGGCGGCGCCCCGCCGACGCAGCATGGCGACCGCGCCCTGCACCTCAGCCCGGCGGATCAGCGCGGAGACGAATATGTCGGACCTCAGTCGCATGGGCGCAAACTAGCGCTTGAGCGGTGCGATTGTCGAACGCGCGCGACTCAAGGAAGCGGCAGGCGGGAGCGCACCGCGAGCTGCTGCAGCAATTTCGGCGTGATCCGGCCTTTGACCGGAAGGCCGGCGTCGCCCTCGAACTTCTCCAAAGCGTGGCGCGTCGCGCCGCTGAGGATGCCGTTGGAGCGCACCACGTAGCCGAGCTTCAGGAGCGCGCGCTGCGCATAAAGAACGTTTTTGTCGACAGGCGCAGTCTTGTCGGCGCTGGCCGCCTTGTCGGCTTTGTTGGCCTTGTCGGCGCTGTCCTTAATCGGCGGCGGATCGCCGACGATCAGCAGGCCGATCGCGTCCCGCTTCTTGTCCGCTGCGTGCGGCGGATCCGCTTTCGCCGGCGCGACCTTGCCCCAGTCGGGGCTTTTGGCGACGTCAAGCTTTTCGATCTTGCTGGCGATGAGGTCTTTCGGAGTGGCGCGCGCGGGGACATCCGCGTCTCGTTCGATCCGCGCGGATTCAATCACGGCCGGTCGTCGCGCCGGCGGCGTCGTCGCGCGAAGGACCGCGTTCGAAGGCTGAGACGAGAAGAGCGGCGCCGGATGTCGTCCGTCCTGGAGGAACAGCGCGTTCATGGGCACGCCGATCGCGGCCACGGCGGCGATGCCGAGGATAAGCATGACGCCGATTCGTTTCGCGCCGAACACGCGCGCAAAGACTGAGCGACGACCATTGCGCCGTCCGTCGCGCGACGGGGCGCGATCGGCGGGGGAAGCCTGAAAGCGAGAGGCGTAGAGCGAGGCGTCACGCAATTTTCTTCACCGTTGCTGGTTCTACGCCGACGACGACGGCCGCGCTTGGCGGCGCGCCAAGTCGCGCGATCGTTGCGATTCTTGCCGGACCGCCGGTAGCGCCGCTGTTACGGCAGTCGAGCGGCAGGCGCACGGAAACCGTCGTGCCGGCCTGCGGTCCGCTTTCGATGGTGATCGCGCCGCCGTGCAGACCCACGAGTCCGCGCACCACGGAAAGTCCGAGGCCCGTCCCCTCAGCCCCGCGTTCAATCGACGCGCGCGCCTGAAAGAAGGGATCGCCGAGCCGTGCAAGATCGCCTGCGGCGATGCCTGCCCCATCGTCGGCGACGGTGACCACGACGTGATTTCCTTCAGGCTGAAGCAGCAGCTTGACCGTGCCGCCACGCGGCGTGAATTTCAGTGCGTTAGAGAGCAGGTTGATCAGGATCTGCCTGCAGCCGCGCTTGTCGGCGACGATCTCGCTAAGGGCTTCATCATATTCGCGCGCGAGCGTCACGCCCGACTGATCGGCCTTCAGCTGCATCATATCGCTGCACTGATCGGCGAGCGTCCGCAGGGCGAAGGACTCAACGGCGATTTCCATGGCGCCGGATTCGATCTTGGACATGTCCAGGATCGAGTTGACGATCTCGAGCAGATGGTGGCCGGAGTCGCTGATGATTGACGCATATTCCCGCTGCTTGGCGGGTTCGGAAGGCGCAATCTCGTCGGTCGCCAACATTTGGGAGAAGCCGATGATGGCGTTGAGCGGCGTGCGCAGCTCGTGACTGACATTGGCGAGAAGGCGCACGTTGCTGGTTGCAGCGCGCTCGGCCGCCGCGTGAGCCGCCGCAAGCGCGATATTGGCTTCGAGCGTGGCGTTTACGTCTCGCAAGGCGCAGAGGACGGCCTCCGCCGCGCGTTCCTCGCCGTTTGATTGAGCGCGGCGCAGGCGCGCCTCGAAAGAGTTGAAAACGGGCGCGACGAATTCACTGGCAGCATTGCGCGCAACGCCAACCTGAACGCGAACGGCTGCGGTCGCCACCGCCTTGCCGTCGACGGCGTCGGAGACCGCCTTGAGGAAGCTCGGCCGGTCGGCGACGTGAATACGCTGGAAGAATTCGCGGCCGATCAGATCGCGCTTGAGATCAAAGACGTGGCGCCCGTCGCCGAGGACCGCGTTGACGAAGCCGGCGCGATCGAGATGCAGCAGGATGTCGCCAACGGCGCCTGTCAGGAGCATGAGGTCGCGGTCGTTGCGCGCTTCGGCGCGGGCGCGAGCCTGCTCGACCCGGACGGCGCCGAAGACGAGAGCGGCGATATAGAGAAACAGCGGCGCTCCGAGAAGGATGGTCGTCGCTGCATGTTCCGTCAGCAGTTCGCGCGGGGCCTGCAGATTGAGACCGGCTGTCAGCGCAAGGGCGGCGATGGCGACCACTTCTATGACGATGACCGCGCCGACGTCCGGCGTCAGGGCAGCCTCTATGAGCGCAACGAGCAGCAGCGCGATTGAAAAGGCGTCGTAGCCCGGCGTCAGCGCATGGATGGCCGTCGCCATCGCGAGCCAGCCGCCGATCGAGAGGCTCCGCGCGATGCGCAAATCTCCCGTGCGCGACAACACGATCACGGAAACGAGAGGGATTTGCGCGAGAAGGAAAAGGATGCAGTCGCTTGTCGTCGGCGCGCCGTGGAAGAAGAGAAACAGCGGCGCCGAGAGCAGGACGCAGGCGGCGACGACGAGCCGAGCAATGATGAACGCCCGATGACGCGCCTCTTCCACCGGTCGTCCGGCGACCCGCTCATGCAAGGCGGCGTCCACGCAAGACCGGTCGTGGCTGTCCTCGGCGATGCTACTCAAGGCGTACGCTCCCTATCGGCAATAGCGATAGCAGGGCGTCCTTAAGCAGCCGCTAAGCCGATGCGAAAGCTTCACCCCTTGCTCGGCGACGCATCGACATGGTTTGCATTTTATTGCCGTAACTATCAGGGAAAGAATCGATGGAGCGTTTACGAAGGCTCAACCCGGCGGCCACATCACTTACAAAGAAAACCGCTTTCCCAGATGGAGACGAGTGTTGGTTTTTCTCGCCAAATGCGCGATTTGCATTCTCCTCGTCTGCGCCGCCCTGCAATGGCGCGCTGATCACGCGCCAGTTGCGCCGAAAAGCGCAGCCGTCCGCGCTTCTGCGCCGCAGCACGCGGCTGGCTTCGTACAGGACGCTATCGAGAAAGCGTCCGCGCTGATTCGCGCCGGCGGCGACGCGATTGTTGGCGCAGCGCGCGATAAATGTCTGGCGGCGCCGCGCGACTGCCTCTCGGCGGCGCAGCGCGCGCAGTCCGCCGCCGGTCGCGCGCAGTAACAGTCAATCCACGAGGGTACAGTGTGCAATAGCCGCGCCGCTGCGCCGGTTTTGCAGAATCAGTTTTTTGACACTAAACATGGTCGCGCTTGGCGCGCGATTTTGAGGCCGAACCGCCACCGAGGCCATCCCGTTTTTGCTCGCGCGACCCGTTCGCACATCGCGAGCCATCCTCTCCTCAAAGGAGGCGGCCATGTCCGAAGAAACTTCATCGCAACCCGAAGATACGGTTTCCCGCTCCGAACTGACCAATCTGCAGGAGCAGCTCAAGGCGACGCGCATGGAGCGCGACCGGCAGATTTTCGAGAAGTCCGAGATCGTCGCGAAGGCGAACGCCTACGCCAAGGAGCGCGACGATGTTCGCGACAGCCTGGCGGCGATGACCGCGGAGCGCGACCGCCTCGCCGCGGAGAACGCCGGGGCGTCGACGAAAGCACTTGAGACCTCCCGGCAGCTCGAAGCCGCCAATCGCCGGGCCGACGAGGCTTCGGCGGAGGTCGTGCGGCTGCGCCACGCGATCGCCACCGCGCCCTCATCCGATCCCGCCGTCGTGCTGTGGAGCCTCATCTCGGAAAAGACCAGGGATGGCGTCGCCTGGGTAAGAGGCAAAATTCCCGCCGACAGCGCGGCTTTGCCCTGGTTCGACAAGACGATCTCGCTCGTGACCCAGGTCGGCTGCATGGCCGTGAAGGCGGCGGACGCCTTCATCCGCTGGGCCGTGCCCAAAGCTATCGAGCTTTTTAACAAGGGCAAGGCGGAGCTCGAGGCGCGGATGGAGAAGAAATAGCCTTCCAGAAGGCTCCGGCGCGCGCCCTGGGGCGCCCCGCGTTCGAAATGGCGCTGGGCGCGGGCTGACGCGCCCTTTCATTCCTTGGCGGGCGCTGCTATCCCCGCGCACATGACCGCCCACAAGATCGAAAATATCCGCAATTTCTCGATTGTCGCGCATATCGACCACGGCAAATCGACCCTGGCCGACAGGCTCATTCAGGAGACAGGGACGCTCGCCGCCCGCGACATGGTCGAGCAGGTGCTCGATTCGATGGATATCGAGCGCGAGCGCGGCATCACGATCAAGGCGCAGACGGTGCGCCTTAACTACAAGGCCAGAGACGGCAGGGATTACGTCCTCAATCTGATGGACACGCCGGGTCACGTTGACTTCGCCTATGAGGTGTCCCGCTCGCTGAAGGCCTGCGAAGGCTCGCTGCTTGTCGTCGACGCCTCCCAGGGGGTCGAAGCGCAGACGCTCGCCAATGTCTATCAGGCGATCGACGCCGGCCACGAGATCGTTCCCGTCCTCAACAAGATCGATCTGCCGGCGGCCGAACCCGACCGCATCAAGGAGCAGATCGAGGAGGTGATAGGGCTCGACGCCTCGGGCGCGGTGCTCATTTCGGCCAAGACCGGCATCGGCATTCCCGACGTGCTCGAGGCGATCGTCACGCGCCTGCCGCCGCCAAATGGCGACGAGAAGGCACCTTTGAAGGCGCTGCTCGTCGACAGTTGGTACGACGCTTATCTCGGCGTCGTCGTGCTGGTGCGAATCTTCGACGGAACCCTGAAGAAGGGCCAGAAGATCAAGATGATGGCGGCCGACGCCCATTACGAAGTGGACAAGATCGGCGTCTTTCGTCCCAAAATGCAGGATGTCGCGTCGCTTGGTCCCGGCGAAGTCGGCTTCATCACGGCGCAGATCAAGCAGGTGGCGGATACCCGCGTCGGCGACACGATCACCGACGACAAGAAGCCGACCGCCGAGGCGCTGCCGGGCTTCAAGCCGGCGCAGCCCGTGGTGTTCTGCGGTCTGTTCCCTGTGGACGCCGCCGACTTCGAGGATTTGCGCGCGGCGATCGGCAAGCTGCGCCTGAACGACGCCAGCTTCTCCTACGAAATGGAGACCTCCGCCGCGCTCGGCTTCGGATTCCGCTGCGGTTTCCTGGGCTTGCTACATCTCGAAATCATTCAGGAACGGCTGCAGCGCGAATTCGATCTCGATCTCATCGCGACGGCGCCGTCGGTCATCTACAAGATCACCTTGACGAACGGCGACGAGATCGAGCTGCACAACCCCGCCGACATGCCGGATGTGGTGAAGATCGAGGAGATCAACGAGCCTTGGATCCGGGCGACGATCCTGACGCCCGACGACTATCTCGGCTCGGTGCTGAAACTCTGTCAGGACCGGCGCGGCGTGCAGGTCGATCTCAACTACGTCGGCAAGCGCGCCATGGCGGTGTACGATCTGCCGCTCAACGAGGTGGTGTTTGATTTCTATGACCGGCTGAAGTCGATCTCCAAGGGCTATGCGTCCTTCGACTATCAGATCACCGACTATCGCGCCGGCGATCTCGTCAAGATGAGCATTCTCGTCAACGCCGAGCCGGTCGACGCGCTCTCCATGCTCGTGCATCGCACGCGCGCCGACGGACGTGGCCGGCAGATGTGCGAGAAATTAAAGGAGCTCATTCCGCCGCATATGTTCCAGGTGCCGATTCAGGCGGCGATCGGCGGCAAGATCATCGCGCGCGAAACGGTGCGCGCCTTCCGCAAGGACGTCACGGCGAAATGCTATGGCGGCGACGTGACCCGCAAGAGGAAGCTCTTGGAGAAGCAGAAGGAAGGCAAGAAGAAGATGCGCCAATTCGGCCGCGTCGAGATTCCGCAGGAGGCGTTCATCGCGGCGCTGAAAATGGAGGAGTGAGCGCCAGGACCTCCCCGCGGCGGCGAGCGGCCGAACGAGTAGCGGAGCCATCTGTCGCCTTTGGTCGAAATCGCCGGCCCTGCTATATGACGTTCTATGCTGAAGACCCTCGCCTATCCCCTCGCCATCGAGCGCCAAGAGACCGACGGCGGCTACCTCGCCTATTTTCCGTCCTTGCCCGGTTGCCAGACCTGGGGCGAGACTTACGAAGCGGCCGTCCGCAATGCCGAGGAGGCGCTCGCGGTTTTCATTGAAACTCTCGCCGCGAACGGCGATTCCATCCCCGATTCGTCGGCGTTTGACGGTTCGGCAGCGTTCACAATGGGTGGAACCTCATGACCGGCGCCCAAGTCAAGCTTCCGCCATTGATGACGGTCGCCGATTTTCTGGAATGGCCCGGCGACGGAACCAATGCGCGTTATGAACTCGTCGACGGCGTCTTGCGCGCGATGGCGCCGCCGAACGACACGCACGGCCTCATTCAGTCGAATCTCGCGATCGCGATCGGCTTGCACCTGCGCGAAAACCGACCCGGCTGCCGGATCAATGTCACGCCAGGCGTGCAGCCGCGCCTTCGCGCGGACTGGAATTTCCGCATTCCCGACCTCGGCGTGACCTGCGCGCCCAACGCGCCGGGCATACTGACAATGCCCGATCCGGTCCTGCTGATCGAAGTGCTTTCGCCCGGCAACGCCAATGACACATGGGACAATGTTCCACATTACGCCTCGCTGCCGAGCGTCGTCGAAATATTGATCGTGCACTCCACGCGCATGAAAGCCGAACTGCTGCGTCGGAACGCGAACGGCGAGTGGCCGGAAAACCCCGAGGTCGTCGATGCGGCGGGCGTCATCCATCTGGCTTCGATCGGCCTCGACCTCCCTCTCGCCGAGGTCTACGTCCAGTCGCATCTGGCGCGGGTTTGACGGCGCCGCTACGCGGTCGGAAATCTGAAAGAGGATGCGCCGGTTCCGCTCGTCGAGATTCTGCAGGAGGCGTCCTCGCCGCGCTGAAGATGGAGGAGTAGGGGCTTCCCCGAAATTTTTCCGCGTCATGCCCGCGCTTGTCGCGGTCATCCACGCGATCGGGCCGCCGCCACCCTTGCGGAGTGGGCGCAACGTCCCGGCGTGGATGGCCGGGACAAGCCCGGCCATGACGGGATAACTAAGCCATGCGCAAAATGACCCAGAGCGATCTGCGCAAAACCTCGCCGCGACGCTCGACCGCGTCACCGAAGACCATGAGCCGGTCTTAATCACCCGCGATAAGGGCAAGCCGGCGGCTGTGTTGATCTCGCTCGAAGATTTCGCTTCTCATAACGAAACGAGCTACCTCTTACGGAGCCCGCGCAACGCGGAGCGTCTCCGCAAATCCATCGAAGAGTTCGATTCGGGTCGGCCGATGGATCAGGCTTCTGTTAATCGCATGATTTGTTCGGTACGTTGGGCAAACGCAATTCTACAGTTAATCGATTCCGAGAAAGAAAACCTGTCAATTACACTCGGCGAGCTTCATCAGCGATTTGTTTCCCAATATGGAGTTGACCCATCGGCAAAGGACTTTGCATTTTATAATCAACATCAGTTTCTCACATCTCTGTTGGCGTATCTGTGCATGCCTGCGGAAAAGTTCTTCGATGACTTACCGGAGTTCAGCGTCAATTCACTGCCGCCTGGTTGGGGAACGCAGGGACTCTTCTTTAGGGGCACCCTGCGGGATTTGGTACGGCACTTGCGCAATTCAGTCTCGCATGGGCATGTTTCCGTAACGCCAGAGTTGATTTTCGAGTTTCGAAATCGGACATGCGTTGTCGTTTTCAATAACCTCAGTCTCCATAAATTTTGTCAGGCGCTTGCGTATTGGTGCCTGACAAAGGATGTCGCTTTATCGGCATTAAATCGCTGACAAACTCACCCCCGCGCCAGGGCGATCATCACCGCGCCGACCAGCATCACCGCCGCGCCGAGTAATCTGCCGCTCGACTCCTCCTTCAGCACACGTCCGCTCGCGACAACCGTGAAGAGCGCCGACAATCGCTTGATGGCGATGACATAGGGCGTGAACAGCACGGTGAGCGCCCACATTTGCAAAGTATTGCCGAAGGCCATCGCCGAACCAGCGCCAATGGCGTAGCGAAGCGACGAGAGGCTTGGCGCGGCGCGCCGCCCGGCAAGCCAGTAGAGCAGGGCGCACAGCGAAATGACGATCGTCACCGCTGTTATCCAGACAAGCGGCGTCGACGCCCTGACGCCGAGCTTGTCGATATTGGCGGTGACGCTCCAAATCACCGCGGTGCCGATCATCATCCGCGCGCCTTTGTCGCGTGCGAAGACATGGAAGTTGAAACGGCGCCCGTTTGCCCGGTCGGCGTCGAGCAAGCCGACGCCGAGCACGGTGAACAGCACGCCGAAGACGCCCATCGGCGGCGCGTGCTCGCCGGTCATGATCGGCGAGGTGAACAGCATCAGCACAGGCGTGAGCAGGACGAGCGGCGCCACTAGTGAGGCGTCGGACAGACGAAAGGCGCGGATGTACAGCACATAGGCGACGACGTTGAGCGCGCCTGACCAGGCCAGCAGAGTCCAAAAGCCAGGCTCCGTCAGCGACGCCAGCGTTTCGCGCGGCGCGCTGAGCAGGCCCGGGTAAAGGACGAAACAAGCGACGATCAGCAGGACAGCGCCCGCGCACCATTGCGCGGCGAGAATGGCGCGATCATCAGCCGTTCGCGTCGCCGCCTTGGTGCCAAGATCGGTGACGGATTGGCAAATGGCGGTGACGAGCGCGGCGAAGAGAGCGAGAAGCGCGAGGTCCATGGCGCGCTATAGCGCATGATCAGCGAGAGGGGGAGTTGGCGTTGCTGAGATATCGAGCTTGCGGCAAACCCTCTCCCAAGGGGAGAGGGTCGGCCCGGAGGGCCGGGGTGAGGGGAAAGAGTCTCTGGTTTTTTCCGCATTAGACGATCGGCGTAGTAACCCCTCACCCGGCCGCTTCGCGGCCACCCTCTCCCGATGGGAGAGGGTGGAGAGCCTCGTCTTGAAGGAGAAGCGCGCGTTGCCTCACGCGCCGGGCTTCACTGCAGTCACCAGCGTGTCGACGCCGTCGCGGAATTCGACGGTGACCGGCGCGAAGCCCGCAGCGCGCAACTGCTCCAGGGCAGGCTCGAAATACATGATGTGCTGGGGCGATTCGTCGCTCAGGAGGTGCAGGATCCAGTCTTCGAGCAGATCGAGTCGGTTCATCTTCGTGAAAATCTTGAACCAATCCCGCACCACGGCTTGCGTATCGGCAAGATGCGCCGCCAGGTCGTCCATTGCGTAGCGGTCGCCGTTGACGAAAATTCCGCCCGGCTTCAGGACGCGGAAAATCTCCCAAACCACGGCCTTACGGTAGTCGTCAGGGAAGTTATGGATCGCGTAATTCGAAATGACGACATCCTTGCCGGCATCGGGCAGCGCGCGGAGCGCCGTCAGCGCATCGGCTTCGATAAATTTGACGCGGCCCGCCAAGGCGTAGTCGGCGAGATTTGTTCGCGCCTGATCGAGCATTTCGCCGGCGCTGTCGATCGCGGTGAGCTTGAGGTCGCCCCGCGCCGAGAGCGCCGCCAGCGTGCTGATCCCCGTTCCGCAACCGATCTCGAAGCCGTCGATTGGCCCTGCGTCGGAACGCCACTCGGCGACTCGGTCGCCGATCTTTTTGGCGAGCGTGGCGGCGTTTGGACACATCTGCCGCAGCACGTCATATTCGGCCGCAATGGGCCCAGTGAATGGATTTTCTTGAAGCGCGGACATGCGGCTTTTTTTCATATCGAGAGAGGCCTCGCAAGGGCGGCTTTTCTTGAGGGCGGCTTTTCTTGCCGGGGCCGCCATGTTAGCGAAACTCCAGCATATCCCGTGAGAAAGCTATGACGCAGGCTATACGCAGCGAGCCGCAGGCAGGCGGCGCAGACGCGAGGCTGAGCGACTCGTTTGTCGCGCTCGGGCGCGCCGCGCGCGCAGCGGCGCGGGCGGTGGCGCTCGCCTCGACCGACGCCAAGAACAAGGCGCTGCGCGCAGCGGCCGGCGAAATTCGCCGCCAGAGCAACGCCATACTCGCCGCCAATGCGCTCGACGTCGCTGACGCCAAGGCGCGCGGAACGGCGGCGTCTTTCCTCGATCGGCTGACGCTTGATCCCGCCCGCGTCGAGGCGATCGCCCGTGGGCTGGAGGAAATCGCCGATCTGCCGGACCCTGTCGGCCGCATTCTGGCGAGCTTCGATCGCCCGAACGGCCTGAAGATCGAGCGCGTCTCGACGCCGCTCGGCGTCATCGGCGTGATTTACGAAAGCCGGCCCAACGTCACCGCCGACGCCGGCGGCCTGTGTCTGAAGGCCGGCAACGCCGCGATTCTGCGCGGCGGCTCCGAAAGCCTGCGCTCGTCGGCCGCCATTCACGCTTGCCTTGTCGCTGGGCTGAAGGCCGCGGGGCTTCCCGAAGCGGCGATTTCGCTTGTCGCGACCGCGGACCGCGCCGCCGTCGGCGCGATGCTGACGGGCCTCGACGGCAATATCGACGTGATCGTGCCGCGCGGCGGCAAGAGTCTCGTCGCCCGCGTGCAGCATGAGGCGCGCGTGCCGGTTTTCGCGCATCTTGAAGGCATCGTGCATGTCTTCGTGCATAAGGACGCCGATCTCGAAATGGCGAAAAGCGTGCTGCTCAACGCCAAGATGCGGCGCACCGGCATATGCGGCGCGGCGGAGACGCTGCTCGTCGACAAGGCCTGCGTGGCGACGCATCTTCAACCGCTCGTCGCGATGCTGATCGATTCAGGCTGTGAGGTGCGGGGCGATTCCGCCACGCAAGCCGCGGAATCGCGCGTGAAGCCGGCGCGCGAAGACGACTGGCGCGCCGAATATCTCGACGCCATCATCGCGGCGCGGGTCGTCGACGGGCTAGAGGGCGCGATCGATCATATCGAGACCTATGGCTCGCATCACACCGATTGCATCATCACGCGCGACGCCGATGCGGCGCAGCGTTTCATGAACGAGGTCGACTCGGCGATCGTGCTGCATAACGCCTCGACGCAATTCGCCGACGGCGGCGAATTCGGCTTTGGCGCCGAGATCGGCATCGCCACGGGGCGCATGCATGCGCGGGGACCCGTCGGCGTCGAGCAGCTGACCTCGTTCAAATACCGCGTCTACGGCGACGGCCAGGTGCGGGGGTGAGTGGTCTTTTTTCGCGTGGAGTCGGCCAGGGATGTCATTCCCGGCAGGCTGAAGGCCTGATCGGGAATCCAGAGCCGATCCACGAATGCTGGCCTTGCTCTGGATTCCCGATCACTTCGCTGTCGCGAAGTGTCGGGAATGACATCCTCGCTGTTCAACTGGATATGGCATGACGCAGCCCTTGCCGCGTCTCCCGCCGCACGCCTCCGGCATGCGCATCGGCCTTTTCGGCGGCTCGTTCGATCCGCCGCATGAGGGCCATGCGCTCGTCTCGCGTCTCGCGCTGACGCGCTTGAAGCTCGATCGGCTGTGGTGGATCGTCTCGCCCGGCAATCCGCTCAAGGACGCAAGCGAACTCCCGTCAATCGAAGGGCGAATAGCGGCAGCGAAAAAAATCCTGAGCGATCCGCGGGTCGCCTTCACCGGATTCGAGGCCGAGATCGGCGCACGCTACACCTGCGACACGCTCGAATTCCTGCACGCGCATTGTCCGGGCGTGCGTTTCGTCTGGATCATGGGCGCGGACAATCTCTTGCAGTTCGATCATTGGCGGCGATGGCAGGATATTGCGCGGACGACGCCGATCGCCGTCATCGACCGGCCGGGCGCGACGCTCAAAGCCGCCAACGCCAAAGCGGCGGTCTATTTCAAGAGCGCGAGGATTCCCGAGAGCGAGGCCGGTATGCTCGCCGCGACGCCCCCGCCGGCGATCGTCTACCTGCACGGGCCGAGACTCGAGCGTTCGTCGACCGAACTGCGCGCCGGGACGCGTTCATGAACGCGCTCCGGTTTCCTGATTGATGCATTTTTTGCGCTGAACCCGCGTCGGCTTCGGCGGAAAATGCTTTGGCTATTTGCGCTCGAAGAGCGGCAATATCCAGCGCTTATAGGCCCAGAAGCTCAGAGGAATGCCGACGAAGATCGCGACCCACATCAGAGCCGAATTGTCCGTGCCGTGCTCGTAGAAGCCGCCGCCTTCGGTCACGGACTGCGTATAGGGATTGCGCACGAAGAGCGTGATCGCGAATGAGCCGATAAGGATCAGCGCCGTGGCGATGTAAAGGCTGCGCGGAATTACGAACTTCGGCAGCTGCGGCTGCGCCGGCGCATCTTCAGGCCTGGGCGGCGGGGTTTCCTGCGGCTTGTTCTGAGGCTTGCCCTCGTCGTGGGGTTCTTCGGTCATGGGCTTCTCTCCCGATATTCTGTGCTTGGCCCCAATATAGGGCTGCTTTAGGTCGCCGCGCCATAGACGTCATATGCCTCCGCGCGCTCGATTTTCGCCGTGACAATGTCACCCGCGCGCAACGGGCGCCGCGATGCGACAAAGGCCGCGCCGTCGATCTGCGGCGCGTCGGCCTTGGTTCGGCCCTTGGCGAGCGCGCCCGATGGTCCGCCGCCCGGCTCGTCGATGATGACGGAAAGGCGCTTGCCGATTTTGCGCTTCATCAGCCGGGCGCTGATCGCCTGCTGTTTCTCCATGAAGCGCTTCCAGCGCGTCTCCTTCACGTCGTCCGGGACGGCGGGTAGGCCAAGCGCCTCGGCCGGCGCGCCGGCGACAGGCTCATATTTGAAGGCGCCAGCGCGGTCGATCTCGGCCTCCTCCAGCCAATCGAGAAGATAATCGAAATCCGCGTCGGTCTCGCCGGGGAAGCCGACGATGAACGTCGATCGCAGCGCGAGGTCGGGACACGCCTCGCGCCAAGCGAGAATGCGCGCCAGGGTCTTCTCCTCATTCGCGGGGCGTTTCATGGCCTTCAGCACATTCGGCGCGGCATGCTGAAAAGGAATGTCGAGATAGGGAAGAATTTTCCCCTCCGCCATCAATGGCATCACCTCGTCGACATGAGGATAGGGATAGACGTAGTGCAGGCGGACCCAAAGGCCGAGATCGCCAAGTTCGCGCGCAAGATCGAGAAAGCGCGCGCGCACGCTACGGTCGCCGAACATGCTCTCGGCGTAGCGAATGTCGCGGCCGTAGGCGCTCGTGTCCTGCGAAATGACGAGCAGCTCCTTGACGCCGGCGCGCGCAAGCTTTTCCGCTTCGCGCAGCACATCGGCGGCCGGCCGCGAGACGAGCGGCCCGCGCAAATGCGGGATGATGCAGAAGGAGCAGCTGTTGTCGCAGCCTTCCGAGATTTTCAGATAGGCGTAGTGGCGCGGCGTGAGCTTCACGCCTTGTTCGGGGAGAAGATCGACAAACGGGTCATGCGCGGGCGCGGCGGCCCGATGTACGGCGTCGACGACGCTCTCATATTGCTGCGGGCCGGTGATCGCCAGCACTTGCGGGAAGCGCGCCGTAATCGCCTCGGGTTCGGCGCCCATGCAGCCGGTGACGATCACCTTGCCGTTTTCGTTCAGCGCAGCGCCAATCGCTTCGAGCGACTCCGCCTTGGCGCTATCGAGGAAGCCGCATGTGTTGACGATGACAACGTCGGCCCCGGCGTGGGTGCGCGAGAGCTCGTAGCCTTCGGCCCGCAGCCGCGTGACGATGCGTTCGCTGTCGACGAGCGCCTTGGGACAGCCAAGCGAGACGAAAGAGACGCGCGGGGCGGCGCTCAGCGGCCTCTGTTGATCCTGCATGGCGCCCCTTGCCATGCGGCGGCGGACTTTGCAATCGCGGGCTCAGCGTTACGCCGTCAGCGCGCCAATGAGAGCGAAGAGCGCGACGGCGGCAAAGATGATAGCGTGGATCATAAACGCAACTCCGACGAGCCCCGAGTTGGTCTAGTTGCGCGCGCTTTAAGAAAGAATTGAGGCCCTTGTTCTGGGAGAGTTTTCGGCGCAGGCGCAAAAAAGCCAATAAGTCAGCGACGATGAGGGCCCTTGACGAAGCTCAAAAAGAAAAATTTGCGCTCGGCCTGAGCCCCTCTTAATGAATAGCGCCTCGCTACGAGCTTCAGCCACGCCGTCTCAGAAGGAAGCGCCACGTCTTGACGAATTCCATAGTTCTCGGAACTGGGTCTTATGCGCCGCAGCGCGTCCTCTCCAATGCCGACCTCGAGAAAATAGTCAGGACGAATAATGAGTGGATCGTCAGCCGCACCGGCATCAAAGAGCGCCGAGTAGCCGCAGATCATGAGGCCACATCGGATTTAGCCGCGGCCGCCGGGCGCGAGGCGCTGCGGTTCGCTGGCGTAAAGCCGGACGACGTCGATATGATCATCGTGTGCACGGTGACAGGCGATGCGCCGACGCCGTCCTGCGCGTCGTTTGTTCAGGCGCAGCTCGGCGCGAAGAACGCCTTCGCTTTTGACGTCGGCGCGGCCTGCGCCGGCTCGCTTTTCGGGCTGTCCATCGCCGACCAGTTCATCAGAAGCGGCAAGGTGAAGCGCGCGCTGGTGATTGGCGCCGAGACTCTCAGCCGCTTCGTCGATTGGACCAATCGCGAGACATGCGTGCTGTTTGGCGACGCCGCTGGCGCAATTTTGCTTGGCGCCAGCGAAGAGGAAGGGCGCGGCCTGCTCGCCGCGAGCCTGCGCACGGACGGTTCAATGACGGGCATTCTCGGCATCTATGGCGGCGGCAGCCGCCGCCCGCCTTCCGTGGAAATGCTCGAAGAAAAGGCCGGCAAAATCAAGATGCGCGGGCGCGAGGTCTATAAGGTGGCGACGCGGCTGTTGCCTGAAGTGGTCGGCGACACGCTTGAGGCCGCCGGTCTGACCGCAGCCGACGTCGATCACGTGATCGCCCACCAGGCCAACAAGCGCATCATCGAGTCCGCAATGCAGAACCTCGGCGTTCCGTTCGAGAAATGCTGGATCAACATTGACCGCTACGGCAATACGTCGAGCGCCTCGATGCCGATCACGCTCGATGAGGCGAATCGCGCCGGAAAACTGAAAAAGGGCGACGTCATCGCGATGATGGCGATCGGCGCGGGAATGACCTGGGGCGGCGCAGTGCTGCGCTGGTAGGCGTTTCCCTTTCGCGGCCGTCCAACTCCAAACTTCGTTGACGCCAAACAGGCCAGCTTGACGCGGGCCTTTTTCGTCTTGCCCCATCAATCTACTCATGCTACCGTTTTTATAGACTATTGGAGAGGCGTCACCATGAGCGAGAATTTGCAGAAGAGTCTGGGTCTGGGAATTTTAGGGGGCTTGGTTGCGCTCACGATGTTGGCGAGCGCGCATTCTCAAGCGGGCCAGACGTTCCTGAACGTCTCCTATGACCCGACGCGCGAACTCTACAAGGCGATCAATCCCGCGTTCGCGGCGGACTGGAAAGCTCGGACCGGCGAAACGATCGAACTTCTGGCGTCGCACGGCGGCTCGGGCGCGCAAGCGCGCGCCGTCATCGAGGGGCTGAACGCCGATGTCGTGACGCTGGCGCTCGCCGCCGACATCGACGCGATCGCCAGCAAGAGCGGCAAAATTCCGGTCGATTGGCAAAAGCGCCGACCGAATAATTCGTCGCCCTATACGTCGACGATCGTGTTTCTCGTCCGCAAGGGCAATCCGAAAGCCGTCAAGGATTGGGACGATCTGGCGAAGCCCGGCGTCGCCGTCATCACGCCAAACCCCAAGACGTCGGGCGGCGCGCGCTGGAATTATCTTGCGGCCTGGGGCTACGGGCTGAAGAAATTCGGCGGCGACGAAGCCAAGACCAAAGATTTCGTCAAGGCGATCTACAAGAACGCCCCGGTCATGGACACGGGCGCCCGAGGCTCGACGATCACCTTCGCCCAGCGCGGCATCGGCGACGTGCTCCTTGCGTGGGAGAACGAAGCCTTCCTCGCGCTGAAGGAATTCGGCGCTGACAAGTTCGAGATTATTACCCCGCCGCAGTCCATTCTGGCTGAGCCGCCGGTCGCCGTCGTCGACGCCAACGCCGACGCCAAAGGCAACAGGCAGCTCGCGGAAGCCTATCTCGACTTCCTCTATTCGCCGCCGGCGCAGGCGATCATCGCGCGCAATTTCTATCGTCCCGTCCATCCCGAATATGCGGCGAAGGACGACGTAAAGAAATTCGCCAAGATTGATTTCATCACGGTGGACAAAAGTTTTGGCGGCTGGGCGGCGGCGCAAAAGAAACATTTCGCCGACGGCGGCATTTTCGACGACATCCAGAAACAAGAGCTGACAAGGTGACCTTCCCGAGCCTTGTCGGCAAAAACGCTCGGCGCTTCACGGCGCCGAGCGTCATTCCAGGCTTCGGCCTGACCTTCGGCTATACGCTGATCTATCTTGGCGTGATCGTGCTCTTTCCGCTCGCCACGCTCATCTGGCAGTCATCGGGACTAGGATTTTCCGGCCTCTATGCGATCGCCTCGGAGCCGCGCGTCGCCGCAGCGCTGCGCACGACCTTCTTCATTTCCTTCGCGGCGGCGGTCGTCGACCTGTTCTTTGGCCTCATCGTCGCCTGGGTGCTCACGAGGTACGATTTTCCCGGCCGTCGACTGCTCGATGCATTCGTCGATCTGCCCTTCGCGCTGCCGACGGCCGTCGCCGGCATTTCGCTTGCGGCGCTCTATTCGCCGAATGGCTGGTTTGGCGCGCCGCTCGCCGACTACGATATCAAGATCGCCTTCACCCGCTGGGGCATTCTGGTCGCGCTCATCTTTATCGGTCTGCCGTTCGTCGTGCGCACCGTGCAACCGATTATTTCGGAACTTGAAGTGGAGCTGGAGGAGGCCTCCGCCACTCTTGGCGCGGGCAGGCTGCAAACCGTCATCCGTGTGATGCTGCCGCCCCTGGCGCCGGCGCTGCTCACCGGCTTCGCGCTCGCCTTCGCCAGATCCATTGGCGAATATGGGTCGGTGATCTTCATCGCCGGCAATATCGCTTACGTCTCCGAGATCGCGCCGCTGCTCATCGTCGTCAAGCTTGAACAATATGATGTCCCCGGCGCGACTGGAATCGCAACGATCATGTTGGCGATTTCTTTCGCCGCGCTGCTTCTCATCAATCTGGTCCAGGCCTGGAGCCGCAGGAGGTTCGGCCATGTCTGAGATCGCGGTCACGTCCAGCGGCAGCGGTCGCGGCGTCAAATTCCGGCCGGTCACGCAGGACTCGTCGCTTGCGCGCTACGCCCTCATTGCGACCGCGGTGCTGTTTCTCGCCATCTTCCTCTTGGCGCCGCTTGCAATCGTCTTCGTTGAAGCCTTCAGCAAAGGGATCGGACCCTTTCTTACCGCGTTCGGCGATCCAGACGCGCGCGCCGCGATCCGTCTAACGCTTCTTGTCGCGGCGATCTCTGTGCCGGCCAATCTTGTGTTCGGACTCGCGGCGTCCTGGTCGATCGCCAAATTTTCCTTTCCCGGCAAGAGCGTTCTCATCACGCTGATTGATCTTCCGTTCTCCGTATCGCCGGTCGTCGCCGGCCTCATCTATGTGCTGGTGTTCGGCGGCCAGGGCCTCTTTGGCCCGTGGCTCGCGGCTCAAGGCGTGCAGATCATCTTTGCCGTGCCCGGCATCGTGCTGGCGACGATCTTCGTCACCTTTCCTTTCGTTGCGCGCGAACTCATTCCGTTGATGGAGGAGCAGGGCAAGATTGAGGAGGAGGCGGCGCTCACGCTCGGCGCTTCCGGCTTCAAGACTTTTCTGACCGTAACGCTGCCCAACATTAAATGGGGCCTGCTGTACGGCGTGCTGCTCTGTAACGCCCGCGCCATGGGCGAGTTCGGCGCCGTTTCGGTCGTATCGGGTCACATACGCGGCTTGACCAACACAATTCCGCTTCAGGTGGAGATACTCTACAATGAGTACAATATTGTCGCCGCTTTCGCGCTCGCGGTTCTTCTTGCAGGCTTGGCGCTTGTCACACTCGGGCTCAAGACGTTCCTTGAATGGCGTCACGCCGACGCGCTCTCCGGACGCGCTCGCCGCCACTGAAGCGAGTAAGCGCGGAGCTTCCATTCGCATCGAGGGAGTCGAGCAGGATTTCGGCGCCTTTCCGGCCTTGCGCGACGTCAGCCTTGACATTCAGCCTGGCGAACTTGTCGCTCTGCTCGGCCCTTCTGGCTCGGGCAAGACGACGCTGTTGCGCGTGATCGCGGGCCTTAATTCACCCGATCGCGGGCGCGTTCTGTTCGACGGCGAGAACGCGACTAATCTCCCCGTGCAGGACCGCCATGTGGGCATGGTGTTTCAGAACTATGCGCTCTTCAAACATATGACCGTCGCCGACAATATCGGCTACGGTCTGAGAGTTCGCCCCAGACGAACGCGTCCCTCGCGGGCGGCGATCCAGGCGCGCGTCACGGAGCTTCTACAGTTCGTGCAGCTTGACGGACTTGGCGGCCGCTATCCGGCGCAGCTCTCCGGTGGCCAGCGCCAGCGCGTCGCCCTCGCGCGCGCGCTCGCCATTGAGCCGCGCGTGCTGCTGCTCGACGAACCCTTTGGGGCGCTTGACGCGCGCGTGCGCAAGGATTTGCGCCGCTGGCTGCGCGACATCCATAAGCAGACGGGATTGACGACGGTCTTCGTCACCCATGATCAGGATGAGGCGATGGAGCTTGCGGATCGTGTCGTCGTGCTCAACGAAGGCCGCATCGAACAGATTGGCGCGCCTGAAGAACTTTACGACCGTCCAGCTTCGCCTTTCGTCATTTCCTTCGTTGGCGAAGCGGTTGCGTTGCCCGTCACCCTCGCCGACGGCCACGTGACGTTCGGCGGCCGCGAATTGCACATCGACACCCACGGCTTGCGCAGCGGACCGGCGAGAGTCTTCTTCCGCCCGGCGGACATCGCCGTCGCGGCTGAAGGGAACGGCGATCTTGAAGGACGCGTCGAGAGCCTGCGGCGCACGCCAGCCGGTGTTCGCGCCACGATAGCCATCGACGGCTATGATCAAACGCTTGAGATCGACTCGCCGCTCGAACGTTCGGCTTCGCTCGGCGGCCGCGTGCCGCTTTCGCTGGTGAACGCCCGTATCTTTGCGGCCGACGAGAACGGCGACTATGTCAACGCCGGAGACGGCATTTGAGCGCGGCGCCTGCTGACGCGATCGATGAGAAGAACGCCGCCAACGACTGGAATTCGGCGCTCTATCTGAAATTCGAAGCGGAGCGCACGCGCGCCGCCCGCGACCTGCTCGCGCACGTGCCTTATTGCGAGACGCGACGGGTTTTTGACCTTGGATGTGGACCTGGAAACAGCACCCGGCTCCTCGCGATGAGCTTTCCCGGCGCTGACATCATCGGAATCGACAAATCCGACAATATGCTATCGGTCGCTCGCGCGTGCACGCCGACGGCGACGTTTATCAAAGAGGATATCGCGCATTGGCGGCCTTCGGAGCCGGCCGATCTCATCTTCGCCAATGCGGCGCTGCATTTCCTTCCCGATCATCGCGGGTTGATGACCAGGCTTTTGAGTTATTTGCGGCCCGGCGGACGTCTTGCGGTCCAGATGCCGAACAATACGCATGAGCTTTCGCACGCGGCGATGCGTATGGTCGCGGCGGATGGCCCCTGGGCGCCGCGTCTGCTTCCAGTCGCCAAGTCGATTATGGTGCTCGGTCCGCTCGAGGAATATTACAATCTGCTCGCGCCGCTCTGCAGCACGATCGACATTTGGCAGACGGTCTATGTCCACCCGCTCGACGGCCCTGACGGCGTGGTCGAGTGGTTCGAAGGATCTGGCCTTCGTCCGTTCCTTGACTTGCTCGATGCAAATGAGCGCGTCGAATTTCTTGCGCGGTACAGCGGGAGGCTTGCTCAGGCCTATCCCCGTCAGCCGGACGGTAAAGTGCTTTTGCGATACCCGCGCCTCTTCTTCGCCCTGCAGAAATAGGACGGGGGCCTAGGTTCCCGGTCGCGGCGTCCAATCTGACAAACTGTGACATTACTGCAACGCTTTCGCTCGATATATCTATTGGTCTACTAAATCGATAGACAAACAGATACGCTTTCGCTTTACTGCCTCTTGCGGCTTGGACGGAAAATAGTTCGCAGAGGAGCGCCCTCGTCGGACGAAAGAGAGCTGGAATGTCGAAGCGAAAATTAAGGCGCGGACAGCAGTTACGGCGTTTACTGTGGCCATTTCGCAACAGCGCAAGTCGAAAAATCGAGTTGACTAAAACATGAGCTTAACAGCTCAACCGTGACGGCATACCGATATGTATAACATTTACATATCGGTCCGTCGCTCAAAGCGCGTCAACCGGAGTTGGGTTAAGCGATACGGGACAAAAGTCGATGTCGATAAGCAAAAACAGAAAGAAGTTGAGGTTAGCCGCGTTTGGCGCCGTTGTCGGCGCCGCCTTTAGCGTTCCCGAAATCGCGGGCGCCGAAGACAAAGCGCCCTCTAAGGAGGTTTCGGGAAAAGGGGGTCAGTCGGATAGCGGCGCAAAAACAGCCGCGCCGGAAAAAGCCTCGGTGAAGACGAAGGCCGATGGCGCGGGTGTCGCTGCTCGTCCCGCGGCGCCAGCGGCGCCGCTGGTGAAGAAGAGCTACTACGTGCCGACCCGCGGCTATCGTTTGGAGCCGCAGCCGGACATTCCGCCCTATGTGCGCAATCTGGCGAAGACCTACAAGGAATTCGAAGGCATCGACTGGCTGAACGTCGGTCTCGACTCGCGCGTGCGTTTTGAATATCGCAAGGACGATTATCGGCCGTGGACGAACACGACGACCAATCCGCCGACGTCGCAGCGCAAGGATTTTCCCAATTCGCTTTGGCTATCGCGCACGCGGGCCTATCTGGGCGTGCAGAAGATTCTCGATCCCTTTCGATTCGCCATCGAATTTCAGGACTCGCGCGCCTACAACAGCATCTATGAATATCAGGGCCAGGAGATCAATCAGACCGATCTCATCTCGGCCTATGGCGAACTCTTCTTCAAGGACGCCTTCGGCAAGGACGATCTCGGCAATGATCGGCCACTGACGCTTCGCGCCGGCCGCTTTCACCTCGAGCTGCTCGACCGCCGTTTGATCGCCGAAAACGAGTTCCGCAACACCACCAACACTTTTGATGGTTTCCGGATCAAAATCGGCAAGAAGGACAATGACTGGGATATCGACAGTTTCCTGATGCGGCCCGTCATTCGTTATCCATATCAGTTCGACCGACCTGATTGGCAGAACTGGATCTACGGCAGCGTGTTCAGCATCCGGCGCTGGTCAGAATTTGCGACGATCCAGCCTTATTTTTTGGGCCGAAAGCAATATGGGGATCCGCTCAACGTCTCGAATGCGCTGAAGTTCCATCGGGATACTTATGCGCCCGGCTTGCGAGTCTATGGCGTGATCAACGACTTCGATTACGACTTCGACATCAACAAGCAGTTTGGCGAAACCGGCGAATTCCGCCAGTTCCGGAATGTCCAAAACGCGGTGCAGACGACGGTGCAGCACGACGCTATCGCCTATGCGTTCGAGGCGGGCTACACATTTTCAGAGCACCCGTGGAAACCGCGGATCAGCGCCAACTACGCCTATGGCTCAGGCAACAAGAGCCCCTACGACAGCGCCAATCAGACCTTCGATATCTTCTATGGCTTCAACCAGCCGTTCTCACGCAACGACTATATCGCCTGGAACAACGTCAAAGCGCCCAAGGCGCGCATCGAATTTTCGCCATTCAAAGATCTCCGGATCGATACGGCGTTCAGCGCCTATTGGCTGGCGAGCGCCGCCGCCGCTTGGGACCGGGCCAATCTCTATGCGCCGCTCGGCAACAGAGGCACGTTCATCGGCACGGAATATGATCTGCGCATTCGCTACAAACTGAATCAGTTCATCAATCTGACGGCGAGCTATGCGCGCTTCTGGCCCGGCTCCTTTACCTCGAGCTTCGCGCCGCCGGTCGCGCTGCAGCCATTCTTCCCGCAATCTTTTTCCGGACAGAGCACGACCACGAATGGGCTGACCGGGCGCCCGACCGATTTCTTCTATCTGGAAGTCTCAGCCAACGCCTTTGGCGACGGCAATTCGATCACAAAGCCGCCGGGCGCGGATTTTATCGCTCTCTTCTCGCCTGAGGGGCCTCCGCCGCCGCCTGCGCCGCCGCCAAGCTGGTCTGACGTTTACGTTGGCCTCAATGGCGGCGGGTCGTGGTCGAGCCCGCGATCGATCGTGCAGCCTTGGCCCTTCGGCGCGGCCGCCGCGAGTCCAGCCGTGGCCGCCAGCGCGACGCCGATCGAGCAGACGAACCATCTCGCCGGCTTCATCGGCGGCTTCCAGATTGGCGCCAACTGGAAGTTCCTCGACAGCTTCTTGGTCGGCGCCGAGGCCGATCTGCATGGCGTTTCCGGCAACACCGACACGCGGTGGCAAGCGACCCTCGCGCAGGGAGGCGGCAATAGTTTCGCCACTTATGCGCAGCACACCGCGACCCTCAATTATCTGGGAACGATCCGCGGCCGATTGGGCTATCTCGTCACCCCGACGCTCGCCCTCTATGGCACGGGCGGCATGGCCTATGGCGGCGTCGTCTCCAACGCCGCGATCTTCACCAGAAGAATTGGCGGCACGAACCAGACGCTCGTCAATCCGGTCTATCAGGACAGCCTGATCGGCTGGACGGCGGGCGGCGGCGCCGAATGGATGTTCACGCCCGATTGGAGCGTCAAGATCGATTATCTTCGCTACGATCTCGGGGCCGCTCAAGGGTTTAATTACGCGGCCCAGTCGACCGGCTCTTACGCTTATGGCGCATCAAGCTCGACGCGCTTCAATGGCAACCTCATCCATGCCGGCGTCAATCGTCACTTCGATCTCATCAGCGTCGCCGAAGGTAAATAGGCTCAAGCTGGAGTGCGAGGCTGCGTCAGTTCAGGCAGCGCCAGTTCGCTTCTGAAGCGCGCTTATAGGGCCGCTTCAGTCGCGCTCTCGCCTTCAATTTCCAGCGGGCGCCGGGGCATGCGTGATGGACCGTCGCGTCTAAATTAAAAATCTCTGCCACGGTCTTAAGAGCTGACGAGCTGTGCATTTTGTTCCTTCCTAGGAACATTTCTCAAGTTCCAGAGTTTTCCTTCGGCCGTGACCGGCCTGTACGCCGCCGCAGCGCGTCGGCATGGTTGCGTTGTGTTCGCAGCCAAAAAAAGCGAAAGCTGAGCAGGTTCGCCTCGGTTGGAAACCTTCGTCGCCACGTCTTTTGGTGAAAGGATTGACCGATGGCTCCAGATTCCGATCCAGCCCCAAAAGGACAAGAAGGGCCTCCATCCGCAATCGAAGAGCTTGATGTGCTCTGGCTTACGGCGGGACTGAGTTGCGACGGCGACTCGGTCTCAATCACCGCCGCCAGCGAACCGAGCATAGAAGACGTCATTCTCGGAGCGATCCCCGGCCTACCGAAGGTGCGCTTGCACAATGCAGTGCTGTCCTACGAAGTGGGCGATGACTTCATGAAGGCCTTCCATCAAGGCGCGCGGGGCGAACTCGAAAACTTCGTGCTTGTGGTCGAAGGCTCCATCCCGAACGAGAAGCTCAGCGGCGATGGCTACTGGGCCGCGGTTGGCACCGATGCGGCGACTGGCCAGCCGATCAGAACCACGGAATGGATCGACCGATTAGCGCCCAAGGCGCTTGCCGTAATCGGCGCCGGTACATGCGCGACATTTGGCGGCATCCACGCGATGAAAGGCAATCCAACCGGTTGCATGGGCCTTCAGGACTATCTGGGCGCCGAGTGGAAATCAAAAGCCGGTCTGCCAATCGTCAACGTTCCAGGCTGTCCTGTCCAGCCCGACAATTTCATGGAGACATTCCTCTATCTGCTGCGCCAGCTCGCCGGCCTGGCGCCGATGATTCCCGTCGACGGACACGGCCGCCCGCGCTGGCTGTTTGGTCCCACCGTTCATGAGGGATGCGACCGCGCCGCTTACTACGAAGAGGCCGATTTCGCGCAAGAGTATGGCTCGCGGAAGTGCCTGGTGAAGATCGGATGCTGGGGCCCGGTTGTTCAATGCAACGTGCCCAAGCGCGGTTGGATCGCGGGTCTTGGAGGGTGCCCAAATGTCGGCGGCATCTGCATCGGCTGCACCATGCCAGGCTTTCCCGACAAGTTCATGCCGTTCATGGACGAACCGCCCGGCGCCCGCATTTCCTCGGTTCTGATTAAGCCTTACGGCGTGCTGATCCGCAATCTGCGCAAAATCACCAATCACACGCTCAATAAGGAGCCAAAGTGGCGCAATAGGGAGCCGACCTACACAACCGGCTACGAGCCTGATCGGCCGAACAAGACTCATCCACTCTAGTTAAGGGATCCGCGATCATGGTCGACCTGGCAACCCGTCCTGCCGCGCCTCCGAGCGCCAATAAAGCGTCGCCCAATCTCGTCGAGATGAATTGGGATCCGATTACCCGAATCGTCGGCAGTCTCGGAATTTTCACCAAGATTGACTTCGAGAATCGGCAGGTTGCCGAATGTCACAGCACGTCGTCGATCTTTCGCGGTTACAGCATTTTCATGAAGGGCAAAGATCCCCGCGATTCCCACTTCATCACCAGCCGCATCTGCGGAATCTGCGGCGACAATCACGCGACGTGCTCTGTCTATGCGCAGAATATGGCCTATGGAATTAAGCCGCCGCCGCTCGCCGATTGGATCATCAATCTCGGCGAAGCCGCGGAGTATATGTTCGACCACAACATCTTTCAGGACAATCTGGTTGGCGTCGATTTCTGCGAGCAGATGGTCAAGGAAACCAATCCAAGCGTCTGGGTCAAGGCGCAACGGACTCCGGCGCGGAACGCGGACGCTCATGGATATCGCACGATCGCCGAGATCATGACCGCGCTCAATCCATTTTCCGGCGAATTCTATCGTGAGACATTGATTGTAAGCCGATACACGCGTGAGATGTTCAGCCTGATGGAGGGGCGCCATGTGCACCCCTCTACTCTTTATCCGGGCGGAGTCGGCACCGTCCCGTCGAACCAGCTCTTCACCGAATATCTGACGCGACTCGTGCGCTACGCCGAATTCATGAAAAAATGCGTGCCGCTACACGATGATTTGTTCGACTTCTTTTACGAAGCGCTGCCGGGTTACGAGGAGGTTGGACGTCGGCGAATTCTTTTAGGGTGCTGGGGCGCGTTCCAGGACCCGAACCATTGCGACTACAATTATAAGCATATGACCGATTGGGGACGGAAGATGTTCGTCACCCCGGGCGTTGTCGTCGACGGCAAGCTTGTCACGACCGACCTCGTCGACATCAATTTGCAGATACGCATATTGCGCGGGCAGTCCTACTACGACGACTGGGACAATTGTGAAACCTTCGTCAAGACTGATCCGCTGGGCAACCCGGTCGACCAAAAGCACCCATGGAATCAGACGACGATTCCACGACCGCAGAAGCGAGATTTCGATAAGAACTACTCCTGGGTGATGTGCCCGCGCTGGCTCGACAAGAGCAGCGGAGATCATCTGCCGCTCGACACCGGCGGCGGCGCCTTCGCGCGTCTGTTCTCCACGGCGCTGGCCGGACTCGTTGACATGAACGGCTATGTCAAAGCGACGGGCGACAGCGTGAAGATTAATCTCCCCAAGACGGCGCTCAAACCTGCAGTCGAGTTCGAGTGGAATGTCCCGAAGTGGAGCAACGCGATTGAACGCGATCGGGCGCGAACCTATTTTCAAGCCTACTGCGCCGCCGCGGCGTATTATTTCCTGGAACAGGCCTTCACAGAAATTCAGGCGGGCCGCACAAAGACCTGGACGGAGTTCGAGGTTCCGGATGAGGCGATCGGCTGTGGCTTCCACGAGGCGGTGCGCGGCGTGCTGTCGCACCATCTCGTCATAAAAGACAAGAAGATCGCCAATTATCATCCCTATCCGCCGACGCCGTGGAACGCGACGCCGCGAGACGATTTCGGAACGCCCGGACCTTACGAGGACGCGGTTCAGAACACGCCGATCTTCGAAGAGAACGGTCCGGACAAGTTTAAGGGCATCGACATCATGCGCGCGGTGCGCAGTTTCGATCCCTGCCTGCCATGCGGCGTGCATATGTATGTGGGCGGCGGCAAGACCGTTAAGACCACGCATTCGCCCATGTTCGGCGCGTCGCGAAAGTCGTCGCCATGAGCGGAGAGGCGCGCGACACGGAGACGCTGGAGCAGTCTCTCGCCCGGCTGGAGAAGCTGACGGCCGCGCTTGAGGGGATCGCCGACGGGACGGGGCGGGAGGCGGCGCGTGAGTTGCTGGCGCTCATGCTCGATTTGCACGCGCGTTCGCTCGCGCGACTCATCGCGATCATTGCAGCATCGGACGATGGCGCCGCCTTACTGGAGAAGATCGTCGAGGATCGGGACATTCGGGCAATATTGCTCCTCCACGGGCTACATCCGCAGAGCGTGGAGGATCGTCTACAAGATGTCGTCGCGCGCATGCAGCCGCGATGGAGCGCGCGCGGCCTCCATGTGAGCCTCATGAGCGCGGGTAAGGCCTTTGCAATGGTTCAGCTGCAAAGGAATGGCGTTGCTGAGCCTACCGACCAGTTGCGGCTGGAAATCGAGACCGCTCTCACCGACGCGGCGCCCGACCTCGACGATATTTTGATCGAATTGGACATGACAGCCCTTTACGCCGAGACCGCCGCCTAGAGAGAACGAGGCGCGAGAGCATGGAAAGAATAGAAACGGGGAATTGGGCCTCTCGGCTGCGACGCTTCGTGCGAGCGACGGAAGAAGAGCATTGCGAGTTCTGCTCGAAGACAATCGATTCTCGGCACGCGCATTTGGTCGAGCGCGCGACACGAAAGTTCTTCTGCGCTTGTCCCCAATGTGCATTCCTCTTGGGCGGAGGAGAGCGCTTTGCCGCCTTGCGCGCACGCGCCGATGCGCTGCGCGACTTTGATCTGAGCGACGACGAATGGGAGGGTTTTCGCATCCCAATTGACCTCGCCTTCGTGTTCCGCAGCACGCTGGCCCAGAGTCCCGTGGCGATCTATCCAGGCCCGGCCGGAGCGATCGAGTCTCCTTTTGCCGCCGATGGCTGGTCGCGACTGATCGCGGCCAATCCGATGTTAGCGCACCTTGATCCGGACGTTGAGGCGTTGCTCGTCAATCGAATGAATGGCGCACGGGAATACTATCTCGTTTCGATTGATCGCTGCTATGCGCTCATTGGGCTGATCCGTAAGCATTGGCGCGGATTGTCGGGCGGCGCAGAGGTCTGGGAGGCTGTTCGCGACTATTTTACGAACCTGCAAGACGACGTCGAGACGAAGGACAGGGTTCATGGTTGATCTCGACTTTCGCATCGACGACGTCAAAGTCGAGAAATATTCGGCGGCGCCGCTGCTGCTGTTTGCGTTGCATGTCGTAAACAAGACGCCTGATCTGCCCGTTCTCAACGTGATGTTGAACTGCCAGATACGCATCGAGCCTGCGCGGCGGCGCTATGACGGCGATGAGCACGATCGGCTTTCCGATCTCTTTGGTCACCCGTCGCGCTGGGGCGAGACCATGCGGAGTCTGCTTTGGACGCATGCGAGCGTTTCCATTCCCGCCGTCGACCCTGAGCGCACAGTCGATCTGCCGGTGCCGTGCAGTTATGACTTCAATATTGCCGCGACGAAATATTTTCATGGCCTGGAGCAGGGCGACGTTCCGCTCAATTTTCTGTTCAGCGGCTCGATTTTTTACCGCGACAGCGAAGGCAGGTTGCAGATCGAGCAGGTCGCCTGGAGCAAGGAATGCGCGTATCGCCTGCCCTTAAGCGAATGGCGCGCGATGATGGAGCAATACTATCCGCAGAGCATGTGGCTCTGTCTGCATCGTGACGCTTTTGACGACCTGGACCGGTACCGGCGCCGGCAAGGACTTCCGACATTTGAACGCGCCTTGCAGGCGTTACTCGAAGCCAACGCGGCGGAGGCGACATGAAACTCGACTCCATCAGAGCGATCGCGAACGCCGTTCTTTACGAGGGCTATATCCTTTATCCCTATCGGCCATCGTCAATAAAGAATCGTCAGCGCTGGACCATCGGCGGCGTCTTTCCGGAGGCGTTCGATCAGCAGGGCGACGCCTCGCGCATGGAGACGCAAGTTCTCTTGCGGGGCGGTGAGCAGGCGGCGTTCAACGTCAATTTTCGATTCCTTCAGGTCATGACGCGCGAGGTCGGACAGCTGGCGACGCCGGCGCAAGAGCTTCCGGAAGAGGGTGAACCGGCGCTGACGCGCGTTCCGAGCTTCAATCTCGACGGTCGGGAGTTGCCGGCCTGGGAGGAGGCGATCGAACGGGAGATCGCCTTAGGGCCGCTGCGGCCTGCAGATATTCAAGAGGTAGCGACTGTCTTGCCGTTCCGCTTCGAAGGCGCGCACGAAATCGAGCCGGTGCGCGCCCAGGACGGCTGCATCGCCGCCGTTCTCATTCGCACGTCGCATAAGATTCAGGGCGTCATCGACGCGAAGGCGCAAAGGCTCGCGACTGATGTGTGGAAGCTGACGATAGGAATCGAGAACGTCACGCCGCTTGTGGGCGCGGATCTTAAGGAACGCGCAGCCGCGCAACTTCGCGCCTTTGCGTCAACCCATACAATCCTCACCGTTCAAGACGGCGCGTTCGTCTCGTTGCTCGATCCTCCGGACGATCTGCGGGAGGCTGCGGCGCAGTGCCGAAATGTCGGCGCTTTCCCGGTGCTGGTCGGGGAACAAGACAGCAGCGCCATGCTCGCTTCGCCGATCATCCTCTATGATCATCCGGCGATCGCGCCGGAAAGTCCTGGCGACCTCTTCGACGGCACTGAAATCGACGAAATCCTAACGCTTCGCATCCTCGCGATGACCGACGCCGAAAAACGCGAGATGGCGTCTGTCGACGCCCGTGCGCGCGCGCTTTTAGAGCGCACACATGCATTGACCGCCGAGGACATGGCGCGGCTTCATGGCGTCATGCGCGATCGGCCGTCTCAGGCCAGCAAAATGGAACCGCCGCCGATGGGCAGGGACCATGAGAAGCCTCGACTCGTCTCGCTGCTCGAGAGCGGACGCAGTCTATGTGTCGGCGCCCGCGTGCGGCTACGGCCAAAATCGGGCGGCGACATCATGGATATCGCGCTCAGAGACAAGATCGCGGTCGTCGAGGCGATTGAGCGCGATTTCGAGGACCGGATCCATGTCGCGGTGACGTTGATTGACGATCCGGGCCGGGATCTCGGCGCAGCAGGCTTTCCCGGACACCGTTTCTTTTTTAGTCAGGAGGAGATTGAGCCGATTGCTGCGGGAGATGGGCCATGACCTCGATCCTCGTCGCCTGCGTCGGGAACATTTTTAACGGCGATGATGCCTTCGGAGTAGAGGTGGCGCGCCGACTCTCGCAGATCACGCTCCCGGACGGCGTAAGAGTGATCGATTTCGGCATTCGCGGAATCGATCTCACTTATGCGCTGATGGATGGCTATGACGCCGTGATTCTCGTCGACGCGGCGCAGCGGGGGCAAGCGCCGGGCGTGGTCTCAGTGATCGAGCCCGACCTCATCGAGGCGGGAGACTCCACACCCGAGGATCTGGCGCTTTCGCCGCATGAGCTCGATCCGGCGAAAGTTCTTTGTCTGGCGTCGGCGCTCGGCGGAAGTTGCCGGCGCGTGCTCCTGGTCGCGTGCGAGCCGCTGACGCTTGGCGGCGAGGAAGGCGTCATGGGTTTGAGCGAGCCTGTCACGGCGGCGGTGGCTGTCGCCGCCGAGACGGTAGAAGAGCTGATCGGTGGAATGATGGCGGCGTAACAGGCGCGTTAGCGCGCCGTATCGGTAAAGGGAGAAACGTCGTGAGCGGATGGGAGATTACAGGAATCATCCTGGGGATTATCATCCTCATATTGCTCGTCATCAACGCGAAGGATCTTTGGCGCTATATCAAAATCAGCAACATGTGAGGCTGACAGCGATCATGAGTTTTGCGGCGGTAGAGCCATCGCAGGCGCTCGAATTTCGAGTGCGCGGCCGCGTTCAGGGCGTCGGCTTTCGCCCGACTGTCTGGCGCATGGCGCGCGAACTTGGGCTTGCCGGCGAGGTTCTCAACGACGGCGAGGGCGTATTGGTGCGCGTCAGCGGCGCCCAGTCGCGGATCGCTGCGCTGCTTCGACGAATCGAACGGGACCCGCCGCCGCTCGCGCATATCGACAGCATCGAAAGGCGGCGCTACAGCGGCCGGCTCCCACAGGATTTCCGTATCGCCGAGAGCATCGGCGGGCCCGCCCGGACGCAAGTCGCGCCCGATGCCGCTCTTTGCGGCGCATGCGCAGCGGAGCTACGCGATCCGGACGAACGCCGCTATCGCTATCCTTTCACCAATTGCACCCATTGCGGACCGCGCCTCAGCATTGTGACGGCCATTCCCTATGACCGCGCGACGACGACGATGGCGCCCTTCGTCTTGTGCGCGGCGTGTGAGGCGGAATATCGCAATCCGAATGATCGCCGTTTTCACGCAGAAGCGGTGGCCTGCCCATCATGCGGGCCGAACGCGTCGCTCGTTGCCTTCGGGCGAGCGGGAGCGCGCGACGGCGACGCCGACGCGGCCAAACTTGCGGCTGGGCTTATAGCTCGGGGCGATATCATCGCCGTCAAAGGACTCGGCGGCTATCATCTCGCATGTGACGCAGCCAATCCCGAGGCCGTTGCGCGCCTGCGGCGGCTGAAACGTCGTGACGCAAAGCCCTTCGCGCTGATGGCGCGTGATCTTGATGTCATAAGGCGATACTGCGCAATCGACGCCGTCGAGGAGCGCGAACTCACAAGCGTCAAGGCGCCGATCGTGCTGCTACGCGCGACAGGTCCGGAGCGCTTGCCTGAAGCCGTCGCGCCCGGACTCGACACGCTCGGCTTCATGCTGCCGACGGCGCCGCTGCATCTGCTACTCGTCGATCAATTCGAACATCCGCTCGTGATGACGAGCGGCAATATTTCGGACGAACCCGCAGTCGTCGACGACGCGGAGGCGTACCGACAGCTTGCCGAAATCGCGTCTTTTGCGTTGACGCATAATCGCGCCATCGCCAATCGCGTTGACGACTCGGTTGTGCGTGTGATGGGCGGGCGATCGCGCGTTCTTCGCCGCGCCCGCGGCTACGCGCCCGCGCCGCTGCGATTGCCGAGCGGCTTCGAGAATGCGCCCGACCTGTTCGCGATGGGCGGAGAGCTCAAGGCCACATTCTGCCTGGTCAAGGACGGTCAGGCGATCCTGTCGCAGCATCAGGGCGATCTCGAGAACGCGGCGACGTTGGATGATTACAAAAAGAATCTGGCGCTCTATCGGAGCCTGTTCGATCACGCGCCGTCGGCGATCGTCGTCGACCGCCATCCGGAATATCTCTCGTCGAAGCGCGGTCGCGCCGAGGCCGTAAACAGCGGCGCGCTGCTGATCGAGGTTCAACACCACCACGCCCATGTCGCCGCCTGCCTTGCTGAGAACGGCCGACCGCTCCATGCGCCGCCGGCGCTCGGAATCGTGCTCGATGGACTCGGCTTTGGCGACGACGGCGCGATATGGGGCGGAGAATTTCTGCTCGCCGATTATCTCGGCTATCAGCGGCTGGCGCGGTTGAAGCCGGTCGCCATGCCCGGTGGCGCGCAGGCGGTGCGCGAACCGTGGCGCAATCTTTATGCGCATCTTAAGGCCGCGGGCGCGTTCGATGCGACGCCTTCTGCGTCTGGCGATTGGAGCGCCTTGAACGGCAAACCGCTTGCCACGATCGATTGGATGATCGAACAGGACCTCAATTCGCCGCTAGCCTCCTCGTGTGGACGGCTGTTCGATGCGGTCGCCGCCGCGCTCGGCGTCTGCGCCGATCGTCAGGTCTACGAGGGCGAAGGGGCGGCGCGTCTCGAGGCTCTTGCGGCCGCGGCGCCAAACGAGACACGCGGCTATGCGCTTAGGATTTCCGAGTCCGAACTCATCGACATCGATGCGGCGCCGATGTGGCTCGCAATTCTCGATGACCTGCGGCAGGGCGTTTCAGCGCAGACCATTGCGCGCCGGTTTCACCTCGGTCTGGCTCGGTCGATCGCTGAGGTCGCCATCCGACTGGCGGCCGCGCGACGCTTTGAAACGGTGGCGCTGTCGGGAGGCTGCTTTCAAAATCGCCTGCTTTTCGAAAGCGTCTACGACGGTTTGTGCGAGGCTGGCTTCACGGTGCTCACCCATGCTGACGCGCCCGCCAATGATGGCGGGCTCTCGCTTGGTCAGGCCGCCATCGGCGCCGCGCATCTGATGAGAACCGACATAACTGGAAAGGGCGGCGCATGTGCCTCGGCATCCCCGGCTGCATCGTCAGTATAGACAATGCCGACGATCTCGTCGCGACCGTCGACGTGAGCGGGGTGCGCCGGCAGATTAACATCAGCTGCATCGTGGATGAAGGCCATCCTGTGGAGTCCTGCGTCGGCGATTGGGTTCTCGTCCATGTCGGCTTTGCAATGAGCCGGATCAACGAGGCGGAGGCGGCGGAGACGCTCAGATTGCTGCGAGAGCTTGGCGAACTCCAAGCCGAACTTGAGACTATGCAAACGCTCACCGACGCAGTCGCGGCGGAGGAATAGGGATCATGACCAGCAAGAGCGCATTGGAGGTCCTTTATCCGTTCTTGCATGGCAAGGAGCAGGATCCTGCCGCCATCGATGCGGGGTTGCTGCACTCCATCCAAGAGAAAGCGCGCGAGTCGCGCGAAACGAATGCGAGTTTCTTCGCCGAGCAAGCGCCGGTCCTGCTCGACGCGGCGAAGGCGCTCGCCGGCGTTTATCGCCGCGGGGGCCGATTGTTCACCATGGGCAATGGCGGCTCGAGTTGTGACGCGTCGCATGTGGCCGTCGAGTTTCTCCATCCGATCACCGCCGGGCGGCCAGCGCTCGCAGCGATAAATCTCACCGCCGACGTGGCGATGACGTCCGCCGTGGGCAATGACGTTGGCTTCGAGCATATTTTCGTGCGCCAGATCATCGCTCATGGCCGCGCGGGAGACGGGCTTATCGGCCTCTCCACCAGCGGCAATTCGGCGAATCTCATTGCCGCCTTCGCCAAGGCGAGGGAGATGGGCCTGACGACGATTGGTCTTAGCGGCGGTGACGGGGGCAAGATGGCGCACGTCTGCGATCATTGTCTTGTCGTGCCGACGACGTCTGTCCATCGCATCCAGGAGTGTCACGTCGCCGCCTATCACATACTGTGGGATCTCGTTCACACGCTGCTCGCCGACGATCGCGGATCGGCCATGAACAAGGATGTCGCGGCATGAAATATGTCGACGAATTTCGTGACCAGGCGAAGGCCGATGTTCTGGTCAAAGAGATCGAGCGGCTGCTTGCTCACATTGGGCGTGATCAGAGTCGGCCGCTGCAGATCATGGAAGTCTGCGGCGGGCACACGCATACGATTTTCCGCTACGGCGTTGAAGGCATGCTGCCGAAATCCATTGAGTTGGTGCATGGACCCGGTTGCCCGGTTTGCGTGCTGCCGATGGGACGCGTCGACGATTGCGTCGCCATCGCTGAGCGTCCGGAGGTGATTTTCACCACCTTCGGTGACGCCATGCGCGTGCCGGGCTCCCGCAAGAGCCTTTTGCAGGCGAAGGCTGACGGCTGTGACGTGCGCATGGTCTACTCGCCGATGGATGCGCTGGCGCTTGCGCGCCAAAATCCCGCGCGCGAGGTCGTCTTCTTTGGCATCGGCTTCGAAACCACTATGCCCTCCACCGCGCTGACGGTGCTGCAGGCGCAGCGTGAAGGGATCAAGAACTTTTCGATCTTCTGCAATCACATCACGATCGTTCCGACGATCAAGGCGATTCTCGATAGCCCTGATCTGCGCCTCGATGGGTTTCTGGGACCGGGCCATGTCTCGATGGTGATCGGCGACGCGCCCTACGAATTCATCGCGCGCTACTACAAAAAGCCGATGGTGATCGCCGGATTCGAGCCTCTCGACATTTTGCAGTCGCTCTGGATGTTGCTGAAGCAGATCGACGAAGGACACTGCGAGATAGAAAATCAATATGCGCGGGTCGCGCCGGCGGGAGGCAACGCGGTCGCGCTGCAGGCGGTTGCGCAGGTCTATGAACTGCGCGAATTTTTTGAATGGCGCGGGCTCGGCTCCATCGATCATTCCGGCGTAAAAGTGCGGGACGCCTATGCGGGTTTTGACGCCGAGCGGAAATTCGCAGTGCCCAATGCAAGGATCGCAGATCCAAAATCCTGCCAGTGCGGCGAAGTCCTCAAGGGCGTCATCAAGCCATGGCAGTGCAAAGTGTTCGGCCGCGCCTGCACGCCGGAGACGCCGCTCGGCGCGCTGATGGTGTCGTCCGAGGGCGCTTGCGCCGCCTATTACCAATATGGCGGCATAAAGCGGGGACGCGATGAAGCGGAGGCGAGCGCCGCATGAACATGATCTCTTTCCCGCCCCGACGTCCGCGCGGCAAAGTGCATGTGCCGACCGTCACGCTTGCGCATGGCGGCGGCGGCAAGGCGATGAAGGATCTGATCGACGACGTGTTCGTCGAGGCCTTCGACAACCCGTTGCTGGCGCCGCTCGACGATCAGGCGCGGATCGATCTCTTAGACCTCGCGCAATATGGCGATCGACTCGCCTTCACGACGGACTCCTTCGTTGTCGATCCACTGGTCTTCCCCGGCGGCGACATCGGCAAGCTTGCGGTCTGCGGTACCGTGAACGACCTCGCGGTAGGCGGCGCGCTTCCGCTCTATCTCTCCTGCGCAGTCATCATCGAAGAGGGCGTCTCGATCGACCTGCTGCGGCAGATTGCCAGGTCCATGGCGGCGACGGCGCAGGAGGCTGGGGTGAAGATCGTCACCGGCGACACCAAGGTCGTGAACAAGGGCGCCTGCGACCAGATGTTCATCACCACGACGGGCGTCGGCGTCGTCGCCGCAGGCGTCGAGCTTGGCGCGCATCGCGCGAGACTGGGCGACGCGGTGCTCGTCAACGGGCTGCTCGGCGATCACGGCGCTGCAATTCTCGGCGCGCGCGGCGACATGGCGCTGCAATCGCCGATCGAAAGCGATTGCGCCCCGCTGCAGGGTCTTATCGCAAGCTTGCTCAATGCGGCGCCGAACACGCGATTCATGCGCGATCCGACGCGGGGCGGCGTGGCGACCGTGCTCAATGAAATCGCCGAAGCCGCCCAGGTCGCCATAGACATCGATGAGACGGCGACGCCGCTGCGCGATGAGGTGCGCGGTTTTTGTGAAATTCTCGGACTTGATCCGCTCTATCTCGCCAATGAAGGCAAGATCGTCGCAATTGTCCCGCCCGACGAGGCCGAACTGGCGGTCGAGTCCATGCGCGCGCATCCGCTGGGACGACAGTCGGCCATCATCGGCAATGTCGTCGCGGGCGAGCCGGGTCGCGTCACCATGCGCACGGTCTTTGGCGGCCGCCGCATCGTCGACATGCTGGTCGGCGAGCAACTGCCGCGCATCTGCTAAAGGAGCCGACGTGCACGAACTCTCGATCGTTTGCAGCATCGTCGAATTGGCGTCGCAGGCCGCGGAAGGACGCACTGTGCGCCGCGTGATAATCGAGATCGGCAAATTGTCGGGCGTCGAGCCGGAAGCCGTCGCCTTCTGCTTTCCGGAAGTCGCCCGCGGCACCCCGCTTGAAGAGGCGACGTTGGACATTCGGGAAATCGAAGCGAAGGCGCGCTGCGAGCTCTGTGGCGCAGAATTTCCCACGCCCGACATGCTCTCGGCGTGTCCTTGCGGATCGCGGCAGTTCCAGCGCCTGCGCGGCGAAGAGCTGAACATCAAAAGCATCGAAGTCGAAGAGGCTGCATAATGTGCACGAGCTGCGGCTGCCGGGGGCAGGGGACCACGATGACCAATTTGCAGACCGGCGCGCGCGCGGAGATCGCGGCGCTGCCCGAGCATGACGGCTCGGGCCATTCGCATGGGAACCATGGCCATGGTCATTTTCATGGCGAACATCATCATGCAGATGATGAGCGTCATGCGCACGGTCATGATCACAGCCACGCGCATGCGCGCGATTACAGTGATCACGATCAGGCACACGAGCATTCCCATCATCGAGTCGACCTGGAAGCGCGCATTCTCGCGAAGAACGACGCGATCGCCGCCAAATGCCGGGCCTGGCTCGCGGGGCGCGAGATCGTGGCGCTCAATCTCGTCAGTTCGCCCGGCGCCGGGAAGACGACATTGCTCGAGCGCGCTATCGCGGATCTTTCGGGCGAGCTGCCGCTGTTCGTCATCGAGGGCGATCAGGCGACGTCGAATGACGGCGAGCGCATTCGCGCGGCGGGCGCGCCGGTGGTTCAGGTCAATACCGGGACCGGGTGCCATCTCGACGCGGAGATGATCGCGCGCGCCCTCTCCGAACTCAAGCCGAGCGTCGGCTCGCTCGTCTTCATCGAAAATGTCGGCAATCTCGTCTGTCCGGCGCTGTTCGATCTCGGCGAGCACGCCAAGGCGGTCATCTTTTCGACGACGGAGGGCGAAGACAAGCCGCTCAAATATCCACATATGTTCAGCGCCGCGAAGCTCGTCATCTTTAACAAGATCGACCTTCTGCCGCATCTCGATTTCTTAATGGAGCGGGCGAGGGAAAACGTGCGCCGCGTCAATCCGGATGCTGAAATCGTTGAAGTCTCCGCCAAGACCGGCGCGGGCATGCAGATGCTCTACGACTGGATCCGCGCGCAGATGAGCGCGGCGAAGGAACAGGCGCTCCTGTAGAGACAGCTTAAGGGACCGTCCTTCCTAAATCGCCGCTTCCTTGACGTCGACGCTGACATCCAAATCTTGATCGCCGGCGCCGATAATCACGCCGTCGATCGGCGAAACGTCCGCATAGTCGCGTCCGATGGCGATGGCGATATGGTCGTTCCCAACGACAATAGCGTTCGTCGGATCAAGGTCGAAGAAGCCAAATTCCGGCCCGCACCAGACAGAGACCCACGCGTGGGTTGAATCGGCCCCTTCCAGCCGCGGCTGGCCTGGAGCGGCGTAAGTTCGAAGATAGCCGCTGACATAGGCCGCCGCCAATCCGAGACCGCGTAAAGCCGCGATCATGATATGCGCGAAGTCCTGGCAGACGCCGCGTCGCCGTTCGAACGCCTGCGCGATCGGCGTCGCAATATGCGTCGCATCCGGATCGTAGGCGAAGTCGGCGTGGATGCGCTGCGTCAGTTCAATGGCGCCTTCGAGGATCGGCCGCCCGGGCGAAAAGCTTTCGTGCGCATAATGCGTCGCGGCGTCGAACAGCGGCGTAAAGCGGCTCGCATAAATGTATTGGGCGGGAGAGGAGGCTGCGAGCGAGTCGGACGCGTAGGCGGCGTTCCGAACGATTTCCCATGCCGGCGTCAGCGCTGGAGCAGGCGGCGGCGCGCGCTCGACTGCGACGCGCGCCGCAAGCGCGATCTGCAGCTTCGTGTGGGGCTTGAGGATGCGCGCTTCACAGACTCGGTTACCGTGAAAGTCAGTCCTCTCATTGAGGGTTTCGGCCGATGGCGACAGCTCAATTCGATGGGACAGCAGTGTTTGGCCGCGATCGTTGCGCGGGATCAGGCGCATCGCGCATCGCGCCGAGGCGACCGGCGCGTCATACTTATAAGTCGTGCGATGGGCGATATCGTAAATCACGCGATCCGCGACGGCTGAGAGTTTGTGGCGCCATCGGCGCCATGCGTGAAGTAGCGCTCGGCGATTTTGTCGGCGAGCGACATCAGGCGCTGCTCAAACCCAAGAATGATCGAGGCGTCTAAGCGGCGCGCATCTTCCGATTCGAGCTCGGCGCGCAGCTTGACGGAGAGTCGCCGCGGCGGCTCCATGACTCCATCGTCGCGCAAATTCGGCAGCGCCGCGAGATGTTCGTCAATACGCATCGCCTGGAAGAGGACGGATCGCGGATTGAACGGGTCGAGCATGGCCATGTCGAGTACGGGCGCCAGCGCGGCGCCGGCGATGTAGCGGGAGCGATAGGTGATCTGCGAATCGAGCAAATCGAGCAGAGCGTCCAACGTCTCGACGGTCGCATCGTCGCCGGCGAACTGTCGGGCGAAGCGGCACGTCCCGATGGCGCGTTCGATTCTGCGCCCGAGATCGATAAAGCTCCAGCCGGCGACGCGGTTGAAATTTTCGTCGATCAGTCCGGACAAAGCCGCCAGCGTATGGAGCGAACGCTCGACGATCTCCAGCGCTTCGGGCTCCGTTATCGCGCCGACGCCGGCGCGCGTCAGACGCGTCTCGATGCGTCCGATGAGTTGCCAGACATCCTGGGACAAGCGCTCGCGCACGATCGACGCCGCGCGTCTCGCATTGCGCACGACCGACAGCGCCGAGCCGTAATCGTCGGCGCCGGCCGTCGCTGCCCATGCGATCTGCGTCGGGTCCATGTCCGGCGCGTCTTCGGGCGCAGCGCCCCAGGCGATCAGCAGTCGCGCAAGCCGTTCGATCGACTGGCGCCCTCGAAGATCGATGTGCTGAATTTCGCCCAGCCGCGCCCCGAGCGAGCGCACGACGCGCAATGTCGCTTCGGCGCGCTCGAGATAGCGGCCCATCCAGAAGAGATTGTCAGCGGCGCGGCTCGGCAGATTGCCGAGCGCGCGCACGATCGGCGGATCTTCGTCGGATGGCAGCAGCGTCGACCATTCAATCGGACGGTTCGACAACACCCAGACGTCGCTCGATTGCGCGCCGGCGTCCATCGACACGGCGCGCGCATTAAGCCGGTTGGAGACTCGGCAGAAGCCGCCGGGCATTATGGTCCACCCGTCGGCCGTCGCGGCGGCGAAAACGCGCAAGGCGAAAGGTCTCGGCGTCAGTCTGCCGTCGGCCCAAGCCGGCGTCGTGGAGAGGTTGATCGGTTCCTGAGCGACATAGTCGACGCCGCGCTGATTTATGGCGTCGATCAGCCGCGCGCGCTCGTCGCTGGAAAGCGCATGGCCGAGCGCCTCACGACGCTCGCCAAATCCCGGGAGCCTGTCGCTGAATGCGCCGCTGATCGCGTAGTCGCTCAGGGCGTCGATAACCTGTTTGCGTTCGCTTTCACGTCCGCACCACCACGTTGCGACATTGGAAAGTTTGAGGCTCTCTCCGAGCAGGCGTTGCGCCAGCTCCGGCAAGAAACTCATCAGCGCGCGCGATTCGATGAGACCGGCGCCGGGCATATTCGCGACGACAACGGCGCCGCGACGGATGGCCTCGAACATCCCGGCGACGCCCAGACGCGACGCGGCATTCTGCTCCAGCGGGTCGCACCAGTCAGCGTCGACGCGACGCCAAATCGCATCGGCGCGCTTCAAGCCGGCGATGGTGCGCACATGCAGCTTGCCATCGCTCATGACGAGATCTTCGCCTTCGACCAGCGTAAGGCCGAGATAGCGGGCGAGATTCACCTGTTCGGAATATGTCTCGCTCCAAGGGCCAGGCGTCAGTAGGCAAATGCGCGGATCGGCGCGTTGCGCGGCGCCGGAAATGCTCGCACGGAAATCTCGGAAAAACGGCGCGAGGCGCTCGACGTTCATGTCTCGATAGAGACTCGGCAGCGCGCGCGACAGGATCATCCGATTTTCTAAGGCGTAACCAGCTCCCGAAGGCGCCTGCGCGCGATCGCCGAGCACCCGCCAGGCGCCATCGGGCCCGCGCCCGATATCGGCGGCGT